>Ga0209606_1000044_pt1 | contig 198955 bp, 169 predicted proteins | sample AD_UKC057_MetaG_FD_184412 | JGI IMG/M metagenome (GOLD analysis project Ga0209606, IMG submission 184412) | Active sludge microbial communities of municipal wastewater-treating anaerobic digesters from USA - AD_UKC057_MetaG (SPAdes) (version 2) | ecosystem: Engineered > Bioreactor > Anaerobic... | reverse complement strand
AACATAAAGCAATTCTTGCTTGATGAGAAACTTGAGGAACGGGATCCGGCGATTGAACATATTCTGGAGCACGAAGATGTCCACCCAGCTCTGGTGGTTGCTGCTCACGAGATACCAGCCCCGGTACTGGAGGCCCTCGACGCCCTGGACGTCCCACCGGGTTTTCTGCGTCAGCCGCATCCAGCCATTGTTGCCGGAAATCCAGGTTGTGGCAATGGCGTTCAGGATGGGGTCGACCGCCCGGCGCACCGGTTTGAAGGGGAGGAGGAACTTGATCAGGGCGACGGAGAACAGGAACCCGCACCAGACGAGGATGTTCAGGACGAGCAGCGAGACGGCGATGACGCCGACCAGGGGTTTCGGCAGAAAGTTCAGCATGGTGGGGGCTCCCGGTCCCGGATTTTCGTGGTGGTGCGAAGCGCCGACTATAGGGGGAGACGCCGGGCATGTCAATCAAAAACAGCGCCGGCGTGCCCGAAAAGCGTTCCGGGCGTCGGGACGGTCGGCGCCCCTTCGCGGGCGTGCAACGTTGCTTGCACGCGTTCAGGTGATTCCGGGTTGGTTGGAGCGAGGCCTACGGGGCCGCGGAATAGAGGGCGGCCAGTTCCGCGTCGAGATTGGGGCAGGGCAGGCAGACGACCTGCCCGTCCCGGTCGAGGAGGGCGGCGAAGGGGACCCCGACGACGCCGTAGGCCTGGGCCACCTCGCCGGTTTCGTCGAGAAGGATGCGGTAGGGCAGCCCGTGCCCGTCGGCAAAGCGGGAGACCTTCTCCGGCGATTCCTGGATGTCGATGTTCACCATCTCCAGGCCCCGGGGACGGTAGTGGTCGTAGATCGCCTTGTAATGGGGGATCTCTGCGCGGCAGGAGGGGCACCAGGTGGTCGTGAAGAGTATCAGGACGGGTTTGCCCCGCTGTTCCCCCAGGGTCCACCCGTGGCCCTGAAGGTCCTTCAGCGTGAAGTCCGGGGGGGCGCCCGCGGCCACCTGACCGCCCGTGACCTCGGGCCGTTGCGGCTCGCCGCACCCGACACACAGAAGCAGACCCGCCAGCACGAGTCCGACCCTCCACAAGCCGTATCGTCTTCGCATCATCCGCCGTTTCTCCTCCCGCGTCATTTTGCCCCCCGCCCGATCCGTCAACCGTCTCGGCGCGCGGTCCGTTCTGTATCCGCTCTGTATCAGCGCATCCTGCGGCGCGCATCCTTCCCTTGCCCGCGTCACAACGCCCGGCGCTAGATCCAGAGCTGACCGGCGACGATCAGAAAGTACTCCCCGGCCCCGATCAGGATCCAGCCGAAGAGGCGATTGACGCGCGCCATCCAGACGCCCGATTTGGGCAGGCTGGCCAGCAGTCCGGCGAAGGTCCCGACGACGACGAGCAGGACCCCCATGCCCAGGGCGAAGACGAACAGCAGGCTCATCCCGAACAGCAGGTGCTGCCGCGTGGCGACGTAACTCAACAGCACGGCCAGGACCGGAGCGGTGCACGGCCCCAGGACCAGCCCCGAAGCGGCGCCGACGGCGAGGCTGCCCGCGAGGCCCCGTGTTTTCCCGCGCGGCTGGAGCCGCGCGATGAAGGCCGGGGTGCGCACGGGCAGGATGAACACCTCCAGCATCGCGAGTCCCATGAGGATGCAGAGGTTGGCCATGACGAAGTAGGTCCAGGGGTTGGTCTGGAGCTGGCCGAAGAGCTTTCCGGACAGGGCGGCGATTCCGCCCAGGGCCGTGTAAGTGAGGGCCATCCCCAGGACGTAGACGAGCGACAGGAAAAATCCCCGGGTCCGGGAGCCCGCGCTGCGCGCCCCGATGAAGGCGAGGGTGATGGGCACCACGGGATAGACGCAGGCGGTGAAGCTTACCAGCACCCCGCCCGCGAAGACGGCGAGATACGCCAGGGCGGGGGCGCCCTCCAGCAATGTGTTCAGTCCCTCCACGAGCGGCATGGTCCGTCTCCTTTTTTTCCCGGGGGCCCATCCCCGACCGGGGGCGGGCGGCAAGGTCTGGCGATGTGTACCACATCCCGCCGGCGGATGCCAGGGGCGAGTTAAATTTCCCTTGTCATTGTGAGGAATTGCATGCAATAATGTCCCACCTTGCCGAAGGAGGTCCGTGTGCGGTACATCCTGGCCCTCGATCAGGGCACGACGAGTTCCCGAGCCATCCTCTTCGATCGCGCCGGCGCCGTGCGGGCCGTCGCGCAGAAGGAATTCCGCCAGATCTACCCCAAGCCCGGCTGGGTGGAGCACGATCCGACGGAAATCTGGGCCACCCAGATCGGGGTGGCCGCCGAGGCGATGACGACGGCGGGGGTCGCCGGCACGGACATCGCCGCGATCGGCATCACCAACCAGCGGGAAACGACGGTCCTCTGGGACCGCCGCACCGGGCAGCCGGTGTACAACGCCATCGTGTGGCAGGACCGCCGCACCGCCGACCTCTGCGACGCCCTGAAGGCGGAGGGGCTGACGGCGGTCTTCCGCCGGAAGACCGGCCTCGTCATCGACGCCTATTTTTCGGGCACGAAGATCCGCTGGATCCTGGATCACGTCCCCGGCGCCCGCGCGCGGGCGGAGGCGGGCGAACTGGCCTTTGGCACGATCGACACGTGGCTCGTCTGGAACCTCACCCGGGGCGCCCGGCACGTGACCGACGCCTCCAACGCCTCCCGGACCCTGCTTTACAACATCCACACCGGCGCCTGGGACGACGACCTCCTGCGGATGCTTGACATCCCCCGCGCCGTCCTGCCCGAGGTTCGGGCGTCCAGCGACGCGGTCGGCGAGACGGCCCCGTCCGTGCTTCCCGGCGGCATCCCCATCGCGGGCATCGCCGGCGATCAGCAGGCCGCCCTCTTCGGGCAGATGTGCACCGAGCCGGGCCTGGTGAAGAACACCTACGGCACGGGCTGTTTCATGCTGATGAACACGGGCGACAAGCCGATCCTGTCGGAAAACAACCTCCTGACGACGGTGGCCTGGAAGATCGGTTCGGAGGTCCGGTACGCCCTCGAGGGGAGCGTCTTCATGGGTGGCGCCGTGGTGCAGTGGCTCCGGGACAGCCTGGGGATCATCCGGACCTCCGCCGCGGTGGAGGAACTGGCCAACCGCGTGCCGGACAACGGCGGGGTCTTTCTGGTGCCCGCCTTCGCCGGGCTGGGGGCCCCCTACTGGGACCCGTACGCCCGCGGGACCCTGGTCGGCCTCACCCGGGGCTCCGGCGCGTCCCACATCGCCCGGGCGGCCCTGGAGAGCATCGCCTACCAGTCCCTCGACGTCCTGGAGTGCATGGCGACGGACGCCGGGATCGACATCCGCGAGCTGCGCGTCGACGGGGGGGCGACGGCAAACGATACGCTGATGCAGTTCCAGGCGGACATTCTGGGCGTCCCGGTGATCCGCCCCGTGATCGCGGAAACCACCGCGATGGGCGCGGCCTGCCTGGCGGGGCTGGCGGTCGGCTACTGGCGGGATCTGGCGGAACTCAACGGGCGGCTGAGGGTGGACCGGCGGTTCGAGCCCGCCATGGACCGCGCCCGGGCGGGGACGCTCGTGCGCGACTGGCGCCGGGCCCTCGAACGGTCGCGGCGCTGGATCGAAAAATAGGGGACGGGGCCCTCCGGCGCCGGGGCGGTTCCGTCGGGAAAGGAGCGAATTCATGAAGGCGCGGGAGACCGATCGTCGGGCCATGCTGGCCTCGCTGGAGGCGTCCAAGGGGACCTGGGACGTCATCGTCATCGGCGGGGGCGCCACCGGCCTGGGCGTGGCCGTCGATGCGGCGGCCCGCGGCTACCGGACGCTCCTCCTGGAGCAGCACGACTATTCGAAAGGAACCTCCAGTCGCAGCACCAAGCTCGTCCACGGCGGCGTCCGCTACCTGAAGCAGGGCAACGTCTCGCTCGTCCTGGAGGCCCTCCACGAGCGCGGCCTGCTGATGTTCAACGCCCCCCACCTGATCCGCCACCAGGCCTTCATCGTTCCCAGCTACGGCTGGTGGGAAGGCCCGTTCTACGGCGTCGGCATGAAGGTCTACGACAAGCTCGCGGGCAAGCTGGGCCTGGAGCCTTCCCAGCGGCTCTCCCTCCGGGAGACGCGCCGGCGGATTCCGACCCTGGAGCCCGACGGCCTCCGGGGCGGCGTCATCTACTACGACGGTCAGTTCGACGATGCGCGCCTGGCGGTCAACCTGGCCCAGACCGTCATCGACCGCGGCGGCACGGCCCTGAACTACATGCCGGTCACCGCCCTGCTCAAGAAAGGCGAGGCGGTGAGCGGGGTCGCGGCCCGGGACGAGGAAACCGGCCGGGCGTACGAGATCCCGGGCCGGGCCGTGGTGAACGCCACCGGCGTCTTCGCCGACGGCGTCATCCGGATGGACGACCCGACGGTGCCGCACCTGATCGCCCCCAGCCAGGGGGTGCACCTGATCGTCGGCCGGGAATTCCTGCCGGGGCACGCCGCCATCATGGTGCCCCATACGGACGACGGCCGCGTCCTGTTCGCGGTCCCCTGGCACGACAAGGTCGTCCTCGGCACGACGGACACCCCGATCGAACGGGCGGACCTCGAGCCCAGGGTCCTCGAGGAGGAGATCGATTTCATCCTGAAGCACTCCCGGCGCTACCTCGCCCGGGGTCCGGAACGGAAGGACGTCCTCAGCATGTTCGCCGGCATCCGGCCCCTCTTCCGGACGGGGGACGACAAGAGCACGGCGGAGCTGTCGCGCGACCACACGCTTTTGGTCTCGCCGTCGGGGCTGATCACGATCACGGGCGGCAAATGGACGACGTACCGGCGGATGGCTCAGGACACGGTGGATCTGGCGATCACGGTGGGCGGGCTGAAGAGGCGCCCCTGCCCCACCGAGCAGATGCCCATCCACGGCTGGGTCGAGGCGTCCGACGACGCCGATCCCCTCCATGCCTACGGCGCCGACGCCCCGGGCATCCGGCGGCTCATCGCCGCCCGGCCGGAGCTGGGGAAGCGGCTCCACGGCGCGCTCCCCTACCTCCGGGCCGAGGTGGTCTGGGGCGTCCGCCGGGAGATGGCCCGCACGGTGGAGGATGTCCTGGCCCGGCGCACGCGGGCGCTGTTTTTGAATGCACGGGCGTCGGTCGAGATGGCGAAGGAGACGGCGGTCCTGATGGCCGCGGAACTCGGCCGGGACGAATCCTGGCAGGCGGACCAGGTCGCCCGCTACAAGGCGCTGGCGGCGGGTTATCTGCCCTCCCTGAAAGGAGGCCCCATATGAACGCGGCGACGCAGCCGAAATTCGCCGTCAAGGCGCCCCGGGGGCTTTCCCCCCGGATCGCGTGGCTCAGGGATTACTATTTCCAGGGAACGGCGCGCGCCTGGAACAACGAGACCACGGCCTGGACGACCGGGACGCCCTGGGACGTCGTGTACGACGAGATCACGTACTACATCGTCCCGGAGACCTACGCCTTCCTTCAGACCTTCCGCTCCGCCCTGCAGCAGGCCGCCCGCCCCGTCCCGCTTCCGGAGGGGTTCTGGAAGTGGTCCCTGCCGGAGCGGCGCGCCTGGTTCATCCGGGAGGTGATGGTGAACCACGTCCCGCAAGAACTCCTCCCCGGCGACCTTCTGGCCGGCGGGCGCTTCAACCTGCAGGCGTCCCGCTGCTGGACGAAGGCGGAGACGGCGGCGCGGGACCGCCTGATCTACGGCAGGAAGGGCGCCCGCGCCGTCATGAAGGCGTTCCACGACCACGGCTACGGGAACAGCGGGGCGACGAGCGGCCACCTGATCCCCGACTACGCCCGCGTGCTCGACATCGGCTGGCGGGGCATCCACGCGGATCTCGCGGAAACGTACGATCGTCTGACGGAGCGGGACCGGAAGGGCGCCCGCGGGGCCCAGCTCCGCGCCATGATGACGGCGGCCGGGATGCCCCGCGACCTGGCCGCGCGCTATGCCGCCCTCTGCACGCGGCGGGCGGCGGGCGAAGCGGACCCGGCGCGACGGGACGAACTGGCCCAAATGGCGGCCAACCTCGAGCGGGTCCCCTGGGAACCGCCCCGGACCTTCTGGGAGGCGGTGCAGGCCCTGTGGCTCACGCACATGCTCGTCATGAGCGACGAGAACTACCCGGGACCCGGCGTGTCCTTCGGCCGGCTCGACCAATCCCTGTATCCCTTCTGGCAGCGATCCCTCGACGAGGGCATGGATCGCGAGTTCGGCAAGGAGATCCTGCGGTGCCTCTGGGTGCACTGCAACACGGTCTACGACATGATGATCCGCGTGGGGGGCAACCAGGGCATCACCGCCGGGTACGGGCAGCTCTTCAACCTCTCCGGCATGGGCCCGGGGGGCCGGGACATGACCAACGACCTGACCTACGCCCTGCTCGAGGTCATCGACGAGATGACCCCCATCCTGGAGCCCAAGCCCAACGTGCGCCTGCACCGGAACAGCCCGGAGGCGCTCCTGGACCGGGTCGTGGACATGATCGCGTCGAGCCAGGGGGCGCCGTTCCTCCTCAATTTCGACGAGCGGTCGATGGCCGGCATGCTGCGGGAGGCGAAAGAGGCGGGCGTCACCCACCTGATCCACGAGGGAAACGTGCACGACTACGCCTCCGTCGGCTGCCTGGAGAACACGATGGTCGGCAACGACCGTTCGGGCACCGTGGACAACAACGTGAACCTCGTCAAGGCGGTCGAGCTGGCCCTGACCGGGGGGCGGGACCTCGTGCCCTTCGTCGATCCGATGACCGGCAAGACGGAGCGCATCCGCCAGGCGGGGCCGCGGACGGGCGACGCGACGGCGCTGGCGACCTGGGAGGCGTTCTGGGAGGCCTACTGCGCGCAGACCCGCTACATCCTGGCGCGCTGCGCGGAGACGTACGAGGCCTCCGAGGCGATCCGGGCCCGCTTCTCGCCGACCCCCTACCTGTCCTGCCTCGTGAAGGGCTGCGCGGAACAGGGGCGCGACGTGACCCAGGGCGGCGCCGAGCTCAGCTTCACCACGATGGAGGGCGTCACCTTCGCCACGACGGTCGATTCGCTCCTCGCGATCAAGTATCTCGTCTACGACCAGAAGGCGTGCACGATGGCGGAGCTGATCCGGGCGCTCAGGGACAACTGGGAAGGCCACGAGATCCTCCAGGCCAAGGCCAAGTTCCGGGCCCCGAAGTACGGCCGGGACGACGACGAGGCGGACCGGATGGCCGCCCGGGTCATGGACCTCTGGACGGCGGAGACCTGGACGTTCCGGACCCATTCGACGGGCCGGCGCTTCCGCCCCGGCATGCTGAGCTGGAACTACTGGGTCGGCGACGGCTTCATCGTGGCCGCCACGGCCGACGGGCGGCCCCGGGGGCAGTTCCTCTCCAATGCCATCTGCCCCTCCAACGGCGCCGACATCCACGGCCCGACGGCCAACGTGAACTCCGTGGGCAAGGCCCTGGGCGGCAAGGCGCCCTCCGGGCGGGGCGACTGGGAGGCCTACCTGTGCAACCTGCCGAACGGGGCGAGCCACACGATGACCTTCAGCCCCTCCCTGCTGCGGGACCCGGAACACCGGCGGAAATTCAAGGCCTTCCTCAAGGGCTACATCGAAAACGGTGGCACGGCGCTCCAGATCAACCTGATCGACGCGGACATGCTCCGCGAGGCCCAGAAACACCCCCGGGACTACCGGCACCTCCTCGTCCGGGTGACGGGCTACAACGCCTACTTCACAAGCATCGGCCGCGAGCTGCAGGACGAGATCATCGCCCGCGAGAGTCATGCCCGCTACTGAAGGAGGCCCATGCCCTTGAACGACGATCCGGCCGGACGTCCGGCCGAATCCCTGATCCTGAACATCCAGCGCATGTCCACCGAAGACGGCCCCGGCATCCGGACGACGGTCTTCTTCAAGGGCTGCGGCCTGAATTGCCTGTGGTGCCACAACCCGGAGAGCCTCTCCGCCCGTCCCCAGATGCAGTGGGTGGAGACCCGCTGCATCGGCTGCAAGACGTGTCTCGCGGTCTGTCCCGAGGGGGCCCTGAGCGACGACGGCGGGGGGATCCGCATCCTGAGAGACCGCTGCACCGCCTGCGGCGAGTGCAGCCGGGCCTGTCCCGCCCTGGCCCTGGAGCGCCTCGGGGAGCCCTGGCGGCTGGACAGGCTTTTGGACGAGGTCGAGAAGGACCGGGCCTATTTCGAGGCCTCCGGCGGCGGGGTGACGGTTTCCGGTGGCGAACCGGTCCTACAGGCCCCCTTCGTCGCGGCCTTTCTCACGGGCTGCCGGCAGCGCGGCCTGCACACGGCGCTCGACACCTGCGGTTTCTGCGCGCCCGGGGCGCTCGAGCGGATCCTGCCGGCCACGGACCTCGTGCTCTACGACCTGAAGGAGATCGACCCGGAGCGGCACCGCCGGTTCACCGGCCAGTCCAACGAGCGGATCTTCGCGAACCTGCTCCTCGTCCGGGACCGGATGCGCGCGCAGGGGCGCCCGGCGCGCCTGTGGCTGAGGACGCCCGTCATTCCCCGCATGACGGCGCGTCAGGACAACATCGCCGGCCTCGGCCGCTTTGTGGCGGAGAACCTGGGCGACGCGGTCGAGCGGTGGGAGCTGTGCGCCTTCAACAACCTCTGCCGGGACAAGTACCGCCGGCTCGACATGGACTGGGCCTGCCGGGAGGATGCCCTGATGACGGCCGGGGAGATGGAGGCCTTTGCCGACGCGGCCCGGCGGGCGGGCGTCGCCGCGGCCCGGGTGGCCTGGACGGGCGCGGTCCGCCCGGACGAACCCGCCGGAAACCCCGCGTGAAATGGGCCGGTTAAATCCGGGAGGGGGGATGTAATGACGGATCTTGAGACACGGTTCTTGCCGGAGGACAGGGAGGCCTTCGCCTCGGACGTCAAGGTGGGCCTGCTCGCCACGGTCAATGGGGAGGGATGGCCGCACCTGACGCTGATCACGACGCTCGAGGCGGCCTCTCCGACGGAACTCACGTGGGGCCAGTTCTGCGAAGGGGCGAGCAAGCGGCACGTCCGGGACAATCCCCGGACCGGCTTCCTCGTCATGAGCCTGGACCGAAAACTCTGGCGGGGCAAGGCCGTCTGGACGCGGGCGGAAACCGAGGGCGACGCGTACATCCGCTACAACCGGAAGCCCATGTGGCGTTACAACGCCTACTTCGGCATCCACACCGTGCACTTCATGGACCTGGTCTCGCTGCACCCGGGAGAGGCGCTCCCCCTGCCCGGCATCGTCGCCGGGGCGCTCCTGACCGGACTGGCCAAGGGGGCCCGGAAGACGGGACGGCCGGAGCGCATCCTGACGCCCTGGGCGGAGGGGCTCTTCAACCGCCTGGACGCCCTGAAGTTCCTCGCCGTGATCGGCGCGGACGGCTTCCCCGAGATCGTTCCCCTGCTCCAGGCCCAGGCCGCCGACAGCCGCCGCCTCGTCTTTGCGCCCACCGTCTACCGGGAGGATCTGCGGGGGCTGCAGCCGGGCGTTCCGGTCGCGGTCCTCGGGCTCACCCTGGAGATGGAAAACTGCCTCGTCCGGGGACCTTTCGCCGGTTTCACCCGCGCCCGCGGCGCGCCGCTCGGTATCATCGACCTGGACTGGGTGTACAACTCCATGCCGCCCATCCCGGGACAGATCTACCCCGCACGGCCGCTCGAACCCGTCACGCGCTTCTGAGGCCGCAACCGGAAGCGTGGCAGATCACCCCGGTCATCCCCCGTCCGGCGTCAGCTCGAGGTAGTCCTGCAGGCGCCCCCGGGTGGCGAGGCCCGCGATCAGGTGGTACAGGGCGAAGAGCTCCAGGGAGAAGGGGATGTACCCGCCGTAGCCGAGGACCGGCATCTCGAAGATGCGGCAGAAATCGACGAAGGGGACGTGGTAGATCCATTTCGGATAGGAAAGGATGTTCCACATCTCCCAGAAAAAGCCGCAGATGAGGCACCCCGTCCAGAGGGAGAGCACGCCCCGCCAGTCGCCCGAGGCCGTGTCCGCGAGGAGCGAGCGGTAGCCGAGGCGGCCGTTGATGGGCTCCAGGATCAGGTACACGGCCAGCCACACGAGGGGGAAAAAATACCGGGGCCAGAGCAGCAGGGCCAGCAGGCTCGCGATCCCGACGGCGAGGAACCGCCTCAGGACGGCGGGCGTGGGCGCCAGCCGGGGGCCGCTGCGGAAGCGCCCGATCCAGCGGAAGGTCCCGGCGAGCTCCGCCGTGCCGAAGACGGCCGGGATGACCGTCGAGAAGCTCAGGCTGGAGAACAGGACGTATTCCAGATCGGAGATGCCCCCGACGCCCAGGTAGACCCAGTTCTGCAGCCGCCGGTTGAGGAGTTCGAAGAGCCACCAGGAAGGCGCGGAGACGGCGAAGAGGCCCACGTAGGCGCGGGCGTTGCGGGTCAGAAGCGAGGAGCCCTTGCGGGCGCAGACGAGCGCGTCGACGAACAGGCAGTAGCCGAGCCAGAGGGGGAAGAAGCCCCAGAGGGTTCGCAGGCCCGTCAACGACCAGTTGAGAAACCAGAAAACCGCGATCAGGACCAGTCCCGCCCAGCCGTGGACCGGCAGCCCTCCCCATCGTCGGGCGAAAAGATCGGAGAACATGTTCTTCATCCTCCTTCCCCCGCGGAAAAGCCCCCTTCGGAGGTCTGGCCGGGGCTATGCGGTTGGCGCCCGGGGACCGAGTGCGCGGGCGATGTCCTGTCCGGCGATGGCGGCGGAGGGGCGGAGGAGGGGCTTCAGCGGCCGCCGTCCGAATGCGCCTCCATGAAGCGCCGGTACCGGTGGATCTTCACGGCCATCCGGGCGGCGCGGCCCGCGTCGGTGAAAGCGAGGATCCCGGCGCGGTTGAGCTTCTGGACGAAGGACGTCCGCAGGGCGTCCACCTCCGGCCGGTGATACAGCAGCTGCGGCATGATGACGACGAGTGGCTTGGAGATCCGGGGAAAGATCTCCAGCATCTTGTCGACAAAAACGTCCCACAGCTCCTTGACCATGATCTGGACGATCTCCGGATACAGGCAGATGGCGATGAAGTCGATGTTCGGGTCCTTGGCCGCCCGTTCCGCGGCCTCGCCCAGGACATTGGGGGCGAAGCCGAACATGCCGAGATCGAGGGGGTTGCGCGTGGAGGTGTTCACCCGGGAGAGGTCCGTCCCGATCGAGGCCTGCACCTCCGGCGACAGCTCCGGCACGGAGACCCCGTTGGCGTTGAAGGTGTCCGTCAACTCGACGGAACTCCCCCCGCCCGCGACCGCGATGCAGGCACGCAGCCCCCGAGGACTGAAGCCGAACTTCAGCGCGAGCAGGACGTCCAGCATTTCGTCCTGCGATTCGACGTTGATGACGCCCATCTGGGCCATCACGCCGTCCCAGACCTTCACGGGGGCGGCGAGCGCGCCCGTATGGCTCTGCGTGGCCCGCGCCCCGTCGGCCGACCGTCCGCCCTTCCAGAGGACGATCGGCTTCTTCAGGACCGTTTCGCGGACGACCCGGTGGAAGCGCTCGGCGTCCTTGATGTCCTCGATGTAGCCGCAGATCGTGTCGATGCGCGCGTCGCCGGCGAAGGATTCGATGAAGTCCACGATCTTCAGGTCCGCCTGGTTGCCGACGCTGATCACCTTGTTGAAATCGACGCCCGAAGACATGCCGCGGACCAGGAAATTCAGGGCGTGCCCGCCGGACTGGGAAAAGAACCCCACATTCCCCGGGACGTCCCGCGCCATCTGCGGGTAATACACGAGCCCGCGCTCGGGGCAGTGGGCGCCGATGCAGTTGGGGCCGATCATCCGGGTTTCGCTCCCCTTGAGAATCTTAAGAAGTTCCGCCTCGAGCTCCGTATCCCCCATTTCGGAAAACCCCGAGGTGAAGACGAGCACGAAGCGGGCCCTGGCCCGGACGCAGTCCCGAAGCGCATCCGCGGCCTTTTCGCGCGGGAGCATGATCAGCACGTAATCCACGACGTCCGGCACCTCCGAGATCGTCGGGTAGCAGGGCCGGCCGTCGATTTCCGTGTGGCGCGGGTTGACGGGGTAGAGCTGGCCTTGGAAGCAGGCGCTCAGGCTGTGGATGAAACCCGCCCGGTCGCGAACGATGTTGGGCGAGGCGCCGATCACGGCTACGGACCGGGGACAGAACAGGGGGGTGAAATCGATCATCCGGGCGCACCTTTCGAATCGTGAATGGGGGATCGGGAAAGCCGGGGGCGGTTGACGGACGCCCCCTTGCCGGGCGGAAATATAGGGGATTATCGAGGGGGTGTCAATAAAAATGGGGCCGCGTATTTTCCCCTTTTAAAATGAACGAATATTGCTATTATAACCTCACGGGGCGTCGGGCGCCGGCCCCTCCCCCGCCGGACGGCGTCCATGCGGCGTGAACCGGGGCGACTTCAGGTCCCCTGATTGCCTGTAGATCTTTAAAATAAACGAAGGAGGTCTATGCGTGATGTCTGAGGATACCCGGAAGCGAGTTCATGACGAAAAGTCCCTCGAAAAGTTGACCGTCAAGGAATTGCGCGAGATCGCGGCCGAGCTGCCCCATGAACGGGCGATCCACGACATGAAAAAGGAGGAACTGGTCGCCTTCATTCGGGAGGCCCGGGGAATCAAGGAGAGCGCGCCGGCCGCGAAAAAGAAACATCCCGTCAAGATCCGGATGGCCAAGCCGGCGCTCAAGGCCAGGATTCGCGAACTGAAGGCCCTTCAGGAGCAGGCGCGGGAATCGAGCGACAAGGGCGGCCTCGTCCGGCTGAGGAGGCAGATCTCCCGTTTGAAGAAGAAATCGAGGCACGTTGCCGCGGCCTGACGGTCGACGATCGGAAGCGGGAGCGCCCGGGCCATGCGGCCGGACCGTCGGGCCGAAGCGGCCCCCCGGAACGGGTGGCGGCGCGACGGACAACCTGGTGAGGAGGAGGAACATGTCGGAGACGTTCAAGTACCTGAGTCCCGAGTGGGCGGAAGAGGGATTGAAGCGCCTGAAAGCGCAGATTCCGGCGGAGAAAATGCATAACGTGACCACCTCGATGTCCAACATTTACACGAATTGCCCCGGAGGCGGGGAGCGGTATCTCTTTATCGGGACCGAGCAGGGGATGTTCACCCGGGTCGAGGTGGGAGAGGGGGAGCCGCCGCCGGCCGAATTCCGGATCATCGGCGAATACGAAACGTTCGCGAAAATCACGCGGGCCGAAATGGGCGCCCAGCGGGCCATGATGACGGGAAAGCTCAAGCTGAAGGGCAATATGGCCAAGGCCCTGAAGCTTGCGGCCCTCGCCGACCGGATGAACAGGGTCCTGTCCACCATTCCGGCAGAATACTGAGGAGGTCGAGCCATGCCCAGAACACTGGATCCCCGGGATCCCTACTACATCGACAACCCGGCCCGCGTGAACGCCATTCAGCGGGAGATGCAAAAGCAGGGCCTCGATGTCTACCTCGGGTCCCGCATCCGGACGCTGACCTGGACGCTGGATGCGTTCATCCCCTGGAGAAGCTACGTTGTCATTCCCGCCGAAGGGCTTCCCACGCTCTTCACGTTCGTCATCGACGCCACGCGGCTCGCCGACGAATCCTGGCTGGACGAGGACCATGTCCGCGCGTACGCCCCGATGGGGGGCATGGATCAGATCTCGGCCGTGTCCGATTTCATCCGGGACGAGCTCCGCCTCCGGAAGGGACGGCTGGGATATGAAGACGGGATGGCGACCTACACCGCGGAGGGCAACCTGACGCATTACGAGTACACCCGTTTCAAGGAGGCCCTGGACGGCTTCGAGTTCATCAATGCCCACGAGATCGTCGATTCCCTGTCCATCATCAAGGACCCGGGGACGATCAATCGGTTCCGCAAGGCCTCGCTCATCGTGGACGAGGGCCACAAGGCCGCGCGCGCCGCCTTGGAGAACGGCGGGTTCAAGGGCATGACCGAAGCGGTCATCGGCGGCATCGGCGCCCTGGCCATGCGCAGGGCGGGCAGCGTGTCCGAATGGAATTTCGCCGGCCTCAATGAAATATCGAGCGGCTATCGAACCGGCCTGGGGGCCTGCACCCCGCCGACGAACAGGGAGATCCAGGCCGGCGACGCCCTGATGCTCGACTTCCATGCCATGTTCCAGCTCGCCCTGGGCGACCACTCCCACAACTATCTCATCGCCCCGGCGACCCCGCGGCAGCGCTGGCACGCGGATAATTTCGTCGCCCTGGTCCAGGCGGTCCTGGCGAACTACCGGGCGGGGGCCACGCCGTCGACGCTCGCCCAGGTCATGATGGATCTGGCCGAGAGTCGCGACTGCGCGGATTTTGTCGTGCCGGGATGCGAGCACGGCATCGGCCTGTTCGGCGACGAGTGGCGGATCGGCGCGAAGAATGACGGGCCGTTCCCGTACTGGACGGATCCCGACCATGCGTATCAGGTCGACGAAATGGTGATCTGCGCCATGCAGTACGCCTGTCCGGCGGAAGGGATCGGTTTCCGGTACGAAAACCCCTTGCTGATCCTGAAGGGGGGCTGCGAGGTGATGTCCAAATATCCCCTGGCGATCGAGGAGATCGGCTGAGCGGGCCCGAACCGGATCGGGATCCCGCCCGCGCGAACAACCGAAAGGAGATGGTCGAGATGGTGAGGAAGGCCCTGTCGCTGTTTTTGATCCTGATGGCCCTTGTGGCCTGTGCCGAGAAGGAGGCGCCGGTCGCCGCCGGGAAGGCGGTCTCCGATTTCAAGACGGAACGCCTGACCATCCCGGATGCGGACACGGGCAAGGTGCGGGGCCAGGTGCTGTACGTTCCGATCTACTCGAACATCCCCTGCCGCAACGACCGGCTCTTCGATTTGAGTGCATTTATCGCCATCCACAACACGGACGTGAAGCGGGCCATCCGGATCACGCATGTGCTTTATTTCGACAACGACGGCCGTCTGGTCATGGATTTCCTGCCGCGGGAGGCCTCCCTGCCCCCGCTGGGCGCCACGAACTACTTCATTCCCAAGACCGACAAGAGCGGCACCGGCGCCAATTTTCTGGTCGAGTGGCGGGCGGACGCGCCGGTTTCGGAACCGCTCGTCGAGTCGGTCATGCTCAATTGCGAGATCCACAAGGGGATCGCGTTCTCGAGCAAGGCGAAGGTCATCCGCGAGATCCGCTAAACCCTCCGGGAGGGAAGGGCCGCGTGCGCAGGCGCGTTCAGTGAACCCGGGGGGAGGCCTGTCGAGAGGATGTATGCCGCGCTACGAGGTGTTCGACCATACCGCCGATCTGGGGATCCTGTTTGAGGGTCGCGATCTCGCGGACCTCTTCGAAAGCGCCGCCTTTGCCGTCTTCGACCTCATGACGGAACTGCCGGCCGTCGAGGAGCGCCGGACGCACCGCTTTGTCGTGACCGGCGGGGATCGGGAGGACCTGCTCGTCAACTTCCTCAGGGAGCTGCTCTACCTGTTCAACGGCCGGGGGTTTCTCGTCCGGCGGTGCGCCGTCCGGATCGACGCCGCCGGTGCGCCCGAAACCTCCGCCCCCTCACGGCCCGCTCCGTCCGAGGCGGGGCGGGGGGCGGTTGAGGCCGTGTCGGTCGGGTCCGCGCCCGTCCCGCCGCAATGGCGTCTGGAGGCCGAGGCGGCGGGCGAACCGTTTGCGCCGGACCGCCACCGGATGAAGATGGAAATCAAGGCCGTCACGTACCACGGCCTCGAGATCCGGGAAACGCCCGCCGGGTGGCGGGGTCGGATCGTGTGCGACGTCTGATCCCGGACCGCCCCGGGGATTGACGCCGGACCGGTGTCGCTCCCGATCGGATCGCGCCGGAGGAGCGAAGGATGAGCATCACCCTGCAAAAACTGGATGAGCACCGCTGGCTCATTCCGCCCTCGGGGGGGATGCGCGTTCCGGGGATCCTCTATGCGAGCGAGCGGCTCCTGAAGGAGGCGGGCGGCCAGGAGGGCGCGCGCCAGGTGGCGAACGTCGCCCACCTGCCGGGGATCGTCCGCCATTCGCTCGCCATGCCGGACATGCATTGGGGGTACGGCTTCCCGATCGGCGGCGTCGCCGCCTTCGACCTCGAGCAGGGGATCGTCTCGCCGGGCGGGGTGGGCTACGACATCAACTGCGGCTGTCGGCTGATGGCCACCCGGCTGACGGCGGAGGATATCCGCGGCCGGCTTGCGGATCTCGTTGCCGCCCTTTTCCGGGACGTCCCGAGCGGCGTGGGGTCCCGGGGTCCCGTGAAGCTCTCCGCGAAGGAGGAGCGGAAGGTCCTCGTGGAGGGGTCCGCCTGGGCCGTCGCGCAGGGATACGGCGCGGCCGGGGACCTGGAGACGACGGAGGACGGCGGGCGGATGGCCGGGGCCGATCCGGACGCGGTCAGCGACCGGGCGCTGGAGCGGGGCCGGGACCAGCTCGGCACCCTGGGCTCCGGGAACCACTTCCTGGAAATCGAGGTCGTGGAGGAGGTCTTCGATCCCGTCGCCGCGGCCGCCTTCGGGCTTGCGCCGGGGCAGCTCTGCGTCATGATCCACAGCGGCTCCCGGGGCCTGGGCTACCAGGTCTGCGACGATTACCTGGCCCGGATGGTCAAGCATGCGGGGGAACTCGGCCTGGAGCTTCCGGACCGCCAGCTGGCCTGCGCCCCGCTCGCCTCGGGGCGGGGCCGGGAATACCTGGCCGCCATGGCCTGCGCCGCCAACTACGCGTGGGCAAACCGCCAGATGCTGATGCACCGGACCCGGGAGACCTTCGAGAAGGCCCTTGGCCTGAGTCCCCGCGAGCTGGGCATGCGCCTCGTCTACGACGTCTGCCACAACATCGCCAAGATGGAGGAATTCCCCGTGGAGGGGAAACCGGTGCGCCTGTGCGTCCACCGGAAGGGCGCGACCCGGAGCTTTCCGCCCGGCCACCCCGCCCTGCCCGCGGCCTACCGGCCCGTCGGCCAGCCGGTCCTGATTCCCGGCGACATGGGGGCGGGATCGTACGTCCTCGCCGGGACGGAACACGCCTACGCGGAGACCTTCGGGAGCACCTGCCACGGCGCGGGACGGGTGATGAGCCGCACCCAGGCGACGAAGGCCAGCAAGGGCCGCGCCATCGGCCGGGAACTGGCCGATCGCGGGATCGTCGTCATGGCGGCGGGCAAGGGCACCCTGCGGGAGGAAATGCCCGAGGCGTACAAGGACCTCGGCCAGGTCGTGGAGGTCGCCGACCGGGCCGGCCTCTCGAAAAAGGTGGCCCGCCTGCGCGCCCTGGGGTGCATCAAGGGGTAGCGCCGCCGCGAATCCCCCGGTCGGTTAACGGAGGCTCATGGAGTACCACGAGAATATAACGCATGCCCCCCCAAATTCCTGTTGATATTCAAATATTCTCGCCCTATGCTTGCACCAAGGAGGACGAACATGGCTGCCGATATCAAGAGAATTGAAGCGGAAGTTTATTCCCTGTCTTCCCGAGAGCGCGCCCGGCTGGCGATGAATCTGATCAAGAGCCTGGACGATCACGACGATGCCGATGCGGAGGAACTCTGGCTTCAGGAAGCCGAGCGTCGCTATCGGGACTACCATGAAGGAAAGCTCAAAACCAGACCCGCCGAAGACGTTCTTCGGGACGCTTTCTCGAAGGTGAGATGAAGAAAGTTCTCTTTCTTGCCGAGGCGGAAGAAGAGATGAACGAAGCCGCCCTATTTTTCCAAAAGCATTTTGATCGCCTGTTCCAGGGCACGGTTGAATTCTTCCGGACGATTCATCATCAGGAAATGATCCGCCTTCTTCAGAACAATCGCCCGGTAGGAAAACATGTGTCGCCTGTTGGCCTCATAATTGATGGGCCACAGGTCCCCGTTCACGGTGATGACGGGAATGCGGATTTCCTCAAATACTCTGGCGGCTTCACCGGTGATGTACTGCGCCATCATCTCGTTCATTGCACTCAAGGCAACACCGGGAGGCGCCGACGAAACATCGGAAAGGATCCACTCGCGGAGTTGAGGATCGGTTTGGGGCGAAATCATCTTCCCGATGAACTGCCTTGTTCCGGCTCGAAAATCCTTCTCCAGGGGGGCGGTCATCTTCTTCAGCTCTTCGGAAGTCAAAGGGTATTCGATGTTGTCCAGCGTATCGATGCCGATCAAACCGATGACGCGATCCGGCATGCGTCGGGCGGCCTCCGCAATCACCGAGCCGCCCATCGAATGACCGATCAGAATGATGCGAGGGCTGCCGACGGCTTCCGTCACGACCTGTACATCCTCTCCAAAGGCACCCATGGTGTACTTTGCACGTGACATCCCCGAGTGGCCGTGACCGGCCAGGTCGAGAAGGACGACACGATGTTTTTTCGAGAAATGCGACACCTGGGCGCGCCAGTAGCGGGCATCGCAACTCCAGCCGTGGACAAACACAAGCGCCGGTTCTCCGGCGCCATGGATCTCATAGGAAATTGGGGTGCCGTCTTTTGACAGGACGACGCTGGGCCAGGGGGTTTTTGCGTGTGCATTTCCAACGGCAAGAAGCAGCAACGCCAGGCAACCGGTCAGGGTTAGCCATAACCTTGTCGTTGTCCTGAAGTGGATATTGACTCGAACATCGCCTGATTGAACGTTCATGGTCCGTATCCCCTTTCTCCCGAACACGGGAATAACCCGCGATCGTAGCGAGTCGGATAAATTGAGAAGTTAAAAATGCAGGATAAAGGCGCGTTGTCTACTCACGCCCCTTATTCAGCGATTGCGGTATCGTCACGCAAGTCTTGCCATCCTTTTTGAATCGAAAGTCGCACTTCGCACCCCCCTCGGCCAGCGTCATTGTTCGGCGCAATCCCCATCCCATCAACTCGCTGGCGATCTTGTCGATAGCACATAGGTAAGGAACCAGCTCGGCCGCACCTTGCTGTCGGAAAAAATTATAGACCGCGCACTCGATGTAGTCGAATTCATAGTCGAACTCTTTTCCGTCGCCTTGCAGATAAGCCACAACATAACCCCCTGGATACCTGCACTCCCGGGAGAGTAGCGCTCGTTTTTGTAGCCGCGCAGTGAACCATCGAGAAAACCATACCATTCTCAGAACTCGATACACAAAGCCGGGAACGGCTTTGAATTCCGCGTCACCGATTTCATACACGAGCTGTCCCACATCTTCGACCGTCTTGCCATGTTCCACAAATGCTTTGTATAGTCCCAGATGCCGACTGGCCGGCAAATAGAACATATCAACCAAGGGATCGTTTTCACCGATATAAGGAATTTGAGGGATAAGGTCACAATACTTTTGACGCGCCGCTTTTATCAACGCAGGGGCTTCTTCTCCGTAGCGCGCAACCAGGACAGGCTTAACCAGGGAAATCGCTCGGTCAAACCTTTTCAATAGATGGGGGGTGCGGGAGATGTAGTTTTCGTTCGACATCTGCCATCATCTGGCTTGCATGTCCGTTGGTGTTCATCCGCCCAACGAAAAGCCAGGCCGGAACGGCCCGCGGGGCCGTGATCGGTTTGAGCGCCATGACAAAACGTTGTGGCCTTTGAGGGTCGAAGGCGGCCTCCTTCGGTCGGTAGAGGCCCCCGTCCCGGCGGTCCCGGCACACCTCCTACAGGGAATAGAGCTTCGCGCCCGGCAGCACGGTCAGGTTGTTTTTGAGGAGGACGTCGATCGCCTGGTCGGGGTTGTCGAAGCGGAAGATGATCACGGCGTTCTCGCCGCTCTTCTCGACAAAGGCGTACAGGTATTCGACGTTGATGTCGTGGCCCGACAGGACCTCCATGATGCTGTGCAATCCTCCCGGCCGGTCCGGCACCTCGACGGCGACGACGGTCGTCCGGCTGATCCGGAAGCCGTCCTCCTTGAGGACGCGCACGGTGGCCTCCACGTCGTTGACGATGAGGCGCAGGATGCCGAACTCCGAGGTGTCGGCGATCGACAGGGTCCGGATATTGATGTTGGCCTCCTTGAGAATCCGTGTCACCCGCTCCAGTCCGCCCGGCTTGTTTTCCAGAAAGATGGAAATTTGATCGACTTTCATTGTCACCGCCCTCCTCGGGGTAAAGAGACGTTAGAGTTTGCGCCGATCCGTGACCCGGCTCGCCTTGCCTTCGAAGCGCTGCAGCGATTTGGGTTCGACCAGCTTCACCTTGGCGGAGACGCCCAGGTAGTCCTTGATGTCCTTGACGATGCGCCGCTCCATCTTTTGCAGGACCTTCACCTCGTCGGCGTTCGCGAAGGTGCGCTCGCTGACCTCGACCTGCACCTCCAGGGTGTCCAGGGTGCCTTCCCGGTCGACGACGAGCTGGTAATGGGGTTCCAGGCCTTCGATGCCGACCAGGACCGCCTCGATCTGGGAGGGGAAGACGTTGACGCCGCGGATGATGAGCATGTCGTCGCTGCGCCCCATGATGCGGCCCATGCGGACGTGGCTCCGGCCGCAGCGGCAGGGGGCGGTAATCAGGCGGGCGACGTCCCGGGTCCGGTAGCGGATCAGGGGGAAGGCCTCCTTGCTGAGCGTCGTGAAGACGATCTCCCCCTCCTCCCCCGGGGGCAGAACGGCGCCCGTCTCGGGATGGATGGTCTCGACGATGAAGTGGTCCTCGAAGATGTGCATCCCCTCCCGGCCTTCGGTGCACTCCATGGCCACGCCGGGTCCCATGACCTCCGACAGCCCGTAGATGTTCAGGGCCTGGATGGCGAGCTGGTCCTCGATCTGGTCGCGCATCTGGTCGCTCCAGGGCTCGGCCCCGAAGATCCCGACGCGCAGGCGGAGCGACCGCATGTCCACCCCCATGGCCTGCCCCTGTTCCGCCAGGTTCAGCGCGTAGGACGGCGTGCAGCAGATGGCCGTCGGACCGAAGTCCTGCAGGATCATGATCTGCCGCTTCGTGTTGCCGCCGGACATCGGGATGACGCTGGCGCCCAGCCTTTCGGCCCCGTAGTGGGCGCCGAGGCCGCCGGTGAACAGGCCGTAGCCGTAGGCGTTGTGGATGATGTCATTCTTCGTGAGTCCCGCGGCGACGAAGCAGCGGGCCATCAGTTCCGACCAGGTGTCGATGTCGCGCTTGGTGTAGCCGACGACCGTCGAACGGCCGGTCGTTCCGGACGAGGCGTGCAGCCGGACCACGCTGCTCATGGGGACGGCGAAGAGGCCGAACGGGTAGTTCTCCCGGAGGTCCTGCTTCGACGTGAAGGGCAGGCGGGAGAGGTCCGCCAGGGTCCGGATGTCGTCGGGCTTCACGCCGGCGGCGTCGAAGGTGCGCCGGTAGAAACCGACGGTATGATAGACCCGCTGGAGCACCTGCTGGAGGCGTTTGAACTGCAGGGCCTCCAGGACTTCCCGGGGCAGGGTCTCGAATTCTTCATTGTAGATCATAACAGCCATCCTCTCCTCATGGATTTGTCATGCCGGGCGTTCTTGAAATCGTCTCTCAGCGCCTCAGGGATCGGCTTCCGGCGACCACCGGTTGAACCTATAACAGAATTTCCGTCCAGGAACAAGGAGCATTCATGAAAAGGCGACCAGAAGTGGATACTTAGCGGGACGCGGGCGTGGCCGCCGCGGGCGGCTTCGGTCCGGTCAGGCGATACCAGAGGTTCAGCAGGCGGACCGTCACGATCGCCATGATCAGCCGGGGGATGTAGAGCCAGAAGGCGCTCAAGCCGAGGGCCATGAACAGGATCGGGTCCTCGACCATGGAGTGGTTGATCCCGATGGACAGGTGCAGGGTTTCCAGCTCCGCCCGGGAGAGGTCCCCGTTGCGCGTCTCCTCGACGATCACGGCGCCGCCGTAGGCCAGGCCGAAGATGACGGCCGTCATCCACAGCAGGCCGACCTTGGGCGCGAGCCCCATGAGCCGGAGAAACGGGGCGCAGATCTTCACGATGGTGTGGACCCATCCGGTGCGCTTCAGGATCTCCATCAGGATCATGATGACGAAGATGATGAAGAAGATCTTCACCGCGAGCCGGAGCGTCGTTCCCGCCCAGCCCTGCAGGACCGCGCCCCAGGAGCGGACGGCCTCCGCCGCGCCCGCGGCCAGGCCCGCCGGCGCGGACCCGCCGTCGAGAAACGGCGCGACGCACAGGACGGTCGCGGTGGCGGCGCCGATCCGGAAGAGGGTCGCCTTCAGCGGGTGAAGGCCCGATTTGGCCTGGATTATCCCCTCCTGGATCAGGTTGTGCGCCGTCAGGAGGAAGATGGCGACCAGGGTCATCTGGGCGAGGCTCAGGGGAAGCACCACCATGGCCGCGATCCCGCCGTAGATGTTCGCCAGCATCCCGATCAGGAGCGGCAGGGCGGCCTCCGGCGGCAGGCTCAGGAGGCCCATGGCGGGCTGCAGGAGAAAATCGATCCGCGCCAGCCAGCCGCTCCGGTCCAGGAGCGTCGTCAGCAGGGAGACCGGGACGACGATCTTCATCATCCAGACGAACCCGTCCCAGCCCTTGACCGCGCCTGCGCGCACCGCCTCCCGAATCAGATCGTTCGCCGCCATGACGTTTGACCGTTGCCTCCCCCGCCGCCCGTAACCCGGCTTTCGCGACGCGGCCTCTGTTTAGCAGAAAACGCCGCTCCGGTGAAGGCAAAAAACGGAACCGTCCGGGCAATTTCCCGTTTGCGCAAGCGGGGTTCATATGCTACAAAAAAGCACCTGACGTCCAGGGGGACAGACCCGATCGATGAAGCTCACCATCAGCCGTAAGTTGCTGTTCAGTTATCTCGCCATGGCGGTTCTCACCGTGCTGGCCAGCGCCTACGCCCTCTTCAGCCTTCAGCAGCTCGATCGTCTCAGCCACGTCATCATCCACGAAGATGTCTTCATGGTCGATCTGAGCAAGCAGATGATCGATACGGTCCTCGATCAGGAGAGCGCCGAGAAAAAATATCTGATCCTCAAGGATCCCTCCATCGCCGAGATCTTCTGGAACCGAAGCCGGGAGTTCCGGCGGCGGATCGAGTCGTGGGAGCGAAAACAGAACGGGACGGACGGCAAGCGGCGACGGGAGGTGCTGGGTCTGCACGAACGCTACGACGCGCTCTTCCGGACCGAGGAGGCCCTCGTCGGCGCGAACCGCCTGGAGGAGGCGGTCTCGTTGTCGGGCCGGGAGGGTCAGCCCCTCGTCACGGGCATGGTGGAGGTTCTCCGGTCGCTGCAGCGCGAGTCGAATCGGGACATCACCGGCCGCCTCGCCCGGATGAAATCCCAGGCCGTCAGCGCCGGCCGGATGACCCTGCTGTTGAGCGGGTTCAGCTTGCTGGTCGGCCTGCTGATCGCCGTGCTGATCACCACCAACATCTCCCGGCCCCTGAAGCGGCTCGAGCAGGCGACGGACCGGGTTGCGGACGGCGAGTTCGACTACGATCTGCGCATCGACCGGAAGGACGAGATCGGCAGCCTCGCCTACGCCTTCAGCGACATGATGAAGCGGCTCAAGGTCATGGAGGAGTACAACCTCGACGCCAGTCCCCTGACCGGCCTGCCGGGCAACCGGGCCATCGAAAAGGAGATCGAGAAGCGCCTCGCGGCCCGGACGGCCTTTTCCCTGTGCCATGTCGATCTCGACAATTTCAAGCCTTTCGCCGATCACTACGGCTATGCCTGGGGCAGCGAGGTCATCAAGGAGGTGGCCCGCATCATGTCCGAATACGAAGCCCTCCACAGCGATGAAAAGAACTTCATCGGACACATCGGGGGGGATGACTTCATTCTGATGGCCCGGCCCGACCGGGTGGAAGCGGCCTGCCGGCATCTGGTCGGCGAGTTCGACCGGCGGATGCCGAAGTTCTACAGCGAAAAGGATCGGCAGTACGGATTCATCGCCGCCAAGGATCGCAAGGGGGTTCAGCAGAAGTACCCCATGCTGAGCGTCACCATCGCCATCGTCACCGACGACGGCACGCGGTTCAAGGACCCCCTGGAGATGGCCCGGGTGGCGGCGGCGTTGAAGGAGTACGCCAAGGCCCTCCCCGGCAGCAACTACGTCCGCCTGGAGGACGTGGAAGCCGGTGTGAAGGGGCCGGCGCCAGGCGTGACGACATGACCCCCGGATGCGGCGGCCCGCGGCATCCCTCATCTGACTGCGCCCCTCCCCGGGAGGGGGCGCGAGAAACGGTAAGGCCAGCTTCCATGCCGGACATCACAAGACAGATCCTCCGCCTGACGGCAGCCCTGCTGCTGGCGCTTCTGTGCGCCTGCGCCCAGACCGTGCCCCGTCCGGCGCCGCCGCTTCCGAGCGATCCCCACGTTCTGCAGGAGGGGCTCTTCAACTTCAGTTCGGAGGATACGGACTGTTTCGCCCGGGGTCTGGATTTCCTGGAAAACGAAGGCGCCGCTCCGGAGGGCGGGAAGGCCAGGGAGGCCTTTGCCGAGCTTTTGGCCAAATATCCCCGCAGCAAGTGGCAGAAGGCCGCTGCCGCCCTCATCCGGCTTCTCGACGAGCGGGCGCGGCTCAGGGAAGGCCGCGCTCAGGATGGGCAGGCGCTGGAAAAGGCCCGGGGGGAGACCGAACAGCTCCGGAAGGAGCTCCGGGCGCTCAACGACCGCCTCCAGACGGAAACGTCCCGGCTTGCCCAGGAGAACGAGCAGTTGAAGAAGGACCTCCAGTTGCTCAAGGAGCTGGAGCTACAGCTGGACAAGCGGGACCGGAATCTCCGCTGACCGCCGCGATCCCTCCGCGGGCCGCACCCGCGGAGGCAGAGCCTCCTCCCCCGCGCCGTCTGGCCGTCGCACGACGGGACCCGATCGTCGAGTCGTCTCAAGGTCTTCAGTTCGTCTTCATGATGGCGAGCAGGTGCTGTTCGATTTCCTGCTTCGGCAGGGCGCCGACCAGCCGGTTCACCAGTTGGCCGTCCTTGAACAGGAGCATCGTCGGGATGCTGCGGATGGCGTACTGAGCGGCGGTCAGCGGGTTTTCGTCCACGTTGAGTTTGGCGATCTTGACGCCCCCGGCGTATTTGGCCGCCAGATCGTCCAGCACGGGGGCCACCTGGCGGCAGGGGGCGCACCACGGCGCCCAGCAGTCCACGAGCACGGCCCCCGACGACTCCGCGCCGACCTCCCGGGAAAAGTCCGCATCGGTGACGTCCACGGGGCGTCCCTGGGCGCCGGCGATGACGAGCGGGGCGCCGCATTTCCCGCACAGCGGACGATCGCGCAGGCGGGTCTCCGGCATGCGGTTTTTCGCGCCGCAGCTCAGGCAGCGGATGATCATCTCATCGAGCGGGGCGTGGCAGCGCCCGCAGGCGGGCCGCGCCTGGAGGCGGTCCTGGGGGATGCGGTTCTTCGTGCCGCAGTTGAGGCACCGGATGATCATCTCGTCTTTCTTCATGTCATCACCCTTGCGTGGCGTCATTTTCGCCGAACCTCGGAAAAATGTCAACGAAATACCCGAAGACGCCGGGCGCGTCAGAGGGCCACGCGGACGGGGACGGGGTTGAGAACCCGGATCAGTTCGGACGGCGCCATCTCGGCGAGCAGCCCCCGGCGGCCGGCATTGATGAGGAGCTTTGGCAGGCCGGCGATCGTCTCCTCCAGATAGATCGGCAGGGGCTTGCGGGTTCCGAAAGGGGAGGTCCCGCCCACTTTGTATCCCGTGTGTTTTTCCGCCGTCTTGGGATCGCAGGGGGCGATCGACTTGACCCCCAGCGTCCGCGCCAGGGTCTTGGTCGACACCTGGCGGTCGCCGTGCATGAGGACGATCAGGGGCTCCCGGCGTTCGTTCTCCATGACGAGCGTCTTGACGATGGCGTGCTCGTCCTCCCCCAGCTCCCGCGCGGACACCCGCGTGCCCCCGTGTTCCACGTAGGCGTAGGATCTCAGGACGTACCGGACCCCCTCGCGCTTCATCGCGACGAGGGCCGGTGTGACGGGGATGTGTTCCCTGGCCATGGCGTTCCTCCTTCTTCCCGGCGGCTATCGCCGCGCCGCCAGGATTGCCATCGCCTTGCGGTCGACGCCGGAGAAGGGGCGCTCCGCAAGCGCATCGGGCGGGGCCCAGGCCCAGTCCTGGCAGGCCCGGGCGCGGGGCCGGCCCCGTCCGATCCGGCCGGCGAAGACGTGCAGGGTGAGTCGGAAGTGCGTATACACGTGCTTCACCGCGCCGATCCGGTCGCCGACCCGTATCCGGATTCCCAGCTCCTCCCGGACCGTCCGCTCCAGGGTCGCTTCCGGGGGCTCGCCGGGCCGGGAAAACCCGCCGGGGAACTTCCAGAGCGATCCCAGCAGGCCCTCGGACGGGCGCTGGACGATCAGCAGGCGTCCCGCCGCGTCGGCCACGACGCCGGCCGTGCCGTCCCGTTCCGGAACGGGGGCTTTCTTTCTCACGGCCGGCAGGACGTGCTGCAACCCTTCGGCCTGCGCGGAACAGAGATCCCGAACGGGGCAGCGGTCGCAGTGCGGGTTCCGCGGCGTGCAGACCGTGGCCCCCAGGTCCATCACGGCCTGGTTGAAGCGGCCGGGCGCCTCGCGGGGCACGATCGCCGCGGCGAGGTCCGCGAGGTCAACCGTTGCCGCCCCGCCATCCGCCGACGGCGCTGCCGCGAAGATCCGGCTCCAGACGCGGCGGACATTGCCGTCGACGGCCGCCGCCCGCCGGCCGAAGGCGATGCTCAGGATCGCCCCGGCCGTGTAGGCGCCGATCCCGGGCAGGGCGAGCAGCGCCTCCCGGGTTTCGGGCATCCGGCCCCGGCCGCCCTCCACGAGCCGGCGGGCCGCCGCGTGGAGGTTCCGGGCGCGCGCGTAGTATCCCAGCCCTTCCCAGACCTTCAACACCTCGTCCGGCGCGGCGGCCGCGAGGATCTCCATGGTCGGAAACCGTTCCAGGAAGCGCTCGTAATACGGAAGGACGGTCTCGACCTGGGTCTGCTGGAGCATGATCTCGGAGACCCAGACCCGGTAGGGGTCCGACGTTTCCCGCCAGGGCAACGGCCGGTGATGGCGATCGTACCAGGCCAGGAGACGCCGGCCGAGCGCCCGTCTTTTTGACTGCATATTTTGCGTCTACGTCTCCGCGAGCAGCGCCCGGATTTCCTCGCCGTCGATCTTCTCCTGCGCCAGGAGCCGCTGCGCCCCCTTCAGGAGGACCGCCTTCTTGTCCGTCAGGATGTCTCTGGCCCGGCGGTACTCCCTCCCGATGATCTCCCGGACCTCCCGGTCGATCGCCTCGGCCGTCGCCGGGCTGTAGTCGCCGCCCTCGCCTAAGCCCATGTCCAGAAACTGGGGGCGCTTGTCCCGGGCCAGGTAGACCTGGCCCAGGGCCTCGCTCATGCCGTATTCGCGGACCATGCTCTTGGCGATGTCGGTGGCGCGGGCCAGGTCGTTGTGGGCGCCCGTGGAGACGTCGCCGTAGACGATCTCCTCCGCCGCGCGGCCGCCGAGCAGAGTGGCGATCTTGTTTTCCAGCTCCGTCTTCTTCATGAGAAACCGGTCTTCCGTGGGCACCTGCAGGGTGTAGCCCAACGCCGCGATCCCCCGCGGGATGATCGAGATCTTCTGGACCGGGTCCGTGCCGGGCAGGGACAGGGCGACCAGGGCGTGCCCCATCTCGTGGTAGGCGACCGTCTCCCGCTCCCGGGGGTTGATGAGGCGGTTTTTCTTCTCCAGGCCGGCGATGATCCGCTCCACCGCCTCTTCGAAGTCCTTCATCGCCACGACGGTCCGCCCCGCCCGGACGGCGAGCAGGGCCGCTTCGTTGATCAGGTTGGCGAGGTCCGCCCCGACCATCCCCGGGGTCATGTTGGCGAGGGTCCCCACATCGACCTCGGGGGCCGCCCGGACCTTTTTCATGTGGACCTTGAGGATCTCCTCCCGCCCCTGCTTGTCCGGGCGGTCGACGAGGACGTGCCGGTCGAAGCGGCCCGCCCGGAGCAGCGCCGGATCCAGGATCTCCGGACGGTTCGTGGCGGCCATCAGGATCACCCCCACCTTGGGGTCGAAACCGTCCATCTCGACCAGGAGCTGATTCAGGGTCTGCTCGCGCTCGTCGTGGCCGCCCATGGCCCCGAATCCCCGGGCCTTCCCCAGGGCGTCGAGTTCGTCGATGAAGATGATGCAGGGGGCCTTTTCCTTCGCCTGCACGAAGAGGTCGCGTACCCGGGAGGCGCCGATTCCGACGAACATCTCGACGAATTCCGATCCGGAGAGGCTGAAAAAGGGGACGCCGCTTTCCCCCGCCACGGCCTTGGCCAGCAGGGTCTTGCCCGTTCCCGGAGGGCCCACGAGCAGGATGCCCTTCGGGATCCGTCCCCCGATGTCGGTGAACTTCCCCGGCGTCTTCAGGAACTCGATCACCTCGACCAGTTCCTGCTTCGCCTCGTCCACGCCGGCCACGTCGGCAAAGGTCACGTTGAGCTCGTTCTCCATGTAGATCCGGGCCTTGTTCTTCCCCAGGGTCATGAAGCCCGCCTGCTGGCCGCCCATCCGCTTCATCAGGAAATACCAGATCCCGACGAACAGCAGGAGGGGGAACACCCAGGAGAACAGATCGCGCATCCAGGTGGACTCGATCTCGCCCTTGAAGGTCACCGGGTACGGCTCCAGCGTTTTGGACAGTTCCGGATCGACGCGGATGGTCTTGAAGGCCTTCTGTTCGCCCGGATTGTTCGGGTCGACCTTCATCTTTCCCTGGATCTGGTTGGCCGTGATGGCCACCTCGGTGATGTTGCCCGCCTTGAGCTGGTTCAGAAACTGGCTGTAGGGGATCGTCGGCACCGCCAGCATGGAGGCGATATAGCTCTGGACGAGCAGCACGACCCAGATGCCGAGCAGGACGTACCAGATGGAAAATTTATAGTGTTTCTTCATCATGCCCTCCCGCATGGATGACGGTCCGGAAACGGATTCCCCCCTCGCTAAGGCACCCAATATAACAGATAAGCAATTCAAAGAAAACGTGTTTCCGCCCGCGGCCCTTTGTCATTGACATCCCCGGGCGTTTTCCCTATAAAAGGCCAGGGTCGTGCGGATCGCCCGGCACGGAGGCAATCGAACCCATGGGACGTTTACGGGAGGTGAGCTTATGAAGCGGAGTCTTTGGCGGTATGCGGTGTTGTGCATCATCGGCCTGATGCTGGTTCCGGCCTGGGGGTGGGCGGCGGAGGTGGTCCTGTACTCCTCGAACCCTCCGGAGCTGCTCGATTTGGTCAGCCAGGGTTTTGAAAAGAAGACGGGGATCAAGGTGTCCACCGTCCGTCTCGGGACGGGAGAGGCCATGAAGCGGATCGCCGCGGAGAAGGACAAGCCGCTCTGCGACGTCTTCTGGAGCGGCGACGTCGCCGTTCTCGACAATTCCAAGCAGTACTTTCTGCCCTACAAGTCCCGTGAAGCCCGCGCCCTCCCGAAGAACTACATCGAGAAGGAGGGCCGCTGGACCAGCTCCAACGCCCATGTCATGGTGATCATGTACAACAAGTCCCTGGTCAAGGAGTCGGAAAAACCGAAGGCCTGGAAGGACCTCTTCCTGCCCAAGTGGAAGGGCAAGGTCGTCATCGCCAATCCGGAGAAATCCGGATCCGCCTAAGCCCAGTTGTACGGCATCTACAAGCTCTACGGATGGGACGGCCTGACGAAGCTCATCGGCAACGCCAAGATCCTCGACAGTTCCAGCCTGATCTACAAGGGCGTCGCCGGCGGGGAGTATCCGATCGGCGTCACGATGGAATACGCCGCCTACCGCTATGTGGCCGGCGGGTCCAAGGACGTGGGGATCGTCTATGCCGCCGACGGCGCCATCGTGGCCCCCGAAGGCGCGGCGGTGATCCTGAACAGCCCGCATCCCCAGGAGGCGAAGAAGTTCTTCGATTACCTGATCAGCAAGCCCGTCCAGGAGGAGGTTTTCGAGAAGTTCTACCGCCGTCCGGCGCGGACTGACGCGAAAACCATCGCGGGGCTTCCGCCCCTGAAGAAGATCCGGGTCCTCAAGAAGTTCGATCCGCTGGAGGCGAACGTCCTCGAAAAGGACATCCTGAAGAAGTGGAAGGAAATCGTTCTCTCGCGGTAAACGATGCATGCAGGTTGAACTGAAGAACATCCGGAAGGCCTTCGGCGGGCTCACGGTCATCGACGACGTGAGCCTCGTGATCGAGGAGGGGCGCCTGTTCACCCTCCTCGGTCCGAGCGGCCGCGGGAAGACGACCCTCCTCAAGATCGTGGCCGGTTTTCACGCCCCCGACGCGGGGCAGGTCCTCTTCGCCGGGACGAGCGTCAATCCCGTCCCCCCCCACAAACGCGAAACGGGGATGGTCTTCCAGACCTACGCCCTGTTCCCGCACCTGACCGTCTTCGACAACGTCGCCTACGGGCTTCGGGCGCGCAGGACGCCGAACGATCAGATCCGGAAAAAGGTGGCGGAGGTTCTGGAGAACGTTCAGCTCGACGGCCTGGAGGCGCGCTTTCCCAGCCAGCTCTCCGGCGGACGGCAGCAGCGCGTCGCCCTCGCGCGGGCGCTGGTGTTCTCGCCCAGGATCCTCCTCATGGACGAACCCCTGTCGAACCTCGATGCGCGTCTGCGGGTCAGCATGCGCGAGGAGATCAAGCGCATCCAGAAACGCCTGGGCATCACGACGATCTACGTGACGCACGACCAGGAGGAAGCCATGGCCATCTCCGACCGCGTCGCGATCTTGAACGGCGGGCGGCTCGAACAGATCGGGACGCCCTGGGAGATCTACGCCGCCCCCCGGAACCGCTTCGTGGCCCAGTTCATGGGGAGCAGCAACATTCTGGAGCTGGACGTCACGGGGTACGATGCCGGGCGTGCCCGCGCCCAGGCCCGCGCCGGCGATCAGGTGTTCCACCTTCGCTCGGAAAAGCCCCTGTCCGGCCCGATTCTGGTCGCCCTGCGCCCCGAGTGGATCGACATCCTTCCGGACGGGGAGGAAGCCCCGGTGAACGCGTTCACGGGAACCGTCGTCAGCGCGATGTTTGTCGGCCCCCTGGTTCGTTACGGGGTGCGGTGCCTGGGAGACCGTCTGCTCACGATCGACGCGGCGGACCCCCATAAGCGGGGCATCAAGGGCGAGGGGGAGCCGATCCGTCTCGGCTTCGACGCCGAGCGGCCGGTCGTGATCGAACCCTGAACGGACCCTGAACGGACCCACAGCGTCCCGAGGCGCTGCCCGAAGCATGAATATCGGACGTTACCTCAATACCTGGAATGTCATCCTGGCGCTGGTCTTCATCGTCCTGTTCTTCGCCGTCCTGTATCCCGTCCTCTACATCTTCAAGGCGAGTTTCATGGACCCGGGGACGGGCGTCTTTTCGCTGAACAGTTACCAGACCTTTTTCAAGTATCCCTATTACCTGCGCTGCCTGCGCAACAGCCTGTTCGTCAGCGCCCTCGCCACGGGGTTCGCGCTTGTCATCGGGATTCCCTTCGCGTTCTTCCTCTCCCGCTACGACCTGCCCGGAAAGGACATCATCAAGACGCTGGGAACCCTGCCGCTGATCCTGCCAACCTTCATCGGGGCCGAGGCCTGGATCATGCTCCTGGGGCGGAACGGCCTTCTGGCCAACACCCTGGGCCGCTTCGGCCTGGAAGCGCCCACGATCTACGGCTGGAAGGGCATCGTCCTCGTCTACACCCTGCAGTTCTTTCCCTATGTCTTTCTGATGGTGTCGTCCGCCGTCAACGCCATCGACCGCTCCCTCGAGGAGGCGGCCACGAGCCTGGGGGCCTCCCGCCTGAGGGCCTTCTTCACCGTCACCCTGCCGCTCGTCACCCCGGCCATCCTGTCCGGGGCCCTGGTCGTCTTCTACCTGTCCATCGAAAACTTCGGGGTGCCCATCCTGATCGGCGAGGACTTCCGGGTTCTGTCGGTCCAGGCCTACAACGAATTCATCAGCGAGATGGGGGGCAATCCCTCGATGGCGGGGGCGCTCAGCATGATCCTCCTGTCGCTCACGCTGCTCTTGACGGTGGTGCAGAAGTACTGGACGGAGCGTAAAACCTACGCCACCACGTCCGTGCAGCGGACGGCGGTGAAACGGCTGTCGCTTCTCCCGACCGTCCTCATCTGGATCTTCTGCGCCGGCCTCGTCTTCATCGCCCTCTTTCCGTTCCTGGTCGTCGTCGTGGCGGCCTTCACGAAGGCCCACGGGCCGGTCATGTATTACGGACAGTTCACCCTGGATCATTTCATCAAGGCCTTCACCATCGCCCCGCGTCCCATCCTGAATTCATTTTTTCTCGCCACGGCCGCCACCCTCATCGGGATCGTCTTCGGCCTCGTCGTCAGTTACCTGCTCGTCCGCCGGCGGGGAACCGTGAGCTACCTCCTCGACGTCCTGACCATGCTGCCCCTGGCCATCGCCGGCACCGTCCAGGGCATCGCGCTCGCCGTGACGTACAACAAGGGCCTCGTCGTCCTCACGGGGACCTGGATGATCCTCGTGCTCGCCTATTTCATCCGCAAGGTCCCGTTCTCCATCAAGACCACCTCGGCGCTCCTGCACCAGATCGACCGGAACATCGAAGACGCCTCCGTCAACCTGGGCGTTCCTCCGTTCCGGTCCTTTCTCAAGGTCATCCTGCCGGTGATGATGCCGGGCATCGTCGCCGGGGCGATCATCATGTGGGTGACGACCCTGGCCGAGCTCAGCTCCACCATCGTCCTGTACTACGGTCCCTGGGCGACCATGACCGTGGAGATCTTCCAGCGGATCAACAGCGGCGATTTCGGGCCCGCCTCCGCCTTCGCCACGGTCCTCATCGTCTCGGTCCTGATCCCCCTGTTCATCCTGCACAAACTCCTGGGCAGGGATCTGACGACGGCCCTCTAGCGCGGTGTTGACGGGGACCGGTCGGGATAGTATAAGGCTTGCCGGAACCCCCGTTCCTCCACGTGCGGGGCGCGATTCCCGCGTGCGGGAAGGATCGCGAATCAATTTCAAGGAGTGCTTTTGAATGGAGCGGTACGACGTGTTGCCCCCGGCCCTGAAAGAGGCCCTGATGCAGAAGATGAAGACGGATTCCCCCTTCTGGACCCTGTTGGGGATGGAACTGCTGGATGCCCGCAAGGGCTGGGCCAGGATGCGGCTTCCCTTCGACCGCAAGCTGGTCCACCCCATGGGCATCGCCCACGGCGGCGCGATCTTTTCCATTGCCGATTCCGCCGTGGCGATGGCCCTGATCGGCATGGTGGACCGGGGGGACGCCTTTGTGACGGTCGAGATGAAGCTCAATTACGTACTGCCCTTCGCATCCGGGGAGATTACCGCGGAGGCCCGGATCATCCATCAGGGCACGAAAACCGCCCTGGGCGACGTGGAGGTCCGGAACGACCGGGACGAACTCGTCGCCAAGGGGCTGGCGACCTACATGATCATTAAGGGAGGGGCGCAGGCGAAAGGCTGAAGAAGAAAAAATGCACGCAAAAGGATTGCCAGCGAACCGGAAGAGGATTACATTACCCCCGTGACGCCGAGCGGGGTCGAGGTCGCCGGACACGCCGGCGCTGCATGCACCCCCAGGATCAATCCGAATTCGAGAAAGGAGACCCACCATGGATTTCAAGAGCAGCAAGACGCGCACCAACCTGATGAATTCCTTTGCCGGAGAGTCCCAGGCCCGCAACCGCTACACGTTCTTCGCCAGCGTGGCCAAGAAGGCGGGCTACGAACAGATCTCGGAGATCTTCACCGATACGGCCAACAACGAGAAGGAGCACGCGAAGCTCTTCTACAAGCACATCGTGGATCTGATCGGCGAGGACGCCATCCAGGTCACCGGCACCTACCCCGTGATCCTGGGCGATACCCTGGCCAACCTGAAGGCCGCCGCCGCCGGAGAAAACGAGGAGTGGACGGCGCTTTATCCCGAGGCGGCGAAGATCGCCGACGCGGAAGGTTTTCCCAAGGTCGCCGAGACCTTCCGGCAGATCGCCGAAGCGGAGAAGTCCCACGAGGACCGCTACCTCGCCCTCGCGAAGAACATCGCCAACGGCGAGGTTTTCAAAAAGAAGGCCAAGATCAAGTGGCGCTGCCGGAACTGCGGCCGGATCGTCGAGAGCGAAGAAGCGCCCAAGGTCTGTCCGACCTGCCAGCACCCCCAGGATTACTTCGAAGTGAAGGCCGAGAATTATTGAGGCATGACCCGCCCGACGACCGCCCCGGATCCGACCCCCGTCGCGATCCGGGGCGGCAGCCGGTTTGCCGTTACCGCAACATCGTCCGACGTCATCGTTTCCGTCTTCCATTCCCGGAGGGGGTGCGGCGCTGAGAGCATCGACGAAAGCCCTGATGGCGAAGCACGGTTGGCGCATCGACCGAGCCGTCCACAACTACGTCTATTACGCCTTCTATCACCCCTACGTCCGGGCCGTCTACCACACCTTCCGCTTCCTGGAACGCTACTTCACCTGGTTCACCCCACTGCGGCCGTTCCTCCGGATGTCTTTCGACCGCTACCACGCCAAGGTGATCCCCTTTGCCGACGCCCGCAAGATTCTGACGCTCGACGCGGACATCAACTTCGACTCCGAACACAACAAGCGGATCATCCCGTTCGCCTACGCCCACCGGATTCTTTTCGAGGAGGCGGATTTCATCGCCGTCATGGACTGCCCCTGCAAACTCACCCTGAAGGCCCCGGCGGAGACGATCAATTCCTGCCTCAGCGTCGGCCGCCGGACCTCCCAGTTCTGGCTGGATCGCTGCGGCCGTAAGTACCACGCCCGGAAGATCGCCCCGGAGGCGGCCCTGGCGCTCATCCGCGATTTGCGCCACACCGGCCATCTGACGCAGGCCTTCTTCAAAGTGGCGACGGGGGGCACGACCGGGGTCATCTGCAATTGCCGTGCGGACACCTGCGTGAGCCTGCGGGCGACGCGCTTCGCGAAGCGCGTCGATCCGGGACTCACGATGAGCGCCGATTCCGGCTATTCCGTCCGACACGACGACGCCAACTGCAAGCACTGCGGGACCTGCGCCCGGATCTGCCCGTTCGGGGCGGTCCGGGTCGCCGATGAAACCTGGACCTACGACCGGGCGACGTGCCTGGGGTGCGGCCTGTGCACGGAACACTGTCCGGAGCAGGCCATGACGCTGTATCGGGACGCGGCGAAGACCGTCCCCCTGGACCTGGACGAGCTGAGAAGGGCGTCGGGCTGAGGCCGGAAGGCCGCCCGCGATTCCGACGCGGGGTTTTTGCATTCAATTCCGGGGGAGGTCCCTTCGGCCCGCCGCCGCAAATGGAGTTCCTATGGCATACGACGTCATCGTCATCGGCACCGGCATCGGCGGCGCCACCGTCGCACGGGAGATGGCCCGGCGGGGGAAGCGCGTCCTGATGCTGGAGCGCGGCGGACGGACGGAGATGCTGGGCACCAGTCTGACCCTCCCTCTCGTCCTGCAGAACTTCGGCCTGAACCGCAGCCGGGAGAAGTCCTTCGTCACCTTCGCCGACAATTACGGAGGACTTTCGACGCTGACGGCCGGTTGCGCCGTTCCGCCCCCGGCCGCGATCTTCGCCCCGCAGGGGATCGATCTGACGGCGGATGCCGAGGCGGTCCGGGCGGACATGAAGGTCCAGACCCTTCCCGACGACCTGATCGGGCCAGCGAACCTGCGCCTGCTCGCCGCGGCCAACGACGCCGGCTTCCACTGGCGCCGCGTGGAGAACTTCATCGATGCGGACAAGTGCGTGGCCGGCTGTTCCCGCTGCATGCTGGGCTGCCCGACCGGGGCGAAATTCACGGCCCGCGTATACGGCGACGAGGCGATCGCCGCCGGCGCCGAACTCCGCCTGCGCACGGAAGCGACGGCGATCCTGGTCGAGGGCGGCCGGGCGGTCGGGGTGGCGGCCCGGCGGTTCGGACGGACGGTCCGGTATGAAGGCCGGACGGTGGTCCTCTCCGCCGGCGTCGCCAACGTCGCGCTCCTGAGGCGCGCGGGCATCTCCGAAGCCGGGCGGGGCTTTGCCTGCGACTGGCTCCAGTTCGTGGGCGGGATCGTGCCGGGGACGAGCACCGCCCGGGCGAATCCCATGACCGTCGGCACCCTGGAACACTACGAGGCGGACGGCATCGCGATCCTGCCCGTCTTTCCCAACTGGTCCCAGTTCCTGCTGTTTCTCGCCTTCATGGGACCGGGGCATCTGCCGAGGTTCGCCCACTTCTGGCGGTACTCCGGGATCATGGTCAAGATCCGCGACGAGATTTCCGGGGAGGTCCTTCCCGGCGGCGCGTTTTCCAAACCCGTCACGCCGGCGGACCGCAAGCGCCTGGACAAGGGCGTCGGGATCATCCGGCAGGTTCTCACGAAGGCCGGCGCCAGGGCGTCGGACATCCTCGTCCTCGACCCCCTGGGCGCCCACCCCTCGGCGAGCTGCCGCATCGGCGAGGTCGTGGACCGGAACCTCGCCACGCGGATCCCGGGCCTGTACTGCTGCGACGCCAGCGTCTTTCCCCAGGCCCTGGGGCTTCCCGTGGTCTGGACGATCGCCGCGCTGGGCAAACGCCTCGCCCGTCACCTGGGCGGGACGGGCGCGGGGCCCGTTGCGCCGGCGGAGGCGCCGGCCTGATTACACCCCCGTATGGGGGAATGCGGCACCCATTCACCCCGGCCGGTCCATGCTCCGGCTGGGGGCGAAAAATAACAAAAGGAGAGGAGAAGGTTATGGGGAGTTTGATTTGTGACGTCAGGGATCAGAAGTTCGTGCTGTACGAGTTGCTCAAGATCGAGGACCTCTGCAAGACGGCGAAGTACGCGGATTTCTCGCGCGAGACCTTCGACATGGTCTTGGCCGAGGCGGAGAAGTTCGGCACCGAGGTGCTCTTTCCGACGATGGCGGAGGGCGACCGCGTGGGCTGCCGGCTGGAAAACGGCCAGGTCAAGGTGCCCCCCTGTTTCTACCGGCCCTTTCAGCTCTACAAGGAAGGCGGCTGGAGCACGATGAGCGTCTCCCAGGAGGCCGGCGGCCAGGGGTTCCCCCTGGTGATGTCCTCCGCGGCCAAGGAGTGGTTCATCCACAATTTCGGGATGATGTGCTACCCCTACCTGACGGAGGGGGCGGCCCACCTGATCGAGGTCTACGGCACGGAGGCCCAGAAGCGCAAGTACATGGACAAGATGTACGCCTGCGAGTGGGGCGGGACGATGGCCCTGACCGAACCGGGGGCCGGCACCGACGTGGGGAACCTGAAAACGAAGGCCGTCCGGAAGCCGGATGGCACCTTCCGCCTCCAGGGAACGAAGCAGTTCATCACCGGCGCCGATCAGGACCTGGTCCCCAACATCGTTCACCCCGTGCTCGCCCGGATCGAGGGCGACCCGGCCGGAACGGGCGGGATCTCCATCTTCCTCGTCCCGAAGTATCTCGTCAACGACGACGGGAGCCTGGGCCGGCGGAACGACTACACCATCGGCGCGATCGAGGAGAAGATGGGCCTACACGGGAGCGCCACGTGCGTCATGAACATGGGCGACAACGGCGACTGCTACGCCGAACTCCTGGGCGAGGAGCGCCAGGGCATAAAGGTCATGTTCCAGCTCATGAACGAGGCCCGGATCGGCGTGGGCATCCAATCGCTCTCCCTTGGCGGCATTGCCTACCTGCACGCCCTGAACTACGCCAAGGAGCGCCTGCAGGGCTCGTCGCTCCTCGAGATGAAGAACCCCGAGGCCCCGCGCGTGCCGATCATCCAACACGCCGACGTCCGCCGGATGCTCCTGTGGATGAAGGCCCACGTCGAGGGGTTCCGGGCGCTGACCTACTACACCGCCTACTGCGCGGACCGGGCGCATGCGCTGGCGGACGAGGCGGAGCGGGACAAGTCCGTCGGGATCATCGAGGTCCTGACCCCCATCGTGAAGGCGTACTGCTCCGACATGGCCTTCCGGGTGACGGAAATGGCCATCCAGACCTACGGCGGCTACGGCTACTGTGCGGAGTATCCCGTGGAGCAGTTCCTGCGCGACGTCAAGATCGCCTCGATCTACGAGGGGGCGAACGGCATCCAGGCCCTGGATCTGGTGGGGCGGAAGCTGGGGCTGAAAAAGGGGATGTACTTCATGAGTCTGCTGGGCGAGATGAACGCGACGGTGGCGGCGTATCAGGGGAACGCGGCCTTGAAGGACCTGGCGGCGGACGTCCAGAAGGCGGCGAACACGCTGGCGGAGATGGCGATGTACTTTGCGGGGAGCGCGAAGGCGGGGAAGTTCATGATCCCGGTGGGGAACGCGTACCCCTTCCTGATGCTGATGGGGAAGGTGGTGATGGCATGGCTTCTCCTGTGGGAGGCGGGTGTTGCCCGGGAGAAGCTGGAGGGGATCGCCGCGGGCAAGGGGATCGACCTTTCGGACGGGGCGAAGGTCTCGGCCCTGGCGAAGGCCGACGCCGACGCGGCCTTCTACATCGGGAAGGTCTCGGCCGCGCGGTACTTCATCAAGCACGTCCTGCCGGAGGTGGACGCGGCGGTGACGTCGATCAAGAGCGAGGATCTCTCCATGATCGACCTCCCCGAGGAAGCCTTTGCGTCCTGAAGGCCGGGACTCGCTCGTTTCTGGCGCGTGCAGGCGTAGGGCACGCGGGGGCGTATCTTGAAGGTGTGAAGGGCGGTTCCCCGTCGTGCCGGGGGGTTCGTTTCCAGGCATGACGGGGCGCCGCCGGGTGAGTTTTTCGAGACGGGGGGAGGCGGCCTTCCCCGCGCCGGGGTTCCGTTCCCCGGCGCGGCGTGGGGCCGGCGAGTGTGCATGCAAAAAACAATAAGGAGGGAAGTGAGATGGTCGAAGACTGGTACAAGGCGAAAGAGAAGGACAATCAGTATCCCAGGGAACTGGTCATGGGGGAGTTCCTCCGCCGGAACGCCGATCGGTTTCCGGATCGACTCGCCGTGGTCTACAAGGACCGGCGCTACACCTATCGGGAATTCAACGCCCGGGTGAACCGGCTGGCCAACGCCCTGATCGCCCTGGGCGTGAAAAAGGGCGACTGCATCGGGATCTTCGCCCACAATTCCGACCGCTGTGTCGAGGTGGCGATCGCGATCACCAAGGCGGGGGCAATCTTCATCCCCATCAACTTCCGTCTGGTCGGCCATGAGGTGGAGTACATCCTGAACTTCAACGATTCGGTCGCCGTCTTTGTCGACCATGCCGTCGTGGACGTCGTCGCCGGCGTCCGCGACAAGCTCGTGGCCAAGCACATCATCGTCATGCAGGCGGAGGGGGCGGCGATCCCTAAAGGCATGCTCAATTACGACGATGTTTCCGCCTCGGGCGGGGAGCAGGAGCCGGACGTCGATGCCTGGGAGGGGGACATTGCGGGCCTGGCCCAGACGGGGGGCACGACGGGACGGCCGAAGAGCGTCTTCGTCGGTCACCGCGCCGTCGGCAGCATCATTAACCAGATCTGTTTCATCCACAATTACCGGGAAGACGACCACGGCCTGCAGGCCATGCCGTCGTACAGTTCGGCGGGGATCGCCTACGACTGGGGCGCCACCCTGTTCCACGGCGGCACGCTCTACATCGCCCCGCTGCCCCCCTTCGACCCCGTGGGGATCCTGGACATCATCCATCGGGAGCGGATCAACCACCTGACCCTGGCGCCGATCATGGTCGATTTCATCCTGGCCTTCCTGGAGGCCTCGCCGGGCAAGTACGACGTCAGTTGCGTCCGGACGCTCATCTCCGTCGGGGCGCCGACATCGAAGAAGACCCGGGAGAAGGCGGTCCAGCTCTTCGGGGAGGGCGTGCTGTATTGTGAATATTCGGCCACCGAGATGGGCGTCGCCACCTGTCTCAAGCCCGACGAGGTCCTGAAGTATCCGGAGAGCTGCGGCCGGGCGGCCCTGGGCCAGGAGATCAAGATCATCGACATGGACGGCAACGACCTGCCGCGGGGCGAGGTCGGGGAGATCGTCGTCGCCGGCCAGATGGTGACCCGGGGCTACAAGAAAAACCCCGATGCCAACCGCGCGGCCTTCCACGGGCGCTTCATGGGCATCGGCGACATCGGCTACATGGACAAGGACGGCTATATCTTCATCGTGGACCGCAAGTCCGACATGATCATCAGCGGGGGCATGAACATCTACCCCGCCGAGATCGAGGCGGTCATGATCGACCACCCGCAGATCGCCGAGGTGGCCGTCCTGGGCGTTCCCGACGAACAGTGGGGAGAGAGCGTCAAGGCGATCGTCCGTCTGGCCGCGGGCCAGGAGGTGACCGCCGAGGAGATCATCGCGTGGTGCAAGGGGAAGATGGCCGGCTATCGGGTCCCCAAATCGGTCGACTTCGTGGCGGATTTTCCGCGGACGGCGGCGGGCAAGGTCCAGAAGTCCGTCCTGCGGCAGGAATACTGGAAGGACGCCGGGCGCAAGGTGTAGCGATCCGGCGTGGGTGTAACGGACGGGACGGCGGGCGGGTGCCGCCGCGTTCCGGCCCGTCAGGTTTCAGCGTTTCCCGGAGGGGCCGCGTTCGGAAGGGCCCCTCCGAACGATTCGCGTCCGCTGTCTTCGGCCCGGCGCGGGGCCGTTTCAAAAGGGGCGGCCCCCCGCGCCGGCCGGTTCGTCCGGGGCCTGTGCTTCACGGGCGCGGAACCCGGTTTGCGAAAGACGACCCCATGCGCCTCTGGACCCTCCATCCGCGGTATCTCGATCCCCGGGGGCTCGTGGCGCTCTGGCGTGAGGCGCTGCTGGCCCAGCAGGTGCTCCTGGGGCGGACGCGCGGCTACCGGGCGCATCCGCAGCTCATCCGTTTTCGCGCCCGGCCGGACCCGGCCGCGGTGATTGCCGCCTATCTGGAAGGCGTCCATGCGGAGGCCGCTGCCCGCGGCTACCGGTTCGACGCCGCCAAGATCGGGCCGCCCGGAGCGGTTCAGAAGATCGCCGAGACCGAGGGCCAGCTCCTCTACGAATGGGAGCACCTGCAGGCCAAGCTCGCGGTGCGCGATCCGGCCCGGCATGCCCTCCTCCGCCGGGTGCGCTCGCCCGAGCCGCACCCCCTGTTCACGATCGTTCCGGGTCCGGTGCGGGACTGGGAGCGGAGGTAACCTCATCCCGTCGACCAGAGCTTCGAAAACGGGCTCTTGATCTTCAGGGATTTGAGCTTGTCCTCGACCTCCTTCCGGGTCAGCTCGTCGTAGGTCAGGATAACCACATACTCGGCGTAATCGAACATCAGGATCATCCGGCTCTGGCTCTCCAGCGCGTGACGTTGCTCGACGGCCGTTTCGAAGACGGCCTCGTATTCGGCGATGAGCCACATGTGGCGCCGCATGAGGATGAGCGAGTAGATGGCCTGGGGGAGCGGGATGCGCCGGTTGTAAAAATCCCGCGCGTACTTCGCGAACAGGACGTGGGCCTCCTCGAACGGCTTGTCGGTCGCGAAGAGCTTCCTGTAGTTGCTGTAGAACAGCAGCGCCAGCTCGATCGCCTCGGCCCGGGGCATTGCATGGAAGACCGGGGTTTTGGGGTTGATCTTCACGTTCTTGTACCACTGCTCGGCAATTTCCTGGGCTTTGTACTCAACCGTCTCGATCAGCTTCGTCGTATACGCCGTTGTCATGGCCGGACCCCCTTCCTTGAGATCGTCTTTGGTGTGCGGTTAGAGAACAGGACGGCATTGCGCAAGACCGCTCAGGTCGGACCCCTGCCTTTTCGCTTCAGGCTGTTTTCCGCCAGCTTCTGCTCGGTGCAGTCCTCGAGGGTTTCCACGGCCCCGACGAGCTCGCCCTGTGCATCCCGGATGAGCGCGGCCGTGAAGCGGAGCCAGCGTCCGTCCTCTCCCAGATCGGGGAAGAAGTCCGTCGCCTCGTAGGCTTCCTCGACGAGATCGGACTTTCGGTACTTTCCCGAATACCAGTGGGAGACCTTGTCCATCGCACTGTCGACGAGCAGGTCCGCCATGCAGGGCCGCCGCTTCCCGTAGAAGGCGCGCCACTGCTGGTCGGTTCCGATCACGTCGCGGGCCTTCACGTTCGTCAGCCGTTCCAGCGCCCGGTTCCAGTAGAGGATCTTGTGGTGCTTGTCGATGACGAAGGCGGCGATCGAAAACCCCTCGAGAACGCTGTGGAGGATCTTCTCGCTGTCGACGAGGAGCTGCTCCGCCTTCTTCCGTTCGGTGATGTCCTCCAGCGTCTCGACGCAGCCGACGAGCGCGCCCCGCGAGCTGCGGATGGGGGCCACGGTGAACCGCAGCCAGCGGCCGCTTTTCCCCAGGTCGGGGAAGAAGCCCTCCGCCTCGAAGGTGTCTTCCAAAAGCTTTGACTTGGCGACGCCCCCGTACCATTCCGGGATGGTCTCGAGGGTCTGATCGACGACCAGATCGGACATGCAGGGGCGCTCCTTGGCGTAAAAGGCGCGCCAGTGCCGGTTGGTGCCGATCATGTCCTTCGCGGGGATGCCGCTCAGCTTCTCCAGCGCCCGGTTCCAGTAGAGCACCGTGTGGTCGAGACCGATCACAAAGGTCGGGATCGGCGACCCTTCGATGACGCTGATGAGCCGCTGTTCGCCTTCGCGCTGCGTCAGCTCCGCGGTCATGCGCTCCGTGATGTCTTCCAGGGTTTCGATGGCGCCGATGATCTTGCCCCCGGCGTCCCGGATGACGGCGGCGGTGAAGCGGAGCCACGCCCCTTTCTCGCCCAGGGCGGGAAAGAAGTCGGTCGCCTCGTACGCCTCTTCCAGCAGATCGGACTTGCGGTATTTGCCGGCGTACCACTTGGGGATCCGGTCCTCGATGCCGTCGACCAGCAGATCGGCCATGCAGGGTCTGGGCTCCGCGTAAAAGCTTCGCCAATGCTGGTTGGTGCCGACCACCTCCTTCATCGGAATCCGGGTCAACCGTTCGAGGGCGCGGTTCCAGTAGAGGATCTTGTGGTCCTTGCCGATGACGAAGGCGGGGATGGAGAAGCCCTGGACAACGCTCTGCAGCAGGTGGGCCGAGGCCGTGGACGGACCCGCCGCCTCAGGTTTTGCCTTCGCGGTTCTGGCGCGTGCGCCGGGGGCAACTTTACCAACGGTTTTTCTGGCCATAGAAAACCTCCTTTCGTGAAAAGACTGCCTGAACGCCTGGAAGGTTACAAACTGGATGACCCGGGACTCCGGCCCGCACGCGAGGGGCGAGACGACTCCGTTGGTAAGATGTTGTTTTTGGACGGATTTAATATAAGGCAAGAGCCTGGGCGTGTCAACGGCTAAAAAATGAAGTGAAAAATGAAAGGGTTGACAATCCCCAAAATAGGATTAAAATTCACCCCCAATGCCTAATCCTGGTTTTCAGGAGCGGAGGAACCGTTTTCCTGGGGCGTATCGCCATCGCGCGTAGGGTAACCTCTTCGGCCCGAGCCCTTCAGCTAACTTCGTCGGCATCGATGAGGAGAACCGACCGGAGGAATTCGGGAGGATCTTCCTCCCGATCATCATGCTCCGGAGGTTCACGATGTCCTCTCCATCCCTTCACGACCCCGGTTCGGACGTGCCGTCCGAAAAGAAATCCCCCTCACGGTGGCTGGACCAAAAGATCTTCCTCCTGGCGTTCGGGTCGATCGGCGTTGTCTTTGGCGACATCGGGACGAGCCCCCTGTACGCCATCAAGGAATGTTTTCACGGGAAGCATGCCATTGTTCCCGATCCCGCCAATATCATGGGGGTCCTGTCCCTCGTCTTCTGGTCGATGGTCGTGGTGGTCAGCATCAAGTATGTCACCTTCATCCTCCGCGCCGACAACCGGGGCGAGGGGGGCATCTTCGCCCTCCTCGGGCTTTTGTCCGGTTCCGACAGGACCGTCTCCCCCCGCCTTCAGGCCACGCTGATGCTGGCGGGCATTCTCGGCGCCGGCCTTCTTTACGGCGATGGGGTCATCACCCCGGCCATATCCGTCCTTTCGGCCATCGAAGGACTGGAAGTCGCCACCCGGGCGGCCTCTCCCTTCGTGATGCCCCTGACGTGCGTCATTCTCGTTTGCCTTTTCTTTTTGCAGCACCGGGGCACCGCGAATATCGGCCGGCTGTTCGGCCCGATCATGATGATCTGGTTCATCGCCATCGCCGGCTTCGGTTTGAACCGCATCCTGGACGAGCCCCGGATTCTCCTGGCCGTCAATCCCGTCTATGCGGTGGATTTCTTTGTTCGCAACCACATCCACGGCATCGTTGTTCTCGGATCGGTCGTCCTCTGCATTACCGGCTGTGAGGCCCTGTACGCCGATCTCGGACATTTCGGGAAAAGCGCCATCCGGCTTTCCTGGCTCGCTTTTGCCGGCCCGGCGCTGTTGTGCAACTACTTCGGACAGGGCGCCCTGCTCCTCGGGCATCCGGAATTGAATGCCAATCCCTTTTACGGGATCGTTCCCAGGCTTCTCCTCTATCCCATGGTCGCCCTCTCGACCGCCGCCACCGTCATTGCCTCTCAGGCGTTGATCTCCGGCGTCTTTTCTCTCACGCAGCAGGCGGTGCAGCTGGGTCTCTGTCCCCGGATTCACATCGTCCACACCTCGAGCGACGTGCAGGGCCAGATCTACATTCCGTTCGTGAACTACAGCCTCATGGTGGCCTGCCTTGCCGTGGTGGTCGGGTTCAAGCAATCCAGTGCGCTGGCGGGGGCGTACGGGATCGCGGTCACCGGAACGATGATCATCACCTCTTTCCTTTATTTTCTGGTCTCGACCCGTTGCTGGGCGTGGCCCCCCTGGAAGGCGCTGCCCCTTGCGGGGCTATTTATCGCCTTTGATGTTGCCTTCATCAGCGGCAATGTCTTCAAGGTCGGCGATGGGGGATGGTTTCCTCTTCTGGTGGCCGCCGTCATCGCCGTCGCCATGACAACCTGGAGAAAGGGCCGCGCGGAGCTCGCCCGGATGTTGATGGGGGATCGATTGCCCCTGGAACTCTTTCTCCGGGAGATCTCGAACGGAAAGCTGCCGCGCGTTCCCGGAACGGCCGTTTTCATGACGCTGTCCCCGGAAGGCGCCCCGCCCACCCTCCTGCATCATGTGAAGCACAACCATATCTTGCATGAAAAAGTCGTGCTTCTTTCGATCCGCTTCGAGGACCTGCCCAATGTTCCCGAGAATGAGCGGATCAGGCTCAACGATCTGGGGCAGGGGTTCTATCGCGTCGTCGCCTCGTACGGATACATGCAGACGCCCAACATCCCCCGCATCATGAGGGATCTTTCCCGTTACGGTCTCGTCGCCGATCCCATGAAGACGACCTATTACCTCGGCCGGGAAACCCTCCTCACGGGAGGACGGTCGAAGATGATGCGCTGGCGCAAGGCGCTCTTCACCTTCATGTCGAGAAACGCCGGGAATCCCACGGCCTATTTCGGCATCCCGCCCAACCGGGTCGTTGAACTCGGCACGCAGATAGAGCTTTGAGCGGAGGCGATTGGATCGCGGCGGCTATTTACTGAACCTCGGATTGTGTTTTAATCCATGCCCCCGCGCGGGGGGGAACATGCGCATCTTCACCTCTACAATACCCTTCTATGCTGATATTTTTCTCTTTGATCGACCAGGGTATTCTGATAGTATGACTCCATGAAAAAGAAAAGTCTCATCATGACCAATCGTTATCTCAAAGATCCCGACGAGTGCGAGGTTGGAGTTCTCCTGAACGTGGCGACCTCATCGGCAATTGAAGGCGTTCCTCTGTCTGATTTCGACCATCTTGCTACAATTCGGACGAATCGAAGCGTTGATCCCGCAAGCGCAAGGTCCGCTCGATCACACCGCCGAAAATCTTCTCCATCGGTTCGTAGTTCCGATCAAGTCCGGACTGAACAGCAGTAAAATATTCCTGCTTCTTTCCGCCCTTTACCCCACCGAAATCAAGAGGAGGCAATCCTGCCTGAAGCGCCATCAAGGACGCCAGCATCCGTGCCAGTCGACCATTGCCTTCCCGAAAAGGATGGATAAGCAACAATTCCACATGTACGGCAGCAAGGGCATGTATCAGATCGTTTCCGGAAACAGTTCGGCAGGGTGTATAAACGGCAAGGCAATGACGTTCGAATTCGTCCATTAGACGGGGAATCAGGTGCGCCGCCGCAAAGGTAAAATTCTCTTTTGCGAGATTTACTTTCCGGTATGTTCCCGCCCATTCGTATATGTTACCAAGCCATTCCCGATGCATAGCGCAAAGATCGGCCGCTTTGAAGCGGTGACTTTGGTCAATAGTGTCAATAAGTGTTCTTAAAGTGCGTAGAAGCTCACGGCTTTCGATCTTGCCCATTTCCCTCTTGCTTTTTATTCCGATCAAATTACGGGGAACTTTCCCCCGTGAGCCCGGCTCGTATTGGCGTTCAATCATCCCTGATACGGCATAGCGTCCGACACGCTTCATCCAATCACCTCCGATTGACTGCACCTCCATAAGAATACAGATTCATGCCGTGCTTGGTCAATCTTCTTAGTTTTTTCAATTCCGCCTTTTCCGATGGGAACGCCAATTCAGCAAGACCGAGGCAATGATGCCTCGGAAAATTTGTTACCCTCCGTGAATTTATCAATCCACGCCCCCGCGCGGGGGGCGACTTCCCACACCAGACGATAAGGCACGAAGAAGAAGTTTCAATCCACGCCCCCGCGCGGGGGGCGACCGCCTTTCGTTCTTTCTTCGTCTATGATTTCAAGTTTCAATCCACGCCCCCGCGCGGGGGGCGACGAGAATCGGCCCTATGCGGAGGTTTTCACCCGTTTCGTTTCAATCCACGCCCCCGCGCGGGGGGCGACATGGGAAAGATATACAGGTACCGGAAGGTTATCGTTTCAATCCACGCCCCCGCGCGGGGGGCGACAGCTCGTCGGCCGCAACCCGCACGACACCCACCAGTTTCAATCCACGCCCCCGCGCGGGGGGCGACCGCCATCCTGGAGGAGTGGATCAAAGATCCAACGTTTCAATCCACGCCCCCGCGCGGGGGGCGACCACGAACGGTCTTATGCTCCTTGAGTTTGAGAAGTTTCAATCCACGCCCCCGCGCGGGGGGCGACCGAAACATCCCCTCCCCAAGATCAACCCCCGTCGTTTCAATCCACGCCCCCGCGCGGGGGGCGACAAAACTGGACGCCGCGTATGGGGATGGAATCAAGGTTTCAATCCACGCCCCCGCGCGGGGGGCGACGCCCCCTGCATGGCCGAAGTGTGGAGGGAACTGCCGTTTCAATCCACGCCCCCGCGCGGGGGGCGACACCCGCACCACAACCCACGAACGATCAAGGCGACGTTTCAATCCACGCCCCCGCGCGGGGGGCGACCCTTTACTTTTCGGCAATCAAGGGGCGGCTCCAGTTTCAATCCACGCCCCCGCGCGGGGGGCGACCGCCATGCACTCCGGTATTTTCAGCACAGACATGTTTCAATCCACGCCCCCGCGCGGGGGGCGACAACCGAGGGCGTCGATGATGCGGCGGGAGCAGTTGTTTCAATCCACGCCCCCGCGCGGGGGGCGACGAAGCGTGACATATCCGGGGGAAGGGGTAGCATTTGTTTCAATCCACGCCCCCGCGCGGGGGGCGACTTAATATTTGTGTATGTCGGATCATAAGCAGCCGTTTCAATCCACGCCCCCGCGCGGGGGGCGACCTCCGCTTCGGTGAGCTTGGAGTACAGGTCGCCGTTTCAATCCACGCCCCCGCGCGGGGGGCGACTTTTTCCTGCCCCCGGAATTCCAGTATATAAACGTTTCAATCCACGCCCCCGCGCGGGGGGCGACGAGATGTCCACGAGCAGATTAGATAACATAAGAGTTTCAATCCACGCCCCCGCGCGGGGGGCGACCAAGATTAGAGGGACCTTTTGCCACATCGGACAGTTTCAATCCACGCCCCCGCGCGGGGGGCGACATCAGTTCCTGCATCGTAGGCTGTTCCGAAGCCAGTTTCAATCCACGCCCCCGCGCGGGGGGCGACTTGTTTTATCCGGGCGACTGGACCCGCGATCTCGTTTCAATCCACGCCCCCGCGCGGGGGGCGACTTCAATCGATAATTTTATTTTTTTGGTTACGGCTGTTTCAATCCACGCCCCCGCGCGGGGGGCGACTGGCATTTGTGCGCTACGGGCGCAGGCGGAACAAGTTTCAATCCACGCCCCCGCGCGGGGGGCGACGTCCTGTTTGGCCGGATGCGCTCCGGCCGGGCGTGTTTCAATCCACGCCCCCGCGCGGGGGGCGACCAGGGACGGGGCCGATGGCATGGTGGGCGATTACCTGTTTCAATCCACGCCCCCGCGCGGGGGGCGACAGAGCGACGGGAAGGATAGGAGGAAGATATGAAGGTTTCAATCCACGCCCCCGCGCGGGGGGCGACCCCGAAGGTCCGCACCCTGAAGGTTCGCATCCCGTTTCAATCCACGCCCCCGCGCGGGGGGCGACTATGCCCTGCTCAAAACCTTTACATCGAAAGATAGTTTCAATCCACGCCCCCGCGCGGGGGGCGACTTCCAACCGCCCACAAAGGTTTCCTCGTAATCCCGTTTCAATCCACGCCCCCGCGCGGGGGGCGACCCTCTCATGCAGGAGGTCGTTTCATGCAACGCGTTGTTTCAATCCACGCCCCCGCGCGGGGGGCGACAAGGCGGGACGAAAAGCGAGACGGATCTTCGGCTGTTTCAATCCACGCCCCCGCGCGGGGGGCGACCCAACGCTGCCGCCAGTAACCGCGAAATGTACGGGTTTCAATCCACGCCCCCGCGCGGGGGGCGACTTGATACTCAGCAGAGCACCGATTACACGCTGACGTTTCAATCCACGCCCCCGCGCGGGGGGCGACCTGGCGGCGGCTGACAGGCTGAACGGCATTGACCGGTTTCAATCCACGCCCCCGCGCGGGGGGCGACCCCGACAATGACGTGGTGGATGCGGAAATCAGCGTTTCAATCCACGCCCCCGCGCGGGGGGCGACTATGGGTAATGTGGGCCGCCTGGACCAGCGGATCGTTTCAATCCACGCCCCCGCGCGGGGGGCGACCTCTCATGCAGGAGGTCGTTTCATGCAACGCGTTGTTTCAATCCACGCCCCCGCGCGGGGGGCGACTCTCCGAACCGGGAAACCCATCCATGACCAGTTGGTTTCAATCCACGCCCCCGCGCGGGGGGCGACCCTGCTCCATATAGGCCTTCCCGACGTTGTAGCCGTTTCAATCCACGCCCCCGCGCGGGGGGCGACCAAGGACGAGGTGCTCCGGATCGTGGCGGCCCTGTTTCAATCCACGCCCCCGCGCGGGGGGCGACGGCGTCACTGACCAGAAGGATGGTCTTGTCTTCGTTTCAATCCACGCCCCCGCGCGGGGGGCGACCGTCCTCGGCATCGGTGGCGGCGGCGGAGTACTTGTTTCAATCCACGCCCCCGCGCGGGGGGCGACGCCGCTCCAGGCGGCCACGAGCCCGGCCAAGACCACGTTTCAATCCACGCCCCCGCGCGGGGGGCGACCCGCCGAGCGGGAGACGTCATAGCCGCGTTCATGTTTCAATCCACGCCCCCGCGCGGGGGGCGACGAACCCAGCCTGGGCCGCCTACGACTTGGTGACGTTTCAATCCACGCCCCCGCGCGGGGGGCGACGGCCCGCAGGAGCGGGAGGAGCTTTTCGTCGCAGTTTCAATCCACGCCCCCGCGCGGGGGGCGACGAAAGAACGCGATCTGCTCTGCAAACGGGAGGCTGTTTCAATCCACGCCCCCGCGCGGGGGGCGACTCCGGGTCCAGGTCCGCCATTTTGACGAGCACCTGGCTGTTTCAATCCACGCCCCCGCGCGGGGGGCGACTGATTTTCTGATCAAAATAAGCGCAGACAGTTTTGTTTCAATCCACGCCCCCGCGCGGGGGGCGACGCAAACCTTGATTATTTTGAATCATCCTTTCCTGTTTCAATCCACGCCCCCGCGCGGGGGGCGACATGGACGCCTTAACTACGCTGTTCAATACAGATAGTTTCAATCCACGCCCCCGCGCGGGGGGCGACGATAGTCGGAACCGTCATCGCCCACGCAGCATAGGTTTCAATCCACGCCCCCGCGCGGGGGGCGACGTGTTTGCCGTCAGAGCACCCCACCTGGATGCAAGTTTCAATCCACGCCCCCGCGCGGGGGGCGACGCCACGGTTGCCCCTTCGATTCGCCTTACAATATGTTTCAATCCACGCCCCCGCGCGGGGGGCGACAACGCCGCGCTTCCCGGCTCAAACGGCGTGGCGAAGTTTCAATCCACGCCCCCGCGCGGGGGGCGACCATCCACAAAAGGATGCCGGTCAACACAATCGCCTGTTTCAATCCACGCCCCCGCGCGGGGGGCGACATACTACTGATAATCCTTTGAATTCAAAAACAAAACGCATCTATTTTCGCGAAGGTCCTTTCAAGCCGACAGCACGATATGAAGTTGTCAAGGATCGTGATCTAGAAAACGATATAAACCGAGGTGTTCCGCCTGTCGCGAACATCCCCGGGAAATCGCGTTCGCTTGGGGTTCGCGGCGTCCTTCAGACGATCAGTGGTCCCTCCTGATCCACCGATTTTTTTGCCCCGATGTGTTCAACACGACGCTTCCAGTTCGATCCCAAGAAATAAAACCGCAGGCTGTCCGCCTTAGGATTGATCTCCTCGATCAGCTTCTGGCGAAGCGTTGCCCATTGCGCCGGATCGACGATGCATTCAAAAACAGAATATTGGACCCGTTGACCATAATTTTGGCAGGCTTTTGCCACGCGCGTCAGACGCCGCGTGCCTCCTGGGTCTGACGTTGCCACATCATAGCTGACCAGAACAAGCATGGCGCACTCCTCACTTCCAGATAAACGGTGGATATCCGTCGAGGTCGCCTCGAAGGTGCCGTGCCATCAGCAATGCCTGTGTGTGGAACAGCAGGCCGATCGTGACCTTCTCATCCAGAAACGGATGGAGGATTTCCTCCTGCTTCCTCTCCTGATACGCGACCAGCACCGTCTTGCGCGTCTCGTCCGTCATCAGGACCGCCCCGGATTCGGATTTCTGGAATCCCTTCCCCTGTACCTGCTGCCGGTTGATCAGCGACAGCGCCAGCCGGTCCGCCAGAAACGGACGGAATTCTTCCATCATGTCGAGGGCGAGGCTGGGCCGGCCGGGCCGGTCCCTGTGGAGGAAGCCCACCGCCGGGTCGAGCCCCACCGTCTCCAAGGCGGAGCGGATGTCGTGGACCAGGAGCGTGTAGATGAAAGAGAGCAGGGCATTGACGTTGTCCAGCGGAGGTCGGCGGTTCCGCTCCTGAAAGGAAAACTCCCCCTTTTGCGCGACGATCAAATGGTCGAAGACTCCGAAATAGAGGTGAGCGGCATCCCCTTCCCAGCCGCGAAGGACGTCAAGCGATTGATCCTGATTCAGGAGATCGAGATAATTGCCCAGTCGTTTTGCCGCAAAGGATACCTCTTCAGCCGCCAGCTTATCCGCATGGTCGCGCAGCGCTCGCTGCAGAACCGTCCGGCTGTTGGCGATCTTTCCGGTCAGGACGGTTCTCGCGATTCCGGCGGAGGCTTGCAGGTCGTCGGCACGCCGGTACTGCTTCCTCCGCAGCAGCACATTCCCTGAAACCGGCCCCTGCACCCGCGCCAAAAATCGGCCGCGCTCCGTCAGGAAACTCACGCCGACGCCGTTCTCGGCGCAGAATCCCATCAGAAACGGGCTGCACGAAACATTCCCGAAGCAGACGATGCCGCCGATCGTGTGAACCGGAAGCCGGAGGCGGATTTCCTTCTCCACCTTGACGACGATCGTCTCCCCTTCCTTGGCGAGGTAGGCGCCCTGTGTCGTGACGAACAGTGTATTGAGGTGTTTTTTCATGGCTCGCTCAAAATCCGGGACAGGTATGCTTTCACCGACCTTCGCTTCTGGATCGTTTTAGGCAGGCAGTCGGTCATGAGCGAACAACTCTCGCACCGTTTTTCGTAGACGGGCGGAGGAGTCCGGCCAGAGGTAATGAGCTCGTGCGCCCGGCGGGCCGTTTCCTCTGTTTCCCTCCGCAGGGCTTCATCAAAGGCAACATCGAGGCGACGGCGGGTCTGGCCGTAGAAGAGCGCCCCGGCCGGGATGTCGACGGAGAGCATCTCCTCCAAACAGATCGCCTGGGCGCAGAGTTGGACCTTGTCGCAGTCGTTCGCCTTGGGCTTGCCCCGTTTGTACTCGACCGGAAAGGGCAGCCAGGAACCGTCCGCCTGCCGCTGGAACTCGACGACGTCGGCCTTGCCGATCAGCCCCAGGCGAAGCGACCGGAGCGACACGCCACGCTCGATTCGGACATTACCCTGGGATTCGCCGCCCTCGTCGTGAACGCGCTCGTGCATGATCCGGCCCTCTGCGGTGCGTCCGCTCTCCTGCCATGTTTGCTCTACATGGATCAAGGCGCACTGCCGCTCACAGAACGCCATGTGCTGCAAAGCGGAAAGCTGGATCAGGTCTTCAGGGCCGTACATAAAACCTCTTTTTGTTATTCAATATCGGCCATCTCCCTGCGCTTGTCTTCCAAAAAACGCTGGAGATCTTCCCGCTTCGGCAGTTCAAGCTGGTATTTGGACACGAACAATCGGTTGTCAATCCCGGCGAGAGCATATTCCACAAGCGCATGATCCTTCTGCGTGCAGAGCAGCAGGCCGACAGGGGGACTGTCGCCCTCGGCCATCATGTGTCTGCGGAACCAGGTCACGTAGGTGTTGAGCTGCCCCAGGTGTTCGTGCCGGAATTTATCCACCTTCAACTCAATGAGCACATGGCACTTGAGGATGCGGTGGTAGAAGACGAGATCCACGAAGCCGCGGGTTTTCCCGATCACGATGCTCTTCTGCCTCGCCTCAAAGCAGAAGCCGTTCCCCAGCTCCAGCAGGAAATCCTGAAGTTTGTCGAGCAAGGCATCTTCCAGACGGGATTCGCTTGCCGCATCTTTCGGCCGCAGACCGAGAAACTCGAAGACATAGGGGTCATGGATGGCGAGCTTCGGCTCGGCCTGTTCGGCCAACGCATGCGCCCGTGCGGCGACCTTCTCCTTATCGTCTGAGAAGCCTGCACGTTCGTAATACAGCGTAGCGATCTGGCGCTTGAGCGCCCGCACCGACCAGTTGCCGCGGATGCACTCGATCTCATATAAGGCGCGCTTGAGGGGGTCGTCGATCTCCAGCAGCAGCTCGATATGGCTGTAAGAAAGTCGATTCAAAATTAGTTTTCCCGAAAGTGGCGACAGCGTTGCCACACTGGGCACCGTTGATTGTGGCGACGCTGTCGCCACAATGTTCGGATCAGATGGTAAATCTTGGATCAGTTCTGTCTGAGATTGTGGGAGAGCTGCCAGAATTTGCGGATAAAGCCTGTAGAAGTCACGGTACCGGTATAGACGGCTGCGGTTGCAATTGGGAATCCCGATTTCTTTGAGGCGGCGCGCGAGCAATTCGAAAAGACGTTCCCCGTAGTCTGCCCGATCCAGCCCCTTGAGCTCATACTCATGGATATAAGCGCCGATCAGCCAATTGCGGCTCGTCAACGCCACATTGACTGCCTTGGCAGCGGCGCCTTGTGTCCGCAAGTGGACATTGGCGATGGCCTCCACCAATGCGGCAAAATTTGCTGCGCTCAGCACCGTTTTCGGCTTGGCAGGTTTTCGGGGCATCTGTTGGCCCTCCTTTCGACAGCTTTTCCGTGGGCTGTCCTTTGCATTCACACTTTTACATCAAGCGTTACGCCATTGGGAACGTGCGCCTTATCGATGACGATTTCGTAGTCTCTGAATTCTCTCGCCGGCATAGCAGGGTCGGTCTTGCGTTTGACCTGGACAAGTTCGAACAGTTTATGGGCCAGCGCATTTCCGAGAGCCGTATCATGTTTGAATACGATCAAACTGCGGGTGGCCATTAGGCCCCGGGCGGCGGACCGGTCATGTTCGAACATACTGATCAGTGCATTCCAGAAGAGCTCCAAGTCTTCCTCGGAAAAGCTGGTCTGGTTGGCCAAATGGGCGGAGACAAAACCATGGGCAACGTAAATGCCGTAGGGTACAGTGTTCTTGCGGCCTTGAATACCAATTTGGCTCTCCACGGATTTGTCAGCCTTTCGAGCTGCACAAACAGATATTGAATGTTCAAGAGCTACAATCGGATCGACTGACCGTGCAAAGGTTATTTGAACTGGACCGCGGACTTGGCCAGCGGTCTTTTTAATTTTGCTACTTTCTTCCTCCCCTTCCTTTTCGTCTTTGTCGCTTGTTGACATGACAGCACCAAAAGTGCGGATGTCAAAAAATTGCTTGCACATCCAGTCTTGTGCAACATCCTCGTAATGACGTTCTGGTTTTTGATACTTCTTCTTGTCTTTTTGCCACGATTTCCAGGCTACCACTGCTTTCTTAACGTCATCCCCCTCCTTATAAGCACGTTCTGTTTGCTCATTGAGAGTTAGCGACTTGGACTTCACCCAAATATCGTAAAATGGTGCACCAGCTTTAGACAATATGACATAGTCGCGTATCTTGCGCTTGATGCAGACATCGGTAACCAGCCCTCTGCCTGTTTCTGGATCTACGCGAGGAAGATTTCCGGCATCAGGATCGCCGTTGGGGTTACCGTCCTGAATATCAAAGACGAGAACGAAATCGTAACGGTTTTTGATCGGTGTACTCATGGTTGTTGCTCCTTTCTAATGGGTTTAGGTTGTTAATGATTGTCACTATTTTTGGCATAGAAGCTCTGCATCTGATGATAATAACCGATGGCAAAGCGACCCTGATCTGCCATGTTGAGGTGTGGAGGGAAATCTGAAAAACTAGACATTATTTCCCCGAACAATTTTTCAAAGTTAATGCGCTCTCCAACATTCTCTAGTTTAGCAAGATGATGCTTGCTCAAACGTATCAATGTTCCGAAGACCGTGATTGGTGTGCCTGAAGCAGCGCCATAGTAGCGGTCGCGGATTGTTGAATTGGGCTCCTTTCCGCCTTTTTGTGTGGCTGATCGAATTTGCAATCTTTCCAAGGCAGCAAATAACCTCCCAAGGCGATAGCCGATATTGGTATTTTCTGGGTCGAGGCACATGGTAATCTCCTTTTCATTTGTTGGATTATGAAAACGAAGCGAGCGGTTCAAATAGGCTTTAATCAGTGCGGCGCGTTCATACGGCACATTGGGCTCCGGCTTACCAGTATTTTTATTCTTTTTAGCCTGTTCAGCACGGATTCGTCGGATGGCGGCCTGAAGAAGCGTGGCCGGATAGGGGCTTCCGTCAAGAATCGACCGCATCACATCGCCTGCAAGTTTTGGGGGTATGTTGTCATCCTTTTCCTGTACAGCGATTGAACGAAGAAGCCTTCGCATCGGCAGGGCTGATTCAATCTTGACACTGTGCGTAATGGCAAGATCGTCTATGTGTTGCTTAAATCTTGAGCCCATTTCCCGAACAGTGCCGATATGCCAGAAGCGCACAGCGATACGAGCTGAGTTTGGGGAAAGGCCAAGAACATAGAATCGCGTGCTGTCATCCGGTACCACGTAGGCACCGCTCCAAATTGTTTCATATAGCGCCTTGACGGCTTCCGTGTTGCTATCCGGATCATCTTTCGGTGGTTCGGAAAAGAAGAAAAATGCATCATGTTCTAAAGGGGATGCTTTTTCCGACCAGAAGACAGTAGCCGTGTCTCCAATCTGGATTCGCTGCCCTTTTGATTTGAGCAGGGTGTTCAAACCGGTTGTATAGGAAAATTCAGCCTTTTTACATACAGGTGCGTTGTAGCATTGCTTCTTTCCAAATGAATCGTAACCAGAGTTCTTTTGGAACGCTACGAGGCTTTTGGTATCCTTATTTATCGGGGTGCGCCCATGTATTCTGGCAATCTCGCCGTATTCACCGGTTATCAAGCAATGTGCGAACACCTTCGCAGCGGCGGAGTCCCCCTTATCAGGAACGGTCGGTCGAGATACTGATGCCCGTACATAGTTTTGTACTGCCGGACGGCAAGGCACAGGAAGTTCCTCTTCGACCAAGCTGAAGGTCATATTGCAGGATGGTATCCTCACGCATTCGGGCCATGAAATATGACTCTTAACTGCCGCTATTCCGTTCTTCTCGTAAAACAACAGAACCGCCTTAACCCCCGCATCCTGCTTCAAATCTTCAGGGAGGGCGTTGAGAAAATTCAGCCATGTTTGATGCTGCTTGTCTGCTTTTGGATCGTTTTCAGGGTACCCAAACAAATAGCCGATGTGATCCCATAGAAGAAATGTGGTTTTATGGCTTTTGCTACCAGTTCTTGTCATGGACCTTGGGAGCAGGAATGGTTTGGCAACATTTCTTTCACCTACTTTCTCACGGGTAGACTTCAGGTTAACAAATTCTCCATCGGATTTGATGACCACGATGAATGGTATTGCCTTCTTTTCAAAGCCTTCCGGTGCAATATCGCTGTCCGGGTCGGCAGCCTTTCGGTCATAGTATTCTTTGAGCACTTGCAGAATCATCTGCGCACCTCCTCGCTATCGGATGGCGGAATGCGAATAATGCCGGATGACATCCTGGCTCTGAAGAACATGGGATTGATGTCCGCCTGATTGGAATAATCCATGTCGTAGAGCATCCAGCCGAGGTCACGAGTTTCAGGAATAGGCGCAACCGGTTCACTGGAGGGATCTACCAGCCGCACGTCAGCAGCGAACTCGCGGCACCCGAGGTAGGGCTGATGGAAATGCTGCCCCTTGCGGGCGCGCCGCTCGAACATGGCGGCGTACTTGGCTTCTGTCTCGTCTTTTCGTTCATCGGGTTTTTTGAGCTCGGCCGACTCATCAAGATCGATGAGCCACTCGGGCACGGGATTGAATACCTTGCCGCGCCTTTCCGGTGGAATGAAGATGAACTCGGCGTGGAGTCGGTATTGCACATCGCGCAGGAAGAGCCCCGCACGTTGCTGGCGGGCATCCTCAATGAAGATTCCCTCGGATCGCGGCGCGGCAACCTTACCGACCTCGTTGCGGCGGACAGAAATCCACTTGATCGGCGCCAGTACCTCGATCTTCGTCACCTGCCAGTAAATGGCCGGTTTCCAGAGAATGGCATCGAAAATGGCGCGCGCCGCGGAAGGGGTGATCACATCGTAGCTGACCCGCTCGACCTTCATTTCCGGCCGGGTGAAGCAGGCATAATCGCCACTGACTTCAAGGCAGAATCCTTTCATAGGCAGCCTCCTTTCATGAGTGGTCAAACGTACAGATCTTCAGGATCGTAAACCTCGCGATAGACATCAAGACCGATGATCGGACTGTAAAGCGTCGAGTCCGCCTGAACGAGGATACCATCGTGGAACTCCTCGACCCGACCTTCAGTCAGTAGCCGTTTGGCGATGCCCGGGCTGACATTCACCGTGTAGCGCTGGAGAGACCGCATCACTTCGCGGGATGGGCCGGCAAACCGCAATCGGTCAATCAATGGATCGTTTCCCCTATACCGGACGATGATCGGAGCGGATAACTCCTTGATCAGGCGAAACTCTTTTCCCGCGGTTCGGAACGGGACATGACCGTCCGGATTGACGTCCTTGACGAGATTCTCCCTCCACCAGTTTTCTCCTGTGTCATTGATGCTTGAATAATATTTCTCGAAATAGCGACGGAATGCGTCCGGTCTGTCGGGGATGAAACTGTCTGCCGATGCGAGTTCCCTAGTCGCATCTTCCCCTTTGCGGAGCAAACCTGGCGGCGCCGGCTTGGGAGCGACGAATACCTGCACGGAGCCCGGTTCGGGGCTTTCTCCGTTGCGGTTGCAGCGTCCTGCGGCCTGGTTGATCGAATCGAGGCCTGCCAGGGCGCGGTAGACAACGGGAAAGCTTATATCGACGCCGGCCTCGACGAGTTGCGTGCTGATCACACGGCAGGTTTCTCCGGAAGGCAAACGTTTTTTGATGTCGGCGATGATATCGGAACGGTGTGCGCCGCACATGAGGGCCGAAAGATGGGTGGTTCCTTTGGGCATCTCTTTCCAGAGGGCATGGCAATCGGCGCGGGTGTTGACGATGCACAGCACCTGCTCCAGTTCGGCAAGTTTCGCCGCGAGAGAGGGCCAATCGAGAGGCACATTCATTTCCTCGGGAAGAAGGATGTTTGTCCGCTTAAGTTTTTCGTAAAGGGATAGGGGATCGGAAATGATCTCTCGCGGTATGTGGCAGAGATTGGGCAAGGCCGGCTGGGTGGCGGTAGAGAGGACAACAGTCACACCGTAGTCGGAGATAAGCCTGTTTATTGCCTCGACACAGGGGAAAAGTAGTTCCGGCGGAAGGAGTTGGGCTTCATCGAGGATTACCACACTGTTGGCCAGATTGTGCAGTTTACGGCATCGGCCGGGTTTAGCGGCGTAAAGCGACTCAAAGAACTGGACGCTGGTGGTGACGATGACGGGCGCGTCCCAGTTTTCCGCAGCCAAGCCGAGCTGTGGGGACTCCTTCTCCCTCTCGGGGGCGATGTTGCTGTGGTGTTCGACTACGTTTCCCAGACCGAAATGGTTGCGAAGCACATCGGCGGTCTGTTCGATGATGCTGGTATACGGGATGACATAAATAATACGGCTCTTGCCATGGCGTATCGCATGGCCGATGGCAAAGGCTGTTCCAGATAAGGTCTTGCCGCCGCCCGTGGGGACTGTGAGAGAGAAAAGCCCAGGGGCTTGTTCCCCAGCGGACCGGCAGGCGAAAAGGATTCTTGCCCGGGCCTGATTGATGAGCGTGGACGGGGCTTCTACGGCCATCTTTTCCATTTGGGAATCGAAATGGAATTTTAAATCATGGAGTGAGGGGAAGGTCGGCCGCCGGGCGTGTTTGTCCGGATCCATGAAGGCTTCCGTGTCGAGAAAGTCCGCATCCACGAGACAGGAGAAGAGCATCCTGACCCAGAGATGATAGGCGACGGCATCGTGATTCCGGCAATGCATTGCGAAATCCGGGGGCTGCATTTTGGGAGGCAGATTCTCGATGGATGGTTTTGCATAAACGCGAACAGCATCGGCGATGCCCTTCTCGGCTTCAAGCCGGTGGAAGAGAGAATCTCGACCGCCGAACCAATCCGTTAGGCCCGCGTGGTGGCCGGCGATAAGGTAGGCGATAGTCTTCCCTATGATATTGGGCCATCTCTCATACGCCATGATCGCGCCTGCACCCGAATGATTAGGGTGGGAGCCTGTACCGGGATCATCGTATTCCGAGGCGTTGATGCCGCCAGATCTTTTCAGGTATGCCTGGAAATCCGGATGGGCCTTGCCAACGTCGTGGAGTCGCCCCGCGACCACAGCCCAGTTCTCTGAGCCAAACGCTCGGGAAAACATCGCTGCCATTTCAGCCACTCGTGTCAGATGCTCTTCAAGAAGCTGCCATCGCTCCGGCGGCTCGCCGTCTTTGGAATGGGCGTAGAAAGATTCTTTCATTTATTTTGACCCGTATCGTTTCTGCGGCTCCGCGACCCCCGGGCGCTGTCGCGGTGTCTTGACTTCGAGCTCGACGTGTACTGTAGCGCCGAGGACATCCGCGACCCGCCGCAACATGCTCAACGAGTGACCTTCGTAGGCCGGTGATTCCAGGCGGCTGATCTGTTGCTGGGTTGTACCCACACGCTTGGCCAATTCTTTCTGCGAGAGCCCCGCATCCTTGCGCAAGGCCGCAATCTTCAGCGCCACGTCCCAGGCTTCGCCGGCCTTTCGGAAGCGTTCTTCGAAGCCCTTATCCAGCAATTGCTCTTCGAGATAACGATCAAAGTTCGTTTTCTTTTTCATGACGATGCCTTCCCATCCACTCGTTTTTTCGCTCCAGGGCGATCTTCAGATCCCGCGCAGGGATGGTCCTGCTTTTGTTGCGAATTCCATGAACGGCCACAATCCGCCCAAAGGTAACGCTCGAGAATCGGATGCTGGGCCATCTTCCCTCCTCGCCCGGGGTGAAGAACCCCACAGAAAAGCCCTCGATCGGTCCGTTGTGCCTGCCGTCCGGCGTCGTCCGGACGCCTGCTCGACGGTGCGGCTGCGCAGCGCGCGCGCGAAAAAGGGCGGGGCTTCCCGCCTGCCGATCGATCGTTTCTTGAATCAGGGAAATGGATGAAGCGCCCCACGGGGGGACGCCCCTTCATAGGCACCGATTTGCAGGATTGTCAAATACGAATTTCATGGGAGATGAAAATATATGCCCGCGGAGGAGCAAGCCGCGTTTCCGGCCATCCTTCAAAACGGGCATATCATCTGATTCAGGGATTCGGCGTGTGTGCGGAAGCCCGCCGCTCCAGGAGCATCTCGATGAAGGCGTCGATGCGGGTCTGGAAGGGGGCGAAGGCGAACTTGTCGCCGTCCATGTGGTCGCCGTCGAACAGGACCGCCGGGATGCCCAGTTCGTCGTTGAGCATCCGCTGGATGTCGAGCTGCCCCATCGAGATGGGCTTGCAGCTCCGGTTGGAGTGGAGGATCGCCCCGTCGATCCTGTACTCCCGGACCGCCTTGCGGATCAGCTCCAGGCGTTTTTCGAGCGAGACGCACGAGACGAGCGGGTAGGAGACGAGCGACTTGTAGGCGATACTCTCCAGGGGGCGGGACGGGTCCATCCGCAGGGTCCAGGCGGAGGTGTAGGTTTCGGCGACCACGACGGCGTTCCACTTCTCGAAGTAGTTGAAGAGCTTCATGTTGTACCAGAGCGGGATGTTGTCCCAGAACAGGCGCAGCCGTTCGTCCGGGACGACGCCCACGCCCCGGGCCACGCGCTCCTTCACCTCCGCCAGGACGTCCCGGAGGAAGTCCACGGCGATGGGCGTTCCGTGGCGGGTGACCATGACGAACATGATCCCGATCTCCGCGGCGGAGAAGGGGGCGGGGACGGCGGCGCGTAGGGCCATGATCTCGTCCCAGAGGCGGCAGGCCTCGTCCGTCCAGGCGACGGCCTGGCTCAGGCGGTCCATGTCGAGGCGGTGGCCGGTCAGGTCTTCGAGAAAGGCGATCAGGCGCTTGATCTGGGCGACGCCGTACCGGAGGTGGTGCTCGCCGATGTCCTCCATCGCCACCTGGGGCAGGTCCGCCCGGATGACGGGGCAGTCGAAGTGGTCGCACAGGACCTGGAAGGTCTTCATCGTTGGGATGCAGCCAGCCCCGAAGGAGATGAGGAAGTCCGGCTTCGGCAGGCCGCCCAGGGGCTGGTCCGGCGCATCGATGCCGTCGAGGGCGTAGCCCACGTTGTTGCGGAAGTACCCGCAGAGGTCGTCCGCATAGCCGTGCCCGGCGCAGGCGGCGAAGTTCTCGCGGTTTGTGCCGATGGCCGCGCAGACGGGGGCCCAGTTTTCCGGGAAGATGGGGTGGATGTCCATCGCGTAGAAGAGCTCGATCAGCCCGTTCATGGGCGGAATCCAGCCCACGGGGCGGCCCTCGGCCTTGGCGCGGTGTCCGTCGGCGTAGAATTCGGCGATGATCTCGCGGAGTGCGGTGTTCGCCTTGAGCCGCTTCGTCGTCTTCTGTGCGTCCATCGGTTCCCCCGTCTGTCTCCCGCCGCGAATGCGGGCCGCCGCCCCGCCTGTTTTAGACCTCTGGCCCCCGGCCGTTCGCTTTCTCCCCGCCGCTTGCGCCCCTTCCGTCTTTGACCGTCGACCTCCGGCCGATCGCCTTTTCCCCGGCATCAGCCGCCTGTCTCCTGTTGTCTAAGGCCCGTTTTTCCCGATCATCTCGAAAAATCCCTCCAGGCGCGTCCGGATCTGGCCGGTCAGGCCTTCTCCCTCCAGTTCGACCTGCAGGGACGGGATCCCGCGTTCCTCCAGGACCGTCTTGAGGAAGGGGTGGTCGGCCAGGTGGGCGTCGCAGAACTTCTGGTGGATGAAGACGACCGCCTCCACGCGGAAGGCCTCGATCTGTTCGCGGAAGTAGGCGCGTCGCGCCGGAAAGTCGGCACGGGCGCTGCACGGCGGGCGCGCGAGGTGATGCCGGGCCAGGGCCGTCAGGGGATCACCCTCCGGCGCCGCCTCGCCCAGGAGCGTCCGGTAGCCGATGCAGGTGTCGTCCACGACGATGTTCCCGCCCAGGGCGGCAATCTCGGTGAAGAGGGCCTCGTCGGCGCAGAGGCTCCCGGAGATCATCAGGCGCGTCGTCCCGGCGTCGCTGGCGCCCGCCGGTCCGTCCGCCGCGGCGTCGAAGGCCGTGAGCCACGGCAGGACGGTCTCGACGGGGAACACCTGCAGGGCCAGGCTCAGGCGGTAGAGGTCCGCATAGGCGGGGCCGCCGTCCTGCCGCTTGTGCGCGTAGGCCCGGCGCAGGAGCGCCCGGGCCTCCCGGTACAGGCCGATCGCCGCGCGCAGGCGCTCCGGCTCGTACGCCCTGTCCGTCAGGGTTTCCAGGGCCGCGATCAGTCGCCGGAACTCCACCTGCGCGTAGGCGAGCGCCTCCGGCGTGTCCATGTAGGGCAGGCTGAGCTGAAAGGCGAATTTTGGGTGCAGATTGCGCCGCCAGATGTTGAAGAGGCCGCAGGCGGCGTCGCAGGAATAGGCGTGGACGAGGCCGTCCAGGAAGTCGTAGCGGCCGGCCAGGCCCATCGCCATGATCTGACGGACGGGCGGGCAGATGAACGATTGCAGCAGCGGGTCCGCGCCGCCGGGGTCGGCGCCCGCCCCCCACAGGCGAATGGGGACAACGTCGAAGGCATGGAAGATCTCGGGCGGTGCGTGGGCGCACAGGGTTCCGAGCAGGATCCGCCCGGAGCGCTTCTTCTCCGCCCTCAGGAGGTCCGGATGGTTCGCCACGGCGTCGCGCCACGCCACGCCGTCCCACGCGGTTTCATGTCTCCGGCGACATCCCTCCACGGCCGTCCCTCCCGAATTGTGGTTGACAAACCCCCCGCGGTCACGTACGAATGGCCCACATAAGTGCGCGTTTCCGGTCATCTTCGCCCCGACGCGATCTTCGGGGGGCGGCGGCCGGAACCGATCCGGTGATGAAACGGGGATTGCGCGTTCTCAGGGACCGGCCGCTTGACGTTCATTCCGGACGCGAACCCCCGAGGGGTCCGTTTATAGCAAAGAACACCTCAAACTCATAGAAGAATCTGCCATGGGCGCCAGCGTGCTCGACCGGCTTTACGCGAGCCAGTCCAACAAACGCCTCTTCTTCCGCGACGGCTGGGGCGACCTGCCGCTGCTCGAGCGGCTGGCCCGGGAGGGCCTCGTCCAAACGCCGGCGCCGGCGATCCGGATCGACTGGGAGCCGCCCCGGGACGCGCCGGGGGCCGTCCTGCAGGCCGGGTCCTTTGCCAGCCCGTTCACCGGCGAGGGCTTCCCGGAGGCCAGCCGCACGGCCTATGTGGAACGGATCCTGCCCCGGGGCGCGGACGCGAGGACCCCGGTCTGCGTGCATTTTGCGGCCACGGGGGACGAGGGCTTCGAGCGGCGGCGCCGAACCCTGGCCCTGCCCCTCGCGCGGGAGGGCATCGGTTCGCTCCTCCTCGAAAATCCCTTCTACGGCCGGCGGCGCCCGCCGGACCAGCACAGCAAGATGCTCAACCGCTTCAGCGACCTGTGGGCGATGGGGGGCGCCACCGTTCTGGAGGGGCGGGCCCTGGTCCGCTGGCTCGGCGAGGCGGGCTGTGAGCGGATCGGGGTGTCCGGCGTCAGCATGGGGGGCGGAATGGCCGCCCAGGTCGGCGTTCTCGCCGAGCGGCCCATGGCGATCGCCTCCTTCATCACACCGAACTCGGCGAGCGCGGTCTTTACGGAGGGGGTGCTCAAACACTACCTCGCCTGGGACGTCCTCAACCGCCAGCTCGATGGACGGGGACCGGCCATTGAATTCATGCGGAAGCTCCTGGACCTGTCGGACCTGCGCCGCCTGCCCCCGCCGGCCCGGCCGGAGGCGGCCTATCTGGTCGCGGCGAGGAAAGACGCCTACATCCCCCCGGCGGCGGCGAAGCGCCTTCACGACCACTGGCCCGGGAGCCATCTCCAGTGGCTGAACACGGGGCACATCGGGGCCTTTCTCTTTCACCGCCGGACCTTCATCGCCGCCATCCGGAGCGCCTTCGCCCGGGTGTAGCCCCTTCCGTGTGAGTCCCACGGGGGATGGCCCGACGGAGAGGTCCGTCATGCCGGCGAGAGTTGGCCCGTGACGTGAACAGCCGAAGGGAAGACGGAAAGGAGAAACCCGATGAATGATGCGTCCTTTGTCGGTCTGTTTCAAAACGCCGTCCTGCTGCTCGGGGTGGCCTTCATGTTCGATGTCGCCGCAAGCCGCTGGCGCATCGGGAAGGCATTGCTCTGGCAGGCGCTGATCGGCGTTGCGCTCGGCGCGGTCGGCATCGCCGTCATGCTGACGCCCTGGGCATTCGGGTCCGGCATCGTTTTCGACACACGCTCGGTGCTGCTCGGCATATCCGGTCTTTTCTTCGGGTTCCTGCCCACCGCGATCGCGGTGGCGATCACCGCGGCGTTTCGTTTCCTTCAGGGCGGAGCGGGCGTCTGGACCGGGGTCTCCGTGATCCTCGTGTCCGGCGCGATCGGCCTCGCCTGGCGGTACTTTCGCGATCGCTCCCTCACCGAGACTTCCTGGCGTGAACTCTACCTCTTCGGCCTCGTCGTTCATCTGGCCATGCTGGGCCTGATGCTCACGCTCCCCTGGGCGACGGCGCTCAAGGTCCTGTCACACATCGCCCTGCCGGTGCTGCTGATCTATCCCGCGGGAACCGCCTTTCTGGGCGTGCTGATGGTCAACCGGCTGAGGCGCGAACGGGCGGAAGAGGCGCTGAGCCAGAGCGAGAACCGGTATCGTTCGCTCTTTGACAACAGCATCGACGCGATTCTGCTGACCGCCCCGGATGGAAGGATCCTGGCGGCCAATCCCGAGGCGTGTCGCATCTTCGGACACAGCGAAAAGGAGATCTGCCGAATCGGCCGGGCAGGATTGATGGATTCGACGGATCCGCGCCTGCCTGCCGCGCTCGAGGAAAGGCGACGCACCGGCCGGTTTCGCGGGGAACTCACCTTTCTTCGCCAGGACGGGTCCCGGTTCCCCGGTGAAGTCTCCACCTCCGTCTTCATCGACCGCGACGGCCGGCCCAAGACCAGCATGATCGTCCGCGACATGACGGAGCGGAAGCGGGTCGAAACGGCTCTGTGGGAAAGTGAGTACAAATATCGCCTGCTCGCCGATAATGTCAGCGACGTCATCTTTGTCCTGGACATGAATCTGCAATACCTCTATGTCAGCCCCTCCGTCAAAAGCCTGAGGGGATACGAACCGGAAGAGGTGTTGAAACAACCGCCCGTTGAAACGTTGACGCCTGCCTCCTGGGATGCGGCCATGAAGAGCTTTGCGGAGGTCCTGGAACTGGAAAAATCCGAAGACAGGGACCTCGACATCACGCGGACGCTCGAACTGGAGATGATCCGCAGGGACGGGACCACCGTCTGGACGGAGGTGAAGCTTTCCTTCATCCGCGACGAACATCGGCAGCCGGTGGCCATTCTGGGCGTCACGCGGGACATATCGGAACGCCGGCGGGCGGATGAAGCGATCGTGGAAAGTGAAGAGAAATTCCGCAAGGCCTTTTATACCACCCCGGATTCCGTGAACATCAATCGGCTCGAAGACGGCCTGTACGTTTCCATCAATCCGGGCTTTACCCGGATCACCGGATATACGGAAGAGGAGATTATCGGAAGGACCTCCGGCGAGTATGGGATCTGGATCCGCAGGGATGACCGGCAGAGATTGGTGGCGGGATTGAAGCGGGACGGGAAGGTCTCGAACCTTGAGGCCGATTTTCGTATGAAGAGCGGCGAGGTCCGGCACGGGTTGATGTCGGCGTCCGTCATCGATCTCAAAGGCGTTCCCCATATCCTGAACATCACCCGGGACATCACCGACCGCAAGAAGGCGGAGAAGGCTTTGCAGGAAAGCGAGGAAAAATATCGACTGGTCGTGGAAAATGCGGAAGAGGCCATTTTGATTGCCCAGGACGGCACGCTGAAATATGTCAATCCCGCAACCCTCGTCCTGTTGGGCTATTCCGAGGAGGAACTGCTTTTCAGACCCTTCGCCGAGCTGATCCACGCCGGGGACCGCGAAAAGATGATGGAGGCCCATGCCAAACGGATGCGGGGGGAAGAGACGGAGCCCGTCAAGCAGTTCAAGGCGCTTTGCAAGGATGGCACCGTTAAGTGGGCCGATTCTCATGCCGTCGTGATTGTCTGGAACGGGAGAGCGGCCACCCTGAATTTTTTCACGGATATCACCGAGCGCAAGAAAGCGGAAGCGTCCCTGGCAGAGAGCTTTGCCCAACTGCGGAGCGCCCTGGGCGCAACCGTTCAGGCCATTGCCGTGACGGTGGAGACGAGGGATCCCTACACGGCGGGTCATCAGCGCCGGGTGGCGGATCTGTCCTGCGCCATCGCGGCAGAGATGAACCTTTCCGATACCGTGATCGACAGCATCCGCATGGCCGCGATCATCCATGACCTGGGCAAGATATCCGTTCCCGCGGAGATCCTCAGCAAGCCGACCCGGCTGACGGACATCGAATTCAGTCTTATCAGAACCCACCCCCAGTCGGGCTATGACATCCTGAAGAATATCGAATTCCCCTGGCCCATCGCGAGGATGGTTCTGGAGCATCACGAGAGGGTGGATGGCTCGGGATATCCGAACGGCTTAAAAAAGGATCAAAGCCTTTTGGAGTCGAGGATTCTGGCGGTGGCGGACACCGTGGAGGCGATGGCCTCCCACCGTCCTTACCGTCCCGGGCTGGGGATCGAGATCGCTTTGCAGGAAATTGAGACGCATCGAGGAACCCTCTACGATGAAACCGTTGCGGATGCCTGTCTGAGATTGTTCAAGGAGAAGGGGTATCAGCTCTCGGGACTCGAGTTCAAAAGATAACCCGGCCCCCATCCGGGATCGCACGCCGGAAAGACGTGCGACGCGGCGGCGGGGCGGCGTCAGGAAGGGCATGGGCGAAGCGACGCGCTACGCAGGAAAGGGGAGAAGGGATGTTTGAGCGATATTGCGTGAGGTGGGCCATCGTCCTGTGCGCCGTTGCCCTCGCCGGCTGTTCCCTGTCGAAGGACATCCAACTGGCCAGCTATGCCCAGAAACAGCAGATCCATGAGATCATCCGGATGCTCCAGCCCAGTCTCGATGCGGGCGAAACGGTTCCGTCCGCCCAGCTCTATTTTCTGGCCGCCTCTTACGTCGGGATTCGCGATTATGCAAAGGCGCTCGCCGTCACGGATCTGCTGCAGAAACAAATCGACGCAGGCGACCGGACGCTGGTCGGCACCGACCTGACCGTCTATCCGCAAATCCTGCGGGGACAGGTCTACCTGGATCAGGGCGAACCCCGGAAGGCCATCGAAGAGGGTCGCCTCGCCTACAAGCTGCTGCACGAAGGCGGACGCGACAAGGGGGGATTCTATACCTCTCAGCTCATCAACACCTACGACATCCTGGGGGTCGCCTACGCCCTGGCGGGCGATGCCGTCCAGGCGCAGAAGATCGTTCAATTCCTGCAGGGCGTGACCATCACGGTCATGAACGGGCCGGAAAAATACAGCGCCCTGGCGCGGATTCACATGGCGCTCAGGGAATACGATTCCGCGCTGGCCGCGATCCGTCATCCCGATGCGAAAGTGACGGGCGCCATCACGGCCTTCTACGATCAGACCTTCCAGGAGATTCCCAACCTCTTCATCCTATCGAAAAGCCTTTACGAGACCGGAAGCGTCCAGGACGCCAGGGAGGGATACGATCGGCTCCTGGGGCACCCCCAGATCGAACAGATCGGCGGCATCTACTGGATCGTGCTCCTGGACCGGGCCAAGATCGCCTTGGCCGAAGGCCGGAAAAGCGAGGCGGAGGCCCTGCTCAAAAAGGCCGTTGACGTCATCGAGAGGCAGCGTGCCTCGATCCATTCCGAGGCCGGACGCATCGGCTTCGTCGGCGACAAGCAGGAGGTCTACGCGCAATTGACGGCCCTGCTTCTCGCGGATGGCCGTCATGCGGAAGCCTTTGCCTGCGTGGAGCGCGCCAAGGCCCGCGCCCTGGTGGACCTGCTGGCTTCGCAAAAAATCATCCCTTCGCACGGCGGACGGGCGGAGCAGGTCCGGACGACGCTGGCCGAACTGGACAAGGCGGAAAATGAACTCACCGTCGTCGCGCAGGGTCAGGATTTGGCGGACCGAAGCAAAACCCGTTCGGTCGTCCTGGCGCTGAGAAAGGACCTGCAGGAAAAGGCGCCGGATCTGGCGGCGCTGGTTTCCGTGACGATTCCGTCCACCGCCGAGATCCAAAGCAGGCTGAAGGACGACGAGACCCTGCTCGAATACTATTCCACAGGCCGGGACTGGTATGCCTTCATTTTGACGGGCCGGACGATCGGGGCGCAGAAGCTGCCGGCCGAGAACCTGGAAGGGAGCGTGGACGTCTTCCGCAAGCAGATCGCGGCCCGTGATCCGCGGGAAGTCGACCGATACGGCCGGACGCTCTACCGGCAGCTCCTGGCGCCGGTGGTGCCGGCCATCCGGACGGGGAAACTTATCATCGTTCCGCACGGGGCCTTGCACTACCTGCCTTTTGCCGCCCTTTCCGACGGCAACGCCTCCCTGATCGAGCGCTTCAGCATCCGGATGCTGCCCAGTGCCAGCGTTCTGAGTTTCCTCAAGGAACGGACGTCGCGGGAGCGTCGGGGCGCCCTGATTCTTGGCAATCCGAAGCTCAGCGATCCGAAATACGATTTGAGGTTTGCGCAGGACGAGGCCCTGGCCATCGGGAAGATCCTTCCCCAGTCCCGGGTGCTTCTGCGCGGCGAGGCCTCCAGGGCCAACCTCATGAATCTGGCCGGCGACTATGCCGTCATCCACCTGGCCGTCCACGGGCTCTTCGATCCGGATCGGCCGCTCGACTCGGCGCTGCTGCTCGCGGCGGACGGAAGCGGCGACGGGCTGCTGAGGGCGGGAGATCTGTACCGATTGTTTCTGAACGCCGACCTGGTGACCTTGAGCGGGTGCGAGACGGCCCTGGGAAAGGTGTCGACCGGCGATGAGGTGGTCGGCTTCACGCGCGGCTTCCTCTATGCCGGGGCGCGCTCTCTGGTGTCGAGCCTCTGGCAGGTGGACGACGAGGCCACCCGGGATCTCATGGTGGCGTTCTACGCCAATCTGTCGACGATGAGCCGGGAGGAGGCCTTGCGACAGGCCCAGCTCGCCACCCGGAAAAAATATCCGCACCCGTATTACTGGGCCGCGTTCCTGCTCACCGGCGGTTCCGGGTAGAAAGGGTCGATGGCATGCCCACCGTCATCATTCGCAACGCCGCCTATGACAACGCCCTGACGGCGACCTTCGCCGGGATCCTCGACGCCTTGGGCGGTCGGGACATTCCCCGCGGCAGCCGCGTGCTCGTCAAGCCCAACCTGCTCTCCCCGGCGCGGCCGGAAGAGGCCGTTCTGACGCACTTCTCGCTCGTCCGGGCGGCGGTCGAATACGTCCTCGAACGCGGCGCCCGGCCGCTCGTGGCCGACAGCCCCGCCATCGGCGCCTTCACCCGCATCCTGAAGGAAGGCGGCCTCCGGGAGGCCCTGAAGGACCTGCCCGTGGAATGCCGGCCCTTTGAGGAATCCGTTGCGGTCGATGTGGGGCCCCCGTTCGGGTCGATCGAGATCGCCCGCGAGGCCGTCGAGGCCGACGTCATCCTCAATCTGCCCAAGCTCAAGACGCACAACGCCATGCTCCTGACCCTGGGGGTCAAGAACCTCTTCGGCTGCGTCGTCGGCTACCGCAAGCCGGAGTGGCACATGCGCACCGGCGTGGACCGGCAGATGTTCGCCCGCCTGCACGTGCAGATCTGCCGGCGGCTGAACCCCGCGTTCACGGTGCTCGACGGGGTCCTCGCGATGGAGGGGGAGGGGCCGGGGAAGGGCGGCACGCCCCGGCCGATCGGCGTCCTGATCGGCAGCCGGAGCGCCTTGGCCGTGGACGCCTGCGTCTGCCGGATGATCGGCCTGTCCGAGGGAGAGTTGCCCTCCCTGGCGGCGGCGACGGCGGCGGGCCTCTGGCCGGAGGCCGTGCAGCTCGACGGGGATCTCCCCGCCGTCCGGGGGTTCCGGCTCCCGCGCCCGGGGCCGCTGATCTACGGCCCGAAACGCGTGCAGGGCTTCGCCCGGCGCCACCTCCTCCGGCGGCCCGTCTGCGATGCCGCGCGCTGCAAGCTCTGCGGCGAATGCGAGAAGATCTGCCCCGCCGGGGCGATCCACACCCGGGACAAGGCCCTCGTCTTCGACTACGACCGCTGCATCCGCTGCTTCTGCTGCAGCGAGGTCTGTCCCCACGCGGCCCTGCGCAGCGCAGAAACGCCCGCCGGCGCCGTCCTCCGCCGAATCGCCCGGAAGATGCTCTGACAAAAAAATCCCTTGATCTTAAAAATTTTCAGGTTATGATCAGGCCCGATGAATTTAGGTGTTCACCCTTTATGACCCTGCCCCCGGGAGGGTGCCATGGCCGGAAAAACGAAACCCCGATTCTCAGCCTGAGAGCGGGGTTTTGCATTTTGTGGCGCTGCGCTGTGTAACCCGCTTCAGGTTGTCCTTCAAAACGCGTTCACCCCATTCGAACTCCCACTGTTTCAGGCATCAAACAAGGAAAGGAGGGTATGTATGAGCGGAAAAGAAAAAGAAGTCACGGAAACGTCGGAAGCCGAAATTGCCGTACACTGGGGGGAGGAGCAACTCTTCTACCCGTCCGCGCAGTTCGTGGCCCAGGCCAACGTGACCGATCCGAAGGTCTTCGAACGGTTCAGCCTGGAAAACTTCCCGAACTGTTTCAAGGAATATGCGGATCTCCTGTCCTGGTACGAGTACTGGCACACGACCCTGGACACGAGCGATGCCCCCTGCTGGAAGTGGTTTGTCGGCGGCAAGATCAACGCGAGCTACAACTGCATCGACCGGCATCTCGCCCGGCACAAGAACAAGACGGCCATCCACTTCGTGCCCGAGCCCGAGGACGAAAAGGTCGAGCACATCACCTACCAGGAGCTTTACGTGCGGGTGAACGAGTTCGCGGCCGTCCTGAAGGACTTTTGCGGGCTGAAGGCCGGAGATACCGTCACGCTTCACATGCCGATGGTGGCGGAACTGCCCGTCACGATGCTCGCCTGCGCGCGGCTCGGGATCATCCACTCCCAGGTTTTCGGTGGATTCAGCGGCAAGGCCTGCGCGGACCGGATCGTGGATTCGGGCAGCCATGTCCTGATTACCATGGACGCCTATTACCGGGCCGGACAGTTGATCGACCACAAGGAGAAGGCCGATACGGCCGTTGCCGAGGCCGCCCGGGAAGACCAGACCGTGGAGAAGGTGCTCGTCTGGCAGCGGTATCCCGGCAAATATTCCGCTGAGACCCCGATGGTCGAGGGCCGGGACTTCTTCGTCAATGACCTGCTGAAGCAATACTACGGCGCCCGGATCGAACCGGTGAAGATGCCCGCGGAGGCCCCGCTCTTCCTGATGTACACCAGCGGCACGACGGGGAAGCCCAAGGGCGCGCAGCACAGCACGGGCGGGTATCTCGCCTACGTCGCCGGCACCTCCAAATACGTTCAGGACATCCACCCGGAGGACGTCTACTGGTGCCTGGCCGACATCGGCTGGATCACCGGCCATTCCTACATCGTCTACGGTCCGCTGGCCATCTGCGCCTCCTCGGTCATTTACGAGGGCGTGCCGAACTATCCGGATGCGGGCCGGCCCTGGCGGATCGCCCAGAATCTGGACGTGAACATCTTCCATACGGCGCCGACCGCGATCCGCGCCCTGAGAAAGCTGGGGCCCGACGAGCCGCAGAAATACACCTACCACTTCAAGCACATGACCACGGTCGGAGAGCCGATCGAGCCCGAGGTGTGGAAGTGGTATTATTATACTGTCGGCAAGGGGGAGGCGGCCATCTGCGATACCTGGTGGCAGACGGAAAACGGCGGGTTCCTGTGCAGTACGCTGCCGGCCATCCAGGCCATGAAGCCGGGGAGCGCCGGACCGGGCGTCCCGGGCATTCACCCGATCGTGTTCGACGATGAAGGGAAAGTCGTCCCCCCGGGCGCCGGAAAGGCGGGGAACATCTGCATCCAGAATCCGTGGCCAGGCAGCTTCCAGACCATCTGGCGCGACCGTGAACGGTACGTCAATCAGTATTATTCGAGATACGGCAAGGATCCCAAAAGCAAACGGTGGCAGGACTGGCCCTACATGACGGGCGATGCCGCGGTTGTCGCCGCCGACGGTTATGTCCGCATCCTCGGCCGGATCGACGATGTGATCAACGTTTCCGGTCACCGGCTGGGGACGAAGGAGATCGAATCGGCCGCCATGACCATCGTGGAGGTGGCGGAGGCGGCCGTCGTGGCGGTGAAGCACGAGGTGAAGGGCAAGGAGCCGGATCTGTACGTCGCCCTGAAACCCGGCTGTACGCCGAGCGATGCGCTCGCCAAGAAGATCCAGAATGCGATCGTTCAGGAGATCGGCGCGATCGCGAGGCCGAGAAAGGTCTGGATCGTCTCCGACATGCCCAAGACCCGGTCCGGAAAGATCATGCGCCGCGTCCTGAGCGCCATCTCCAACGGGACGGACGTGGGCGACGTCATGACGCTGGCGAACCCCGAGATCGTCGTGGAGATCACGAAGATGGTCCAGGGAAAATGAGGGTCGGCGCCGCGTTCAGACGTTGAAGCGGAAGGAGATGATGTCGCCGTCCCGGACGACGTAGTCCTTGCCTTCGAGGCGGAGGCGGCCGGCGGCCTTGGCCCCGGCCAGGGTGCCGCCGTGCGCGAGGAACTCGTCGTAGCCCACGACCTCGGCCTTGATGAAGCCCCGCTCGAAGTCCTGGTGGATGGCCGCCGCCGCCTGCGGCGCCTTCGCCCCGACGGGGATCACCCAGGCCCGGACCTCGTCCTCCCCGACGGTGAAGTACACATGCCGCGCGAGCATGGCGAAGGCGGTGCGGATGACCTGCGTGAAGGCCGGCGCGGCGATCCCCATGGCGGCCAGATAGTCCTGACGCTCGCCGGCCGGCAGGGCCGCGATCTCCGCTTCGAGGCGGGCGCAGATGCGGATCTGCGGCTGCGAGGCCGGCAGCGCGAGGGCGGCGGGCTCGACCGCCGCCACGTCCTCGCCCGTGTTGATCACGACGAGTTCCGGCTTGATCGTCCAGAAGGAGAAGCTGCGCAGCGCGAGAACCTGCTCGTCCGCGAGGTTCATCTCCCGGAGGGGACGGCCCGCTTCCAGGTGGGCCTTGAGGCCGGGCAGGAGGTCCCGCTGCAGGGCCTCCTGCGGGCGGAGGGCCTTCGCCGGCGTCCGGCCCAGGCGCTCCAGGCGATTCTCGACGATGAGGAGGTCCGCCAGAATTAGCTCGTCGGCGAGCTTGCGGTAGCGGCCCGCGATCTCGCCGGCCGCGGCGGCGGAAAACCCGTCGACGACGTGGATAAGGCCGTCGGCGCCGCTCAGGTTCTGGCGGATCGTGTTCCACGCCTTCTCCCCGGCGGCGTTGATGTCGACGAACGGGACGCTGGCAGGGGTCACCTTGACGGGGCGGAAGATCTCCACCAGCCGGTCGAACCGCTCGTCCGGCACGGACGCCTGGCCGCGCACACAGGCCTCCCCGTGCGCGTCCCGTCCCCGGACGCCGGTCATGATCTCGAAAAGGGTGCTCTTCCCGCTCTGCGGCAGGCCGACGATTCCGATTTCCATCCCCATTCCTCCAGCGCGCGCCTCTATACCAGCCGGCCCGCCCCTTGGCAAGCGGAAAGACAGGGGAGAATCAGCCGGGATCTTGTCGTAAGGAGGTGATGCATGCGGAAAGCTGGCGGGGACGCGGCACCCCGGGGGTGATTTCAACCCCGCGAAGGAGGGCGATACGGAGCCGGATCCGATACCCGCGTTCCGGCGCGTGCGAACGGCGGAGAGCGCCTGTTTTCAGGCGAATTCCTGCTCGATGCGGCGCATCGCCTCGGTGAGGCGGTCGTCCGGGACGGTGAGCGAAATGCGGACGAAGCCCTCGCCGTACCGGCCGTAGGCGGTGCCGGACGCCACCACGACGGCGGTCTTGTCGAAGAGGCGGTTCGTGAACTCGAGGGAGGTCATCCCCTTGGGAACCGGGACCCACAGGTAGAAGGTGCCCTTCGGCGGATCGAACGCGATCCCGATCCTGGCGAGCGCGGCCAGGACCCGTTCCCGACGCCGCGCGTAGACGGCCAGCATGTCCTCCACGGCCGGGGCGTTGTTTGCCAGGGCGTGGATCGCCGCGTACTGGATCGGGTTGAAGATCCCGGAATCGGTATTCTCCTTGACCTTGCTGATGGCGGCGATCAGGTCGGGGTTGCCGGCGGCCATGCCGATCCGCCAGCCGCACATGTTGAAGGGCTTCGAGAGGCTGTTGAGTTCGATGCCGACGTCCTTCGCGCCCGCCGCCATGAGGAAGCTGATCCGTTCCTGACCCCCGAAGAGGATCTCGCTGTAGGGGTTGTCGTAGCAGACGGCGATGTCGAACTGGCGCGCGAACGCCACGAGGTCGTTCAGGAAGGGTTTCGTCGCGCAGGCCCCGGTTGGGTTGTTGGGGTAGTTGAGGAACATTGCCGTCGCCCGCTTCGCGATATCGCCGGGGATGTCGGCGAAGACCGGCAGATAGCCGTTTTCCCTGAGGATCGGGACGTTGTACGGCTCTCCCCCGCCCATCAGGATGCTGGCGCGGTAGGCGGGATAGCCGGGATCGGTCATGAGGACGACGTCCCCCGGATTGATCCGGGCGAGCACGAAGTGGTGGCAGCCCTCCTTGGACCCGATCAGGCCCAGGATCTCCGTCTCCGGCTTCAGGTCGACCCCGTAGCGGGTCTCGTACCAGCGGGCGACCTCCCGGCGGAAGGCGAGCATGCCCTTTTCCTCGTCCGTCGGATAGCGGTGGTTCTCCGGGTCCTGCGCCCGCCGGCACAGCTCCGCGATGATCGGGGCGGGTGTCGGCTCCACGGGGTCGCCGATCGCCAGGCTGATCACGTCCACGCCGTCGGCCTTGGCCTGGTTGATCTTCTTGCGGAGCTCCATGAACAGGTAGGGCGGGATCTTCGTCAAGCGGTCGGCGGTCTGCAAGGGGAACCTCCTAAGGGCGATATGCCTCCTCCCACAGGCGTCCCTCATAAACCACTTTGGCCCGGCCTTCAAGATAAATCTTCTCGAATCCCCCCGCCTTCTTTGTGAAATGAATGCAAAGGGTTTCGCCGCTCCGGACCCGGACCTCCACCGGGGATTCGACGAGCCCCTTCCAGGCGGAGATCAGGGCCGAGGCGACCGCGCCCGTCCCGCAGGCCAGCGTTTCGTCCTCCACGCCGCGCTCGTACGTCCGGATTTCGAGGGCGTGGGGATCGATGGCGGCGACGAAATTGGCGTTGGTTCCCGCCGGCTGGTACTGGGCGTGATGGCGCAGCATCCGGCCGAGATGGAAGACGTCGGTGTGCTCCAGGTCGTTGACGAAGTGCACGACGTGCGGGACGCCGGTGTTGATGCTGTGGACTTCGAGCGATTTCCCCTCCACGGTGAGGCTCTGGTTGATGGCCAGGTCCCTGGGGTCCGTCAGCCGCAGCTTCACGACGTCGCCCCGGACCTCGGCGTCGATGACGCCCGCCCCCGTCTCGAAGGACATCCGCTCCTTCGCGATGCCCTTGAGAAAGGCGAAGCGGGCGGCGCAGCGGCCGCCGTTTCCGCACATCTCCACCTCGGAGCCGTCTGCGTTGAAGAACCGCCAGCGGAAATCGACCCGGTCGGAGGGCTCGATCAGGATCAGGCCATCCGCCCCGACGGCGATCTTGCGGGTGCAGACGGTCTGGACAAAGGCCGTGATGTCGGGAACCTGAAGCGTCCGCGCCCGGTTGTCGATCAGGATGAAATCGTTGCCGCTGCCGCTCATCTTGCAGAACTCGATCATGCGAGGACCTCCTTGTTGTGAAGCGTCAGGCATCGGAACAGATTCCCGATCATCCCGACGCCCGTCGCAAACGCCTATTCGATATAGCACACCGCCTGCTGGCTCTCGGGATCGGCGACGAGGCGGGCGCAACGTCCCCCCGTTGCCGCCGGCAGGTCGATCAGGTGCACGTAGGGGGCGTACCGGTCCGCCTCCGGCAGGAGGTCCGTCAGGGCGTTGGCGGCCTCCGCGAAGAAGGCGTGCTGAAAATCCGCCTCCGGATCGTTCGGGTACACGGGCAGATAGATGATCCGGGCCTCCACGAGGTCCAGGAAGAAATGGGTTCCGTAGGACACCTCGGGGACGTGCCCCGCCTCCTCCCGGGCGATCTCGACCAGCACCGATGTGTTGTTGATGTCTGCATAGCTCACATTGACGCCGAGGTCAATGTTGCTGCTTCCCCAGCGCCCCGGCCCCATCATGACGAGCGGCTGACCGGCGATCTCGGGATGCTCGTTGATCCGGCCGACGACCCGGCCCAAGGTTTTCTTGACGTCGGCGTCCGCGATGGCGGCGTACCGCTTCGGATCGATGTACAGGATGTAGCGGATCCGCTCCACGACCCCGCCGCTGATCGTCCGGCTGGAGCGGAAGAGGACCCGCGCCTTCGGCAGGTCGACGGGCAGCGTCAGCGGCCCCGTCGTTCCGGGCAGGTGCATGGGCCGGCACTGGAGCAGGTTCACCCGGACGCGGCCCTCGGGGTCCACGGCGGCCGTGAATTCCGTGTCCAGCGGGTGGCCGTAGGCCGCCTCCAGGCGGGAGAGCATCTCGCCCACGATCTTCACGAACGCCGTCCGGTTGATCAGGTTGTTGAAGGTCAGGACGAACTTGTTCGTCCCCGGCGGCAGTCGCCCGGTGAAGGGGTCGGAGAGGTAGCCGTCCTTCATCAGCGAGACGAGCATCGGCAGGTTCGGGTACTCCCCGTCGCGGAAGACCTCCCGGACGGATTTCGTCGCGAGCCGGTTCTCCTCCAGGTCGATCACGTCCATCTCCCACTGGGAATACTTGGCGATTCGCGTGCCCGTCTCGGGCCGCAGTTGCGGATGGCTCACCGCGATCATCCGCGGGTAGTCGTCGCCCACCCGGTTGACGGCCCGCGTGCCCAGCCCGAGGACGAGGCGGATCATGCCCTGCTCAGGATCGATCCGGTTCGTCCAGGCGTAGAGGTTCCGGGAGAAGGCGACGCCGGCCAGGGTCGGGAAGAAATAGCGGTTGAAGGGCATGCCGGAGACCCGCTGGACGAGGATCGCCATCTGCTCGTCGCTCTCCCCGAGTCCCCGCATCCGCCGGTACGTCAAGGCGTCGGGGTTGAGCGTGCTCGCGTAGACGAGCTTCACCGCCGTGAGAAAGGCCTCCAGGCGTTCCTCCGGGCTTCCCTGGTTCGCGCAGTACTCGCTCCGGTACTTGCCGGCGAAGGCGTTGCCGAAGCTGTCTTCGAGCAGCGAGCTCGACCGGACGATGATCGGGGCCTGGCCGAAGTAATCGAGCATGTCCTTGAACTGCTCCAGGATCTCGGGGGTGAACCGGCCCTCGAGGAAGCGCGCCTCCACGTCGGCGAATTCCTCGTGCGAAATGTGGGAGCTGCGCGAGAGCTTGAGCCGCAGGCGGAAGAGTTCGTTGTTCACGAGGAAGGTGAAGAACACGTCCGAGCCGATGTAGAAGGAGTCGTGCTCCTCCAGGATCTCGCGGAAATCGAAGGCGCCCTCGGTGGAGGCGAGGACCCGCCGTGCGAGGAGCATTCCCGCGGCCTTGCCGCCGATCCGGCCCGATCCGATCAGACGGTCCCGGATGGTGAACAGATCGCCGATCGTGAAGTACTGGTCGGCCAGCAGGTTGAATTCCGGATGGTTGCCAATCATCATCCGCGTGAGCTCCTGGCGGAGCGCGGTGATCTCCGGGGTGCTTTCCGGCAGGGGCTCGCCGGCCTCGTGGTACTGCAGGAGCTTCCGGTACACACTCTTCCAGGGGGCCGTCGATTTTTCCTTGACGTGCAGCGGCTTCCGGCTGGCCCGCGCGGAGATCGCCGCCGCGTCGCCGCTCTGGAAGACGGGGGACCACCCCTCCTCCGTGCGGACGTGCGGGAGGAACATCTGGGGGGAGTAGCGGGCCCAGACCTTGAGCGGATGGATGTACGTCTCGTCCTGGACGCGGTAGACGTCGATCAGCACCTGCGTCGTATCCCGGATGCGGGCGACGGCGCTATGGGCGTGGTGCCCCCGGGTCAGGGCGAAGAAGGCCACCGTGTCGAGTTCATAGAGAAAGGGGCAGGTGAGCTGGAAGAAGTTGGCCAGCAGCTCGTCCGTGGCCCACTCGTCGACGAGGGCGGACAGGTTGTCGAAGATGTAGAACGCCTCCTTGCCCAGGGTTTCGATGATCTGATGGACCTCGCCGCTGAAGGCGTCGAAGCCGTCGTGTGGATTGACATCGATGAGGGTGAGCCCCGGCACGGGTTCCAGGATGGGCGCATGGGGGGCGAAGCGCATGTACGCGCAACGGCGCCCGTCGGCGATGGCCCGAGCGGCGAAGGGCCGGGCGAAATGGAGGTAATCGTCCAGATGGTCCACCTGCCAGACGACGTTGTCGCCCAGCCGCAGCCCCTGGACCACCGCGTCCAGGTCGGACAGACCGCTGGTCACCGTTCTGTCGTCCATGGTCCTCCTTCCCCGCCTTCGGCGTCGCCCCCTCGGGACGTTCCGCCGGCGACCCGCCGTCTCGGTCGCTTTCGCGCTTCCTGTGCTCCGCATCGCGGCGCCGGGGCGCCGTGTCGGGGGATGACGGCCGGCACATCCCCCCTGTAGAAAAAGCAAGCGCGATGCCAGGACGATCTTGCGAGGCCCTGCATCCGGGTGGGGCGACCGTCCCTTTTCGACAGGCCGGACCCCAGGTGGGGGCTCAACGGTCCATCCCTTTATAAATTCATGCAATTATGCATTCCACCGCAAGGTCGTCCGAAGGCCGGCGCGCGGATCGTCGCCGGGGCTTGAGGGAATCCGGCGCGCCTCGGCCATTCCAACCGGGCACAAAGTTGTTTCAATTTTGCCGCCCCGTCCGAAATCGGCGACATAAATGTTCCGTGAACTTTTCGCCGTTGGAATATTGACAGTAAGACCCTTTACGGGTATGACGAAGTCAAAGGAGGAAACGCGCATGCCCGTGCCTACGGAACTACTCGATCTGATTGCCCGTTTCGACCTTCACCGAGACGCGTACCGCTCCGGAGCCTACAACGAGACCCAACTCCGCCGCGAGTTCATCGACCCCTTCTTCAAGGTTTTGGGTTGGGACATAGACAATGCGGCCGGAAACGCCGAGGCTTACAAGGATGTGATCCACGAGGACGCGATCCGGATCGGAGGTGCGGTCAAGGCCCCGGATTACTGCTTCCGGATCGGCGGGACGCGGAAATTTTTTGTCGAGGCGAAAAAGCCTTCCATCGACCTTTCGGGGGCTGCCGCTCCAGCCTACCAGCTCCGCCGCTACGCTTGGTCCGCCGGCTTGCCGCTTTCGATTCTCACCGACTTCGAGGAGTTCGCCGTCTACGATTGCCGCATCAAGCCGGTCCAGACCGACCGGGCATCTGTCGCACGGGTGCTCTATTTCACTTACCGGGACTATCCGGATCGCTGGGCCGAGATCGCTACGATTTTCACCAAGGATGCCGGCCTTAAAGGGGCCTTCGACCGTTATGCCGACACCAGCCGCCTGAAGAAGGGAACTGCCGGCGTGGATGAGGCCTTCCTCCGGGAAATCGAGGCCTGGCGTGACCTTCTTGCTCGAAACATCGCAATCCGGAATCTTGGCCTCAGCCAGCGGGAACTCAACGCCGCCGTGACGCTGACGATCAATCGGATCATCTTTCTCCGGATCTGCGAGGACCGGGGGATCGAGCCTTATGGACAGCTTCAGTCACTTTTGAACGGCGCCGGTGTCTATCGACGTCTCGTCGAAATCTTTCAGCGGGCCGACGACCGCTACAATTCCGGCCTTTTCCACTTCCGACGGGAGAAGGACCGTTCCGCGCCGCCGGATACCCTCACGCTCGATCTGAGCATCGACGACAAGACGCTGAAGGAAATTGTCCGGGGTCTCTATTATCCCGATTCTCCTTACGAGTTCTCGGTCCTCCCCGCCGACATCCTCGGGCGGGTCTACGAGCAGTTCTTGGGCAAAATTATTCGCCTCACCACCGGTCACCAGGCCAAGGTGGAGGACAAACCGGAGGTGAAGAAGGCGGGCGGGGTCTTCTACACCCCGACCTACATCGTGGACCACATCATCGGCCGGACGGTAGGCCGCCTGCTGGAGGGCCGGACTCCCGCCCAGGCGGACAGACTCAGAATCCTCGACCCCGCCTGCGGTTCCGGCTCTTTTCTGATCCAGGCCTACCAGCGCCTCCTTGATTGGTACCGGGATCGCTATGTCGAGGGGGGACCGGAAAGGCGGGCCAAGGGACGCAGGCCGATTCTTTTCCAGGCCGCCGGTGGCGAGTGGCGGCTGACGACGGCGGAACGCAAGCGAATTCTGTTGAACAACATCTACGGCGTGGACATCGATCCCCAGGCCGTCGAGGTGACGAAACTTTCTCTATTGCTCAAGGTTCTGGAGGGGGAGAGCGACGAGACCCTTTCCAGTTCTCTCAAGCTTTTCCATGAACGCGCACTGCCCGATTTGTCCGCGAACATCCGCTGCGGGAACTCGCTGATCGGGCCTGTCTTCTACGACGGCGCGCTTCCGGGCATGCTGGACGAAGAGGACCGCTACCGGATCAATGTCTTCGACTGGAAGGCGGAATTTCCTGAGGTCTTTGCCGGGGGCGGTTTCGACGCCGTCATCGGTAATCCGCCGTATATCCGCATCCAGACGATGAAGGAGTGGGCGCCGCTGGAGGTGGAGTTCTACAAGACCGCTTTCGTTTCCGCCGGGAAGGGGAACTACGACATCTATGTGGCCTTCGTCGAAAAGGGGCTTGGGCTTTTGAACGCGAAGGGGCGGCTGGGTTTCATCCTGCCGCACAAGTTCTTCAACGCCCAGTACGGCGAACCGCTCCGCGCCCTGCTGGCGAAAGAGAAGCATCTGAGCGAGGTCATCCATTTCGGCGACGCCCAGGTCTTCGCCGGGGCGACAACTTACACCTGCCTGCTCTTTCTGGACAGGGGCGGTTCAAAAAGCTGTCGGTTTACGAAGGTTGCCGATCTGGAGACTTGGCGACTGACCGGTGAGGGAACCGAAGGGGCGATTCCCGCCGCCTCCATCACTGCCGCCGAGTGGAACTTCGCCGTCGGTCGCGGCGCCGATCTTTTCGAGAAACTCCGCCGGATGCCGGTGAAGCTGGGCGATGTGGCGGATATTTTCGTCGGGCTGCAGACCAGCGCGGACGATGTTTTTATCATGAACGTTGTGAAAGAAACCGGAAACAAAATTACTTTGCATTCAAAAGCCCTTGACGAGAACTGGACATTCGAGAAAGGACTCTTCTTCCCGTTGGTCAGTGGAACCGACGTGCAACGATATAACCAGCTTCCGGATCGACAGCATATCCTCTTCCCTTATGAGGTGTCGGAAACAACGGTCCGTCTGATCGAGTTCTGGCGGCTTGCCGAACAATTCCCCCAAACAGCGGCTTACTTAACGGCCAACAGAAAAAGACTGGAAGGCCGGGAAAAGGGGAAATCAAAAGGAGCAAACTGGTATGGGTATATCTATCTGAAGAACATGGCTCGCCAAGGAGTGACAAAACTATGTATCCCTCGTTTAGTTGATCACCTTTATGCTGCTTACGATTCCGATGGACGACATTTCTTGGATAACGTAGATGTCGGGGGTATCATCTGGCACGAAACCTATCGGGATCAGGGTTTTCACTATCTTCTTGCTCTTCTCAATTCGAAGCTGCTTGGTTGGTATTTCCCCTTTATAAGTGCACCTTTTCGCGGTGGCTGGATGTCTGCAAACCGACAGTTCTTATCACAGCTCCCGGTCCGCACCATCGACTTTGCCGACCCTGCGGACCGGGAGCGGCACGACCGGATGGTCGCCCTGGTCGAAGAGATGCTGGACCTCCACCGGCAGCTCGCCGCAGCCCGGACGGACCACGAGCAAACCGGCCTCAAGCGGCAAATCGACGCCACGGACCGGCGGATCGACCGACTGGTTTACGACCTCTATAACCTGACGGAGGAGGAAATCCGGATCATCGAGAAACCTTGACCGTTGTGTCTAATCGGATCGAACGTCGGCCGGCCGATCCGGAAACTGCACCCACAAAGGTTTTGGGTTCCATCATGATCTTTTTGCCGACAGAAGATTGACAGGAGAGACCATTACGGGTATGAAAAAATGAAGACAGGGAACGATTGACTCATCTCCGCCTGCTTGTTGAATGATTCCGTCATCGGCACGGACCGCTCGCCTGGAACGGCACACCGCACCCATGCAGGATCGCCGGAAAACGAAAGCGCAATTGATCGACGAATTGAGCATCCTGCGGGACAGGGAAGCGCTGCGCCAGCGGTTGTTTTCCTCCGTCGGCGATGCCGTGCTCGTTCTCGACGGGTTCCGGATCGAGGACTGCAATCCCCGGGCGCTGGCCATGTTCGGACGCGCGCGGGAGCAGCTCGTCGGCCGGACGCCCCTGGTCGTTTCCCCGGAACGGCAACCGAACGGCATCCCCTCCGCCCGGCTCGGCGCCGACCTGCTCGCCGCGATTCAGCCGGGCGAGCCGCTGCGGTGCGAATGGCAATATCTCGGCCCGAACGGAACCCCGGTCAGCACGGAGCTGGTTCTCCACCGGCTCGACGGCGGGTCCCGGGTGCTGGCCGTTTCCCACGACCTCACGGAACGCAAGAGCGTGGACGATCTCTACCGCGCCCTGGCCCGCAATTCCCCCATCGGGGTATTCCTGGCGGTCGGGGGGAAGTTCGTCTACACCAACCGAAAATTTTGCGAACTGACCGGTTACGGCAGGAAAGAGCTGTCGGGCCGACTGAGCGGGGAACTCATCCATCCCGAGGACCGGGACTGGGTGAGGCAGAACGCCCTGCTGATGCTTCAGGGCGTCGTGACGGAACCCTTCGAATTCCGGGCGGTCAAAAAGGACGGCGCCATCGCCTGGAACATGGAAACGGTGACCTCCATCACCGTCCGGGGGCAGCGGGCCGTCCTCGGCAACTGCATGGACGTGACCCGGCAGAAACTCACCGAGGCGGCCCTGCGGGAGAGCGAGGCGCGCTACCGGACGATCATCACCGATATCGCCGACGGGTATTACGAGGTCGATCTGGCCGGCCGCTTCACGTTCTTCAACGATCGGGTCTGGCAGATGCTGGGCTACACCCGCGAAGAGACGATGGGCCTGAGTTACCTCCAATACACCCCCGAAGCGGCGGCCAAAAAGGTCTTCGAGGTGTTCAACAAGGTCTACCGCACGGGCGAGCCCTATCATGGTCTGGAATGGGAGGTCATGCGCAAGGACGGCACCCTGGGATTCGGCGAGACTTCGGTTTCGCTGATCCGGGACGCCGACGGAAATCCGGCCGGCTTCCGCGGGATCGTCCGCGAGACGACGGAGCGCCGGAAGATGGAGGAGATCATCCTCAGCCTGGCCTACCAGGATTCCCTGACCGGGCTTCCCAACCGGCGGGCGTTTCTGGAGCGGTTTGCCCGGGAGATCGCCCGGTCCGGCCGTCACGGGCGCCAATTCATGATCGCCATGATGGATCTCGACCGGTTCAAGGAGGTCAACGACACCCTCGGCCATCCGACGGGGGACCGCCTGCTTCAGGCCGTCGCCGAACGGCTCCGGGGCCTGCTGCGCAAGGAGGACACCGTGGCGCGTCTGGGGGGCGACGAGTTCGCGCTGCTGATTCCGGACATCTCGGACAGGACCGCGGGCGAGCGGATCGGCGACAAGCTGGTCGCGGCCTTTCAGTCCGCCTTTACGGTCGATCCGCATTTCCTGCAGATCACCACGAGCATCGGCATGGCCGTCTATCCCGATGACGGCACGGACGAGGAGGCGTTGATCCGGAATGCCGACGTCGCCCTCTACCGGGTCAAGGAGAAAGGCCGCAACGGCTGGGCGTGGCGCGAGGGCAATTCCCGCGATCAGTCCCGTCAGGGGGATTTACCCTTTCTAAACCGTTCAAAAGGGAGGGAATCGTCATGATCCATTATCGAGACCTCGGCCTCGTCAACACGCGGGCCATGTTCGCCGCCGCCGTCCACGGGGGCTTCGCGGTTCCGGCCTACAACTTCAACAACATGGAGCAGCTCCAGGCGATCGTCCTGGCCTGTCTCGAAACCCAGTCGCCCGTCATCCTCCAGGTTTCCAAGGGGGCCCGGGACTACGCCGACGAGACCCTGCTGCGTTATCTGGGCCAGGGGGCCGTGGCGATGATGAAGCGGGTGGCGGCGGAAAAGGGCCTGGGCGAGATCCCCATCACCCTCCACCTCGACCACGGGGATTCCTACGCGCTTTGCGTTTCCTGCATCGAGACGGGCTTCTCCTCCGTCATGATCGACGGCTCACACCTCGCCTACGAGGACAACTGCGAGCTGACGCGCCGGGTCGTGGCGTACGCCCACCGGTTTGACGTAACGGTCGAGGGGGAGCTGGGGGTGCTCGCGGGGGTGGAGGACGATGTCTCCGCGGAAAGCCATACCTATACGAAGCCGGAGGAGGTCCAGGATTTTCTTGCCCGCACGGGCGTGGATTCCCTGGCCATCTCCATCGGCACCTCCCATGGCGCCTACAAGTTCAAGCCCGGCCAGAATCCGGAGATCCGCCTCGACATCCTGCGGGAGATCGAAACGCGCATCCCCGGCTTTCCCATCGTCCTGCACGGATCCTCTTCCGTTCCGCCGGAGGCGGTGGACACGATCAACCGGTACGGCGGCCGTTTGCAGGATTCCATCGGGATTCCCGAGGCGCAGCTTCGGGAGGCGGCCCGGTCGGCCGTCTGCAAGATCAACATCGACTCCGACGGCCGCCTCGTCATGACGTCCGCGATCCGGGAGGTCTTTGCCACCCGGCCCGCGGAGTTCGATCCCCGCAAATACCTGGGTCCCGCGCGGGAGGCCCTGAAGGCGATGTATCAGCGCAAGAACAGGGAGGTGCTGGGGAGCGCCGGCAAGGCCGCGGCGATCCTCGCAGCGATCGGGGGGTGACGATCAGACCTTAAAGGAGGGGACGGGATGCGCGCGGATCATTTTGCACTCAAGACGGTGGACGGGGTGGAGCTGTTCGTGTACCGGTGGCTTCCCGACGATCCCGCCGGGGCGACGGCCATGGTTCAGATCGCCCACGGCATGGCGGAGCACGGCGGGCGGTACGAACGCTTTGCCCTGGCGCTGACGGCGGCCGGCTGCGCCGTCTGTGCGCCCGACCATCGGGGGCACGGCCGGACGGCCCGGTCCGGGGACGACCTGGGCTATCTGGCCGATGCGGACGGCTTCAACCGGGTGGTGGAAGACCACCTGGCGCTGAACCGCCGCCTGCAGAAGGATCTCCCGGGACGGCCGGTCTATCTGTTCGGCCACAGCATGGGCGCCACGCTGGCCCAGGTTTACCTCAGCCGGCATGGCGAGACCCTGCGGGGGGCGATCCTGTCCGGGACGACGGCCCGCCAGGGGCCGCTCATCCTCTTCGCCCTCGGCGCGGCGCGGCTGGAGATGACGTTCCGCGGGAACCGGGAGCGCAGTCCGCTCTTGACGGCCCTGTCTTTCGGGGCCTTCAACCGGCCGTTCCGGCCGAACCGGACGGAGTTCGACTGGCTGAGCCGGGACGCGGCGGAGGTGGACAAGTACGTCGCCGACCCCCTCTGCGGCTTTACCTGCACGACCTCGTTCTTCCGCGACCTGTTCACCGGCGTCCAGGTCGCGCACGCTGCCAGAACATATGCCGAGGTGCCCGCCGGGCTGCCGATCCTCGTTTTCTCCGGCGATCAGGACCCCGTGGGCGGGTTCGGAAAGAGCGTCCGGCAGACGGTGGCGGCCTATCGCGAGGCGGGCTGCCGGGACGTCACCGGCAAGGATTATCCCGGCGGGCGTCATGAGATGCTCAACGAGACCAATCGGGACGCGGTCACGGCGGACATCCTGGCCTGGCTTGCCGCCCACCGCTGATCCGCCCGGGTGGTTTTTTAAGCGGACGGAATGACGGCCCGCGGGTGAGCCCGCGGGCCGTCCGCGTTTCTATTCGCCGAGCTTCGGCGGCGGCTTCACCAGCGCCGTGATGAAGGTGGAGATCGCCACGACGGCGGCCCCGACGATGAAGGGGATGTAGTAGGTCCCCGTCATGTCCTTCAGCCAGCCCCCGACGAACGGACCGGCGAATCCGGCGAGTCCCCAGGCGGTGAAGAGCAGCCCGTAATTCGTTCCCTGGGAGGTGGGGCCGAAGTACTGCAGGCACGTGGCCGGGAACAGGGTGAACATCGAACCGTAATTCCAGCCGATCAGGGCCGCCACGATCCACAGCGCCCAGTAGACCGATCCCGACGGATACAGAAGCAGCATGGCCACGACCTGGAGGAGGAAGATCCCCACGAAGGAGGCCCGTGTCCCCGCCTTGTCGGCGACCAGGCCGATCAGGATCCGCGAGATGGCGTTGAAGATGGCGAGCCAGCTCGCGGCGCCGGCGGCGACCATCGGAGAAAGCCCCTGGTCGATGCCGTGCCCGGCGATGTGGCCGATGACCATCAGGCCCGCGAACGCCGCGCAGAAGTAGGCGACGTAGAGGAGCCAGAACTGGGGGGTGCGGAAGGTTTCCTGGTAGGTGTAGTCCCGCGTCTTGCGGGCGGCGGTTCCCGGCGCCGGCGCCGGGGGCGTCCAGCCGGCCGGCGTCCATCCAGCCGGCGGCACGGGCAGGCAGAAGGCGGCGAAGACCGCCATGATCCCCATGGCCGCCCCGACGTAGATGAAGACGTAGCGCCAGCCGATCGTATCGATGATGTACGTCGCCAAGGGCGCCATGATGAAGGAGCCCAGCCCCAGGCCCACGACGGCAAACCCCGTGGCGAGCGCGCGCCGGTCCGGCCACCACTTCGGGGCCGTGGCGATGGGGGGGAGATAGACCAGGCCGCCGCCGAAACCGGAGACGAGGCCGTAGGTCAGGTAGAGCTGCCATTTGGCCTGGATGTATCCGGACAGAACAAACCCGATCCCCAGGATGACCCCGCCCGTCAGGACGACGACCTTCGGCCCGAATTTGTCGCTCAGGCGTCCGGCCGGGTAGGTCGTCAGGCCGAAGACGAGGCAGCACAGGGCGAAGGCCAGGGCAATCTCCGCCCGGCTCCAGCCGAACTCCGCATTCAGCGGTTTGATGAAGACGCTCCACGCGTACAAGAGGAGACCGCACGTCGTGCTCCCCAGAACGCCCCCCACGAGGGGAAGCCATCTCGGCATGACCCCCTGATTCTCCTTCGCCATTGCTGTCGTCCCTCCTTCGTGATGAATGTGTGAATGCCACGTGCGGAAAATCCGACGTCCGCGGGCACGACCATCGGGAGATTCCATATTGCGGTTCAATCGACTGATGGAATAAAGAATGGTCTTTGAAAAGTCAAGCAAAAACAAATCGCTGAGCGTATGGATTGACTATCCGCTCCGCCGTGCCACGCGGATCAGACGGCGGATCCCGAGGACCAGGCCGATCAGGATGAAGAGAGCGGCGCCGAAGACCGTCCAGGTCAGCCAGGACCCGTGCGCCAGGAGGTCGACGGGATGCAGGCTGGGCTCCCGGACGATCCGGCCGAGTTTTCCCCGGTAGGCCTCCGGGATGTCGGGCCGGCCGTCGCCGTCGGCATCGGGAAACTGCCTCAGGTAGGCCACGAACCCCGCCCACTGCTTGAGCTCCTGGATCCCCGGACGCGACGGGTCCGCGTCGATCCGCATGTTCGCCAGGTTCTCGACGGGGCGGCCCCGGCGGTCCTTGGGAACGATCTTCAGGATCTGCCAGGTGAAGTCGCCGACGAGCTTGAGGAAGGCGGCGTTGTAGAGGTTGGCCGCCACGCGGTACAGCGCCCGGTTCCGGCCGGAGGTGTCGAGCGGTTGCCATCCCCCCTCCGCCGAACCGATCCGGATGTCCGTCACGCGGTCGAAGATCAGGCGTTTCGGGTTGTAGGTGAACCGGACGCCGGAGACTTGGAGAAAGTAGGGATCGCCCTTGAGCGGGTAGATGCTCGCGAGCACCTCGAGGGCCTTCTTGATTTCCGCGCCGGTGAGGTAGACCGCGATGACCGGGTAGCCCATCGTGTCGTCCATCCCGAGGCCCAGCGGGATCGTCCGGAAGACGTCCGTCACGGCGAGCGCGCCGGTCCGGCCCTTCATCAGGTCGTCGCGGATAACGCCGTTCGATTCGACGGCCATGACGATCCTCGTCGCGGGGTCCGAGGGATCGAAGGCGTGGCGGTTCGCCATCCAGACGAGGGCGTCCGCCATGAGGTTGCCGAGGTTGGATTCCTCTTCCTTCAGGGTCAGGTCGAAGGCCGTCTCCGCGATGACCTGGCGGAAGGACAGGCCATTCGCCTTCAGGACGTTTTGGTCGACGAGGTCGGCAAAGGCCTCGATCCGCCGCTGGATCGCGGGATCGGCGGGGATGCGCGCGTCGATCGGGACCGACCGGTACGCCCGGACCGCGATCCGTCCGTCCCGGCGCTCCAGGTCGAGAACGCCGGCCCAGCGGCCGTTGGCGCCGGCCTGAACGATCACCGTGTCGCCCACGCGGAGCGGCGTCTCCACGCGGGTGTGGCTGTGGCCTCCGACGATGACGTCAATGCCCGGCGCCTCCCTGGCCAGGGCGACGTCGTCCAGCGGTCCGGCCACGCGGCCCAGGCCGCCGTGGGACAGGCAGACGACCCAGTCCACCTTCTCGGCGTTCCGGAGGCGGTCGATCATCCGGCGGGCGGTCTCGACGGGGTCCGCGAAGACGAGCGGTTTGGCGAAGGGCGCCATCTCTGCCGCCCCCCGGCCGATCAGGCCGAAGACCCCGATCCTCAGGCCGTCTTTGACGAGGACGGTGTAGGGCTTCACGAGGCCCTCGGCGAACCGCTCGGCCAGGGCGTCGTCCCGGGGATCGCCCGGGCTGAAGCGGAGGTTCGCCAGGACGAGCGCCGGCAGGCCGTCCGCGGACCGCGCCGCGGCGAGCATCTGCGCCACGCCCGCGGGCTTCAGGTCGAACTCGTGGTTGCCGAAGGTGGCGGCGTCGTACCCCATCGCCTTGAGCAGCCGGAGTTCCGCCGCCGCCTCCCGGCTGATCGTGTGGAAGAGGGACCCCATGAGAAAGTCGCCGCCGTCGAGAACGAGCACGGGGTGAGGGCTCGCGGCCTTCTCCCGGGCAATCGCCGTGGCGAGGCGCGCCCAGCCGCCGACGGTGCGGTCGGCGCCCGTCCGGTCCGGCCGGTAGTCGATCTCCGGGCCGAATCCCAGGAGGTGCGAGTGGAGGTCGTTCGTGTGAACGATCCTCACGGCCTTTTCCCGCGCGTCCAGCGGCGCGGCGCCCCACAGGGCGAGCACGGCGATCACACTGAAGACACGCGCCATCGTTCTTTTCATCGCCTCCTCCCGGCGGGTCGGGAGCCACGGGGGCGGTGTCGCGCCGTGGCGGCGTTCACGGGGTGTGGATGCACAATCCCTATCCTTTCCGCCCCGGGAGGTTAAGTGCGAACGGCCCCGGCAGGACGCCCCGGATCCGGCCGGGCCGCGCCGTCGAGCCCGGTCGCCGGAGACGGGCAGGTTTCAGGCCCGCATCGCGGTGGACAAACCCCGGACCGTTTGATACGTTGGGCCACCGATTGCGGAGGAGGGAAAATCATGAGCAACCAGTATGAGCGTTTCATCGTGCGGAAACCCACGTTGGTCAGTGAACTGCCGGATCACGACTTCAGCCAGGCCATCCCCTACCCCGTGCTGATGGGCAAGGAGCTGGTTCCGGAGGCCCGGGCCTGGGCGCTTTACCTCTTCATCAAGGAGATCACCCAGGAGCTGAAGGACCTGGCCATCGGGACGGACCGGGCGACGCCGCACAAGCACGCCTTCGACGAGATGTACCTGATGATCGGCGAGGAGAAGGCCATCACGTTCGAAGTCCTCATGGGCAGCGAGACCTACCGGGTCGAGACGCCGGCCGCCGTCTATATCCCCCGTGGCGTTCCGCACGGCATCCGCCCCGTCGATGCGACGGTGGGGAAAACGGGCGGCTTGATCCCCGTCTGCCTGAACGGGGAGTACATCACCCTGCCCGTTGACGAGCCGGTCTAAGGCGCACGCGAAGGCCGACAGCGACGCCCCTTCAGGACGTCCCGGGCCCGGGATGTCCTCCGTGCGCAGGCCCTTGTGTCGTCCCGACCCGCAAACGGCGGGTCAAGGCACGATTAACACCCGCCGTCGCCGCCGCCGGAGCTGCTCGCGGCCGCGGAGGCGTCTTCCGCTTGCGCGGCCGCCATGGCATTGGCTATCGCCGCGGCGTCGACCGACGCTTCGACATCGCCCCCGGAAGGCGCATCCAGCAGGGCAACGGCACAGGGACCCGTCGGGTCTTCTTTCAGGCATTTTTGAAAGATCTCGATCGCCTTGTCCCATTCGCCCCGATCCTGCGCATCGAGGCCCTCGCCGAAGTACATAAGCCCCTGATAAGACTGGGTTGAATAGCGACTGATCGTTTCCTCTTCTTTCTGGGAGAGCTGAATCCCCAGATCCTTCAGAATGCCAAAGGCAATCGCTTTTTCGATCTTGAAGAATTCCTTGACAGGCCCGTTCGCGTCCTGCTCGCCGATTTCCCCTCCCGTGGGCACGTTCGTCAAGAGGCCCTTCACGTCCATCTTGTCGTTGCCGGCGATCATCATATTGCCCGTCACGATCTTTCCTGCACCCATCAGTCGGCCTACCCGTGGCGCCGTCCTCTCATCCACGATGCCGCTCCTGCCCAGGCGAAGCTCTTCCAAAAGCTTTTGAACCCGAATGCGCTCCACTACCTTCAGGGATTGCGCCTTGCCCAGATCCGTAATCAGCATGGCCGCAATCGCCTTTTGCAGGGGCTTGGCCTGCTCGGTCAACCCCTTGTCGCCGAAATAGGTCACGGCCAGCGTGTTGGGATCTCCCGGGGTGGCCTTGAGAGCGGTCTGCAGCGCGGTTTCGTTCATCAAGGCTTCCTTTGCCTTTTGGGCCGCGTCCTTGTACAGGGCGAGCGTGATCTGCTTGCGGATCACGGCGGAGAGGTTGGTGTCCGGCTCTTTTTCCACGTAGGGTCGCCAAACCTGCAGGGCCTTGTCGTATTCCCCTATCATGTTATAGGCGAGGCCGAGATTGACGCCTGCCACCTTGTCGCTGGGATAGAGCTGATGAGCCTTTTCCAGCGGGGCAACCGCCTCCAGCGCTTTCTTCATGCGCAGATACGTTTCCCCGAGACCCTTCAGGGCTTCCGCGTTGTTGTCGTTTTTCTTCAATACCTCTTGAAAGAGGGCGACCGACTCTTCGTACCGGCCGTCGTGCATGGCCTTGGTGGCCTTCACGTGGGTTAAAATCGTCTGACAACCGGAAAGCAACAAGATGATCAGAAGCGCCATACCGATGCAACAGGCTGTCTTTCTCATCGCAGAGACCTCCTTTCTTCCTTGGGTTGGGGCTTTCTCACCACTCCGACCCGATGATATTCGTTGCCAGTTTCTCCTCCAGCGTCGATCGGTCGCCGATCTTGCCCGTGGCCCGGGCTGCGGCGATGACCTCGCCCGTCTCCGTATTCACAAGGCGGACCTGGATCTTGATCCGGCCTTGAAATGAAAGAAACGATCCCAAAACCAGAACGTTCGCACCGACAATCTGTCCTGCGCGCGTTGCCGCTCTTGCGCCGAAAGGGTCTGACGTCTTCAGGGCGAGTCCGTCGACGACCTCTTGCAAACGATCCCTGTTGACAATCTCCACATGCGGGCCCTTGGATAGGCGCTCCGCAACGCCCGCCGCAATCCCCTCGCCCCATTTTCCTGGACCAGTGCGCTCCTTCAGGTCCTCGAACGGAAAGACGGCAAGGCGATGAGGTGCCCCGTTTTTCCGGGTCGAAACCGTGTCGGCGCGATCGCCCGCTTCCGTTTTCCCGGACGAGCCCTGTTTGACGGCTGCGCTCGCCCTGGCGGAATATCGTTGTCTGAACCCCGAGGCGATCCCGTCGACCAGCGCCTGCTCAAGGTCAAAAAAATCCTTTGCCTCTCCCGAGATTTCCTCGGCCGCCAGGACATGCCCCGTTTCCACCTCGGCAATCCGGGCATCGATCCTCACCTGGCCCTCGACGACGGCGAAACTGCCCAAGACCAGCGCCTGCACCCCGAGGATCCGGCCGAGTCTCTGTGCGGACTCAGAATCGACAAGTCCCGAGGCATTCAGCCTCAGTTCGGAAAGAAGGGCCTCGATGCGGGTGCGCTCGATCACCCCGAAGCCCTTCGCCTGGCTCAGACCACAGACCAGCGCATCGGCGATTCCTCTGCGGAACGGTTCGAATTCAACGGGATCTGTCAGAGATTCGTTGTCGAAAGCCAGGACGGCAATCCGGATTTCCGACAGATCCTCCGCACACAGCGATGCCTGCAGACACAAAAATATCGCCAGGATGACTGGCAGGAACAAGCGAAACGGTGGCGCGGCAAAATGCATGGATGTCTGTCCCAATGGATGAGAGTGTACGATAAGCCCGACGGTTATGTCAACGAATGTCCGGCAGGGCGCGTCTGCGGAGACCTTTGCCGCGGGTCCGTCATCGTCCGCTGCCCCTCAGTCCGCGGCCGGCAGGACCGCTTCGATCACCCCGCCGCCCAGGACCTCGTCGCCCCGGTAGAGGACCACGGCCTGGCCCGGGGTGACGGCCTCCTGGGGCTCGGCGAAGTCGATCCGGATCCCCTCGCCCTCCGGCGTGATCCGGCCGGGAACGGCCCGCTTCCGGTAACGGATCTTCACATCCGCCTCCGGCGGGCAGGCCGGAACAAACCAGTTCATCCCGCCGGCGACAAGCCCCGGCGCCCGGACCTCCGCCCTTTCCCCCACGACGATCCGGTTGCCGGCCACGTCGATGCCGGTGACAAAGAGGGGGCGCGGGGCGCTGATCCGGAGCCCCGTCCGCTGGCCGATGGTGTAGTGGATCGTCCCCCGATGCTCGCCCAGGACGCGCCCCCGCCGGTCCACGATGGGGCCGGGACGGACGTCGCCGCCCCTTTCCCGGATTAGTTCGCCGTAGCCGCCGGCGGGGACGAAGCACAGGTCCTGGCTCTCCGGTTTCTCCGCGACGGGAAGCGCCGCTTTCCGGGCCAGCTCCCGGACATCGTCCTTCGTCAGGTCGGCCAGGGGAAAAAGGATCGAGGCCAGGTCCGCGGCCGGAATGGGATAGAGGAAGTAGGTCTGGTCCTTGCCCCGGTCCCGGGCGCGCAGCAGGCGCCATTGCCCGCCGGTCCCCTCGATCCGGGCATAATGTCCCGTGGCCAGGAAGGAAAAGCCCAGGGCGCGCGCCTGCGCAAGCATTCGGCCGAACTTCAGATGCCGGTTGCAGTCGATGCACGGATTGGGGGTCCGGCCACGGAGGTATTCCCGGACGAACCTGTCGATGACCTCCGTCTCCAGGGCCTGCGCGAAATCCATCACATAGTGCGGGATGCCGATGGCGTCGCAGACCCGCCGCGCATCCTCGATCGCCTCCCGGCCGCAACAGCGGACGCGCTCATCCACCTCACGAATCCCCAGGCACATCGTCACGCCCGTCACCGCATACCCCTGTTCCTTCAGGAGCCAGGCCGCCACGGACGAATCGACGCCCCCGCTGATTGCCACCCAAACCCTTTCACGAGACGGCACCGCTTTCATCCTCCCTGTCAGGCCGGGATCCCCGACCGGCACGGAGCGGGGACCGCGGCGCGCGGAAGCGGGGCCTCGCGCCTGTCCCGGCTGCCGTTCCGGAAACGGACCCGCTGGGTGAGAAATTCAATATGCCCGCGGTTTTGTCAACAACTATTTCCGCCGGGGAGCCTCGGGCAGGGCCGGGGCTGTTCAAATCGACGGCCGCGGTCGTTTTCGGTCTCGCGCCGCGTGAAATTTCCCCGTGCGCCCTTGACAGCGCCCAATCCATGCATAAATTTCAGGTTATTCCGGCAAGGCGTCGGCCGCTGCCAACATCATCGGATCATCATTTTCATCAAGGAGGTAGAAAGGCATGAAGGTCAGACCACTGCATGATCGCGTCATTGTGGAGAGGGTCGAAGAGGAGCAGAAGACGGCCGGGGGCATCATCATTCCCGACACGGCCAAGGAAAAGCCCCAGGAGGGGAAGGTCGTCGCCGTCGGCCCCGGTCGAACGGACAAGGACGGAAAGCTGATTCCGATGGACGTGAGGAAGGGGGACCGGATCCTGTTCGGCAAGTACTCCGGCACGGAGATCAAGATCGACGGCACGGAATACCTCATCATGAGGGTCGACGACATCTTGGGCGTGCTCGAATAACCGTTGAGGAGGGACGCATATGGCTGGCAAGGAAATCAAGTATGAAGGCGTAGCCCGGGAAAAGATCATGAAGGGCGTCGATACGCTCGCCAACGCCGTCAAGGTCACCCTGGGACCCCGGGGACGCAACGTCGTCATCGCGAAGTCCTGGGGGGCGCCGAACATCACGAAGGACGGCGTCACCGTGGCCAAGGAAATCGAACTGGAGGACAAATTCGAGAACATGGGCGCCCAGATGGTGAAGGAAGTGGCGTCCAAGACCTCCGACACGGCCGGCGACGGCACCACCACCGCCACCGTCCTGGCCCAGGCCATCTACCGGGAGGGCTCCAAGCTCGTGGCCGCCGGCATGAACCCCATGTCGCTCAAGCGCGGCATCGACCGGGGCGTCGGCCTCGTCGCGGAGGAGCTCAAGAAGCTCACCAAGACCATCAAGGACAAGAAGGAGATCGCCCAGGTCGGCGCCATCTCCGCCAACAACGACAGAACCATCGGCGAGATCATCTCCGAGGCGATGGAGAAGGTCGGCAAGGAGGGCGTCATCACCGTCGAAGAGGCGAAGGGCATGGAGACCACCCTCGATATCGTGGAGGGGATGCAGTTCGACCGCGGCTACGTCTCCCCGTACTTCGTCACCGACGCTTCCAAGATGGAGGTCAACCTGGAGGACCCCTACATCCTGATCTATGAGAAGAAAATCAGCGGGATGAAGGATCTCGTGCCGCTCCTGGAGAAGATCGCCCGGATGGGCAAGCCGCTTTTGATCATCGCCGAAGACATCGAGGGCGAGGCCCTGGCCACCCTCGTCGTCAACAAGCTCCGCGGGACCCTCAAGGGCGCCGCCGTGAAGGCCCCCGGCTTCGGCGACCGCCGGAAGGCCATGCTGGAGGACATCGCGATCCTCACGGGCGGGCGGCTGATCTCCGAAGACCTGGGCGACAAGCTCGAAAACGTCTCCCTGGAAGACCTGGGCCGCTGCAAGAACATCAACATCGACAAGGACAATACGACGATCGTGGACGGCTTCGGCAAGAAGGACGCCATCCAGGGGCGGGTGAAGCAGATCCGGGCCCAGATCGACGAGACCACCTCCGACTACGACCGGGAGAAGCTCCAGGAGCGCCTGGCCAAGCTCGTCGGCGGGGTAGCGGTCGTAAAGGTCGGGGCGGCCACCGAGATCGAAATGAGGGAGAAGAAAGCCCGCGTCGAGGACGCCCTGAACGCCACGCGGGCGGCCGTGGAAGAGGGGATCATCCCCGGCGGCGGCGTGGCCTTCCTGCGCGCCCTGCCGGTGCTGGCGAAGGAAAGGTTGGACGACGACGAGGAGCAGCAGGGCATCAACATCGTCAAGCGCGCCCTGGAGGAGCCGCTGCGGCAGATCGCCGTGAACGCGGGCTTCGAGGGGTCCATCGTCGTGGAGAAGGTCAAGGACGGCAAGGGGAACTACGGGTTCGACGCCGACCGCGGCGAGTACGGCAACCTGATCGACGCGGGGATCATCGACCCGACGAAGGTCGCCCGCCTGGCGCTCCTGAACGCGGCTTCGGTCGCGGGTCTGCTGATTACGACCGAGGCGATGGTTGCCGAGAAGCCCAGGAAGAAGGCCCCGATGGCCATGCCCCCCGGCGGCGGCATGCCGCCCGACATGGGGGATTACGACTACTGATCCCGGCCGAACCTCCGGGCGGCACACCGTGCAAAAAGGGGACGGGCCCGTGGGTCCGTCCCCTTTTTGCATTCAAGACCCGTGAAGGCGTCCCTCCGATTTGCATTCACGGAGGGCCGTGTCCCCGGTCGTGGACGGCCGCGCCGCCCGCGGCGCGGGACACCCCCGGGACGGATCCGCTTCCGGCCCAAGGCCGCCTGACGGCGCATCCGGACACCGGTTCGGCGGGTCCTTACGCGCGTGACAGCGTGGCGATCGCCTCGATCTCGACCAGGGCGCCCTTCGGAAGGTTGCCCACCTCGTACGCCGCCCGCGCGGGATACGCGTCGGTGAAATACCGCGCGTACACCTCGTTGACCGCCGCGAAATCCTGGATGCTCTTGAGGAGCACGGTGGTCTTGACGACGTCCCGATAGCCGAGCCCCGCGGCCGCGAGAATCGCCCCGATGTTCCTGAAGACCTGCTCGGACTGTTCGGCGGCGGTGCTGCCGACGATCCCGGACGTCTCCGGATCGAGCGGAATCTGCCCGGAAATGAACAGCAGGTCCCCCGCCTGAACGGCCTGTGAATACGGGCCGATGGCCTTGGGCGCGTTTTCTGTCGCAATGATCTGTTTCATGTCGGTTGTCCTTTGGATGTCAGTATTCGATGGCGCTACCCGGCTGCAGGACCGGCGGCTCCGCGTCCACCGAATCGGGATACTTCAAGCCGGTGCCGGTATTGAGCAGCACCACCCGTTCGTTCTTGTCGATCCAGCCCTCCCGGACCAGCCTGCGTGCGGCGGCGAGCGTCGCGGCGCCCTCGGGGCACACGAACAGCCCCTCCCGCCGGCCCAGGCACGCCTGTGCCTCCAGGATGTCCTCGTCGCTCACCGCGACGGCGCATCCGTTCGTGGCGTAGATCGCGTCGAGCACCAGGAAGTCGCCCAGCGCCTTCGGCACGTTGATCCCGAAGGCCACGGTGGCCGAGTTTTCCCAGAACACCGATTCGGTCTTTTTGGCCTGCCAGGCGCTGACCACCGGGGCGCACCCGCTCGCCTGCACCGCGACGAGGCGCGGCATGCGGGAGCCGATCCAGCCGAGCTCCTGCAATTCCCGGAGCGCCTTGTAGATGCCGATGATCCCGACCCCGCCGCCCGTCGGATAGAGGATGACCTCGGGCACATCCCAGCCGAATTGTTCGGCGATTTCGAGGCCCATGGTCTTCTTCCCCTCGATGCGGTACGGCTCCTTCAGCGTCGAGGCGTCGTAGAGTCCCTGGTCCGCCACGGCCCGGCCGACGATCTTTCCCGCGTCGCTGATCAGGCCGTTCACCAGGTACAGGGACGCGCCCGCGATGACGCATTCCTTGCGGGGGATGGGGGGTGCGTCCTTCGGCATGACGATCACCGCCTGGATCCCGGCCGCCGCGCAGTACAGCGCCCAGGCGCCGCCGGCGTTTCCGTTGGTCGGCATCGCCAGCGCGGTCACCCCGAGCTCCTTCGCCATGGAGACGCCCACGGCGGCCCCGCGCGCCTTGAAGGTCCCCGTGGGGATGATTCCCTCGTCCTTGAGGTACAGATGGGTCAGGTCCATCTGTCCGCCGATGTTCCGCAGCCTGAGGAGCGGCGTCATTCCCTCGCCCAGCGTGACGATGTTCTTGAAATCCCGCACCGGAAGCAGTTCCCGGTAACGCCAGAGGTCGTTTCTCCGCTGGGGCAGGGATTCTTTCGTCAGGGCCTTTCCGGCCTTCTTGAGATCATATCCGACCAGGAGCGGCGAACCGCAGGTGCAGAGCTGGATCTTCCGGTTGGGTTCGTATGTGGCCCGGCACTTCGGGCAGGACAGATGGCTGACAAACATGCTTCCGCTCCTTTTTCCTGAAAATTATGATTCGCTCACCAGCTCGACGTGCCGGACTTGGTCCAGGTCCCGTTCGTAATAGCGGGCGCCCGCCATAAACAGCGCGGCCGCGACGAAACCGAAGACGGGGAGCACGAGCAGCGCCTTCTCCAGCCCGACATGGTCGGAGATGTTCCCGATGAGCATCGGGGACCACGCGGCGCCGAAGACGTGCTGACAGACCACGCACAGGCCGTAGGCCAGCGCCCGGAGGCCCGGGTGCACCACGTCCTGGATGACCGCCGCCGCGGGGGCGAGAAACGCCACCGACAGGATGCCGAATCCGATCATGAACCACCGGAACAGCCCGCTTTGCGGCATCAGGAAGGCCGCGGCGAGCAGGAGCGCCGACAGGAGCGAGGTGACCGCGGAGAACACCATGCGCGCGTTCGTCCGCCGCTTCATCCAGAGGTCCGCCAGATAGCCGCCGAGCGGCGCGCCGACGAGCAGGAGCATGGCCAGCATCGCCGTCATGTTGCCGGCCTGCTGTTCGTTCATCCCGTGAAACCGGTTCAGATACGAGGGAAACCACGTCATGATCGGGGTCGTCACCGCGATGTTCATGGCGAAGGCCAGATAAACGAACCAGATGGTGGGGATGCGCAGGAGTCCCTTGACCGAAATCCCAAGCCCGCCCGATTTCGGGGCGCCGGCCGCAAGCGGCCCCTCGAGCGGCACCGTCTTGTAGTCCCGGGTGAACCAGTAGCCGATGGCCAGCAGGAGGCCGGGGATGCCCACCAGGCCGAAGGCGTGCTGCCATCCGTAATGAAGCCCCACGTAGCCGCCCACGAGAAATCCGACGGCCGCGCCGATGGGCGCAAAGGCATCCCAGACCCCCACGGCGACCGCGCGCTTCGCCTGCGGGAAGGAGGCCGCGATCATGGCGACGGCCGCCGGCGCGTAGCCGGCCTCGCCGATGCCGGTGAACGCCCGCGCGATCAGCAGTTCGTTGTAGTTTCGTGCGAAGGCGCACAGGATGGTCGCGATGCTCCAGGAGAAGACCATGATGGAGATCATTTTCCTCCGGCTCCACCGGTCCACCATCAGGGAGAAGGGGAGCACGAAGACCGCGATGAAGAGCGACACCACGCCCGTCAACGATCCCAGCAGGGTATCGGAGAGTCCCCACTCCTGTTTGATGAACGGAATCAGTGAAGCGACGATCATCCGGTCGGTGTAGTCGAACGCGTACGTCAGGCACAGGAGAACGAGGATGATGTACGCACTGGCCCCGCCGGGTCGATACGCCGCCAGGGGTGTTCCTGAGCCGCTGTTTTGGGACATGTCACAATCCTCCTTGCCCGCAATGTTCGCGTCACTGGCACAGATAGACGTCGATCGGGAAGTCGATCCCCAGTTTCTCGAGCCCGGTGTCGGTGACCAGGTAGATGTCCTCGGGCATGTTGCCCAGGTAGACGAGGTCGTTGCCGAAGCATCCCACCTCGACGCAGACCACCATGCCGGGCTTCAGCTCGGTGACATCGTCCGGGGCGAACCACGGCTGCTCGTGATTGAGCAGGCCGATGCCGTGCCCCACGAAATCGATCGGGACCGCCTGGTTCCAGTCCTGACGATAGGTCTCCTTTTCGGCCAGTTTGAAGATGTCGCAGCCCCGCATGCCCGGAACGATGTTTTTCACGGTGTTGAGGTAGGCGTCGCGCCCCCATTGCGAGAGGTCCGCCAGTTTCGGGGGCAGCTTCTTCCCCACGTAGAACGAGCGCTGGAAGTCGGTCCAGTAGCCCTTGTAGGTCGGGCCGCTGTCGGCGAATCCCTGGTCCCCCTCCCGGATCACGCGATCGTAGAACGGCGTCGTGACCAGGCGCCACTTGCCGGGGCCGTCGCTGCCGCACATGAAGAGCGTGACGTTCGTGATGTCGATGGCGTCGTACATGTCTTCCTTGACGTATTCTTCCCAGATGGTGCGGTGGATGTCGCGTTCGGTGGCCCCGGGCCGGATGGCCCGCCATCCCGCCGACAGCACCCGGCCGGCCTTCTCGCAGGTGGTCCGCATCAGGTCGATCTCCCAGGGGGTCTTGATCATCCGCTGTTCCCAGACCGCCTGGTCGGCGCTCACGAAGGTCGCGTTGGGGAGCGCGTGTTCGATCTCGCGGATCTCGTCGACGGACACCTCGTGCACGTATTCCGGGCCGTACTCGAGGCCGAGGACCTTGTTGTCGAGGTGGAGGTTCTTCACGGCGTCGACCAGCACGTCGATGAACCGGAGCGGCAGACGCCAGATCTTGATCTGGCTCCAGGCGCGGATGTCGCGGATCCAGGTCGTGCGGCGGACGCTGTTGGACAGGACGTTCTCTCCGACGAAGACCGGATCGTGCTCCTGCGAGACGATGAGGCAGTGGCGCCAACGGTGGCTGTAGCGGATGTTGGACTCGCGATAGCCGCCGTAGTAGTACTTGTTGTCGTAGGAAAACAGGATCATCGCGTCCAGGCCATGCTTCGCGAGGGTCCGTTTCGCGGCGGCGACCCGGCGGTCGAACTCCTCCTTCGGGATGTGCGGGGAGAAATCCTCCATTGCCGTGGAATCGCTCCACGCCACGCCTTCGCGCTCCATCTGGTGGTCCTTCGACAGCGCTTTCGTCTTCTTCATGGGTCGGCACCTCCTTGTCGTGCGTGCGTCGATGTCGCCGTAGGGATAGCACGGGGGAGGCGCCGTGTCAACAAAATATTGTATATTTTAAAATATATTTTAATGTTTAAAAATAATTTGTATTCGTGCAAAAATATGCTATCATTGCCGCGTTTGGAAGCGGGTCGATTTTCCCGCCGTCCGGGTCGGGGAGACCCGGGCCGGACGGCAGGGCCCGGGCGGGCGCCGGCCCGCCGCGGTGCGGGAGGGAAGCGGGTCAAACCATGGATGGACAAAAGATCGAAGCGGGCGAGGTCCTGAAGACGATCAAACTGACCGCGCAGGACAAGGAGATCCTCCGGAGCATTGCGCCGATCGTCGGCGGCATCGCAGAGCTGTTCGGCCGGAACTGCGAGGTGATTCTCCACTCGTTCGAGGATCCCGGGCATTCGGTCGTGGAGATCGCCAATGCGCACATCACCGGGCGGAAGGTCGGCTCGCCGATCACGGACCTCGGCCTGAACGTGCTCATGCAGTCGTTCACGAGCCGGCAGGACGTCGTAGGCAGCTACTACACGCGGACGGAAGCCGGCAAGCTCTTCCGTTCGATCACCATCCTGATCCGGAACGGCCGGCAGAAACCCATCGGCATGCTCTGCATCAACCTCGACCTGAGCGCCCCGCTCATCGATTTCGTCCGCGATTTCGTCCCCGGGGCCGAAGACAAAAACGAGACGGTCGAAAGCTTCCCGACGGAGATCAACGATCTCGTCCGCAAGTCCCTGGAGGACAGCATCACCCGGATCAACCTGCTGAAGGGCGTTTCCGCGGCCGGGAAGAACCGGATGATCATCGCGGAGCTCGCGGAGAAGGGGGTCTTCGACATCAAGGGGGCCGTGGAGATCGTGGCCGGCGAGATGGGCGTCTCCAAGTACACCATCTACCATCGTCTCCGGGGACTGAAGAAGGCGTAAACGTAAATATGCATTAAAAAAAAGCCGGGTGGGGTGGATTTCTCTCCCCATCCGGCTTTTTTCGCTTCGGCGCCGCCGTCCCCGTTTTACGGGCCGGCCGTCGCGAAAACGCGCCGCCCCGGGACGGATCAAGGCCCCGGGGCGGCACGAAGGGTGATGTCAGATCGCGAACGCCTCATCCGGGATGCGGATGCAGCTGATCTCGTCCTGGACCAAGATGTCGCACTTGGCCGGCACGAGCGCCGTCGTCCGGTTGATGTAGAACTTCGCGCCCTCGATCTTCCCGGTGTAGAAGGCCTTGTCCGACCCGGACGGATTCGCCGCGAGCTTTTCGGTTGCCGTGTTCGCCATCCAGAGGTGGAACCAGCCGCACAGGGACTCGGACAGGCAGTGGAGGAAATCCATCGCCGCGATGAGCGGCACGAAGGGGTTCGACCGCATGAGCTTGCTGAACTGCATGGCGGCGCCCGCGCAGGCGTTGAGCGCCTTCTCCACGGTTTCGGCCTCGGCCTTGAGGGCCTCGTTCCCCTTGGCCTTGGCGATCTCGGCCTGGGTCTCGCCCAGGAGGGTCATGAAGTACAGGCCCTTCTTCATGCCGAGCTTCCGGCCCAGCAGGTCGAGGGCCTGGATGCCGTTCGTCCCCTCGTAGAGGCCGTTGATCCGGTTGTCGCGCATCAACTGCTCCACCGGATACTCCCGGCAGTAGCCGTAGCCGCCGTAGGTCTGGACGGCGAGCGAGGTCACGACGTCGCCCATGTCGGTGCAGTAGGCCTTGACGATCGGGGTGAGCATCTCGATCATGCCCTGCCACTTGTCCTTGTCGGCGTCCGTCTCCGCGACCCGCAGCCGGTCCATCGCGTAGTAGCAGTACAGGGCCAGGGCCTTGATGGCCTCGGTGATGGACTTCATCTTGAGGAGCATCCGGCGGATGTCGGGGTGCTGGATGATCGGGCAGGCCTTCGCGTCGGGGTCCCTCATCTGCATGACGTTGACGCCCTGCACGCGCTCCTTCGCGTAGGACAGCGCGTGGAGGTACGCCGCCGTGGACAGCGCGACGCCCATCGTGCCGACCCCCTGGCGCTCCTCGTTCATCATGTGGAACATGACCTTCATGCCTTCCCGCTCTTCGCCCATGAGCCAGCCGATGCACTTGCCGTTCTCGCCGAAGTTGAGCGTACAGGTGGCGTTGCCGTGGATGCCCATCTTGCTTTCGATTCCGCCGGTCACGACGTCGTTGGGCTCGCCCAGGGACCCGTCCGGATTGATCCGGATCTTGGGAACGACAAAGATCGAGATACCCTTCGTCCCCGGGGGGTCGCCCTCGATGCGCGCCAGGACCGGGTGGATGATGTTTTCCGTCAGGTTGTGGTCGCCCGCGGAGATGAAGCACTTCGTGCCCGTGATGGAATAGGTGCCGTCGGGATTCTTCCTGGCGGAGGTCTTGAGCGCGCCCACGTCGGAGCCCGCGCCGGGCTCGGTCAGGCACATCGTGCCCGTCCAGGCGCCGTTGTACATCTTCTCCAGGATGAGGTCCCGCAGGGGGTGCTGGAAGAAGTCCTCGACAAGCCGGGCGGCGCCGTGGGTCAGCCCGGGATACATGAGGAAGGCCTGGTTGCCGGCCAGGAACATCTGGGAAACCGCGGCGGCGATGATGGCCGGGAACCCCTGTCCGCCCACGTCGGGGCTGTCGGATACGGAGAGCCACCCCCCCTCCGCATAGAGCTGCCAGAGCCGGTGGTACGCCTCGGGGACGGACACCTTGCCGTCCTTGAAAACCGCCTCCACGGGCTGGCGGTGAACCTCGTCCGGGTAGGACGGGGCGATATCGTTTTCCGTGAACTTCGCCGCCTGGTCGAGAACCATGTTCACCATGTCGGCGTCATGATCCGCGAAAGGCCCCTTGCCCAGGAGCTCGTCCCCGATGCGGAACACCTCGTGCAACAGGAACTGGAGATCCCTTACATCGACCCACTGACTTGCCATAATTCTTTCCTCCTCCAAAAAACGGTTAAATGGGCCCCTCCTTTAAGGAGGGCGGACTATAGGCCAAAATAATTGAAATGTCAACAGAAAACAGATTTCTCCGGGGATCCGCGCGGGGCGCGCGGCGGGGCGGGACCGCCTCCGGGCTCTCAGGCCGGGGGCGGATTTCCGTAGGTCCGCTCGAAGAGCTGCTCCCGGACGGTAATCCCCCACTGGTCGCCGTTCTGTTCCCGGGCCAGACGAAAGCCGCAGCTTTCATAGAGCCGGCGCGCCGGGTCCAGACCGGCGAAGGTCCAGAGGAACGCCCGGTGGAAGCGGGGCCGACAGAAGGCCTCCGCCGTCTCGAAGAGCCGCCGGCCGACGCCCCGGCCGCGACAGGCGTCGTCCACGATGAACCAGTGGAGGTGGGCGCCTTCGGCGGGCGTCTCGCCGCCGTCCGCCGCGATGCCGCCGACGATCCGCTCGCCGTCCACGGCGATCCAGAGACCGTCGTGGCGTGCATCGAAGCGGCCGAGAAAATCGGCCATCCCCCGGGCGACCCACCGCTCGAAGTACAGGCCGAATCCCCAGTGACGGCTGTAGTACGTGCCGTGCAGTTCCGTGATCCGGCCGATGGCGCCGGGGAGATATCCGGAAACGATGCGGACGTCCATGTCTATTCTCCTTCCGTTCGTGGGGCCGTTCCCCACCGCTCGTAGGTCAGGATCAGCAGCAGGCCCGGCAGGGCGGCCGCCGTGCAGACGACGAAGAACAGCGGCCAGCCCGCGGCGGAAACCAGGTATCCCGTCGGCGCCCCCGTGACGTAGCGGGTGACCGCCATGAAGCTGCTCAACAGCGCGTACTGGGTCGCGGTGAAGTTCTTGTTGCACAGGGCCATGAGCAGGGCCGTGTAGGCCGCGGTCCCCATGCCGCCCGTGAAATTTTCCGTTCCGATGACGACGCTCAGGGCCCAGAGCTGGCGGCCGGTGTATTCCAAAAGCACGAACGTGAGGGTCGAGACCGCCTGGAGGAGGCCGAAGACGACGAGGGAGCGCTTCAGGCTCCAGCGGGCCATGAGCCCGCCGCCGACAAGCCCGCCGACGATGGTGGCCGCCATGCCGAAGCCCTTGTAGATCGTCCCCAGCTCCGTCCGCGAGAAGCCGATGTGCTGAAGGATGTAGGGCGTCGTCATCTGGGCGGCGGCGACGTCGCCGATCTTGTACAGAACGATGAAGAAGAGGATCTCGATCGCCCCCGGCCTTTTGAAGAAATCGATGAACGGGAGGATGACGGCGTCCTCCAGGTTCCGGGGCGGTTCGACCCGCTGGCCGCGGGAGGGATCCGTCAACGGTTCCGGGGCGAGAAGGGTGGCGATACAGCCGACGGCCATGACCGCCCCCATGATGATGTAGACCGCCTTCCAGGAGAGGTGGTCGGACAGGATGAGCGCCAGGGCGCCGCTGATCAGAATGGCCAGGCGATAGCCCATGATCCAGACCCCCGCCCCCGCCCCTCGTTCCGCGGGCGCGAGGAGTTCCGTCCGGTAGGCGTCCAGGACGATGTCCTGGCTCGCGCTGAAGAAGGCGAGGCCCACGGCGAGGAAGGCGACCGTCACCGGCCGGGAAGCGGGGTTGCTGAACCCCAGGGCCGTGATGACGACGATCAGGGCGAGCTGCGCGATGAGCATCCACCCGCGCCGGCGGCCCAGGAAGGGGGGAACGAAGCGGTCCATCAGGGGCGACCAGAGGAACTTCAGGGCGTAGGGGAGGCCGACCAGGGAATACAGGCCGATGGTCCGGATGTCGATCCCTTCCGTCACCATCCAGGCCGTCAGGGTCGTACTGCACAGGGACAGCGGAATGCCGGAGGCGAAACCCAGGACGAGCATCAGGGCCATCCGGCGGTTCGCGTAGATCGCGATGGATTCGATCAGGGTCCTCTTCAGCGTCATGGGACGGCCCGCCGCCCGCGACGCGGCGGCGTCCTTTCCTGGCGGTGGCGGCGCGCGGCGGCCGTCAGGGCGCGAAAGACGGCCTGCTGCTCCACCCGGTCCGCCATGCGTTCCGCGTGCCACTGGAGCCCGAGGAGGAAGCGGCCCTGGCGGTCCCAGTCGGAGCCCCGCGCCGGTTCGACGGCCTCCACCACCCCGTCGTCGGTCCAGGCGGCGGCCTCGAGGCCCCGGCCCGGATGCCCGGGATGCACGGCCTGATGGTGGAAGGAATTGGTTTCCAGGCGGCCTCCCGGCGGCCTCCCCACCACCCGGGCGATCAGGCTGCCGGGCTTCAGGGCGACGGGGTGCAGGTAGGCCGTGTCTGCCGCTTCCGGTTCGGTCGCGGCGACGATGCGACCGCGGCCGGAGCCGGGACGACCCCGCCGGTCGTCGGCGGCATGGGGCAGGGGGAGGCGCCCGCTCAGAGGTTGCCAGTCGGACCGGAGATCCTGGATCAGCCCCCCGCCGCGGGCCAGGGCGAGGAGCTGGCAGCCCCCGCAGATCGCCAGGACGGGCAGGCCGGTCTCTTCGAGGACGTGCCGGGCCAGCAGGAAGTCGAAGCGGTCCCGCCGCTCCGTCACCAGTTCGTTCTCCGGTTGCGGCCGGCCTCCGTAGTGTTCCGGGCGGTAATCCGCGCCGCCGATGAACAGAAAGGCGTCCAGTCCGGAGACCGACCGGCGCAGGACCCCCGGGTCATCCACGATCGGCAGGCACAGCGGGACGCCCCCCGCCCGGACGACGGCCTCGATGTAGGGGAACGGAACGCGCAGGGCCGGGGCCGCGGCTTCGCCCGGCGGCTCCCAGGACATGTTGAGACCGATGAGCGGTGCATTGCGGCCGGAGTCGGGCAGGGGCATGACGGGCATCCCGGGTTCTGGATTCACGGCACGGATCGGTTGCACTATAGGAAATCCCGACCGGGATGTCAACGCCGCGGCGCCGCTTTCACGGGGAGCCGTGGGCATCTGCACCGCTTCCAGCCCGTGATGCTCACCCGAAGGCCATGGAGAATCGCTTGAGGCCGGTTGTTGCCGACGCCTGCCGGGTCACACTTGCCCGCCGCTCTGAGGATCAATGATGGCCATTTGAATGTCCGCCCCGTATTTTCTCGACAAACTGGATTGATCTTCTGACGCATCCCTCATCAAAGCGCGAGCCTTCATCAAAAATATCACGCAGATTTTTCTACGGTGATTCCGAGCCGCTTCATGCGCTTAATCAAGGTTGTTCGTTTCAGTCCGAGGAGCGCTGAGGCGCCATCGCTTCCCCCGATTTTCCCATGGGTCAGGGCGATGGTCTTCCGGATATGCTCTTTCTCGAGTTCAAGCAGGGTCTGAGGCCTGTTGTCAGCCTCCGCCATCGTTCCGGAAGGTCCCGGTGCAAGGAATTTGATTCTTGGCTCGCCCAGGATCACCGCCCGTTCCATCATGTTCGCCAGCTCCCGGACGTTTCCGGGCCAGGGGTAGGCCTGCATCTTTTCCATTTCGGAAGCGGAGATGTCCGGTTCGACCCTGTCATATCGGGCGCAGAAAAGCTTCAGGAAGTGGGACGCCAGCGGGGGAATGTCCTCTTTTCTCGCCCGGAGGGGCGGGACATCGATGGGAAAGATGTTCAAGCGGAAAAAGAGATCGGCCCGGAATCGCCCTTGGGCAACCTCGTCCGCCAGATTTTTGTTGGACGCCGTGATCAGGCGAAAATCCGAATGCAGGGTCCTGGTCCCGCCCACCCGCTGATATTCCTTTTCCTGAAGAATGCGCAACAGCCGGCTCTGGGTGGATAGGGGCAATTCGGAGACCTCGTCCAGAAAAATCGTGCCGTTGTCGGCCAGTTCAAAGCGCCCCTCTTTGGTCCGGATCGCTCCTGTGAACGCGCCTTTTTCATGGCCGAAGAGTTCACTGTCGATCAGGGTTTCCGGGAGAGCGGCGCAATTGACGCGAATGAAAGGTCCCTTGCGGCGTGAGCTTGCGCGATGGACGGCCCGGGCGACCAGCTCCTTTCCGACACCCGTTTCGCCGTTGATGATTACGGTTGACTGGGTCAGCGCCACTTTATGGATCAGTTCATGCAGGTCTTCAACGGCCTTGCTGACCCCGATGATCTCGTCAACGGGCAGACATTCCCCTCCCCTGTCCGGGTCCTGTCGCTGTTCACGTCTCGCCTGGATCTGCAGTCTGGCGATTTTGTCGTAGGCGTGGACGCGGTCGATGGAGACGGCAATCTGGGAAGCCAGGGCCGACAGTAATTTGAGCCCGTCGCGATCCATATCCGTAAAACAGAAGCGACCGTCCTGATACAGCGCACCCATGGACCGCCCTTCTTCAATCATCAGGGGAACGGCGATGACGCGGCGGAAGCTCTGCGCCTCAGGATCCTCCAGCTCGCACTGAATGATCCCGCCGTCGTTGCTGTCGGCGGCCGTCCGGACGATATCGATTATGTGCGAGAAGGTTGCGTCCGGGATATCTTCCGGGATCAGATTTCTCGAGGCGACCATGTTCAATTCCCCTGTTTCGCCATCCTTGATGAAGATTGCGGCCCGCTCGGCCCCGGTCAGCCGGGAGACGGCGGTGATGATTTTGATGATGAGCCGTTCGGAATTTTTCTGACCTCCCAAAACCCCGCCCATCTCGATGACCAGATCGAAGAGGCGGTCGCTTTTCGCGAACGGCTCCGGAGGGATCAACGGCCTCATATCGGAGGGAAAGACGTCTTTGGCGATGGGTTTTAAAAAATCCCACGCCTTGCGGCATTGGATCTCCGCCTTCTGCCAATTGTTCATCTGCAGATAAAGACGGGCCAAGTCGATGCGGATCTTTGCCCTTTCCAACGTGGCGCCGCTCTTTTCCACCATTTTCTTCAATTGCAGGAGTTCCTGAATTTTTGTCTGCGGGGGATTGTCGTCTTCCATCAACTGAATTTGCAGCCGGCGTATGGTGGCGTACACGAGCGGATTGAGTTGCCCCTTTTTCAACTGGTACAAGTAGTCGACCACGGGTCCCAACTCGACGGGCGACATGTTATGCCTCATGAGTCTGTATCCGGCATCGAAGACATGGGGGGTGTTCAGGGTATGATACCAGCTGGACTTAGGGATTTCCCAAAGCACCTTGAAATGTTCCGCCGCCCGATCAAAATGCCCCTTGATGCATTCGATATCCGACAGACCGATCCCCGCAAGAACCTCGGCCATGGGAACACGTTCCCGCTGGGCTAGCGCCAACGCCTTTTCGAAGTAGGTCTGGCTGTTTTCCAGCTGTCTGATTTCCAGCAAAATGGTCCCCGTTGTTGTCAAGGCATACGATGCCAACGGCCAGTTGCTGTTTTTTTTTGCCTGATTGTGAATGGAATCTGAAATGCCCATGCCGCGGTGGGGCATGCCCATCTGCGTGTAGCACAGGGCAAGGTGGAGGGCGGTCAGGAGCGAGAAATCATCGGCCGCAATGGAATCCAGCTTGCCCAGGGAATTCTCGTAGGACTGGATTGCCCGGCTTAAGTCGCCTTTAATCCAGTGGGAAAGCCCCTGCAACTGGAGCGCTCTGCGATACAAGGCATCGTCCTTGAGTCGACCGACCATTTCCCATCCCTGGTCGAAGTGGTAGAGGGCCTTTTCGTACTGAAACGACATCCAGTAGTTCTGTCCGATCAGCAATTGCAGAGAGGCCTGCGTCTTGAGATCGGTGAAGCATGCGGACATGTCCAGCGCGAGCGAGAGGAAGCGGTCGATCGCCTTGAGATTGGGATGGAGCAGCGAAAGCGAGGCACGGCGTTCCACGGCCCGGATAAAGATTTCGTAGGTCCCGATGTCCGGTTGTTCGGTATTGTCCAGGACCTGATCGGCGATGAACTCCAGCAGGTGGTTGTACAGTCTGATCGCTTGCGAGATGTGATGGTGTTTCTCTTCAGAAATAGCCGCCCGGTAAATGATCTCGATATCCGACTTGCGAATGCCCGCCAGAAGACACTTTTGCGCTATATCGATATAATGCGCCTCGCTCTCCGGCAGTTTTTCAATGAGGATGTCAATGGCTTCCCGATAATGCCGCGACAGGGTTTCCCCTTCGATCTGGCGGAGAATCTCTTCCCGGGGGAACCTCGGGGTCCATTCATAGCACCCGTTCCCACCGCTTCTCGCTCCAATCCATCGCCTTTTTTCAAGAAAGACGACGGCATCGACGATTCGTGACGGCAGCCAGTCCGGCCGCCCTGAAAACCAGTCCACGGAGAAATAGTCGTTGAAGGCGGCAAATCTGTAAACAATGTCCTTTAACTCCTCGGACAGTTGGAACAACGCGACATTTTTTTTCGTCATAACGGATTTCCCCCGTTTTGTGCGGCGGGATGGATCCTACTGCGCATCCAAAAGCCTGTCAAGGCTTCTGTCGCTATAGTAACAAGTGCCACTATGGGGACGCGATGTAGATTTCGAATGAACCGCCATGTGACACATCCAATCGTTATAATTGACAAATTTCTATTTGCCCCTTTGGTATTATTGTTGCCTTTACATTTCCCCGTCGCCTGGGAACGCCTTCAAAAGGTCGGCAAATGCGGACGGAGCCGGTGGCCCTTTCTGACGGATCGGATCCAAGCGTTTCCTGTGGGAAGCATGTTGGGGGATGAAAAACGATTGCAAGGGAATCCATGAATTTGAAGGGGCAGCTCCATGTCCATACGACTTTTTCCGATGGCAGGCTCACCATTCAGGAAGCGGCCGATGTCTACGAGGCTCTTGGGTTCGATTTCATTGTCATTACCGACCATGATCATCTCTTGAGGTCCGGTTATCGGGAAGCCGTTGAGGGGGCCAGATCAAGTCTGCTCGTTTTTTTCGGCATCGAGCTCACGTTGCATACCCGCTGGGGTTATGTCCATGTCAGTCAAATCGAGGGTGAAGAGGAGGTCCTTTATATTTTCAACCATCCATTCGAATACGGCCTATCCCTGAAACAGTGCAGGGAATGCATCGAGGATGTGACACGGATCCATCCACTGGATGCCATCGAGGTGTCCCATCAGGGTTTTTACACGCCGCTGTTCGATAGCGAATCCATCCCCTACCCGAAGGTGGCGACCGATGATTCGCACGCCCGGTTGGGCTGCGGTCGGGCATGGATCGAGGTGGATTGCGAGAAAGACAAGGATGTCATTTTGAGACACATCCGGAAAGGCCGGTTCAAGTATCGTTTTGTTAAAGGTTAGCCTGTTATGGCGGCGAAACCATGTGAACAATAAAGCGGGAGGCGTGAAACATGAAAAGGGTTGCTATCTGTGCGGTGGCTCAACACGAGATCAAGGGCAACATCTGGTGCAAGCGTTTTCAGGATATGTTGCTGGACATCCTCGAAGAGCTTCAGGGAGAAACAGGATTTACCTTTGGCGGTGAAAAAGGTGTGAAGAACATCATTACCTGTTCCGATGATTTCTTTGATGCCAGAACAATCTCCGACAATGCGGTGAACGATGTCGTCGGCGCCGGCAATTACCGGGGAGAACAAAAAATGGCTCAGGAGGGGCTCAACGCCATCGGCTACGCAATGGCCGTGATCCTATCCGGGCACGATGACGTCATTTATCTGGCCGGACATTGCAAGGAGTCGCTTACGGCCAGCAGAAACCAGATAGCGAACATGGCGTATGATCCGTTTTATGGTCGTTGCCTGGGGCTGGACTATCTCAACACCGCAGGGCTCCAGGCCAGAGCCTACATGGAGAAAACCGGGATCACCCAGGAACAACTGGCCAAGGTGGTGGTGAGGGCGCGTCAATGGGCGTCCAGAAATGCGTATGCCAACGAGAAAACGCAGCTCGATCCGGGCGATGTCCTGTTTTCCCCCGTTCTTTGTGATCCGATCAGGAGCCTGCACGCTTATCCGGTATCGGATGGTGCGGTCGGGATGCTGCTCGCGTCCGAGGAAAGGGCCCATGAATTCACGGACAACCCGGTTTGGATCACCGGTTTCGGGAACTGCATGGACGACTATTTCATGGGTCGGCGTGATCTCGCGAGCAGCCCCGCCCTGAAGAAAGCGGCCCGTCAAGCCTATCAGATGGCCGGTATCCGGAAACCGCCGAAATCGGTCAATCTGGTGGAAGTGATGGATTGTTACGCCCATCAGCAACCGCTGTGGCTTGAGGGGCTGGGCCTGTGTGACGAAGGCAAGGGCGGCGATTTCATCGATGAATATGGTCCCGCCCGATACAACGTCAATCTCTCCGGCGGTATGCTGGCGGGAAGGCCCCTCATGATCGGCGGTTTATACGGGGTGGCCGAGGCGGTTCTTCAACTTCAGGGGCGTGCCGGTGAGCACCAGGCGGCCGACGTGAGTTGCGCCGCTGTCCAAAGTACGACGGGCGGGGCGGGACAGTTCCAGACGGTTGCCGTACTTGAAAGATAGGGGGTCTCAAAATGACGCACAAGAAGAACAGAAACGTAGGGATCGTTGGAATCGGGATGACGGAAATATCCAGCCATAAAGAAGACCAAAACCAGCCCGAGATGATCAACGAGGCGGTCAGGGCTGCCCTCGCCGATGCCGGCATCACCCGGGACGATATCGATTGCGTTGTTCACGGAAACATGGAGCTGTTTGAAATGATTCATCAGCCCGACCTGTGGCACATGATCGGGACGGGTGCCCTCGGCAAGCCCCAGTTCAGGATTACGACCGGGGGGACGACCGGGATGACCCTGATCGCCGCCGCAGACAACCTTGTCGCATCCGGAATGTATGATGTCGTGATGGCCATCGGCTTCAATAAGCTGCAGGAGGCGGGGAGTACCACGGGCGGCATCACGAATATGGCGGATCCTCTTTGGTATCGGCATTTGCAGACCGGTGCCTTGACCAGTACTTCGGCCAATCTGAGCATTGAAGAATTCGGTAAAGCGCGGGCGAGAAGGGCGGCCATGAAGCATCGCATCATGATGGATAAGCATGCGAGCCTCAACGAGCGGGCGCACAGAAGATTCGGGCTCGAATACGATCAGATGGAAGACCTGATGAAAAATTCGCCTCCGCTGATCGGTGAACTGCGGCTTATCCACATGTGCTCACAGAGTGACGGCGCCTGCGTCATGATATTGGCTTCGGAAGAAAAGGCAAAAAAAATGAGCAGGAAGCCGGTTTGGATCCGAGACCATATTGCCGTTCACCGGGAGGAAACCGCCTCCAACGCCTATTTCCCCATCCTGAGTGAAACCTCCCAGCGCGTGGCGGCCCGAAGACTCTTCGCCCGAAACGGCATCGACAATCCCATCGAGTACTTCGATGTCTTTGAAATGTATGACCCCTCCGCGTGGTGGGGCATCGAGTGGTTGCGCGATTTCTTTCTTCTGGAGGGAGATGAAGCCATTAAGATGGTTGAGGACGGAGATTGGGATCTTGATGGAAAGGTGCCCGTCAACCCGTCGGGCGGCGTGACCGCCAGCAATCCGATCAGTGCAACGGCCATGCTGAAACCGGCTGAGGTTGCGCTTCAAATGCGGGGGGATGCGGGAACGCATCAGCTTAAGCGAGAGGTCAGGCACGGGCTGGCTTCCGGGTTCGGCGGCGTGATGTGGACAGAGCTGATGATCCTTGAAAGGGACTTGAACTGGTAGGAGGTGCGATGATGACTAAAAATAAACAGAATGCCCCGGCTGAGGAACTGATTTCCATACAGGTCGTAAACGCGATTGATTGTGCTTTTCCCACCGGGCCGATCATGGGGAAGTGGTTTCACGGTCTGAAGGAGAAGAAGTTCTATGCGACAAAGTGTCCTTCCTGCGGTCGTACGATGACTCCGCCCAGGGGGTGCTGCGCGTTATGCGTGGTCCGCTCCGAGGAATTTGTGGAGGTTGGGCCCAAAGGGACCGTCGAAAATTACGACATTGCCTACTATGCAAGTCCCGACCCGCTGACGGGGAAAGTCCGTTCCACGCCGTACGCCGCGGTTTTTGTGCGGATGGATGGATCCGAACGCGACATCTTTACCCATGGAATCCGGGACGAGGATATTCCCAAGCTCAAGCGCGGGGTGAGGGTGAGGCCCGTGTGGAATGAGATCAGAACCGGCAGCATTGAAGATATGCTGTATTTTGAAATCGATGCTTAAGGAGAACGGAAAATGAATGCATGTAGACAGGAGAAGACCAGGGACTGTTTTGTCGTGCCCGGGAAGATGGCGCTTCCCAACCAGTACTTTGCTGGCCGGGTGGGGTCGAAGTTTATCATATCCCTGCGGGATTCCAGGAAGATCCTGGGTGTCAAATGCCCGAAATGCAAAAGCGTCTATGTTCCGCCTCTGGAATACTGCGAGAAGGACATGACCAGGATTGATGAGAATTGGGTTGAACTGGGGAATGAGGGCATTCTCACCAACTATACGGTGGTGAACTACCGTGACGCCCATCTGCCCCGGAAAGCGCCGTATATCCTGGGGATGATCAAACTGGACGGTGCGGAAACGCCGTTCGTCCATATCGTGGAGGGCATCGAGCCGGAAAATGCGGCCATCGGGATGCGGGTCAAGGCGGTCTTTTCAGAAAAAACGACGAATACGATTTTGGACATCGATCATTTTGCCCCCGTTGAAGCGTAGCGGCAAGGTTGTCAGCCGGATTGGAAACAATAGCTTGGACTCTATGTAGTAGCCGGAAAGGGGAAGCGTATGGATTTCAGAATAGCCGAAGAGCATCTTGCCGTTGTGGAAAGCGTCGAGAAATTTGCCAGAAACGAAATGATGCCCCTGGCGCGGGAGTTGGACGAGAAAAGCGAATTTTCTATGCCTCTCTGGAAGAAGATGGGCGAGTTGGGTTACCCGGGTCTGCTGGCGGGTCAAAAATACGGGGGAAGCGAACTGGGTGCACTGGGAACGACCATGGCGCTCGAGGCCGCCGGACGAGGAGGGGCGGATCAGGGCACCCTGCTTTCCTGGGCTGCCCATATGGTTATATCCATGCTGAATATCGAGCACTGGGGGAGCGAGGCGCAAAATCAAAAGTATCTCCCCAAGATGGCGACAGGCGAATGGATCGGGGCGATGGCCTTGACCGAGCCCAATGCAGGCAGTGACGCCAGTTCAGTGACGACCAGTGCAGCGCTTCGCGGAGATAAATACATCCTGAACGGCACCAAGATGTTCATCACCAATGGACCGATTTGCGACGTTGTCGTCGTCATCACCCGTTCCGAGACGGGTTCGAAAGGCGCCAACGGGACCACGGCCTTTATCGTCGACAAGAGCATGCCCGGGTGGTTTTCGAGCAGAAAATTGGACAAGATGGGATTGCGGGCTTCGCCTACCGGGGAACTGGTGTTTGAAAATTGTGAAGTCCCGGTGGAGAACGTTTTGGGTCAAGTCGGCATGGGCATCAAGAGCGTTGCCTTCTCCGGCGTCAACTGGGAGCGGACGATCCTGGCCGGTCATTTCCTGGGGGGGATGGAATTCAATCTGGAGCAGTGTATCAGGTATGCCAAGGAGCGGGTGCAATTCGGGCGACCGATTGCCAGCTTTCAGGCCATACAGCATAAAATCGTCGACATGGCGGCGGATATCGAGGCCATCAAGGTCTTGCTGTACAGGCAGGCGTGGATGATCGACAACAATATCCCCTGCATAAAAGAGACATCGCTCACGAAAGCCATCATAGGCGGGATGATGCTCAGGAATGCGGATGAAGCGATCCAGATCTTCGGGGGCTATGGTCTGTGTAAAGAGTATCCGGTGGAAAGATTTTACCGCGATTGGAAGCTTGCTTCAATCGGGGGTGGTACCAATGAGGTGAACAGGGATATCGCCGCCCGGTTTCTGCTGAAATAGGGGACAGGGTGCCCGGGCTGTTCCGGCGCGACGACATCGCCTGCCTCCCATGACCCTGTCGAAGAACGCACGGAATGAGGAAAAGTCTTGATTTGAGAATTTCATCAAAGAAGAATCGCTTATCCAATAAAATCAAAAGGGGGACATCGTTTCATGAAAAGTTTGACACCGTTTGAGGAGAATGTTGTCCGTCGCGTTTCCGTGGGGGATTTTCTGGTTCGTTCGGCTGCCCGTTACCCGCGGAAGGAAGCCCTGCGTTTCCGGGATCGGACCTACACGTTCACCGCCCTGAACGACGCCGTCAATCGCTGTGCTCATGGCCTGACCCAGATGGGGGTCAGGAAGGGCGACCGTGTGGCGATTCTGTCCCACAACTGCGACCAGTTCGTTATCCTCTGGTGGGGATTGATGAAGCTCGGGGCCGTCATCACGCCGTTGAACTTCATGCTGAAGAACGAGGAGGTCAAATATATCATCAACCACTCTGAGCCGGGACTGTTCTTCGTGGAAGACAAGCTCATCCCGAACATGCTTGCGATCAAGGACGAGCTGAAAACCGTCCGGGCCTTCGGCTACATCGACCTGGCCGGCGAGGCCGCCCCCGCGGGGTGGATGAACATCGAGGATCTCTGGAAGGCGGACCTGCCCGCTGTTGAGCCGGAAGCGATCATCGCGCCGGACGACCCGGCGCTTTTGCTGTACACCTCCGGCACGGAGTCGGCGCCCAAGGGCGTCATCAACACGCACCTGAACTTTTTCAGCATCGTTTTGAGTGCGGCGGTGGATCTGCACTTTACGAAGCGGGACGTCATCATCGGCGGGATTCCCCTGTACCATGTAGCGGCGATGTACCTCTTCATCGCCTGCATCGCCATCGGCGCCACCAACCTGATGGAATACGCCCCGGACCCCTTCGAGATCCTGAAGTTCACGCAGGAGGAAGGGGTCACGATGTGGGTTTGGCCGCCGACTTTGTACATCAACCTTCCGCTTCTGCCGAACTTCGACCAGCTCAACCTCGCGTCGCTCAAGCTGTGCATCGTGTTCGGCGCCTTGTGTCCGCCGGCGGTTCTGGAGCGGTGGCGCGCCAAGCTCCCGGCGACGAAATTCATGAATTACTACGGGCAGACGGAGATGAGCCCCCTGGGCGCGTGCCTGCAGGACGAGGACTTTTCGGCGCGGCCGGATTCCATCGGCCGTTCCCACATCCCGCTGGAGCTGAAGGTTTTTGGACCGGATGAGAAGGAGCTACCCCGGGGCGAGGTCGGCGAGCTGGTTGCCCGTGGTCCCGCTGTGATGCGTGGTTATTACAAGGAGGAGTCGAAGACGGCCTCGACGTTCCGGGGCGGCTGGCACCATACGGGGGACATCGTCCGGATGGATGAAGAGGGCTTCATCTACTTCGTCGACCGGGCGAAGGACATCATCAAGACCGGCGGGGAGAACGTGTCCTCGCAGGAGGTGGAGGCGTTTTTGTACAAGCACCCGAAGGTGGCCGATGCGGCCGTCATCGGGATGCCCGATCCGGTCTGGTCGGAGGCGGTCACAGCGATCATCGTTCCCAGACCGGGGGAGACACTGAGCGAGAAGGAGATCGTCGACTTCTGCAAGCAGTCCCTGGCGGGGTACAAGGTGCCGAAGAACATCCTGTTTGTCGAGGCCCTGCCGCGCAACCCGAGCGGCAAGATCCTGAAGAACGTCCTGCGCCAGGAATGCGAGGCCAAACTGACGATGAAGGCCTGAAGCCGATGGAACTGGGCGTTCAAGAAACGGCTTGTGGAACAGGGGACGGAAATTCGTTCCCTGTTCCACAAGATGTCAAATCTTGTTTTCGGAGGAACAGCGCAGATGTCGAACAAGCGGATTATCAGTTGTGCCATAACGGGTTCGATTCACACCCCGAGCCTGTCCCCTTATTTTGTCTGGAAGCCTCAGGACCTTGCCCAACAGGCCATCGATGCGGCCGAGGCCGGGGCCGCTTCCGTGCATATCCATGCCCGCAATCCGGAGAACGGCGCCCCGTCGGCGGATCTCGCTGTGTTCCGGGAGATCATCGAGACGATCCGCGCAAAATCCGATGTCCTGATCTGCATCACCACGGGTGGCGGCGTCGGCATGACGGTGGAACAGCGCGCCGCCGTCGTTCCGGAATTCAAACCGGAGCTTTCATCGATGAACTGCGGGAGCATCAACTTCGGCATCTTCCCTCTGGCGAAAGCGTTGGCAGCGGCACAGTTTGAATGGGAAAAACCGTACGTGGAGTCTTCCAAGAACTACATCTTCGCCAACACCTTCGAGGCCATGGAGGGGATGTGTAGGATCATGCGGGAAAACGGGACGAAACCGGAGCTGGAAATCTACGACGTCGGCCATCTCTACAACGTCAAGTACCTGATGGAGAAGGGTCTGCTGGAACCGCCGGTCTTTCTCCAGTTCGTGACGGGCATCTTGGGCGGCATCGGCGGAAATATTTATGAACTGATGAACCTGCACCAGACGGCCGAACGCCTTCTGGGCCGGGGCCAGTACAACTGGTCCGTCCTCAGCGCGGGTCGCATGGAGTATCCCATGTGCACGACGGCCCTGTTTCTCGGCGGTCATGTCCGCGTCGGCATGGAAGACAACCTTTATCTTTCCAAGGGGGTTCTCTGCAAGAGCAATGCGGAACTCGTGGAAAAAATGGCCCGGATTATGGGGGAATTCGGCTATGAGCCGGCAACGCCTGCGGAAGCCAGGGAGCTCCTCAAACTGAGGGCCAAATAGAACCAAGAGAAACCATTCGCCGATGTGATCCGGAAGGGATTCCCATGAAGACACGCATTACCGAACTGTTCGGGATACGATATCCCATTGTTTTATCCGGCATGAGCTGGATCAGCGTTCCGAAGATGGTGGCCGCCGTGTCCGAGGCGGGCGGTCTGGGGATTTTGGCGACGGGTCCTCTGAGCGCCGACGAGGCGCGGGCCTCGATCCGGGAGATCCGCGCGCTCACCGACAAGCCCTTCGGCGCGAATGCGTCCCTGATGCTGCCGGGGGCCCAGGACAACGCGCGCGTCCTCATCGAGGAGGAGGTGCCCGTGATCAACTTCGCCCTGGGGAAGGGCGACTGGCTGGTGAAGGAGGCCCATGCGTACGGCGGCAGGGTCATCTCGACGGTGACCAATTATCACCACGCCAGCCGGGCCCAGGACTACGGCGCGGACGCCGTGATCGCGACGGGGCACGAGGCGGCGGGTCACGGGGGGGCGGCGACGTCGCTGGTGCTGATTCCCCACCTCGTGGACAGGCTCAAGATCCCGGTCATCGCCGCGGGGGGCTTCGCGGACGGCCGGGGCCTGGCGGCGGCTCTGTCGCTGGGCGCCGACGCGATCGCGATGGGCAGCCGGTTCATGACGACGCGGGAGAGCGCGTTGCATGCAAATTTCAAGAAGAAGTCGATCGAGAAGGACGTTTACGACACGCTGTACTCCACGCGTTTCGACGGGATTCCCTGTCGGCTGATGGATAACCCGGCGTCCCGGAAGGCCCTGAAGCAGGGGCTCAACCTGCCGGCGGCCTTCTTCAACGCCCGGCTCATTGCCGCCCAGATGAAGATGCCGTTCTGGAAGCTCTTTTTCGGCGTGATGTTTTCGGGGTGGAAGAACGCCCGGCAGTTGGCCTACTTCGCGAACGCCTTCAAGCTGATCCTGGAGGCGACGGAGAAGGGGGATACGGAGGGCGGTCTCCTGCCGGTGGGTCAGGTCACCGGCCTGATCCACGACGAACCGGCGGTCGCCGAACTCATCGAGCGGGTCGTCGCCGAGGCCGAATCGGTCCAGAAAAGTATGGCCGTGGCGTTGGCACGATGACGCAAGGTTGAGGAAGATAGAGAAAATTCAGGGGCATCAGATGGGTTGCCCGCGGTTTCCCTCTGGGAAGATGCCGTCGGCAGTACGCTGCCACCCCCTACCTCGGTACGGGGTACCCATCCATTGCATGTGCCCTCCTGAGAATGGTTTCCATAATGAAGGTCTTCATGCGGCCTGCGTATTCGTTGAAATCGAATGCCGTATCATCGATGAGATGCTGAATAATCGTATGCTGGACGATAGAAACACACAAGGTGGTCGTGTACTGAATGTCCATTTCCGCAAATATTTTTTCTTCAATGCCTTTCTTGAGGATAACGGACAATTCCTCTCGGTAGGCTTGGTAAAGCCGCCGAACCATTTTCTTGATGGTGTCGTTACGGTTAATCTCTGTCCAGAACTCGAAGAGCAGAAAGAAGTAGTCCTTCTCCCGTTGGAACAATAGAAAACTCTGGTCAATGAAGATTTCCAGCTTCCCACGTGGATCCGAGGCCTTTTCCAATTCCGCAGCAAGATTTCTTCGAACGTTTTTCTGTGTTTCCTTAAAGACGTGGAGCAAAAGCTCCTGCTTGTTCTTGAAATAGTAATGAACGAGGCCGACGGACAGTCCGGCTTCGTGGGCAATGTCGGCGATGGTAAAGTTGTTATATCCCTTCTTGCTGACGACCTTGTACGCTGCCGCAGTCAGTTGCTCGCGACGAATGTCCGTCAGGATTCGCTTGTTTCTGTCCCGTCTTAACTGTGCGTCTTTTTCCATGTATGGACGCCTTTTCCTTTACATTATCGAAGCCTTCAATGTAACTTTCAGCCACCGTTGTCAAGCAATTATTCGTCCTCGGGCACAAAAGAAAAACGGGCATGGTCACTGGCCCGTTTTCAGGGGTGGCGATCATGCCCGTTCAATCACTCGACCCCTACTTGCTGATTAGGGTCTTTTTGAAGCGTTGTTTGTCTGGCCTTCCTATTTCTTTCCCTCTTCCGAATATTCCCGCCGCAATTCCCGCTTCAGGATCTTGCCTGTGGGCGTCAAGGGCAGCGCTGAACGGACAAAAACCTTTTTGGGAACTTTGTATCCGGCCATGGCCTCTTTGCTGAAGGCGATGATCTCTTCTGAAGTGACTTCCATTCCGGGTTTCGGAACAACTACGGCCGTAACGAGTTCCATCCAGTAAGGATCCGGCAAACCGATGACCGCTGCCATGGCCAGTTTCGGGTGCCGGAGAAGAGCGCCTTCAACTTCCTGGGATGAGACATTTTCCCCGCCCGTCTTGATCATGTCCTTCTTGCGGTCGACGAAATAGACCCAGCCCTCTTCGTCCATATAGCCCAAATCTCCGGTATGGAGCCAGCCGTTGGCCAAGGTCTTCGCCGTCAGGTCGTCCTTTTTCCAGTATCCTTTCATCACGGCGGCTGACCGTATTACAAGTTCTCCAATCTGCCCGGTCGGCACTTCTTGATCGTTGTCGTCAAAAACCTTTACGGCAGTGCCGGTATCGGGAATCCCGATGGCATTCCGTTTCTGGTCAAAAGACTCCGGACTGGAGGTTGTTCCCACGGGTGAGCTTTCCGTCTGTCCCCAGTAATTTCGCCACTGAATGTCCGGGTTGATGCCTTTCCAGCGCTCAATGACCACATTGGGAATGACTGCGCCGAAGGAAATGAACTTTTTCAGTGAGGATAGATCATACTTCTCGAATCCCGGAATCGTGGGAATGGCGGCATAGAGGGTAGGCGGATACACCCAGTAGGTAAGTTTCTCCTCCTGGGTGAACTTCAGGGTCTGGAATGGGTCCGGGGCATACGTGATCACGGCGCGGGCACCCGACGCCAACACACCCAACAGGACGGTGTTTCCCGCGACATGGAACATCGGGATGTCGATAATGAATGCGTCGTCACGTGTGAAGTTGGCATCCGGAATGAGGTGAAGGAGCGACATGTAATAATTCAGATGCGTGGTCATGACCCCCTTGGGAAAGCTCTCCGTCCCGGTCGTATAAATGAGGGTTGCCACGTCGTCGGAATGGATGACCAACTCCGGCTCCGTTGCCGGATAGGTGCCGTTGAAAAATTCACCGGCATCGAGCCAGCCGTCAGGCTTGGGTTTCTTGCCGAAATCGAGCCAGCCGAAATGTTCAACACCCTTCAATTCCTTTTTCACTGCCAGGACGTACTCCGTGAGTATGTCCTCCACAAAAAAGGCCTTGGGTTCGGCATCTCCGATGATGTAGCTGATCTCCTCGCCTCTCAGCATAAAGTTCAGAGGAACCGTGATCGCGCCGATTTTGGCCAGACCGAAGCAGCAGTAGAGAATAGCTCATGCAATTGTGGGTCATGAAGGCAACGCGGTCACCCCGCTTGATTCCAAGCTTTGTAAAGGCGTTGGCCGCCATGCAGCTTTTTTCGTTGAGCGCCTGGAAGCTGATCCGTTCCCCCCCATAAATGAATACGGTTCTGTCCCGGAATCGCGCCGCCGAACGGCTGACCAAATCGCCGATAACCGCCCGTCTCAACAAGTTTTCATGCAATGGATCTAAAATCATAGTTCCCCCCCTTTCTTGATGATTGCCTATTCTAATTCTTGTCTGCCCTCTAATCGCTCTGAAACCTTATCCCTTGAGAAAAGGATGGAAGCTCCCAACGGTGAGAGGCCTTTCCGTACGTACCCAAGACGCAAGACTATGGTGTGATCCCGCAGAGACGCTTGGCCGATTCGATGGCCTCCTGACGGTAAGGGGCATACTGGGAGAACTCGTAGAGGAGCAGCTTGCAGGCCTGCCCGGATCCTCCGCCGTGGGTGGCGGAGTGAAGGATGGAGCAGAGTCCCCAGGAGATATTTTCGATGAGGCGGACGATCCGAACCCGATGCTCCGCCGGTTGACCGTCAACCCCCCGGAGGTAACGTGCCAGATAGGGGGCAATCTCCGGGTTTTTCAGTTCCTTCTCTCCGGGACAGCAAGCGAGGATGCCGCCCGTGATATCTTCGGCCAGCCGGATCAAATCGTAGACGGCCTTGGAGATGTAATACTTGGCGTTGTTCGCGAGGATCGGGTCGGGCAGGTAACCGGCATCTCCGATTTTGAACCCCTTGGCGGCGGCAGCCACGCCGCAGGAGAAAATCGTTTCGGACAGGGAGTACATGTCCGTCAGTTTGTCCTTCACATGCGACACGTTGCGGATGCCGTTATTGGCCGCCATGAGGTCGGTCGCGGCAATCAGGACGTCGGCCCAGCCGGACTTGCACCCCCCTGTGGTCGGCCGGTGGCAGGCCCCGAACATGTTGTTGAATTCATCCAAATACTCCACTTCACCGCACATGAACACGCGTTCCCAGGGGACGAAGACGTTGTTGAAAATCACCACGCATTCATGAACGCCGTATTTGATGTTCCCAAGGTCGATCTCTGCCCCCGGGATGCGACGATCATCCTGGGGTTGTCGGACGGAAATGTTGATGATCCCGGGGGCGTTCCCGGGAACGGCGCACACGACAACATAATCCTCGTCGCCCTTGCGGTGCGTTGTACAGGGCAGAACCAGCTTCTCGTGGGCCAGAATGGCGCCGGTCTGACAGAGCTTCGCGCCTTTCAGGACAATCCCGTCCTTGTTTTTCTCAACGACCTTTAAGTACATTTCCGGATCGCTCTGTTTGCACGCCTGAATGCGCCGATCTCCCTTTGGATCCGTAATGGCAGGACAACCGAGGAGATCTTCCTTCTGCATCATCTTGATCCAGCTTAGGGCGTTGTCGTGGTACCGGGTGCCCTTGTCATGGTCAATCTTTTTTGTGATGTAGAGCAGAGGCGCGAAGATGTTTTGGGCACAGCGGAACGAACAACAGCCCAGATGACGATTGGCGTACCGGGTAATACTGACCTTCCGGATAAGATCCTCTGCGTTCTGGGGTACATGCTGGAAGCGCGAAATCGTCTCGCCGGTGAGGTGTGAGGTTGTGACGAACTGTTCCTGGAGCTCCGTGTTGAAAGCGAAATCATACGACTCCGCCACGGCATCGATCGCCGGCCGGATCTTGGGATGGTCGTAAAGGTTCTTGATCTTTCCGCCGTCGATGTACAACTCGAAATTCATCGCCTTGATGCTATCAATGTACTCCTGACCCGTTTTCATTCTGCTCCTCCTCTGAATTGTCGTACCCTTGTGTGCTGGTTGTTCGACCAATTTGTTGGATGACCAATCAATGTGCTGACCCATAGAAAAAAACTCGAGGCATGTCAAGCGAAAATTGCTGCGGAATTCGGGAAGTCGGGAAGTGATGAATTATATGGGTTGCGAAGGATTTGGATTGAGTTTTGGGGATAATATTGAATGAGAACCCGAGGCGTCAGGAAACAGCGGTGCGCCTTTCAGCTCATGTTCAATGATCTTGCTGATCATCCCTCCTTCTTGTTCCTGTTTTGAACACGGACCACTCTGTTGTTGTTTCCTGAGGGGAAGTGCGACACAAGTGAAGGATTCCGTCCTATTTCCATGACAATCGGTTCAGGAACGCCTCCACGTCGGCGAACACGGTCAGGGCGATCTCGCCCCGGACGATTCCGTGCAGGGGGAAATCCACCTCCCGGTAGGTTTTCCCGGCGGACCGGATGCGCCGGTGGAGGCGCCGGCCGCTCCGGGGCGCCACCTTGGGATCGTGGTTGGCCTGCATGATCAGGGCGGGGATGGACAGTCCGGGCAGGGCCCGGTAGACCCTGCGCATGAGCGCCTTGACCTGGACGATGCTCCGGACGGGGCACCGGTGATAGTTGATCTCCGGATTGTCGGGATGGTTGGGGACGAATTCCCTGCGCAGACGGTCCCCGCCGAGAACGCGCATCAGGACGTTCCAACCGTCGACCATCTCGGCAAAGGCGGAAGAGGCACTCTTGAACTTCAGGGGGGCGCTGATGGCGATCACCGCCGCAAACTCCCCCGGTCTGCGGAGGGCCATCTCGAGCGCCAGCCCGGCGCCCGTCGAGAAACCGGCCACCACGATCGACTCGCAGCAGGTCTTCAGGAGGGCGTGCCCGCGCTCCACGGAGGCCCGCCAGTCGCGGTAACCCCGCCGCGCCAGGTCCGGCGCGGACGTCCCGTGTCCGGCGAGCCGGGGCGCATAGACCGTGTATCCCCGTGCATGCAGGAATTCCGCCCAGGGACGGACCTCTTCCGGGGCGGCCATGAGTCCGTGGATCAGGAGGACCCCCCGCGTCGAGGCGGGGCTGTGGAGAAGATAGGGCGCGCCGATCCGGCGGGGCTTGGTTTCTCCCGCCAGGAAGTGCCGGGCGTACTCCTCCTCGAACAGGCGGACTTCCCGGTCCAGAAGCCGCCGACATTCGGCGGGAATCGGCTGAGGTTCTCGGTTCATGAGCGGGGGGAATGCGCGCCCGTGGGTTGAACACGGGCAGCGGCCTTACACGACCTTCTCGAAGTACACGATGTAGATCATCGCATAGTGAAATCCGCCGCCGAGCAGGACCATGATGTGGAAAAGTTCGTGGAAGCTGAAAACGCCGGGGAAAAGACGCGGCCTTTTGGTCGCGTAGATGATTCCGCCCAGGGTGAAGAACAGACCGCCGGCGAACAGCAGAAACGTCTGAACGGCGGTCATGCCGGCCAGCATCTGCCGGATCGGAATGATCGCGAGCCAGCCCATGACGAGATAAATCGCGGCGTAGAACACCCGCGGGGCCCGCGGGAAGAAGAGCTGCGAAACGAGCCCGAATCCCACCAGCCCCCACTGGATGGCGATCATGGACCAGCGCCACGCGCCGTCCAGGTAGAGGTAGCAGACGGGGGTGTAGGTTCCGGCGATCATGAAGAAGATGGCGAGGCGGTCCATCCTTCTCCAGAAGGAGACCTCATTTTCCGCCTTTTTGAAGGCGTGGTAAAAGGAACTCGCCGAAAAGAGGAAAATGACCGACAGGCCATAGATCAGGGCGGTGATCAGCGCCGATGCCGAATAGCTGGCCACGAGGATCAGAAAGACGGTCCCGACCACCGCCGCGACGACGCCGGTCAGATGGGAATAGAAGTTGAAAAATTCATGCGTCCTGATGGCCATGCCTCTCTCCTTCGATCCGGAACGAACGGTTCCCTCCGCGGGAACCTCTTCTCCGGAGGGGGTCCTATATACCATAAAACGACGATGCGGCAAGCCGGAAAAGATGTCCGTCGCGTCGTCCGGGCCCCCCGCCATTCCATTTGTCATCGCAGTCAAAAACGGCTATAAGGAAAATCAACCCGTCCCGCCGGACGGGTTTCCCGCGGGCTCACAGGAAGGAGGGAACCGACCATGGGCGAACCGGAGCTCAAGCCCCCGAAGGCGGGCAAGGCGATCAACCGCCTCAAGAGCATGTATCCCCTGCGCAACGTCGTCAACGAGGCCTATCTCACCACCCTGATGGCCAGCCAGGCCGGGAACCCCACGGCCTGGTCGATGCTCAACTGGTGGGAGGGGGACATCCTCCTCAAGGCCATGGACGTGGAGGTGGTTTACCCGGAGAATTACGCCACCATCGCCGCCTCGATGGGGCAGGCGGAGGGGTATCTGGCCCTCGCGGAGGCGGAGGGGTTTCCCGCCCACCTGTGCGGATATGCCCGGACCACCCTCGGCTATACGAAGCGGATGATGGTGGACGAGGCGGGACGGGTGCCGCCGGACGCCCCCCTCGGGGGCATGGCCCGGCCGACCCTGCTCGTCGGGGCCGGAACGGCCTGCGACGCCCGGTACAAGTGGTTCCAGGCCCTGGGGCGGTACTTCGACTGTCCGCAGTGGGTGCTCGAGCTGCCCCATCTCGGGGTGAAGGAGTTTCAGGAGGACGGGGCGGAGGAGGCGGCCGTCCGCTTTGTCGTGGCGGAGCTGCGCGCCTTCGTGGCCTTTCTGGAGCGGCTCCTGGGCCGGAAGATGGACTGGGCGAAGCTCGAGAGCGTCGTCGATCTCGCCCTGAAGATCCAGCGGGTCTTCCACGAGGTCAACGAGCTGCGCAAGCATCGCCCCTGCCCCATGCACAGCGGGGATTTCTGGAGCGCCATGCCGGGCTGCCTCTTTTTGACGGGGCATCTGCCGAAGGTCCTCGAGCTCTACGAGGACATGCACCGGGAGGTGGCCGAGCGCGTCGCGCAGGGGGTGGCCGGGATCGCCGTTCCGGAGAAGTACCGGCTGCTCTTCGCCGAGCTCCCCCCCTGGCACAGCCTGAAGTTCTTCGAAAACCTCGCCGAGCGGGGCTGGAACTTCGTCGTGGAGAGCTATGCCTACCACCCGGTCGTCCCCATGGACCTGTCCGCCGTCTCCGATCCCCTGGAGCGGATCGCCCGCATCTGCATGCGTTTTTTCCACCTGCGCCACCGGCAGGCCTTCTCGGACGGCGTCTCCTATGCCTTCGTCGCCCCCTATCTCGATTCGGCGCGGACGTACCGCTGCGACGGGGCCTTCCTGCATCCCCTGCTGACGTGCCGGACGGCGAGCGCCCACCTCCAGGCGACGCAGGACGTCCTCATGGAGAAATTGCGGGTGCCGTCGCTCCTGGCCGAGGGCGACATCGTGGACATCCGCCTGTTCAACCCGGAGCGGACCCTGATCCAGGCGGAGGCCTTCGAGGCGACGATGGACCATTACCGCGAGGAGCGGCGGCAGGCGGGATCCGACTGGTAGGATGGGGTAGACGGGGGGCATCGACGTCCGGGTGGGACCGGGTTTCCGATGCCTCGGGGGCGCGGTTTCGGAGCGCCGATCGGAAAACCGACGAGGACAGGACGATGACGGACGAGAACAACGGATTGGCGCGCGCGGAGGCGCTCTGTCGGGACCGGGCCCTGCGGGCACGGGCGTTGAAGGCGGAGGGGGCGCGCCTCATGGGCTACCTGTGCCTCTATCCCCCCGTGGAGCTGATGACGGCCCTGGGGTTTGTCCCCTTCCGCGTCTTCGGCGACCGGCGGCAACCGGTGACGGAGGGCAACCGCGTTCTGATGCCCGCGGTCTGCCCGTTTCTCCGGAGCCTGATCGACCTGGGCATGAAGGGACAATACGCCTTCCTCGACGGTCTGGTCGGGGCGCACATCTGCGACGTCGGCTCCATGTCCGTGCACCTGTGGCGGGATTACGTGACGGCGCCCGCGTTCGTCCATTTCCTGGACGTCCCCCACACGGTGCACGCGCCGGCCCTGGATTTCTTCCGCACCCAGATCGGGATCCTGCTGAAGGACCTGGAGGGGTTGAGCGGCCGGCGCCTCGACGGGGAGGCCCTGCGCGCGGCGATCGCGGCGCACAACCGGCAGCGGGCCCTGCTCAGGGAACTCTACGATCTGCGCCGGACGGTCCCGCCCCGCCTGACCGGGGTCGAGGCGCAGCGAACCGCCCTCGCGGTCACCGGCCTGCCGGTCGGGGAGGGGAACGACCTTCTGACGGCGGTCATCGCCGAGGTCCGTCAGCGGCCGCTCCCGGCGCCGTCCGGGGCGCCCCGGCTCCTCGTCTGGGGCAGCGTGATCGACGACACGTCCCTGTTCGAGCTCGTCGCGGCGGCCGGCGCCGAGGTCGTCACGGACGACATCTGCGTCGGGACGCGGGCCTTCTCGGCCGATGTGGAGACGGAGGGCGATCCGCTGACGGCGCTGGCCCGGCACTACCTCGCCGATATCCGCTGTCCCCGGACGTACCGCCAGGCGGACGACGCAGGCGGCAGGCCCTACCGGGAGGATCTGGAGGCCCGCTTCGGTTATCTCGCCCCGATGATCCGCGACTGGCGGGTGGACGGCGTCATCCTCCAGAGTGTCATGTACTGCGACACCCACGGCTACGAGATTCCCGCCGTCCGGGACTATCTCAACGGTCTGGGCGTGCGGAATTTCTACCTGGAGCACGACTACAGCGACGGCTCCCGCCAGCAGGTCCGGACGCGGGTGGAGGCCTTCGTGGAGATGCTCCGCTGAGCGTCGGTTGAAAGACGGGCGCCGGCCCCGCTTCCCCCAACCTTCGCCGACCAACCGCCCCGCCGCTGCGCCTTGCGCTCGCGATTTCGGGGGCCCGTCCCCGGGCCGCTTTGCGCCGTCGCCTAAGGCCTCGCCGGCGGCGCCGGGGAGACGGGGGTTTCGAACCAGCGGCGCATGAAGGCCCGCTTGGCGTCGCAGCGGGCCTCCCGCCAGCACGAGGGGAAGACCTGCTCCGGCCGGCCGGGGCGCCGGATGCGGATCTCGTAGGGCTTGCCCTGGCGGACGACGTGCAGGTACGTCGCGAAGCTCTCCGCGAAATCCTCCCAGAGGGTCACCGCCGCCTGGGCGGACGGAAAGTCGGAGTGGGCCTGAAGCGCGCGGTAGATCTCCGGCGCCTCGTCCAGCGACAGCGTCGCCCCGGCGAACGCGTAGGGCTTGAGGGCGGAGCGCCGGGGGAACGCCGGGTCCGAGCGGCCGACGACGTCGCTTCCCTGCCGGCGCCAGGACAGGGCCGTAAAGGGATAGGCGTCGGAAACCTCCGCGGGGCCGTTCCACGAGGGGTGGACGCAGCTCGCCATTCCCAGGACATGGCCCAGCTCGTGGAGGAGGATGAAGACGATCGCGTTGACGACGGAGTCCTCCTCGCCCGTCTCCAGGATCAGTTCGAGTGCGGTCTCCGCGCCGGCCGCCGGCCGGAAAAAGCTGTTTTCCTTCCAGCTCGCCCAGGCATTCGCCCGCCGCGTCAGGAGGACGTCGCGGTCCAGGACGATGACGGCGTAGCGCTCCTTCCCCTTCGCGTCCAGAATCGCCTCGGCGTAGCCCGTTCCCCCCAGTCCGTTCACGAAGTAGATGCCGACGATCCGCTGTTCGGCCAGGCTCCGGACGCGCTCCGGCAGGAGGTCGCCGATCCGCCGGACCGCCTCGGCGAAGACGGGTTCGGGCGGGACGGGTTCGGGGCGCTCCGGGAATCCGTAGAGGCGGTTTTCGAGGCGGATCTTCTCGACGAGGGCCGGGGGGGCCGGGGCGAGCCGTGCGGCGAGGGGGACGCTTTGCCACGCCTCTCCCCAGAACGCGACGTGCCGCGTCGCGTGGTTTTCCGCCTGCCCCTTGAGCCAGGCCTTGTACGGGGCGCAGGCCGCCAGGACGAGAATCAGAAGAAGCACGGCGGTCGCGGTTGCCCCGCTTGCCGGGGCGCGGGGGCGGTTCATGGCGTCCGTCTCCACGGAAGGATCCTCCACCATCTCAGGTTCAAGGCCTGTATACGTCAAGAGACTTCCGGCCGTCAAGGGGGGGCACCCCCGGACGACGGGAGAAAGCATTTTCCGCCGCCGGAAATCTGTGCTATACGAAGGCCCTGATTGCTTCATCGGGAGAACGGATTTCATGCAGACATCGGTGGCCGAGGCGCGGCGGATCGGCCTTCTGGCCGACAGCCACGGCGATCTCGGACGGACGGAACAGGCGGCGGCCGCGCTCCTGGCCGCCGGGGCGGAGCGCCTGATTCATCTGGGCGACTTCTGCGACACGGTGCAGGAATCCTCCTGGGTAAGGGTCATGCAGGCCCTGCGACGGTACCGGATGCTGACGGTCAAGGGAAACAACGATTTCCTGGTCGAGACGATCCTGAAGGAGCGTCCCCCCGGTCCGGACCCGGCGGAAGTCCAGCTCCGGGCCTTTCTCAAATCGCTGCCGATGACCCTGGTTGCCGACGGCCTCTGCTTTGCCCATTCCCTCCCTTACGATTCCGTCCGGTCTTTCTACGAACCGGTCGACGACGGCACGACGGCGAAGGCCATCCCGGTTTTTCAGTCGACGGCGCACCGCATCCTCTTCTGCGGCCACGCCCACACGCCGGTCCTGTTTCGCTGGCGGGCCGGACAGGTGAGCCGGGAGGCGATCCCCCCGAACCTTCCGGTCCCGTTGCGGGCCGACGAGCGCTACATCGCCGTCGTCGGGGCGGTGGAGGACGGCGAATGCGCCCTCTACGACGGTGGGGAGGGGACCTACCGGCGGATCCGCCTGGACTGACCCTTCCGGGGCCGTTCCCGGCCGGAGATCGGGATCCGGGGGGCCGCAGCGTCGTCCGACGGGAAGAGAAACGGGTGGATCCCGACTTCGAAGGAGGAAGCTGATGCACCTGACGCGTCTGAAGGCAAGGCCGGTTGCCGCCCTGGTCCTGTTGATCCTGGCGACCCTCTTCTTCCCGCCAGGCCCGGCCGGCGGCGAACCCAGGGTCGCGACCGACAGGGACCGCTATCGTTCGGGCGAGAAGATCCAGGTTCATTTTTCCGGTTCTCCGGGCGACGGCGGGGACTGGATCTGCATCGTGCCGGCGGGGTCTCCGGACACGGAGGCAGGGGACTACCGGTACATGCCCGATGGGGCGCCCGAGGGTGTCCTGACCTTCGACGCCCCCCCGCCGGGGAAATACGAGGCGAGGGCCTATTACGACTATCGCCGCAGCGGGTACGTGGTCTCCGCACGTTACGGGTTTTCGGTGGGATTGGAACCGGCGCCGGCGCCTCCCGCCCCGCCCGTTGCCGGTCCCGGGACCGCAGCGCCGGTTGAACGTCCGCCGGTCAAGGCGCTTCCCGAACGCCCCACCCGCATCAGCGCGGCCGTTTTCCACTTTACGTCTTCGAGCATGGAGGCCTCCCCGTATGCCATCAAGGTGCTCGGCACGCTGACGAATGCCCCGAAAATGCAGGCAGCGTTCGACCTGCTGGACCGGAAAGATCTGGAAACGTTCCTGGTGGCCAACGATCTTCACCAGACGGACCAGGTCGAGGACGTGATCGGCATCGGCACCCGTCTGGGACTGAATGTCGTGATTGCGGGCAGCGTTGAAAAGCGGGGGTCCCTGATCATCACGAACTACAAGGTGATCAGCATTGATCAGCGGAGGGTCATCTTCGCCGACAAATCCATCTCCCTGGGGGAGGCCAGCCTGGTCAGCGATGTGATGAAAATGAGCGAGGCCATGATCGAGGCCATCCTGCGCCGCGCTTCCTGACGATCGTGCCGGGTGGTGCGATCCGGGATGCGGCCGGCGACGGCCCGAACAGGCGTTCTTTTGCAAACGGTTGGCGGAGACCCATTTCCGGAAGGCATTTTATGACGACGTGACGAGCATGATCGAAGGAGGTCTTATGGCGGCCGCTTTACTCATCATCTTTTACCTTCTGTTTCCCGTTGTCGCGATCTGGCTGGCCGGGCGATATGCCCTCTTGAACAAGCTCGGAGCGGTCGTGATCTGCTATATCGCCGGAATCATCCTCGGCAACATCGGCCTGATGCCCGCCGGGATCGCCACCCTGCAAAATCCCCTGATGCTGGTGACCATCAGTCTGGCGCTGCCGCTGATGTTTTTTTCCATTGACGTCCGCCGCTGGAGCAGGCTCGCGGGGAAATCGCTCCTGTCCTTCATGCTGCAGATCCTGTCCATCCTGATCGTCGCGACCCTGGGGTTTTTCGTCTTCCGCGGCTGGGTGGGGGAAGAGACCTGGAAACTGGCCGGCATGTTCGTGGGGGTGTACACGGGCGGGACGGTGAATCTCGGCGCCATCGCCACCGCGCTCCGGACCGATCAGACCCTGTACCTGGCCGCCCACACCTCCGACGTGATCGTGTCTTCCGTCTATCTGCTCTTCCTGATGACCGTCGGGCAACGCCTCTTCCTCCGCTTCCTGCCGGCCTTCCGGCCGGCCGAAACCGCGTCGCCGGAAGCGGAGTTCGAATTCGATTCGTATACCGGGATCTTTGCCAAGAAAACCTTTGTGCCGTTGCTGGGCGCTCTGGGGCTGGCGGTGCTGATCTTTGTCGCCGGGGGCCTGTCCTTTCTGGTCTTCACGGAGGACGTCGCCTTCGTGACGGCGATCCTGACCATCTCCACCCTGGGCATCGTTTTTTCATTCGTGCCGGCCATCCGGAAGATCGCGATGACCTACCAGGCGGGGAACTACTTCATCCTCATCTTCTGCCTCGTGGTGAGTTCCATGGCGGACTTCAACCGCCTGGTCTCCACCGCCCCGATCATGATCGCCTACGTGACCTTCACGGTCTTTGCCTGCCTGATGCTGCACGCCGCTTTGGCGGCGCTGTTCAAGATCGACGCCGACACGGTGATCATCACCTCCGTCGCGGGCATCTGCTCCCCACCGCTCGTGCCCATGGTCGCCACGGCCTTGAAGAACAAGGAGATCGTGCTTTCCGGGGTCATCACCGGAATCATCGGCTGGGTGGTGGGAACGTACCTCGGGATCACCCTGTCCTATTTCCTTCGCTGACCGGGCGGTCGCCCGGTCGGCGAAGACGGCAGGGCCGGAGGGAAGACGCTACGGGAGCTTTTCCAGTTCGCCCATGAGGACCTCGAGCGAAGGGCGCTGGTTGATGTCGTGAACGTCGATGTAGCGGATGACGCCCCGCTTGTTGATGACGACGAGGGCCCGCTCGGTGGTGCCGTCCGAGCGCAGCACGCCGTACCGGGCCGCCGTCTTTCCGTGGGGCCAGAAATCGGACAGGACCGGGAACCACAGCGTTCCCATCTGGTTCGTCCAGGAAAAGAGCGTGGGGATATTGTCCGCGGTGATGCCCAGCAGGACGGCGTCGTGCTCGTCGAAGAGGTCCTTGACGATGTTGTAGCCGGGCCATTGATCGGAGCAGACCGGCGTCCAGGCCGCCGGCACGAACGAGAGCACCACGTTCTTCTTGCCCCGGAACTGCGCGAGGGAGACAGGGCCGCCCGCGACGGCCCTCAGGGTGAAGTCCGGGGCGCGCTGGCCGACCTTCACCTTGAGCACGCTGTCCCTGGATTTGAGCGGACCGGGGTTGTAGATGTTGTCCTTGAAGGCCTCGGAGGCCGCATCAACGGGCGCCCCGGCCGCCAGCAGCAGAAATGCACCCAAAACACACACCGCCCCGATCGGACCCATTTTCTTCATTGCCACGCGCCTCCTCATGGGCATGACCGCCCGTCTTCGCTTATTTGATCCCCGCATCCCGGACAATGGCGGCGAGGAACGCGTCCACCCCCTCGAGCGCCCCGAGCTTCGAGTAGATCACCCGATGGCTGCCGTCCGGCTGGATCCTGATCACGATGAAGTAGGGCGTTCTCACCTCGCCCATCCGCTTGTGGATGGCAAAATCGGGGTCGGGAAAGAGCGGGAAGGCCACCCCGTATTTCTTCTTGAAGACGCCCACCTCGAAGGGGGTGTTGCCCATGCCGATCCCGAGCATCTTGATCTTGCCCTTGAGCGCGGGGTTCCCCTCGATCCGGGCGAAGAGCTGGTTGACGACCGGGGCCTCCTTCTGGCAGTAGGGGCAATACATGCTGAAGATTTCCACGATGACCGCCTGGGCCTTGATTTCCGGGATCTTGAAGGCGCCGGACAGGCCCAGATAACGCCGGTCGGCGCCGTCCTTCGGCCCGGGCAGCTCGACGCCGGGGAGCGTTCCGCCCACGGCCGGCGGCGGGACGGCCGGCAGCTCCGGGCAGAGGGAGAAAAACAGGACCGCCAGGACCACGAGACCGATCCCCCATTTCGTTTTCATCGCTTGTCCTCCTCGCGCGTGCGCTCGATCCTTCCGTTCCGCGGGCAGCCGCCCCTTCAGTTCTTCTTGACGAGAAACTGCACGGCGCGGTCCAGGCCGTCCAGGGTCAGCGGGTACATGGGGAACACCTCCGCGATCGCGCCGACCGTCCAGGTGAAGTTCCACTCCTCCTCCGGCTGCGGATTGATCCAGACGCTGTGCCGGAAGGTCTTCTGCAGGACTCTCAACCGGTCCATGCTGGCGAGCGACTGCCGGTCGTCCACGTAGATCGACCCGTTGACGTGCATGAGTTCGTAGGGGGCCATGCTGGCGTCGCCCACCATGAAGAGCCGCGTCTCCGGGTCCCGGCGGACAAACTCGGCCAGCGGTTCCGGCTTCAGCCGCCGCTGCGGGTCGGCCCAGACTTTCGAGTAAACGGTATTGTGGAAGTAGTAGATCTTGAGGTCCTTGAACTGGGAGCGCGCGTAGTTGAACAGGGTCTGGACCGTTTCGATGTAGGGATCCATCGACCAGCCGCCGTTGTCGATCATGAGGATCACCTTGAGGCGGTCCTTCAGACTCCGGTCGAAGACGATGTCGATCTCGCCGCCGTTGCGCATGGTCTCGTAGATCGTCTTCTCCACGTTGACCACGTCCTTCGGCCCGTGGGGGATCATCCGGCGCAGGCGCTTCAGGGCCTCGCTCAACTGGGATTCCGTGATGGGGCCTTCCTGGGAGTAGTCCTTGTAGCGGCGCTCCAGGGCCACCTTGATGGCCGACTTGCTGCCGGACCGGCCGCCGACGCGCATCCCGCCGGGGTGGTGGCCGGAATGGCCGACCGGCGACGTGCCGCCCGTCCCGATCCAGCGGTTTCCCCCGTGATGGGCCTCCTTCTGCTCCTTCAGACGGTCGAAAAAGTACTTGATAAGCTCTTCCGGCGTCATCGCCTTGAGCTTTTCGGCGTCGAGCCCGAGGGCGTCGGCCATCTCCTTGGGGTTCTGCAGCCACTCCTCGAGCAGGGCTCGCGCGGCGGCCGTGATCTCCTGGTCGTCCCAGGTCTCGAGGGTCATCCCCTGGAAGTAATGGGAGAAGATCTGGTCGTAGAGGTCGAAGTAGCGCTCGCTCTTGACGAGGACGCACCGGGCGGTCGTGTAGAAATCCTCGAGGGAGTTCACGAGCCCCATGCTGCACGCCCTGTGCAGCCTCAGGAACGAGGTCGGGGTGACGGGGATGCCCCGGTCCCGCAAGGTGTAGAAGAAATCGACGAACACGTTTCGCCCCTACCGCAGACTGGACCGGGCCGCCTGCTGGGTGGCCATCTGCAAGTCGTTGCTTTTCTTGAACAGGATTCCCAAAAACGGCGTCTCGCCCTTCTCCAGGGCGCGCACGCGGAAGTCCGGGTCGGTTTTGAGCGCCCGGATCCAGTTGATCAGTTCGCGCGTGGCCGGCTTCTTTTCGATCCCCTTGAATTCCCGGATGCGGTAGAAGGCGGCGATGCAGGCGTCCAGCATCTCGTCGCTCAGGTTGGGGAAGTGGACGTTGACGATCCGGCGCATCATCTCCTGGTCGGGGAAGGCGATGTGATGGAAGTTGCAGCGGCCGAGGAAGGGGTCCGAGAGGTCCTTCTTGGCGTTCGAGGTGATGACGATGACCGGGCGGTTCCGGGCGGTGATCGTCTTGTCGATCTCGATGATGTCGAACTGCATCTGGTCCAGGACGTCCAGCATGTCGTCCTGGAAGTCCGTGTCGGCCTTGTCGATTTCATCGATCAGGAGGATGGTGCGCGTGTCGGCGGTGAAGGCCTGGCCGATCTTGCCCATCTTGATGTAGTCCTCGATGTTGCTCACGTCCCGTTTGGAGTCGCCGAAGCGGCTGTCGTTCAGGCGCGTGAGGGTGTCGTACTGGTAGAGGGCGTCGATCAGCTTCATGCTGGATTTGACGTTCAGCACGATCAGCGGCATCTTGAGGCTTTCCGCGATGGCGTGGGCGAGCATCGTCTTGCCGGTGCCCGGCTCTCCCTTGAGCAGGAGCGGCATCTCCAGCGCCATGGAGACATTGACGATCCGCGCGAGCTCCTCGTCGAGGACGTATTTCGAGCCCCCGCGGAACTGATAGACGTTTTTTTCCTGACTCATGACGGTTCTCCTTCGGACGGGGTGTCCATGCCTTTTCGGTCAATTTCTTCCTTTAAACAATGCCGGGAAATTTTTCCATATTTTTTTCTCGCGCCCGCCCCTCCCCCCCCCGCCTTGAATTCTCTCCCGTTCGGGGTTATAAAGGGACATCATGGAATCAGGAGGATCGGCATGGGCGGCCAGGACAGGGACGAGTTGCGGGATGCGCTTCAGGGATACAAGGCCGGGATCACCCCCGGGGTGAAGGCGACCCTCGCCTGGAGCCGGGATCGGGTCTACTCGGGGACGACACCGCAGGGCTACGAGATCGAATTCGACGCTGATGCCCAGTGGGGCTGCAAGCCGACGGAGGCCCTGCTGTTGTCGCTGGCCGGTTGCATGGCCATCGACATCGTGTCGATCCTGAACAAGATGCGCGTGGCGCTCACCGCGTTTAAGGTCGAGGTCGCCGGTGAGCGCAACCCTCAGCCGCCCCAGTTTTTCCGGAGCGTCGAGATGACGCTCCACATCGCCGGTCGGAACCTGGACGCGCGGCGGGTCGAGCGCGCCATCGCCCTGTCGCGGCAGACCTACTGCTCGGTGTACAATTCCCTGCGTCCGGACCTGGAGCTGACGGTCCGTTATGTGCTCGAAGAGGCCGCCGGCGCCCCGGAGGACATCCACTGACCCGCGCCCGCGATTCATGTTCCCTTTTTTGTATTGACATCCCGATGAATTTTGTTTATCGGTGGACCGGGCGTGCGGTTCTCGCGCCGGGAAGGCGAGGTCAGGGATGCTGTCCTCGCCCCGCCGGACCGGTCCCCCGGGCGTCCGCGGCGGGGGTGTCCAGGCCCATCGTTTGTCCGGCCCCCTGTCTCGCGTGCCTGTCATTTCCCCCGCTTTTTCCCGACGGGGCTTGTCCGCCGTCGTTCACGGGGGGGGGGAAGTCTCCAGAAACATGAAGGTGTTGTAGCCGTACAGGGGTTTCTCGGAAGTGTAAACCTGTCTTTGGCCGCCCGTCGCGGCGAAGGAGGTTTCTCCGGACGTGGGATCGCTCAGGCTGAACAATCTCGAGGTCATCTACAACGACATCATCCTGGTCCTGAGGGGGATTTCCCTGGAGGTTCCGGAGGGGGCGATCGTGGCCTTTCTCGGATCCAACGGGGCGGGCAAGTCGACCACCCTCAAGGCCATCTCGGGGCTTCTCGATTACGAGGACGGCGAAATCAAGAAGGGGGTGATCGAGTTTGACGGTCACCCCATCCATAAAATGGATCCGCAGGAGATCGTGCAGCTGGGGATCACCCAGGTCCCCGAAGGGCGGCGCATCTTTGCCGAACTCACGGTCGACGAGAACATCCGGGTCGGCGCCCACACGCGCCGCGACGGCAAGGCCGAGATTGCCCGCGATTACGAGCGGGTTCTGGGCTACTTCCCTCCTCTCCGCCAGCGGCTGAAGATCCAGGCGGGGTTCCTGAGCGGCGGCGAGCAGCAGATGCTGGCCATTGCGCGGGCCCTGATGGCCCGGCCGTCCCTGATCATGCTGGACGAGCCGTCCCTGGGCCTCGCCCCTCTCCTCGTCACGGAAATCTTCGACATTATCCGGCGCATCAACCGGGAGGAGCGGGTCTCGATCCTCCTCGTGGAGCAGAATGCCTTCATGGCCCTCGCGGTGGCCGAATACGGGTACATCATGGAGAACGGCAAGATCGTTCTGGACGGTCCGAGCGGGAAGCTGATGGAAAACGAGGACGTGAAGGAGTTCTACCTGGGCATGAAGGACGAAAAGGAACGGCGGAGCTTTGCCGAGGTCAAGCATTACAAGCGCCGCAAGCGCTGGCTTTCCTAAAGGAGACTCATGGGATTTCTGGAGATCCGCGAGATCAGCCTCCATTTCAAGGGCATCGTCGCCCTGGATCGCGTTTCCCTGAATGTCGAGGAGGGCGAGCTCGTCGCCGTTATCGGTCCCAACGGCGCCGGCAAGACCTGCCTGCTGAACTGCATCAGCGGCTTCTACCGGCCCGACGGCGGGAACATCCTCTTTGCGGGCCGGGACCTCACGCGCTGGCGGCCCGACCAGATCGCCAAGCTGGGCATCTCCCGGACCTTCCAGAACGTGGAGCTGTTCGCCCGGATGAACGTGATCGACAACATGATGCTGGGCCGCCACCACCATTTCCGGCACGGATTCTGGCACAACGCCCTCTTCGGCTATCGGGCGGCCGAGGAGGCCGTCCACCGGCGCAAGGTCGAGGAGATCATCGATTTTCTCGAAATGGAGCGCTGGCGGAAGCACCTCGTGTCCAGCCTGCCCTACGGGGTTCAGAAACGGGTGGAACTGGGGCGCGCCCTGGTCCAGGAGCCGCGCCTGCTCCTGCTCGACGAGCCGATGGCCGGGATGAACCAGGAGGAGACGGAGGACATCGCCCGCTTCATTCTGGACATTCACGAGGAGTTGGGGACGACGATCGTGATGATCGAGCATGACATGGACGTCGTGATGGACATCTCCAAGCGGATCTGCGTCCTCGATTTCGGCCGCAAGATCGCCGAGGGGACGCCCGGCGAGGTGCAGAAGAACCGGGAGGTCCAGAAGGCCTACCTCGGGGATGACGCCACCACGCTTCTCAAGCGGGAGGGGGCCGGATGAGAGAGGACACCGTTCCCCACATCTTTCTCGCCCGGGTCAGGAAGTACGGCGACCGGGTCGCCCTGCGGGAGAAGGAGTTCGGCATCTGGCAGGAGGTTTCCTGGAACGATTACGGCCGGCATGTGCGGCACTTCTGCCTGGGGCTGATGGACCTCGGTCTTAGGCCCGGCGATCACGTGAGCATCTTCGGCGAAAACCTTCCCGAGTGGCTTTACGCGGATCTGGCCGTCCAGAGCGCCCGCGGGGTCGCCGTGGGCGTCTACCCCACGAACCCCTCCCGGGAGGCCCGGTACGTCATCGGTCACTCCGAGTCGATCTTTGTCGTCTGCGACGACCAGGAGCAGGTGGACAAGGTCCTGGAGGTCCGGGAAGCGCTGCCCTTCCTGAGAAAGATCATCGTCATCGACATGAAGGGCCTGCGCCGCGGCACGGATCCGATGATCGTTTCCTTCGACGAGGTGGAGCGGATCGGCGGCCGGATCGAGGCGGAAGACCCGGAGCGGTACTGGCGCACCGTCGATCAGGTCCGTCCGGAGGATGTCGCCATCATGGTCTACACCTCCGGCACGACGGGACCCCCGAAGGGGGCGATGCTCAGCCACGACAACGTGGCCCAGTTTCTCAAGGCCCAGAGCCAGACCCTGCCCCAATACGACACGGACGAGATCGTTTCGTACCTGCCCCTGTGCCATGTGGCCGAGCGCATGATGTCCGTGTTTCTGCCCATCTATTCCGGCGCGACGGTCAACTTCGCCGAGAGCGTCGATACCGTCACCCAGGACATGCGGGAAATCTTCCCGACGTTTTATCTCGCCGTGCCGAGGATCTGGGAAAAGATGATGGCCGGGATCGTCATCAAGATGAAGGACGCCACCTGGGCGAAGGCGACCGCCTACCGCCTTCTCATGCCCGTCGGACGGAAGATGGCGCTGGCCCGCCTGGCCCGCGGGCCGATTCCGCCGTTCCTCCGGCTGTGGCACGGCCTGGGGGAACTGCTGCTCTTCCGTCACCTGCGGAAGGAACTGGGGCTTCTGCGCGCCCGGCTGGCCCTGAGCGGGGCGGCGCCGATATCGCCCGAGGTCCTGCTCTTCTTCCATTCCCTGGGGGTTCCGGTGATCGAGGGCTGGGGGATGACCGAAGAAACGGGCATCGGCACCGCCAACCTGCCGGGCGACATCAAACTGGGGACCGTGGGAAAGCCGATCCGCGGCGTCGAGATCCGGATCGCCGGGGACGGCGAGATCCTGCTCAAGTGCAACCACGTCTTTGTCGGCTACTGGAAGGATCCGGAGGCGACCGCACGGACGGTGGTGGACGGCTGGCTGCATACCGGGGATGTGGGGGAGCTCGATCCGGAGGGACGGCTCAAGATCACGGACCGGAAGAAGGAGATCATCATCACCTCCGGCGGCAAGAACATCGCCCCCTCCGAGATCGAGAATCGCCTGAAGTGCAGCCCCTACATCAACGAAGCGATCGTCATCGGGGACGCGAAACCCTACCTGACGGCGCTGATCCAGATCGAGTACGACAACGTGGCCAAGTGGGCCCAGGACGGCGGGCTGGCCTACACCACGTTCAAGAGCTTGAGCCAGCTTCCGGAGGTCCGGGAGCTGATCGCTCAGGAGGTCCATGAGGCCAACCGGGATTTCTCGCAGGTGGAAACGATCAAGAAGTTCCGGCTGCTGGAGAAGGAACTGGATCATGACGACAACGAACTGACGGCGACGCTCAAGCTGCGCCGCAAGACCCTCTACGGAAAGTTCGGAGAGATCATCGAGGAGATGTACCGCAACTGACCCCGGGCCGGCCGATCGCATCCCGGCGGTGAAAGGGGAGGGACATGGCGTCCAACATCCTGATACAGCTCACGATCACGGGCCTGGCCTGGGGGAGCGTCTACGCCTGCATCGCCCTCGGATTCGTTCTCATCTTCAAGGCGACCGACATCTTCAACTTCGCCCAGCCGGAGCTGATGATGCTGGGCGCCTATCTCACCTTTGCCTTCATCACCGTTCTGAAGCTGCCGTTTATCTGGGCGTTTCTCGCGGCCCTGGTCCTGATGGCCCTCATCACGGCCCTGCTGGAGATGCTGGTGGTCCGTCCCCTGGTCGGAGAGCCGGTGCTTTCGGTGATCATGGTGACCCTGGGGCTGGCCAACGTCATCCGCGGCATGACGGGGCTGGTCTGGGGGTATGAGGAGCATCAGTTCCCCGCGCCCTTTCCCAAGGACCCCCTGACGATCTTCGGCGTGGCCATCAACCAGGCCGAGATCTACACCATCGTCGCGACGGTGATCCTCCTGGTTGGCTTCTTCCTCTTCTTCAAATACTCCCAGTCCGGCATCAGCATGCGGGCGACGGCCGAGGACACCTCGGCGGCGTTTCTGATGGGGATCAACGTGAAGGGGGTGTTCACGGCCTCCTGGGTGATCGCCTCCCTCGTGGCGACGGTGGCGGGCGTCTTCATGGCGAGCCTGACCTACCTCGATCCCATCATGAGCCACACGGGCCTCAAGGCCCTTCCCGCCCTGATCCTGGGCGGACTGGACAGCGTGCACGGGGCGATCCTCGGGGGGCTCATCATCGGGGTGGCGGAAAACCTGGCCGGTTTTTATCTGGCCGATTATCTGGGCAGCGGCATCAATGAAATTACCGCCTATGTCCTGGTCCTGATCGTCATGATGATCCGTCCCTACGGCCTGTTCGGCACGAAGGAAATCGAGCGCGTCTGACGGGGCGCCGGAAGCGGGGAGAAAAAATCGATATGGCAGTGACGCGATTCACCATCCGGTCCTACGCGCAGGATCTGCGGATCTTCCCGAGTCCGGCGGCCAGGATCTCGCTCGTGCTGCTGGGTGCGCTTCTGCTGACCTTTCCCCTGTTCATGGGGTCGTACGGGGTTTTCGTCGCGTGCATCTGCGGCGTCTCGATCATCAGCGCCCTGGGGTTGAACCTGCTGACGGGCTGCACGGGGCTCTTGTCCATGGGGCATGCGGCCTTCATGGGCATCGGGGCCTACACGGCGGCGATCCTGGCCGCCCGGACAGGCCTGCCACTGATCGCCACGCTGCCGCTGGCCGGCCTGGCGGCGGCGCTCGCGGGACTGATCGTCGGGGTTCCCGCCCTGCGCCTGAAGGGGCTTTATCTCGTCGTCACCACCCTGGCGTTTCAGTTCATCGTCGAACACGTCATCTACCACTGGGAGAGTCTCACCCAGTCCGACAAGGGCATCGCCCTGCCGAGTCCCGATCTGTTCGGATTCCCTCTGAACTCTTACCAGTCCTACTATTACGTCATCCTGGCACTGGCCGTCGCGGCGGCGGTCTTCACGAAGAATCTCCTGATGAGTCGGACGGGTCGGGCCTTCGTGGCCATCCGCGACCGGGACATCGCGGCGGAGATCATCGGGATCCATATGGCCAAATACAAGATCATGTCCTTCGCGATCAGTTCGTTCATGGCCGGCGTGGCGGGCGCCCTGTACGCGTATCTCCTGCACCTGATCAGTCCGGACCATTTTACATTCAACCAGTCGATCCTGTACATCGCCATGATCATCGTCGGCGGCATGGGCACCGTCCTGGGGTCGATCCTCGGGGCCGTCTTCATGGTGCTCCTGCCCGAGGCGATCAATGCGGTCTCCGGTCCGCTGGTGTCCGCCTATCCGGACCTGGCGCCCCGGATCGGCGGGCTGTCGGTCATGGTGTATGGCCTTATCATCATCTTTTTCCTCCTCTTCGAGCCGCTGGGGCTGTTCGGGATCTGGATCCGCATCAAGCGCTACTGGAAGACGTGGCCGTACACGTATTGAGCGGTAAAAAGGGCGAAAGGCGCTGAGAGGGTAAGACAACGGGAGCCCCTGATTTCAGTCATTCTAAAGAACGCCGGCGTCCCGGAAACCGGGCCTCCCGTTCCGGGTGGCGATGGCGGTGGGAATGTTTGTCGATGCGCGAAGGTCGCTTGGCGTCCCGTGCCGGGGACGAAGCGGTTGATGAATCTTGTCGACGGCAGCAAAAGGAGGGCATCATGAAGAAGTTGCGGACGCTCGTTGGGATGGTCATGATCTGTTTCGTGTTCGGAGCGCTCGGCGCGGGCATCGCCCGGGCCGAAGTGGGGATCACCAAAGACACCATTCTCCTGGGCACCTTCCAGGATTTGTCCGGGCCGGCCGCCTATCTGGGCAAGCTGGCCACGGGCGTCCTGCAGGTGTGGATGAAGGACGTCAACGACAAGGGGGGCATTCACGGACGCAAACTCAAGCTGGTCGTGGAGGACAACAAGTACGATCCGGTCCTGACGAAGACGGCGTTCACGAAGCTCGTCGATCAGCACAAGGTGTTCATGATCGTGTCGGTCTACGGCTCCACGCCCTGCACGGCCATCATTCCCGACATCCAGGCCAAGAAGATCCCCGTCTACACCACCGCCGCCGCCGTGCAGACGATGTTCGACCCGCCCCAGCGCTACCTGTTCTGGTATGCCTGCAACGGCCAGGACCAGGGGATCCTGATGGCCGATTACGTCTTCAAGGACCTGAAGGCCAGGGACCCGAAGATCGGCCTCTGTTATCAGGATGACGAGTGGGGGAAGGACACCCTGGACGGAATGGAAATGGCGGCCAAGAAATACGGGTTCAAGGTCGTGGAGGCGCCCTACAAACGGGGGACGAAGAACCTGAACGCCCAGGCCATGAAGCTCAAGGCGGAAGGCGTCACCCACTGCCTGTTCGTCGGTTATGCGCCGGTCTACGCCGCCCTCCTGATGGAGGCCAACAAGATCGGCTGGAAGCCCGTGTTCTTCGGAGATTACGTCTCCGTCGATCCCAAGACCTTCATGGCGGGCGATCTCGCCAACGGACATTACCACATCGGGAACCTCGGTCTGCGCCACGAGGGGGGACCCGGCTGGAAAAAGATCGAGAAGGGGTTCACCGAGGCCGGCTTGGAGAGCATGCTGAACGAGCCCCTGATTCCGGTCCTGTGGAATCCGCTGCTCCTGCTGACCAAGGCCATGAAGGACTGCGGCAAGAACCTCACCCGCGAGCGCCTGATCAACGCGATCGAAAAGACCAAGAACTTCGACACGGGCGGCCTGGGCAAGATCGAGTTCGGGCCCAATATGCGCAAAGGGGCGCACTACTACCGGATCCTGCAGGCGGACGCCTCGAAGAAGATCTTCATCCCGGTAACCGGCTGGCGCCAGCCCAGTCTGGTCTGGGGAAAGCGGTAATCGGTCGGGAAGAGAGGTCACGACACCGGGGAGAGACGCGCGTTGCCGGCGTCTCCCCGGTGTGGGCTAGGGCGGCGGCGAAAGGGCCGGCGCCCCTTCGTAGCCTCGCGTCGTGTGGAAGGCCGCCTTGTCGAAAAAGACGACGATGCGACGGTCGAGTTCCAGGGCCATGTAGATGGCCAGGGTCCGGTTCCAGACCCCCCGGGACAGGGCGAAGGTCCAGATGTGCTTGCGGATCAGGCTGAGGGCGCTCAGGACCTCCGACAAGGGGAGGCCCTCCTGCCGCCGCTCCCGGCCGAGCTGCATGTAAAACCCCATGATGTCTCCGTCGTCGTATCCCCCCCCCAGCCAGCGGCCGAACTGGGAGACGATCCGGTGCGCCCGCTGGAAAAGATGCGCCGGATCGACCTGGTGATACGCGGGCGTGGAACGGTTCGTCGTCACGTCGGCGATCCAGAGATGCACGATCTGTTCGGCATTCCACTCGATGACATGGAGCAGGGCGTCGGACAGGAGGTTGGTCCGCTCCCGCCCCGCCTCGCTTCCCATCGCCCGGGAAAAGGAATCGGCGATGGCCCAGGTATCGGCCATCTGCCGGATGTAGGTTTCGACCGCCCTGCGGTTGGACGAGAAGGCCAGCTTCGGCAGGGCGTTCAGCGGAAAATAGCGGGCCTGCGTCGTATCGCTCCCCGGCGTCGGCGTTCCCCCCCGGGCCTCCACCTCGAAGGTCACGACGATCAGGTCGCCGTAATAGCCGCTGCGGACGGAGTCCACGTCCACGAGGCCGGTGACCCTTCCCACGATCCCGGCCTCTTCTCGGAGCTCCCGGAGCGTGGCGTCCTCAATGCGCTCCCCGACCTCCGCGAAGCCGATGGGGAGACACCAGCGCTCCCGGTAGGGCCGGTTCCCCCGCCGGACCAGGAGAAGCCGTCGGTCCGTCACCACGAGGGCGGATACGACGGGCAGGGGGTTGTCGTAAAAAAAACGCATGCAGGGGGCGCAGAAATCCCGCAGCACCCCCTCTTCGCGTGCCCGGCCCATCGCCTTTCCGCAGTGCGGGCAGTAGTTTCTCGATGTCTTCGTCATACCGGCGCCTGAGTTGCCCCTGACGGGTCTCCCGTCCCCGTCCGCCGCGAGGCGTTTTCCGGACGGGGGGAGGAACAGAGGAAGATCCGGTCGTTCTTGGAGAGGACGAACCGGTTCCTCGGCCGGAGGCGGGCCTCGAGGTGCCGCGCCACCGTTTCCGTGGTGAAGGCGGTCCCGTGCAGGAAGAACGGGCTCTTGAAGCGGAAATAACGCAGGAGCTGCGGCTGGCCTTCCGCCTCGAACACCAGGGCGTTGGGGTAATCGATCGCGCGGATCTCGCCGAACCAGGGGGCCAGCAGCGCCCGTCCGTTTTCCGCCGTGAACCGGCCGAGGATGTTTTCCACGGGCAGCGGATCGTCCGGGGGATGGCCGAGCTCGGCCAGGATCGCCTTGACGGCTAAGATGAGCTCCCGCATGTTGTTCCGGTCGTGGGTGATCGCGATGAACGTTCCCGCGTCCCGGAGCGTCCGGCTGATGTCCGGAACCCGTTCCGGGAAGAAATAGAGGGAGTAGCTGCAGACGATCAGATCGAAGGCGCGCGCGGGAAAGGTCTCGATCACGGACGCGCCGTCCTTGAGAAAGGTTCCCTGAAGCCCGGCCTCCCGGCAGGCGGCCAGAAAGGGTGCGCCGTAGTCGCCGAAGACGTCCACCCCCGTCACGCGGGTCCCGGGGGCGAGGCGCCCCTTCAGGACGTCGATGAAGGGTCCGAACCCGCTGCCCAGATCCAGGACCTGCCGGCAGCCGCCCAGATTCACGGCGTCGAGCGCCACCTCCCGGATGTTCCGCCGGTTGACGGAGTGCTCCCGGATGAGATTGGCCGCGTCCCGGTGCCGTTCCACGTTGCGGAAGGCCTCGGCCAGGCAGGCGTCCAACTGGAAGGGATTCATGGCAGGGCCTCGCGATGCGTTATTCTTGCCGTCCGCCCGTCACGTGACGAATCCTATCAGCTCTCGGAGACTTTGCCAACCCGGAAATTGCATTCAAAATCCCGGTCCGCCGGGCAGGCGGGGTGCGGCGCGGCCTCTCCCGCCGGCTTCGTTGCCCCGCACGCCCGGATATTGCTTTTTCGACGGGGTGTGCTATGGTGCCGCCCATGCCGCCACGCATCGTTTCCAGAAAGGAACACCGCATCTCCCGCCGGCAGATCAGCCCGAACGCCCTGCGCACGCTCTACCGGCTCCGGGACAACGGGTTCGTCGCCTACCTGGTCGGGGGCTGCGTCCGGGACCTTCTCCTGGGACGGACCCCGAAGGACTTCGACATCGCGACCGATGCCGTTCCGGGTCAGCTCAAGCGGCTCTTCCGCAACTGCCGCCTCGTCGGTCGCCGCTTCCGGCTCGCCCACCTGCACTTCCAGGATGAGATCATCGAGGTTTCCACCTTCCGCTCGGCCGCCCCGGTCGAGGAGGTGGAGCCGGCGGGCGAGACGGACGACGGTCGCCGTCCGCCCCGTCATCTCAAAGACGAGGACGGCATGGTGCTCCGGGATAACGTCTTCGGCACGCCGGAGGAGGATGCCCTCCGCCGGGACTTCACCATCAATGCGCTGGCCTACAACATCGCCGATTTTTCCGTGATCGACCATTCCACAGGGCTCGTCGACCTCGAACAGCGGCTCATTCGTCCCATCGGCGATCCTTATGTCCGGTTCACGGAGGACCCCGTGCGCATGCTCCGCGCGGTCCGCTTTGCCGCCTCCCATGGATTTGTCATCGAGCCGGCGACGTGGGACGTCCTGTGCGAACTGTCCCCCACCATCACCCGCGCCTCGCCGGCGCGGCTCTATGAAGAGGTCCTGAAGCTCTTTCTGCTGGGATCCGCCGGTCCGGTTTTTCCCCTTCTGGAGGCAAGCGGCCTCGGCCCCGCCCTGTTTCCCGGCTTCGGCAGCGGGGACGAAAACGGCCGGCGCTCCGCCGTGCGGGCCAACCTGGACGCGCTCGACCGGCTGGGCCGGAACGGGGCACCCCCGAGCGCCCCGCTCTGCCTCGCGGCCCTCTTCGGTCCCGCCCTGGAAGAGGCGGCCCTGGCGCGTCACCGGGACGGCGTTCCCCGCCAGCAGGCCCTGGATGCCGCCTGCGCGGCCTTTCTCGAGGCGCTGTGCCGGACCGTCACCGTGCCCGGGCGGGTCGGCGGTCAAGTGCGCGCCATCCTCGCCCTTCAGCCCCTGCTGCAACGCCAGCCCCCGCGGCGGCCGGCGCGCATGGTCCATCGGCCCGAGTTTGCGGACGGGCTGGCCTACCTCCGCCTGGCGGCGGAAACGAGCGCGGAGCGCCGTCCGGTCCTGGCCTGGTGGGACGCGTTCCTGTCCGGGGAAGCCCCCCCGGCCGGAAAGGAAGCGCCTCTCGCCGCGGCCCCGGCAAAACGTCGGCGCCGTCGGCGCCGCCGTCCCCGTCCTTCCGCCGTCCCCGCGTCCTGACGGCCGCCCCCGGATCGCCCCTCGGCGGTTGTTGGACCCCCGTCAGAGGATCGCGTTCAGCTTTTCGAACCCCGCAAAGGCGAAATACCCGGCAAACACGACGAGAAAGGCGGCGCAGACCGCGATCAGGCCCCGGTAAAGGCGATCGGTGAGAAACTGTCGCCCCCCGGCCACCGTGGCCGCGACCAGGGAATACCAGGCGAGGTCCGCGAGGATATGCCCGGCAAAGAAGAAAACGACGCCCCGGAGGCCGAACCGCCAGGAATAGAGGATGTACCCCAGGCCGATGGTCGCCCACCAGATGATCCAGTACGGGTTGGCCACGCTCATCAGAATGCCGCTGACCAGGGGGTGGTTCCGCCGCCGCGGGTCGGCCTGCCGGGAGAGGGTGAGTGCGGGCAGGGAGCGGAACATCCCGAAGGCCATCCAGGCGAGAATCGCGGCCCCGCTGAGGGCCGTGGCCACAAAGACCTCCGGCCGCTGGAAAAACGGCGCCAGTCCCAGCAGGATGGCGCCGACGAGCGCCAGCTCCAGGAGGGCGTGTCCGGCGATCAAAAGCGGCCCCGTGATGAATCCGTGCCGCGAGCTCTCGCTGATCGTCGCGGTCAGGAGTGGCCCCGGCATCAGGGCGCCGGACAGCGCGATGACGAAGGACGAGGCGAAGATCGTGAACAGGGCGGTCAGCATGGGATGTCCGTTTCGTTCCGCCGGTGACGGCCGATTTCCCGGGGGCCCCGCTCGAAACGGGGCAAGCCGATGGAATGCCGGATGTCCTTACCGTCGCCGGCCGCCCCCCAGAAGCGAGCCCAGGACGCCGCGGACGATTTCCCGTCCCACGGACGAGCCGATCGTCCGGGCCACGCTTTTGGCGGCGGTCTGAACCAGGCCGTCGGTTTTCCCCCCCCGCGGGCCGGTCCGTCCGAACAGGAGGTCGCCGATGCCGCCGCCCAGCACGCCCCCGCCGCTCGGGGCGGCCGCCTCAGGGTCGCCCGCCGTAGTCGGGGGTTGCACGGGCGTTGTGGCGCCCGGGACGGACGCACGCAATTTCTCGTAGGCCGATTCCCGATCGAGCATCTTTTCATAGTGCCCGTAGAGGGTGGAGTTCCGGATGGCCGCCGCGCGCTCGGCCGCATCGAGGACGCCGAGACGCGAACCGGGCGCGATGACGGACGCGCGCTCCACCGGCGCCGGCCGGCCCTTCTCGTCGAGAAAGGAGATCAGGGCCTCGCCGACGCCCAGTTCGGTGATCACCGCAACGGCATCGAACGCGGGATTGGGGCGCAGGGTCTCCGCGGCCGTCCGGACCGCCTTCTGGTCGCGCGGCGTGAAGGCACGCAGGGCGTGCTGGACGCGGTTTCCCAACTGTCCGAGAACGGTTTCGGGGATGTCCAGGGGATTCTGCGTGACGAAGTAGACCCCCACGCCCTTGGAGCGGATGAGGCGCACCACCTGTTCGATCTTTTCCAGCAGCGCGGCCGGCGCGTCGTTGAACAGCAGGTGGGCCTCGTCGAAGAAGCAAACCAGCTTGGGCTTCTCCACGTCGCCCACCTCGGGCAGCTGTTCGAAGAGCTCGGCCAACATCCAGAGCAGGAAGGTGGCGTAAAGCCGGGGATTGTTGTAGAGCTTGTCCGCCGCCAGCACGTTGATCACGCCGCGGCCCTCGCCGTCGGTCTGCATCAGATCGGCGATGTCGAGCATCGGTTCCCCGAAGAATTTGTCGCCGCCCTGCTGTTCGATCGTCATCAGTCCGCGCTGGATCGCGCCGACGGACGCGGCGGAGATGTTCCCGTATTCGGTGGTGAACCGCTTGGCGTTGTCGCCCACGAACTGGATCATGGCCCGCAGGTCCTTCAGGTCGAGCAGGAGCAGGCCGTTGTCGTCGGCGATCTTGAAGACCAGGGTCAGCACGCCGGACTGCGTTTCGTTGAGGTTCAGGAGCCGCGCGAGCAGAAGCGGCCCCATGTCGGACACGGTGGCGCGCACCGGGTGTCCGGCGTCGCCGTACACGTCCCAGAAGACGGCGGTATTGGCGCGCGGGACGAACTCCTTGATGCCGATGGCCTCCAGCCTTTTGAGCATCTTCTCGGAGGCCTGACCGGCCGCGCCGATGCCGGAGAGGTCTCCCTTGACGTCGGCCAGGAAAACCGGTACGCCGATGGACGCGAAGGATTCGGCCATCTTCTGCAGCGTGACGGTCTTCCCCGTGCCGGTCGCGCCGGCGACGAGTCCGTGACGGTTGGCCATGTTGGGCAGCAGGACGATTTCCTTTCCCTGGGCCAGGGCGATCATGAGCGGTGCGGTCATGGAACCTCCTTTCGGCATGGGGATGGAGCCAGTCAACCCGCCTTCGGCAGGACCCCGCCTATCTATGAAAAACTATAAAAAAAGCGCGGCGGATGTCAATAAAGAAAACCCCGGGTGTTTTTATCGCTTGACAGATGATGAGCCTGTGCCTACCTTCAAGGAGTCAACGCCTCGGCCCATCGGAGGATTGCCGACGTCCTGATCCACGGAAGGATCCTGAAGATCAAACGCGGAGGGATTTTCGCGCCTGAGGCGGGCTTGAAAAACCATTCCATTCTCGAAGGTGAACATCATGAAGATTGCCTTGCCCTCATGCCGGAATCAGGTGGACGCCCATTTCGGACACTGCGAGTCTTTCACCGTCTTCACCATTGAAAACGGCGCCATCGCCTCCCGGGAAACGATCACCCCACCCCCGGGCTGCGGGTGCAAATCGGACATTGCGCAGACCCTGGCCGGGATGGGCGTCGAACTCATGCTGGCGGGAAACATGGGCCAGGGCGCGGTGAATGTTCTGGGCGGCCGCGGCATCCGGGTGGTCCGGGGATGTTCTGGCGATGTCCGGGAGGTCGTGGAGCACTGGCTCACCGGCGCTGTAAGCGACTCCGGAATCGCCTGCCGTCAACATGAACACGGGTGTCATGAGCCTGGATGAAGGATTTTCGAGCGACAAGATGAAGAAACGTCAATCCCCGGAAAAGCCTGCCTTGAATCCCGAGGATGGCCAGGGCGTCATTCTGGATTCCATTGCCGACGGCGTCTTCACCGTCGGCCCGGATTGGCGGATCACGTCTTTCAACCGGGCGGCGGAAAAGATCACCGGCGTTCCCCGGGACGAGGCCATCGGACAGCAGTGCAAGGATGTCCTGAAGGCGAACATCTGCGAAAAGGACTGCTGCCTCCGCAAGACGATGAAATCGGGAACGCCGATCATCAACCGGACGGTCTATATCATCGATTCCGGGGGGCGTCGCCGGCCCGTCAGCATTTCCACCGCCCTCCTCAAAGGCGCCGCCGGTGCCGTTCTCGGCGCCGTGGAGACGTTCCGCGACATCAGTGTCGAAGAAGACCTCCGGAAGACCATCGAAGGGAAATACGCCTTCGAGGACATCGTTTCCAAGAACCACCGGATGCTTCAATTGTTCGACATCCTCGCCGATGTCGCCGACAGCGGCAGTACGGTCCTCCTCGAAGGGGAAAGCGGTACCGGCAAGGAACTGTTCGCCCGGGCCATCCACAACCTGAGTCCGAGGAAAAAACAGGCCTTTGTCGCCGTGAACTGCGGGGCCCTGCCCGACACGCTCCTGGAGTCGGAACTGTTCGGCTACAAGGCCGGGGCCTTTACGGATGCGAAGCGGGACAAGGCCGGACGGTTCCGCCTGGCGGAAAAGGGAACCCTGTTTCTCGATGAAATCGGGGACATCACCCCGGCCATGCAGGTCCGCCTGCTGCGCGTCCTCCAGGAAAAGACCTACGAACCCCTGGGGTCCACCGAAAGCATCCGCCACGACGTCCGGATCATCGCCGCGACGAACAAGAATCTCGAGGAACGGGTCCGGCTGGGGCTGTTCCGGGAAGACCTCTTTTACCGGATCAACGTCTTCAAGATCACCCTCCCGCCCCTCCGGGAACGGATGGAAGATGTGCCCCTCCTGGCGGATCACTTTATCCGCCGCTTCAACGCCCTGCAGCAAAGGGAGATCGAGGGCCTGAGCGAGGAGGCCCTGGCCTGCCTGATGGCCTACGACTATCCCGGCAATATCCGGGAGCTGGGCAATATCATCGAAAGGGCCTTCATCCTCTGCAAGGCCGGGCGGATCGAGAAGATCCACCTTCCGGAATCCCTGTTCAAAATCGGCGGTGGCGATTCCCAGCCCGACCCCCTTTCTCTGCGGGAGATGGAGGCCATCCATCTGACGAACGCCCTGCGGTCGAACGACTGGAACCGTCCGCGGACGGCGAGGCAACTGGGCATCCACAAAACCACCCTCTACCGGAAGATCAAGGCCCTCAAGATCGTCACCCCCGAATAGCCTGCCCCTTTAGTTGCAATCATGCACCTCGTCCGCCCAGCGCGGTTGCAATTCCGCAACTTCCTGATTGCCCGCCTTTTCCTCCGATCCGGGTTTTGTATCGATGATGGCTGTGTTTTGATGATTGCCAGTCCTATGGCACGGATCTTGATATTCCCCTTGCAAAAGGTTTTCAAGCGGGTTCGTCGCGCACGACGAATCCGGGTCAGGGGAACCCGAATGAAGATTGCCTTGTCCGTCTGGAAGGATTCCATCTCGACCGTCTTTGACGCGGCCGAGGACATCCTGATCATCGAGGATGTTCTCGAGAGCGACGGCCGAAGAACCCAGATGAAACTGGGGGGAACGGATGGATCGGGGAAGGCCCTGCGGCTCAAGGAAAAAGGGGTCGGACTGCTGATCTGTGGGGCGATTTCCATGCCCCTGGAGCATCTCCTGGAATCGCTGGGAATCCAGGTTCTGCCCTTTGTGCGGGGTCGGGTCGAGGAGGTCATCGAGGCCTATCGGAGCGATCACCTGGGGCAGGTTCGATTCGCCCTGCCGGGTTGCCGGAATCCGCGGCGCATGGGCGGGCCCTGGCGAATGCATTCAGCGGGGGACAGGCGGAAGAGGGAGGAGGACACGATGCCAAGAGGGGATGGAACGGGCCCGATGGGCGCCGGCGGGAGAAATGGATCAGGTCGAGGGGGTCGAAGGGCGGGTCTCGCCACCGGCGCCTTTGCGGCAGGTCCCGTCGGCCGTTGCGTTTGCCCGCAGTGCGGGCAAATGGAGCCACACGAGCGCGGCGTGCCCTGCTCCAGCCGCAAATGTCCGAAGTGCGGGAGCGACATGACAAGGCAATAACGAGGCATCTCGAAGAAAGGGGGAGACAACCATGCCGGGAGGAAATGGAACAGGTCCCATGGGAATGGGCGCCATGACCGGACGTGCGGCGGGATACTGCGCCGGGTCGGGAATGCCGGGATATCTGAATGCGCGGTTCGGGCGGGGATGGGGCGCAGGTTTCGGGTTCAAGCGGGGCGTCGCCGGCCGTGGCGGCGTAGGCCGGGGGTGGCGGAATCGGTTTGCCGCCCCGGGGTTGTCCGGCTGGATGCGCCCCGGCGGCGATGAGGCTCCCTTCCGGAGCTTCGATCCGGAAGGGGAACGACAGGCGCTCAGGAACCAGGCCTCCGCCCTGGAAACGGAACTGGATAGCATCAGGAAGCGCCTGGATGAGATCGAAAAGGAGAATCCATGAAAATCGTTTTCACGACATCCGGGACCGATCTCGATGCCCCGCTGGACAAACGCTTTGGCCGGGCCCCGAGGTTTCTCGTCTACGATCTCGAGGGTCAGACCTTTGAAATCGTCGAGAACAGGCAGAATCTGAACGCCGCGCAGGGGGCGGGGATTCAGTCCGCGGAGGCGGTGGCCCGGCTCGGCGCGAAGGCTGTCGTGACCGGCCACTGTGGCCCGAAGGCGTTTCGCGTTCTGAGTGCGGCCGGTGTCGCGATCCTGACCTCCGGCGCCCCGACGGTCGCCACGGCCCTCGATCAGTACCGCTCGGGAGCGCTCACGGAGGCCCGGGCCGCCGATGTGGAGGGCCACTGGGCATGAGCGGGGCGATTCGGTTTACGCCGATCGGCGTCCTCCGCAGCGGGCATACCCTCGCGGAGGAGACGCCGATCCAGCCCGTTTATGCACAGGGGTCCTGGGGCCGAGCGGAGGTCTTTCCCGAGTATGCCGAGGGTTTGCAGGATATCGAAACCTTTTCGCACATCTTTCTGATCTACCACCTGCACCTCGCGGCGCCGGCCGGACTGATCGTGAAGCCGTTCCTCCAGGACAGGGACCGGGGCGTTTTTGCCACGTGTCACCCCGGCCGGCCGAACGCCATCGGCATGAGTCTCGTGACACTGCTTCGCCGCGAAGGCCATGTCCTGCAGCTCGACGGGGCGGACTTTCTCGATGGAACGCCGCTCCTCGATATCAAGCCTTACGCGGCCAGGCTTCACCGGATCGAACGTCCCAGAAGCGGGTGGCATGAGGAGGTCGATGAGGAGGAGGCGGTGCGGCGCGGCCGTCGGGCGCAGTCCGGCGCCGGCGGCGGTTCCCGCACGTGCGGGAGGTCGTCATGATTCTCGCGGTGGCCAGCGGCAAGGGCGGAACGGGGAAGACCACCGTGGCGGCCAATCTGGCGTGGACGGCCGCGGCCGAGGGGATGGCCGTTCAGTTTCTCGATTGCGATGTGGAAGAGCCCAACGGACACATCTTCCTGAAGCCGGTCTTCGATTCCCGGCGGTCCGTGACGGTCCCGACGCCCGAGGTTGTGGAGGAAAACTGCGACGGGTGCCGCATCTGCGTCGGGGTGTGCGAGTTCAACGCCTTGATCGTACTGAACGAACGCGCCCTGGTGTTCCCGGAACTCTGCCACGGTTGCGGGGCCTGCGTCACGGCGTGCCCGCGCAACGCCCTCGTGGAACGCGGCAGGCCGGTGGGGAAGGTGGAATCCGGCGACGCCGGGGGTGTCTTCTTCGTACAGGGCATCCTGGGTATCGGTCAGGTGCTGGCGACGGCCGTGATCCACGCCGTCAAGGAGGCCGCCCGGAAGGAGATGCCGCTGACGATCATCGACTGCCCGCCGGGGACGTCCTGCCCGGTCATCGAATCCGTCCGGCACGCCGATTTTGTCCTGCTCGTGACCGAGCCCACGCCGTTCGGGCTCCACGATCTCAAGCTGGCGGTGGCGATGCTGAGGGCGCTGGGGAAGCCCTTCGCCGTGGCCGTCAATCGCCATGACGCCGGCGACGAGGGTGTGGCGTTGTATTGCCGCGAAGAGGCGATCGAGACGATGCTGAACCTCCCCGATGACCGGAGGATAGCCGAAGCCTACTCCCGGGGGGAATTGCTCCTCGAAACCCTGCCCCGGTATCGGCCTTTTTTCAGCCGTCTGCTCGTCAAGCTCCTGAGCGCCGGTCAAAAGGAGGCGGCAAGATGAAGGAAATCGCCGTCGTCAGCGGCAAGGGCGGAACGGGCAAAACGAGCCTCGTCGCGGCCTTGGCCTCCCTGGTCCCGAACAAGGTCCTGGTGGATTGCGACGTCGACGCCGCCGACCTCCATCTGGTTCTCCGGCCCGAAGTTTTCACGGAGACGGAATTCATCGGAGGAAACAAGGCCCGGATTGTGGACGATCTCTGCACGGGATGCGGTATTTGCGTCGACCGGTGCCGCTATGAGGCCATCGCGCTTCCGACCGCCCCGGGAATGCCGCCCAGGATCCAGCCCATCTTCTGCGAGGGCTGCCGCGTATGCGTCCGGGCGTGTCCCGTGGAGGCGATCCTTTTCGAGCCCGTCGTCAGCGGCCGCTGGTTCGTCTCCGCGACGCCCTACGGAAAGCTGGTTCACGCCGAGTTGGGCATCGCGCAGGGAAACTCGGGCAAACTCGTTTCCGTGCTCCGGGAGGAAAGCCGGCGCATTGCCGAGCAGGAGCATCTGGATTTCATCCTGCTCGACGGTCCGCCGGGAACGGGATGTCCCGTCATCGCCTCCATCACCGGCGTCGATCTGGTTCTCGCCGTGACGGAGCCCACCCTTTCGGGTCGGCACGATCTGCTGCGCGTCCGGGAGCTGACGGCGCATTTCGGCATTCCCACAATGGTCTGCATCAACAAATGGGACATCAATCCCGAGCGGACAACGGCGATCGAGGCTGAGGCCGCGGCCCACGGTATCCTGTCGGCCGGCCGCATCCGTTACGACCGGTGCGTCACGGAAGCGCAGATCAGAAAGACGAACGTCCTCGACCGGACGAATCGGGAGATCACCGGAGACATCACGGCGGTTTACCGCCGCGTCGTGAAGGCGCTGAATGAACCGGGTCCTTGAGGAGGGATTCCTCCCGGACCCGCAATGCAAGGAAAGGGGTACCGCGTCATGGATTGTCAAGGCAAGGAAACGGGCTGTCAGGGGCATCAACAGCACCCCGACGCCCAGGATCGGAAAGAACAGCAGGAGCAGGAAGCCCTGACGGAGCGGATGAACCGGATCAAGCATAAGATCATGGTCCTGTCCGGAAAAGGGGGCGTGGGGAAGAGCACCGTCGCGGCCAACATCGCCGTGGCCCTCGCCCTGGAGGGCCGAAAGGTAGGACTTCTGGACCTCGATTTTCACGGCCCGAGCATTCCCAAGCTGCTCAAGCTGGAACAGGGACAATTGCGGTCGGACGGAAAATCCATCGCCCCGGTGGAGTATCTCTACGGGATCAAGGTGGTGTCCATCGGCTTCATCATGCCGGAACGGGATGCGGCGGTCATCTGGCGCGGCCCGATGAAAATGGGGGCGATCAAGCAGTTCCTGTCCGAGGTGGCGTGGGGCGAACTGGACGATCTCATCATCGACTTTCCGCCCGGCACGGGCGACGAGCCGCTCTCCGCGGCGCAACTGCTGCCGGACAGCGACGGGGCCGTGATCGTCACCACGCCCCAGGATCTGGCCTTGTCGGATGTCCGCAAATCCATCAGTTTCTGCCGGCAGTTGAAGCTCCCCGTCATCGGGGTCATCGAGAACATGAGCGGACTGGTCTGTCCGAACTGCCGGACGGTCATCGACGTCTTCAAGCGGGGCGGCGGGGAGGCCATGGCCAGGGAAATGGGCGTTCCCTTCCTGGGGCGGATTCCGCTGGATCCCGGGATCGTCGAGGCCTCCGACGACGGCAACCCGTTCATCTATTTCCAGAACAAGACGGAGACGGCCCAGGCGTTCATGAAGGCCCTCGACCCCATCCTGAATCTGAAGGACAAGCAGCCCGCGCCGGTCATCTTGCCGATGGCGTCGCGGACCGCCGCTGCCGCCACGAAGATCGCCGTCCCCGTTTCGGACGGGCTGTTGTGCGCCCATTTCGGCCATTGCGAGGTTTTTGCCCTGCTGGACGTGGACATGGACGGGAAAAAGATCCTCCGGCGGGAGGATGTGACGCCACCCCCCCACGAGCCGGGCCTGCTTCCCAAATGGCTTCATGAAAAAGAGGCCCGGATCATCATCGCCGGGGGGATGGGCTCCCGCGCCCAGGGACTTTTTACGGAGAACGGCATTCAGGTCGTCTGCGGCGCCCCGGCCGATGCGCCGGAGACACTGGTCATGGCCTATATGAACGGAACCCTCGCCACGGGTCCGAATGTCTGCGATCACTGAGCCGGACTTCGACGAAAAACGCTTCCCTAACGGCAGGGACCGGATTATAAGCAAAGATGTGAAAAAGTTCCAAGAGGCTTGAAGCATGCCCACGTATGAATATGAATGCGCTGAGTGCGGTTTGAAGTTCGAGCGCCGGCAGGCCATCACGGAGGCGCCCCTGACGGCATGTCCGGCGTGTGGGGGAGGCGTCCGCCGGTTGATCAGCGGCGGGACGGGCTTTATCCTGAAAGGATCCGGACATGGCCGGGCGGGCCGGGGAGGCGGGTGCGCCCTCGAAGAAACGGGCCGGACCTGCTGTGGAAGGGATGCGCGGTGCGGAAGCGCGTCATGCGGGGACGAGTGATGGGGCGGGGTGCCTTGCGATACGTCTATGGGCCGGTTCCCTCGCGTCGGCTGGGCCGATCCCTGGGGGTCGATCTCGTGCCGTTCAAGACCTGCACCTATGACTGCATTTACTGCCACGTGGGACGGACCACGAACCGGACGGTCGAACGGCGGGAATACATCCCGATCCGCGATGTTTTAACCGAACTCCAAGGGAAGCTAAACGCAGGCGCCGCTCCGGACTACATCGGCATTGCGGGTTCCGGGGAGCCCACGCTGAACAGTGGCTTGGGCGAACTGATTCGGAAGATCAAGGGGATGACGGCCATTCCCGTGGCCGTCTTCACGAACGGTTCGCTTTTGGGGATGCGGGACGTCCGTCAGGAGATGATGGCCGCCGATCTCGTGCTCCCGTCCCTGGATGCCGGCGAAGCTTCCTTGTTCCAATACGTCAACCGGCCGCACGGCGACATTTCCTTCGAAGCCATGGTTGACGGCCTGGTCGCCTTTACCGAGGGCTTTACGGGGGCGGTCTGGCTGGAGGTCGTGCTTCTGGGCGGTGTCACGGGCATCTCCGGCGAGGCCGAGAAGATCGCCGCCATCGTTCGGCGCATCCGACCGGCGCGGGTGCAGCTGAACACCGCGGTTCGGCCGCCCGCCGAGGAATTCGCCTTGCCCCTGTCCACGGCCGATCTGTCCGCCTTGAAAGGCTTCTTCCCGGGAGTCGTCGACATCGTCGGCGCGGGCGGGCAGAGCGGCCAGCCGGTCCGGGTCGCTTCTGAAATCAGCGATGCGGACGTCATGGCGCTCCTCAGGCGACGGCCATGCACCGTTGCGGATGTATCGGGCGGACTTGGGATTCATCCGGGCGAGGCGATCAAGCACCTCGACGGGCTGCGGATCGCCGGGCGGGTCGGGACGTATGTCAACGGCGGGGAACGATTTTTCAAGTCAAGGGAATACGAACCCGAAGGTGTTCCGGAGTCAGGGCCTGTCACCGTTTCCGGTTTTAGGATGTCGAGGCAAAGTTGAAAGAAGGGAGGACATCGCGTATGGGAAAGGAAATCAAGGCAGGATGCGCCCGGCCGACCGGCGGCCCGGTCGGGGAAAAAGCGGACACGCCCCAAGAAACCCCTAAGCATGCAACGAGCAAGGAGGTCAAGGCGATGATCACGGTCGGCAAAAAGGCGCCCGATTTTACGGCGCCGGCGTACCACAAGGGCAAGTTCGTCTCCGTCCAGCTTTCGGAATTCCTCGGCAAATGGGTTGTCCTGTGCTTCTATCCCGGGGACTTCACCTTTGTCTGAGCGACGGAAATTTCGGCGGTCGCCGAAAAATATCCCGAGTTCAAGAAGCTGGGCGTGGAGGTGCTCTCCATGAGCGTGGACAGCGTCTTCGTCCACAAGATGTGGGACGACCACGAGCTGTCCAGGATGGTCAAGGGCGGCGTGCCCTTCCCGATGCTGTCCGACGGCGGCGGCCGGGTCGGCTCCGTTTACGGCGTCTATCTGGAGGATGCGGGCGTGGAGGCCCGGGGACGGTTCCTGATCGATCCCGACGGCGTCATCCAGGGCTTCGAGGTCCTCACGCCGCCGGTGGGGCGCAACGTGGGCGAAACGATCCGGCAGATCCAGGCCTTCCAGCACGTCCGCAAAAGCAAGGGCACGGAGGCCACACCTTCGGGCTGGAAACCGGGGAAACTCACGCTGAAGCCCGGTCCGGGACTTGTGGGCAAGGTCTGGGAGGTCTGGAAAACGAAGATGGCGTTCGATTGAAAACGGTCAGGGCGAATCATGAATACGGCGCACGGGTGAGACCGTCCGTGCGCGCCGATGCGGGAGTGAGGTTGCGTGGAAGAGGAGTTGATGTCGGTCGAGGAGAGGCTGGGCCTGACCAGGACTGAAGATCAGCCGCGTTACGGGGAGAAGTTGCTGCATTATGGAAACAGCGCCGAGGCCATGGGTGTCATGGACAACCCGGACGCCCACGGCCGGGTGGACGGCTTCTGTGGCGATTCGACCGAGATGTTCCTGGCGATCCGGGACGGGGTGATCGCAGAGGCCCGCTTCACGACGAGCGGATGTTTTTTCAGCCGGGCGGCGTGTCATGCCGCGGTGGCCCTGGCGAAGGGGAAACCCGTCGCGGAGGCGCTCAAGATCGACGAAAACGCGATTCTGGCCGAGCTCGGGGGTATGCCGGAGGATCACGAACATTGCGCCTATCTGGCCTCGTTGACGCTCCGGTGGGCTGTCGAGGAATGGCGGGAGAAGCGCGGTCCCGGAGGAAGGGTGCGGCCGGATGCCGCGTGGTGACGAAAACACAGGGAGTGGAGAAGTGAACCATGGTGGCGAAGAAAATCTTTCTGACCAAGGGCGTCGGAAGTCACCGGGAGGAGCTCCACTCCTTCGAGTTGGCCCTCCGGGACGCAGGGATCGAAAAGTGCAACCTGGTCCAGGTGTCGAGCATCATGCCGCCGGGATGTCGGCTCATCACCCGGCCACAGGGATTGCAGGAGATCAAACCGGGCGCCATCACGTATTGCGTCATGAGCCGCTGCTGCAGCAACGAGCCGCGGCGGCTCCTCGCGGCGTCCGTGGGCCTGGCCATTCCGAAGGACCGGCAGGCGTACGGCTATATCAGCGAACACCACGCCTTCGGCCAGACGGAACGGCAGGCGGGGGATTACGCGGAGGATCTGGCGGCGGCGATGCTGGCCTCGACCCTGGGTATTGCGTTCAACGTGGACGAGAGCTGGGACGAAAAGAAGGAGATTTTCCGGATCAGCGGCAAGATCGTGGCGACGAAGAACATTACCCAGTCGAGCATCGTGAAGAGCAAAGGCTACACGACCGTGCTGGCGGCCGTGGTGTTCGTGCTTTGAATGTCATTCATTTTTAACGAAAGAAGGGAGACAAACGTTTTGAAGAAAATTGCCTTGAATGCCTTGGACCGGGTGGAGATCCTGACCCTGCAGGACAACACGATCGACATCACGATGATGGACAACAGCGCCATTGTACAGCGGGCGATGGCCATCAAGGAGGGACAGATCCGGAACTCCATCCTGGCGGAGCATGGATTTTCCGCCCTCGTGAAGACAACCGCCGCCGGGAAGACCCGCACGCTGCTCTTCGATTTCGGCTATTCCGAGGAGGGGGCCGCCTATAACGCCCGCGCCCTGAACGCCGACCTCACGCAGGTGGAGGCCCTGGCGCTCTCCCACGGCCACAGCGACCACATGGGCGGCTTTGCCGCGCTCACGGCGATGATCGGGAAGAAGGGCCTGCCCTTCTACGTCCACCCGGGGATCTTCAAGACCCCCCGTTACGTGAAGTACGGCGAGGGGCTCAAGTTCGACTTTCCCACGATCACCCGGGCAAGCCTGGAACAGGCCGGCGTGAACGTCGTCGAGGCGAAGGCGCCCGTCACGCTCCTGGACGGCGATGTGGGATTTCTGGGGGAGATCGAGCGGGTGACGGATTTCGAGAAGGGTTTTCCGATCGCCTTTTTCCAGGAGGACGCCGTGGAGAAGTGGGACCCGATCGAGGACGACACTGCGGTGGTCATGAATCTGAAGGGAAAGGGCCTGATCGTTCTGTCCGGCTGCGCCCATTCGGGCGTCGTCAACACGGTCCGCCACGCGCAGGCCGTGACGGGCGTCGAGAAGGTGCATGCCGTGATGGGCGGGTTCCACCTGTCCGGACCGTTTTTCGAGCCGATCGTCGGCCGGACGACGGAAGAGCTCCGGAAGCTCGCCCCCGATTACGTCATCCCGACGCACTGCACCGGGCGGAAGGCGATCCTCTATATGGAGAACGCCATGCCGGAGCAGTTCATCCTGAACATGTCGGGGACGAAACTGACCTTCGCCGCCTGAGGCGGTCCCGGCGGCGGGCATCCCTGCCTTCCGCTCGAATTCCCGTCAGCGTGCCGGGTGGGGCCGATTCGGACGCAAGATGAAAGGAGGACGCACGATGAGGAAGCATGGATGGTTCAAGATCCTTCCCCTGGTCCTGTTTCTGGTCGGCCTGCCGGCGGTCGGCGCCGCGCGGGACATCGCGCCGATCGTTTCCACCGCGTGGCTGCAGGCAAATCTGTCGATGCCCGGATTGGTCATTGTGGATGTTCGGAAGGTCGAACAATACCGCGAGGGTCACGTCCCCGGTGCCGTCAACGCCTTCTACCGCGCCTGGGCGTTCAAGCGGGGAGACCTCTATACGGAGATACCTGAGGAGGACGACCTGTTCGATCTGGTCGGTTCGATCGGGCTCTCCCGCGACAGCCGGGTCGTGGTGTACGGCCGGACGGATACGCTCCGGGAATGCTTTCACACGACCCGGGTGGCCTGTACGATGAAATACGCCGGCCTCGTCAACGTGGCGATCCTGGATGGCGGGTTCAATAAATGGGTGCAGGAAAAGCGGGCCGTGTCCCAGACCGTGACCCGGGCGGAGGAACGCCCCTACAAGGGAGCCGTCCGGAAAGACATGTTCGTCAACAAAGCCTATGTCCTGAAAAACTACGATCGCCTCGTGCTCCTCGATGTCCGCGAACCGGACTATTTCATCGGGAAGCGTAAACTCGACTGTATCGACCAGGCCGGCCGGCTGCCCGGCGCGGTCAACCTGCCGACGTCCTGGGCCTTCACCCCCGAGCGGACGTTCAAAAGCAAGGAACAATTGACCGTCCTCGCCGAAGCCGCCGTGGGGACCGACCGGTCGAAGGAGATTATCACCTATTGCGATACGGGCCAGTGCTGCCCGACCTGGGCGCTCATCCTGAGGGAGATTCTGGGTTATCCGAACGTGCGGCTCTACGACGGCGCCCTCCAGGAATGGATGCACGACCCCCAGGCGCCGGTGATCAAATAGACTGGGGTCCTGCCGGGCAAATCCCCGGATCACGGGGGATGCCGGCGGGCGAATCCGTCGAGGAACGATGTCGGAAGAGCTTCGCTGGGTGAAAACCCACTGTGCGCGCATGGACCACGGGGGCTGCGGCCTCCGGGTCGGGGTCCGGGGCAACGAAATCGTCCGGATCGAGGGGGATCCGGACGGGTACCTGAACCGGGGGTATGCCTGTTTCAAGGGGCGGGTGTCGGCGGAGCGCCTCACCCATCCCGACCGCCTGAAGCAACCGCTGAAACGGGCGGGAGGGCGGGGCGAAGGGAAATGGCGGGCCATTTCCTGGTCGCAGGCCCTCGAGGAGACGGCCGAGAACCTGCGGCGCATCCGGGAGACCTACGGCGCCCGGGCCGTGGGTTTCGGCGTCGGCATGCCGAAGGGGCTCGAACATTTCGTCCTGATCCGCCTGGCCAATCTCTTCGGCTCCCCCAACGTCGTCGCTTCCCAGGATGTCTGCCACGCCCCCCGGGAGATCACGGGCGTCCACACCTGCGGGTTTTACCCCGTGGCGGACCTCCATCATCCGACCAGGCTGGTGTTGCTCTGGGGAAGCAATCTCACCTCCACTCACGAAGAGGGGCAGATCGCCGTTCAACTCCTGGCGCGGGTGAAGGACGGCGCGAAACTCGTCGTTGTGGACCCTCGGCGAATCGAGCTCGCCGAGAGGGCCGACCTGTGGCTCCCGCTCAGGCCCGGCACGGATCCGGCCCTGGCCCTCGGGATGCTCCACGTGATCTGCGAAGAATCCCTGTACGACAAGGCCTTCGTCGAGACGTACACCTGTGGCTTTGAAGACCTGGCGCGGCAGGCGAAAGCGTATCCCCCCGAGAGGGTGGCGGGGATCACCTGGGTGCCCGCCGAGCAGATCCGCCGGGCCGCCCGGATGTACGCCGCGGCGAAACCGGCGGCCCTCCAGTGGGGCAACGCGGTCGAACACAGCGTCAACGCCTTCGACGCGGTCCGCGCGCTCGTCTGTTTGATGGCCGTCTGCGGCAACCTCGAGGTCCCCGGGGGCAACGTCAACGCCCGGGAACCGAAGATCATGGGCCTCGGACCGTTCGTCCGCGCCGACCTCATCCCGGACAAGCGCAAGGAGATGATCGGCGCCCACCATGGCGTCATCCCGCGGCTCATGACGGTCGCCCCGGCCTTCTTCCGTCAGGCAGTTTTGGAGGACGCGCCCTATCCCGTCCGGGGCTACTACGGGATGTGCACGAATCCGATGGTGGCCTGGGCGGACAGCGGGCGCACCTTCGAGACCTTCAAGCGCCTCGACTTCGTGGCCGTCGCCGATCTCTTCATGACGCCGACGGCGGCCATGGCGGACATCGTCCTGCCCGTCGCCCATCAGTACGAGATGAACGACATCGGGCACTACGGTCTCGGCCACGGCGTCATCTTCGCCCGTCCCAAGATCGTCGAGCCGCCCGAGGGCTGCTGGCCGGACATGAAGATCCTGAACGAACTGGGGAAGCGCGTCTCCTCCCCCGAGCTGTGGCCCGAGGATCACGAAACGTTCCTGGAGGACGTCGTCCGCCCGGCGGGACTGACCTACCGGCAGTTCGTGGAGATGGGATACCTCAAAGGGCCGGACCGCTTCCGAGCCTACGAAGAGAAGGGATTTTCGACGCCGACGGGGAAGGTGGAACTGCGCCTGAGCACCGCCGGGAAGTTCGGGCTTACGGCCCTGCCCGAATTTCCGGGATTTCCCGAGGAGGACGATCCGGACTATCCGCTGCTCCTGATCAGCGCGAAGAGCCGCTATTTTTTACACTCCTCCTACCGCTGGATGCGAAGACTCAGGGAAAGACGGCCCCATCCGACGGTGGAGATCCACCCCGCGACGGCCGCCCGTTACGGCATCGGCGACGGGGAGGCGGCCGTCATCGAGACGAGGCACGGTGCGATGACCCAGCGCGCCCGGCTGACCGATGGCCTCGATCCCAGGGTGATCTGCGCCTCCCCGGGATGGTGGTTCCCGGAGGGGGACCCGGCCCGCCAGTACGACTGGCGGGAAGCGAATGTCAATCTGTTGACGTCCGTTGAAAAACTGGGCCGGGAGTTCGGGACCCCCAATCTGAAGGGCCTGCCCTGTCGCCTGCGCGAACCGCGCCCTTGACCTTGTTCCCCGGATGCCCGGGCGAGGTCGTTCAGCGCCTTCCCGAAGGCCTTGACGGCCCGCACGTCCCCGTCATCCCGCCGATCGGGTCGGTGTCCGGGATCTCGCCTCCCTCCAACCCTACAGCCCCTTCTTCTCGAACCCGTAGAAAAGTCCGACAAAGGCCGCGATCAGGATGACGATCACGATCCAGTGGTTGACGCCCAGGGCCGCCGGGATGCTGATCTTGCCGAAGTTTCCCCAGGTGAGCACGGTCGCCTTGAGGAACGGGTACGCCTCGGCGAAGAGGCCCGCCCCGAGCAGCATTCCCAAAAGGCCGAACAGGCTGTCGTAGCGCCCCTCGCCCAGGGCCGCCATGGCCGTGGCCGGGCAATAGCCCACCAGGCCCCAGCCGATGCCGAAGATCAGGCCGCCCAGGATGTTTGCCCCCAGGATCGTGGACTTGATGGAGAGTTTCACCATCCCCAGGTCGAGCAGCAGGTAGATCCCCACCATGGCGACCAGGATGGCGCTCAGCATGAATTTGACGATGGTCATGTCCTGCAGGCGCAGGGCGCCCAGCTGACGATCGTAACGGATGACTTGGGCCTTCTGCATGATGAATCCGAAGAGAAGGCCCGTGACGGCGCCGGTCAGAAGTTCGTTCATGGCCGTTGACCTCCTCCATACAGGATTCTGGCCATGACGATGCCGGCCAGGAAGAAACAGACCAGAGAGATGTACCCGCTGACGGCTATCTGAGCCAGACCGCTCAGACCGTGACCGCTCGGTCACCCGTCCGCGAGACGCGCGCCGAACATCACGATCACACCGCCGAAGAACGCCAGCGCCCAGCGGCGGACGCGGGAAGACCCGAAGCGCGCCTCCCACATCGCGGGCACCGGAACCGCCCGCCGTTCACCGGACAGCGAGGCCGCCGCGAGAGAACCGAAGAGAACCGACAGAACAAACATTCCCTGCCAGTCGAGCTTCGCCTTCTCCTTGAGGAAATACTCCATGCCGGCCACTTTCTCCGGTGCGACGGTCTGCTCGACAAAGCCCGCGGCGCGGACGAAGGTCGTCGAGGCCCCGAAGTACTTCCCCGTGAGAAAGACCGACAGGACCAGCAGCAGACCGGCCAAGACGCCGGCAACGTAAGGGGACCACGTTTTTGCTCGCATGACGCTCATCCTCCTCTCCCAAGATGCCGCAATTTATGACATAAATCGCCTGCTGCGGCAACCTCAAAATAGCACGGCGCTGAGGGGCGTTTCCCCGGGGAAAAGAACGCTCGTCGTTCGCCGGCCGCTTCCCGACGGATCAGCCGTTTCCGAATGACACAAAGGCTTGCCAAATTCCTTGTTTTCTTTTAAAGTGAAAACCGGTTTCTCGGATCATATCTTGAATTCACGGGGAGGGAACGAACGATGCAGAGAGCGAGCGATCTTTTGAAGGGCAAATCGAAGCAGTTGTGGACGATTCTTCCGGAGGCTTCGGTGCTCGACGCCCTGAAGCTCATGGCGGAGAAGGAAATCGGGGCATTGGTGGTCATGGACAAGAAGGATAAGGTCGTCGGCATCTTCTCGGAACGGGATTACGCGAGAAAAATCAGCATCAAGGGTAAAAAATCCCTCGATACCCGCGTCAAGGAGGTGATGACGCCGTTTGAGAAGATGTACACGATCAAGCCCGATACGCCGGTGGAGGACTGCATGGTGCTGATGACCGGGAAACACATCCGGCATTTGCCCGTTTTTGACGGGCCCAAGTTTGTCGGCCTCATCTCGATCGGCGATGCCGTCAAGGCCCAGATCGCCCAGAAGGATGCGCTGATCGATCAACTGAGCAATTATATCGGCGGGAAGTACTGAGCCGGGCATCGCGGGTTTGACGGGTTTCTCTCCGGGGCAGGATCCTTACGGGTCCTGCCCTTTTTCGTCCAGAGGACGTCTTGTCTCACGGCTGAATAACAAGGGGGGCGCGATCGCCGCGCCGATGGTCGTCCCGACGGAAGGGGCGGGCCAGGTCGGCGCCCGACCCCGCTGGAGCGGGAAGCATCCGCGGACCCGAACGGGGGGACGACCCCCGCCGGGCCCGCGGCCTTGTTTCGGGAGGCGGCTACATGTCGTAATCCGTCTGCCAGTTGCGGTGGTCCAGATGGGCGTACTTCGGCAGGAACCGCGTGGGCAGCGCCAGGGCGTCCTTCCGGAACGGCGGGGCGAGCTGTTTACCGTCCACGACGAACTCCAGGACCGTGGGCCGGCGGACCTTGAGGGCCGATTTAAAGGCCTCCCCGATCTGGTCCGGATGCTCCACGCGGATGCCGCGGGCGCCCAGGGCCTCCGCCGCCGGGACGAAACTCGCGGGGTTCGGGATGTCGACCCCGATGAAGCGGTTGTTGTAGAAGTCCACCTGGTTTTTGGCCTCGGCGCCCCACCACATGTTCCGGAAGACGCAGGCGATGACCGGCAGGTTGTGCTCCACGGCGGTGCTGATCTCGTGGAGGCTCATCCCCCAGGCCCCGTCGCCGATGATGGCGACGACCGGCGCCTTGGGGCGGGCGAGCTGGGCGCCCAGGGCCGCCGGGTAGGCGAAACCCGTGTTGCCGAAGGTGAGGGCCGCGATATGCCGTCGGCTGCCCTTGAAGGTGAAGTAGCTGTTGGCGGTCGAGGACACGTTGCCGATGTCGGTGGTCAGGATCGCGTCCGCGGGCATCATGCGGGACATCTCCAGCAGGACGCGGCGGGGGTTGATCGGCGTTCCCTTGACCATCGCCAGCCGGACGATTTCCTGCTCCCATTTTTTCTTCTCCGCGGCGATTTTCGCCAGGCGCGCCGTATCCGGCTTCCGCCGCTTGTCCGTGGCCTGGAGGCGCTTCAGGATCTCCACCGCGGCCTCCTTCGCGTCCCCGATGATGCCGACCTCGACGGGGTGCGTCCGGGCGATGTGTTTCGGGTTGATGTCCACCTGGACGATCTTCGCCTTCTTCGGGAAGTAGTTGATGTCGTACTGGGGGAGGGTGCCGAAGACGGACAGGCGCGTGCCCACGGCGAGCATCACGTCCGCCTTGGCCAGGGTCCGCATCGCCGCCTTGGAGCCCATGTACCCGATGGGGCCGACGTACAGGGGGTGGTCCCCGTAGAAGGCGTCGTTGTGCAGGTAGGTCACGGCAACCGGCGCGGTCAGGTGCTCGGCGATGGCCTTGATCACGTCCAGGGCGTCCGCGTCCACGACCCCCCGCCCGGAGACGATGACGGGATTTTTCGCGTTCGCGAGGAGCTTCGCCGCCCGCTCGATATCGGCGAGCGATCCGCATCCCCGGGCGTCCACGCGGTAGCGGTGGGGCGGAAGGATCTCCTCTTCCAGCTCGCCGTAGAAGTAGTCCCGGGGGATGTCGTACAGGACCGCCCCGCGATCGGCGTAGGCGATCCGGAAGGCCGTCCGCAGGCAGTCGGCTGCCCGCTTGGGATGGGGCACGCGGACCGTGGCCTTCGTGATGGCCTTGAAGACGGAGACCTGGTCGCACTCCTGGAAGCCGTCCCAGCCGATGGTCGGCGTCCCCGCCGACGGGGAGATGATGACGAGCGGCGTATGGCCCATGTTGGCCGCCGCGACCGAGGTGACCATGTTCGTGATCCCCGGTCCGTTCTGCCCCGTCAAGACCCCGGCCCGGCCGGTGATCCGGGCGTAGGCGTCCTCCATGTGCCCCGCGCTCTGTTCGTGCCGCACGGGGATGAAGCGGATCCCCGCGGTGGGAAAGAGATCGAGCATGTCCATAAAGGCGCTTCCGACGATGCCGGTGACGTGATCCACGCCTTCGGCGAGCAGGGTTTCCACGATCGCCTCGCTGGGCGTCATTTTGATCTTAGCCATGGTGATACCTCCATTGAGTTGAATTCCGTTCGTTGTCCGGTTGACCCCGTCGCTTCCCCGGCGGGGCAGGTTGCCGCCGCCATCAGCCGGGTTCCCGCCCCGGATCGATGAGCTTCCGCGTTTCCCGGGCGATCATGCGCTCCTCGTCCGTCGGGATGACGTAGATCCTGACCCGGCTCTGTGGCGTCGCGACGTCCGTTTCCGTCCGGGCGAGGGCGTTCTTCCCGTCGTCCAGCGCGATGCCGAAACACGCCAGACGCCGGCAGATCCGCCGGCGGATGTCGGGCGAGTTCTCGCCGATGCCGGCCGTGAAGACGAGGGCGTCGAGGCCCTCCAGGGTCGGCAGGAGCGAACCGATCCCCTTGGCGATGCTGTATGTGAAGACGTCGAGGGCGAGCGTCGCCCGTTCGTTCCCCTCCCGCGCGGCCTTCAGGAGGTCCCGGAAATCGCCGGAGATCCCGGAGATCCCCAAAACCCCGCTTTGGGAGTTCAGGATGTCCATGACGGCGGCGGGAGACAGGTCCTCTCGCTCGGCGAGGAACGGGACGAGCGCCGGATCGATGTCCCCCGAGCGGGTTCCCATGACGACGCCCGCCAGCGGCGTGAAGCCCATCGTCGTATCGATGGAGTGGCCGTCGCGGACGGCGCAGAGGCTGCACCCGGCCCCGAGGTGACAGGTCACGATCTTCAGGTCCGCCAGGGGACGGCCCGCGAGTTCGGCGGCGCGCTCGGCCACGTAGCGGTGGGAGGTGCCGTGGAAGCCGTATTTGCGGATCCGGTAGGTGTCGTAGTAGCGATGCGGGATCGCGTACGTGTAGGCCAGGGGGGGCATGGTCTGGTGGAAGGCCGTGTCGAAGACGGCCACCTGCGGCACCTCCGGCAGCAGTTTCCGGCAGACCTCGATTCCCGCCAGGTTGTGGGGGTTGTGGAGAGGCGCCAGCATGCTGCACGCCTTCAGGTTGACGAGGACCGCGTCGTCGATGATCACGGGGGTCCGGAAATATTCGCCGCCGTGGACCACCCGGTGACCGATGGCCGTGATCGCCGCGGGATCGATGCTGCCCGCCCGCGGACCGCCGGGCTGCATCCCGAGGAGGATTTCCAGCGCTTCCCGGTGATCCCGCAGGGGGTGTTCGAAGGAAACGGCCGCCGCGCCCTCCGCCTGATGACGGATCCCGGCGCCCGCCCGGCCGATCCGTTCCGCAAAGCCGAGCGCCGCCACCCGGCCGCTTTCCATGTCGTAGAGCTTGTACTTCACCGACGAGCTTCCGCAGTTGAGAACCAGAATCTTCATGGCCATTTTTGCATTCAAATCTTTTCCCCGGGGTCGCCTGACCTGCGCCTTGAACTGTTCCCTTCGCCTTTCGCCGTTAACCGTTCGCCCTCAGCCCTGCCCCATCTCCAGCACCACCTTCACCGAGCGGCTGGACGCCTTCCGCACGGCGGCCAGGATCGCCTCCCGGTACCGTTCCAGCGGGAGGCGGTGCGTGACGAACCCCTCCGGCTTCAGCCGCCCCTCCCGCATCCAGCGGATGGCGAGGTCGTAGTCCCGGATCCGCTCCCCCCGCCACTCTTCGGCGGCGAAGGAGACGCTGCCCATCAGGTTCACCTCGTTGTACCACACGGGCGTCATGTCCAGCGTCAGGGGTTTCAGGGTGACGCCGATCAGGATGACGGTGCCGCGCGCCCGTGCGAGGCGCAGGGAGAGCCCCAGGGTGGCGGCGACGCCCACGCAGTCGTAGATCCGGTCGAAGCCGCCCAGGAGGGTCCGGCGGTTTGCCCGGCCGGTGACGACCCGCCCTCCCGTCCGCTCCGCCGTCCTGGCGAGGAGGTCGTCGCGGGCCAGCCAGACCTCGTCCGCCCCGCACCGCCGGGCCATGTCCTCCTGGAAGGGGAATTCGGCGATCGCCGTGATCCGGCAGTCCGGACAGACGATCCGGAGGACCTGCAGGACAAAGTAGGCGATCGTGCCCGCCCCGTAGACGAGGACCGACTCCCCGGGACCGGGCGGGGCGCGCAGAACCCCGTGGATGGCGCAGGCCGCCGGCTCGACCAGGACCGCCTGCGCGTCCGCGAGATCGTCGGGGACGGCCATCAGACCTCCGGCGGGGATGAACAGCTCGTCGCTCAGCCCGCCGCCGATGGAATCCTGAAGTCCCGTCCGCTCGCACTGGTGATAGTGGCCCGCCCGGCAGAACCCGCAGGGGTCGAGGCCGTGCGCCAGGCAGGAGCCGCCGCCGGTGCGCATCTGCCGGATGACCCGGTCGCCCGGCTTGAAGCCGCTGTCCGGGGGCGCGTCCAGGACGTGCCCCACGAGTTCGTGCCCCAGGTACTTGCGCGTGCTGCCCGGCAGGAGGGCCGGATGGACGCCCAGATCGGCATCGAGGAAGATCAGGTGCAGGTCGCTCCCGCAGATCCCGCCCTGGTGGTTTTTCACGTGGACCCAGCCGGCCGGGGGGGCGGGCGGCGTCATCTCCTGGTACTGGAGCGTGGACAGGCGGCTCCACAGCACGCCCGGCCAGAGCCCGCGGAGGGCCTTGACGGCGAGGAAGCGGGCGGGCGTGGTCTCGACGTAGAGGGTCTTCATGATCGCCTAGGCCTCCGTTTCCTTCCTGACGCCCAGCGCGATCCGGTAGAGGGCCGTCAGGATGATGAAGCCCAGCGCCCAGACGCCCAGCGTGATCGCGACCTCGGGGCCGGTGGGCGCGTATTCCGTGATCCGCCCCAGGGGGGAGGGGACGAACCCGGTGACGACCAGCCCCAGCCCCTTTTCGATCCACAGCGAGGCGAAGGCGGCGACGCAGGCGAGCGCGAGCCGGGCCTCGTTGCGCCGCAGCGCCGGAACGATCAGGATCACGAGGGCCAGGGCGGCCAGGACGGCCGAGGTCCACATCCACGGGACGAGCCGCGTGTGCCCCTCCAGGCCGGCGTAGAGGTAGCGGAACGGCTCCGCGTGACCGGGGATGCCGCTGTAGAAGGCCGTGAAGAGCTCCATCAGGACGAAGAAGAGGCTCGCCGACAGGGCGTAGGCGATGATCCGCGCCAGCGCCTGGAGCGGCTCGCGGCCCGCGTCGAAGCCGCCCCAGCGCCGCAGAACGAGGCACAGGAGCACGAGCAGCGCCGGCCCCGAGGCGAAGGCGGAGGCGAGGAAGCGGGGGGCCATGATGGCCGTGAGCCAGAAGTCCCGCCCCGGCAGGCCGGCGTAGATGAAGGCCGTGACCGTGTGGATGCTGATCGCCCAGGGGATCGAGAGCCAGATCAGGGGCTTGACCCAGGCGGGCGGCGCCGTGCCGTTGCGCTCGTTCTCCAGGACCGTCCAGCCGATGACGAGGTTGAGCAGGAGGTAGCCCGTCAGGACGACCATGTCCCAGAAGAGGATCGAGCGGGGCGAGGGGTGCAGCAGGACGTTGAAGGCGCGCTCCGGCCGGCCGAGATCGATGACGACGAAGCTCACGCACATGACGACGGCGGCGACCGCGAGGAATTCCCCCAGGATCGTGATCCGCCCGAACGCCTTGTAGTCGTGGAGGTAGTAAGGCAGGACGACCATGACGGCCGAGGCCGCGATTCCGACGAGGAACGTGAACTGGGCGATGTAGAGCCCCCAGGTGACGTCCCGGCTCATCCCCGTGATGCCCAGGCCGAATTCGAGCTGCCGGAGGTAGAAGAACGCGCCCGTGCCGGCGATGGCGGCGAGGAACGCGAGCCATCCCCAGTAGCGGCGATTTCCGTGCAGGGCCTTTTCTAACATGTCATCCCCCGGCTCCCCGTCTCATAAGGTGTAAAAAACCTGGGGCTCCGTCCCCAGTTCCGGTTTGCGCCGGAGGACCGTCCGTCCGGCGATGGCGCGCCGCACCGCCGAGCCGGGCGCCTCCAGGTCGCCGAAGGCGAGGGCCTTCTGCGGACAGGCCGCGACGCACGCGGGCGGCTTGCCCACGGCGAGCCGCTCCACGCAGAAGTTGCACTTCTCCACGACGCCCTTCGTCCGCGTCGGGAATCCGGGATCGATGCGGCGGATGAACGGCCGGGGATCGCGATAGTTCATGCTGCGGGCGCCGTAGGGGCAGGCCGCGATGCAGAACCGGCAGCCGATGCACCGGTGGTAGTCCATCATGACGATCCCGTCGGGCCGCCGGAAGGTCGCCCCCGTGGGGCAGACGCGGATGCAGGGCGGATTCGCGCAGTGGTTGCACAGGGCGATCACCGGCCCCGCCTGACGCCGGGGTTCGAGGTGCGCATGGACCTGTGCGGGGAAGATCCGGCCGAAGGTCTCCCGGCGGATCCACGCGATCTCGTCCTTCGGCCGGTCGAAGAACGGGACGTTGTGGGCCGCGTGACAGGCGGCGATGCAGTCCGTGCAGTCCGGGCGGCATTTCGCGAGGTCGACGGCCATCCCCCAGCGGGCGGCCTTGAGCGCGCGGACATCCGCGCGGTAGCCGGGCGCTCCCGCCCACGCCGGCGCAAGCGCGGCCGGAAGCAGCGCGTCGGGGACGGCGGCGCCGATCAGGGCGATGCCCGTCAGTTTCAGAAAGTCTCTGCGGCTCCTGTGCATGACCTTAAATCCTGCATTCCGGTTTGATCGGGGAATCGACCCCCGGTCTTGTTCCCGCGCGCGGCGACGTCAACGGGAAACGGGGGCGCGGCCCCCCTGTTCCTCCGTCAGCCGAGGCGTGACCGTCGGCGCTTCACGCCGCGCCTCCGGGACGACGTGGCAGTCCCAGCAGGCCGGCTTCACGCCCGCGTCGTCATGACAGCGGTCGCAGAAGCGGGTCTTGTCGCTGTGGCAGCGCAGGCACGTCCCGGACAGGCTCGCCTCGATTTCCCGCCCGTCCCGGGCGACGTAGATCCGCCGGCCGTCGCGGGTCGCGGCGTCCCGCCAGTCGGCCAGCAGCGTCATGTGGTTCGCCCTCATGAACGGGGTCGCCTCGACGCACTTTCTCTCCGGCAGTTGACGGATGGCCGGGGTGTCGAGATCGAGGACCGGCGTCGGCCTGTCCCACCCGCCGTACCAGAAGGGCAGGGCGACGAGCGCGAGGAAGACGGCGAGCCCCGCGAAGATTTTCCAGCGATCCGTTCCCTTCATGGTCCGACGATCCTCTCCCGGCGGTGGAGGCCTCCGAACGGGTCCGCCCCGCCCCACCCCACCGCTTCATCCCTTCGCTTCGTCTATCCCGTCCGCTTGCGACGCCTGGAGGAGGGGCTCTCCCCGCAGGTCGGTCGTCCGATCCTTCTCCCCCGTCAGGACGAGGGCGTTGCCCACGAGCTCGTGCACGCCCATGACGCCTACCCCGGGGACCCAGTAGTCCATCAGGGGCGGCAGCGTCGCCCGGTCGATGGCGCACATGCAGGCCAGGCGGTTCACGCCGTGCCGTTCCCGGACGTGCTTCACCGCCATCGCCCGGGGGTAGCCCCCGCGCATCCGCATCTCCATGTTCTCGTCCGTGCCCAGGCCCGCCCCGCCGCCGCAGCAGAGGGTCTTTTCCCGGATCGTGTCCGCCGGCATTTCGAAGAAATGGTTGCATACATTTTTCAAAATGGCGCGCGGCTCCTCGAAGAGTCCCATCGCCCGCGCGGGGTTGCACGAGTCGTGGAAGGTGACCCTCAGGTGGTCGTTCCGGGCCGGGTCGAGCCGGAGTTTGCCGTTTTGAATCAGGTCGGCCGTGAATTCGGCGATGTGGACCATCCTCGTCCCGGCGGCGTTTTCGAACCGCGTCCCCGTGACGGGCGAGATCGGCGTTTCGAGGAAATCCGCCGGGCCGTTCATCGTGTCCATGTACTGGTGGATGACCCGCCACATGTGGCCGCACTCGCCGCCCAGGATCCATTTGACGCCCAGGCGCTTCGCCTCGGCGTAGATCTTGGCGTTTAAGCGCTTGATCATCTCGTGCGAGGTGAACAGGCCGAAGTTCCCACCCTCGGAGGCGAAGGTGCTCATCGTGTAGTCGAGGCCGAGCTCGTGGAAGAGCATCAGGTAGCCCATACAGGTGTAGGTACCCGGGTCGGCGAAGTAGTCCCCCGACGGGGTGACGAAGAGGATCTCGGCGCCCTTCCGGTTCAGGGGAACCTCCACGCGGACGCCCGCGCGGTCCTCGATGTCGTCGGCGAGGAAATCGATCATGTCGCGGATCCCGTGGGGCGGGATGCCCAGGTGGTTCCCCATCCGGAAGCAGTTCGCCGCCGGTTCGAGAACCCAGTTGATGTTGCAGCCGACGAGGGTCAAAAGCTCCCGGCCGATCATCGTGATCTCCGCCTGGTCGATGCCGTAGGGGCAGAAGACGGAGCAGCGGCGGCACTCGGTGCACTGGTAGAAGTAGTAGAACCACTCCTTCAGGACGTCCTCCGTCAGGTCCCGCGCCCCGGCGAGAGGGCCGAAGAGGCGCCCGGCCGCCGTGAAGTAGCGGCGGTAGACGCTCCGGATCAGCTCCGCCCTCAGGACCGGCATGTTCTTCGGATCGCCCGTCCCGATGTAGAAGTGGCACTTGTCCGCGCAGGCCCCGCAGCGGACGCAGATGTCCATGAAGAGGCGGAACGACCGGTACTTCTCCAAGCGCTCCCGCATCCCGTCGAGGATGATCGCGCGCCAGTTCTCCGGGAGCTTCCAGTCGGCGTCGGATGGCTGCCACACGCGCGGGTTGGGGAGGTCCAGGGTGGTCAGGCTCTTCGGGGTGGCGCTGTAACACCAGGTCCCCGGGCGGAAATCCACCGGAGCGTTCCGCCATCCGGTCCCGGGAGGCCGGTAGTCGATATGGCTCAGTTCTGCGGGCGTCGGAAGTTTATCGATCGCCATGGTTGCAAGTCCTGCCGATGTTTTTGCGGGAAGTCTCCGCTTCGCCCTTCGCGACAAGGGGGTCTAACCGTCTCATGATCATTCCTCCCGCTCGACGGGGATGCCCGCCGCCTTCATCTTACCCCGGAATTCGTCCTCGTATTCGGCGTAGGGGTGCACCTTCACCGGCGCGTTCCACGGGTTCACGTGACGCCGCCGCCGGTTGTCGTTGGCGAGGTTCCGGGTGGGGCTCAGGAAAACGCCCGCCAGATGCATGAGCTTGCCGAATGGGAGATAGGCGGCCAGGGCGCACACCAGGAAGAGATGGACGAAGAAGAACGCCCCCAGCTCCGCCGGGACCGCCGGGGAGAACGTGGCCCAGCCCACCGCGAGCGCCTTTACCTGGTTGAGATCGACCTTGAAGACATGCCGCATCAGGAGGCCGGAGACGGCGATCGCGCCGATCAGCAGGAGCGGGAAGTAGTCCGCCGCCAGCGTGATGTAGCGAACCTGCGGGATCAGGACCCGCCGGAAAAACAGGAACAGAAGGGCCGCCAGAAGCGCCGCGTCGGACAGATAGACGGTCGGAAGGCCGACGGCGAAGAGCCCGTCCAAGGCGATCAGGCTCTCGACCCAGGCCGGAACCGGCGTGAGAAAGAAGCGCAGGTGCCTGAGCACGATTACCAGGAGCGACCCGTGAAAGAGCAGCGCGAAGAACCACAGGCCCTTGGCGCTGACGTAAACGGGTCGATAGACGCACGCGGCCGTCACCGGCTCCGCGGCGCTTACCGCCTTGCCCGTGGGCGCCAGGCGCTGTTTCGTGTTCCGGAAGAGCGACCGGAAGCAGAGGATTTCGAGCGCCATCCGGCCGAGGACGCCCCAAGCCGTCGTGGGGTTGTCGAGGCGGTCCGGCCTGATCCAGGCAAGCGATCGCCCCTGCCCCGCGGTCGTGGGGATCCGGAAGGGGACGGGTGTGTTCGCCCAGCGGACGACGCGCCGGACGAATCCGGCGACGAACACCGCCAGGGCCGCGTAGGGGACACTGACGGCGAGCCAGCCGTCCCCGCCCGCCGCCCGCCCCGCGAGGGGGAGGACGATCAGGAGGGCGACGGCTATGAGCGGCACGAAAAGGGTCATGAGGACGATTCCTTCTGCCTCGTTCGTTTGATCAGGTCTTCCACGACGGTTCGTCACCGAAGCGCAGGATCGGTTTCTTCATGTCCGCCATGGCGTTAACGATCAGTTCGACCAGCCCGCCGTAGTAAAGGCGGCTGCGCTCCTCCGCGTGGTAATGGCCGATCAGGTCCCGGATGGCGCCCTTGCAGTTCGAGCAGGGGGCGCAGACGTACTTCGGGACCTCCGCCGGCTCGTTGGCGAAGGCCGCCAGGATCTGCATGAATTTCTTGCGGGAGCTGACCCGGTTCCGCCAGTCTGCGAAGTTGTGTCCCGACATGAGGGCGAACCCGGAACCTCCGCCGCAGCAGTAATTCTCCACCCCATGTGGCGTCATTTCCCGGAAGCGCGGCGCGATCTTTTCCAGGATGCGCCTCTGGGGGGCCACGATCCCCATGGAACGCACGACATTGCAGGGATCGTGCAGCGTCACGGGAAAATCGTTTCTGCGGGGATCGAGCCGCAATTTACCGCTGAGGACGATGTCCGCGAGCGTGACCAGGGCCGATTCGCGCGGGACATTGAGATCGCCCGTCAGCAGACGGTCGGCGACGACCGTGAGCGCCTTGTGTGCATGGCCGCACTCGCCGATGACGATTTTCTTGACCTTGAGGCGGCGGGCGATGTCGGCATGCCGGACGGCGACGCGGGAAAACTGGACATCGTCGTACCACAGCCCGTAGTTGACCACGTCGTAACCGGCCGCCTCCGAAGACATCGTCCACGAAACGCCGGCCGCCTGAAATATGACGGCGAACGCCCCGACATTGTCCGGCCAGGCCAGCATCTCGCCGGCATTGTGGACGAGCAGGATCTCCGCGCCCTCCACATCCCAGGGGATGTCCACCTTCCAGCCCGTAATCTCTTCCATCTCTTCCTGGATGAACTCGACGCTGTCCTTCGCGCCCGGGGGTTTCATGCCGGTGGAGGAGCCGACCTGAAGATGCTGGACGGTTCCTTTTTCGTGGATTTCCTTGGGGGCGATGCCCATTTCCTGCGAGAAGAGCTTGCGGATCTCGTGCGCGATCAGGCCGTTGTCCACGCCGATCGGGCACGCCGCGGCGCAGCGGCGGCAGAGGGTGCAGCGGTAGGACAGTTCGGCCAGGCGCGCGATCGCCGTCCAGTTCAAATCGATGTCGCCGGTCAGCTTGGCCGTCATCTTCCCGCCCGGCCTCAGATATTTTCTGTAAATCCGGCGCAGGACCTCGGCCCGGAAGGTGGGCCGGTAGATCTCCTTCCGGCCGCTCATTTCAAAAACGGGGCAGGCGTCGGCGCAGGTCTGGCACTTGGCGCAGTGTTCCATGGACAGAAGCAGCGGCTGCAAAAACGTCCAATTGTTCTCCTTCTCGAAGAGTTTTTTCAGACCGGAGAGGAACTGGCGGACCCGCGCGTCCTCCTCTTCCGGACTTGCGGGCCTGGGGATGGCGAGGGCCACGGTATCGTCCAGGGACGTCTCGATGTGCCGGACCTTCTCCGGCTTGAGCGGGGGAATCGCCGTGGCGTTGAAATCCTCGTAGGGCGGCGGGAGGGGTGCAAGATCCCCCGCCTCGATGTGCGACAGGCAGTCGGACGGCCGGGAGATGTCTGCGGGGGCGAGTCTCGTTCTCATTTCATCTCTCCGGGTTCCGAAGCGGCGATCTCGCGCCAGGATTTCCGTCCGTCCGCCCCCACGTGCCGGGCCTGCCAGGTCGGCCTGAGCCCGAGGTTTTTCTGGACGGCCGCTTCGATCTTTCCGCCCCGGCGGTTCGGGGCGTCATCCCATTTGACGCTATGATAGAAGAAATACTTCATCACCATGTGGGACATGTGCGTCAGGGGGATGTAGGCGGTCAGGAGCGAGGCCAGGACGACGGCCGCGGCTCCGGCCGCGGACGGACCGGGGACGGATGCCTCCAGCGCAGATCCGGCGGTCAGCAGGCCGAGCGTATAGGCCCGGGCGCCCGCAAGCGACGGATCGCCCAGCCCCGCCGCGAAGGCGCAGAGGAAGAACAGAAAAATAAACCCGAGATTGAAGTAATCGGCGAAGCTCGCGTAGTCCCTCAATTCCGGATCAGCGAGCCGCCGATAGAAAAGCCCCAGGCAGCCGATGTTCCCCAGGATCAGGCCGCTCCATCCCGCCAGGCCGATCAGGCCATTCAGCAGGTGGCCGAGCGGATGGCCGTCCGCCAGGGCGAGCAGGGCGTGAAGCGTGAGCAGGCCGAAGGTGGCCACCATCAGATACAGGCCGAAGTGAAAGGGAAAGGAGACCCACCAGAGGCGCCGGTTTTCCTTCCACAGGCCCCGCATGAGCAGAATCTCCGGCGCCATGTATTTCAGTTCGTTCCAGAGGGAGCGCTCATCGGGCCTTTCCCACCAGTTCAACGCCTCGAGGTAGGAGCCGCCGTAGGCCACCCGTTCGGTGGTTTCGTGCCGGACGGGATAGAGCTCCCAGCGGACGTGGACGGGCAGCGCGATCTGCCTCCGGATCCGGAGGCCCACCGCCAGGACGAACACGAGCGCGCACACATAGGTTAAAACGTAGAGTCCCATGACCTGCCTATTCCTGCTTCATCTCCTCCGTGCCCTGCCGTGCGCCCGTCGAAAGACCCGGGCCTGGCGGAGCCGGTCTTGCCCCGCCTGCGGCCGGAAAGGGCGGTCGCGTTTTTACACGCAGCCGGTCGGTTTGGCGAGACCCGCGAGCTTGCAGGCGCCGTTGCCCGGCCCCGAGGGGAAGAGTTCGTAGATCCGTTTCAGATCGAGCCCCGTCTCGCGGACCACCTTCCGCACCATCGGGGCGATCCCGAACTCCTGGTAATAGCTTCTCAGGTAGTTGATCACCTTCCAGTGTTCCTCGGTCAGCGGCCCTTCGATGCCGTCCGCGTGGGCGTAGGCCTCGGCGAATTCCTCGCTCCATTTGTCGAGTTCCTGGAGGAACCCGTCCTCGTCGACCTCGTAGGTCTTTCCGGCTAATTCGATCGTTGGCATGTGCAAACCTCCTTATAGAACATGGTTTATGGTTGTGCTTGCGGCGCCGTTCCTCGGGGGCGCCCGGTTCCGGCACGATCTTCCAGGAAGGCCGCCGGTCCCCGTGCCGCGCGGTCCGCGTCCCGCTCCCGGCGGGATCGCGTCCGGCGGTGGCGGAACGCCTGCTTCACCAGCGCCTCCGCCCAGCGGGGCTCGCCCGCGGCGTGGAGATGCGTGAAGAGCGCCAGGCAGTTGTTTGCGACCAGGCCGTCTCCCCGGCCGTCGATGCCCCCGCCCCGGACGACCCGGCAGCAGGGCGCCGCGCCGCCCGCGCCTCCGTTCAACAGGCGGGCGTAATGAAATTCGTGACCCTTCAGCGTCGTTCCGACGGGGAAGAAGGGATTGGCCTCCGTCACCTCGAGCCGGGTGTAGCCGTGCCCCTGCGGTTTGCGCTCCATGCTGAAGGCGACGGGCAGAACGCCCGCCATCGGAAACGTTTCCGTTCCGACCGTCAGCGTTTCGCCCAGATATACGAGGCCGCCGCATTCGGCGTAGACGGGCAGGCCGTCTTCGACGCCTTGGCGCAGCGCCTGCCGGAAGCGCCCGTTTTCCGCCAGGATCCGGGCGTGGGTTTCCGGAAAGCCGCCGCCGATGTAGAGGGCGTCGATCTCCGGCAGCGCGTCCGCGGTGCACGCGCTGATCTCCACGAGGGAGGCGCCCTGGGCCGCGAGGGCCTCGAGGTTCTCCGGGTAGTAGAACTGGAAGGCCGAATCGCGGATGATCCCGATGACCGGACGTCCTCCGTCCGGGATTTTCGGCCGACGCCGCCGGTGCGCCGTCTCCGGATGGCGCGCGCCGTCGGCCAGGTCGGCATCGCCTGCCGCCAGGGGCGGGGCCGACCCGGCGAGGGACTCCAGCCGCTCCATGTCCAGACAGTCTTCCGCGACCGTTGCAGCGCGCCTCAGGGCGCCGGTCACGTGGTCGTGCTCCTGCGGCGGCGTGAGACCGAGGTGGCGCTCGGGGAACGGGTAGTCGGCCATCCGGGGGACGGCCCCCAGGACGGGGATGCCGCAGGCCTCCTCGATGGCGCGCCGCAGGATTCCCTCATGGCGGCTCCGGGCGGTGCGGTTGAGGATGACGCCCCGGATGTCGACCGCGGGATCGAGGTGCTGGCACCCCAGGATCATCGCCGCGGCGGTCCGGGTCACCTTGTCGCTGTCCATGACGAGGACGACCGGAGCCGTCAGGAGCTTGGCCAGCTCCGCCGTACTGTGGCTGCCGGCCGCGTCGAGCCCGTCGTACAGGCCCCGGTTTCCCTCGATCAGGGCGAGTCCGGACGGCGGCGCGTACCGCCGGAAGGACGCCCGGACCCGGTCCGCGCCCATGAGGAACGTATCCAGGTTGCGGCAGGAGATTCCGGCCGCGGCCGAGAGCCACGCGGCGTCGATATAGTCCGGCCCCTTCTTGAAGGGGGCGACATCGAGGCCCCGGCGGCGCAGGGCGGCCAGGATGCCGACGGCGAGCGTCGTCTTCCCCGCGCCTCCGCGCAGCGCCCCGATCACGAGACGGGGGACGGCGGCGGAGACGGGGGATGTCGGCCAAACGGTTTGCGTTCGATCCATGTCTTTACCTGCCGATCTGCCAGGCGGAAACCCGATGCGCACGGTTCCGCGGCGGGCCGTCATGCATCCTTCGGGAAGTATTCCGCCAGCATCAGGTACGTCGTGCTGCCGCTCGACCAGTATTTGAGGGCCTCCTCGTCGAGCAGTTCCTTGACGGCCTCATGGACGGCGTGCCGGTCCACGTCCGGCAGGCCCTTCACGACGTCCTTGATGTAGAACATCTTCTTCTCGCCCTTCGATTTTTCCCGGAAATAGGCGAGGACCCGTTCCTTGATCTCTGCGCTCATATCACCCCCATTTGAACTGTGTGGTGGTCCGGAAGGTTTCCGTGGCCAGCGTGAAGTCGTCGATGTGCTTGTCCGTGAACGCGATGCCGGTGAGCGTGAAGAACCGCTCCCAGCCCACCCGTTCGATCCACTCCCCGAGGCGCTCGTGCTTCCGGGCGTGCGCCGCATAGACCTCGACGATGTTCTTCACCGCCGCCACGACCTCCGGCCAGCGCGGCGGGTTGTTCGGCAGGAAGGGGATGGCGAGCTTGGAGAACATGGGGGCGCTCCGCGCGTTGGAGACCTTGCCCCCCACCCAGATGGAGATGCCGTCGTTGTCCGGGTCGGCGATGGGCATGGCCGGGCAGACGGTGTAGCAGTTGCCGCAGTACATGCACTTGTCGTCGTTGACCTGGACGGTCTTGTTCTTCATGTCCGCCCGGATGGCCCCGGTGGGGCAGGACGCCACCGTCGTCGGGAGCTCGCAGACGTTCGGCAGGCGGCTGTTGTCCGGCCGGGGGGGCGTCCGATGGATGCCCAGGATGGCGATGTCGGAGCAGTGCACCGCGCCGCACATGTTGAGGCAGCAGGCGAGCGCGATCCGAACATGGGCCGGCAGGTCCATGTGGGTGAAGTGATCGTAGAGCTCGTCCATGATCGCCTTGACCGGCCCGGAGGCGTCCGTGGCCGGGGTGTGGCAGTGGACCCAGCCCTGGGTGTGGACCATGTTGCTGATGGAGTGGCCCGTCCCGCCGACCGGGTAGTTTTTGGCCTGCAACGCCTCGATCAGGGGGTCGACGCGGCGCTCGTCCGCCAGGAGGAACTCGATGTTGTGACGGCTGGTGAACCGCAGGTAGCCGTCGCAGTAGGTCTCGGCGAGGTCGCAGATCTCCCGGATGTGGTCCGTGGAGAGCAGACGCGGCGAACCGGCTCGGACGGTGTACAGGACGTCGCCGTTTTCGCCCACGTGCCTGAGCACGCCGGGCTTCACGATTTCATGATACCGCCACTTGCCGTAATTGTCCCGGATGATGGGCGGCAGGAACTGTTTGTAGTCGGGAGGACCGATGTCTGTCTTGGCCATGTCACTTCACCTCCTTCTTGTCGATCTCTTCGGGCCAGAAGAAGACGTACGGGTTGGTCCGCGGATGCTTGACCATCTGGGGGACGGCGGGCAGGCCCACGGCCTTGAGGAAATGCCGCATGCCCAGCCGGTTGATCAGTTCGCCCAGGCGCTCCCGGGAGCGGCCGTTTTCGTCCCACCAGTCCTGGATGCGGGCGATCAGGTCGAAGAGTTCCGTATAGGGCGGCTCGAGCTTCATGAAGGGGACGATGACCCAGGACAGAAGCGAGCCCTGGACGATGGGGGCCTTGCCGCCGACGAGGATGGAGGCGCCCCGTTCCTTCCCCGGACGCAGCGCCTTCGGCATCACGTTCAGGCAGTGCATGCAGCGGTTGCAGTCCCCGTCGTGGATGACGAGGGTCCGGTCCGCCTCGCTCCATTCCATGCATTTCGTAGGGCAGAGGTCGCAGACCTCCCCCCGGATGTCCAGGCCGGCGTCCGCATAGGCCCGAACCTCGGCGGGGTCGACCTGGATCCGCCCCTTCCAGGTGCCCATGATGGCCAGGTCTGAGCGGGCGATGGCCGCGACGCAGTCGTTGGCGCAGGCCGACACCTTGATCTTGAACTTGTAGGGAAACATGGGCCGGTGGATCTGGTCCTGCAGGGTCATCGTCGCCTGGTAGCAGATGTCCAGGCTGTCGATGCAGGCCCATTCGCACCGGGCCGGGCCGACGCAGGCGCTGGGCGTCCGCAGGGCCGAGCCGGAGCCGCCCAGGTCGAAGCCGGCCTCCGACAGGTCGTCGAAGCAGGGCTGGAGGTGCTCCGTCGTCGTGCCCAGGAGAATCGCATCCCCCGTGGAGCCGTGCAGATTCGTCAGCCCGCTGCCGTGCTTGTCCCAGATGTCGCAGAGCTTGCGCAGGGCGTCCGTCTTGTAGAACCACCCGGTCGGGTGGTTGACCCGCATCGTGTGGAAGGCCTGGACGTTCGGAAACAGGTCCGGCCGGTCCGAGTAGCGGCCGATGACCCCGGAACCGTAGCCCTTGACGCCGACGATCCCCCCGTGTTTCCAATGGCCGATGCGGTCCTTGTAGGACAGCTCGAGCTGGTTGAGCAGGTCCGCCGCGGCCGGCTTCTTTTCCGCGGCCTGCTTCATGTCCTTGACGAAGCTCGGCCAGGGTCCCTTTTCGAGCTCGTCCAGAAGCGGTGTCTTGGAGTCAGTCATGTCTCCTATCCCCTTTCTTCGGTGTGCCGCCGAGCGGCCCCCACCGACAGTCGATCAGAAATCAGGTGTCGGGCGTCGGTGCCTCCTGCCCGGCGCCCGCCGTGCCGATGGCGTCAATGAAAAACTCGACGGCATCCGCGTAGATCGTGTGAAGGTCCTCCCCCCGGAGGATGGTGTGTCGCAGTTTGCGGAGCTGGGTGACGCCGTGGATCGTCGCCCAGAGGATCAGCGCGTATCGCTTCGCCGGCACGGGGCGGAAATCGCCGGAACGGATTCCGTCCGCGATGACGTTGGCCAGAATGTCCACGATCCGGTTGCCATGCTCGTCGACCTGCTCCTTGAGCTGTTCGGAGAAGAAAACCTCCGAAGAGGAGTTGAGGAAGAAGTTGATGATGTCGAAATAGCTCCGGTGCTCCTCCGCAAAGGTCAGGTAGGCCTGGGCGATGCCGCGGATCTTCGCCCGGGGGGTTCGCTTCCGCCGGATGGCGGCGGTGGTCATGCCGTGGAGGAGGTCCAGCCCCTCCTGCTGGAGGGCGACGTAGAGCTCCTCCTTGCTCTTGTAGTAGAAATAGAAAGCGCCGACGCTGAGCTCGGAGCGCTTTGCGATCTGGTTGATCGACGTCGCCTGCAAGCCCTTCTCCAGGAGCAGCTCCCGGGCCACGTCCAGGATCTGGTTCTTGCGCTGCTCCCTCTCGCGTTCTCTTCGTTCCTTCGATCCCATCTCAGTCTCGTTTCTTCATGTCCTGCGTTTGTCCAGGATCATTCCCACTCCAGGGCCACCTTTTCCACCTTGGCCAGATCGCGCGCGTAGAAGAGCGAACCGGCAAAGAACACCAGGGCCGAGGCCACCAGGAAAACGGGCAGGACGGACATCGCCGTCTGGATGCCGTAGAGATCGGAGAGTTTCCCGATCACGATGGGCGCCATGGAGGCCCCGAAGAGGTTTTGCACGACGACGCACAGGGAGTAGGAAATCGCGCGCAACCCGGGATGGATCGCCTCCTGGGTCGCGGTGATGGCCGCCGGGGCGAAGGCGGAGGCCAGGACGCCCATGAGCAGCAGCGTCAGGAATTGCGCCTGTCCCGTGAGGAGGGATATGCCGATGAAGATCGCGACGGCGTTGAGTGCGGTCGTAATCGCGGGAAACAGCAGCCGCGCCGACACCCGTTTCCTGAACCACATGTCGGCCAGCCAGCCCCCGAGGGGCAGGCCGACGAGCGCCAGAATCATGAGCATGCTCGTTTTCACGCCCGCTTCGCTGATGGAGATGCCGCCCGTCCGGTGAAAGTAGGTGGGCATCCAGAAGATGATGGCATTGTTGACGAAGATGCAGCCGATGAAACCGACGTTGGTCAGCATCAGCGAGGGGGTGTGGATGAACTCCCGGACGATGTCCATCTTGCTCATCTGGATCTTGCCTTTTCCGGTGTCGTTCGCTCCCGCCGTCTTGACCAGCTCCACCGTCTTGTAGTCCTTGACGAAGAAGAACAGGATGGCGACGATCGCCCCGGGGAGGGCCACCAGACCGAAGGCGTGACGCCAGCCCCAATGGGTGGCGATGAATCCGCCCAGCCCGATGCCGACGGCCGTCCCGAGGGGAATGGCGATATTCCAGAACCCCATCATGCGGGACCGTTTCTCCGGGGGGAACAGCCCGGAGAGCATGGCCGTGCCGGCGGGGGCATAACCGGCCTCGCCGACCCCGATGGCGCCGCGGGCCATCAGCAGCTGGGGGAAGCTCCGGGTGAAGGCGCAGGCGACCATCGCGAAGGTCCAGAGAAGGGCCATGACGCCCACGGTCTTTTTCCGGCTCCAGCGGTCGACGATGATCGAGACGGGAAAGACGAAGGCCACGATGGACCAGTAGACGACCGACATGAGCAGGCCCGACTGCATGTCCGTGAGGCCCCACTCGTCGCGGATGAAGGGCGCGACGGAGGTCACGATCGTCCGATCCACGTAATCGAAGAAATACAGTAGAAACAGCAGCGTGAAAATGTAGTAGGCGCTTCGGGTCGACAACTTGCTTCCCTCGGGGGCAACGGCGTCGTGGTTCATCGAAACCTCCTTATCCCGTTTCGGAGGGGGGAGGACCGATCCGGCGCCCCCCCTCTTGAAAGGATGACGTGAGCAGGGCGCTCATTCGCACTTGTACCCGCCGAGATTGGCCAGGGCGACGCTGCCCGGGCTGATGATGGACGGGTCCACCTTCACGTTGATGCAGGCCGTCTTGCCGGAGGCGAACGCCGCCTCCAGGGCCGGACGGATGTCCTCCGGTTTTTCCACCATCGTTCCGAAGCCCCCCAGGGCCTCGACCATCTTGTGGTAATCCACCCAGCCCAGTTCCGTGCCGTTCGGGATGTTGTGGCCCAGACGCAATTGCTGGCTGTGCGCGATCATGCCCCAGGACTGGTCGTTGCCGATGACGACGACGATGGGCAGCTTCTTGCGGATCGCCGTATGGAACTCCATGAAGTTGAAGCCGACGGATCCATCGCCCATGATCAGCAGGACGCGCTTGTCCGGGTGTTTCAGCTTGGCGGCGTTGGCGTAAGGGATGCCGACGGCGAGGCAGCCGTAAAGGCCGTAGTCCAGATAGGTGCCACCCTTGACGATGGTCCGGGTCATGCCCGTCCAGGTCGAGGTGTCGCCGCCGTCCGCGACGACGATGTCGTCCTCGCGGTTCATGAAATCGTTGACCTCCCTGGCCAGCCGCATGGGATGGATGGGCTGGACATCGCACTCCCACAGGGGCTTGGCCCCGTTCCTGCCGTCCGTGTCCGCCTTGCGGACCGTGTCCAGCCAGGGCTCGTACTGCTTCTTCAGGGTGTCGCCGATCCCCTCGGCGTCCAGCAGGCCGTTGAGTTCCTGGAGAAACGCCCGGGCGTCGCTGACGATGCCGAGGTCGACCGTCCGGTTGCGTCCGATCTCGTCGGGCGCGATGTCCACCTGGATGAATTTTGCATTCGGGGGGAAGATTTCTCCGAAGATGTAGAACAGGCTGAGGCGCCCGCCGAGGAAGAGGACCAGGTCCGTGGTCATGAGCGTGGCCATGGCCGCCCCGGGCCGGATGGCGAGCGAGGACCCGAAGCACAGGGGATGCGTGTCGGGGATGACGCCCCGTCCCGCCCCCGCCGTGAAGGCCGGGATCCCGATTTTCTCGACGAACGCGATCATCTCCTTTTCCGCGCCCCCGTACCAGATGCCGCTGCCGCCAATGACGATGGGGTTTTGGGCCGCCTTCAGGAGATCGACGACCTTCCGGGTGTTTTCCCGGTCGACCGGCTGGGACGCGAGGGTCGTGCGCATCTTCTTGACGAGGGCCGGATTCACGGTGGCGTTCAGGACGTTGCAGGGAAGCTCCAGGTAGACAGGCCCGGGACGCCCGGCGACGGCCGTCCGGAAGGCCATGTCGATGAATTCGGGGATGCGCTCGGGGATGTGGCACACGAGGGCCTTCTTGACCATCGGCGTAATGACGGGAAGCTGGCTCATGTCCTGAAGATCGAGCTTTTCCGTCGCCTCGGTTCCCACGCAGCCCGAGATGAGGATCACCGGGGCATTGGACAGCCGGGCGCTGGCGATGCCGGACAGGGCGTTGGTGAACCCGGGCCCGGCCGTGACCATCGCCACCGCGGGCTTGCGGTTCATCCGCGCCCAGGCCTCGGCCATGAAAACGGCCGCCTGCTCGTGGCGCGTGTCGAAAATCGTAATGGGTGTGTTTTCCAGAAACTGGTAAATGGGGGTGATGTGTCCGCCGCTCAGCGAAAAGATGTAATCTACGCCCCGGTCGACCAGGGCGTCCGCAACGAGTTTGCCGCCGATGATTTTATCCATGAGCATTCCTCCTCAAACAATGATGTCCGGTTACAGCTCCATGCATTGGCCGCCGTCCAGGTTGATCGCCTGGCCGGTGATGTACCGTGAGGCGTCCGAAGCCAGAAAGGCGACGAGATGACCTGCATCCGCCGGCGCGCCCAGGCAGCCCAGCGGGATGGTCTTGCACATTTCCTGCTCGCGCTCCTCCACCGTGGTGGCGAAGAATTTCGCCTCCAGGCCGAAGCGCCATTTTTCCAGGTCCGTCCGGATCTGCCCGGGGCAGATGACGTTGACCCGGATGCCCATTCCCCCCAGCTCCTTGGCCATGACCTTGGACAGCATGATGACGCCGGCCTTGGCGACGGCATACGCGCCGTTGAAGATGGGGGGGACCTTGCCGGCCCGCGAGGCCGTGTTGATGATGACCCCCGGCGCGCCCGCCATGAGCGGGATCACGGCCCGGGAGATCCGGAAGACGGAGTGGAGGTTGACGTCGATGGTCCTGAGCCAGGCGGCCTCGTCGTAGGTCAGCACCGCGTTCGGCACGCCGAAGGAGGCCCCGGCGTTGTTGCAGAGGATGTCGACGCGGGGGAAGCGCTCCCGGACGGTCGCCACCATCGCGGCGATCGAGGCGTTGTCCGTGACGTCCACGGCGACGGCCAGGGTCGCCACGCCGAAGCGTTCCGCGAGTTCGCCCGCCAGCCGGGTCATCTCCTCCCAGGCCCCCATCTTGAGGTCGCCGTCGATCACCTCGCCGCGGCCGAGATCGGCGATGATGACGTTCGTCCCCGCTCCCGCAAGGATTTCCGCCATGGCGTAACCCATGCCCGTTCTTTTTCCCGACCCGGTGATCAGGGCCGTTTTTCCTTTCAGGTCCTCGTACATGGTGCATCTCCTTAAAAAAGTTCTTGACAAAAGCACCGTTCGTTAATTGAATAGTATTCAAATTCTGAGAATTGTCAAGCGAATTTTTTTGCGGGGAAGATGGATTGCGATATCGAGGGGATGAGTTGTCCATCCCCCGGGTTTGAAAAGAAGACGCCAGGGAGACGTTATGGGAAAGCGGTATGAACTGATCTACGGGTATCTCCACTGCATCGGCCGCACCACGTACAGCGCGGGGTTCGTCGAGACGGAGGACGAAGCGCGCGCGTGGGTCGAGCGGCAGCAGGCGCAGGGAGGCGGGCGCATGAAACCGCCCCGGGAGGATCCGATCCGCCGGTGCGGCGTCTCCTATTGCCCCCTCAAGGTCCAGCGACCCTGGTTCGCCTGGCGGGTATGCGAGGAATGAGATTTTCCTTGCCACGGCCGGGGATATCCGTATACTCGCGATAACGGAGCGTGATCGCGCCGCGCCGGTGTTACGGGCCGTTTCAGCGACGCTTTCCGGATGACGGATGCCCCAGGGGAGAAACGGTTTTTCGGCGGTTGTCCGCCCAGGAGGAGATCGCGTACCGGCGGCGGGTCCTCTACGATTCCAAGGTGGCGCCGGCGTGCTCGCGGTTCTTCCGTGAACAGGGCTGCCGTCTTAAGTGATTCGGGTTTGCCACGGAGGTCTTCCCGTCCATGACTGCGGGCGCAACAACCGCTCAGAGGGTTCCGGAGGCCCTGCGGAAACAGTATGGGCGCCTGACGGATCGTCTGAGAAAACAGGGCCCCTGCGCCGTGGCCTTTTCAGGGGGCCTCGACAGCGCGTTTCTGCTGCTCGCGGCCCGCGAGGCCCTGGGGGAGCGGGTGCTGGCCGTTACGGCCGAAGCCGTGTACATGGCGCAATGGGAGCTTCAGGAGGCGGCCGGGATTGCCCGGGGGCTCGGCGTCGCGCATCTGCGGCTTGACGTGGCCATGCCGGAGGCGATCCGCCGCAATCCTCCGGATCGCTGCTACCGGTGCAAACGGCACCTGATGGGCCTGATTCTCGCGGAGGCGCGGACCCGGGGCTTTCCCAGGGTCCTGGACGGGACGAACGCGGAGGATGCCCCGGAGGACCGGCCGGGGATGCGGGCGCTCCGGGAGCTCGGAATCGTCAGCCCCCTGCGGGAGCTGGGCTGGACCAAGGCGGACATTCGCTCGGTGGCGCGGGCCCGGGGGCTGGTGGTCTGGGACAAGCCGCCCTACGCCTGTCTCCTGACCCGGCTGCCCCACGGACGCGCCGTGACCGCCAAAGGGCTCCGGCGGATCGAGGCGGCGGAGCGCCATCTCGCCGGGCTCGGTTTCCGGGCGGTCCGCGTCCGCAGCCACGGCGATCTGGCGCGGCTCGAGGCCGCGCCGGCGGACCTGGAGCGCCTCCTCGATGCCGACCTGCGGCGTGACGTCCACCGAACCCTGCAGGGGCTCGGCTTCCGTTACGTCTCGCTCGATCTCGAAGGCTACCGTTCGGGAAGCATGAACAGGGGCGGGAAGAAAAGAGAACCCGAATGAACGTTTTGCTGAGCGGCGCCACCCGCGACGGCCGGACCGGATTTGCCGGCCGGCTGGCGGACGAGTTCCGGAGGCAGGACCTCCTGCCCGGAGGGTTTCTCTGCCCGCCCGCCGAGCGGGACGGGTCGGGGCCGGCGTACGTCATCCGCGACCTTTTGAGCGGTCAGGCGCGGCCCTTCGCGCGCCTGCGCAACCCCGAACGCACCCCCGCGACCGGCGAAACGGCGATCGGCCGCTGGTGTATCGACGCGGCGGGATTCGCATTCGGCGCCCAGGCCGTGGGAAGGGCCGTGACGCTCAAGACGCCGCTCGTGTTTCTCGATGAAATCGGCCCCCTCGAACTGGCGGGAGGCGGCTTCCGCTGGCTGGCCGATCTGCTCATCCGGGGGCCGCTGAAGCCGCCGGTTTTTGTCGGGATCGTCCGGGAGGAGGTGGTCTCCGGGGTTCGGGGCCTGTATCCGGATCAGGCCTTCGATGTGGTGCGCGCCGACGGGCGTCCGGCGGCGGAGGTCTATGCCGACCTGCGCCAGTCGATGCGGGGACTGGGGACACAACTCCGCGAGCTCCGTTGAGAGTCCGGGCGCGTCGGGAATCCCGATCCCGCTGCATGCCTGGCCGGTTGTTTGCGCGGGTGCCGAGGCCGCGGTACATCGACGCGATCAAGCCGGCGGAGAAGAACGTTGTCTTCGCGCGCGCCGAGGCCGCGGGGGCAGGGGTTCGGGGATGTCTCCCCGGTGTGCCTGAAGGGATCCGATTTGAGGGCCAACGCCAAGGTCTCGGTTTTTGTATCGGAGGACGCCATGTCGTGGAACAGGAAACAACCATCGGACGAGGAGGGAATCCGCCCCCCCGTGGTCGCCGGGAGGTTCTATCCCGGGGACGCGCGGGTGCTGAGGACGGCCATCGAGAAGTTCCTGGCCGACGCCGCGCCGGTTCAGGTGAAGGACGCGGTCGCCATCGTCGCGCCTCATGCCGGATACATCTACTCCGGCCAGATCGCCGCCGATGCCTTCCGGCAGGCGGCGGGCGGCGGGTATGACCTCGTCGTGCTCCTGGGGACGAATCACACCCAGCCGAACTACCGGAAGATCGGCTTCCATCCCGGCGCGGGTTTCCGGACCCCCCTCGGCGTCGCCGCCGTCGATCAGGAGGCGGTTTCCGCCCTGATCGCGGCCGACCCGGACGGCGTCCGGGACGCGACCGTCCACGAACGGGAGCATTCGGTCGAGGTGCAGGTCCCCTTCGTGCAGGTCCTCTTCCCGGAGGCGAGGATCGTTCCGGCCGTCGTCGGCGAGGCGGATCCCGGTCTCTGCCGACGGTTCGGGGAGGCCCTGGGCGCGTTGCTGCGGGACCGCCGCGCCCTGATCGTCGCGAGCTCCGACCTGTCCCACTACCCGGCGGCGGAGGATGCCGAGCGGGTCGATCCGGCGGTTCTCGAGGCCATCGCCGGGCTGGACCCCGCCCGCGTCCGGGAGCGGATCCGGGCCGAAATGGCCCGCCGGGTTCGCGACCTCCACACCTGCGCCTGCGGCGAAGGGCCCATCCTGGCGGCCATGACGGCGGCGACCGCCCTGGGGGCCGGGACGGGGCGGGTCGTCAGCTATGCCCACTCCGGCCAGGTGGCCGTGGGCGACCGGAGCCGGGTGGTGGGGTACGGCGCCGTGGCCTTTGCGAAAGGCGCCGTCGAAATGAATGCAAAACCGCGGAGAGCGGCGGAGGAGGCCGGCGGGCTCAGCGTGGAGGACAGGAAGGCCCTGCTGGCCCTGGCCCGGGAGACGATCACGCGCCTGCTGACGGCGCAGACGGTGCCCCTGGCGCGGGGGCTTTCCCCCCGGCTCGAGGTCCGTCGCGGCGTCTTCGTGACCCTGAAGAAACGCGGCCGGCTCCGCGGGTGCATCGGCCGGATGGTCGGGGACATGCCGCTGGGTCAGCTCGTCGGGACGATGGCCGTCCAGTCCGCCTTCCACGACAGCCGCTTCGACGAACTGAGGGCCGAGGAGCTCAAGGACGTGGAGATCGAGATTTCCGTCCTGACCCCGATGACGCCGGTCCGCGGTCCCGGGGACATCGTCGTCGGACGGGACGGCGTGCTGATCCGCAAGGGGCGGCACTCGGCCGTCTTTCTCCCCCAGGTGGCGACGGAGCAGGGCTGGGATCGGGACGAGATGCTCGACAATCTCGCGATGAAGGCGGGCCTCGCGCCCGGCGCGTGGCGGGAGGGGACGGAGTTCCTGACCTTCCAGGCCGAGGTTTTCGGAGAGGCGGAGTTCGGCGGCCCTACTTCAGCTTGAAGTCGACGCGGCTGTTCTTCTGCTTCTCCTGCTTCGGGGGCGCCAGCGACCGGGGTTCGACGATGAAGATCCGCTCCGGCGGGATCTCCCCCGATTCCAGGAGGGCATCCTTCACGTTCGCGGCCCGCCGGGCGGCGAGCGCCTTCAGGTCGCCGTCGCTGACGGGAGTGTTCGTCAGGATCAGTTTCTCCATCTCCGCGGGCGGGAGGCCCTTCGGCACGCCCACGGCGGTCCGGGGCTTGGGGAACGTCTCCGCCCGGTAGGCCAGGGCGAGGTATTTCTCGTATTCCCCGGGCTCGATCCGGATATCCCGGAGCGTCGCCGCCTGTCCCCGCCCGATCAGGTCGTTCAGTTTCTGCGCCCGCAGCTTCCGGTTCAGCTCCGCCTTTTTCAGCCCTTCCCGGTCCTGCTCGGGATCCACATACCCCTCGATGTCCATCCTGAGGCCGGGACGGTCGTAGAGGGCCTTGGTCAGGCTCTTGAGCTTGGCCCGGCCGGCCTCCGTGATCCCGGCGCTGCCGGCGTCGAATTCGAGAAAACTCAGCTCTTCCCCGCCGCCCATCAGGGACGACAGGAGCGCAAAGGGGGCGGTCGCCGCCTTGGTGATGAGGTTGACGATGACCTGCCAGACGATCGGCCAGACGCGGAATTTCGGGTCGTCGAGGCTCCCGGAAACGGGGATGTCGAGGTGGATCTCGCCCTTCCGGTCCTTCAGGAGCGCGACGGCCAGGGTCACCGGGACCTTGATGGCGGTGGGACTCTCCACCCGGTCCCCGAAGGTGAGCTGGTCGAAGAAGACCTTGTTCTGGGCGTCCAGCTTCCGCTGGTCGATCCGGTAGGCGACGTCGAAGGTCAATTTGCCCTTTTCGATTGGATGCCCGATGTACTTGCCGGAGTAGGGGGTCATCGGGCTCAGCTCGATGTCCTTGAAATTGAGCTTCATGTCGACGAACGGATCCTTGATCAGGGGGTTGATCCTTCCCGCGACCTCCACGGGCGATCCCCGCCCGAGATTGCCCTTCAGATCGACCGCCGCCCGGGAGGCCTGATTCGTGGAGAGCCCGGTGACGCTTCCGGCCATGCGGAGCATCTTGACCGAGTAGTTCGGCTGGATGTAGCGGTCGGAGAAGTCGATGGTCCCCCCCTGGAGCGTGACCTTGCCGATCTTGATGTTCGAAGCGGCCTTGGCGGGCGCCTTCTTCGCCGTCGGGGCCGGGGCCGGCTTCGGTTCCGCCGGGGCGCCGGCGGCCGCCCCCTTCTTCTCGCCGGCGAGGATGTTGGTCAGGTTCAGGGTCCCGTCCGGGTTGATGATGATCCGGGCGTAGTAATCGGCCAGGGAGATCCCCCGGATGTCCGCGAAGAGCGGGTTGACGCCCGCCCGGACGCCTTCGAAATAGAGCTGCTTCCAGTTCACGAAGCGGTTGGCGTGGGTCTGGTCGAGGGTGGCGAGGTTGGAGACGTAGATCTTGCCCGCGTAGGTCAACCGGGGTTCGCGGTCGCGCTCCCGGGACAGCTTGACGTTCCCGGCGGCGGACAGGGCGCCGCCGGCCACGTGGATCCGGATCCTGTCGGCGAAGTAGGGCTGAAAGGTCCGGATGGCGAGCTGTTTGACGTCAAGCGCCAGATCGGCCCGGAGGGGTTCGATGCCGAACGGGCCGGCGACGGCCACCGTCCCCTGCCGGTCGACCGTGAGCCTGAGATCGACGGTGCCGGTCGCCCTCTTTTCCGTGGACAGGTTCGCGACCCGGAGGTCGAGCGGCGCCACCCGGATGTCGGCCGTCTGGGCGGGCACCTCGTCCCGGAAGGAGAGCTTCGCCGCTTCGAGCGCCACCTCGTCGATCCGCAGCTTGAGCGGCGTTTTCTTTTCCGTCTTCGCCGCCTTCTGAACCTCCCGGCTCTCCGGTTTTGCGGGCGTGCGGGTGAGGTTGAGCAGGTTGATGCGGCCGTCCCGGTCTCTCCGGACGGCGATCTCGAGGGACTTCAGCGTCACCTTCGCCAGGTGGATGTCAGGGACGAGCGGCTCCACGGCGGCCAGGTCGACGCGTAGTGACGGCAGGCGGATGACGGGGACGCCCTTCGGATCGTTGAAGACCACGTTGCGGAGCGTCGCATCCCCGCCCAGCCGAAGGGCCGGGGGCCGGGCCTCCGGCATGACGAAGGCGATGTCCAGGTTCGTGTCCAGGACGGCCGATACGAGCGCTCCGTTCAGCTTCACGGGGACGTAGTTCAGGTAGCGGGGCAGGTCGAGGTCCCGGATGTTCAGCGTGAGGTGCGACTCCTTCGATTTGTGGAACACCTTCGATTTTCCGGCGAGGGCGAAGGCGTTGCCGTTGACGACGGCTTCGAGACGGGGCTCCACGTCGTGGTTGACGTGGACCTCCGTGTTGGAGAGGAAGGGAAGGCCGAGATTCATCCAGCGTACGGTGTGGCGGGTGTTCATCGGCCGATCGTCGAAATCGACGCTGCCGTCGACCAGGGCGATGTTGTTGAGGGAGAACCGGAGCGGTTTCTTCTCCGGTTCGGGCGGCTCCTTCTCCTTGGGGATGAGGTCCGAAAAATTGTAGGTTCGGTCCGGGTTGCGGACGAGGTGCACGTAGGGACGCGTCAGGCGCACCTCCTCCAGGACGAGGGCGCGGTTGAGGAGGGAGGACAGACCGCCGACATTGACGACCAGCGCGTCGAAGGAGACGAAGGGATCCGTCTGCGCGGGCTCGCGGATCGCGACCCCCTCGACGGTGCAGGACAGACGGAACGGGTTGAGCCGGATGCGCTCGATCGCGACGTCCCGCTTGAGGGCCTCCCCGATCTTTTCGGAGATCCAGGGTTTCAACAGGGGAGGCAGAACGAAGAAGCCGGCGATGCCGATGACCACGACCGCCGCGACCAGACCGACAACGATTTTCCCGATGCGACCCATCACGATCCTCCACGAGATGCCGGTGCTTGAAAAAGCGCGATTCCGTTCAGGAAGCTTGGGAAAACCCTACGCCATTGGCTGCGGGAGGTCAAGATCAAACGCGCCTTCCCGGGAGGTATCGGGCGATCCCGCCGGCGAGGACGCGCGGTAACCGGTCCCGGCCGCGGCCGTGATTGCCCTTTACCCGGGGCGGCAAAACGTGATAGAGGACGCCGCGTACGACGGGCCGCGGGGCCCGTCACGCCAATCGGGGCGCGAGCAATGGGCGACAGAGAAAATTTCCGGAAGGCCGAGAAGCCGAGGCCTGCGTTCGGAATCGAGGCCCTCCACCGGGCGGTCCGGGTCGTTATCGCCCTGGTGATCATCGGGGCGGGCGCCGTGTCGTATCCCGACCGGACATCGGAGCCGGCGGCCTCGCCCGTCGACAAGGCGAAGGAGGACCTGAGCCGTTTCGAATATCCCAGCCAGGTCCCCATCTCCTGGCGGCCCCACTTCCTCAGGCCCCATGACAGCCTGGAGCGGCTCTTCGGGGCGGACTGGGCGACCGTGGCCCGCTTCAACCGCCTCGACCGCCGCCACGCCTACCCGGGCATGACGATCAAGGTGCCCGTGGACATGGCCGCGGCGCGGACCTACACGCCCCTGCCCGTCCATTACGAACCGGCGGGTCCCTACCCGAAATACATCCTGCTCGACCTGACCGAACAGTGGCTGGGGGCTTACGAATACGGCGTGCTCAGGCTTTCCATGCCGGCGGCCACGGGAACGGCCGAGCACCCCACGCCCGCCGGTTTTTTCCGCGTGACCGCCCGGGACCGGACGCACACCTCCTCCCTGTACAAGACGGAAAAGGAGGACGCCCAGTACCCGATGGACTATGCCCTGATGTTTTACGTGGGTCCGGACGGCGTGGCCTTCTGGATCCACGCCCGGGATCTGCCGGGCCGGCCCGCCTCGCATGGGTGCGTCGGCGTCTACGACGAATTCATGCAGCTCAGGACCTACGGGACGCCGGAGGTCCCCGTGCTGTTCGATTCCCGCACCCTGTACGACTGGGCGGTGGGCGACGAAAGGCACGGGATCGATTCCGGAACCCATCAGGACATCTTCGGCGGCCCGGTCGTCGAGATCCGGGGCGAGCTGCCCCGCCGCCTGGACAAGCCGCCGGACATCCCCCCTTATCGCCCGCCCGACTGAACCGGTTGTCCCTTCGCCGGTGCGAAATAAAAAGCGCGACCTCGATCGCGCTTTTTCCCGGTCCGATAAAAGATTTCCTGTTTAGCGGCCGGGGCCGGCGCTTCCGGATCGATCCCGCGGGGACCCCCGTGCGGGCAAAAAAAAAGCGCGGCTCTCGCCGCGCCTTTTCTTGTTCAGAAACGGGGTTGACTACTTGGCGGCCGGGGCCGGAGCGGCCTCTGCGGCGGGCTTGGCGGCTTCTTTCTTCGCCTTCTTGGCGGCCTTCTTCACGACCTTCTTGGCGGCCTTCTTCACTTCCTTCTTCTCCTTGGCGGGGGCTGCCTTGGCGGGGGCTGCCTTTTCCGCGACGGGTTTGGCGGCCGGGGCCGGAGCGGCCTGCTGCGCGAACGCGGTGCCCACAAACAGGAACACCAGACTGACCAGAACAACCATGAAACGTTTCATACCCAAAACCTCCTGTCGTTTTTCTCTGGGTTTAGCAACCGGCATGCCAGGGCGGCATTTCCCCGTCATTCCCGGGTAACTGATTGATAAGGCTTCGATCGTCCGGGACGGCGCGCCTGCCACCGGACGGTTGGGGGCGGGGATTGGAGAATTTCTCCCCTGCCCGTGTGGAATTTTTCATCACCGCGCGCCAGGCTGGTCCGGGGAGCGACGGATCGGCAGGGGAGAGGGGCCCGTCCCGTTTAAGGGCCGAAGGACGGTCCCGGGTTTCCGCCCGGACGGAACGCCGGGGGACAAGAAGTGCTTGCTTTGGCGTGCAGGAAACATTAATGAAAAAGACAAATACGCATTCAGGAGGTGAGGCGATGAAGGGGAAGGAGATGGATTATTTCGCTGCCCTGTATGACGTGGCCAAGGTCATCAATGCCTCTCTGGAGCCCGCCAGGGTTCTGGAGAAGATCGTGCGTTGCGTCACCGAGGCCATGCAGGTCAAGGCGTGCAGCTTGCGGCTCCTGGATGCCCGGGAGAAGAAGCTGGAACTGGGGGCCGCCTTCGGCCTTTCCGAAACCTATCTTCACAAGGGACCGATCATGGTGGACGAGAGCGGCCTGGACCGCAAGGCCCTGAAAGGCAAGACCATCTGGCTGAAGGACGCCCAGACGAACCGGGATTTCCAGTACGGCGCCAAGGCCCGGTCGGAGGGGATCAAGTCCGTCCTGGTGGTGCCGCTCCTGCTGGAGAAGAAGGCCGTGGGGGTGCTCCGGGTCTACACGGACCGGGTCCGGGAGTTCCAGGACCGGGAGGTGCGCTTCCTGGAGGCCGTGGCGAACCTGAGCGCCATCGCCCTCGACAACGCCCGGATGCACCGCACCCTCCAGTACCGCTGCGATCTCATGGCGGCGCATAAAAACCGCATCGACGACAATTGAAAGGAGGTCCCCATGATTCGCCTTGGCATTAACGGATTCGGACGGATCGGGCGGCAGGTGCTGAAGGCCGTGCTGATGCGGTATCCCGGGACGCTGGAGGTGGCGGCGGTCAACGATCTGTTCGATGTGCAGACGAACGCCCACCTCTTCAAATTCGACACGAGCTACGGCGCCTATCCCGGCGAGATCAAGGTCCGGAAGGACGCCTTCGTCATCGACGGCAAGACGATCCGGAATTTCGCCTTCCGGGATCCGGCCGCCATCCCCTGGGACGGGGAAGGGGTGGACATCGTGATCGAAAGCACGGGGCTCTTCGTCACCGGCCCCAAGGCGGCGGCCCATCTCGAGGCCGGCGCGAAGAAGGTCATCATCTCGGCCCCCGCCAAGGAGGAGGACCTGACGGTCGTCATGGGGGTCAACCACAAGGCGTACAACCCGAAGAAGCACCACATCGTCTCCAACGCCTCCTGCACCACCAACTGCCTCGCCCCGCCGGTGAAGATCGTCCACGAGGCCCTGGGCATCGAGAAGGGGATGATGACGACGGTCCACTCCTACACGAACGACCAGCGGATTCTCGACCTGCCCCACAAGGACCTCCGCCGGGCCCGCGCGGCGGCGATGAACATCATCCCGACGACGACCGGCGCCGCCCGGGCGCTCGCCCTCGTGCTTCCCGACCTGGCCGGGCGCTTCGATGGCTATTCCCTGCGCGTGCCGACGCCGACGGTCTCCATCGTCGATTTCGTGGCCGAACTCAAAACGCCGACGACGACCGAGGCGCTCCGCGGCCTCCTGGCGAGCGCGGCGAAGAAGTCCCTGAAGGGCATCATGGCCTGCGAGGAGGCCCCGCTCGTCTCCTCGGATTTCAAGGGGAACGTCCACTCGTCCATCGTCGATCTGGAATTCACGCAGGTGCTCAGGGACAACATGGCGAAGGTCGTCGCCTGGTACGACAACGAATGGGGGTACTCCTGCCGGGTGGCGGACCTGGCCGATTTCATGGGCCGCAAGGGCTGGACGTGAGAAAGGGGAGATCCGGATGAAGGCCTCCCGGAAGGTCCGCATTCTGGCGATCGACGACGATGCCGTGGCCGGCGAGTTCCTCCAGGAGGCCCTGTCCCGGGCGGGGCACAGCGTGGACGCGCTCACCTCCGCCCGGGAGGCGATGGAGACGGATCTGTCCCGGTACGACCTGCTCCTGTCGGACATCCGCATGCCGGGCGTCGACGGCCTGCAGTTCCTCCGCCAGGTCCGCGAGAAATGGCCCGAACTGCCCGTCATCCTGATGACGGCCTTCGGTTCCCTCGAGACGACGATGGAGGCCCTGCGCCTGGGCGCCTGGGACTACATCAGCAAGCCCTTCTCGCCGGACGCGATCCGCGCCATGGTCCGCAAGGTGCTCGAGGTGCGGGACCTCCGGCGGCGGAAACTGGAGGCCCAGCCCGCCGCGCCGGGCGATCCCCAGTTGATCGGCTCCTCGACCACGATGGTCGATTTCTACAAGCAACTGGCCCGGGTGGCCGACGCCTGGGCCAGCGTCCTCATCGAAGGGGAGAGCGGGACGGGCAAGGAGCTGACGGCCCGCTCCCTGCACCGCCTGAGCTGCCGCCGGGACAAGCCCTTCACCGTCGTGCACTGCGGCGCGATTCCCGACAACCTGCTGGAGTCTGAGCTGTTCGGCTACGAGCGCGGGGCGTTCACCGGGGCGGACCACACGCACCCGGGGCTGATCGAGTCCGCCCAAGGGGGGACGGTCTTCCTGGACGAGATCACGGAGATGTCCACGGCCCTGCAGGGGAAGCTCCTGCGTTTCATGCAGGACGGCGAGATCCGGCGGCTGGGGGGAAACGAGGTCCGCCACGCGACCGTTCGGGTCGTGGCGGCGGCGAACCGCGACGTCGATCAGGCGGCGCAGGAGGGCCGCTTCCGGTCCGACCTGCTGTACCGGTTCGTCGTCCGCCTCCGGGTTCCGCCGCTGAGGGAGCGGAAGGAGGACCTGCCGCAGCTCGTCGAGTCCGCGCTCCGAAAACTGGGGTACGCGGGCGTCCGCGTCTCCGACGAGGCGATGGAGCGCTTCCTGGCCTACGACTGGCCGGGGAACGTCCGGGAACTGGAGAACGTCCTCCAGCAGACCCTGCTGCTGTCCCCCTTCCTTGTCATCCTGCCGGAGAACCTGCCCGACAAATTGCGCGTGCCGCGGGAGGAGACCCCCCCCCCCCCC
>Ga0209606_1000042_pt1 | contig 203796 bp, 165 predicted proteins | sample AD_UKC057_MetaG_FD_184412 | JGI IMG/M metagenome (GOLD analysis project Ga0209606, IMG submission 184412) | Active sludge microbial communities of municipal wastewater-treating anaerobic digesters from USA - AD_UKC057_MetaG (SPAdes) (version 2) | ecosystem: Engineered > Bioreactor > Anaerobic... | reverse complement strand
CCGGCAGCCTTGGCATCACTGCCCCAGGGGCCACGAAAGAGGATTCAGAACCACTCGTAGGTATCATAGCTCTCAGAACTATGATATTTGTCAGAATCTAGCCAGAGGTGCTCCGCATGACGCTTACAATCAACTGGATGTCCTCCTCGAAAGTGGCGCAAACGACGGTTCCGCCGATAGCTTTTAGCCGCTGGCCGAGGATCTTCCATTCCGGCGTCCTCGCGCTGTGATCGCGCAAGTGGCTTTCGTTCAGGTCATGGGCTTCGCGGTCTCTGGTCACGTGCCAGCGCACCCTTGAAACCTGATTTCCAAGCGGGTGGACGGCACCGGCCTCGATTTCGGCATCTTGGACGTCAAAACGTGCCGCCAAACGAGAAAGTCGGACCTTGGGCCGGTTTTTGCTCAGTCGCCGCAACTCCTGACACACCGTCCAGGCACAGCCATCCTTGCGGTCGGCCCATGCGCCAGTGACGATGATCGGATGGATCCTCCCCGAGAAATCTCTGAATATTCTTCGGGCTGCGCGTCGCAGCCCTTCTTCTGTCTCACCGGCCCGGTACGTTCGGTCGGCGCAGGAGACCGCTTCTTGAACTTCCGCGAATCGCGGGACTTCGTCATCTAGATCGGATCCCGACACGACTGCTTTGTAGGCGTCTAGGAACGTGAACTCCGCACAGAGCTGCGCTCTCCGCATCCGCGCGTAACGGTCCCAGTCGTTGTTCCAATCATTGGCCGTTTGAAAGCTGCCGCATAAACTGCCCGGATGGACGAGAACCAGGAGCGGCTTTGGGTAGAGCGTTTTCACTCGTCCTTTGGCTTGGGCAGCGGAATGTTTGCCGGCAGGCTGCGGTTCGCTTCCGGGTTGCTGGGTTTCCAACCCTTCTCAGTGGCCAGCGCCCATATTTCGCCGCTCTGCCGGCCGGCAAGTTTGATGCCGGCATTGACCAGAAAGCTCAGACAGCTCTCCAGGTCGGTTTTGTCGAGTTCCAGTCGGCGGAACTTGATCGTCTTGCAATTGTCCTCCCAAAGTTCGAGCAACCCGCCGTCGGCGAGGTATTTCTCCTTTTCGTGCTCCCAAAACCGCTCCTTCAGTACTTCTTCGATATGCTCTTGGTAAAAGCGGACTGTCGCCCAGCGCCGGTTTTTCCGCTGCCGCTTGGTGGCTTGCTTGAGTAAAATCTTTCGGGATTCCATGAGGGCTGACTCATCGAACCAGAGCAAGCGGTGCCCATACACTGTGAAAGGGAACCGGCGCAGTTCCGGCGCCAACTGTTCGAGGCGCGACTTTTCATATTCCGGGGTATGGGCGTCGTCCGAAGGCTGGTTTGGGTTTTGGTCGCTGGGATCGAGGCAGATGTCGGCAGAAAGGGTGGCCCAGTAAGGCGATGGTTGGAGTCTTACTGCCCCCTTTGTTCGCTCCCATTTGGCCTGCTTCAGAGTCCATTCCGGCTCGCCCTCGCCGCTCCAAGTATCCCGCGCTCGCACACCATGAATATAGAGAGCGTGCTGTGACGCAGTCACCGCTACAAAGGTTTTCCAGCGCCCTTTGTCTTGTCTCTGCATGGTTTCACGAACTTCACTGAGCAGGTGCTGATATTCCGGTTCCGACAGGAATTCCTCACGGCGGCCATGTTTGGGCCATTCGCTCCATTCCGGCAGTTGCGCCAACACTTCCCAGCGGCCGGTTTCGGTTCCAGGCATGTACCAATCCAAGGTCGCCTTCAATTCCTGCCCGTCGAGACCCCAGGTTTCGCGAACCACCAGGCCGAGAATTCCCGGCACACGTCGCAGACAGGTGACGGTGTAACCGGTATCCTTGGCGATGACAAGCCAGTGGGGCCTCGCGGCGGCGATTCGGGCTGCGGTTTGCGCGTTGGCCGGGTTGGCATGGATCTCCAACCGCAACCGCACCTCGTTCAGTATCTGCTTGTATGCCGTCTTCTCGGCTGCGGTGAGGCTTCGGGAGAACCGGTTTTTTTGCTTCCACCAGGGCAGGATGGCGGACAAACACTGGCGTGCTTCCCCTTCTTCTATCCCGCATTGGGCGGCGGCCTGCCGGACCAGCAAATCCACAAATGGCTTTTCGTTTTCCTTCTCCTCGCGCTTGAGCCGCAGGGTGGCCTGGAGCAGCGGGAAGCTGGTGAGGTAATGGTGACGATTGGCCCGATCACCCAAATAGAACTCAATGTCCTCCTCCGCGGCATCGTCGAAATTAAGAATGAAATCGTCGCTCCTATAGAGATTGAAGGTTGCCCGCCGCTTGGTTTCCTCCCGCTGGAATGGGAACTGAAAATCGCGCCCATCAGACCCGACGCCCGCCAGGGTGTAAACCACATTGCGCTGCGGCCAGTCCACAAACCTGGGATGGGTGCGGCTGTAACCCTCTTTGCGGCTCTCATGCTGGTAGCGCATGTAGGAGGTGCCGCCAAAGACGATGCGCTTTCCCACCTCCAGCCGATCGTTGAGTGCCCGTCTCCATTCTGCGTATGGCCTGCGCCCGCTCCCCAACAGGTTCTCGGCATCCCGGATGAGCCGGATGACTGCCGGATCTGGATTCGGATCAAGCAGATTCACCCGTTCCACCGCTAACGGATAGAAAACGCGGGTGCGGTCAACAATTCCCTGGAGCAGCAGCGCTGCCTGGAGATAGAGCTTCCGCAATCCCTGAGCTTCGTTGAGGGCCTTCTGGTAGCTGACGCTGCCCGGTTGCAGGGGTTCCTGGCTCCATTTGTCATAGAACAACGCCTCGAACTCCGCTCTGGTGGGAAACAGGTGGCCCGGCAATTCGAGATTATTCCAGATGCGCCAGAGTTTTTGGCCGTTACGCACCAGGATATAAGTGCCGCCGTTAGCCTGGTTGAAAATGATTTTCTCCCAGACCGTTGCGTCGGCGTAGAACTTCTCTCCCCGGCGCAGCCGCAGCGCGACGATGCCCTTGGCCTCCGGCAGTACCTGCCGCAGGTGCTCGGGTTCACAAAGCCACCGGTCAAAATCGTCTATGGTCTTGAAATCGATTCCGCCTTCGTCGGTGCGCAACGCACATTCCTCATCCATGTACAAGACCGTCTGGCGGACTGCGATGGGTTCTTCTGCCGGCGCCGGATCTCCTTCCTGAATGCAGGTGAAATGTTCGTCCCGGCCCAAGTAGAGATTGATGGTGTCGATGGCATAGTTGAGCCTCTCGAGCTGTTCACCCCATTTCGTGGCGGCCAACTCCAGGATTTTCTCCTGCTCGACGAGAATGCTTTTCATCTCGGTTTTGAGCACCTCGACTCGCCTCTTGGCTTGGAGCGCGGTTCTCTTGGCTTGGACAACCTCGTTGCGTTTCTGGGTGGTGATGAGAGCCTGACCACCCGTGCCGGGCTCCGTTTGCTCCATGAGCAGGCCAGCTGGTTCAGCGGTATCACCCGCGTCGGCTTGGGCTAACAGGCGCTCCAGTTGAGCCATCCGTTCTGCGCGTCCAGAGGACGCCGGCTCAAAGTGGGTCGCAAACTCCTCGTCGTCATAGTAAAACTGCGCTTCGCCGCGAAGACCATGAATCTGGCCTTCGGCGTCCGTCCAGGCGAGGACCAGATCCCCGGGCTTGAGGCTGTCCACTTCTCTCGCCACCCGGTAATAGGCTCCGGTCCTGGGTGGTTTGCCGGTTTGTGTGTTCACTGTGCTCTTGGGGCTGCTTCCTGGCGGCCAGACTTGGCACTGTTAAACTCCGGCAGGCGCCAACTCCGGCGCCGCTGTTTTTCGGAGTCCCGTTTTGGTTTCGTGGACCACCACCCCGCTTCCAGAATCGTAGTCCGCTACTATTTCTCCAGTGCCGGTGATTTCCTCTCGCAAGAGCGCGTCGCTTATAGGATCGGCCACGAGAAGTTCCAAGGTTCGTTTCAACTGGCGCGCGCCGTATTCCTCCGAGAATCCCTCTTGGAGGATTTTTTCCTTGAGCCGCGGAGACAAAGTCAGCGTTGTGTATTTGGTGCGTCGCCGAATCTTCTCCACTTCCAGGTCGGCGATCCGCCAGCAATCGTTTTGGGTCAGCGAGTCGAAAACGACGATATCATCAATGCGATTCAGGAATTCCGGCCGGAACTCCTTCTTCACTGCATCCATTATCGCCTCCCTGGCTGCGTCGGGCCTGGGATTGAACCCGAGGCTCTTCCTGCGGAAATGCTCGTATCCGACATTCGACGTCATCAGGATGAAAGCGTCTCGAAAACTGGCTGTTCTGCCTTGCCCATCAGTCAGGCGCCCCTCTTCAAGGATCTGGAGCAGGACGTTCCATACCTGTTGGTGAGCCTTCTCGATCTCATCGAAAAGAACCACGGCGTATGGATGGCGGCGGACCCGCTCCACCAGGGTTTTCTGATCCTCGTAGCCCACGTAGCCGGGAGGTGAGCCGAGCAATCGCGCAATACTGTGGCGCTCTATGTATTCGCTCATGTCCAGGGCGATGAGTTGGTCCTCGGAACCGTTCATGTGGACGGCAACCCGCTTGGCCAATAGGGTCTTGCCGACCCCCGTTGGGCCAAGGAGGAGGAGAACGCCGGTGGGTCTCTTGGGATCTTTGAGCCGAGTGCGGCCGCGTCGGATATAACGGCAGACAGTTTCCACTGCCTGCTTCTGGCCGACAACCTCCCGGCCCAGGATTTCGTCAAGACGCAGGGCGGATCGCTTGTCCTCAGCGGTCAACCGTCCCAGCGGAATGTTGCTCATGATGCTGACCGCATGGCGAATGTGATCCTCGGTTACAATGCACGTCCCCGATTGGTTGTGATGTCGCCCTCTGAGTTGGTGCATCCGGGCAAGGATGGCCAGCCCTTCGTCGAAAGGCGATTGCGCGGCCCCTTGCACCTTCCCGTTGGAAGGACTCGCGATCTCCAGACTCGCCTCCTTGGTGTCCAGGGAGATTTCTGGAGAGGCCAAACGAGCGGCGGAGCCCGCTTCGTCCAGCACATCCAGCGCTTTATCCGGTAGATGGCGATTGTGAACGTATCGCTTTGAGTATTGGAGCGCCGCAAGTGCGGTTCCCGGCGCGTAATGAACGTGATGATATGCCTCGTAGGCGGGTAGGCTTCCTTGCAGGATGGCCAGCACGTCCTCATCGGTCGGTTCTTCCACGCGCACCGGCTGGAAGCGCCTTTCGAGCGCAGAATCCTTGGCAATGGTCTTATTGTATTCGTCCAGTGTGGTCGCGCCAATGACGCGCGCCTCTCCCCGGCTCAAAGCCGCCTTCATCATATTGGAAACGTCCATGCCTCCGATGGAGTTGCCGGCCCCCACGATGAGATGGATTTCGTCAATGAAGAGGATGATGCTGGGGTTGTTGCGGACGTGGTCGAGGATGGCCCGGATTCTCCCCTCGAGCTGCCCGCGAAACACCGTGTTGCTGACCATCGAAGCTACGTCGCAAATGAAGATCTCCCGGTTGTGCAGCAGCGTCGGACAGGTCTTATTCACGATGCTTTGAGCAATGCCTTCGACGATGGCGGTTTTGCCCACGCCGGCTTCCCCCAGCAGGACCGGGTTGTTTTTGCGGCGCCGCCCTAGAATCTGCAGCGTGCGTTGGATTTCGGCCTTCCGGCCAATGACCGGGTCGAGTTTCCCTTTCCTGGCCAGCTCATTGAGGCTGACGCAGACCTCCGTGAATTCCCGATTGGCCGCGTTCCCCTCGGCGGCTCCCACCATTTGCTCCTGCAGCCCGTATTGACCGAGGATGGCATGGGTGAGCCGGTCATTCTGGATGCCGGCGGCCGGGTAGACCTCTCGCGCCAGCGTCGGATCGGTGAGCAGCGCCAGCAGCAGGTGCTCGGTGCGGGTAAAGCCGCTGCCCATTTGCTGCGAGATCCGCCCGCTCTGGCTGAGGATGAACTTGCTCCCGGTATTGAAATTGCCGGTCGGCGCTCCATAAGGCTCATGGTTCAGCCGGTTGTGCGTGATGTAATCCGTAAGCTTCTGGATCGGTGCCCGCTGGTTCTCCAGGTGTTTGTATGCCTGGCACTCCGGCGTCTTCAGAATGGCGAGCAAGAGATGGAGCGGGCTAACGGCCGTATGCTGGAGCTGCTGCGCGAAATCCTTTGCGCGGGCAAGCACGGCTTCCAGGTTCTGACTGTATTGCATCAGAAAGCTTCCTCTGCGGCGGCTGATACGGGGAACATTTCCCCGTTTTCGATGCCGTCATTCTCTGTTTCACGCAGTGTTTCGCCGAGTTCCCCCGGGAAGGGCATCGGGATGCTCTCGTGATATGCAGCGGGCGTCAGCGCCTGCGGGTGACCGAGAGCCTCCGCGATCCGCTTAAGCGGGATTTCACATAAATATGGTTAGAATTCTTCACCTATAAATTGTGAGAATTGCTCAATAGAGAAACGGGATGGCAATAAAGCGGTCCGGCCGCCGGTTGCGCATTCGCCAGTGAGCACTGATGCGTTGCCGGGTTACGTGCGCGTTCGGGTCGTTACTGTGGTCGAGGATCATCAATTGAATGTCGCTGAAGAGGGTTTCGACCGGATTATCATCCGGGCTGACCTTGGGCAAACTGACCCAGTGCAGCCGCATCTGGCGCATCAGCCGGCGAGTCTGCCGGCACTTGCGCGGATGAGCCCCGTCCTGGTCCAGAATCATCCACACTTCCTGGTCCGGATACCAGCGCCGCACCTGGCGCAGGAAGCTGGCCAAGGCCTGGGCGTCCTTGCGGGCCAGAAACGCCCAGCGCACCCGACCGGCTTTGGCATCGTAGAGCGCGAACAGGTAGAAGAAGCCCCGCGTCTTCTGCCGCCGTTCCAGTTCCAGGGTTTTGGCGGAGGTATAGCGACGCCCGCCATAGGCTTTGACGGCAATCGGCTGGATGTCAAAGAAGAGCATCACCCCGTCCGGAGGCAGGCTGCGCCAAGCCGCGCGGATACGGGCCAAGATGGCCATCCTTTGCGGGTCGTGGCTGCGGAGCGTCCGCTGAACATGGCGAAGGTGGATCCCTTTTTTTTGAGCAGCCGCCGCAAGTGCTCCAGGCTGATGGTTTTAAGAAAATGCCGCTCCTGCACCAAATAGTCCCGCAGCTTGCTCAGCGACCAATGGCCATAGGGCAAGCCCAACTCGGTGGGAGATTGGTCCGCGACCCGAGCCAGCTCTTCCATCTGGGCCGCCGTCAAAGAGGCTGGCAGACCGCGGGGAGGGCAGTCCTCTACGAAAGCTACTCCGCGCTCACCAAAGCCCCGCAGATAAGCATAGACGGTGTTGGGATGGACCCCTGCGGCCTGCGCCATGTCCAACCCGTTCAAGCCGGCAGCGTAGAGCACCAGGACTTCAGCGCGTTGCCGACAACGACCTTCCTGTGGTTCTTCCAAGATCTCCACCAACCGACGCAATTCCCGCCGGCTGGGCTTACGAGCGTTTAACAAGCGAGCCATACTCCCACCTCCCTTACCCGAACAATACCGCCGCCAGCCCATTCTCACAAATTATAGGTGATGAATTCTCACAAGTTTCATGTGAAATCCCGCTTAAGCCTCGCCTTGTGCCAATGGTTGGACATGAGCGCCGAGGCCGACAGCTTGCTGATCCGCAGGCGCTCAGCTTCGGCAGCCGATACCGAAAGAATCCGGCACACATGCTCCGCTTGTTTTCCGGACATCCTTTGGTTGGCCCATCGCGTTCCCTTCACAAAATCCGGCAGATCATCGTAGGTGTACACGTAACCGGGCTCGGGCGTTACAGGGCCCGTCCCCTCCTGCCGGAAACTGTAAACCAGCCCGGCTTTGGTCCGGACCAGGAACCGGTTGAGGCCAGGGTGGGCGGCGTCTTTCCACTGAATGAAATTGAAATCCGCCTCCGAACCAATGACCTTGAACCAGGCGACCTTGGGGCCTCCGTCGCAGAGCGGCAGCAGGTCGTAACATTTGGCAGCCTGCTCTTTAAGCGATTGGTTCGGGTCAAACAGGTTCAGGATGAAATTGCGGAGCTGGGCATCGCGCGAAATGAGGGTTTCAATCGTGTAATTGCGGTTGGCACTGTCCCGGCATGTCACCTGGGCCGCTAATTCAACCAGCGTCTCTTCATGTTTCGGCAGGCGGTTGTGCGGGAGATAAACCCAGCCTTTATGGGACGCCAGCAGGCGAAATGCATCCGGATTGTTGAGGCGGAAGGGTTGCAGCAAATCTAGGTATTGCCCGCTCACAGTCCAAACGCGCGGCAGCCGGCCATCCACGGCTTTCCCGAGCAACTGCATCCAGGGCGGCGACAGGAGGTGATGCACCTTTTCCGGCGTATCCAACCGTTCGCACTGAGCCACCGTGATCTGCTTTTGGACTAGCCGCTCAAGATCGTTGAGGGAGTAGAACCAACTGAGAAAAACCTCCGGGAGCGAGGCCTGACGGTTGTGCAGCGCGCTGTAAATGCGGCTGTCGTCATCGGTCGGCAGCGGAAATTCTTTGCCTCCTTTGCGCTTGGCGGTATCCACCACATCGATGATGAGGCAGTGGTCCTTCTTCAGATTCTCGGGGTCCCGGCGCAGGCCGCGGCCGATGCACTGCAGATACAACCCGGCGTTGCGCGTCGGCCGAAACATGGCAACCAGATCCAGGGCGGGCAGGTTGAACCCCTCGGTCAGGCAGTTGCCGATGACCGACACGCAGCCTTTGCGCCGAATGATGAGATTCGTGGACTCGGTCGAGGCGCACCAGATGATCTCCTCGGCGGGGGAGTGGGTGTCCCACTGCAACCCCTGTTCCCCGCCGCCCACCGAGACGTGCAGTTGCCGGCTCAAAGCGAGTGTAAACCGGGTTCCCACCCTTGTAAGCTCAGCCTTGTAGCCGCGGCAAACGGCAACCGCTTGAAGCTGGTCCAATGTCTCTCTGTCGCCGCTGGTGAGCTTGAAGGATTCGGTTCTTTCACGGCTTGGCGTTTGCTCTGGGCCACTTCCCTGGGCCAGCATGAAGCCTCGAAACAGAGCCGTCAGTTGGTCGGCACTAAGATTCCACCACAAGAGATTCTTGCCCGTTTGCAGATAAGGCGCGAGGCAGCGGTGTCCGCTGGCGGGCTGCTCTTTCCCGCCCTTGCCGAGCCATAGGCCGATGAACGCACATTGGTGGCGGTTCAGAGATTCTGCCTGCTTGTATGGGCTCGTGCTTTGCGGATCGTCCGGGGGCAAAGGTATTTGCGATGCGGTCTGCCCAAGGTCCTGTTGGCCGCAGACCGGGTATTTCCACGCCGCGCCGATCAACTCCTGGCTGGGGACATGGACGTAATCCTGGTTCTTCAAAACGAGCATCCGGTGCCCTTCGGTGACGCGAAGACTTTGGGTCCCAGGGAGGACAACCATGCGCTCGCCGGGCTTGCGGGGCCGCACAACGATGTCTTTGGGCGGGCTGAACCAGATTCGACCGCCTTCCCAATTGGCGACGAGATCCTTGCGGGTGAGCGTTTGGTGGTTCTTCCATCCGTCTAAGGTGAGAATCTCGGTCTGTGTGTCGAGACACAGGTTATTGGTCAGGATGTCCCACTTCCCCTCGCGGATGCCTCGATAGTAATCCGCGCGTTCGGGCGTGGGGGTGTCCCCATAGACTTCCGCCACGCGAAAGCCGGCCTCGCGGAGTTGAGAGGAGATTCTTTTGCCGTGCTCCACGGTGGCGGCAAACAGGATAGTCTTTCGCCCCGGCGCATGCTCCTGAAGCAGCTTCACGCAGGCCCGCAGGATGTCGGGATGGCACAGAAGGGTTGAGAGGCTGTCGGCATCGTAATCCCCCAGCCTCTTTTTGACATCGCCCAGGTTAAGTTCGAGTTTGCCGACCGGTTTGGGCGGCACCAGGATTCCCAGGCCGATCCCGTCCGTCGTGTTGCGTTCGACCAGCACCAGCCCCAGGTCGAGCCGGTTGCCGATATCCGAGCGGTATGGGGTGGCGGTAAGGTTCAGGATCCTGGCCCGGGGAAAGGTCTGCTTGACCTGCATCCAGCTCAAGGCCAGGGCGTGGTGGGCCTCGTCGCAGACGATAAGGTCCGGCTGAAAATCCGCAGCCAGGTTCTGCAAGCGCTTGCCGTGCAAAGTAGCCACGGAACCGACAATGATGTTGGCCAGCCCCGTGGATCGGTGATGGGCCTGCTCGATTTCACAGTATTCTCCCGTGTAGAGTTCCAGCTCGCGTTTTGACTGCGCGATCAGCTCTTCGCGGTGGGTCAGCCAGAGAATCCTGGCGCTGGGCTTGATAGCGGTCAGCAGACGCCGGATGCAGGAAGCCGCGGTGCGGGTTTTACCCATGCCCACCGCCAGGGAGATCAGGGCCTCGGTGGGAGCGTCGGCGCCGGTATCCTGGAACCAGGCGGCGAATTTCTCGACCCCCTCGGCCTGGAAGTCGTAGAGTTCTTCCTCCAAAGGCTTCATCAGGCGGCCAGGGTAAGGACTGGTTTGCGGCGCAAGACCCGGATCTCCTGACCGTGTTTCTGCATGATGGGAATGAGTTTGGCGGGCGTCAGTACCTCGACGCGGATGCTGTCCTCGCTCGCCACCGTGATTTTGCCCGCAGCCTTGCCGGCGGCGATGGCGCCATTGAGCTTCAATTGGGCGGCAGCCAGCTCCGCTTGTGCATCCAGCACGGCCTTGATCTCCGGACTGGGCTCTTCGGGATCGAACTGGGCGTGGCTTTGGGGATTGATGTCGGCCAGAATGACACCCTTGCGCGTGACCACGAACATGCTCTTGGCGCCTTGCGGCAGGACTTGCCTTAGCGCTTCCAGGGCAGGTCCTTTCCGGTTCTCCTTCTGGCGGTTAATGCCTTTATCGGCTCTGACCAGTTGAATGTAATCGCGCAGTTCGGCCGGTAGTTCCTGGATGCGTTTGAAGGTGTTCATGGCTATGCGGCGACTTCAAATCTTTGTTGCGCGTGAAAATGCGGTCGCTTTCTGCGCCGAAGAACCGGACCGCTGGCAAAAGTATCCAGGCGCGTTTGTTGGCCCCACGTAGTCCCCAAACCTGGCGGCGCGTTCCCACATCCACCGACACTGAGGTTCTTTAAGCGAAGCTTCCGCAGCCTGACGCTGTGGCGCAACGTGGTTGGCCGGCCAGCGCGGCCTCATTCCCAATTGTAAGTCGCTGCAACGGCGGCGTGCCCGCCTCCGATGCTCGATGCACTAACTGCGGGATTATAATGGAGGCATGACGCTCTCACCTGCGTTGGTGGGCACGCTCCGCACGTTCAACCAGATGGACCCGGTCGCCCGTTCCGGCATGTTGCCGGTCCGGGATGGCACGGCCTTCGAGCAAGAGGTGAGGAGAATCCCGCCTCCGTCGGCACGCCTCGCTTCCACAAAAGCGTCCAACCACCAGAAGGTGGGTTCGTCCGTGACTGAAGTCTTGTCTGCGGGCAGCGAGGTGACAGTTCCAGGCCATACCGCCCAGCCGGTGCGGCCCATCACTCATGGGCAGGAATCTCTTCATGAGTGGGAATCCCCGGCCTCAGCCGCCGGTGATACCATCGAGAAATCCAAACTGGATCCTTACATTTTCAGCCCTCCCAACACCCCGGGAATCGATTTGGGATAGCCATGCCTGCGTTTGTCCTGAAACAGCCGCTGGCGATTTTTGGCCTGCCTTCAGACGACCCGACGGTGCGTTCCGATTTCGACCGCTACCTTTCGCAGGTCGCGGTCGCGTTGGCCAAGTCCTCCTGGGACAAAAGCATTCTGGAAATGCTCGACCTGCTCCCGCAGGTGTTTCTCCGCCTGGACGACAGCGTGCAGTTGGATTTCAATTCACTGCACGTGCTGTGCCGCCACATGCATGTGGTGCTCAAAGCCTATCAACAGCAAGGCAACCCCCAGTTGGAGGAAGTCATTCAAATCTCCCCGGAGTATTCGTTCCATCTGCTGAGCTGGCTCAAGGCCCACCCGGAACGCAAACTGGCAAACCCCACCGAAGTGTTCAAGCAGGCTCTGCTGCCGGACCCATTGTGGGCGGTGCAATGGCAGCGGCTTCAGCCCGAGCCCCACTATCACGCTCAGATTCTGGATTTCATTTACCGGTCACGGGAGCTTAACGCGAGGAGCGCGTGGGCCTGGCATCAATTGCAGGCATCTCGGATGACGCGAGCGGCGGCCTTGGCCAATCTCTGCCGCTCGATGCAGCTCCTGCTGACGGATCCACAGTTGTGTTTCAACCTCGTGGGGCTTTACCCGGAGATGGATCGCAAGGTGCTCTTTCGCAGCGCGTTCAGGCACCCGGAATGGATGCTGGCCTGGGCTTGCCGTTTCCCCGGCGAATTCGACCAGGTGGTGCAAAGGGAGTTGCTCCGGCAGCCAGCTTGGCTGGTGGAGTACGTCGCTCGCTGCGGGCCTCCTAGCGCCTTGGAACTGCTAATCGGGGCGCGGGAGCGCTGCAGCAACGATTGGCTGGTCCCGTGGCTGGATCTTTATATCAGCCATAAAGGGTGATGATCCGCGGGTTCGTAGGTCCCCGAAATAGTCGCCATGACCGCCTGGGCCAGAGGTTCTATGGAGCTTTGAATACGATCACTAGCGCAGCCTGAAGAGGTAAAGGACCGCTCCCCAATCAGTGGGAAAACAAGTGGGCGGATACTTGATCGTTTTCCCCGACCGGATGGTAAGTTCCAGCATCGTGCGCGCATGGAAGAATGCCTCCAGGATGGGGCCGGTATGCTTGTGCCATTCGCGGTTGTGACTCATCTCCCACTGGACGCCCGTACCTTTCGCCAGAATGGCGGTGAAATCACGATTCAGCTCTCGCCCTGGGAGCAGCGACTTGAGCTTTTCCACGATGCGCTCAGTCAAGGACTGCAACCAATAGACCTTGAAGCTCGAGTGGTAGTAGCGGTAGAAGCAATCGGAGGCAAGGTGGCCCTCGACGGCCTCTTTGCGCAGTGCCTCGAGTTCGTGCATCTGGGTTTTGATATTCCCGAGGAGCAGCCGGCAGTTTCGAATCCAGGCGTGGCGATTCAGTAATTCCTCTCCCTTCTCCGGATTGATTGAAAGCCGATTTCCCCGCCGGACCATGATGCCTTTGGCGAGAACGTCTTTGAGGCACTCGTTGACCATTCGTTCTGCCGCAGGCTTTGGAAAGTGCCGGCTTTGCAGAGCCGCAACCACATCTTGCCTCAAAGCTCCGACCTGCATCGGTTCCGGAGTTTCTGCGACATGGTCGAGCATGCCGTCACTGAGCTTGGTCGCAACGAGTTCACGCGATGCCCGTTGCCAGGCCAGCTTTGCGGCCGTGAGGATGGACTCGCACCGCGCTGTCTTTGCCTCCGGGCAGTAGACCAGCTTGTCGTCGGCGTCAACAACGAGCCATCTCGGTGTTTTGCCGTTGAAATCGCCCTGATATGCGTAAACTGCAGGACTTGCCTTCGTCGGTTCCGTCCGGTTTCGGGCTGAGACTCTTTTCATCCGTCAAATGGTGCGGGCCGTTAATCAAGTCATCAAGTCAGCACGAGGAACTCGTCCTCATCAACGTCCTGGTGGTGGTTGTCAATGCGCGCCTGCACCAGCTTGCGAATGCCGGTGATGCTGCGCACCAGCGGGAATTTCCGGAGCATGACCAGCGTGTCCTGCCGCACTTGCTCGCGGTTGGGCGTGTCCACGGAGAGCATGTTGTTGACGATGCCCAGCACCTGCTTCTGGGCCTGCTGTGCGCGTTTCTGCACGACGGCGTCGTAGCGCGCCAGGAGTTCCGGCAGGCGCTCCTTGCGGGTGAGATTGACGGCCAAGTCCACAGCCTCATCCTCGGTCAGAGAGGAGTGCTCTTGGGAAAGCAGCACCTGGTAAACGGCGCCGCTGAGCCGGTTAAACGTGAGGTCCTCGACCCAGTGGTAGGCGAGGATTTCCTTGAAGAGCGGCACCAGCCGATGGCGCAGGGATTGGGGAAGCTTTTCAGCCATAAACATTCAACGAGGTTTTCAGAAGGACGATTCTTTTGCGACCGCCAGTCCTTTTTTCGCGAAGCGTTTTGAAACGGTGAAAGGCCCTACAATGGGATATGAAATTTGCCGGGCCCATTACCGCAAACGGGATGACGAAGGGTTCGTTCGGCCCGGAGGACGGTAATCACTTGGTCCTGGACTTTACCCAAGGCGCCCACGGGCGGGCGGTTTGCGGGGACCGCCGCTATGATCTGCCCGACCCGCGGGCGCAGTTGGTGACGGTCAGAAACAGCCAGGCGGCCCTGGAGATCGTTAGCCGCCACGGTGTTCCCGCGCAGTTGGGCCAGATCGAGGTGGGTTCGCTGAAAGCCTCGGGTGACATTCGGTTGCCCGTCGTCCGGGCCAGGCGGTTTGAGCTCGCGCATAGCTGGATCGAGGCAAACGAAATCTCAGGCCCCAAGGATGAATTCAATGAAGTGGCGCAGGAACCGTTGGCGATTCAGGAAATTCTGATGTGCGACAGCCGGATTTGCTGCCGGGGAGAACTGCACTTCCTCGATCTTGCGGCTGATGATCGGTCCGACTCCTATCTTGTTGCCGAGTACATTGAGGGCGTCACGGCGCAAGGCCGCCTTTGCATTTCAACCAATCGCCTTATGGTGGGCGTTTTGGAGGCCGAAGAAGTCAGGGTGGGCCATTCCGACGGCTGCCATGTAGCCCAGATTTTCTGTGATCGCGTGCTGCTGCGCTCGAACCCGGTCGTGGCGGTGCGCCCGGTTTATGACCGGGATCTGGTGGCATTCCTAAGCAGTCTCCATTCGATGGACCGGCCGGCGTCTCCCAGCCGACCGGCGCTCGACTTTGTGTAACTCCACACACGGCTAATCCAACGGCCGCGTGATTTGGACACCGTTGCACTGGCCGCTGGCCGGCTCGGCCAGCGAACCGGCGTGGTAGGCATGGCCCATCGGGGTGAAACCGTCCAAGTTGTAGTAGCCGCTTCCCGCAGGCATTTCCACTGGGGTGCCTGTCAAATTGAGATGTCCAACCAGAGCGTTCCACCGATCGAGTTCGTTTGCCGGCCAGGTGTCGGTGGGGTGGAATCGTTGCCAGGTCTGTTTGGCCAGGTCGATGGCATTGAGGTTTTGCACTGTTTTCCGCAATGCGGCGTTATCCCGTGATTGCTTGAGGCCAACCATCGCGCCGGTGCCCAGAATGGCCAGGAGGGCGACGACCACGATGATTTCGGCGAGGGTGAAGCCGCGTTGGAAACGATTGCCGCGCATAAAGGGCCTTATACTGGAGTGGTGAAACGTTACTATTTGATGCTATCGCGCTTGAGTCTGGGGGTGATCCTTCTGCAAGCATTCATCTTTCTCCATTCTGGGCTCAACGTGCAGAAATTCAACCGGCGCATTGATGGAATCGTATCCGACCTGTCCCGGAAAACCGGTTCCAACGCCGCTTTAGAGGGCCTTTGCCGGGAAGCCGGCGCGCAGTTGGCCCAGATTCAGCAGCAGAATCGGGAGCATGGATGGCTCCTGAAAGCCATTCTCTTGGGCGGGGTGTTGCACGTGGGGGTCTGTTACTCGCTCTACATCCATTTCCTCCGGATGGGATATTCCTGGACCAAAGTGTGCCTGCACACCAACAATCTATTCCTCGCCCTTCTGCTTCCCTCCCCGGCTGGTCTCGCATGGATGCTCATCTACCTTGTCGGGACGAGGATTTACAAGCACCGCTGCATCGTGCTGGCCTTCTCGCAACCCTGCGCTGAAACATGAATTTGAAGCGTTTGCGAGGATTCACGGCCATCGAGTTGCTTGCGGTGGTGTGCGTGCTTTTGATCCTGGCCGGCATCGTCATCGCCGTGTTTGTCTCCGGCAAGTCCACTGCAGTAGGCCTGCGCCGGACGGACGCCGCAGCCGCCCTCAACGCCGCGGAACGCTCCTTGTTCGACTACAACAGTTCCACTGCGCCGGGTTTGGGCCAGGATCCGGTTTTCCCGCCAGGCGATAGTCCAGGCCGAATGGCAGCGCTCCAAGCCGCCGGCTTTCTCGCCTCGCTCATCAGCACGGAGGACGTGGTTCTCATCCAAACTAACGGGATTTACTATTGGGTGCCGGCGCCATGATGAGAATCATCCAATCCGGGCGGGCCTTGGTTGTGCAAATGCCGCTCATCGATCTGGGATGCCTGTGCCTGTTGCCGGATTTTCGACAGTTGCTGGCGCGTTTTCCGCGGCACATCAAAGTGAACATGGTTTTGGCCCCCTATTGCCTCGCCTTGAAGTGGCAAGTGGTCCCCTTTGTTCTGGCGACCAAAAACCAGGCGCCGACCCTGGAAAAGCTGCGGCGTTCCCTCCGGGCTTCGTTGGGGCAACCTCCTTTGAAAGTGCAGAGGTGAGGTATGCCCGACGATGCTGGCTACATTCTGCTGCGGGAAGGCGAGAAACCGGATCCAACAAAGCAACAGCCGTTTCAAAAGGCGGCGGCGGCCTTCCTCAAAGGAGTCGCTTCGGATCCATCACTTCGACTCCATGATTTGGCCACCGGGGCGTTCTACGCCGCCGCTGACAGTGATGTCGTCCGCCTAGTCTATTTTTCCCATTTGCGGCCACACGACCTGGAAATCCGCTCCGCAGACGGTCAGGTGCGCAAGCCCGTCCAAAACACGCAGGCCGCATTGCAGGAGTTGGTCAGGACCAAGGCCGGCGGCCTTTTCGTTCCGGCTGACGAGTTGTGGCTCGTTCCTCCTCCAGAATCCAACCCGCACTTTGAGCAGCAATTGGAAGTGTTGCGATTGGAAGCACCGGAGCTGAAGGTTGAGGAATCGCCTGGAGGCGAATCTCCTCCCGCCCAGGGGGCCAGGGATTCCAGCGTGTATCCAATCGAAGCGCGCGACGATATGGATCTTCTGCCCGGGTTGTCCGGCGACCGAATGCTCAATGCCACCATGGAATTTGTGAGCCAGGCCAGTCCGGCGACACTGGCGGTACTGGGCGCCCTGGCGGGGATGCTGGCTTACAAGTCGATGGGCTTGAAAGGCGTGGTTGGGCTGCTCCTGGCGATTGCCGCGCTGAAACGTTATATCCGGATGGGCAGCCGCATCATTCTGGACCAACGGCTGGACCTGGTCGCCCGCGGCGTGCAGGAAGGCATTCCGGTGAATAAAAACGGCCAGATTGACCCGGAGTTTCTCGATGCGTTGCGCTATTTCCCGGTAGGGGACAACAATGTTGCTCTCCGGCGCGTCAGCCCGGCCGTCAAAGCCCGCGAATGGGGCCGCAATCCGATCCGAATCGATCCGACGGCCTATACGCTGGAATCCAGCGCCGAAACGGTGACGCAGGTGGTGGATGGGGACACCTTCGTGGGCCAACGTGGGCGCTACCGCCTGATCGGCATTGACACGCCGGAAGTGGACCACCAACACCCCAACAAATCTCAGCCAGGCGCCAGGAAAGCCTGGGAGGTTCTTCGGCAATTGGTCCCTCCAGGCTCGAACGTGCGCGTGGAAGTGGCCAGGAACCAACCGGCCCTCTACGGACGTCAGCCGTGCTATCTTTACGCCCGGGATCCAGGATCCGGCAAGGAAGTCTGCGTGAACAAGCTCCTGGTCGAGATAGGCCTGGCTCGCGTGACGAATTTCCAGCCTTATCATCCCCGGATGCAGGAGTTTCTCGAAGCCAACTTGAATGCCATTGCCCACCGGAAAGGCATCTGGAACGCCCTCTACGATGCCAAACCCCAACCGCGGCTGTTCTCCCTTCAAGCCGAGAAGTCGCCGGGGCCTCCTGGTGCCGAACGGGTCAGCTTCTCCCTGACCTAATCACTGGCAAAGGCCGCCAGCGCCGGCTTGATGGCCGGTAACACAGATGCCTTAGAGCTCAGGCCGTTGCGCAGCTCGTGCTCCTGTTTGAACAGTTCCTTGATGCGATGGTGATAAGGCTCATATTGCCCTCGCTCCAAATGCGCCAGCAGGTCCGGCCACTCCGCTGCAGCCTCCTGATAATCGCCGGGCAGATGTCCCTCCTGCATGATGTAGGTGGTCAGGTGAAGCCAGCGAAAGACTTCGCCGGCAGCGCCGATTGGCATGGCGGCTTTGCGCCCCAGCGGCCCTTTCACGTTGTTGAGATAGTGGCGGAATATTTTCCCGTGCAGCGCATGAGGCAAGCCTCGGTCGATGATTAGGTCGGGATTCTGGATAATGCGGCTGAGACTGGAATCCTCGCACACAGGCCGAAGCATGAGCATCTCCAGCACATACGGCGTGGGCTGCTGGCTCATGCGGTTGAGCAGGCAGTTCAGGCTGTAGGCGATACGCCCGTCGGTTTCACTGTAAGGCTGCCCGGTTTTGTTGACGCGCAGCCACAGCCGCTTGTGGTTAAGCAAATGGAAGGAGTCGCCGCTCAGGTCCACCTCGAGCAGTTGCGTATCGTCGAGCGTCTGATAAGAGCGGCCGAGGAAGACCAATTCTTCGGCGGGCAGGATGCGGGTTTTCCTGGGGTTGAGCGACATGCCCAGAGGCTGGAGCACCGCCTCGAGGCATTTCTTTGCCGCCACGCATTCTTCCTGCGTCCCCAGAACGCAGATGTCGTCCACGTAGCGGAAGTAGTAAGCGAACTTCAACATCGCGGCATCAACGTCGCGCAGGACCAACTCAGCCAGCCATGGAGAAAGCGGACTTCCGGTTGGCAGGCCCCGAGGGACGGGTTGGATGACGTTAAGCAACTCCTGCTTCAAGGTTCCGGGCAGTCGCAGGGCATTAATGCGGGAACGGACGAGGTCCTGCGGGATGTTGCCGTAACAATTGCGCAGGTCGGCTCGCAAGGCGGTCTTCTTGGGGGCGCTTCTCAGTGCTTCCCGGATGCGTTGCTGGATTTCTTCAGGCCGCCATTGCACGGGGCAGAGGTGCTTAACCCGCTCGTAAAGATGCCGCTGAAGGCGGCGGTCCTCGGCCTTGGGTATCTGGAGCATCCGCCCTCCCACCATGGCGACGCGGTAAGGGTGCGGGAGGGATTGGCTCCGCTGAAATCTCATCGCGCTGCCTTCAAAAGCTCTCCGGCAGCAGTAATGGACTTTGAGCGAAGCTTTGTTTTAGGCGGTTTCCAGGCTCAGTTGCAGCATCTCGCTGAGCTTCTGGCGGAGGCACGCCAGGGCATTTTGCTCGATCTTGCGGACTCGCTCATGGGTCAGCCCGATCTGGTCGCCGATTGCCTTGAGAGTTGCCTTTGGCCCATCGAATCCGAAGCGCTGCTTGAGCACAAACTGCTGCTGTTCGTCCAGGCACTCCGCCAGCGCCTTGCGAATCACTTCGAGATCCTCGCTTTGCATCAGTTCCTCCTGAAGGCAGCGCTCCTCCGGAATGACGCCGCCCAGCGACTCGTCGCTATTCTCACAAGCCGGCGAATCAAGGCTCAGTTCGGTTACTCGGTTGCGCAAGACGTAGCGCACGTCGCTGGCTCGCAGGTTGGTTTCGCGCGCGATTTGCTCCAGGTTCTGGCAGGCGGCATCCTCATTATAGCTGGGAGCGGTGATGACCTTGTGCAGCTGGCAGGCGCGGCGGATGGGGGTTCGGACCGTATGGGCGTTGTTCACTTCGGTGCGGATGCTCTGCTCGATCCAGTTGGTCGCATACGTTGAAAAGCGGGTGCCCCAGGCATGGTTGTATTTTCGGGCGGCGATCCGGAGGCCTTCATTGCCGGCGGAGATCAACTCCTCCATGTTCAGGTGTGTGTGCTGCCAGCGCTTGGCGATGGACACCACCAGCTTAAGGTTGGACTCCATCAGCTTGACTTCCGCCTGGGCAGCCTCTTCCCGCGTTCCTTCCCGTACCGCCTTGCTCAGTTGGATTTCCTCTTCCGCGGTCAACAATGGAAACCGCCCTATTTCATTCAGATAATCGTCGAGATACGTCGTGCTCATGCGACTTCTACACCACACCCTCCTCCCTGAAAAAAGGGACAGAGGACTATTCTGAGCACCAAATACCGACGAGCAACTGCGGCAGACCCACGCTCTATTCCAGAGAACCGCCCGCCACCCGCAAATTTTGCTCTTGCTTATCCCCGGTCCCAACCGACGTCTCCGGCTTGGTGCTCTTTTCCCGGTAGACTGGGATAAGAAATCTGACGAGCTTCGGTTTTCCGGAGTTGCCCTCCGGTATGCGCACGAAGCGTTCGACGTACTGGCCAGTCCATTCCAGATTGCCGACCGCGATCGGCGTGTCATTGGTGACGGTAGCGGCGCCCGCGGAAGATCGGGCGGCTTGAGTGCGGATTCGAAGCAAGCTATCCCGCTCGCTATCGGCCTTTTTGCTGACGGTTTCCGGCCTGCGAGCGGTGCCCACATCTGAGACGGTGCTGTACTGTTTCAAGACAGGGACGGCCTGGCGATTGGTTTGACTCAAAGAAGAGGAAGTTGTCGCGATGAGCAACTGCACGCCGAGGACCGCGGTGAGGATCCCTCTGCTATTCATGGTTTTTTGTATCAGCCATGTTCGTTCTCTCCATTATAGAGCGCAGACGGTGCAATTTGATTTGGGGGTCTTCACAAACTTGCAAACGCGGAAGACAAAGCAGGATTCACGCCCAAAACAGGACAGCGAAAATCCAAAAATTGAGCATTTGCCGCAGCGTTGCCCGAGGCCTTGATAAGAGAGATAAGCTCGATTCCAGCCGCGGCTGTGCTGAGCCTCAAGCCGGCGGCGGCAGCGACGGTTCAGAGGCGAGGCCGCATGAGTCCACTTCACGGCGCGTCCGGCCATACAATGGAGTATGAAGTTCTCCGGCACACCCGATCGGTTGTTCCAAGCCGTGCAGGAAGGAGCTCAACGTTTCCAATGCATCGGCCAGGCAGGCTTTCCAAGACTTGCTGTTCTGGCGGCGGGCGCGGCTGTTGTGGGCTCCGGTGCGGCTCTCAAGGCGGCAGAACAGAAGCAGAGGAAAGAGATTAAGAAGCTGGTGAGGCGGGAGGTAAGAAAGACCATCAAACCTCGACAGCCGAATGGCATTTCCTTCGACCTATTCAGGTGAGGCCATTGCCGGCCAAAGGGGCTTCAGGCGGACAAGAGCAACTGACTATTGAGCCCTCGAACCAGTTCGGTTTTCATCAACGCCGTGCAGTTTGTCCCTCTGTGCGCATCCTTAAGCGAACAATCGGTGTAGCAGCGGCTTGGGGACTGTGCCGGTTGTGAGCATGTGTTCCAGGAAATCGCCCAACTGGCTAATCAACTGGCGGAAAATCCGCGTCTGTACTCCTTGCCCCAGGATCTCGACGGCGGTCGAGTAGGACCGGCTAGTAAACCCCTTCTTGGGCGCAAATCCCATCAAGCGTTCGATTTCGGGGACTCGCAGCAGGCGAACGCCCCCTTCACATTCGACAAATGGTCCCACGTTTACCTTCCAGTAGCTTCGCAGAATCGTTGGCACCTTCCGGCTCTGATGATTGATCACGCTGAAGCCAAACCGGTTGCCCGCCGCGCGGTGCCGCGCCATGTGACAATGTCTGCCGGCGATGCGATTACGGATTCGCTCTGCCTCCTGGCGGTCTCGAATCGGATCGGGCGGGTCCAGGTAGTCCCCGGCGGTGCCGGCAAATGGAGTCATTGGGATCGACGGATAAAAGCGCGAAAACAGGGTGGCCACCATGACCCCGCGCCTGCGGTCCTGCGGCTCGGCCCATTCATCCCATGGCTTCAATTCGAAATAGTGAACGTGGTAGCCGAGCCGCTCCAGATGCGCCATCAGGACGCGGCCGGCGATAGTGGTTTCGCCAAAGAAGCCCGGCACATTTTCGACCATCACCGCCAACGGCATGTGTGCCGCGACGTGGTGGGCGAACGATAAAAAGAGATCTCCTGTATCTCCCAGCTCGTTCAGGCCGCTCAAGCGCTTTTTAGCCGTGCCAGCGGGCGAAAAGCAGGTGCAGGGCAGGCTGGCGAACATGACTGCCGCCGGAGGCAGATCGCCTGGGTCCAGGTCGCGGACATCGCATTGGAACAGTGGCACGCCGGGGTGCTCGACGGCGAAATGAGAGGCGAACCTGGGTGAGAGCTCGACAGCCCCGACAAGCTTGAACCTGAGGTCGTCAGTGATGGCGCTGGTCAATGTGGAGCCGCCGGCGAAGTATTCGATAGTTGGCAGCGGCAATCCCTGCCCCCGATGCTGCCGGATATGAAACGAGCGCACCGAAGGGCTCACCTGGAGCTTTTTGTAGCTCGCGACGAGTTTGATTTCCGTGTGGTCTTGAAATTCGCTCAGGAGCCGCTGGCTGTTGAGGTCGATAATCGGGCAGGGCAATCCCGACAGCTCGCGGTGCGAGACGCGGTTGCGGGTCTGGTGCCCGACGGGAACCAGGTGCAGCGTGTTGTTCGCCTTTAACTGCACGTCCAGAAAAGTGCCCGGTTCAAATCCCAGTTGCGCGAGCCGCGTGGATTCAATCCAAACTCGCGGACAACTTCGATTCCAGCCCAGTTTCTGAAAGGCGGTCAGCACGTTGTGAGCCTCCTGAGGGCAAGCATCCGGGTCTGATCAGCGAGTCGAGTGGACCAGTTCGCGCAGCTCGCGCAATCTGTCCCGGCATGCGCTCAGGCCAAGCTGTGCCAGATGGCACAGGGCCTGTCCCTCGGGAAGCTTGCCCTTGTCGATTAAATGCCGCCGCAGTTCGCGCTCGATCTTTTCCAACTCTTCATGGATGGAGTAGGCCCTGTCCACCAGCGTGTTTATTCGTTCTCTCATGATTTGCATGGAATGAAATGCTGTTTGGTTGGACGCTCTGTGCTACTGCCCGGCGATAATCAACTGGTTCAACCAGCTCAAACGGACGGTCGTGCCAGCCTGAGCAGCCTTTTAGGGCGCAAAGCTCGGCTGGTGAGCGGAGCTGGGGACGGTTTTGTGTATCCGCTCCATGCCAACGGGTCCGTAGGAGCGGCTGTCAGTGCTGTTTCCACGATTGTCGCCCATGACGAAGTATTGATCCTTACCCAGGAGAAACAGCGCCGGCTTCTGGCATGGATACGTGCGGGTATTTCGCTCGAGATAAGGCTCATGAAGAAGCCGACGGTTGATGAACACCTGGCCGTCGTGGAAATGGACGGTTTCGCCGGGCAATCCCACCACGCGTTTGATGGCATAATCCTTGTGCCCGTCATCGAGCACCACTACGTCTCCTCGCTCAAGCTTTCGGGAAGGCGGCTTAGCAAAAGCACAATCGTTTGGGTGGAAACTGGGCAACATGCTCTCCCCCTGCACCACGACCATGGCCCCGGCCACCCGCCAGGCCAGCCAGAGGCATGAAACCATGAACGTTCCGGCGACAACCAGACGAAGTCGTCGAAATGACCAGCTCCTGTGTGCGGATTTCATGCGCGAGGGATTCTCTTTGAGCAGAGCTTTCCAGTCCTTGCGGGAAGCGGCGGCAACACGAATGAGGAAAGCGATTTGCAAGTCAGGGTCTGCTAGAAACCTTTCCAGGCGCAGAGTGTAAGTGGGCAGTCGCCGCGCTCGATCCAGAATTCAGTCTCAGCGAAACGTTTGTGGCCGCGCCGGATACAGGTTCGGCCGCCGGGCTTGAGACCTGCGCCATCCCGACCCCGGCCGGCGCCTGATTGATCTGCAACTGGAGGCACAGTTTGGAAACCTGAAGGTCATGCTCTAGCCGGATGGTTTCAGCCATGTCGGGATGCAGCTTGGACAGAAAGCTGCAGAGGTCGTCGGTCATCTTCTCGTGCAGCGGCAGCGTCTCCGCCGTGATGAAGGAGTCCTGCATCGCCAGGTAGCGCCGGGCCTGATTCATGAACTGTTGATTGTGCTGGTTTGCCTTCCGCTGTTTTTGGACTTCGGCCAGCTTTGGCCAATTGGTGCTCTGCAAGGCCAGATAGGTGGCCTCGGTCGAGCGGCGCAATTCGATGGCGTAGCCTTTCAGCGAAGGATCGCGTGCCAAAGCCATGGCGATGGCCTTGTCCTGGAGGAGGCGATAGGTGGGGTAAATGTTTTCCCGATAAGTTGCCCAATACATCTCCTTGTAAAACTGAACCGCCTGCTGCGTGTTTTGCACCGACCGGCAGCGGGCCTCCAGCGCGGCCATCTGCCGCTGGAGTGCTTCGACTTTCGCCGATGTGTTGCTGGCCGCGGCGGAAGGCTTCTGCGGGACCGTCTTTGGGGCTTGTTCCTCATGGCGCGAACATCCGAAGACGAATGCCAAGAGGAAGCTCAGGAGCAGGCTGGGGGGTTTCATTGCAATTCGATGTAATGCGGGGCGCGGACGACGGCGCTTTTGGGGGGTTGCGACAATTCCACAATTGCTTCTGTGAAATTGTGGCTGTCGATGGCGCCGTTGATGTAACTGTCCGCCTCGACGTAGTGGGCGGTGCGAATCAGCGTGTTCCCGTCCTTGGCGTAGGTGATTTGCCAGGAGGGACCCTTCTTCCAGGAACGCTGATACTCTTTTCCTTGCGGCGCTTTCCAGGGGGCCAGGACGAACTGGTCGTGTATGGGAGGATACGCCGCGCTGGGGATCCATTGCCCGGCGGCGAAATTGTACCGGTAAAGCGTATTCCTGACCTTGTCCGGCCGGAACAACAGGATATCGCATTCCTGGAACGGGAGGCAGGCAAAGCCGCTGCTGAATTCGATCCCGGTCTTGAGTTGCTCCCGCGCGGCCAACTCGTTGGCCTCAGCCTTGCGGCGGTCGCGCATCAGGCTCTGCCAGGCAGCCCAGCGGGTGCTCTTCACATTGGCCGGGTTGGCCGCCAGCTTGCACCACAGCTCATCAGCCAGCTTCGGCGCCTGCACCCAAAGGCGCTGAAGCAGTCCTTCCTCAACGGGCCCTGCCACCCAGTTGGTCTGCCAGCGTGAGACGTACTGATCCATAAATCTCATGGAGTTGGTCGTGGGCGGCAGGGAGAGATAGTAGCCGCAATACAGCCGCAGGTCGTCTGGGGACGAGCATTCTTTAGGCAAATAACGCGCCGCGTTCCAGTCGAGGCTGGCGCAGAGGATCGCGAAGTTGGTCATCTGCGTCCGGCTTTCAAACGGGTGCGCCAGGCGGTACGAATAGAGTTCGGCGGGCGCCCTTTCGCCCAGGATCCCGAGCCGGAAATCCAGTTCGTAAACCTGGTTGCCGCTCAAGGCCAGCGTCGTGAGCAGGAGTTGGAAGACAAGGTCGAACATCGGTTCTGTTTAGTACACCATGTCGGTGGCCTGCTTGTTTTGGCGGACGGTTTCGCGGTTGGCGTTCATGGTTTCCAGCGTGGGGAGCAGTTCCGGGGCGACGCGCCGGATGTAATCATGGACGAGCTTGCGCGCCTCATCCACTTTGGCCCGGACTTCGGGTTGCTGGTTGGCCAATTGGATGACAGTCATCAGTTCGGCGATTTTTACCCGCCCTTCCGGCGTCTTGTAGAGATCGAGCATCTTCTTGACCTGCGCGCCTTGCCTGGCCATTTGGGCCGGGTTTCCTCTGGCCGTCATCGGTTGACCATCCAGACGCGGCAAGGGCTTGAACTGCTCGCCTGCGGCCGGCACGACCGAAGCTGGAGGCAATTCATTGAGCCGGGCCAGCGGCTTGAATGTTTCTGTCGCGGTTGTCGTGTTTGGCGCAGCCACCGCGACCGGCAGCGCGGCCGCGTTCGCGGTGAGATTGGTATCCTGGCCCCAGCCGCAATTGGCCAGAGCCAGAGCCACCATGATAAGGATCGGTTTCATGCGCTTCATTTGTTGGGGAGCACAAACAGGAGGGTTTGGTAAAGGTTGGTGCCGCCATCCTGCAGGATGACAAATTGCACCGTTGGTTCGGCACGATTGATGCGAGCGCGGACCTTGACCTGCCCAAGCGGGGGGACGACCGAGTCGGTCGCCTCGACCTGTGTGCATTCGCAGGAAGCGGTGTAGCCCGCGATTTGGATGCTCTTCTCGGAATTGTTCGTAATCGAGTAGGTGAAGGTGTAATTGGTTTTGCCCGCCTCAAAGATCAAGGACGCCTGCTGAGGCACGGCGAGGGGCTTTGCTTTTTCTGCTCCCGGCCCGGCGGCCAGACAGCAGAATGCGGCTGCGAGGCTGAAGATGATGGTGGTAAGTCTTTTCATGTTGATTTTCGTCGGAATTCGGTGTGGTCAGTAAGGGGGCGGTCCCGTCCAGATCTGCATCCCGCCGGTCCGCCAGCTCAGGCAGTTGCCAGTATTATTGTCGGACACAGGGATGTCGAAGGCGGGCGTTCCGCCGCGGTAAACGCCCAAAGGTATGGTGATGTTCGGGCAGGGAGGATTCTCGATGCTGAGCATGGTTGAAAACTCGATCTGGCTCAAATTGCCAAGGAGCAACTGCACCGTCCTGGGTCCGAGCACTGTCACATGGCCGCCCTGGCTGGCGGAGAATTGCAGGTTGGTATTGCCACTGGAGAGCTGAATGACCGGGTTGGTGGCGCCGCTCACGCTCAGGTAGTAGGTCACCGTTCCAGATTCGGGATCCCTCCGGGAAAAGAACTGGTCGGAGGGAGCGCCGAACAGGGTCAGGTCATACGAGAGGTTTCCGGTGAGGGTGTTGGTTGAGATTACCGGCGGGCCGTAACCGGTGGCGACAATCTCATACGTATCATTGGGCAAACCCAGACTCTCGGTGAGGAACCCTCTATTTGGGGCGCCGCTCAGGTCGATGTTGGTGCCGTAGCTGCTGCCGGTGATCGAGAGATTTGTCACGGCGGCGTTCGCGGTGATGCGGAGAAGCCCGAGGCAATCGTCCACCGCCGCGTTCATGAACAGGCTTCGGTCAACGCTGTGAAAAGCCGGGTTGTAGAGATCCTTGGTGCCGACCAGGCGCGTCGGCCAGCCAAGGTTGACGTTGGTGAACGTGCCGGAACTTGCCGGGATGGTGGAGGCCGTGGTCCAATTGGTGCCGTCGATGGTTTGCTGCAAGAGCAGCGTTGCGTTGGTCGTGATTGTGGAAGCGGTGATGGCGGCCAGGCCGTTGTTGCCAGTAGTGGTCGAAACCTGCAAATCTCCGACATCGAAGCGGGTGCCGGCGTAAGAGCAGCCACTTTGAAGCACCGGCGGGTCGGCCACATCACCCTGTTGGAACCAGTTGTCGGTGAGCGCGGTATTGGAGAACCTATTGGTCCACGAGCCAACCTGGTTTGAGTCAAACGTGTTGTTCCCGTCGAGTTCCATGGTGAGCAAGCCGTTGTCCGGATAGAAGATGTTGGACAACTCCTCCACTTGGTTCATAAGGTCCAACCGGAAGAGTTCACCCTGGCAGGCTTTCAGGGTTTGCGTTTTATTCGTGACGATGACGCCCAGGCTGTTGTGGAGGATCGGCGGCAGGCTGACCAGCGGAGTTTCGACAAGAATCCGGGCCTGCCGGCTGACTGCGGCGGAGCGGAGTCCCGCCTGGGGCACGGCTATGGCGGTCATCGAGGTAAGCCGCGTGTCGGTGGTGACTTCTGCAAAGGCGTTGCTGAAGCAGCCGGTGTCCTTTATCGCTCCACTCTCGAGGTCGGTGTTGGTGTAGCATACGGTTTGCTCGCCGGGCAGAGGATTGATGATGCGATAGCGGACCGTGCTCGGGCTTACGTCGTTGGTCAGGAGTCGGAGGTTAACGGGGTCGGGATAGAAGGAATAAAGCTCGATGAGGGGCTGCCGCCCGCCGTTGAGCACCACATTAGTGCTGTAGTTGTGATTGGTGCCGCAGGGCAGAAAAAGCGTGAAGACCACCTCGCCGGCCTGGTCCGTTACGTAGGGGACGCTCAGGCCCGTCTGCGGTGCGGTAATCGTGCCCGGCACGACTGTGCCGCCCTGTGAAATCGCATAAGGCAGGACCGTGTTCGTCGCCACGCCGCCGTTTGCCCAGCCAAAGCCACCACTGTTGAAGCTGTTCGTGTCGCTCAGCAGCACGTCAAAGTTGAAAGTGACCGTTGCGATTTGGTTGGTGACACCGAGCGTGACGAAGTCGTTGGTTACATACATGCTTCGGTTTCCGTAAGGCTTGAGGGAGAGGGTGCTGGCCACGTTGGCGCCGTTGCTCTTGTTGCGGCCAAGCAAGGCGACATTGAGGCCTTCCTGGGCCGACAAGGGCGTATCGAAGAGGTTGGTAATAACGAGGTAGCCCACCCACAGGCCGCCGTTTTGACTGGCCGCAACGGTACCCAAATCGCCGCCGCTCTGGTTTGGGTCGTAGGGGATAAGGGGATTAGTGGAAAGCATGCTGGCGAAGACCGCGTCAGACGAGGACAGATGGAAGTTGTCGTACACGTTGGTATCCACGATGGCCGCCAGGAACATCTGCGGATGATCTTGAGGCGAGCACTGGGACATTTGCCCAATCAGCAGGAAGGGCGGAGTGTTCTCGACGTCATAAAAGCTGATGGGAAAGCAGGGGTCGGTGTTATCCACGTCGGGAACAGCTTCGGCGTATTCCTGGCCAGGCACGACCTCACGGGGCGGAGAGTTCAGCGCGACCACGGGAGCGAGTTCTGAGGCGCAGAGCAGCGCCCAGGTCTGGCTCCAGGTGCTGGGATTGTATTTGGCGGCCTCCGTCATCGCCTCGCTCGGGGTGAAATGCAGAAGCGGATACGGTCCCGGCGACACGATGGGCGTGTTGGCGTCGGGGGTGAAAATCCACCAGCGGCCTTGTTTTCTGACAACCCCCTTGCTCATGCCGCCGTAAAGCCGAGGCTGGGTCGTGCTGAAAAGCCATTCTTCCGGGGCGACTTGGTTCATCACCAGGGAGGCGTCCACCCGCAATGGCAGGGTATCAACCGGAATTTGGACCGCCTCGGGGCTCGAGCAAGGCAAGAGGTAGGTAATGGTCCTCGAAACCTGGCCAATGGCATAATGAGTGCACCACCATCCGCCAAAAGCGTAGATGGTCAGCCCGCAAAAGGCACCGTGGTTGTCGTAGCAGGAATCCGTAATCCCACTTTGGCGGCACGGAACGTTGCAGGTGGCGTTGCCGCTCATCGCGAGGCAGCCCCAAATGCTCCAGACGCCTCCCAGGTAATTGTCGCCGACGCTGATGAAGTTGTGAAGGCCGACCACCACGCCGCTCGAGTGCGCCTGTGTCTCATTATACGGGTCGGGCAAAGGCCAGCACTGTCCGCGGCTGGGCTGCCAGGAATCGGTTCGGGTGTAGGTTCCGGGCCCGAAGCTGCTGCCTCCCATGCAGCAACAGACGATGTTGTCCACCGCCAGCATCCAACTGCGGGTGCATTGGCGGTACTTGAACCAGGGCACCGTCACCGTCAGGGTGGTGAAATCGCTCATGCCAGGCGGGCGCAAGTCGATCACCGGCCCCGGGCAGGTAAAATCGAGCCCAGAGTCGTTGTCTTGGTCGGGGTCCGGCGGAGTCGGCATGGGATAGGGATCCGGGGAAGGACTCGGCCCATTCGGACCGCCGGCGCCTGGATCCCAGAACACGAGCGTCATGAGATCGGCGACGAAGCTCGCAGCATCCTGGGATATTCCCGAGGTCACGTCGGCGACGTTATCGAACCCCTGCCAGGCGCCCTGCAATCCGGCCTGAGCCACGACCGACCACTGGGCCGGCGTCAGCCCGCCCACCTGGAAGGCATCGCCCTGTCCCTGCCAGGAGATCTGTGCCCGAGCTGCTGGCGCGAAAAGGGCCAGAACCAGCATCAGGAACCATGCGCGTTTGAGTCTTGTGGTCACAGCGGCGTAATGGGCAGGTTTTGGTAGAGGTTGATGTCCGGCCAATTGGTCAGGTTGAACTTGCTGTTGAGCCAGTACCAGACATTGGTGTTGGGTGGCTTGAACTCGAAGGTGCCGAGCAGGTTGGTGATCGGGATGGCGTTGGCCAGCGGCTGAGTCAGATCCGGCGGTTGAGAAAAGAGATTCGTTTCGTAGTAAGCCCCGACTTCGGGATAACTGGCGTAATTCGGATCGAGTTGGACGATAACCGCGCTATTCGTCAGGGAGTAAAACCGGTCGGGTTCCAGCGTTTTGAATTGCATGCCAAAGGTCTGCCACGGCCCGCTGTTGCCGAACCGGTAACGGAGCACCAGATTGGTTCGGCCGTAGAGGTTCCCCGGGATGAGCCACCGATTGCCTTGGCGCACTGGCTCGAGGCTGTAGGCGAAGAGGTCGCCCACGGCTTGGAGCGTCACGTTGGTGGTGTAGCTCTCCAGCCACACCGGCTTGTAGAAGTAAATCCGATCGGCCGCATCCGCCCCCACCTGGAGCCGGGGATCGGGATCGTCCACCCTGAAATCGAAGTAATTGGCGCTGACCAGCGTTTGCAGTGGGATCTGCGGCTCATAATCAATGCCGTTGCCTGAGACCACAACCACCCGGTGATACACCAGCAGGTTGGCCACCGGCTGGCTCAGGGGGATATAGGCGCTCCAGTTAGCGCCATCCAGGCTGACCTGGTGATAGTACTGCACCAGCGGTGAGGAGTGCAGGAGCAGGTTGGTGGCGTAGACCAGCGTGGGAATGCCAGGCAAAATGGTCCAATAGGGGGCAACAAAGTTCGTGATGGAATTATCCGGTTGGACGGCTGTGACGGTAATCTGCGAGAGGTCGCTATTGATCCAGTAGGGGCGGGTGGCCTGGAAAGTGTAAGCGTGGCTGCCTGGGCTCGGAAACACCTGGCCCTGTGGCGCTGGCGCCCAGACGCTGTTATCGACGTTGTAAAAGAACTGCGCCCCGGGCGTGGCCGTAGCGAGAAAAATGGGGTTGAGCGTCGAGAGCGTTCCGCCGCTGCCTGCAACGCTCGGAACAGGTGTCGCGACCTTCCCCTGGAACGTGTTGGTGGACTGTGCCTGAACCAGATTATAGCGCTCCGCCTGGACGAGCATGGTGGTCGTCTTGTCGAGGGTCAATTGGGCTGTTCGGCTGGCAAAATAGAGCTGATTGGTAAGCCCTTCCTGAGCAAGGGTGATGCGCAAGCGGCTGCCAAAGGCGCTGCCAATGTTCACGGCCAGGTTCGTGGTAAACAGGGCATTTGAGGGGCTCACCGTCACATAAGGCTGATAACTGATGGTCAGGCTGCTGGTCGGGCTGGCCACGGCAACGGGGCTGGTGATATGGCCGTAGATTGTCCCTTCTCCGGGATAGGCGATTTGGTAGCTCAGGTTGGTGCCCATCGGCGTGTCGTTAATCCACACGGTGGAGGGGGTCTGCGCGTTGGAATTGGAAACAACCACGTACTCGCCTTGTTGCTGAATGCCGGGCGCCACCAGGTACGCGGTAAACGCGAGGTTGGTGGGCGGGCCGCACAGGCGCAGACTGGGATTGGCGGAGAACGCGGCCAGGGCGAAAGTGTACGCGGCATCCAGACTGAGGCTGCCCGAGGCCCGTCCCATCTGCGCCTCGCCGTCGGGCAGGGCGATTTTGTACCAGATGTAGGAGTTCGGATTGGGATCGGTGAGCGTGAGCGCGATGCGATTGGTGGAAACCGAGTTGGTCGTCAGCGCCAATGGCAGGAGCGAATTGGTGTAACCGAGGCTGAGATCCACGTTGAGCGCGGAGGAAAGCCAGCCGGGCCGCGAAGCCACCACCGCGAGCGCCGGGTAATCCGGTGTGATGGTCGCCTGGCTGGAGGCGTAGGTTACGGTGTTGGTGCCTTGGGTGACCGTCAGGCTGGCGGCGGGTGTGGTTGTGGCCAGGATAATCTGGTTGTCCTGCCAGGTGCAGGTCGGAGCAGATACCGTGTTGGTGTAGTGCCCGGTGAGCGGGTAAACGTCGCCGCCTACGGTAACCAGCACGTTGAGCCAGGCCGACTCGGCGAGCGCAAGGCCGGTGAACGGCTGACTGGGCGGGTCGGCTGGCGGATTCCCGTTTCCGTCACCGATCGAATAGAGGACCGTCGACCCCGGTGGCGCATTGGTGAGGCTCACGTTCAGGCTTCCGGCAAAAGTCTGGGAGGCAGTGAGCTGCATGTTGGGTGAAAGCCTGTAATCGCGATGCGTGGTAAAGGTGGGCCCGTCCTGGAACACGATCAAAAAATCGGCGCTCAACGAGCTGGAAATCACCTGGGACGTGAATATCGGTGATTGGGTGCTGGCCGGGCCGTCCATGCTGTAATAAACGGTCATGGGGAGGCCGGACACGCTTTGGGCTTGCACGCTCAAGCTCTCGGTGAACGTCGTCGAAGGCGTGAGGTAATACTGGCCCTGGTAAAAATTGGTGCTGGCGTCCATAAGCACCTGCACCACGCCTGAAGGAGGGTAGGTATTGTCGAAAACGCGCAGGTAAAGCGTGTCGCCCGGGTTTGCCGTGAAACTGGAGGAATTGATAGGCACGAGCGAGCCGAGGCTGCTGCCCTCGCAGATGGTCATGCCCTGGTTGGTGTTTCCCTGGAAGGTGAACGTGACCGTCTCCGGCTGCGGCGAATAATTCTTCCACTCAAACCAGATGCTGCCGTTGCCAACCAGGCTCTCGCCGGCTTCGAGGGTGGAACCGTCCAGTTGGCCGCAAGTGACTGGATTGACCAGCGGGCGGGCGTTGGCGAACATGTCGTTATTGGGCGCGGCCGTGTCCTGCGAAACGTTGACGGCGATGATGCCTTGAGTGCCGGCCAGCGAGTCCACGCCGATGCGATACGGCTGCATGCTGGCAGGCACGGCAAACCGGTTGGTGCTGAATACCATGGCATTGGTGAGGACGCTGCCAGCAAACACCTTGACCACGACCGGGCAGGAGCTGTCGGAGAGATCGAAGTTTAACTGGCCGGGGTGATTGGGCAGGACCCACCACCAGAGGGTCTTGCCGGCCCCGCCCGGAAAAGTGTCGGCCGCCTGAATCTCCGGCTTTTCCCAGTGGGTGGCGCTGCTGTTGTCCTCGATGCCGTATCCGTGAAACACGCTCACATATGGACCGCATCCGGCCTGGGCGCCCTGCGCGTAGCCGGATTGGAGGTATATCTGCGTGGGGTTACAGACCAGGTCATTCACGGGCGTCGCCGACTCCAGGAGAACATTAAGAGCACCTGGCACCGAATCCGGGGCGGCCCGGTTGAGGTCAGAGGAAAGTCCCCGCCAGTAATTCGGAGAGGAGAACCACGGCAAACCGAACGAGGTCAGCGAATTGGTCAGGGCCGCATCCACCATGAGGTAATAGGTCCTCCCCTGCGGCAGGAAATAGCCGTAGCCGTCCGAAATCAGGCTCAGGCTATCCAGCGGGTCGGGGCCCAGCGCCGCAATCGGCGAAAAGGTAGTTCCAGCGAAACTGAGGTAGTATACACGCGACTCCGGCACATTGAGCGCATACCAGATGCTCTGGCCGGCAGGCCACTCGGTGTCGTATATGCCGGCCGATTCGAGGGCGCTCAGGGCGGAGTTCTCAAGCGATGCGGCGCCAAAGCGCATGATCTTCTGGCGGCTTGCCCCGTAGATGTTGCCCAGGACTTTCGCCCCCGACCAGGTGATCGTCCGCAGATATTTGCCGCCCAGGTAATTGGTGAGCGTCTGTCTCAGCGTGGGCTGGACCGGCGTCGCCGTTTCGATGAAATCGTTGGCCGGATATGGAATCTGGGTCACATCGAAATCCATGAGCGTCCCTTCGTGTCCTAGCTCCGTGTCGACCCGTAACCGAAAGGTCTGGCCCGGAAACGCGGGAAAGATGACCGCTTGCGCCTCGTTGAACGTGTAAGAGATGGCGTTCCAGGCGATGTAATCGGTGATGGTGGCGGGCAGGGTCGAGTTGGTGGTGACGTGGAAGTTGAGCGGGTTGTTCCTGTTGCGGTTGACGATGCTGAGCGTTCCGGCTGCAGGCGTAGTGAATTCCCACCAGAGCGACTTGCCGGACAAACGGGCGGATTCGTGCGGGGCCAGGCTTGCTTCCCCGTTTTGCAAACCGGCGTTCCGGTTGTCGGCGACCACCCGGTGCGTGTACTGCCGCATGCTCACCGGCCCGAAGGGGGTCGGGACGTCCCAGGCCACCGGGTCCAGCGTGAAGGCCGTGCGGTTCTCGAAATCGTCGTTGGTGGGCAGCGGAATTACCTGCAGCGTGAAATCCGTTGCCTGTTGCAGGGGGATGGCGCGCAAGGTGAGCGGGGCAAGGTCCACCAGCGTTAACTGCAAAGGAAACTCGTACTGGTTGGTGTAATAGCGGGAGGCGATCAGGGCGCCACGCTGGTAAGCCTCCAGCAGGACGGGATTGCCGTTGGTGGCGGGGTTGAGGAACACCTCGATCCCCGGCTGCTGATGGGGATCATAGGTGAACCACAGGTCGCAGGCGCCTTTGCCATCGTCCGGATTGAGCGTGGCGTAGGTCGAATAGAGGCGGTACGAGGCAGCCAGCGTGATGGGTAGCGCGTTGGTGAGTTCATCGTTCGAAGGCGGCAGTTGATAGGTCGCTTGGAGCGCGTATTGGTCGAAGCCTCCGCCCACACCGATTACCACTTGCTCCCCGGGCGTGGTCAGGGCGGGCGTGGCCAGCGGGGTGAGCTGCGTCATGTCCGCGCCGGTGGCTACCAGCAGCGTGGGGATCGGCGACGACAACGCAACCGTCAGATACCCGGCCCCCGGCGCGTTCCATAAGTACCAGACCGAGTGTCCCAGCGGATCTCCCGGTTTGGCTGTTCCATTATCCTGTCCGCTGGCCGTGTAGGTGCGGATTTCGCCGTTGCTGTACAGATCGGACGTATAGTCGGTCATGAACTGCGGTGTGTTGAAGTCGCTGTTCGTTGGATACGAGTCCAGGCCGAGGGCCAGCGTGCCGGCCCCGACCTCGCCGGCACTTGCGCCCAGCCAGAAATCGTATGTCTTGCCGGCGGCGACGGGGAAGGTCTCGGTCATGGCGCTCAGGCTGTCAGGAGGAATGGGCGATTGGGTCTGGTGATCCAGCAGCATCCAGTTGGTTGGATTGTAAGGGCCGGAGAGCTCTCGCACTGAAAACGTTCCGTTGCTGGCGGCGGCCACACTCCACCAAAGGGAATTGTTCACTCCCGGAACCAGTGGGTCCTGCGGCTCGCCAACTCCTGCAAAGTAGTTGTAGACCAGGAACTGCCGGCTGGCAGTCAAGGCCAGCGCGTTGGTGAAGTAGTCGTTCGAGGGGTGCTGGGTGATCTCGGCGTCCAGGTCGAATTCGTTCTGGTCCCCGCCCACCGCCAGGACCACGACCTCTCCGGGCACGGTGGTAAAGGGCGCCGTTTTGGGCGTGAGCGTCTGGAAAGTCGGGCTGGAACTGCTGGAGCTGTAAACCCAGACCGTGTTGGTGCTGCTGTTTACTGTGAGATGCCCGGCAATCGGGGAATCAATCCGGTACCAGACGCTGGCTTGTTGATAAAGGGGCTCAAGCGGCTCGGTGGTGGTGTTAAAGTTGTTGCCGTGCGCGTGGTAGAGATAGCGGGTCCCGTTGTCGTACCAGGACGCGCTTGGAATGAGCGTATAGGCATCAGTCAGGTTGTCGTTCCCGGCAAAGGGATGGAATATGCGCGTGATCTGGAACTCACCCGGGGTGTCGGCCGCGTCGATTCGCAGAAAGAACACGTCGCGGCTGTTGATGGTAAAGACAAACGGGTTCAGGAAGATGTAGGGGTTGAGTCCGATGTTCGTGTTCACGACGCGGTTGTCGCCGAGAAAAGTCAGCGCCGCCAGGTTGGTTCCCTTGTAAACCGAGAGGTAAGGCGTTCCGAGCGGCTTGGCGTATTGTCCCTGCAGCGGGTTAACCTGGATTTCCACGTTGCCGTTCAAGGGCGAGGTGAGCACATACCACAGCGTGTTGCCGGCGAAGAGCACGTCCGGCTCATTGGTCTGGGTGCTGGCAAACAGGTTATACTGCAAGAAACTGGCGCTCGTGGTGACCGGCTGCCGGTTTGTTATCGCCAGCGACAGGGCGCGCTCGAAGAGATCATGTTCAGGAAACTGCCGCAGGTTGAGCTGCATCTGGTGAGTTCCGGGACTCGCATGGGCGCGGATGAGATATGTGCCGCCTCCCTGCACCTGCACCGGAGAAAGCAGCGGGGTGGCCGTTAGGGGATCGACATCCGTGCCTGCCGAGGACGAAAGACACTGCAAGACCAAGGCGGCCGCCACAGCCGCGCTTTTGGCCTGTCGAATGAGTCCCGGATGGTCCATTCCCTCCATTATAGGTCCGGGTATCCGGGACCTTCGTGAAGCCGGGCGGCCTTCGCCAGTTCGACTTTGGGCGTCCTCGTGGAGACCCAAGCGGTACGCCGCAAACAAGGCGGCTCGTGTCAACTCCTCTGCGGGCTCGTTAGATCAAAACTGGCAGCAAGTTAAATAGGTGCATTTTCCTGTGCCACACCAGGCACCACTGGCAGAAGCCTATGAGCCCGTAGCGTCAATGGGCGATTCTCTGTAGTGCAAGGGGGAACACCCCGAGGCTGGAGCCAGTCAGCGCCGACGAAGGACGAAACGGAGTATACCGACTTCCCTCAAATGTTCGTGCTCATGCTGTCCCACAATGGCTTCAGATCGGGGTCGTCAACCCCCGCCTTTTGCACAGCCATATCATTGAGCACAGCCGCCCTCTTGAACCACTCTTGAGCCTCCTCAAACCGGCCAAGCTGGGAACAATAGCAGCAGAGGTTGTAGGGAACCGTCCAGATGTCATCAAACTTGTCGGCTACTGTCGCCAAATGAGTGTAGGCCTCCTGGGTGCGCTTGAGGGCATGCAGCGCAAACGAGTGGTGAAGCCAGCCCTCCGCACGGTCGGGCGCCGCTTTCATGAGAGCCAGGCCGACGCCCACGCACGCGCCCCATTTCTTCGTACCGGCATAAACCTGCCACCGGATTTCAAGAACATCGGGGTGCCGAAGCGCTTCGGGCGAAAGCCTTTCGAGCTCCTCGTTTGCTTCGACGAGGCTTCCCAATTCCAGCCATCCTTGGGCAGCTCGGAGGTAGTGTGTATCCGGCGGTTCGAGCGATTTCACATGCACAATCTTTCCCGTTGCTTGGCCATCCGCAAGCCCAATCGCCACCGGTTATCGCACGGGTGGCGCCAAATCATAGACCGCGGTGGGAATACCCCTGGCGACAAGCTCCTCCTCGATGATCTTCGCGACCACCTCCCACTTGCCGCCGGCAAGCCCGCAACCAATGCGAGGCATGTGGACGGACGCGCCCAATCGCTCCGCCGCCAAGGCCACCTTCCGCAATCCCTCCCGAATCGCCAAATATCGGACCGGCGGAACACCTTCGATCGTTCGGATGCCTTGCTGACCGATCAGGTTGGCCACCCACAATGCGCTTGCGACTTGAACGATTTGAACCTCGCCAAGGGCAAACGGTCTCCCCTCCTTGCCAGCATGCCAGGCGCGATAGCGCTGCTCCGCCATGGGCCAACGGTTCGAGAGCGCCAGAACAAATCCGCGCCCCCAGGCACCGACATCATTGCAAATGTGAACGATGAGTTTTGGCCCCTCGCCGATGGGTTGGGTGGCATCTCCGATGATGTATTTGGTCTCCATTTCCAAAATGCTGATGCGCTCAGAGTTCGTTAATTTCGTCAGACGGAGTTTATCAACACCGTCAACGGCTGCCGGAGGCGGCAGATTTCACGGCGAGCACTTCCCGACTTGCGGATGGCAATCCCGAGCAAATCCAACCGAGTCTGCTGGGATCGTGGAGGCTCATGGACTAGGCAGGGTATTGGTCAGCCAGGAATAATTTCCGATCACCTCGTCGCTCTGCAAGTAGCCCAGCCTGGTGGCATAGAAATGAGCGGCCACAGGCTGGGCTTGTGGCTGCAGGACGGGGGGTTGGTTGGTCAGGACCATCTGCAGGTTATCCGGGGTATTGAGGTAATAGGCGACGGCATCCGAGGGCCGGTCGGTGCCAATGCTGAGCGTGATCGGCCCAACCGCGTCGCTCGCGGCCAAAGGATTGACTGTCGGCGGCGGCGTCTTGAACTGCGCGTAGGCGTATTGGAGCGGGTTGGTTTGGCCGCCGCTGACGGACGTGTAATAGAGGTAGCCATTCCCGTTGTCCATCCCGTCCAACTGGATCGGGCCGGTGTACGTGCTCCAGTCCTGATTTTCCAGGCGGTAAAGCACCGTGGCCCCGGCTGCCTCCGGGTTCAGCGTGATGGTGACGGGGCCGCTGGCATTCGAGAGAGCGCCACTGGTGGTCATCTGGACGCCCGGCACGCGGGTGTATGTCTCCGTCCGGAACACCGGAGTCCTGCCGTCCCGATAGAGCCCCACCGTCAGGGTGGTGGTGTTGGTGAGGCTGATAGGGCCGCCGGCGTAAACCGTGGCGTTGGTGCCGGGTTGCGTGCCGTCGAGCGTAAAGACCAGGAGCGCGTTTCCGTAATTGGTGTCGCACGAAAGGTAGACATCCTGCTCCTGCACGAAGGAGCGGCCGGCAGGAGTGATACTCAGATCGGAACTCAAAGACAAAAACAGCGTGGTGTTGGTGGCTTCGACCTCCGAGACGAGCATCCCGGTCGCCGGTGGGGTGAGCTGGTACCACAAATCGTTGTTCGTGTAATCGGCTGAGAGCGGGTAGATGGTGTAATTGAGGGCATAGATCCAGTTGGTGCCGTTTTCGAAAGCCCGTGTCGCGTTGGGAACCAAAGGCGTGGCGTTCTGCGGACTGTCGTTGGCGCCGGGATTCTCGACGGTGAACTCCAAGGTGAACTCGACATCACTCGCGGTCCGGTCCGTGCTCAGATAAACCGTGTCGTTCAGGTCGTAAACCGCCTGCACCGAGTCCGCAAAGCTGCCGTTTTGGTTGTTGCTGGCCGCCTGGGTGAGGTTGGTGAGGCTGGTGCCCCGCCAGAGCGTGGCCAGCGGGGTGCCGCCGGAGAATTTCACCCGGACAAACCCTTTGTAAGGCATCTGCATCTTCCACCATACCGAGCCGCCGCCACTGCCAGGTTTGGCGGGTTCGCCGTCCTCCAGCGTGGAGAGATAGGTGTAAGCCTTGGCGATGAAGTCAATCCGCTGCCGGGTGACGTCCACCGACCCGGCTGCCTGCTGGCTGGAAACTGGAAAGAGCGGAGTCAGCGTGATCGGGGCTGTCTGGTCGGAAACGAAGGTGTAGGACATGCGCACGTCTCGAGCCGGAGTCGAGACGGCGAAGTTGTTCGGGACAGCGTACAAGTAAGAGACTCCGGGGCCGCGGACGAATGATTTGGAGAAGTCGACCAGGCCGGCATATTGCGAATTCTTGAAGGTGACGTAATAAGGGGCCCCTTGGTTTTGGCTGTAATAGGCCGGGGTGGCTGTCCCCACCGGCGAAATGGTGAACGGCCCGCAGATGTTGGACATGGAGGCATACGTCCAGGTCCAAGGCACGTTGATGCTGTAGGCGTCCGGCCCCCAAACACTGGGGAAAATGTCCTGGCTCAATGCGTAGGCGCGGTCCTGGGGATTGACCAGGTAAACTGTGCTGCGCGCATCGCGGTTGGAATCGGGTTGGACGTAAACGGTCCCGTTCGGGTCGGTATTGCGCGGATCGTAGGGCACGGGTCCGGTGGTGGCGAAATCTGCGTAAGTGTGGTTAGGCACAGGAGCCGGCCCGCTAAAGTCGGTGTTCCAGCCGTTGACCCAGACATCCAGCAGATGATCGGCTGTAACGCGATACCAGTTGCGCAGGTAGCCGTTGGCCGTTGCGGTCCAGAACCCCGCCGGTACCTGGTAATTGTAAAGGTAGAGGTTGGTTCCGTTCGCGTTCGTGAGGGAGAGGATCGTTGTTCCCAGTTGGATCGCATTGGCAAAGGCGTCGTTCTGCGGATATTCCGTCAGCGTGAGGCCGACGTTCACGGGTACGGAGAGAAGGGACGGACCGGGGCTGACCTGGAGCATCACGTCCTGCCCCGCTTGAACGGGAAGCGACAGATTGTTGCCCGAACCCAGGAGCAGCAGCGACGAAAGGCTGTTGCCCTGGTAGGCCTTCACTTGGCCGTTGATGGTGAGCCGGCCGGAAACAGGCACTGGAACCCGATACCAGAGCGAGCCGTTGCCGCTGGTGGGCGGTTCGCCAGGTTCCGTCGTGGCGCCATTGGGCTGGGCCGTGATGCCGGCCGTGTAGATGTTTCCGTTCAAATAGGTCGCCTGGTTCCAGCTCACGAGCGCCGCGTTGGTGAAGGCGTCGTTGGGCGGCGTCTGGTAGAAAACGAAGTTTACCTGGCAGCCGGCCGGGCCTCCGTATTGCACCAGGTAATAGCCGCCGGCCTTCACGTAAGGGGTGGCCGTTTCGTTGCCGCTTACCGTGATCACCTGATTGGACCGGGCCGGGTCCATCGGAATGAATTGGAACGTGCAGGGCGACCAGTTGGGATAAATGAGGAGCCGCCCGTCGGCGGGCAGGCTGAACCGATACCAGACGCTGTCGGGCCGGTCGTCTTCGGTCTGGGCGCCGAGATTGTAGGTGCCGAACAGGAAATTGTAGTTCGTGTATCCGGCCGTGCTGATGGAGGGCGTCAAAGCGATGGCGGTCGCGGCGGTCTCGTTGGTGACCGGCATGATTACCCCCGGGCTGTCCGACACCGTGACCCCATTCTGGTTGATGACAAAATAGGCGTAGTTCTGCGGGTTAACCACCATCATGTTCTGGCAGGGAGTCGCGTTGGACATCGCGCTGTCCAGCAAGCTCATGTTCGTCAGACTGCAGGTGAAATAATTGTCGCCGGCGGGCAGGCGCGCCTGATAAAGCGTGGGGCTGGGCTGGCTGCCCTCGGCGCGAACCCAGGTGTTGGCCGTGAAGCCGTTCAGGTAATTCTGGTAGGTCCAATAACAAACCGGCATGGACGCCGCCCCCGGGCTGTATGCCCGGATGTCACCGGCCAGCGGGCAGGAAGAGAGAAACTCGATCTCGTAGGTCGCCCCGGGCGTGACCGAATTCGTCCAGTTCTGGCCGGGCGCCAGCACGTTCTGGGCGAACAATTGCCCGTTGAGATATATCCGGAACTCGCCGACCGGGGAGCACAGCAGATGTTGGAGCGGCCACTCGGGCCCGCTCACGGCATTGTCGAAGGAGAGGACCAGGTTGGTTGCCGGCGCCGTCCAGCTCCAGTAAACGGAGTAGTCGTTAGTGGAGAGGTTCTCTTCCTTGCCGGCGCCGAGGTTGTAAAACCGGTAGCTGGCCCCTTGCCCGAACGAAATCAGGTTCTGCTCGAGGTCGTTGGAGGGCAGGAGCGCCGCCATCAAGGTCAGGGTGAAGAGGGAAGGCGGCCCGCTCACGGCGATGTAATAGGTCTGGCCCCTGGCCGCGATGAAGTGGTTGTTGCCCAGCAGGGTCAGGTTGTTCAGGCCCGAGCCGGAGTAAATAAAGGTCTGCAAGTTGCAGTCCACGTAAACAATCATGTTCGTCGGCGCCGACCAGCGGTACCAGACTGAGTTTTCCTGCGAGGGGTTTTCCAGGGGCTCGACCGTCGCGCCGTAATTGTTAGCGCTGGCCTGGTAGGTATAAATCGCCCCGTTCACATACCCTGAATTCCAGTGGTTTACCAGGTTGATGGCGTTGTCGAAATTGTCGTTGTTGGGGATGGGATAGAACTGTGCCGTGACAGTGAAATCGTTGTCATCAGGGCCGGTATAGCCGGGCATGCCGGCGAAGCTGACCTGGTAGGGCACCGCCTCGACGCCGGCCATAATCGTTCCGTTGGTAGGGGAGGCAACCAGGGTCAAGCCGGTCAAATTCGTTCCCTGCCAGAGAGCGAACGCTTTGTTGGCGCAGGAGATCACGAGTGTGCCGTTCTGGGAGGGAACGTATTCCCACCAGACCGTGGCCCCCAGCCCGCCGGGCGGCAGCGGTTCGGCGTTCTCAATCGAGGCAAAAGCGTTGTACGCTCTGAACGTGCGCGCCCCGCTGCCGGCGATGTTGTTGAGCGCAAGGGCCGCCGCAAACATGTCGTTGACCGGCGGTTCGCTTATGGCCGCCTTGATCGTGAAAGTGGAGAAAGCTGTGTCGAGAACTTGAACGTAGTACGCGCCGCCGTTGGTGGCCGCAAAGTCGCGAATGTCCACCTCCACGAGGTTGGTGTAACCCCCCGGCTGTTGCACGAGGTTGGTGGCGCTCGAGTACACGTGGACCTGGGCGGTGGGGCTGGGTGACTGCAGCTGGATTCGACCGTGGCCGTTCAATGGCGAAGTGAACTCGTACCAGACGGTGTGCGTGCCGGCGGGTTCGAAGGATTCGGCGGTGGCGCCGAACAAGCTGTCGTTTACTTGTCCCAGGGCGCGGTGGCCGTTTTCGTAGCCGAACACCTGCAAGGGGAAAGGTGCCGCGTTGGTGAGCGCATCGTTTTGTGCGTTCTCGGCGGCCACCACCGTCACGGTATGGTTTCGGCCGATTCCGGAAACCCGGAGGTAATAGATCATTCCAGCTTGCGTGATAAAATGGCCGAGGCTGTCGGGGGCAATGGTGACAACCGCCGGGTTCAGAGGCGGGTTGTACGGGTTCCAGGTCACCAGGGCAATGGTGTAAGTCTCCCCTGCTTGCGCGTTGAAATACCAGTTGTTTGGCGTGTCACCACCACCCCCATAAAGCGGCTGACCCATCAGGTTCTGGTAACCGACGCCCGTGTAAACCGCGGCATCGGCCAAAAGACCGTTGCCATTGATCCGGACCTTTCCGCCGAAGCGCGCCTTGTAGATCCACCAGGAATAATCGGCGTCCGCAGGCGTCTCCCAGGTCAGAGTGACCGCGTCATTGGTCAGCAGTTGGGCTGTGGGATAGGAGCTGTTCCCGTTGTTGGTGGCGACGCCGGAACTGGGCGTGTAAGCCACTGCCGGGGAGAGATTCTCCAGCGTGGTTCCGGTGAACACGTCCAGTGTGACACCGTCGCTCGGAGCGTAGAGTTCATCCCAGACATGGCCCGGGTCCCAGCCAAAGCCGGTCCAGATCGGCAGGGCAAAGAAATAATCCTGGGTCAGCGACACATCGGCTTCGCCGTTGGCGCTGGCCATCCACTGGTACCAAACCGTGGCCGGCCCGAGGGGCGAGGTCGGCTCGCCGGCCTGGAACGTCGCCCCTACTGAGGACCCCTGCTGGGAGTAGGTGGCGCTCATGCTGTTCTGGTACCGGGTTTGGGAGACCAGACCCAGTGGCGTGGCTTGGGCAAAATCATCGTTTGGCGGGCGCTGGTAGAAGTGCGGCGTAAACCCGAACGTTTCATGGTCCCCAGCCAGGCGGAGCACATACGGACCCGTGTTGGTGAGGAAATAGTAGTAATTGTTCGTGAAGATGGCCGTGCCGGATTGATGCAGGAGTTCGCGAAAATCTTTGGAGGTCCAATAATAGGGCGGGACCTGCTGCGCGGAGGCGAGTGAATCGCCCTGCCACAACGTCACCGAGTCCAGCGTGCAGTTGAATGGAATTTCCAAGGTCCCGTAGCCCGGGCTGCCCAACCGCCACCAGGTGCTGGCGCCGGGCGGTTCACCCGGCTCGCTGCCGGCCCCGTGCGTGTAGCCGGTGTAATGCGTTTCAGCCGTGGTCGGCAGCGCGTTGCTGAACAGGTCGTTACTCGGGATGGGATAGAAGTTGAGGTTCAGCTGGAACGCTGTGTCCCCAGGAATAATGCCCTGGTAAACGGCGAGGTCGTATTCGTTGCCAGCAGTGACCGAAAAGATCTGCGGCGTGTTAGTGAATATCGTCCTCTGGAAAGCGGCGATATTGGTGCCTTGCCCAACCGCGTAGATGAAAAAGTTGGTGTCGCCGTTTGATTGGTCCTGGACCGTCACAGTGGCGTAGCCGTCAGCCGGCGCCACCCAGCGATACCAAAGGGAAGTGGCCCGGGCAGCGTTGGTGGTCCAGGCGCCGTTGGCGTAGTAGCTGCCGTCCCATTCCCCCGGTTCGGCGGTGGCGCCAGTCAAATCGCCCACAGCGGAGAAAATCTGCGGCATGCTGCCGTTGCTGAAATTGGTTCCGGCGAAGATCTCGACCAGGTCCTGGCGTTGGTCGAAGTTGTCGGGCAAAGGCAGGCTGACGAGGATGTAGAAAGGGTCGGAGTTGCGCCATCCGTTGCGTTGCAGGATATAGCTGTAGGTTCCCGGCCGGTCAAAGGTGACGGTGATGTTGGTGCTGAAGTCGAAGTACCGGTTGCCGGTTGGACTTTCCAACCAGGTGCAAACCCGCATCGAACTCAAGGTGTCCTGCGTGGGGGCCAAGAGGACAATGTTCGTGCCCAGAGCCGAGACGGGCTGCGGGAGCTTGGCCCGGAACGTGGCGTAGGCGCCCGCGCCGCGATAGCCTGGTTTGGCCGCCCCAAACCAGTAAGTCGAGCTTCGATCGGCGGCGACCGTGAGCGGGTTGGTATAGAGTATCCCGCTGCCGCCCGGCGGGTTTCCGTCCTCGTCGCCGAGGCCATAAGTAATTTGGGCCCCCAGCGTTGGCGTGGACGCCGTGAGCGTGATCGGTGTGTCGATGTCTCCGCCGCCAGGCGTGATCGAGAGCGGCGCCACCACGAAGGTGGCTTGGAGGCTGCCGGTCGGGCTCAATCGGCCAGCGTTATTGGCGTAGTACTGGATAAGGCAGCTGCCATCGACCGTGAACGGCCCGCTGTACTGCACCCAGTCGGTGGAATTGGTGCTGTAATAAACCGCCGAACCGGCCAGATAAGGCGTGAGCGTGAATGCCTGCGCGTTGTAATAATTTGCCGCAGTTGGCGAGACCGTAGCGGCCGGCGCAAAGTAATACACGTTGGTCTGGAGCTGCGGATGATACCCGCTGCGCGTAGCCAGCCACGTGATCGTCGTGTCCGCGCTGATAGGGATCGGCGCGGCATAAAGCGTCGCGTTGGTCGTGGGCACCGTGCCGTCCAGGGTGTAATAGATTGTCAACGGCCGGTAATACCAATAGGCCGAGCCTGCTGACACCGGTGTATTGGGCACGCCGATGTACCCGCTGGGTGGCGTCACGTTCAGGTCCTGCACGTAAAAGTCGGCGCTCCAAGCGACCGGATCGCTGTCCAGCCAGCCTGGCCGGGACATGACAACGGTGTAGCTGCCGGTGGCATCTACGTTCATGCTGATTTGCGGGCTGGAACTGCTCTGCGCGTAGGTCGAACCGTCCGGGCGGGTGAGCGTATAGGTCCCGCCGTAACCCGGCAGGCCGGACTGGACGGTGAGCCAGGCCGGGCCGCTGAACCAGTTTGTAGTACTCGAAAGGACCGGTGTGGGCAGTTTACCGGTGTAAGTGTTGCTCACCAGAACGCTCGGCAGATACCCGGGCTTGGTCGAGACAAAAATATACGAGCGGCTGCCCGTGATCAGAATCGGCCCCTTGTACTGGTAGCGTTGGCTGTTGGTCCATACCGGGTCGCCCCCCGCATCGCCCTCGTAATAGTTGATCGTTGCGTCGACGGTGCGCCCCGGGCTGGCCGTCATGGTGGCTGCCTGAGTGAGCACCTGGCTCGGCGGGCTCACGGTCGGCGGGTCAGCCTGAAAAGTGTAAACGAAGGTGTTGGTGGCGCCTCCGGCGTAGCTGGCCGTGAGGTTCAGGACGCCGTTCTGACACCCGTCGAGCCAAATCGGTCCGGTGTAGCTTTGCAGGCCGCCTCCGTTCGTCGAGTAATAGATGCTCTGACCGGCAGGCGCCGCCAGCGAGAGAGTGATCGCGTTGGAGTAAGTGCCTGGCGCCGGGCTGAGGGAAAGAGGGGGCACAGCCGTGTAGGTGTTGGTGAGCAACTGCGGAGTGTAGCAGTAGCGGGCGGCCAGCCAGGTTATCGTCGTCGTGTTAGTGATCGCCAGGGGCGAGGTGTAGAGCGCGCTGGCGGCCGTCGGCTGGCTGCCATCGGTCGTGTAATGGATGGAAAGGGGCTTGGGATTAGCGATCGCGCTGACGGCGCTCACTGACAGCGTCCCCTGGTCGAAATACTGGCTGGGCGTCGTCACCAGGTCCTGCACCACGAAACTGTAGCTGTTGCTCGACAGGTCCGAACTCGCCCAATCCGTGCCGGTGGCGCTTGCCTGGTAATTGCCGGAGGCGTTGATTAGAAAAGTTGCGGTGGGCAGCCCGGAGGCCGCGATCGGAGCATTGGCGCTGACCGTTCCATCCGGGCCGGAAAGCGTGATGCCCAAACCCGGGGCCACCCGCAGGATCTGCAGTGAGATCGCGGTCTGGTTGGTGAACGTGCCGCTGGAGGTCAGGAAGACCGGCGGTGGGAGTTTCTCGATGTATTTGCGCTGGACCTGCGCGGTGTTCTGGTAGCCGGGCTTGGAGGCTTGGAAGACCAGGAAACTGCGGTTGCTGATCGAAATCGGAGAGGCATAAACATTGGTCAAATTGTAGCCATCCAGCGCATTGGTGTTGAAGGAATACTGGATGAGCGCGTTGCTGGTGAGCGTGGAAGCGGTCACCGTGATCGGCCCGGAAAGCGTCAGGCTGGCCGGGGCGACCGCCAGCGGGGCGACCACGAAACTGAGCGGGAACGAATTGCTCACCGCATAAGTGCCGTTGGTGTAATAAACCTGAAGCGTCCCCGTCCCGTTATTTAACCCGTCGAGCGCGAATGGGCCTGTGTAGTTTGTCCAGTTGGCCCCGTCGAGGCAGTAGAAAATCGCCGCGCCTGCCGCGGCAGTGCTTAAACTGGCCGTGATGGCGTTGAAGTAGGTGCCGGCGCCCGGTTGGAACACCAGCGGCGGGACATACCGGTACGTGTTGGTGGCGTATTGAGGGGAATAGCCCCAGCGCGTAGCCAGCCAGTTGAACGTCGTGTCATTGCTGATGACGATGCCTCCGGTGTAGAGGGTCGAGTTGGTGGTCGGCATCGAGTTGTCGATGGTGTAATAAATCGTCAGCGGGCTGGGGTTGTTGATTGAGCTCCAGGCTGTGACAGTCAGGTTCGAGCTGAAATCCCCGCTGGGCGGGCTCACTGTCAAATCCTGCACCACGAAGTTGTAGCTCTGGGCCGCGTAGTCGGAATCGAGCCAGCTTTGCCGGCTGTTTTTGACTTGGAAAACGCCGCTTTCATTGATGGCGAGTTGAAGCGTATCCGTGCTGGAGGCGTAGCTGTTTGTTTTCCCGCTGGGGGTAATTACCGTCCAGGAAGAACCAACCCCGCGCAGGCCGGATTGCACCGCGACTGTGGCTTGGTTGGTGAACGTGGCCGAGGGAGTCAGAAAGACCGGCGGCGGCAGCTTGGCAGAGTAGATGTTGGTGGATTGCGTGCTGAGATAGCCGTTCTTTTCCCCCTGAAACAGCAGGACGGCGGTATTGGTGAGGATCACCGGTCCCGCGTAAGGATTGGTGAGGCTCAAGAGGCTCGGGATGTCGCCGGTGTAACTGCAAGCAAAGTAGAGAGAGGCTGCCGGGGTGGCCGTGGCCGCAGTCACGCTGATTCCGCCCGTGGGATCGCCGCCCGGCGGGTTGACCGAAATCGGCGCGACCTGGAACGTGTAGATGGTCTGGTTGGTGGCGCTGGCATAGGGCCCGGTCACTGTGTAAACCTCCAAGAGCGCCGTCCCGCCCGCATACCCGTCCAGCGTGAAGGGACTGGCGTAATTGGTCCAGGGGCCGCCGTTGAGCCGAAAATAGATTGCCGAACCGCCACTGGCGGGCGTGATGGTGACCGTGATCGCCTGCGTGTTGGTGCTCGTAGGAGGGAACACGGTACATCCCGGCGCGTAGTTGTATTGCCGGTCCACATACTGCGGCAGGTATCCGGGACGGGTGCCCAAGAACCGCAGCGTGACGGTGTTGCTCACCGTGATGACGCCGGTGTAAAGCGCGGAATTTGTCGTGGGCAGCGTGCCGTCGCTGGTGTAGTAGATGGTCATCGGCTTGGGGTTGCCGCCGCCGGCCGCCTGCACGGTAATGGGGAAGCTGAAATTCATGCTGGCGGGCGTGACAGAGAGGTCGGCGCACTGGAACGTGTAAGCGTTGGTCACGATTTGGGAGGGCAGCCAGGGGCTCTTGAACAATTGCAGTTGGTAAACGCCCGTCTGATTGATCGTGATCGAAGTGGTCGTCCCCGTGACTGTGTTGGTCTGCGAGGTCCCATCGGGGAAGGTCAGCACGAAGCTCTGAGAGGCGTTCAGCGGCGAGTTGAGCGCAATGGCCGTTGCATTGCTGAAGGTGCCGCCCGGCGTTCCGAAAGCAGGTGCCGGCAAGGGACTCGAATAGACCTGCGGCACCTGAGCGCTGTCCTGGTAGCCGTTTTTCCGGGCTTGGAAGATGAACTGGCGCGTGGAACCGATGGCGATGGGCGCGGTGTAAAGGTTGGTCACGGCTGAGCCGGAGGCGAGGTTGCCGCTCAAATCGCCAATCGCATAAAAGATCGCCGCCCCGGCGGTATTGTCGGTCGCCGAGATGGTCAAGTTGCCGCTGAAATTCGTTCCCGGTGGCGTGACAATCGGGTCTGCGGTCTTGAACGAGTAGGAATACAGGTTCGTCGGTCCGGGGCATTGTGTCCCCGTATCATACCGGGTGCTCAGGGTGACGCTGCCGTTGCCGAGCCCGTCGAGGCTGAACGGCCCGGTGTAAGACTGCCACCCGCCGCCATTGATCTGATAATAGACGGCCTGCGCCTGGCTGTTGCTCAGGGCGAGTGAAACCGCATTGTTATACGTTCCGGACGGGGGCCAGGCCGTGGCTGGCGACTCGTAGGTGTAGTTGTTGCTTACCAGGGCGCTGGGATATCCGGCGCGGATTCCCAGCGCGATAACCGTGGCGGAATTGGTGAGGGTGAAGCCGCCGGTGTAGCGCGTCGAATTGGTCGTCGGCGTGCTCCCGTCGAGCGTGTAATACACCGCCGGGGTCTGCGGGTTCGTGCCGTCCCAGTTGATGCTGATGATCGTCGGCGCGTAGAGACACGAGAGACTCGGTGCAATCGAGAGGTCGGCAAAGACGAAATTGTAGGTCTGCGTGACCGGTGGAGAAGGCGTCCAACCATTGCGCTGGAGCACGAGCGTGAATTGCCCGCTCGCATTGACAATGAAGCTGGCTGTGTTGTTTGTCGTATTAACGGTCTGAACCGCGCCTGAGGGGCTCGCCAGGACGAAAGTGCCGCCGTAGCCGTCGCCGGACTGCACGGTGATCTGCGCGGGACTGCTGAAGGTGGCGCTCGGCGTCACGAAAGCGGGGGCGGACAACTGCGCGGTGTACGTGTTGGTGACGGGCTGGCTGTCCAGATAATCGGGCTTGCGGGCGATGAAGACAAAGTTTCGGGAACCACTCAGCGTGATGGGCCCGGCATAAAGATTGGTCACGGAAGCCGGCGCGGGCATGCCGCCCATGGCGTCGCCCATGGCGTAATAGACCTGGGCCCCGATCGTGCCCGACTGCGCACTCACCGTGTAGCTGCCGTTTACTGTTCCACTTGGTGGTGTGATGGCGGGAGAAGCCGCTCGGAAGGTCACGAGGCTGCTGTTGGTCGGCCCATAAACGCCCGAAGAGATCTGGGCGCAAGCGCGGAGGAAATCGCTGCCCCCGGGTATGCCGTCCAGGGTGAACGGCCCGGTGTAAGCCTGCCACGGCGCGCTGCCCACCTGGTATTGAAGAGTATTTGCCCCGCTGACCGTGAGGGTGGTGGCGTTGGAAAATGTCCCTGTCGGCGAGATGATCACGTTCGGGCAGTACGCGTATGTGCCGGTCAAATACTGCGGCGTGAAACCAGCACGCGTTCCCATAAACCGGATGGTGACGTTCGTGTTGGCAAGCGCGATTGGGTTGGTGTAAAGGACGTTTGGCGTTCCCTGCGCGGCAAAAGTGTAATAGATGCTGAGCGGATAAGAGCTCCAGGCGCTAACGTAGAAGGGAATGATTCCGTAAGTCCCGCTGGGCGTGATCCCCAAATCGTTGACTACGAAGGAAAGATTGGTCGAAGCAGCGGGGATGTTGTAGCCCGGAGCGGAGAGGCTGGCCGTGTAGATGCCGCCGCCCTGCGGACTGAACGTGTAGCTGCCCCCGCCGGTTCCGGTGACCTTGCTGCCGTTGGGGAAAGCGACCGTCCAGATGCCGCCCACGCCCGAGGGAGATACAACCGTGATTGGGTTGGTGGTGGAGATCACGGGCCCGGGCACCTGAAACACGAGCCCCGGCAGGGAGTTCACCAGGTAAGAGAGCGGCACGTCTGTGCTGGGGACAACCCCGGTGCGGAAGTTCCTGAAGCGGAAGTTGGCGGAAGCTGCCAGCGCTGGCGGCTGGGCGAAGGCATCCGTCGAACTCGAGGTGACGGTTGGGGCCGGAGTCGGCGGGGCCGCGCTCGTGTAGAGCGTCGAATCACCATAGGGGCTGGGCACAATCGTAATGGCCGGGGACTGCGGCAGATAAAGCGAGGCAGGGCCGACTTGGGTAGCAATCCAGTAAATCGTCGTCGCGGCGCGCAGGGTCCCGGAGCTGGAGAGGCCCGAGGTGTAGCGCAAATTGCCGTTCTGGTAATAGTTGACGGTCGAGCCGAGCCGTTCGACCCGCAGGACGTCGCCGGGAACGGCTGCGCCGAAGCAGCCGCGGGAGTTGCCGCTCTCGTAAATGTAGAGGGTGTTGTTGGCGTTGTGCCAGGCGAAGCTGATGTCCCCGTAGCCGGATATCATGCTATTGGCCGTCAAACCAACCATGTTATAGGACGAGCCAGGCGAAACGACGAAGTCAGCCGAGCAATCCCCGGCACTGGAGTCCACCGAAACGGCCAGGGCGTTGCCCCAGGCGTTGTTCGCCGAATACTTGGTGAGAAGTGTTCCTGACTGGTAAACGCCGGTCAGGTTCGTCCAGGTGACGTAATTGCCCTTGAGCACTACGGGCGGGGCCGCCTGGACGGTGTAATTCCAGCTGTTCACACTGCCCGGTTGGCTGTACGCCGAGAGCGTGGCGTTTCCGTTCACGTCTCCCGACGAGACGACAATGCCGGTCTCATTGGCCATCCCCGCGTTGCGCAGGTAGCACGGACCCAGGGCGCAGGTTCCCTGCTGATACAGCGAAGCGGCGAAGTGCAGAATTCCGGTCGAGGTGACCGAGCTGGTGTAGACGAGCCCCCCGTTTCGGTAGTAGCGCACGATGTTGCCGGTGCGAACGACCCGAAGCCTGTCTCCCGCGCTGTAGTACCCGACGGTCGCCCTGTAAGTGCCCGCCTCATAGATCTGGAGTTGGCCGGTTCCCCACAGGTACAGCGCATAGTCGATGCCGGTGTAACTGGGGGACGCGTAAGTGGCCTGCAGGCCGAACATTGAGTCCTGGTTGTTGACCGTGGCGACACACTCCGCAAAGCCGTCTCCCGCGATCGTCTCGACGGAAGTGAACCCGCCGTTCCAGTTGTTCCCGCCGCCATTCTTGGTGAAGATCCCGTTGGTAACGCCTACATAAACCAGGTTGGTTGGCGTGATGCTGGGTCCGTTGGTGTAAAGCTGGTAGGCTCCGCCGTTTAGGCTGTAGTAGATGCTCCCACCGCCTGGTGTGGTGAGGAATACCGTCCCGTACTCCAGGAAGTTCCCGGTGCCGGGATCCGCCTCGACGTAGCCTGCGCACGTGAGGCGCGGTGTGATGGCGAAATCCTGGAGCGTGCCGCTGTTCAACGCCACCGCGATCTCGTATTCCTTGCCCGCGGTTACAGGGAACGAGATGCGGCTGTAAGCGTTGCCGTCGGCGTGCGTGTTGGCGGCCAGATAAGTCAGGTTATTGACTTGACCGGGAACGCTGTTGGTGGTGTAGGCGGCGATGACGGTGTCGGCGGCGCTGCCTTTGGTGTCCACCTCCAGCTGCCCCGTGCAGGCCGGCACAAAGCTATACCAAACGCTGCCGTTCCCGCCGTGATAAGACGGCTCGCCCGACTCGCGGGTCGAACCCGCCAGGGTGCCGGTGGTCGTGACCCCGTTGGTGAGGGGGAGGCGGTTGACGAAGTTGTCGTTAAGCGGTGCCGCAGTGCTGTAATGCTTGAGGTTGAGAACGAATGGCCCGGGGACCGTGCCGTCGATGCAGATCTTGTAGGTCGTGCCGGCGGTGGCGGCAAAGGTGAAGGCGGCATTGGGCGAGGCGCCAGCGGTCCCGATGCTGCCGCCGATCCAGCCGCTATTGAAGGAACTGCCGCTGTAGACGGCGATCAGATGGTTGCCCGCGCTCTCGACCGTCAGGTAAATTGTCCCACTGTTCGTCGCCGTGTAGGAGAACCAAACGTTCTTGTTGGGTGGGACGGAAAGCCAGTTGTTTCCCGCCCAGTTCTCGCCTTCATTGCTGGCGTAGGTGGTCGAGCCGGGCACACGGATGCTGATGCCGGTCATATTGCCGGCGCTGAAAGTGCTCTGCGGAACCAGCACCTGGGCATTGGCGTAGAAGTCGTTGGTGGGCGCGCCCAGGCTGACGGTGAGGTTGACTCCTCCGACGCTGCCGGCGGCCGCGCCGCTTTTGCCGTCCACCACAATTCGGTTGGTCTGGCCGGGATACACCAGCACTGTGGCCGCGCTGGTCACCAACCCATTCGCGTCGTCGTTGTACCAGGACTTGCCATTATTGACCCCATTGAACACGCCTCCGGCCATGAGTGTGTCAAAGGTGCTACCGGCCAGCGACATCGTGGCATAGGCCTGGACGGGCGGATTGAAGCTCCACCAGATGGTCCGGCCCAGGCAAGGAGCGCTGTACTGGCTGCAGAGCGAATACTCGCTGCTATCCTGGGTGGCGTAGTTGTTGGCGCTGACTGCGGTCGCGGTGTAGAGAAAGTTGGTGACCGTGAACTCCGCAACGCTCTCCAGGACAGTGTTAGTCGCGAACGCGAGCATGGGTCCCGGGAAAACGTCATTGTAAGGGATCGCGTTGATCTGCAGGGCAAGGTCGATAAGCCCGTAGCCAGCGTCGGAGGACGTGCCGTCAACGCAAATCATGTAACTGCTTCCGGCAGTGACTGCGTATGAGAGCACTGAGCTCACTGCATAAGCGTTGGGGCTGCCCCAGCTTGAGTTGACCGCTTGACCAGGCGCCTTGATGCCGATCTGCGTACGGAAGGTGCTTTTGGTCGGGTCGATGGTCAGGGCGCCGGTGAAGGGTGCCGTGAACGTGAACCATACCGACCGGCCGGGCGCCCCTTGGCTGGAATAATTGTTAATCTTGTACTCGCCGCCCTCGTAGGTCGCAGCAATATTGTTGCCGACGCCGCAGGCGGTGTAATACGTGTTGGTGGCCGTGCCGTTGCCCATGCTGATCGTGGCGATGTTGGTCTGAAAAAGGATGGGCGTTGGGTTGGCCCAGAAATCGTTGCCGGGAGAAGCATCGAGCTTGAAGTCCAGGTTGATGCTCCCGTAGCCGGCGTCGGAGGAGGTGCCGTCAACGCAGATCATGTAGCTCGATCCGGCGTTCACGTAGTAGACCAGGGCCGAGTTGACGGCGTAGGCGTTGGGGCTGCCCCAGGCGGAACTGACCAACTGCCCTGGAGCCTTGATGCCGATCTGCGTACGGAAAGAGCTCTGGGTCGGGTCTATCGTGAGATACCCGCTGGCAGGCGCGGTGAAGTTGAACCAGACGGAGCGGCCCGGAGCGCCCTGGCTGGAGTAGTTGTTGATTTTGTACTCGCCGCTCTCGTAAGTGGCGCCGATGTTGTGGGCGGCCACCGACCCGGTGTAATTGGTGTAGAGGCTGACCCCGTCGGGAACAGTACCCGTGAGGACATTCGTCTGGAAGGTCACGGGCATGGGGTTGGCCCAGTTGTCGTTCGGCGGGCAAGGGACAAACGTGAGGTCGAGGTTGATGCCGCCCATGCCCAATCCGGGGTCCTGGCTGGAGCCATCGACACAGAGCTTGTATCTCGTGCCCGCCGTCAGGTAAGCGTTGACTATCCTCCCGTTGTTGACCACCCAATAACCGCCGTAGCTGCCTCCAACTCCGACGCTTTCCGGCTTAAGCCCCAGCTCCGTGATAAACGACGATTGCGTCGGATCAATCGTGAGGTAGCCGTTTGACGGCGCGGTGATCGTCCACCAGACCGACCGGCCACTTGTGGCTACCCTCGTATAATTGGCGATATTGTATTCGCCGGCATCCCGGCCTGCCAGGTAGTTCTGCCCCACGAGGCTGGCCGTGCAGGTGTAGTTGGTCACGGGCCCATCCGGGGAGAAGGTCACCAAGGCATTGGTGACGAAATTGACGTCGATGGCGTTGACCCAGTTGTCGTTGGGCGGAGGGTTGACGATGGTGAGGTTCACGCCTTCAAGGCCGTAGCTCGTCAGGCCGACCTGCAGCCAGTAGGGCGTCCCGCCGTTGAGGTTAAGCTGGAACGGTCCCCAACCGTAAGTGATGTATCCGGACGTGTTCGGTCCCGGATAAAGGGCCAGGTATTCGCCGACGGCGCCGGAACTTGCGATGATGGTGCTTCCCGAAACGGGCGGGACGAAGTTGTACCAGACCGATCCGCCGCTGACGCTGCCGGGGTTCCACTCACCGCCATAAAAGGTAGCGTAAGCCACTTCCTGTGAATCGGCGGCGACAGAGTTGGTTGAGGAGACCGTGCCGTTGGGCAGCACCCAGGTCGTGACCTGGTTGGTGAAGGTCAAAACCTTGGCCGCTTCCGGGCTGTTCCCATCAGCCGCGAGGTTGAATTCGGACACGGAAATGTTGACCTGCCCATTGACGGTTGGCGTGCTGTTCACCTTCAGTGAGGACAGGCCCAGCGAACTGCCCACCATGTTCTGCTGGATCCGTACGTAGCGCCCGCTTCTGTCAATCGGGATCGTCGTGGGCCACTGCGCCGAACCCTGGTAAGCATAATAGTAGAGCCCGTTGGTCGCCTGGCCGGCTTGAAAAGCCGCCGCGGTGTCAGTGGTCGGGATCACTTCGATACCCTCGACGGCCGCGTTTTGGACAATGGTAGCGAACTGGATGGTGATCTGCCCGTTGGCATTGGGCGTGATGGTGAACGATTGGATGTTGGCCTTGTTCGGCCCGCCAGCTGCGGCGTAGGCGTCGAAGTTGGTCAACACCTGCCTGCCATTGATCAACACGTTCTCTAGGCGTTGGCCTGGGCCGCTGGTGTAATAGCACTCCGCGAAGTGGAGCCGGACGGTGTAGCTGCCATTGGTCAGGAGATTGGGGATCGTGTAGGTGAAGTTGCCGTAACGTTGCGACTGATAGACGGAGGGGGGCGCCGGGTTTGTCACCGCGCTGGTGTCAATCGTGTTGCCGCAGCTCCAGGTCGAGCCGCCTGAGGCGTAAGCGTCCGCGCCAAACCATGCAGGAGCGCCGCCACCGCAGTTGACCGCGTAATTGGTGAGAATGACTAGGTTGGAGTTGTTGGTGTCGGAGATGATGACATTGAAATAGGCGGCGCTGGGCTGGTCGAAGCGGTTCCAGACTTCGACCGAGTTGATCAGATACGACTGCCCCAGGTCCACCAGCAGCCATGCGCCCGTGTCGTTGCCGGTCAGGCTGTAGGTGCTGTTGTTGTTGTCCACCGCGTTGGCAGCGGGATTGACGATGGAGGATTCGGTCGCGGGTTTGCCCGCGGCCACGTCGGTCGTGTAGGAGAGCGGGGTCGTGCGGATCTGGTAGTTGGCCCCCGCCGTGCAGTTGTTCACGACGATATCGTCGCCAATCGCAAGCAGATTCCCTCCCTGCCACACTTCGATGGCCTCGTGGCTGACCGGCGAGGTCTGGTAAACCCGCAGGTCGTGGACGCGCCCGCCGCAAGCGCCCAGCCCCATCGGATAATAGGAGTTGGCGTCGAACCCCGAGCAGATGGTTGAACTGTTGGTCCGATTCACGGTCAAGGTGTAGGCCGTTGCCGAGCCGCCGCCGTTGCAGTCCAGGCTCAGGTAATATTCCTGGTTGGGTACCAGCGCGATGTTGTACGGCGTGAAGGTTCCATTGTTGTAGGCCCCCAGCATCAGGTCGGTCGTGCGGATCACCAACGGATCGTAATAACCGTTGTTTCCCATGATGAGGATGTTGTAGGTGCTGGAGAGGCCGTTGGCGGCGCCCGCGTTGGCCACAAACATGTAATCAAATGAAAACCGGCAGGGTGCTCCCGGGGCCGGCCGGTTGGCAAACCAGGTCGCGGAGCTGGCATTGGTGAAGTAGGTCCCGTTAGTGGTTACCACGAGATTCGGATTTTCATTGAAGGGATTGGACGGCTTCACCAGGTCCATGAAGGCGTCGTAACCCAGGCCTACCCGCATCCGGACGTAGGCGACCAGCGCCTGGTTATAGACGGCCATCTTGCGCGTCGCCGTGGCGGTGTAACTCCACCAGAGGCTGTTGCTGCCAACGATATTGGTATTGTAACTGTCGTTGAGTTCCGCGCCCGAGTTGATAAGGGCGGTGAGCGCATTGGTTTCTCCCGGCTGGAGCGTCGCATTGGCGGCATTGCCGTTGGCGGAGCCTACGTATCGGTTATTCGAATCGATTGTATCCGGCAGAATCTGGAATGCGTTGGTCTGGTTGTCGTTGGGGGTGACGTAGTTGCCGGGGTTGGCCTTCTGCGAAAACTCAAGCGAGAAGGCGCCGCCGCCGGTCCCGCAGCGGACCTGGATGCGGCACACGGTTCCGGCCACGCCGTTGAAGGTGCAGTAGATCTTTCCGTCCAGGCCGCTGACGGGGCTGGCCAGTGTGGAAAGCGCGTTCACCGCGTTGCCGGTGTAAACATAGAAGTTTCCGCCAAAGGACGAGTCCATGCGGATGGTCACCGGCCCGGTGATATCGTTGGTCCAGGCGTACCACACGGTTGAAACACCGCTGTTGTTGGGTTCGCTGCTCTCCACCGAGGCGTTGGTGATGGTCCCATACATGAGGAGGTATTCGAACGTCGAGCCGTCTCCCAGCACCGACTCGGTCGGCGCGACGGGGGTGGCGTTGGTGAAGTAGTCGTTGGACGGACGGAAGGGCTGTTGGAAGTTCAACATCGTCCAACCGGCGCTGCCATTGCCGTAATTGCTGATCTGGATTTTGTATTCTGTTCCAGGGGCGGGCGCAAAACCGATCTGGCTCCAGTTGCCCATGCCGGGGCCGTTGTCGTTCCCGGTGACCATGGTCAGGGCGTTAAGCGCGCTTCCTGTGTAGGCGGCCAGATAGGTGTCAATGGTCGTGCTGGGCGACAAGTGCTGGTAGCTGTTGACCGTGTTGATGGTGACGGTCTCATTGTGGGTCGGCGTCCAGGAGTACCAGATCGAGTTGTAGGTGCCGCTCTGGAGCGGTTCCCCGCTCTCGGTCGTTGCCGAGAAGTTGAATCCGGGCACGTTCGCCACCTCGTCCACCGATAGGAAGAGTTGCTGTCCCTTCCAGGTCATGTAGTTGGTCACGTAGCGGGTCGCAATCGGCTGGCGGTTGGCAAAATTGTCGTTGGCCGGGTTGGGGAAGAAGGTGTTGGTGACCTCGAAGACGCTTAGAAAATGGCCACTGTCGTAGGTGGCGATGCGCTCCAGATAGTTCGTTCCGGCGGTCATCCACCCGTTCATGAGGGCGTTCCAGTTGTAGCCCTGCGAGTTGAAGGCGGTGGTCAGCGCGTTGGCGGCCGTCCCGGTGTAAATGCCCATCTCGTAGCCGTTATACGTGCCCCAGTCGCCGTTGTCGGCCAGGCCCACCACCAGGCGCCCGTTTTGGCTCGGGGTGTAGCTGTACCAGACCGAGTTGCCATAGGAGGGTTCGCCCACCGACTCGCGCGTGGCGGCAAAGTCGTTGATGTCCATCACCGAGGAGAGCACCGGGTAGTCCAGCGCTACCCCGTTGTTGAACACGTAATGCAGCGCTTGATTGTTCAGCGCAAGCGGCGCCGGGTTGGTGAACAGGTCGTTGGCCGGCTGGGGATAGTGGACCAAGGCCAGGGTGAAGGGGGTCCAGTTGTTGGCCGAATCTGAGAAGTGCCGGATGTAGTATTGCTGTCCGCCGCTCACGCGCAACGTGATGCCGGGGTTGACTGACCAACCGCTCCTGGTTGTATTGGTGAAGGCGTTGACCGTCCCCTGGCCGATTTCCAGGTAGCTGTAAATGCCCGGGGCGTTGGCGGCGCTGACGGACAGCCAACCGCTCGCCGGGGCGAGAAACGAGTACCAGACGCTCAGCTTGGCGCTCTCGGTCTCGCCCGGTTCGGCCGTGGCCTGTTCCGTGTAGCCCTGGACCGAGTAATTGAGGTAAGCCGCCGGCACGCTCCCATTGCCGATGGCAAGATTGGTCGTGTTGAGCGTGTTGGGAATCACGGCGGCGTTGGTGAAGTTGTCGTTGGCCGGCGGCGGGAAGAAATAGAAATCGGCCGGGAAGTTGTAGATGTCGTTGCCGGGAGCGGCAAAGGCGATCTGATAAACGGTGCTTCCCAGCGCGTTGAAGGAGAGCGTGCCGCTGGTCGAGGAGGCAACCGCCGAGAGCAGCGACACATTCCAGGAGGCATAAGTCGGCGGGATTGTCCCGGCAGCCAAAGCCGCAATCTGGCTGGCGGAAAGGACCTTGTGGTAGATCGCCAAATCGTCAATCTCGCCATTGAACGGTTGGCCGCCTCCGGCAACCGCCTGGCCCATTTGCCAGCGGTCGCGGCTGGAGATGCTGCCGATGTTGTTGATGGGCGTGCCTTGTTCCAACCCGTTGATGTAGAAGTGCATGGCGCCGTTGTTGGCCCCGGAAAGCGCCAGGTGATACCACGTGTTGGGTTGGACCACGACAGAGCTGGTAATCGCCGCACCGCCCCAGGCATACCACACACCGTTGGAGTTGATCCCGACGGATTCGGAGCAGTTCGATTGCGGCCCGGCGCTGCTGGTCCGGTAGATGACGGCCCCGGGTTGCACCATGCCGACCTTCACCCACAGGCTGTAGGTGAACGAGTTGAGGTTTGCGTCGACCAACTGGGCGTAGCTTCCCGTCCCGTTGAGGCTCAATGATTGCGCGCTGCAGGAAATCGGTGCGGCGTCCGGGACAAACGCGGCTCCCGCACCGTTCAGGCTGAAGTTGAAGTTTGCATTGAAGGCGTTCACGGCGGACCCTTCGAACGGGAAATAATAGGTATCCGAACCCCCGGTATAGACGGCGATGACGCTCGGGTTGTTGGTGGGGACCACGATGCGCAACTCCCCACTGGTAGTTGTGGTGTAGCTGTACCATACGCTGGCCGCCGGGCCGGTGTTGGCGTGGTTTGGCTCGTTGCTTTCCATCGTGGCGCCGGTCAGCGTTACGTTGAAGTTGGTCCAAAAGCCCGGGTGCTGGAATGTCATCCCGTTCACGGTGTCGGGGTAAACGATGGGCGGCGGCGTGAGGGTGATCCGGTCCATGAAGAAATCATTGGCCACTGCCGGCGGCTGATACACGTAAGTCGCCGAATTGGTCGGGCTGAAGGAGACGCCATCCGTGGCGTAGCTGTCCACCTGGACGGTGGCAGCGTTCTTCCCGTCACCGATGGTGAAGGGGTTGGTGTAGGCCAGCCAGGCTCCTCCGTTCAGCCGGTAGTAGGCGGTGGCGTTCGTTGGCCAGGTGCTGATCGTGACCGGGAACGGATGGTTGGTGGAGAAGCTCGCCGGGGAGATGCTGGCCGACAAGGTCATTAGCGTGAAGCGCAAGTTGTCGATGAAAATGGTGTTGTCGCCACCGTTCAGGTCGGTGCCGACAAATGCCAGTGTGTGTGTGCCCGCGGTTGTTTGGAACGTGCCGACGGTGTAGTCCTGGTAGCTGGTGGCCCCCTGGAGAGGGGCCATGTTCGTGAGCACGACCCCGTCGAGTGTGACGTTGAAGGTCTGCCAGGCCGAGCCATAATTGCGCTGCGCCGCCGAGAAGATCAGCTTGTAATAGCCGGCGGCGAAGGTCATCGGCTGGGACATGCCGCCGGTGGTCTGGACGAAGGCGACTTGGGATCCTTCCGGAGCGTTTGGATTGCTTCCCGTAAAGCCGCTGGCGTTTCCCGTGATGCCGCTGTTGCCGGCGAAGGTCCAGGGCGATCCGCCGGGGTTGTATTGAAAGCTGCCGTAGCCCACCGCCGGCGTTTCAAATCCCAAATCGGACCCTTGCGAGAGGCCGGTGAGCGGATTGAGAACCGTCAGGCAGAACAGGCCGAACATGCCGGTTCGGCGGAGAGGGGCCGTTTTGAACAGGAACCGTTTGGACGCCATTCTCCAGTATAAGTTCCTGCGCTTGCGTTTTGACTCGCCCTTCAGGCGACGGAGCCAACGGCAAACAACTCCGGTGTCAGAACCGATCCGCGTTCCTCCACTTGAGGCGCTCCTTCGCTAAAATCCCGCGCCGTCGGTCCATCTTCGAAACTGGGAATGCCTCCGCACGCCTGTCGGAGCAGCTTCAAAGCCGGGTTGTCCTTCAAGAGCATGTCGACGAACGCGGCCTTGCCTCGTTCGTTCAGACTGTCCCACAGCGTCGCGTTGAGGCGTTCGTTCGGGCTCTTGAGCAGGTAAGGGGCCTGAAGCATGAACAGCTTGCCTATTTCCGGTGTTTCCACCGGGTTCGGATTCTGGCGCAGCAGACTCTGCAGTTCATGGATTTGCTCGGCTTGGCTCAGCTTGCGGTTGATTTCCCGTTCCTGTTCGGGGCTGGGATACTTCACCTTGCGCGCGCGTTCCGGGACGTGCGTGGCCTTTTCGAGAAGCTCGATGAGCGGCTGATAATCGATTTCACCGCCTTTCCGGCAGTGGGCCAGGGCGAAATCGTCGGCGCCCTTGATGTTCTTTCCGAAAGGCAGGTTCGGGACGAACACCTTGGCCCCGGCGCGTTGCAGGGCTGCCGCCGTTTCGACCAGGGCATGCATGACCCCGGCTTTGAAGCCCTTGTCGTTGTCGAAGAAGATGTGGCAGTTGCGTTTGTTTCCGCTCGCATCCTGCATCTTGAACTGCTCCAACTCCGGCACCAGCTTGCCACGGATGAGGCCCATCCAGACTCCAGGCAAGGCAATGACGTGATAAGGCAATTCCCGTTCGAGGCACATCTGGGCCAGCATGGCCGCCTTCTTCTCTCCCTCGATGATGATGAGCCCCCATTTCGGGTTCTCCAGGCGGTCGAGCATGTTGGGGTCCTTGGCGGGCTCGCGCATGCCCGAGAGCGCTTGGCTCGCGTCCCAGCAGGGGTTCTTCTTCTCCCCGGTCGGGGTGCGGTATTTTACCCGCACCATTTCCGCCGGCTTCACCCGGCAATAGGCGTCGCTGTAGCGCAGCACAAAACAAGGCCGCATGGCCTCGATCAGGTTTTCGGTCGTCGGTTCTTCGGAGGACCCGCGCAAGATGTCGAGCGTTTCGGAGGCGGAAAATGAAGTGTAAAACTGCATGCGGGCGATGCTGATAGGCCGCAGGCAAGACGCGCAGAGTTCGTTGTAGCTCAGTTCGGAGATGCGCACGCCTTTTACCCGGGCCGCGCAGTCGTTGATGCGGGGCGGTTCACCCAAATCCAGCAATCGCCGGGCAACCTCCTGGGCGGCCTTGGGACTGGCGCCTTTTCGCAGGCAAAGGATGGCCCGGCCTTCGGGCAGTTCGAGGTGGTAATCGGCGAACTCTTTCCGGGTCACCGGGTCAGTGTATTCACGCAGCAGCTTCCAATCAGCCGGCACCGCTTCATTGCTGCGGTCGTCCCGCGCAATCAAGGCAACCGCCAGCGGCCGGTAGTAGCTCTCCATTCGCGCCCGCTCCTTGGGGCCGACGCAGTTCTGGTGCTCGGCGAGGAGCCGTTCCTTGAAGAAACCCCGATTGCGCACGCTGAGATAATCACTCTGCATCAGCGCATCGTGGTAGGCGGCCAGATCCTGGATAATGTGCGGTATGGCGTGCTGCGCCTGCGGCATTGCGCCATTCTGCGCCCCCACACTCTCGGGTTTCCACGTGCGCGCCACGTGCGCGATCTCCTGTGCGGCTGCCGCACGCAGCCCAATCTCCACAAGGCTTTTATCAATCCGGTGCGTTTTGAAAGCCTCTTGAACACTGGGCCGCTCGAGGAACTCCTGCAGGCCAGGGTTGGAATCCAGGAACTGGCCGAAGACCTGAGCATGCTCGGGAGCGATATCTTCTCGGAAGCCAAGCAGCCGGTAATAGCCCGGATTGCGTTCGAGGCGTTCGAGAGTGGTGTTGTCCAGATAACCGTTCGCTTGCCGGCCGTCCAACGGTTTGACGATTTGGTAATAGGCGCGGGCCAGCAACTGACTGTCGATCTTTTGCGCGCCGGCTGTTTCCGTGGTCCAGGGGCAAACCTTTTCCTGAAGATTGCGCAGCAGGTTGCTCTCAAGCATGGCGCCAAACTGTGTCATCTGCTGAGGGGAGGCTTGCCCGTAACCGGCCGCTTTGTCGGCACTGCCCAGCCGGATGTAGATGCGCGCGCCGAAATCGGCCTGCATTTCCGGGGGGACCTTCAAACCCACGACGGTGGTGTTGCCTTCATAGTATTCTGAGAGGCCCAGCACGTGCTGGTAGAGCTTGCGCGCGGCAATCAGATGGGCGGTCAAAGAAAGCCGGCGGATTTCCTCGGGGACTGGCGCCATGGTTCCGGCGTTCCTCCGGCTCCGATCTTGATAGGCTTGCACGGCTTTGCGGGCCGCTTGCTCGGCCAAGCCATAAGCCTGGGGACATTGCCTCTTCCATTCCTCCAGCGCCTGCTCCTCAGAGGCAAGGTAAGGTGTGAACTTGCGAATGTGATCGACGGTCTCCGCGTAAAGCCATTCGATTCTGTCGCGCCGAAGGATTTCCGGTTGGCTCAGCGCCTCGCGAATCGAGGGCGGCAGGTGTTCGAGCAGATGCCGGGCAACGTCCGCGCGCACCGGACTGGCCTGCAAGCGGGGCAAACCGTCTTCCCAATCGTAGCCAAATTGTTCCTCTTCCTCCTGCGTCCGGCCTTCTAGGGCATTCAGTATGGCCCTCTGTGCCAGGGGCCGGAGTTGCTGCATGGCGGCTGCCTGGGCTGCCTCAGGGAGAAGGGAGAATTCCGGCTTCCAACCCCCCAGCAGTTCGTAAAGCTGCCGTTTGGCTTCTTCTTCCAGCCGATAGAACCCCTTGGACCGACGGAATGACTTGCTGGTCTCGGTTGGCATGGCAACTCGCATTTTCTTCCATTATATGGCGGCGGCGTTGTGGAGAGAGCGCGCCTGGTTGCGCCTGAGATGTCTCCAGCGCAACCGAAGCCATTCAGACCGCCGAGGTCTTGAGTTCTGGGGAGGGTGAAGTCGATCCGATGTCGTCCCACTTTTTTTACTGCAAGAAAGGGCATTTTCGCGCACAATTGCCGCGCGTTCCATCATGGGCGGCGAAAATGCACAGTTTCCAATGCGTCGCCAGGTGTGCCCCGCGGGTCGCCTCGGCACCATAGCCACGCTCGATTTCGGGCGCCCTCCAACGCACCCTCATGCGGCCCGTCACCCCGGCCCGCGAGACAGCCGTGACCTATGCCCCTCCTTGACCAAGGCCAGGTGATCCGAGATACCTACGAAGTCGAGCGTTTCCTCGGCCAAGGTGCCTTCGCTGAGGTGTACCGGGTTAAGCACCGCTTCCTTGGCCGACAGGCCATGAAGGTTTTCAAACGCGCCGGGATAAGCCTCGATGAAATACACGAAATGCTCGGCGAAGCCATCCTGCTGTCCCGCATCGGCCACCCGAACATCGTGCGTGTTTTCGACGCCAACGTCTTCGAAAGCCCCAGCGGAAACTGTGGCTATTTCACCATGGAAAATGTTCCCGGCGGCAGCCTGGACAAATTCTGGCGCTCCTTCGGTCCTTCGCTCATCCCCGTTGAGACCACCGTTGACCTCATTAAGCAAGTCTGCCGGGGCCTCTCACAGGCCCATCAGGAAAAGCCCCCGATCATCCACAGAGACATCAAGCCGCAGAATATACTCGTCGGCTACGAGCCGGACGGGCTCCGCGCCCGCGTTAGCGATTTCGGACTAGCCAAGAAAGTAAACCCCCTTACCCTATTGGCCACAGCCGCGGGCACCCTCCAGTTCAAACCACCCGAGGCGTTCGCTCAGCGCAAAGCCGACTCGCCGGCGGCGGACGTGTGGGCAATAGGCACCACGCTGTACCTCCTCCTCACCGACCGCCTCCCCGTGGAAATGCCCGAAGGAACCACTTGGACCGCTAGAAACCTGTTCGACAAGCCCATTACGCCGCCGACGCAGGTGAACCCAGACATCAGCAAAGACCTCGAAAAGGTCGTCATGCGGTCACTGGAAAAGTCTCCGGAGAAGCGGTATCCCAGCGCCCGCGAACTCCTCCACGAACTCGACGCGGCGCCACTCCACGATCCGGGTCCCACGCCACGCAAGTCACTGTCCAGCGAGGCCAGCAAAACCGTTTTCGGAAACGCCTCCCCAATGGACGGCAGTCAAGCCCGCACCCTCGTCGAAAAAGCGCTCGAAGCGCGCCGTGGCGGTCGCCTCGGTGAGGCGGCCGACCTCATGGAGGAGGCATTCAATAAAGCACCGGACCTCCGAGAAAAGTACGTACACCAGGTCAAACTCTGGCGCTGCGGGATTAGTATGTAGCCCGCCAACACTACGCCTATGGGTTCCTCCGGCATACTCGAAGTCTGGTGCCCGCAGTGCGGCGGACCCATCCACGAACACACCGGCGAATGGCGCTGTGCCAAATGCGACTTCAAGCTCCCCGCTTTTCGCAACGGCCAGCGACGCGACGCGGAGGACATCGAACGGGAGGTCCGCAATATCGCGGCCGAAATCGCAGGCACCAACCGCACCGTCCGCAACCAGCCAGGAAAAACATCCCTCGGCCGATGCCCCCGCTGCGGTTCCGCTGTGGTCGAGATGCCAGACCGATACGCCTGCGAAAAGTCAATCGCGGATGTCGGCGCCTGCAAATTCAGGATGAACAAGACCATCCTCTCACAACCCCTCGACAGGACCCAGGTCCAACGGCTCCTAACCTCAGGGAGAACTGATCTCCTCACCGGCTTTGTCTCGAAATCGGGCCGGCAATTTCCCGCCTTCCTGGTCGTTGACGAAACAGGCAAAGTGACCTTCGAGTTCCCGGAGCAAGCGGCCCCGGCTGCAAACCAAGAGCCAGCTTCAGAACCCCCACCCCAACGCAGACCCACAGACCCCTGCAAACCGCTTCTCTCTGCAGCAACCCCAGCCATCTTCCGGCGAAACGCATTCCGGATCACCGGCCTCCCAGTTGAAGCGTCAACGCGCCAGGTCGCCAAACACGCCGCCAACCTCGGGCAGATGGCCGAACTTGGCTTGGAAGCGAGCCACCAAGCCGGCCTCTTCGCCATGAAGCCCCCACCAACACTGGACGAGGTGCGAGAGGCGGTGCAAAGACTAAAAGACCCGGAGAGCCGACTCATCGACGAGCTTTTCTGGTTCTGGCCCTGCCAAACTGGCTCAGCGCTGCCAGACCCCGGCCTGGAAGCGCTTGCATCCAACAACGGCACTACCGCCCTAAGAGCATGGCAGACTGCGGCTGCCAACCCAGCCACCGCCCCCGCGGCAGCACACAACACCGCCCTCTTCTGGCACCTCAACGCCATAGACGCCGAAACGCAGGTAGCATCCAAAGGCGGTGGGCAGGGCCAGCAGGAGGTCGAGACCCCATGGCGCACCTGTCTCGCCGCATGGGGTCGGCTCGCTGACGATGACGGGCTTTGGGAGAGACTCGCCACCCACGCCAAACGGATAGACGACCCCCGCCTCAAGCCCTCATTCCTCCGCAGTATGCGAGCCACGCTCCCGCTCGCGCTCGCCAAGATCAATGCGGAACTCGCACTTTCCCATGCCGAATCCGGCCGGAAGGCGCTGGCCACGATGCACGTCCACCTCGTCCGAGAGGCAGACCAAGGCGGGCCGCTGCTGGAAGAAGCAGGCGAAATAGTCCTCACCCCGCTGGTTGGCCGCCTTCGCGAAAGCATCAAACGCACGAAAGAAACCACACAGGACGATCCGGTCAAAGGCGCTGACGCCGTCAGACACCTCTTGGAACACGCAAAGCAACTCCCCGATATTTTCGACCTCTTCTACGGCGAGCAAGAGCACTCGGCCAAGGAGATTCTCGACGAAGCGGCGACGACCTGCATCGACTCCCTTGTCTCATACCAGAAAAAGACCGAGGACAACCGCGCATTCGTGGATCTCCTACAGGCGGCCCTTCCCCTCGCAGATGCAGTCGAGGTTCGCCAACGCATCGAGAAGAACATCGAGATCGGGAAGAACAATCTGGCATACGAGCAAATCCAGCCGCTGTACGAAACCCTGAAGAAAGTCGTTGAAGACCCACCGCCAATCCTCAGCACCGGGTTAGGCTTCATTTCCGACACCAAAGCAAAATTCAACCGTGTCCGCACCGAAATCCTCCCAGCTTTGGAAGAACTGAAGAAGAAATTTGGGGTAACGTCAGACGTCACAAAGCGCTTTTCAGACGACGTAGCCATCGCCATGCGCGGCCTCGCTGTTCAGTCCTGCGAGCGCTATAACGATTTCAGAACAGCCTCCGACATCCTGAAGTTATGCCTGAAACTCTGCTACGATCCCGAGCTGAAAAGGCGGCTCAAGGAAGACATGTCCGCCGTCAACGACCTTCTTGGCGAGGGAACCTGCTACTACTGCGACAAGAACCCGGGGGTCGGATCGGCGAAACTCCAAATTCCCATGTACCGCGTCACGTCGTACGACTCCGACGGCACGCGCTACCAAACAATAAAAGTCAAAGTCCCACGCTGCAGAGAATGCCGTAAAGCCCACCGATCCCCTTGGGCGAAGACCTGGCGAGGGGCAGTGCCGGCCGGCACCATTGCCACAATCCTGCTGCCGGTGCTTTTTGGCACTTGGGGTGGCTCCAGGCTCCAGGACACCATCGTAAACGGCACCATAGGCGCCGTCATTGGCGGCGTCATTGCCTTTTTTGTAGCTGAGCAACTCACGGCCAGGACGTCCCAGGTGAAACCGAAATACGCCGCCCTGGGGCCGGACTTCGGCCACCTCACCGCCCTCCGACGCCTCGGCAGCCGCCCGCGCCCTAAACCGATCGAATCCCACCACAAGATAAGAGAACTGCGCTCTCAAGGCTGGTCGTTCGGCGCGACCCCAAGGAGTAGTGACGTATGGCTTGAGGCCGTCGCAATCCGCCAAATGCTCTCCGACTGCACCGGTGCTCTTGCTAGGCTCATCCTCCTGATCCCGCTCCGCCCGCCCTGGTCACCTAATGCCACATGGATCGGCATCACAGCAGCACTCTTCGTCATCGCGGCCATTTACACCCCACCCTCCGCCACTACGCCCCCTGCCACCCCGCCCGCAGCACCGGTGAAGTTTATCCCCGACCAGCCCGCAGCACCCCGCACCACAACTACCACTCCCGCCACCCGCCCAAGTCCACCGCCCACATCCCCAGATCGCACCTACAGAGTCCCCAGCACGGTAAGCTACGAACTCGACAACGCGAAACAGCAAATCACACTGGAGAAGGCGAAAGCCGAAGCCCTTGACACCAAACTTACCGCGGCAAAGCAAGCTTTGGAGGCACAAAGATCGCAGGCCGAAGAACTCGGAACCCGCGTCGAAGCCCTCGGTGCGCAGATTGACCGGGACCGCATCTACCTTGACCGCTCTAGCCAGTCCGAAATCGATGATTTCAACGCGAAGGTTGGCCGCTACAACACCCTTCTTCGCACATTCCGCGCCGAGAACGCTACGGCTAACGAAATGGTTGACTCCTACAACACGCTGCTCGAAGCGGCCAAGGCACAGGACCGCGTCGTGAACCAACTCATCGACAGTTACAACGCCAAGCTCCGCTCCTACGGGAGATAGCCCACCCGCAACGCAAATAATATGAGCACCAAAAACCGACCACAGCAACCCAAGCCCGCCAGCCAGGTCTTCGCCCTCCCGCCCGCTGTCTTCCCCGACAAAGAACAACTCCTTGAAAAGCTTCTAAAGAACCAGGAAGCGGTGCTGTCCGCTCTTCAACAACGCGGAGGCGAGGTTCGCTACGCCGTGCCCGAAAACGTCATCAGGGCCATGGCCGCGATTGCAACCAACGCCTGGAAGACAAAAATGAAAATGGTGGACGGGTCCTCAGGCGAGGTCCGCGACGAAATGAAGCGCGTTTACCGCCACGTTGAAGGCATCTTCCAAGCCTTCCAGGAAATCGGACTCGAAATCAAGGACCATACAGGCGATCCATTCGACTACGGGCTCCCCCTGCACGTTGTTACTGCACAGCCAACCCCCGGACTTGCCAAAGAACGCGTCCTCGAAACTATTAAGCCGACAATCTACTGGCAGAGCCAAATGATCCAGCGCGGCGAGGTGGTCATAGCCACACCAGCCTGACCCACGCAACGCCACCACCTTATGAGAAGCACAATCGACTTTGGAATCGACCTGGGCACGACAAACAGCGCCATCGCGCTGCTGAAGGACGTCGCCACCGAGATAATCAAAAACAACGCCGACGCCGACATTACCCCATCGGCGGTCAGCATCGACAAGAAGGGCGCCATCCACGTTGGCCAGCGCGCCAAGAACAAAATCATAGACGCGCCGGAGGACGCCTACGTCGAGTTCAAACGCCGCATGGGCAGCGATCACGTTTACCAGTTCAAGAGCAGCGGCCAGGCTCGCAAGCCGGAAGACCTCTCCGCCGAAGTCCTGAAGTCGCTACGAGCAGACGTTCAACAAAGGACTGGGGAGGTAATAGAGGCGGCGGTGGTGACCGTGCCGGCGGCATTTGAACTCCACCAGTGCGACGCAACCCGCAAAGCCGCACAGCTCGCCGGGTTCAAAGAATGCCCCCTCCTCCAGGAGCCAGTCGCCGCGGCTCTCGCCTATGGCTTCCAAGTGGACGGCGAAAAGGCCTATTGGCTGGTCTACGACTTCGGCGGCGGCACGTTCGACGCCGCCATAATCAAGGCCGAGGAAGGCACCATCAACGTTGTCAACCACGGCGGCGACAACTTCCTCGGGGGATCCGACATAGACTGGGCCATTGTTGAACAGGTACTGGTCCCCAAGCTATTAGAGGAACACGATCTCGACGACTTTACGCGCGGCAACAAAAAGTGGCGCCAGGCTCTGGCCAAATTAAAGCGCGCGGCGGAAGTGGCGAAAATAGACCTCTCACGCAGCGAAAGAGCCACCCTTGAATCCTGCAAGTTTAACAATGGCGCCGGCGATGAAATCGAATTTGAATGCGATCTTACCCGGGCCGAGGTCATCCGCGTAGCGGAGCCGGTCATTCTCCGCTCGGTCGAGATATGTAGGCGCGTACTCAAGGAGAAGAATCTGGGCAAAGACGCAATTCACAAAGTCATCCTCGTCGGTGGCCCAACACTCGCCCCCTACTTCCGTGAGATGCTCCGAACAAACCTCGGGATTCCACTCGATCACAGTGTCGATCCGCTAACGGTCGTAGCTCGCGGCGCAGCCGTCTTTGCGGGAACTCAGAAAGTAACCGCCGGCCCCAAGGTCCCGGCGGCCCAGGGTGAGTTCACGGTTGACCTGAAACACAAACCGGTTGGGCTAGACAGCGCTCCAATGGTCGGCGGCAGGGTCTCAGCCGCAGGCGCACAAGATTTTAGCGGCTTCACCATCGAACTCGTCAACGCCAAAACCCAATGGCGCAGCGGCAAGATACCGCTCCGGCCCGACGGTGTCTTCATGGCCAACCTCCACGCCGAGAGGGGCGAACGAAACACGTTTCTTGTCGAATTGTTCGACGCGACCGGCCGCAAACAAAAGGTCACGCCAGACTCTCTCACCTATACAATAGGCGCTGTGGTAGAAGAGCAACCCCTCATCAACTCCATGGGAATCGCTCTCGCCAACAACGAGTACGACAAGTTTTTCGAAAAGGGACGCGGCCTTCCGCTGAAAGCCACTCGGGACTTCAAGACCATTCACCCACTCCGCCAAGGCCAGAGCGGTGAGTTTCTGCGCATCCCGGTCATCGAAGGCGAACAAGAACTCGCGGATCGGAACCGCAAAGTCGGCGAACTCTCGATACCCGCCGACAACATACGCCGTGACCTGCCAGGCGGAAGCCAAATCGAAGTCACCCTCTCAATCACCACTGACAGGATCATAAAGATCCTCGCCTACGTCCCCCTCTTGGACGAGGAATTCCCAGGCAAGATTGAGATGGGCAAGCGTAATCTCACTCACACATTCCTGAAACAGGATTTTGAGGCTGAAATACACCGCTTCCAAGAGGCCAAGGCCAAGGCCGCTTCCGCAAACGCTGGCACCGCGCAAGAATTGGTCGAGCAGGTTGAAAACTCCCCCCTGCTGCGCGAAGTCGAAGAAACCTTGGCCGCTTCCAAAGACGACGCCGATGCAGCCGCAAAGTGCGAAAAACGCCTTCTCGAACTGAAGCTCAAGCTTGACGAAGCGGCGAACTCACTAGAATGGCCCGCCCTTGTTGCTGAGGCGCAGGACTGGCTCGGCTACCTAAATCGAGTTGCGGACAAGACCGGCACGCCGCAGCAGAAGGAAAAGGCCGGGGACCTTACCGAGCAGACCGACGAGATCATCCGCGAGCGCAAAGCAGACCGCCTCCGAAAGAAGATCGATAACATTGCGCGCCTCTACTACGAAATCGTGATGGCTCAGCCTGGTTGGTGGGTGTACCAGTTCCAGCGAATGGAGGAGCAGCAGGACAAGATGATGGACCCGCCGCGCGCGGCCAGGCTGCTTGACCAGGGGCGTGATTGCATCTCCAAGAACAACAACACCGGCCTGCAAAACGTCGTGCGCCAGTTGTGGGATCTTCTCCCCGACGAGTTGGTGCAGGCCGCCAAACGCGGCTACCAGTCCGGAATCGTGCGCTAACTCACCATACCATGACCACGGACCGCGAAGAATGGCGCTCAGCAACTCGAGCGACAATAGACGAGTACGTTGATCAGGTCCGCTTCGCACGCGCCGCTCAATTAGCGCAGTCCGACAGATACCTGGAAGCCGAAGGTATCCTGTGCTCCAATGGCCACCTGCCAGAGAATCCCCACGAACTTGATCTACTGGCGCGCATCGCGGTCCACCAAGGTCGCAACTCCCAAGCACGCCGCCTCTGGGAAGCGGCCCTCTCCAGGGACCCCAAAAACGAAACCTACCAAGAATGCCTGACCCGTCTCGGAGATCTACCCCGCTTCCGAATTTCCTTCGACACGGTCCTCTCCTGCATCGTTTGGATCACCATTGCTTTAAGCATCGCAACACTTCTGTACGTCTTCCTGCCCCGTAAATGAAATCCCGGCACTCCAATAGCCTTCTCTTCGTCTGGCGAGTCGCGGAGGTTGAGGCCAAACACCTCAACGCTCCTGAGCTCGAGCCGGTTCACCTGCTCATCGGGCTGGCCAAAACAGTGGACCTCGACCTTCCAACCCTCGTTTCGAAGAACACCGCAGACCGCGACGCCATCCTAGAGGAACTCCTGCGCGAGGTGCGAAGACTCCGCACCGTCTTTTCCACAGCCCAGGTAAGCGCAAAGGCCCTCCGCCGGAAACTCCGCGGAACACCGCTCGACCAACGCTTCCGTCTGCCAGAATCAGAGTCCCTCCACCGCTCCACTGCCGCCAGGAAGGTCTTCGCCGACGCCGAGCATTTCGCCCAGCTTTCCAACAGCGTCGTGTACCCAGCCCATCTCCTGCACGCACTTCTCCTCAACGACGATGACACCCGCGAGGAGGCCTTCCAGGCGCTTGGCGTCGACAAGAAGCGCTTTCTTGAAGTCGCTCGGCGCGAGGTTGTCCCCCTGCACTCTGGGCAGCTCCCAGACCCGCACACCAAAACGACTTGGAACTGACTGGCAACATGTCTTAGACCACGCTTGGAGGCTGCCCTCTTGCGAATGAGCATATTCCATTGATGCTCAAGAACCTGGCGCTGGCGCCCTCAGCTCTTGGTGAGTGAGGTGGAGCGTGCAGCAGTACTTGTCGCCATCGATCCGGCCGCGCAGATAAGCAAAGGAGGGCAGACCTTCTTTTCGCAGGATCATGGGCTCGTTGCCCTTGAGACCGCAACCCAACCGAACGAATCCGAGGTGTTGCAATCGCTCTTTGCATTCAGTGTACAGGAAATCAAAAGAGAGGCTGTCCAGGTGAACCACCTGATAGATCTTATGGAGGACAAATTTCTGCACCATGTCTTCCGCCTTCTGGTTGCCCTTGGGGGAGATCTGGATCGGAAGCTCAACGTTCGGCTCGCTGACCTTGTAGGGCTTGGTCTCTTTTACCGCGCCCTCCGGGGTCAGTTTCTCCTCCACGAGCCGGAAGTGGCACACGGGCCTGCGTTGCTCATCGAGGTAAGCCAACGACCGAATGCGCACCGGCTTGCCGATGAATTGAGTGTCGATTTCGGGGTCGGACTTGACCAGGGCCTCGGCGATTTGTTCGGGCTTCCGGTCCGCTGTCCAGCCTCCGGGGACACGTGTGATGATCGCTTGAGATTCGGGCTCCATTTGTCCGTTAGCCGTGGTGACCAACCGTTTGCTGGTCTTGGAGCCGTTCAGTGACAACAGGAAGAGTTCTGCCGTGCGCTTTTGAAAGTTGGTCAATTTGATGTACATGTGAGTCTTCGGTGGCTGGGGGTTAGAACAAGGATTCGAAGTTCTCCGTCGCCTCTCCCGCTTCCTCGCTGGCTGCCGACTCGGCGATGAGTTGCGAGTCAATTTCCATCCCAACGAAGCCCGGCTTCTTGAGTTTTCCAACGAGCAGGAATGTGCCGTGCCCATTGGCGAGGATCGCGGCGTCATTGCGCTCAAACCCATCCCGGTAGTTGAACGTCCCGATGTAGCATGTCCCCGGCGAGAGGTGGGCGCCAGGAAGGAGGTAAACAGACGCCACCTCCAGCAGGCTCACTTCCTCGGCGGTCGCCTTGCGAAATTCGGGGGCCTGCTTGAAAGAACTTGGCACCACATCCTTCTTCTGTCCGGTGGCGCTGTCCACGACCTCCGCCGCACCGAGAGTAAACTGCTCGCCGGCGCGCACGGTTCGCGCGATGTCGCCGGAAACCAGGTAAAGGTTGCCTTCCTCTGGTACCCCGGCCCGCCGCAAGGGTTTGCTGTCCGGGCCCAGCGCCTGGACCCGGCGGCCTCCGTAGAGATCGTCACGAGTGACCTTTTGCAGTTCGCTCACGTGCTTGGTGCTGTCGATATTGAATGTGCAGGCTGCCATAAATGCTTCCTTTCAGGCTTTTGCCCAGCCTTTGGTGACCTCGGAGGCCCTCCAGTCGTCGATGAACTTCCTGGCCTCGCCCTGGTCGTCCGTTGCCTTGGTTGCCTCCTCAAGCGGTTTGGCGCGACCGGCGCTGTAATCCACCGTGTGAACGATAAACCGGGGATAGCCTTCCCGCTCCTGCTCCCAGGCAACGATCTTGCGCACGGCCGTGTTGCCCTTGACCGACTTGGTGTACACCTCCCGCATGAAAACCTTCGCCGGCTTGCCGTTGGCCGTTTGCTTGAGCCGCAGATCCACGGCGTTCAACTGCCTGAAAGTGCATTCGCCCACCGGTTTGTCGTCGCGGATTCGCTCCAGAGTCGGGTGGAATGGTTTGAGGATGAAACCCTGACCCTGGTAACGATAGCCCTGCTCATCCAGTTGAAGAATGGTGTTTGTCCACGGCTTGCCGTCGGTATCGTCCCAGAGGGCGTCCTCCGCGTTAATCTCCATTGCCTTAACCGGGCGCACCCAGACGATGGGACGCCCGTCCGAATCAGTTTCGGTGTAATTGGCGGTGATCGCCTGCGCGGACAATTCCTTGAAGAGCCTTTCACGAATGGCCGGGTCAGCCACTCCCACCCGGGCGACCAGTTGATACGAGGCGCCGGAAACCAAGGCGCCCATGATAGAGACCACGTTGCCGGTCAATTCCTCCGTGCCTTCCACGTAACCCACGATGGCCAGGTCCAGGTTGAACTTCGGCTTGATCTTGTAAGCGACGCGGGTGGTCAGATCATGCACGACAATGCCCTCCTGGCCCTTGTCCAGTTGCTGTTTGTAATAGGCATTGAGTTGGTCCAGACCATTCGCCTCCCGGAAATCGGGGCAGTGGGCCTTTGGGATTTGAGGCAGGCTTTGCAGGATTTTGACGCGCTCGTCGTAGGCAAGTCCCTGCTTCTCCTGTTTATCGAGGATGATGACATCCAGCGTCACCAGGTGGAGTTTCTCCAACTCGGCCCGGGACGCGGGAGAATTCACCAGACGGACCACGTCGTAGCTGTGGGAGCGACCAGTACCGACCGCCAGTTCACAGGCCAGCAAGGCGCTGGTGTTTCCGTTCTGCTCCAGGGCCGCTGCCAACTCCTCCGCTGCCGGCAGTCCGACCTCCACGGCGCAGGCCGGCATGTGAAAGACAAAGGGAGACTGCCCTTTCTCCCAGTAGAAGTAAGACGAGATGCCATCGTGTTTACAGCTGGCAATACCGCGGCTCACGGTGATGCCGCTAATCACGTTGGCTTGGACGTATTTGAAGGCCTTGAGGAACTTCTCGCGATGATGGGCGGCCAGATGCTGAAGCGTCTGATGATTGAGCGCGTGCATGCGCGCGACCGCATACCCCGGCAACTTGGTCTTGAGTTGCGACGTTTTGACGAACGGATTCACGGCTTTGTGTTTGGCAACGTTCCAGCGCAGCCCTCGAACGCCCGCTCGCCGGGATCCTGACAGGAGAGATGTCCTGATGCGTCCAGGAACGCGACACATTGAGGCCGTCAGACGGCAAACCCGAACCATTTGGCCAGGGACGGCACCAGATGATACCGGCCGAGAATGACATACGCCGTGGCTCCCATCAGGTGCGGCCCGAAGGGGAGGCGGCGGTCGCTTCGCTTAAGATAGAGTCCGTGCGCAGTTCCGGTCATCGAGGCCAGCAGCGCCATTTCAAACAATCCGATATTGAACCCAAGAAGAACTCCCAGTGAAGGCGCCAACAAAACGTCACCGAGGCCCATGGCGTTGCGGTAAACGACAAACTCCGTGGTTTCAATCGTGACTAATCCCTTCTCCATGGCGAGATCGTGGCCACGGCAACGAACGCTGCCGTCGCGTATCTCGATCTCGCCGAGTCGGAGATTCTCCGCTTTCCCATGGCAGATGCAAAGGATGTCCTTTTGGGGAATGATCTTGGCGAAACGGAAGTCGTCCCAGGGAGTGAAGTCGCAGCCGCACCCGTCGGAGATCGTGATTCCTTCCTGGCTGATTTCAAATCGCGTCCTGCCCGCACACGCGGTGCGAAGGAAGTGTTCGCCGAGCTTTTTGACCAGCACAACCGCACCGAGAAGAGCAGCCCCTCCTTCGAAATGGGTAAGGACGTTGGCGGCGATATTCCCGTTGGGCATCATCGGGTTGGTCGCTCCCGGCCGAAACACCGCCAACACGATGGCACCGATCAGGGCCCCCTGCAGGGTGATGGCTGGCAGAAAGAACGTCTGGTGATCATATGCCGCGCCAAGCGCATAGAGCGTGAAAACCGCTCCCAGGAGCCAAGCGGAGAGCGCATCACGCGTGAGGCAGTAGCAACCTGCGAAAAAGCTGGCGGCCACGAACTCCATGGCCAGTTTGTTGAGGCTGACCGGAAAGAGGGACGCGGGGCCGAGCGTGCGGTGCCACGCGACACGGAGGAATAAGCCCCAACAGGCGCCCAGCGCGGCAGCAACGACAAGGGAGAACGTATTTGCAGTCACGGGAATGCGCGCCCCCTCAAAACCGAGATTCTCGTCGTTCTGCTCTGGCTATCTCGCACATCTCAGGCCATTGCAAGCGACGGCTGGCGGAGCGCTTCAAAGGGAGCAAACCACCGGTCGTAGTCTTTGAGGAAGGATTGCATGGTCAAGTCTTCCAGCACTTGCCGGAACGCTTCCTGGTTGGGGCGTGGCTCTGGGATTGGGCCCAGGTCGATGCCGTGCTGGCGTTTGGTGTCCAAATCGGTCGCCTGCAGGTTAAGTTGCGCCTGCGTCCAGTCGGCCACTTTGCCGGCGTTCTTCTTGGCCTCCAAATCAACGGCGCGGAGGGCATCGATCTTCTCGGGATTCGATAGCCCTCCAGGGAGCTTTTCGTAGTAATGGCCGAGCGTTACAGGACCGATGCCTCCAATGGGCCTGATGCCGTCTGACTCGTCTCCGGTGCAGGCAAGGAAGACCGCCATGTCGTGTCCGGTCAGCTCCGCCTTGGTTGGGAGGAATTCCTGTTTCAGGTACGCGTTGAGACTGGCAAGAGTAACTAAGTGCTTCTTGTATGGATTGAAGTGGTTGACGTTCTCTCCAACCAACTGCAGCAAGTCCTTGTCATAGGAAACGACCGCGGCCGATCCGCGCACTGATTTGACGGCGCAGGCAATCAAGTCCTCTGCTTCCATGCCTGGAAACTCATTGTGAGCGCCAACCACGGCGATTCCCAGGTAAGGAAGGCATTGTGCGAGGCGCTCGAGCTGGCGTCCGAGATAGGGAGACCCGCTCTTGCGTTTATAATCCGGCAGCAATTCGGCGCGAAATCCGTCCTGGGGCGAGTCCGCAAAAGCGATGATACGTGCAGGCCGCTGTTTGACCAGTGTTTGAAGCTGGTTGAACGTGCCCACGATTCCCCAGGTGGGCTCGCCGGTGATTCTGGAAGTGACCTGCTGAGGATTCAGACCGTGGGGACCAGGCATGTAGGCCAGACGGTGAAGGAAGCCGGTCAGGTCCACATAGCAGGTAACCCCGGGCGGAAACGTCGGGCCTTGAGCGATCTTCATGCTCCATTCTAGGCCCCCAAGGCGCGATACTGGCATCCTGACAGTCTTTTTCGGGCGGCTCCAACAACCCTTCCACGATCAGCGATCAGCTTTGGCTGTGTTCGTTGATGGCGTTATTTCAACGGAACTACAAAAGCGATATGTGAGCGATGCCGCTCCAAAATCGGGGAACAAGGTGGGCACACCACACCACAGGATTTTAGTGACAGGCGGCTTCCTGACCAAGCCGGGGATTCACCGCGGCTACCCTCCGTTCAAAGCGTCGTGTATCCGGCAGGGGCGCCACCCCAGACAATCGCTGTCCACCAGTAAAAGAGTTGGTTCACGCACTCGACCTTCGCCAGCGGAGCGAGTGGCAGGTAGATTACATTCACTTCGTCGGGAAGATAGGCCGCATGAAACGCATCGTTGGTCGCCCAGGCAACCGGACCCGTGCTGAGAACGTAGAGCGGCACGCAAATCGCAAACCAGAGCGCCAAGACTTGGGTTCGGCGAGAGAAACACGGCCTGTCGAGCGACGGTTTCATTGAAACGAGTATAAGTCCGGGTCTGCGGGTAATCCAGATTTCAGCAGGTTCTGGACACTCTCCCCACGCTCCGGGGCGACACGGCCAATCCTATCATAAACGGCGCTTAAAGCGTTTTCTTTCCGCTGGCTTTTCTCGCCGCCCATCGGGCCTTCATGGCTTCTGACCGGGCCTTCCTGAGGGCGGCCGAAATCTTTCGCTTGGGCTTCTCCTCGGAGCCGGGTGCTTTGGCAGCCTTTCTGGCCATCCTCTTTGCGACCCCAGCTCGGATGTTTGCAAGCCCCCTCGGGCTCAGTTTCCGCCGCTTTCTCCTTCGGGTTCCACGCTCAGCAGACGCAGGCGCTTCTGCAGGGCTTCCCAGGATTTGCGCCAAATCCTGCTTCAACGATTGAATCCGCTCCTGAATGTCAGCTGCCCGGCGGAGTTGCTGCGGCGTTAGGCTCGAGAGGTCGTTCATGTTGCCGGCAATCTGATTAGGATGGCCAGGAAGTCAAGCCTTACGCATTCCCAGCCGGGGCGGCATGCTCCACAATGCCGACGATAGAAAAGCAACGCAGATTACTGTAGCTCTGGGCACCCGGTTGCTGGAATCGACATGCAATGGCGTAACGAGGTTACTCTTCCAGCTGTTCCTCGTTCTCAGGTACTTCGCCCTGCGCAAGGTTAGTCTCCACAACATCGGACGGAATGCTGGCCGCCTTGGCTTGGCCGAGCAACCGTTCCAGCTTGATTTTGCCTTCGGCATGGCCCTTTTCAGGGTCGTCGATGCCGAAAACTTGTTGCGAGACCAGAAGCTTTTGGACCTGGCGGTCCCAGCCGGCGGTCGGGTCAGGTTCGATAAGGCGCAACGCTTCCGCTGTGACCTGAATGTCGCGCAGGAGTTGGCGCTGCTCGAGCGTGGGCACAAAAAAGCCAGGGTCGCCCGCCACAACCTTTCCGTTTGCGTTTTCAGCCGCATCAGGATCGGGCGGTATCACTTGGGTTGCGTCTGCTGCTGCTGCCGTCTGCACAGGCGTCCCGCCGTCCTTTTCCGGACCATTAAGTTCCTGGAGATACCAGGCCCCTTCGGCAAGGAAGAAATTCTGGATGTGTTCAGCGGCATCGGCACTTATCCCCGTGATCCGGTCGCCGTCGTAAGTGAACGCGTTGGCCAGGTGCTCCGCCCCCTGGTCATACAAAGCCAGCACTTCGTCTTTGGCGTACACCTCGACCAGCACGAACGGCTCGTTGATCTCGGCGATGGGCTGGCCCGCTTGGTTGAAGCGGAAGGTGCCGTTGCTGGTCACGATTTTCAGTTGCATAAAGTCCTTTCCATTTTAAGGCTGCGTGCCGCCGGTTGTTATTTCAGTTGGACGAGAGTTTCCTTTAGGCCCGGTAGACCCGTGATGCTCTTTGCCAGCGCCGGTTGCTCCTTGAGCGCCTGGGTTACCATGTCCGGGGCCACGCTCGTCATGCGTTTGAGAAAGACAGCGGCCTGGGCCGGATCCAGGTCCGGCAGATGTTTCAAAATCATGAGCAACCGCGGCTTCGCCGGCCGGCTTTCAAAGACCTGCGCCCAATTGCGGACCTTGCCAAGAATCGGCCCGGTCTCCTGCAATTCTTCCCGCGCGGCATCCTGCAGATAATGCAATAGCGTGCGCTGGGATTGGTCGCGGAAAGTGACGTTTTCGTAGCCGATGGTACCCGAGAGATGGTGCAGCAGTTGGCTCCACGGCTCGCCCTTGGGTTCCATGTGCGCCAGGTGTGCATCCGTGTATCCCTTGAGGATGGTGTTGGCGTAGTCCCAGGTGCGTGGGGTGGCGTAGGGCTGGACCGCCTCCACCATTTCTTTCGTGAAATAACAAAGGCGCTCGGGGTTACTGGAGATAAACGAACGAATGCCCGGATGGATGTGGCCGCCCCACTGCAGCCATTCTTTGTAGTCAAAAGTCAGCTCGTGAAGATTGACGCGCGAGATGATCGGGCTGGGGATGGGCTGTACCGCCTCGGAATCCTTGGGCCGGTTTCCGGCCAACACGACCCGGTTTTGCTTCGGGAACCGGTAGCTGCCGGTGATGCATCGTTTCTGCGTGGCCTGAAAGATCGGCACCTGGGTGCTGGGCGGCACGGTGTTGAATTCGTCAAAGAAGAACACCCAGAGGTCGGGGTCGTTGGTGGCCGGAAACTCGAAATTGTGGGCGTAGTAAGTGACAAACCCGCTGTTGTTTTCCTTCACATGCTCGGGATGGAGCTTGCGCAGTTCCTCCAGAGGCAGCACACGCGGGATTCCTTTGAGTTCGCTGGCGTCATAGCAGGACAGCGGAACCACGCAGAGGTGGGCCTTCAAATCCCCGCAGACATCCTCGACCAGGGCTGTTTTGCCGACTCCGGGCGGCCCGATGAAGCAGGTGGGCATGTCGATGTCCTTTTGCATGTTTTGCAGCAGGATTCTGCGGGCCGTCGCGTAGCTGATCGCGCGCTCCGGGAACAACGGCTCTGCCAGGTTCTTTTGCATGTCGGGTGGGGGATCGGGCCGCCTAATTCATGCGGCGGGGCATGGCGAGGTACATGAAGTTGTGCCCCCGCATGACCAGTGGGGATTGAGGGCCCTGAAGATCAAACTTCACCTCATCGTCCGGGCTCTCCTCGAGAGCCTCGGAGATGTAACGCGGGGCAAACACCGTCGTGAACGAGTTGCCCTTGTAATCCATTTCCAGCGCCTCGTGGAATTTGCAGGTGGTCTGGGACTTGATGACCAAGCGACCCCCCTCAAACTGCAGATCAACAGTGCCGTCTTTCTCTTCCACCGCAGCGCTGGCTCGCTTGAGCGCCTGCAACAGGGCTTCGCGGCCGATCGTATTCTCCCGCTGCAACGGCTGGATGAATCGGCTGTAGTTGGGGTAGTTGCCTTCGAGCTTGGAGAATATCAGGCGGTAGCGCCCGTTGTTGGGAGTGGGGGATTCAAAGCCGACTTGTTTCTCTCCAATGGTGCAGGTGACTTCGCTTTCGCCCGTCAAATGTGCCAGAAGCAGTTTGGCAACGGAGGTGGGGATGATGAACTGCGCGTTTGGGTCGGAAGGCTCCACTGTCGGTGTGAACTCAACAACCGCCAGGCGCCGGCTGTCGGTCGCGACCACGCGCCCGAGCCCCTCGGAGAAGTGGAGGTAACATCCACGCAGCACATGCCGATCCTCCTCCACGGCGGCGGCAAAAACCGTCATCCGCAGGGCCCGGCAAAGGGTGCCTTGGTCAACCCGGAATGTTGCGCCCGCAGGGCTCGGCACGCGCGGGAAGTCCTCCGGCGGCAGTCCTGGCAGCGCCAGTTCAATGTTTTCTGTGGTGAACGCGAGCCCTTTGTCCGAGGTGGATTCTGCCTGGAGTTCTTGGCCTTGGAGTGTCTTGGCGAACCCCAAGAGTTTGCGGGCAGGCACGAACGCCACTCCCTCCTCCCCTTCGGCCGGGAATGAATACTGCACCTGGTTGTTCAGGTCCGAGCCGGTCAGAGTGAGCATCCCGCCCTTGAACTCGATCAGCACATGCGTCGCGGCGGGCAGCGGGGTGCGCGCCGGGATGATGCCTTCGACCACGCCCAGTGCTTGTTGGAATTCCTTTGCGATGGTTTTGAACTTCATGCCGTTTTGGTGTTTGGCACCGATGTTTTATTCGTCAAACAGCAGTACCAGGTTCTCCTGAGCCGGTAGGCGACCTGGCACTCGGTGAGCGGCTGTCATGGTCCTTTGCCGGGTGCTCGGCCGGTGGCTTGCGGCGCAACTCGGAAACAGGTCCAAGGCCAGCTCCAGGTTCTTCCCGTTTACCACTGCTTGAATCCCAGCCGCAACCGCCCGTGGCGGGTCCGGCGGAAGAGTCAGCGTCGGCCTTGTGAAAACAGGTTCCATCGTCTGTGGCGGGAGGTCCTTGCACCCCGTATCGACCGGCATGAGCTGCGCGGCGTTCTTGTCGAGTTGGTGGCGAAGGTCCTCTTCCACCACGATGACGGCTTTGGCGCGCTCGGCAGCTTCGATTTCCGCCTCGCGCGCGGCAAATTCCGCCTCGTAATCGAGGTTGGCGACTTTAGCTGGACGCGCCTCTGCCAGGAGCGTCTGCATCAGCTCCAGCTCGCGCATCTTCTGGTTTTCCGCCATCTCGACCAACTGTTCGTTGGTGCGTTGCGTCACATTTCCACTGACCAGTTCGACGTTGGCGTTGTTGCGGCGCAACGCCATCTGGAGCATGGCTTCGTCGATGCTGGCGCGCTGCGGGTGCTGGGTCACCATGTAGCTCACATCCACCACCGGCGCCTTTTGCTTGGGCCGGGCGATGCGCCCTTCCAGTTGCTGCAAGGGGTAGAAGACGTATTCGGCCTCCGTGACGATAATGGCCGACGCCTTGACCAGGTTATTCAGGCTCTCGTTGATGAGCGGCGTGCGCGTCAGGAAGATGGGCGTGCGGGAGCGCACATAGTGTTCGTCGATCCACCCGCGGCGTTTGTGTGGCTGGGCCGGGCGCTTCTCGTCCAGCTTCACGAAATCGAAACCTGCTTCGGTGAACATTTGCGCCAGCAGTTCGTAGGTCTTCTGCTGTTTGGCCGTGACAATGAGGTTCCGCCCGGAAGCCACGATTTCCTGAGCCAGCGCCATGAGCTGTTTGACCTTGGCTTTGAGCGCGATGGCCTGCAGCTCGGCCATCTGGGTGAACCAATCACGGCGCTGGTTGAGGCTGAACACGGGTTTATCCACGACAAACGTCTGCTTCATGGCCTGCAGGACCTGCTCGTATTCGTCGAGAATCTCGTTTTCCAGCGGGACGGCCAGGAAATGACGGCGCACCTCGGGAATCTTCAGCCCCATGCCACGGCTGGTGGCGTGGAGTTGGGCCTGATGCAGGTATTTCCAGAGCTTGGGCGCGTTGGCCGGCTCGGGCATCTCCTGCTTGCTGTGCCGGCTGGCAATCTTGTTGCCCTGGGGATCATGCACGGCATCCCGCGTGACCCGGAAAGTCACGTGCTGCTCAATAAACTCGTTCTGCTGGTCGTAGGCGTAAGGGAATTCAGGCGAGTTGTAGCCCCACAACAGCGTAAATATCTGCCACATTTCGGCCGGCGTGCGCCGCAGGAGCGTTCCAGACAAAAGATACGTTCTCCGCGTGTGGATGGATTTGACGGCCTCGTAGACTTTGGATTCTCCGGTCAGGGAATGAGCCTCGTCGCAGATCTTGGCATCGAACAGGCCCTTGAGCAACCGGTAGGCCGGAAACTGCAGAGCGCTGCGGAAGCCCTGGTCGCCTTTGCGCGGCTTCTCCTCGTCGCCCAAGGCGGCCAGCAGGTCGGCCACCTCCTCAGTAACCTCTTCTTGGGTACTGTTTTGGACTCGCTGGTAGCTGCGGGCCAGATAACCGCAGACCCGGCAGTGTCCGTGACGCGAAAAGGTGCCAAATTCGCGCAGGCCGGCGGCGACTTTGCCGCGTTTGACAAACTCGACGATTTGTTCCCGGATGGCTTTCCTCGTGGCGCAGCTTAACTGAATCCATTTCCGGTCTTTGCCGAGGTGAAAGAACTTCTGGGCGGCAGCTTCCATGCAGCGCGGGCACTCCTGGACATGCTGATGAAAGTGGTAAGGGACCCGCTTCACTTCGCCGATGACGACTTGTTCCTCCCGCAACTTGAGAATCTGCTCCTTGAGCTGCCGCTCGGCATTCTCACGGGTGCAGATCAGGGTGTGAACTCGTTCGTTGCCGTTCTCGAGTTCCTTGAGATCAATCGGGTACGGATCGAAGGCCTGATTGGCCAGCCCGCCGATGGTCAGGAACTCCTGCGAAATGACGTAGAACTTGGTGTAGTCGAGCTTCGCGCCCCGCTTGACCTCCTCACGCAGCTTCCGGATGCAGGGCACGCTGCGGATATGGGTCACGTCCAGGCCGAGTTCGTCGCGCAGTTCCTTGATGATCTCGCCCAGAATCTTGCTCTTGGCGATAAAGGCCACCCGGCGGGCACCGGCGGCGATGGCGGCGCAGGCAGCGATGCGGGTCTTGCCCGAGCCCACATGATGGGTCAGGACCGCGCCGCGTTTAAGCGAGGCCAGGCCCGCGTGCAGAATCTGGATGTCGGTCAGCGGCGCTTTGGTGCGGCTCAGCAACTCGATTCGCCGCTTCAACTGTTCGGGGTAAGCCTCCGACAGGGTTTTGATCTCCGGCGGCGGGAAAGCCTGGAGGACTTCCGCCAGATGCGGATCTTTGCTGGTGATGTGGATGCGGCGGCCGTAGAGCGCCTTGAGCCGCTTTTTCAGTTCGTCCACTTTGCCGGGGTTGCCCATCGCGGCAGCCTGCTGGATTTGCCGCGTTAGTTCGTATTCATCGGCTTTGATGACCTTGTAACTCTGCCCGTTCTGCTGCGTGTAAGCATGGATCTCAGCTGGTCTCAACTCGCTGGTCATGGCCAGAGCCGTGTAGGTGCAATGCAGGCTCATCGTGCGCCGGGTGAGCGCAGCCTTGGCATCGTCCCCCTCCTCGGCCTCCAGAAGCTGGGCTTCGGGCAACTCGATTACCTCGCTGTGCTGGATTGGATAAACATAATAATTCTTGCCCTGGAGGAACGCGGGAATGGTCTTCTTGGCGATCTGCAAGGACACGTCCTTTTGAGCGGTGTAATAGCCCGGCTTGTAATAGGCCAAGAGTTGATCGCCGGTCGGCTTGATCATTGGCACGGTCTGCCGCCGGTAGAAGTCGGCCTGCTTTTCCATTCGGCGCCGGCTTTCCCCGTTGTCCGGAAAATCCAGCCCGAGCAACTGATAGAGCGCAACGGTCTCCTCGTATCCGATGGCCGAGGACAGCAACGGGTTGCGGATGGCCGTATAAAGGGAGGTCTCCCGCATTTCGACCGGGTTGTAAACCATCAGTTCCGGCATCAACTTCAGGAAAAAACCGGCCAGTTCGCTCACTTGCGGCACGCCGTTGGTTGGGACCGTAACATTCCTCTGGTCGCTCAGGTTGAACTGGGTGTCGAGATACTGGAGCGGGATGATCTCGCACTGGCCGGGCGCTGAGGCGAGGTCGATCTTCAGGTTTTCGTGCAAATCCGATTGCTGGAAATTGACGTAAATTTTGTCAATAACCTCGTCGCTGCTCAAAGCGTGGTGCGGACTGCTGTAGTATTCCGATTCGTACTCCAGTTTGCAGCGGCCACCCACGTTGAAGAAATAGGCGTAATCGCGGTTCTGGTAGCGCAGGGTGAAGCTCCCCAGGTGCCCGGGCACCGGCCGAGGGGAAACAATCAGCGGCCGGTAGCGCTGGTCGAAAAGGGCGAGGGCCTCCTGAGGCTGATCGGTGATGACCAGCGCGTGCGCCGGCAGGCTCATGGTGACCAGACAATTGTCGAGCAACTCACGATACGTGGCATAGCGGTCGCCGACCGCCTGGATATTGGCGATCCAATGGCGGCTGAAGGTATCGGCGATGACCGCCTGCTCACGCGTCAAGTAGAGCGGGTTGAGCGTGACGACACCTGTGTAGGCCTTGTGCAGAGTGTTGACGTCGGTGTATTTCCCCAGGCAGACCGCAATCGAGAGGTTCGGGCGGATTTTGCGGTAGAGGCGGACGATCAGAGACACCCATTCCTGGTCGGAGACGACGATTCTCCGTTCGGGTTTCTTGGGCTTCTCGGCCTGGCTTGGCTTCGCTGCCGGCAATGGTGCTTCCAGTAGATCTTCCATTTGTTCAGCTTTGTGTGGCGGCTTTCACGATGCGCTTCAGGGCGGCGGGGTCGGGCTCGGCAAAGATGCGGTAGCTCTTGTTCTCCGGGTTGAAGAGGTCGTTCTCCACTTCGCACCAGCCGTTGAGCACCTCCGGCTGCGCCAGAATCAGCTCCTTGATTTTGATCGTGTCCTTGAACGTGAGTTGCTCGCCGCTCTTGCGGACCAGCCAGATGGCGAGCAGGCCTGCCGCCATGGTCGGGACCAGTCCTGGAAAGAGCAGTTCGTTGGCATGGTCAATGCCGCTGTCCATCGCGTGGCGGAACAGCTTCTTGTTCCCGTAGGCGGCGTGCCTGCCTTCGTGCCCGAGGAGGTCGTAGCCCTCCGCGTTCAGGGGCCTCTCCCCGGATTGGGTCCGGACCAGGACGAAGATGGGGCGAGTCGAGGTCCCGTTCCAGTTCACTCCGGTGAACTGCTGGTTCCGGGAGGCGCTGCTGACGATGACCCGGTTCCTTTGCTGCGGTAGAGCGCGGATCACAGGCTTAGAGGTAGATGACGGTTCCAGGGATGGCGAGGCCGGCGACGGCGCCCAGGTTGCACTGCTTGGTGGTGGTCACCCAGACAAAGTCGCAAGGGACCGTGTCCGGGAACGAGCCGGCCAGGTCAGTGAAAACCACCGCCAAATCGCACTTGTACTGGCTGTTGCCGCCGGGCGGCGGACCGCCGTTCTCCTGCATTTCCCGAATATTGGCGGCGATGCAGCGGAAGTCAGTGCCGCCCCCGCCGACGATAGCCAACTGGCTGAGCTTCTCGACGGGGTCCTCTCCTTCGCCCACCTCGATCCGGCTCAGAATGCCGGTATCGAAACAACTGATGCCGTAGGTCATGCTTTTCTTCCGCTTGGTGAAGAAGTCGCGGAAGACCTTCATGCAATCGCCGATGTCCCCGGCCGAGATGCTGCCGGAGCAGTCGATGAACAACTCGATGTGCCCGGTTTTTTCTTCGATGGGGTCGGCTTTGCGGGGGGCGAAATAATCGTTGGCCAGCTTGCGGTTGTGATAGAGGGCCAGGTCGTCGGCAACGGGATACTTTGAGCGCAGACAATCCATGATGGCCTCGCTCGCGTCGCGGGGCGGGTTGGCCTTGAAGTAGAGCAGGCGAATGCCGTTGAATCCCTGGCTGCCGAAATCGTTGGTCTTGGTGAATTCGGCCACCCAATCGTTGATCAGTTCCTGCGCGAAGGTTTCGTGGACCGGCGACGAATAATCCTGGAGGCTGGCGACGCACCCGTTCAAATGAGTCAACTGGAGGAGCGGCGTATGCGTGACGTCGCCGACTGCAACGGTGCCTTGTTCCAACTGGCTCAGCGCTTCTTCCGCCATCTTCGGTCCTGCCTGCAAGGCCATGAGCGCCTTGAACACATATCCGTTCTGCTCCCAGAGGGGCGCGTTGGCGGGCTGCTTGATCCCGAGGGATTGCATGTGGGCCAGCACGGCCTGGGTTTGCGCCAAGCTCAACAATTGCTGCTGCTCGGCAGGTGCCTTGAGATAACGCGTTTGGTATCCGAGCGCGAAGTGGCTCGTGTGGAACAGGACCAGCCAGAACACCGCCTGGTTCTTTTCGTCTTCGCTGATCGGCGCAGTTTCGATTGCCTGGATGAGGCGGGTGTTCAACCGCAGCGTGTCTGACCAAATGAAGCTTTGCTGGTCCAGCTCCACTTTCAGGTGACGCTCGAAGATACTGCAAAAGGGGCGCACCAACGGCTTGTCGCGGTGCGCGTGGAAACCTTTGGCCAATCGCGCCTCCAAAGGCGAGAGCAGGCCGCCCAGGGTTTTACTGACCGCGCGTTGAGCAGTGGCAATGTTGGCGTCGTTCAGGGGACGCACGGGAGACGTTGTCGTCGTGTTCATGCGGTTTGTTGTTTGGTGGCAAACTGCCCTGGGTTGCATCTGCGCTTTCCCACCTTCTGGCGCTCCGCGGACCTCACAGAGGCATTGCGTCAGACGGTTTGGCCTTCCGCATATTTCAAAGGCAAAGCCCTAGAATGGTATTGTCGGCCGGCCAGGTGAACGACTGACATAAGCTCCCGGTCGGGAGGAAAAGCGCTGGTGTAACTGTTGCCCGGCGTGGATGTCAGAAGGCACAAAGGGGCGGTCACACCACAGATACCAAACGTATGAAACTTATGAACCTCCGCAGAAAAGCCAAGGGCTTCACCCTGGTTGAACTCATCGCCGTGGTCAGTGTCATCCTGATCCTGGTGGCGATTGTCGTGCCCCGCATCGGTGACCTGCGTGGCCAGGCTACCAATGCCCGCGCGCAATCGAACGCCAAGATCGTCCAAAGCGCTATCGAACGCGCCGCCGTCGAAGGGGCGCTCACGGCCGCCAACGCGACCGACCAGGCGTCGGTTTACAGCGTGCTGACCACCGCCACCAACGGGATGTCCGGCGCCCCGTATCTCTCCGAGATGCCGAACCCGACTCCCTCCATCAGCGGGTCATTCCCGAACTTCACGGTGAGCCCGTAGCGGGATGGAGCGAACAAAACCCCGGCGGGCGACCGCCGGGGTTCTTCGTTTTACGCGGGATCTTCAACTCGGCAAAAGCACGAAGCCTAAGAGTCAATGATGAATCCAATGCCTCGGGCTGAGAAGCGCGGGTTTACGCTCATTGAGATTTTGGCGGTAGTCGCCGTTCTATTCATACTGGCTGCAATGGTGATTCCGCGGATCGTGGTCATTCGCACCCAATCAATCCAGCAGCGCAACAACTATAACAGCCGTCAGATCGTAGCCGCAATCGAGCGCTTCCAGTGGGATGGCGGCGTCCTGACAAACCTCTGTATTATCGATTCGGTTTCAGGACAGCTTTCCGATGCCAGCGTTGATTCCGTGATTGCCCAACTGGTCGGGAGCAATAAGCTCTACCCCTCCGACCACCTCTCTTCCAGGCAGATCTCGATGTACTCCAGCGGCGGTTTCCTCTCGGCATTCGGCACCCAGGACAACTGAACGTCCTGTTGCGGAACGAGGTCGTTGAGTGTGCAACGGGCTACCGGCGCCGCAAGGGTTATGTCCCGCTTGACCAGCAGCGATTGCGGTCTCAACTCAAAGTCCACGAGGTTACCGACGTCATGAGGGCCGGACTATTGGTGGCCGACCCCGGCGCCGCGTTCATTGACGCTGGGGAGAGGGATCTCCTGAGCTACGCTGTGACGCAGGAAGCGCTGCTGTTGCTCTGCTCTCCGGATAAAGCCGCAATCAGTTCGGCCTTTCGGTTGAATCTTTTTGACCGACTCGTCGCGCTGGAAGAATTGGCCTTGGTGGCAGGTGTGCGGAAGCACGGCTACGGGGAGAACCACACCAAGGAATGGCTGACCAGCTACAAGACCAAGGTCCAGTTGGGCATCCTGTGAGTCTGATCCGTGCTGATTCCAGATTGCTCAGGCTTTAGGCCAACGTTTCTGGCACTGCCTCCGATTTACTGAGTCCAGGCCCCGGCACATTCAACTCCTGCCACCAGGCAGCGGTGCGGCGTGAACAGTTTGTTTCGTTCGATTAGCTGCTTGCCCATTTCCGTAATGGCCCATCGTCCTTGGGGATCTCTGAAAACAAAACCGCCGCGGTAGAGCTGGGTGAAAACGTCCGGTCCCACTCTCCGGCCCTGAAGGACGGACTCCAACGCAGCAGCCAACGCCGGCGCTGCGGTCGGAGAATTCAGCAGCCGGCAGGAAATGACGCTGTCCTGTTCGGTGGACGGAAGGATTTCTCGACCAATGCCAGAGAGGCTTTTTTCTGTCGGGATTCCAGTGGGCGCGCTGATTTCCTTCCGCTGCTGAACAAGCCTCCGGGCAGCTTGCAAGCGCAAATGAACACCTGCCGGGGCAACGGGGGGGCGTTGAGCGAAATATCGGAGCAACCACGCGAGCATTCTGCGCGTCTTGCTATTGGGCGAAGCCTTTTCCGGAGGAGGATCGCCCCGCCAGGTGAATTATTACCGTCACCCTTGGCCTTCCGGACATTCCCATTCTCCGTCAAAGCCCGCGTACCCCAGGTTTACGGCTCTTTGGAGGATTCGGAATTCCGTTCCACGAGTTGGCGCAAAATCCTATCCTGGTTTTTCAGCACGGTGATGGTGGTGGAAAACCGTTTTTCCTCAGTCGCCTGGAACGATTTAATCTCTCGGTCGAGTTCGGTCTGCTTGGAGGCCAGAGCGGTAGCTTGCTCGGCCAGGCGGTTTTCGAGCGCCGGGAGCTTTTTGATCTCCTCATTGAAGCTCTGCTGCCGCGCTTCATTGGCAGCCCTGAGTTTGTTGACGGTGGCCTCCAAGCTGGCGAGGTCGGCCGAGACGTCCTTTGGGATCCTCAAATTGTTGGCCGTATTAAAGGCAGCCTGAGCTGCCGCCTGGACCCGGTTTACCTGCAGCTTCAGCGCCTGGACTTTCTGTTGCTGGAGCGAGGCGCAAACCAAGGCCCCAGCAGCCACGAGCATCGCGGCAATGGAACCGATCGTCCCAGGCGAAATCCTCCTGGACTTGGGCGACTCCAGTACACGCGGTTCCGCCTCCGCGGCTGCGGTATGTGGTTCGGATGCGGCTGGTGCGTCAGGTGCGGGACCCGGTGGCTCGATGCCGCCAATTCGTGGTGCATTCGCGTTCATGGTATCGTGTTACTTCAACTGGTTCAAAAGCCGCGCGTTCTCCTTCAGTGCTTCGGCGCCGGCGGTCTTCTCTGGTTCAGCCTTTCGGGAGGGCACCGAGTTGGTTGAAACCGGAGAAGTGGTTTGCGGCTTGTCCTGGCCCGCCGCCAGCCCTTCTTTCAGCGAATTGGTGTAATCCTCTTCGGCTCGGTCCAGTGCCGCCTTGGCCGATTCCTCGTCTACCTTCAGCTTCTCAAGGCCGTCGCGGTTTTCCTCGAGTTGCTTGAGCAACTGCACTTGGTCTGTCTTGGCCTTGGAGAGCTTGGTTTCGATCTCGGATGCCGCGACGGGATCGATTGCGCCTTCGCGCTGCAGAGCGGGACGGCGTTTCTGCTGCTGCTCCAACTGCTGGACCTCGGCGGCTTTGGCGGCTGCGTCGCGCGCCAAGTCCTGGCAACGGTTCTCAGCTTCCAACCGGCGGGCAATAATCTGGTTGGCTTGTTCGGTGCGAAGCTCGAGGGCCTCCTTCTTGGCGTGGATCAAGGCTTTATCGGACCATTCTCCCTTGCGCAGGAGGAAGTTGGAGTTGGCCTCGGCGGAGAGTGTGGACTCGTCGTCGGGTTGGCTGTCCTCGACTTTGAGCTTTCCTTCGGGAATCCGCGGGTTGTTGCTCTCATCGAGGACGGTGGCGGTAATGAAGATGGTCAGGTAGTTGATGTCCTTTTTGTCCTCCTCGTTGCGGAACAGCTTGCCCAAGCCGGGGATGTCGCCCAGGTAAGGGACTTTGCTGCGGCTCTTGCTCGACGTGGAGGTGCGCAGTCCGGCAATGACCACAGTGTCTCCGCTGTTGAGTGTGAATTCCCCGTTGAAGGCGCGTCCCGAGGTCTGCGGCACCTGTCTGGGCGGCGCACCTTGCGTGCCGGATGAGACCGTCACGAACTGATCAAGCTGGCTGACGCTGATGGCGGTGCCGAGCTTGAGCCGGTTGCCATCCTGGATGCGCGGCAGGATGTTGATTGTGGTACCGACGTTCACAAATGACGTGTTGTCATAACCCACACCGGCCGCCCCGTTATAGGAGCCACCTGCAACCGAGCTGCCGGAAATGTAAGGAATCTGCTGTGTCGCGGCGAAGGCGGCCTCCCGCCCGTTGGCCGTGATGGTCGAGGGTTGCGCCACGGTCTCGCCCTTTTGGTCGGTGACGAAGAAGTTGAGGGTGGCGGAGATATCGTTGCGCAGAACAATCGAACTCATCGGATTTCCAAAAGCGGAACCAAGCTGCTTGAGCGAGTTCATGGCGGCGAAGGAATTGGTGCCAGTGCTAGAGGCGGTCGTGCCCGGCGGCACCAACCCGAAGGTGAGGCCGGGAGACAGCATGTTGGCCCAGTCCACTCCCATTCGGCTCATCGGATTGGAGGTCGTGGCGAAAATGCGGACATCAATCCGGATGTTGGGATTCCTGGCATTGGCGATTTCGAGGTACTTGGAAATCCGCTCGGCCGCCTGCCGGGTGCCGCAAAGCAGCACCTGCTGCTTCTCCTCATAGTACCAGACCTTGTTCTTGCTGTCGTCCCCCGTGTTGGCCACTTTATCCAGCAGCGCCTCGATTTCGCCATACTTTCCGCCGTTCTCCACGGTAATGGACCCCGCATTGGCGGAAACCGCGTTGCCTCCGCCATAGCCGCCCCCATAACCGCCGCCGCCCGTGGGCGCACTTTGAGCACTGCCTTTGAACCGGTCAATGAAGTTGTCCTTTAGCTTGAATTTATAGAAGGCGACCTGGTTGGTGTACTTGCGGATCGTGTAGAGCCCGGTGCCGGCATCGTAGAGTTCCAGTCCGCGGTGTTTGAGCAAGAAGCTCAGCAGGTCCATCGGCTTGGGTTCGGTCATTTGCAGCGAGATTTCCTCCTCGGGGAGCTGGTCTTCTTGCGGCTCGAGATAGTTGAGCCCGGTCCGGCGCGCCAGCAGCCTGAACACCGAGCGGAGGGGAACGCTTTCGATGGCGAGGTAAGGCGCATCCTTGCTTTCGGTAGCATCCGGCCCCACGGGAGTTGAATCGTTGGCCTGGACGGGGTCGTACAACCCCATCACTCGCACCTGTGTATCGGTTGTGAAAGGCAGTTTTGGTTTGGCCGATGCACCCGGGGCGGCCGGCGTCATGTCCATGGCGGTCGTTTTGTCGAAATCCGGCCGGGTTACGCTGGCGGGTTGGGCCCATAATGCGGTGCCTGCTAGGCACACATAGAACGAGAGCATCCTTCTTGCACTGGCAGCCATGAGAAATCTGGTCATTCCTCCATTGTAGGGCGTTCCTGACCGGTTCATGCGCGCTCTATTGATGGTCATCCTGCTCAAAATCCAAAAACAGCTTCTGCGCATCTTTCAAATCAACCTGCCCTTCATTCACCAGCTCCATGGACTGCGACAGGATAGGGCGAAAACCGAAGGCCTTTTGCGCGTGCCGCGCGATTTCGGAGTGCGTCTGGCCTTTGAGCAGGAGTTCCCGCATCCCAGCGTCCACCGGGATCACCTCGGTGATGATGCGCCGACCGGTGTAACCCTTGTGGCAATTGCGGCACCCAAGGGTGTTAGCGTGGTAGATGGCGGCATTCAGCTGCACGCTGCTCTGTTTGCGGATGCGCGAGATCTCCAGTTCGGCAGGTTTCCGGCTCTTGCGGCAGACCGGGCACAGGCGCGGGATGAGGCGCTGCGCCAGAATCAGCCGGACCGCATCCGCAATCTGGTGCGCTTCCGCCCCTAGCGCCTGCAGCCGGTCAAAAGTGCCAATCGCGGAATTGGTGTGCAGGGTCGTTAGCACCAAATGCCCGGTATTCGCTGCCTGCACCGCGATATTTGCCACCTCCCGGTCGCGGATTTCTCCAAGCAGAATAACCTGCGGCGCCTGCCGCAGCAGAGCCCGTAGCCCCCGGGCGAACGTGAGGCCGATGGCGTCGTTAACCTGGGTCTGGCTGATGCCAGGCACGAAAATCTCAATCGGATCTTCCAAGCTTACGATGCTCAGTCGTTCACGGTCCATCTCCTGCACGGCAGAATAAAGGGTAGTCGTCTTGCCGGAACCGGTGGGCCCTGTGACGATGACGATCCCGTTGGCCATGCCGAGCGCCCGGCGCACCAGTTGCAAGTGGCCATGGCGCATGCCCAGCTTGTCGAGATTGGGGAACCGGATGGTGGAACTCAGCAGCCGCAGGGTGATTTTCTCTTCCTGGCTGTCCAGGACCGGCATGGTAGCGGCGCGGATTTCAAGCGGCGTTCCGCGGATGTTGAGCGTGATCTTGCCGTCCTGCGGCAGCCGCTTCTCAGTAATGTTCATCCCGGCGCGCACCTTGAGATGCAGCACGATGTTGGAGCCATACTGCTTGGGCATCCCTTCAAAGAACGTGGTGTTGATCCCATCAATCGTGAACCGGATGCGGTAATCGCTTGTCTGAGGCTCAATCAAGATATCGGAGGCGCCGCGCTTATAGGCGGCGAAAAGGGCCGCCTCGGCAATGGTCTTGATCTTCACCGTTTGCGGATCCAGGTCCTCGTCGGTGAACTGTGCCGGATCAATGGTGTCCACCGCGCTGTCAGGAAGCTCGTCCTCGCGCTTGATGTACTTCGACAGTTGAATCGTCTTGTTGACCTGGTCCTCGAGAAAGCGATTGAAATCCCGCTGCAGAATGGGGAAAAGCTGCACCGCCAGCCCCTGGCGGCGAACCTGCTCGGCCACGGTTTCCACGCTGTTGAAATTGTCCCAGTTGAGCACGTAACCCAACTGCATCAACCGCTGGTTTTCAAACAGGATGACCGCCTCAGCGGCCTTCAGGGCGCCGGAGGAGACCCGTTTGGACTCCTGCGGCACGTCCACGATATCCAGAGAGATGCAGGCTTGCCCCTTGGTCTTGCGGGAAAACCAGTATTCCCACTCCTGCGGGATTCCGGAGAACCCGTTCGATTTTTTGATTCTCTCCAGGACCATCCGCTCCTCCTCCGTCAGCGGGTTGTATGCCAGTTGCCACTCCGCCCATTCCCGCGGCGTTGCCGGCGGCGGTTTGCCATTAGCAACGCAAGCGTCTGCTGACGGACCGGGATAGCGCTGTTCCCACACCTCCGCCAGCTTCTGAAAGGTGCTCCAGGTGCAGAGGACCACCTGAGTGTTCTCCTTGTAGAGACATGCAGGCAGAGGAACGTAAGGGTCGTAATGTGCCAGGAGCAGGCCGGGTCCTTGCGTCAGGACGGGGACGTGCCCGCCGGATACCCTTTGGAATCCCATCGCCTGGCACCGGGAGAAGAGCGCTGGCACCGCGCCGACGTGGCTGTTGGTCAGGAACGGCAGCTCGAATGCTTCGGCAATGAAAGCCGTCAAATCCTCCTCTCCCAGGAAGTCTTCATCGCTGGAACGGATGCTGTTCGAAGTCAGAAACTCGAACAGGTTCGAAACGGGCTCCTCGAAGCGGAGGCAGTATTCCTGGGTAAACCGGTCGAGCAGTTGCTGTAGTCCTGGAGTGGGAAAGAGTCGTGTCCCCTCGTCTGTCGCGGCCGCTTGGGTTTCCATCGTGTTTTACCCCATTATAGTTCCCCCAAACCTTGCGCCGACAGCAAAGCGGCCAAATACACGAGCGCCTGCAACGGATTTACTGGATGACCACGCCGGCTGCACGTGCGGAGCCAGGCTGTTGTTTCAATTACGGATCGGTGGGCTTTGCTTGAACGACTGGGGATTCTTCGGGCACGGCAGTTTCTTCGGCTTTACGATTGAAACCGTTGGCTCCCACATTAATGACCGCCGCGGTCGTGTTTCGCCAATTGGGATGGTGATCGATGATCAAGCATTGTTCGATGCCGTAGTGATTGAGGTTCTCCTTGAGTTTCTGGAAGAACGGGATCAGCAATTCCATGTTGGTTTCATCAATATGCGTGCTGGGTTCATCCAGGATGAGCACATGGACTCGCGGCAAGATCATACGCTGAAGCGCGATGCGAAAGGCAATGCCCACCAGGTTGGCATAACCGCCGCCCAGGGCCAGCGCCGAGCTTTCCTGGGCGTTGCGGTCCTCCACCATGATCTCCAAGTCCGTTCCCATGTGAAGCTTGATCGGCAGCCCCATCTCGCTCAGGAGCAGATTGGTTTGGGTCAGGACTTCCTCGAAGAAACTCGTCAGGAATTTTTGCGGGCCGTTATCGTAAGACAGGAAGGCGCTGACGGCCTGCATGTCCGCGAGGTTGCGGCCCTGCTGGTCGAACCGCTCTTTTTCCCTCGCCAATTCTTTCATCTGCCCGCGCAGTTTGTCAGCCTGTTGCTGAAGCAGGTTGATTTCCGAGTTGAGTTGCTGGACCTGGGCGATCGTCTGCTGAAGCTGGGCCACTCTTTCTTCCTGATCCTTCCCCCACGTAAGCGCCCGGATCCTTTGCTCAGCCGAGGCAATTTCGGCCTTCAGGGCTTCAGCGCTCCGAAGTTGATCGAACCGTTCGGTCCAATCGCGGCTGGCCTTTTGGAACGCCTCCTGCGCCTCCGTTAGTTCGCGCTCTTGAGCCTGGCAGAGTTCCTGGTAATCCGCCTCCTGCTTGTAACCCGGGGGCTCGGCGCCAAGATCACTCTGAATCCCGGCAAGCTGGCTCTGGAGCGTCTCAGTCTGCTGTTTCAATCGAGCGCGCTTGGTGGCGCGGTTTCCGGCTTCGGTCTGTTGCTGCAACAATTCCCGGATACGAAGGTTTGCCTTTTCCACATCCCGGGCCACCCGATCGTCTTCCAAGACCCGCTGCTGATCCGCTGTCGCCTCAGCGGCAATCCTCTGGCGCAACGCCTCGGCCTCCTGCACCGGCGGATTCATAGCCTCCCGCACTTTCTGGTAGCCTGCAATCACCGCCCCGACCTGCGCGATTTCGGCTTCGGGCAGTTCGAATGCTCCCATTTGCGCAGCCAATTCACGGCGCTTTTCAGCACAGTTGCTTTCTTCTCGAAGGATTTGCTCGTGCAACTTGGGAATTTCCGCCTGGGCCTGGGTCCAATCCCGATACTCGGCAGCCGCTTGTTGAGACCTGGTCAGGTCATGCTGCAACTCCTTGGTTTGTGCATCGAGTTCGCTGCGGCGCCGGCCGAGGGCGGTTGTTTCCCAGGCCCTCTGGCAGAGCGGACAAGTGTCGGTAGCGCTCGCAGCATGGCGATGGAGGCTGGTGATTTCCTGCAATTTCGCTTCGCTGGCCTGGCAGGCCTTCAGCGTTTCGGCGGATGGACGGGGCACCTTTTCGAGCCGGCCGAGCTTCTCCTTAAGCCGATTGAGGGCCTGCTCAAGGCCTTGCTGTTGTTGGCTGGCAGTCTGGAGTTGCAGGATCTGATCCAGGGACAGCCGGTACCAATTGCGGCTGTGCCGGAGGTTCGCAACGGTCTTTTGGTTCTGAGCGATGATCCGATCCAGCGACCCCAGTTCCTTGCGAAGCTGCTCCAGGGCCGTGTGCGCCGTGGCAATTTCACTCCGCCTTTTGAGCATGGTCTGGAGCGCGTCACTGGTCTCCTGGAGCTGCTGGCCGTGGTTGATGCTGTCTTCCGGAAGCGCGGCGAGTTCCTTTTCAACCCGCTGCAATTCGTGATGGGTCTTTTGTGCTTTTTGATATCGGGATGCGAGATGGCATTGAGCCAGTACACCGCGGACGTTCCGAATCCTGTTCTGTAACTCCTCCAGATTCGGCAGTTCTTTGCCTGTTTTGGCTTGTGCCTTGGCAAGAGCTTCGCGCTTCGCGGCGAGTTGGCTTTCTGTGCTCTCGCGCAGTGTTTTGGTCTGCTGAAGTCCGGCCAGTTCTGCCTGGAGTGTGCTCCGGTCCGGGTGAGCGTGCAGCGCGCCGTTCTTTTCCGCGGCCTGTTGCTCCGCCTGGCCGAGTTTGCTCTCGACATCCAGTATGAGTGGACCGGGATCATTGATAGTTGGATAGCTTCGCTGGAATTTGTTCAAGGCCGCCTGTTTCTGCAGAAAGCCTTTGAAGCCGCAAATCTCTATGAATTTGGTCAACCGGTCTCGACCACGTTCCCTAATCAGGCTGGCGATCTGGCCTTGAGGGGCGATGAGCAGTTCCAACAGAGTCTCCTGTCGGCCAAACCATTCCTGCAACTGCTGCTGGATTTCCTCGGCGCTGGTCAGCACTTTATTCTCAAACTCCAGCGCGGCCTTGGATTGGCGCTCCTTGATGGTCCGCGAGAGCGTGAATTGGACGCGCTCATGGGTTAGGGCGGTCAGCCGGATGGAGGCCTGCTTGGCGCCAAACTGAATATCGGAAGCATCGCCAAAATCGCTGCGGCCCTGGGCAACCGCACGGCCGATAGCCCGAACGAGGTTGCTCTTGCCGCCATTATTGGGACCGCTCAGGTGGATGAGTGGTTCGTTCGGAAAGACGACGTCCAGTTCGGAATGCTGGCACCAGTTCTTCAGTTCCAGTCGGAGAAGTCTCATGTGGCTGTTGCAGGGATTTTCATCAGGTCGCCCAGGGGGTTGTCGAACGGGTCCTGGGTCAGGACAAGGGTGAGGATTTGAAGTTGCCGGGCCGTGAGTTCCTTCTGGGCTATTTCCAAAATGTCGGTTTCCTTCATCTCCTGTAAAGGTCTCGCCATGCCATCGGAAAGGGGCACTTCGAAGAAGACAAGCAGCCTCTGACGCCAAGGGCCAAGGTGCGGTTTGAGGGCTGACCGCAGCTTTTGTGGGTAATGCAGGGCAAGGATGCCTTCCGGGTGCGACTCGACCCACTGGTTGACGGACTGAACCGCCAAATCGGGATCCTCCTCCGGCCCAATGATGCGTTTCAGGAAAGGCCGGCTTGGCAGGTCCATCACCTCCCAGTTCCGGCCATGCTCCCGGCCCGGATAGAAACGGAGGCATTTCTTGACCGTGTCGTAGCGTGGGCCGAAACGATCGCTGATGACGTTCCCTTCCGAGATTTCGGTCATTTCGGTCGAACCACTATAGATAAACCAATTGTTGGCGACCGGATCGTGGTAATCGCTGTAGGTGTGCAGGTCGCCCATCAAGACCGTGCAGTTCTTCAATCCCAACTCCCGCAGCTCCTTGGCGCTGAAATCGTATTCGGGTTCCTGCTGGTGTGCTGCCCAGGCCATCAGCTCCAGAATCCTGCCATGCATGAGGAGGACCGTCGTATCATTTGGCAGTTGCTTGATCTTCTCGTAGAGCTGTTCCCTCGGCTGATATGACAGAAACGCGGCGTTGACCGGCCCCAGCTTCAGAACACGCCCATCGGCATTGATCTCCGGGCTGACCGTGTCGAGCCAGGATGCGTCGCTGCCGTCATGGTTACCATCAATGGCAAAGAACTTCTTGCCCGCTTGATGAAGGCGCTGCGCAATGTTCTGAAGGCGGATCTGGTATTTGGGCAGCAGACTTTTCCGGTGGAATGTATCCCCGGTCAGAATGAGTCCCAAACACTCGGGGTTCGAGCAAGCCTCTTGCAGGATGGCTTCGATACACCGCTGGTTGTCTTCATAGCGGATAGACAGCCCATACTGCGCGCGTTCCGTGTGCAGGTCCCCGGCCACAAGGTAGTGTGGTTCCATAACTCATTGTTTGCCGTCAATCTGAGGTGCCCTAATCGGGCCTCATGCGCTATTGGACCAGTTCAGGACCGGGGAGGCCACGGCAAACTTGGCTGGTTTTTCTCGGTTCCGGGCCTGTATGCTCGCGAGTCCTGCTTGGCCGTGCCTTCCCGGCGCGCTCCATCAATGGTCTTTGGAGCGTTTGGGGGTACGGTAGGCTTTTCATTCGGCTTCGGATCTGGCGGCGCGGGCATCGGTTTGCCAGGTGGCGTCGGGGGTCGGGGAGCAGGCGTGGCCGGCGTGTTTTTGGCTTTTCGTCGTGAAAGGGTGCGGAGGGCGTTGTCGGCGGTGGTGATCTTCTCACCTGCTTTAGTGCTGCGTACATGCAGGTCCTTGAGAGAATCCTGGATTTCAAACGGGCGCAGGTCTTCTTCCTGAATGGGATAGGCCGCGTTGTCCGGCATGAAAATCGCCACAGCCTGACTATTGGTTCGCAAGACGCCCAAGAACCAGAGCTGTTCATTGCCGAGCGCGATTGAGCTCTCCTCGATCTGCTCTTCGGTGGTCACGGTTTGCTCGTCCAATTTTTCGGGCAATGCCTGGAGAATGCGGACGTCCTTTGTCACCCTGCTTTCGAGTTTGTTGCCTTCCACCCGGGCACCTTCGGTGGTCTTGGTCACAAAGGCGTAAGTTTGCAGAGCTCCCCGCTCGTCCGGCATTTTGCTCCAGCCAAGCACCTGCATCTGCTCCAGTCGGTCCGGAGCATAGGACGGGGTGTCATTTACCTCGAAGCGGAACGGATTCCTTACGTTTGCCCACTCGGTCTTCAGTTCCGCCCCTCTGAGGATTGAACTCTCTTCCGTCGCGCCTATGGGCTTGTCGGCTGTCTGTATTCCGGGCGGTGCACCAGACAATTTAGCCGCTGGAGCATTCCCTGGGCTTTGGGCGGAAACTATTCTGCACACCAGCAGCAAGGCGGGGATTACTGAAAGCCGGGTTTTCATCGGGTTTGAGCTTGAGGCAATCGGACGGTGAGAGTGGCTACCACGTCCTCCTCCGGTTTGTTGGGGCTGGGCTTCATCACCAGCGAACTCAATTCGACGAACTGGAACGTGTTCCAGAGGTCGGTGAGCAACTGCCCCAGCGTGTTGTACTGCGTCACGAAACTGAAACTGGTCTCCTTGGAATCGAGTTGGAGCGTTCTGAAACTGTAGATGGGGTACTTCCCGTTGTTGATGAGGCCCTGTATCGAATCCAGGCCGCTCTGGTCGATGTTCTTTTGAAAGAGGTCATTGGCCTTTCGCTTCTCCTCCATGTTTTGGAACTCTTTGAGTTTCGCCTCCAAACCGGCCTTTTCGGCAAGCAGGCCGTCTTTGCGTTTGATGACCTGGTGCCAGCGCAGGGACACCGGCTTTAAGACGTGCGAGCCGGCCACCCACGGCGCGACGGCGACCAGCGCCAGGAAGAGGATGGCGGCGACAGCTGCAAGCTGGGCTCTGAGGGCGTTGGATTTCATCGTGTCACTGCTTCTTGAGCTGCGCGGCAAAAGCCGCGTATTCGTTCTTGGGACTGGGCCTTTGGTTGGCCGGCAGTTCCTGGTACTTTGGCGTCTCTTCTCCGGACTGAACGAGTTGGTAATCCGGCGGCGGTGTGGGGTTTTGGATGACGCTGTCGGCGATAGCCTTTTCCAACGTAAGCCGCAAGTTCACTTTGTCGGCAGCCGGCTGAACCGTAATGAAATGCGCGCGTTGCGCGCGGCCTACCAGCGTGGGCAGCCAATCGAGCAGCGGACCTGGACGGACAATGGTGCGCTGGCGGTACTTGAACTGCTCGTAGCTGTTCTGCGTGCGCCGGTTTTCGAGCAGTTTCTGGTTCAGGGCGGCGATATCCCGCGTGGCCTGTTCGGCCGTGCGCAGGGCCTGCACCTTGAGTTGGTAGAGCTTGAGAAACCCGTACCCTTCCTTCAGTAGTAGTCCCATTCCGAAGAGGGTGCAGATGTAGAGCAGGATGAAGAGGTATTTCATCCAACCCGGCAGTTTGAGGACGGCATCCTCCGGTTCCGGCTGGAGATCGATGATGACGGGTAGTTTGAGCTGGTGGGAAGTCATGATTCAGGTTGCGGCGCGGATGTCGCGGACAATTCCAAGATCGGGCTCCGGATAGGGCTGGACCTGGCTGACAACGCCGTCGGCCGGCCAGACCAAGGCTTTGCCATTCTTTTGGATGTTCTCCACCGCGCCAAAGGCCGGGTCCTGACGGTCGTGGTGGACGTAGATGTTGGCAACCTGGGCGTTATCCGCCCTCGCTGAAACAATTTGGACGGTGGTCTCGATCTCCTTGCTCAGGGCGTTTAGCGCCGGTCTGGTTCCGGTGCCTCCGCGCGGGCCCTCGGCAATGAGCCGGCTGCGCAACGTGAGGATTTCCCCCTTGTTCCAGCCCAGGAAGAACATCAGCTTCTGCGAGTAATACACCAGCACGCCGGGGTTCTCCCAATCCAGCGGCATGGCGGAGACGCAGGCCATGATTGCTGTGGGATAATGGAATGCGGACACCACGTCGAAGCCCCACTGCCGGAACTTCTCGATGGGCCGGGTGATTTGCTCCCGCTCGACTCCGTTTAAGCAGATTTGCCGGCCGGCCTGGGACAAGAAATACTTGGTCTGCCGTTCGTAGGTCTTGCCCACTTCCTCTTCCAGATTCGTGCTAAACACGCGCTCGATGTCTTTGAGCTTCTGCTCGGCCGGATACACTTTGAGGTTGGAGAAGAGGACGTTGAGCCCCAGGAGCAGGTATTTGGTCCCGGCTGCCTCGGTCATCAGCTCAGCCACCCATGGTGCATCCATTTCAGCCTTCTGGAGATTCTCGCAGAAGGCGGTTACCGGTTTGCCGAGCTGGAGCTTCCTGTTTTTGAGACGGGCCTTGGCGTACTTGATATGCTGATGCCCGAGAACGGCCACAATGAACTCATCGCTGCCGACTTTCTGGGTGAAGTGCGTCGAGGGATCGTCGCTCCGGGCGATGAATGCCTTGAACGAGAGGATATCGAGGATGCTACTTATCATGGCGTTTCAGGCTCCCATAGCGACAATCTGCCTCTTTACTTCGTCATCGATCAGGCCTTGCCGGTAAAGGAGTTCAGCGGCCTTCGGCCAGTTCTGCATGCCAAACTCGCTGTAGCCCGATTCGATGGCCCGGCGCACGCCTTGCAGGTCCCTTTGCCGGATGTAGGAAGAGACGCCGTCGCTGGCGAGCAGGATTTCCCGTACGGCCAGGCGCCCGCCTTCGCGGGCGTTGACCAGAATCTGACAGATGATGGCCTTGAGCGTGGTGGACAAGACGTTCCAGGCGCCCAACTGCTCCGCTGCGGGGAACATGTTGACAAACCGCTCGATAGACTGGGCGGCGTTGGCGGTGTGCAGCGTGCCAAAGACGATATGGCCGGATTCGGATGCCCGCAGCGCGATATCGGCGGTTTCGTAATCGCGTATTTCCCCGACCAGGATGGAGTCGGGGTTTTGGCGCAGCGCCGCCCGCAGGCCATAGGCGAAGGTACTGACGGAAATGCCCACCTCGCGCTGCGAAATGATGGAGCGGCCGCCGCGCAGGACATATTCGATCGGCTGCTCCAGGGTGATGATGTGCTCGGCAAAAGTGTCGGCCCGGTGCTGGAGCAGCGAGGCCAGCGTCGTTGACTTGCCTTGGCCGGTTTTGCCGCAAACCAGCACCAACCCGTGTCGAAACAAGTCAATCGCCTCCACGGTGCGCGAGTCCAACTGGATCTCCTCCGGGGCGGGGATATGAGCGCTCAATGGGCGCAGGGAAATTCGGGCGGTCTGCCGCAGAGTTTGCTCATCCAGCGCTCGATAGAAGTTGAAGCGGTAGCGCCTCCCCTCGCAGGTGACGGCGCCGTCCACTGATCCCTCCGGCCAGGACTCCGCACAGGTGATGGCGCCTTTGATGGCTGTGTCGCCGGACTGATTGAGAAAGGCAACCAAGGCGTCTTCTTCGGGAGCAATGATCGAGGTGGGCCGCACCTCCCCATTGGTTCGAACGTGGATGGTTTTGCCGGCACAAAGATAGATGTCGCTCACTTTGTGCTCCATCAGTTGGTTGAGCACGGCCGCAAGTTGCTCCGGGCTCCGCAAGCGATTCTGTTCTGCCATCCCTCTATTATAGGGACGGCCGCCCTCTCTTTTGTTGCACCAGCCGGTGAATCTCGGTTGCCAAAACGTTTATCAGGTGTGTCACATCTCCCAGCGTTAGCAGCGGCGCCCCATCGTCTGCCGTTGTGGGCGCGCCCCGGTCTGCGTTTGCCGAGGCTCCTGGATTCGCGTCCAGGACGGCTGGAACCTTCGCGGCCAGAGGCGGTTTTGCTCCTGGAGGCATAACTACGGCAGCAACGTCGGCGCCCTCTCCGCTCCGAGTTGGTGAGACGGCGGTTGGTGCCGTGGTGCGCGAACGGGAAGAGGTCGGATTGACCGGCATCGGCCTGGGCGTATACCCGGCTCCTGCGCTCGCCTGGGTTCTGGCCTCAGCCTGCCTCAAGTGGTCGAGCAGTTCCTGTAAGCATTGGGGACTGGCGAGGGCGAATTTGACCTGAGTGCATTGCTGAAAATACCCGAGCAGCACTTCGGTCGCGATGGGGTCCCAGGGATTGCTGCTGATGACGGATAAGATCTCCCCGTGGCGGGCCATAGGGACGAACCTGTATTCCATCAAGGCGGCGGTCTCGAGTTCGGCGGCAAGTTGGCTGCAATCGGCGAGCCGCGATTCGGTCAGGTCCGCCGGTTCGACGAGCGGCAAGCCGAGCACATAAGCCAGAGCGGCCATCAACTCGGCCTCATCGACCGTGCATCGGTCCAGCGCAGCAGGGTTGACCTCGCGTCGCTCGGCGATGGCCTGATACGCCTCGTTAAGGATCTGGTTGGGAATTTCGGCGGTGCTCATACGGGCCAGGCGAACTGCATCAGGGCTTGGCGGATCCGATCCGGTTCGCTCAGTGCGACGACGGGAAAAGGCGGCTTGCTCCCAGCCAGTGTCTGCCACACGGCGCCTGGTCCTTCCGAGTCGTGCGGATTGCATCCGCACATGACCAACAGATGCGCGGAGGCTTTGACCGGGACGATGAAGTGCCTGGCGCAGGCGTCTCTAATTTCCCGGTCTTCGCGCAAATGCGCCGCCAGTTCGGGGTTCGGCCAGTAGGAAAGGCGGCTGTTCTTCAGCACATGATTGAAAATGGCGTGGGCCCTTTCCGGTGTTCCGGCCCGGTGCATGCAAAACTCCAGCATAGAGGTAATCGGGCGCCTGGCCTGGGCGTCCTGCAAGACCACCCGATCGTATTCTGCCGCCAAAGCTTCCTTGGTCGCTTCGGTGGCCAGCGTGAATTGGACTGTGAGTTCCAAAAATTGCTTGCGGGAGGGCGTGTTCATTGGGGGTAGCCGATGTTGATGAACCGCCATTGGTATGCGGCTGCGCTCCGAGGGTCGCTTTTCATGCCGGCTACTCCAGAGACTTCAGTGCGGCGGCGTCTTCCGCCAGGATTTGATCTCGCTGCACCAGATCCTCCAGGCACTTGTTCCATTCGAGGCCTCCGCCGGTTTGAATGAGTTCCCGGATGCGGGCCGGTGTAATGCCTTGGCCGTCTGGCCGGCTGGAGAGGAGCATCTGGGCGAGGTCCTTGCTGCGGAACAGCGCTTCATAGCAAAGGACACGTTTGGGTTCTTCCTCGCTGGAACCCTTGGCCGGGATCAGGTTTTGGGCCAGCACGCACAAAAGGTTGTTCGCGAGCATCTGCGCTACCAGGCGTGAATCCGCGCCCGCTTGGGCCAGGATGCGATCGATTGCCTGATAGGCGCTGGAAGCGTGCATGGTGCCGATGATGAGGTGCCCGGTTTCAGAGGCGCCGACGACCGCGCGCATGGTCTCCGGTTCGCGGATCTCGCCAATGGCAATCACCTCCGGCTTCATCCGCAGAGCATCCAGCACTCCTTTGGGGTAGCTGGCGCAATCCACTCCCACGCTGCGCTGCGTCACCATGGAGTAGGCTGACTGGCCGCGGTGCAAGCGCGGGGCAAGGACGAACTCGACCGGATCCTCAAGCGTCACCACGTGATAGGGGTTGGCATCGATCAGATGCTGGATGATTGCGGCCAGCGTGGTGGACTTGCCGGCCCCGGTCGGCCCGGTGACCAGGATTAACCCCTTGGTCCGCCGCAGGCTCTCCACCAGTTTGTCGTAGTGCTTCTGCTGGAGGCCGAGTTTGTCGAGGTCCAGCAGGTTCCGGTCGAGCACACGCACGGTCAACTCCGGTCCGGTCAGCGTGTTGACCAGGATGGCCCGGTAGCGGCACTCGCGCTTGATGCCATCCAGCGCGGAGGAGAGTGTCCCTGAGAAATGATAGGATTCCCTGGCACCCAGCGCGGCATCGGCTTCTTTGCGCCGCTGGTTGAGCAGGAACTGCAGGATCGCTTCCATCTTGTCCTGGTCGATCAGCGGCGCACCGCTCACTTCGTTAAAGAATCCTTGCCGGCGGATGAACGGTTTGCGCCCCAGCGCCAGATAGTAATCGTTCACGTCTGAAGTGATCACCAGGTTAAGGATGTCCCGCGCTTGGTCGGCGGCGCCGTCCACTTGAAGGTTTGCAGGCAGCATGGAGAGCATCGGCTAGGGCTTGCGGGTTGCGGGTTTCCTGGCAGCAGTCGGAGCGGCGGCTTTGGGCTTTTCCACCAGGATCGGAATGCCCAACACGGTGGTGCGCCCGTCAGCCAGGAACACCGTGACGCGCTTGTGTCCCACCGTCACCAGGTCCATCCCGCGACCTTTCCCGTCCCAGAGCTTGACCGCCTCGGCATGGCTGAGGACGGAGGCGAATAACAGGGCTAAGCAAATGAGAGTTTTCATATTAGTGCGGATTCGGTGCTGGTTGTCCCGGCCCGTTCTGGATGGTTTCAACAAGAAATCTATGAACCTCCTTCACGTGGTATGGCGGCAGCGCCATGACGTTGGTGTGCAGGCACCCCTGGTGAAAGTTGAGCACCACATAGGTGCCCGGTTCGGTGGGCGTGCAGTAAATCGCCTGGGCCGGCCTTTGAATATAGAGGTCGAACGAAGCCCGCGTCTGACCCACCTGCATCCGGGCCGGCCAAGCGAAGCGGTTGGTGAGATTGCGCATTTCAAGAATCACCCGGCCAGTGTCCGCAAAGGGTTTGGGGTTCGAGAAGGCGGCCATCTGCGCCACCGGGTAGCGCCGGTAGAACTCCTGCCAGAACCTTTCACGGACTTGGAGTTGTGGCGTTTGCCCCGCCGCCAGCGAGGAGGCCAACACGATGCTGTTTATCTCTTCATCGGAGTCCTCAATGAGGATGAACAGGTCGAACCACGGGTTGTAGAGCACATCCTGCTGAACCGGCACCGACCCGGCGACCAGGTAAGGCAGAAATACCGGCGAGTAGAGTTCCTGGATGCGGCGCAGAAGCTGTAACCCGTGCGGGGTGAAGGCTTCCTCCGGCGGGTTGTAAAGGCTCAGAATCTCGTGCCGATATAGTCGTTGCGCCGCCCGGATGTACGCGGCCTTGAGCTGCTGCCGGGTTACGACAGGCTTGGGTGCGGGTGTGAACCAGAGTACCAGAACCAGGGTGACGGCCAGGCCGCCGAGCGCCAAAAGGAGGATTTTGCGAGTTCGTTTCATTCCTCAATCTGGGTTGCTGGGTTGCGGGAAGGGCCGTCTGAGGCATTCTCCGGCCCTCGAGGGGCGGTCAGACCTCGACGAAAACTCAGGTCATAGCCTGCCCGAACCATGAGGACCCGAAGCTCGGCCGGGCAGATCCTTGGGGGCAGGCGGTGGCCGAGGATGATTCTTGCCAGCCTTTTGCCGATCCGCTCGTTTTCCTGCTCACGCTCGAACCGGTCCGGGTTGGGCGGCACCAGCGGCCAATTTTCCGCCGAACCGAACTCTTCTCGGATCCGCAGGACTTCTTTCAGGTAATCATTCGAAGCATTCAGACGCGGTCCCTTTTCTGAGAGGTGGTTCAGGTAGCAAAGGTGCTGGAGCACTTGACTGACCGGCGATTTCAGTTTCAAGGGATCCTTTTCCCACCGCCGCAGAATGGCCAGGCGCGTCTCTCTGAAGCTTTTTGCCAGCTTCTCGTAGAAGACGCCGAGCAGGCACTCGTTCACCCTCCAGTCCTCGCAGATGTTGTAGAGCAGGAAGTGGTAATCATCTGTGTGCAGATGGAAGGTGGCAATCGAGTGCATCGCCTCATGCGCCGCCATGAACGGCCAGCAGGGCGGTCCGAAATCCCGGCTCCCTTCGCCAATGTACAGAATTGACGGCAGGCGCCCCGGTCGCGAGTCCACGCCCCAGGTGTTGAAGCTGGCCAGCGCCTGGACCTCCTTCAAATTGTGCTCGGGAATAATGCCCGCCAGCCGCAAGATTGCTTCGCCGGTGTTCATGATTGCGGCCGTCCGGTCATTTCGAACTCAGGCGCTTCCAGGCTGCAAACCCGATAATCGCGACGCACACGACCACCCAGGTGGCCAAGGACCCCCAGCCTCCCTTCTTTTCCTCCGGCGGGATTTCGGTTGCAACGGCTCCCGCAGCCTTTGCCGTTTCTACGGATTGACCTCTGATCGGAGCCGGCGCATCGAGCAGCTTGTAACGCGAGTCTGCGGCAACAAGCTTCACTTTGGCGCCGGCGTTCTGCGGCAAGAGCAGCCGCTTCTTGGGAGGCTCGGGCGGTTTTGGCGGACTGCCCTCATCTCTTGATGCAATTGCCTTCGCGGCTGGGAGCGGGTTTCTGTTGGGGTAGTTTGCGGGGCCGTAGCCGATTCCCATTCCGCCGCCGTAAATGCCTTCTGGACCGGGACTCGTCGCGGTTGGATTAAGCGTGTTCGTGGCGGGGCCGCCGGTCGCGGCGGCCTGATCGTACGTGATCGTGACGTTCTGGGGCGAGACGATCACCAGGTTGACCGGTTGCCCAAACTGCCCGTCGAAGCCGCGGAATTCTGGCTCAGGCAGAACGATGCCGCCTGGAAAACTCACCTCCAGCGCTTCCAAAGAAGGCGCTCCTTGCCCCACCAAAGGGACCTGGAACTGCCCGAGCATGCGCTTGGGCACCAGCACAGAGGTGCTGGGATTCCCAATACGGCTGAGGTAAACGGTGTCGTAGGTTTGATTATCAACGCCGATCCAGCCAGGAGCGGCTCCCCAGGAGAACGGGGCCACCATCACGATTGCCGCCAGGCACAGGCGTAGCTTTTGCATCATTCCATTGTAGGTTCGCGAACGCCCTTACTGCGCCGGCGGTGACGTTTATCCGAATGTGCTCCTGTTGAAGCTTGTCGCAGCGGCCCGGTCCTAAAATGGAAGGTATGGGAATTCAGTGCTATCGAAGACGCCTTTGCCCGGGCTTCACGTTGATCGAGGTGGTTTCGGTCCTGGCGGTCGTCTTGATTCTGGTCGGCATCATCACGGTTCGTCTGGGTGATTTGCGCTCGTCGGCTCTCTCCGCCTCGGCACGCGCTTTGGAGAAAGCCTTTGCCCAGGGCGTCGAGACCCTGGTCGCTAACGGAGTCGACCTTGGCCCGATCCAAAGCGCGGCTGGGGCCGGCTCGCTGGTTTCGCAGACCGGCTCGGATCCGAGTTACATGTCTTTGCAGTCCGCCGTTTACCGTCTCTCCAGCCCCGAAGCGTCCAATCCAACGCTGGTTTCAAGCGCGCTGACCGAGCTCAATGCGTTGCTTTCTGCTGCGGGGTTCGGCGTGGTGAAGGGCAATGTCAGCCCCGAGCTATTGGCCCTTTTCAACGCGGACCTGGTGGTGGTTCGGGATTCGGGTCATGCCGTTCGCGGCGTGTACCTACGGTTCTCAAACTCATGAAACGACAAAAAGGATTCACGCTAGTCGAGTTGGTTGGGGCGCTGGTAATCATCAGCATCCTGGTCGGCATCGTTCTGGTCACGACCGGCAACGCGCGGGATCGGGCGTTGCTAGCCCGGATTTCGGCGGACATGGAAACCCTCAACTCCGCCAAGGGTCTTTGGGTGCTCGATCACAACGGCGCCCCGTTCCCTTCGGATGAAACCGGGCGCTTTGATGCAATCCACAAGTACTTGGAGGTGGGCCGCCCTTTCTCCTCGATGGCGGATTTCCAGGCGCCGGGGATTACTTATCTCATCAACGACATTGGGACGGGCGCTTCGCACTGCCCCTGATATGCAGCGGAAAACTGACAAAGGGTTCTCTCTGGTCGAGGTCGTTGCCGTGATGGCGCTCCTGCTGCTCATTGTGGGCCTCAGCCTGTGGGGAATGGGCGGTTCGCGCGACCGCCAACTGCGCGGCAAAGTGACTCTGGACCTGGCGCGAATCGATTCTGCGAAGGCCGCCTGGCGGGCGGATCATCCGCAGGCAGTATTCCCGGCTGATGAAGCGGCCCGCTTCCAATGCCTTCAGCCTTATCTGCGGGTCGGTCTTCTGGACGTCCCGAGCTTGGCGGCGCTACAGCCCAATACCAACCTGGCCGGCCTAGTCATTTACGCTATAAACGCCGAGACAGTTCCCGCTGGCGCCCAGAATCTCTCCACCGCGCAGCAGTGGGATCGGTCCGTTGAGGAGTGGAATCCTTGAGGGTGCCTGGCACCCTGGAATCTCACGCCAGATTTCTCAGGAAATTCCTGCGATGCACCCCGGGGATTGGGCCGAATTTGCGTATGGCCTCGATATGAAGTTGAGTGCCGTAGCCGACGTGCTCGTTGAAACCGTATTGGGGGAACTGCTCGTGCAATTCATGCATCTGCCGGTCCCGCCGCACCTTCGCAAAAACGGAGGCGGTGGCGACCGTGATGCTGCGCTTGTCGGCTCTCGGAACGCAAAGCCCGGGAAACGGAAACGTCTGGTCGGCGATGCTTCCGTCAAGGATAACGCGGTCAAACTGCGGAAGCTTCTGCAGCGCATCCTTGAAGAGCCTCAGGTTCAGTTCGTTCAGATTGCTTGATTCCACCTCACAGGCCGAAGCTTCGGCGTAGGCAACGTGCAGCAGCCCCTTGTTTGCGAATTCAGCCGTTAGCACCTCCACCAATCGTTCCCGCTCCACGCCGGTCAGAGCCTTGCTGTCGCGGATTTCGAAAGGCATCTCCACGTTCGGGGCATACTCGCAGGCCGCCACGACCAGGCTGAAGGCGAAGGCGCCCCGCCCGACTTCGTCGCAGCCGGCGATGATCAGCCCCTCCTTCCTTCCCAGATAATCTTCGAGGCTCCAATCCGCCTTTTGGCCCTTCATGCAGATTGGGTTTGGCCGGCAATTCGATGCATACCCCATTGTAGGGCGCGGCCTTTGAGGAGCTTCCGAGGGCAGAAGCCCCTCGAGGTTTCAAGATCGGAAGGGGATTGTGTGCGATTCGGTCAGGCGGGGTTAGGCGAAGTTAGGCGCGAACCGACACCTCAGGATGTTCGAACTCGAAATGCTCGCTGCAGTCCTTACATACTCCTTTGGGAGACCTGTGGAAAAGGAAAACGATATCTTTCCTGGGCTTGGCCTGGCAGCAGCCTGGGCAATACACCATGTCTGGCCCCCAGATTGGCATCAGCCACTCCCGAACGTGTGCCAATGGATAGGTTTGCGCTTCTCCCAGGCGGTGGATGCCATCCTCGACCACCCGCACGATTTCCGGTTGATCATCAAGATAACCGAGCCAGTACGACATCGGCCGAGGCGACCCCACCGTGTTTCGGCACTGGTCACAAATATCCAGCTTCGCACCGGGTTTCAGCTGCTGCGCAATCCGCTTCAGGCACTGGACGCACTTGAGCATCGTGGCGGTCCAGACCGGGCTCAGCCACTCCTGGATGCGGCCCAGCGAATGCTCCCCGTTTTCTCCGGGGAATTGGCACCGGTCGCCGCCGGGTTGGATGCGAAGCACGGTGCAGCGGTTATCGACGATAACCAACCAGCACGCGCCAGGATGAAACAAGGCTTCCATGTTCTAAAAACTGCTGCGGGAATTTCCCTGCAACTCAGAACTCATGTACTACTTAAGATTATGCAATCGCCATTTCAACCTCAAGCGCATTTGGCGCACCTGCCGCACCCGGCAAGGCTCTCTTGGAGGGCTTATCGCTTGCCCATTCTGCGTATTGCTCGGGTGTGGGCAGTGGAAAGGCCGGATCGTCCAAGCAGGTTGCCTTGGCTCCCGGCGGCAGGCTTCGGAGGAAGTAGCTGCCGTAGCTGGCCGTATGCAGTTTGGGGTCGAGGACGACCAGGATTCCCTTCTGTTTCTCCTCCCGGATGAGCCTCCCCCACCACTGCTTCCAACGGCGCACGGTTTCAGGCAGCGTATCGTCCCGGAACGGATTGACTTTTTTTGCCGCAAGATACTTCTGCCGGGCCTCCCGATAGGGTGTCTGCTGATCAAACGGTATCTTGGTGATAATCAGCGCGCGGATGCGGAGGTCGACTCCGGTGCCCATCGCATGATTACCGAGGATGACGGCCCTCGGCTCCCGGTTGTACTTCTCGACCAATGCTTCTGGACTCGTGTTGCGTTCCTGCACGTGCAGGCGGTAGTCCTCGCGCGCACACCAGTCCTGGAGCAATTGCTGCGTTTCCTGGATCTGCCGGTAATTGGTGAACAGGGCCATTACGCGACCGTCAGTTATCCTGGCGATGCGCTTTATCTGTTCGGCAAAGGCCGGCGACTCGGCAATAATGCTCCCGCGAGGCGGCAGGAAGACGCGCATCTGCTTCTTGTAATCAAAGGGAGAGGGGAAATTGGCCGTGCTCCAATCTGGAGCGTTGAAGGTTTTCTTGGTTTCCGGGATGGAAGTGCCCACCAAAGTGGCGGAAATCAGCGTGCATTGCTGAAAGGTCGCCCAAAGCTTGTCCAGGCTCTCCGCCAAATCAAAAGGCTTAAGTTCCAGGCTAATGGCAGCCTTTCCGTTTGGGGACGGTGTTCGGTCCAGGAGCATCACGTAATTCGGCAGTTTGTTTCCAAGGTACGAATCAAGGCTCGTTTCCGAGAAACCCAGGCGGCTTTCAATTTCGCGGTAATCCCCCGCCACCTCGTCTGTTGGCGCTTCTTTTCGCAGCAAGGCTGCCATGCCCTTGATTTCGCGGATGGCGGAGACTAATTCGCGGCACACCAAGCCGGCAGGGGTATCAGGTTTGATGATCTCCTGGCCCTCGGATCCGGATTCCAAGCCGCGCCGAACGCGCTGCAGGCGCTGGGCGGCCAGTTGCAGCCGGGTTTGCAAATGCGGCCGGTCAAAGATGTCGCGTTCAAGCATGTGGACCGCCCCCTCCAGCGTGCGGATCGAGATGTCGGCGCTTTCCACCTCCGTCAACCGGCTCAGCAACGTGTGGGCTTCGTCCAAGACCAGGATCGGCTTGGGCGCGTCACCATCGGTTTCCGTCGGCACGGGTTTGCCGGTGTACTTGAGGTTGTAGCCCAAAAGATCGGTGTTTACGACGATGATCCTGGCCTTCTCGGCGGCGCGGCGCGCCTGGCGCCGGTAACAGCCGCAAGCGGACTTGCAGCAATTGCCTTCGCCGTTGATTTGGACCCAGGCAGCATCGGAAATCTTCTCCGGCAATTCTTCCCGCCAGCCGTGGGGGAGCTTCTCCAACCGCTCGAAGTTGTCCAGCAACTGGCGCAGGTCGGCCTGGACCCGGTTGTTGGATTGAGACCGAACGGCAGCGCGTTTGAGCCGGTTCAGGCACAGGTAATTGTTGGTGCCCTTGAGAACGGCACTCTCTTTGAATTCGGGGAATTGCGTCGAGCATCTCTCCAGATCCCGCTCGATCTGGGCCTGGAGATGTTTCGTGGCGACGGCGATGACAAATCTCTGTTTGGGATGACTGCGCAGGAACAAGGCGATGGGGATGAGATAGGCCAGGGTCTTGCCGGTTCCCGTCGGTGCCTCGATCAAAATCGATTGCCGCTGGTGAATGGCCTTGTTGAAAGTCAGCGCCATTTCGGCCTGGCTCCACCGGGCGCGCCCGCCGAATTCCGTGACGATTCCTCCCCCTGGCCCGAAGAACCGTTCCAGTTCCGCAGATGTTTTCTGCTCGGCAGGAAGTGTGATTTTCATTCGGGGCGGCAACTCGGGGTCGGCAGTCGCGTGAACGCGTGCTGTTTTGACACAAGCCTGTTTGGCCGGGTTTATCCGCCTATTCCTCTTGGTTGAAGTCGTCCGAATGCGGTTGCGGTTCCTGGCGGTGATAGGTCCTCGTGTTGACTGCCTTCCGGTGTCACTTTTCCTTTCTCCTTGAGGATTGCTTCCGGCCGGCTGGAGCCATCAGGAATCATCACCCTAGCCGTTTCAGGCGGCGAACTCTCGTCTGCAGATGAGGCTGGAGCGCTTACTCTGGGTGCAGAGCCAACCGCCGTCGACGCCTGGCTCGGGGGGCTAGGCTTGGGGCTGGCAAAATTGAGCAGGTGATCGAGAATGAGTTCGCGCAGCTCTTCCTCAGCTTTCTGGAGAGAAAGGCCGCGGCGGGTGGAAATGATTGCTGGGAGTTGATCCAAAGGAATGTCCTTTATCTCCTCCCGCAGTATCATCTTCTCCAGGCGAGGGAAATCACCCGGGCTGCTGATTCGCGCCGTTGCCAATAGGATGCGCCTCTCGGCATCCGTTTGCGCCCCCTTGTAGAGCGCCAGGAGTTGGTCCAATTGGCTCATGTTTTGTTTTCGATCCACGTCACTTTCGGTCCACGGCAAGGGCCGCCAAGGTTCTGGGCGGCGGACTGCCCCCCGTACACATTATAGATTCCTGGAGGGCTGGATTCGGGGGATCACATCGGAGCGTTGGTGCTTCCGGTTTGCGCATGTTCGGGGAGAGGCAACGGCGCCCACAACCTCGGCCTGCCATGCGCTGCAAACCGCCATATAATGGAGAATCCCGGTGTTGGGGTTACGAAGCTTATGTTGGATGATTGTGTGTTTCCGGGGTGCGCGCCTGGTTTGCCGGTGCGGGGGCTTATCGGCAACAGGCTTCTCGCCCCCCAATTGAAGCGAATCGAGCACTTTTTCGATCGGCTGGCGAGCAGGTCCGCCAAAGAGGAAGGAATATTTCTGGATGACCCTCCAAATCCGGGCCTCTATGCAGTATGGGGTTGCACGAGCGACGGGCAGGTCCTTGGCCTGCAACGCGTGGGCTCCTGCTGGCGCCTAACACTAGTCCCCATCCCGTCGAACCTGGTTCGCTTGCTGCACCTGCCCAGCGTCCTGGGGGCGCAGGGCAAATTGGCTTGGATTCAGATCGGGCCAGATCGCATCGACTGTGTCCGCCACGGCCAGCTTATCCCGGTCTGGGAAGCGGAGACTTCCGTTTCTTCGCAGCCGGAGCCCAAGCTGAACCGCCTAGCAAAACCACGTTCTCTTTTGTTCGATTAGAAGGCGAGCGGCCAGGTGCCCGTAAGCCAACAATCCGGAAATCGTGATCAGGGTGTGACCCGATTCCAACTTTCGAGTCCCAGGTATTTGAGCCCCGGGATCTCAATGTCTGGCTGGTCAGGATGCGGCACGAGCTCGTTGACCTCCGCGCCGTTCCATTCGTAGGTGATCTTCATATCCACCCGCAGCTTGGGCCGCTGGTTCGAAGGAATGTCCAGCATCATGCGCGGGAGCAACTCCTTGGCGAGGCTCACCACGGACCAATGAACCAAATAGCGCTGGGCGTCGTGCAAAATGTCGATAAGCACGATCGGCACGTTCGGATTGCGGCGGCGGAATTCCACCCAGTTGGCGCAGGCTTCCATGATGTAAACCGCCACCCCGTGCTGAATCTGCCAGTTGGAGGCTTCGCGCCGCATATCTTTCAGGGCGCGCAATAAATCGCTGTCCCAGCGGTTTTCCTGGTTGAGGATGATGCGGACCAGGGCCGGATCCAGGTAACGGCGGCGGAAACCAGCGGGACTGACCTGGTAACCGAAAACGCCCCTGTGTGTGAAGTAGGTCTTTCCGGCAAGTCCGGTCTCCTGCGGGATCGCGCGATTCATCTGGCTTTCCAGATAGTCCCAGGCGACGCGGTAGAGGTTGCGGTAAGCGTTCTTGATCCGAGCAACGCTCTCGGCGGTGTGCGTGGCCGGCTTCTTCGCGCGGACGGCCTCCCGGTTAAGGCTGCGCGCCATGGCCTCGTTTCCGCGCTGGTAGGGGATGCCGAACGTGAAAGGCTTGGCCTCGTCCCGTTCTGCTTTGTGGTGCTTCTTGATTTCTGCGTCGCTCAGATGGCCGAGGCGTTCCGGGTCCTTCGCGCGAGCCAACGAGGCGTGCGGGTCTCCTTGAGGATCCTCCATAATCCGGATCATTTCGGGGTCGCCCGAGACCTGGGCCAAGCGCTGCACCTCGGCGGCCGAGTAGTCCAGCTCCACCATGAACCAGCCGCGCGGCGCCATCTCCAGCCCGCGGATGCTGTGTGGCGGAGCCTCGCCGGCAATCTTGGCCACGTAATCTTCCTCCCCTTTGGGGACCGCGCTCACGTTGGGCGAGGTGCGGAGCCGGTGCGTTTCCAAAGAACCCCAGTAGGTCGTATAAAGAATTGAGTGGTCCCGATTCACAGCCATGGAAATGGCCTTCTGGCGCTTGCCTACCAGTTCCGGCCCCGGCGTCTTCTTTGCGTCAACCTCGCCAGCGCCGAACAGTTCAAGCTGGTCTCGATTGGGATCGTCATCCTGCTCCAATGATTCCAGGTATTCCTTTACCCGGCTGGCGCCCCAGGGGCCGTCCATGCGGCAATAGTTGTTGGCCAGGGTGGCAAGCGAGCGGCAGTCGTTGAGTTTCTCGCAAAGTGGGTCGGCCGGCGCCAGCATCTCCAAAGTTTCCTGATTCGTGGATGCGGTAAGGACCGGATAGTTCCGTTCGGGGATTTCCAGAGGCATCGGGCACTCCACGCTGCCTAGGAGATTGCGCAACGCCGGGTCGTTAATGTCAAATGCCGCGCTGCCGTGCCGCTGGTGAATGAAATCCAGCAGCGCCTGAACTTTCTTCTGGTCCGCTTCCTCCAGCTTCGCGCCAGGCTTGAGCAAAGGCTCCTGGGTGGCCCGGAAGAGCGTTTCCTTAACGGCCCGGGCCCATTCCCGTACGGGCCTTTCTGTGGTGAACAGCGGGAAGAGTCCGATGCCCGTGGGTGGCTGGTTGAACAAGATCTGGCGCAACTGAGCCGCCGAGCCTGGGTTGACTTCAGAGGTCGTGACGCGCGTTTTGATGTATGCGACCGTTTCGGCCAGCAATTTCTCCAGGCGCGAATCGTACCACTCGATGTTCTCCTGGAGCCGGTCGAGGCTGAACGGGTGCCCGACCAGTTCCATCTCGATCAGCGCTCCCATTTGCTTGCGCTTCAGGTTGAAATAGGCGTTCTCCAGCGTCCAGCCCCTGGCGTAGGCGTCCGGTTCCCTGCGTTTCAGGTCTTGGTCCTGCTGTTTCAAATCCGCCAGCATTGCCGGAACCAGCTCGAAGGTGCGGCGTGCGTCTTTGCATCCATACGGCAGCCGGATTTCGGATGGCACCAGGCCGTAGCTGCCATCGGTGATTCCCCTGGCTTCCCGATAGCGTGCCAGCTCGGTTTTGTGGTCCTCTTTGCCGAGATAAACCCTGATGAGATCCCCCAGTCCCTGGGGCTGTCCCTCGTCGAGCACTTTGGCCAGATCGTAAGTGCAAAGGTGCAACTGGTCTCGCAGGTCAACGCCAAACAGGAGCATCTGGATTGCGTCCACTTTCAGCGCGTGCCCGACCACTTTGACTTCGGGTCGCTGGAGAAACTTCTTTAGAATACCCGCCAACTCGTCCTGGCTGCCCTGGAAGACCCAGCGCACGTCGTCGATGTAAGCGCGGAAACTGTGCGAGGGGCTTGTCCATTGGCTGAAGGCAGTTTCATTAGGGAAGATATAGACTGCCCCTTTTTCGTCAGGGAGGTCATAAGGGTTGCGCAAAACCGGATCGTGGCGTCCCTCGTGGACGCGGATATTGAGCGTGCGGCTGCGGGTAGCCAGGATGATGTCCAGGATTCGGTAATCGGTCACGTCGTGGCCGACAAACTCGGTGTCGAGGCAAAACATCTCTTCGCGATCATCCTGAATTTCTTGCAGATGCCGTTGGAGATCGGCCGGATTGTCGATATAGAAGCATGGAGGTTCAGGGGCGCTTTCCGTGTTTTGGTTGAACCAATTCATCAACGGGCCGCGCAACGTCCGCTCCCAACTCTTGATCCACTCCGGTTTACCAAGCAGGTTTGCCGGCTGGGTCGCGCAGACCAGGCAGGTTTGATAATGGGCAAGCGGGATGAATTGTCCCTGCAATTCCGTGACGGTGGCGCTTTGGAGGTGCCTGGCCAAATGCGGGACGATATTGGCCCCGAAGCTGATGATAAGCCGCGGCTTCTGGTCGCGGATCAGCCTGTCGATGAATTGAAAGCCGTAACGCTCTTCCCCGGTGGTGACGCGTGTCTTGGGCGGCACATGCCAGGGCACCAGGCTCGCGTGCAGGCAACGGCTCCAGCTCAGGCCGATTTTCTGCAGGATGTGAGCGGCGAGCAGCGTAAAGGCCTCGCCGGTCATCACGCCCACGAACTCGCCGGGGCGTTTTTCCATCCTCCGCATCTCGGGAAAAGAGGGGTGATAGCCGACGACCAGAACGCCATTCCAATCCTCCGGGCAGTGAAAGGGAAACCAGTACTCCTTCTCCGGCTCCTTCTTCTTGCCGCCCAGAGAGCCCTTGAGCTCCCGAAACGGCGCGCCCCCGTCGAGCAATTGGCGGTACAGCCTTTCGGGAAACGGCGCGGGCTCAGGCGCAAAAAGCCTGAGTTGATCATCTGCTCCGGCGGGTTCCAGCACAGAGCAAGCAACTGCATTCCCGTTTGACGGGTCATTGCGCACGGAAAAGTGTTTGGGGGAGATTTGCCTCTGCTTGAAGCCGCTTTAAGCCAAAAGGTCGGCTTCGCGGCGGGCTTGCCGGAGTCGGCGAACGTTGCTCTGAATCTGAGCGAGTTCGTCGGCAGCGAACGGCATGTCCGGATGCGCTGCCGCCTCGACTTCGCCTTGGTAAACCTCCCTGTACAGTAGAAAATGCGGCAGAGGGCGTTTGCCTGGGTGATAGAATTTCGGCCGTAGAAGCTGCGTCACCCAGTGCTGGATAAAACCAGGCGCCCGTCCGATTTTGACGATGATGAGGGTAAAGGCGAGCCCCACCAGCCAGAGCAGCATGTGCCAGGTGGGGAGGTCCACCGGCAGAAACGTGGACACGCCCAGCGGCACCAGAAATCCCAGAACTGTGATGACGAAGAGATCGAACACCTCCAGGTAATAGAGGAAGCGGAGCGGCGCGTTGATCTTGCGGTTGTAAGGGATGGTTCTCACGGCGGGTTCTACACCCTGACGCCTTTGGGATAGCGTTTGGCAAACTCGATGAGCGCGTCGGTGAGCGACATGCCCGAGCTGAGCAGCTTCTCAAATTCCAGTTTGTCCGCCGGTCGCGTGGTGGTGGTCGCGTAGAGCAGCGGCGGCATGGTCAATTCCAGGATCACGCGCCGTGTGCCCTGGGTGCGCTTCTGAATCATGTAACACTGGGAGTACTGGCCCGGCTCAGTGACGAGGCTGCGCAGGGCCAGCAGATCCCCCTCGTGCCCCTGGATGTAGCGCACCGTCTGCTCAGCCACATTGGCCGACAATTTGAAAAGGAAGAAGGTGCTGATGGAATCGCGGATGGCCTCGCTGTTCTTGAGAGAGCCCCATTCGGTGATCCCCTGGGAAATGAACATGAGGGCAATGCCGTACTTCCGGTAGGTGCGCGCCGCCTCCTCCAGGAATTGCGCGCAGACGGGCGAGGACATGAGGTTCCAGCCTTCGTCGATGAAGAACATTTTGTCCTGCGCGGCAAACTCCCGCGTCATCGTCTGGGCGAACCGGATCGCGACCATCATCATGATCGGCCCGACGTCGCGGTCGTCCTTGCGGCGCGTGAAATCAAACACCGTGAAGGGATTGCGCGCGGTGACCATGCTGTTGCCGTCGAAGAGATTCCCGTAGCTGCCCCCTTTGCACCAGATCCGCAGCCGGTTGCCGAGCGACTTGGCGTTCGCGGAGGTCTGATTGGCCAGGATCTTCTGCACATCGCTCAGGATCACTTCCTCGCCGCGGCCGACCTTGGCCTGATACGCTTGTCGGATGCATTCGGTCAACAGCATCCGGTCCTCCTTGGAGAGTTGGTCGCGGTCGTTCTCGATGACCATGCGCTCCACCAGCAGTGCGTTCTGGATGATCTCCTCCTCGCCGGGGATGGTGCCCGGCGGCGCGTAGAGGAAGTTCATGCGGTTGCGCTCGCTGTCCAGGTCCATCGTCAGGTAATTGCCGCCCAGCACGTGGCAGAGCTTGTAATACGAGCCGCCGATGTCGATGCCGACACACCGCCCGCCGTTGGCCATTTTCTGCAAAAGGATAAGGTTCGTGGCCACGGATTTGCCCGAGCCGGACGAGCCCGCGATCATCAGATTATAGTTGTTGAGGGAAACCTGGTCATGGGGGTCAAAATTGTACAGCGTCCCATACCGGGTGGTGAAGAGACACGCCGGCCGGGCTTCAGATCCGTCGGGCAGGTACAACGCCGGCAACAGCGTGGCCAGTTGGCTGGAGGAGTACGCGTGGTCCCGGTAACGGTCCTTGTCACCGAGATAGCCGGGCGTGGTCTTGATGAAGTAAGGGAAAATGGGCGTGGTCTCGTGGATCCAGGTCATCCCCTCGTTCTGTTGCCCAAATTGGCGTTGCTCCAGCACGAGGTTGTTGAGCATGTCCAGGTCGGTTGCCCAGAGATGAATGGAGTGCGACGCAACCCAAGGCCGATCCCGGCCGGTGGCTAGTTCGTCAATCTCCGCTTCGATCTCCTCGAGTGTCCGACGAAGCTCCGGTTGCTTGCCTACGCGCCCAAGCACCTGCAGGCGGCGGTTCTTGAGCTTCCGCAACCGCTTGGTCGTATCGCTGCTGTGCGCTTCGACGCAAAAAGCCCCGGAAACAAAACCCGGCGCCAGCATCTGCGGCAGAAGCATGCCGAATTGCAACTGGCTTGGTGGTTCGTGCAGGAAGACGATGCGCCGGTAAAGTCCGTCCATCTGGAGCCAGCCCTGTTTCGGATTCACTTCGAGTTGGCTGTGAACGAAATAGGAGGTCGCCGGCCTGGGTTCGACCGGGTCGAAAGCCGGGAGTCGAGTTCCCAGTGCGTAAGACCTGGGGTTGTACCACCAATACAAAGTCTCAAGGATTTCATCCGAGGGCATGAGCGAGGTGTGAATCCCGGCCGCCTTCAAGACCGCCTGGGCCTGCTGGGTCTGTTTTGAAAGCAAGTTGACAGCGGTGTTCCACTCTTCCTCTGTCATGTTCGCTGCCTCTTCCATTGACAACTCGAACGTGTCGCGAAGAAAGTTCGAAATACGGTTGATCCAATGTTCCTTGGGGCTCAGCTTCCGATGCCGCTTGATTCTCTCCGAAAACTCGACGACCGGTTCGATGCCGATGAAGATGAAACACGAGTAGCGCCGGAGCTCGTTCGAGGCCGCTTTGTCCCGGTAATGCTGCCCGATGTCCCGTTTGAACTGCGCCAACAGCGGATTGCCTTGGGGCATCGTCAGCAGGTAGTCGTCCAGCAGTTCGTCGTACTGGTTGTGGCAGATCGTGAGGAATTGCAAGCGCGCCTCACCGTCACCCATGACCGCCATCTGGTTAAGCATGCTGCTGAAGTTGTTGTGCAACTCGTCGGCCTGTTCGCTGGAGGCGAACAGCGTGTCGGGGTACTGCACCCTGAGGCCCACGGCCAGCGACATGTCCTGCGCGACGATAACGTGGTTGTCGATCCAGGCGATGGGAATCTCCTCATCGAGGCACACCCCGGATAACCGGTTCATCCGCTCGTACTGCAGCATATCTCTCCATTATAGGCCCGCTCTTGCGATGACCAGGGCATCGGATGCTGGGTTTGACCGCTGCCTGGAGGAATTCGCTGTTCTTCATCCTGGCTTGGTCGTCCTCGGTTGATTCGCCCGCGCTGTCACGTGTTGTCACTGACGCCCGCCAGCGTCGTAACGCAGGCTGCGGGCAAGGCACTCTCGAACCCTCAAAGGAATCGACGGCATCTCAACGGTGCCGGCGTGCTCGTTCTGAGATGAACCGCCTCAGTTGCGGGTGTTCCGCAGGGTCGCCGCTGAAAACGGCCTCACCTGTCACGCTCACCGTAAAATGGCCCTGATCGATATTGATGTAGGCTTCCCTTCCTTGGCTGTGCCTGAGGTAAAAATCGACCCCACACCTTGACTCTGGTCCTTCCTGGAATTCCCAGTCGCGGGCTCGCGTCCCATTCAGGACGGCCAACATCCCAGCCAAGTTCAGCCCCGTCATCTTGGCTCGTTGCTTACGGCTCATGCTTTGCCTGTTTGGCCGTGAACTCCTGTCCGCATCCGCTACGCAGGCCCTCACGCGCGTCCAGTTTAGCGCAGGCGCAGCCATGTCACCCTCGGCACGGCGTTGCCGTGGGTGACGGCGACGATGAGTGATCTGGAGTCCGGGCGGGCTCGCAGGTGAACGTGCCGATGGGGTGCTGCTTTGGCTCATGATCTACAGGGCCTGAGAATGGGTATGTCCCTGATGGGAATGCGTGTCTACAAACGGGTAACGCCTGAGCTGTGCGCCGTTTGGAGATTAGCGCGCTCCCTGAAGCCGTGTTTGGATTTCCCGCTCGTATTCCGGGAAATAGCGCCCGATCACTGGCAAATCAAACGAAGGCAGGATCGAGGTATTCGGCTCGCGTTCTAGAAGAAACCGGATGCTCTCCTGGAGCAGTTCTTCGGCGGATCTGCCCCCAGCTAACCGTTCGACATCCTCTTTGGCCACCCGCACGCGATGATGGGTGGTAACGGTGCCCTTGATGCTCACCAGCCATTCGTCGCCCGCGGAATGTTTAACTTCGATCATGGCCAGTAAACTGGAATGACGGCATCGAATTTTCAAGCGGCACGCACGCCCGTATTGCCGACGGGGTGTTCGTTCGCGCCGACAACACGCTGCGTATCACCAGGGGCCGATTCTGGAAGGCCGCGTCGCCCTCACCTGCAATTTCGGGAACCAAAAGACCACGCCGGGCACCGGCTACCATATCTTGGCGATCACGACGAACGCGCCCGTACCCCATCAGCGGGGTAAGCCAACCAAGCCGCTGCCCAAGGAGCGAACCCGGTCTAAGGAAGCGCGGGTGCTCCGCTCCTAGGTCCCTGGTCACGCACTGCGGCGCTCAGAGGTAGAATGGGGTGCGGCCAAACTCAGGACGAGCCAAGATTGAAATCTTCCAGCCTGACCCCAAAGTGCTCTTTGAAGCCGCGATCAGCCCATGGTCTGCAGAATTCAGCAGTATAGAGGGGGTGCATCCAGGTGAAATCGAGGTTGTAGGGCCCATCCTCGATAATCCACTGCCTGATCAGGTCATACAGCAGGACCCAGTAGTAGAAGGAGTTGAACGTATCGTAGAGGTTCTTTTCTGAAGCCCCCTCGTAGAGCGCCGGGCGAATCTCGCCGTTGGGATGGACCAGAAACGGCGGCTGGTGCTTGTTAAAGATCCCGAGCGATTCCTGCAGGTTGACGTTGGCCCCCTTGCGCTCGGCGAGATACATCGCCGGCCAGCAAAAGAACTCCGGCCTGCGAACCCGCTGCTCGGCGAATCGGAGGTGCTTCGCAAAGCACACCCTGAGCGGCAGGTTCTCGTCTGAAAAACTGAAGGAGCTCTCCTGCTCCAGAAGTTCGGCAAAGCCGGGGGTCCGCGACGCCCACCTCATCAGCTCACTGGCGATTACCGCCGGCGTCTCGCAGGCGATCGACTTGCACAGGGCCGTGGCGATCTCCAGATACGCGTTCGCGTCGCATTTTTCGACTGCACCCCGCAAGGTCGGTTGCTGTGCTATTTGGGTGCAGAACCAGGAGAACCGTATACCCGGATCCACTGACTCTATGAGCGATTCAAAATGCCGGATGTCGAACGGGTAGCCATCGCTCGGATTTAGGGCCAGGTCGCAAACGAGGAGAAAGAGTAATACCTCTGCGGAAACCGGGGTCGCAGGCCACCCCCAGCCCGTGAGCCGCAGAAACTTCTCGAATGCTTCGACGTAAACCCCGCCGAGCATGCCCAGGCTCCGGAACTCGTTCCACGAGAGGTTGGGCGTCGTTGCGAGGTGGAGATACTGCAGTTGGCTGAATCGGGCCTGCCCCTCGAATATCTGATAAGCTCCGATGTCTGTGGTGCGGACCGTCGAGCCGTAGCAATACCCGTCCACGCGCCGGTCGCGCAAGTCGGCAGCAGGGTCCTCCCAGGACTTCGGGTGAGGGACGCACCCATGGTCGGGGTCAAACGTGGCCCCGAGCAGCAAGAGCAGGTTCGCCAGCCCGATAATGATAGAATGCCCCTGCGATTCGAAGTAAGGGCTCCCCAATACGTCCGACAGGACCATAGGATTCATCAGGATGCGGCGGTTGAACTCCAGGTCGTACCAGTTGTTCACGATTCGGTTGAGGCAAGCCTCAACGTCGGTGCCATACCTCCGCGGAGGGCCTTGGGTTAGACACTTAACCGGCTTTTGTGGGCCGACGTTCTGCAGCGCGAATTGAAGGTGCTTGTAATTGATGTGGCACTGTATGGGGGGAGACAGGGAGAGGAGTAACCCCGTTGTGCTACCGATGTGCTGCCACCAATGCAGGGTCTCATGAAAGTAGGTCGAGAAGGCATCAACTAGGCCGTAATCCCGAGAGCTCGAGATCCCGCCCGGATGTTGCTCAAGCCGTTCGTGCATGTCTTGGCGCAGGCGCACCACGAAACGGAACGGATGATAACTGCCACGGCTCCGGTTCGCGGAACTGCTATCAGGGACTGCCCATCCCAACCGTTCGGCGGATTGAAGGCCCTCACCCCTAGCCAGTTTCATTAGCTTTTGGAATAATCACAGTCGGTTCGCGCACGGTCGCAATTCTCAGGTTGTCGCCCGCTTCGCCCTGAGTTTTCCAATGCGCCCTTCCGACAAAACCGTGTCGTATCGGTGAATGAACTCCAACTGCTTCGCGAGGTTTCCAGAGTAGGTTTTCGTCCAGGGGCCCACCGCTTCGATGACCGCGTTATAAAGGGCCTCGAAAGAGAACATTTTCGTCCCGCTACCCCCATCGACGCGAATTTTCTGGGAAGTGGGATCGAAATGGAAAGAAAGTGGAGGTGTCTTGCCCGCCAACACTTTTCGGGAGTGCGGGTTCGTCATGTGCAAAAGGGAATTCCTTAGCTCCCACAACTCATCCGGGGTCACGCCGACCGCAGCGAGGACCGCATACTTGGAAAGCCAGGTCACAAAGTTCCCCGCGACATCCCCGAGGTCCAGATAGGCCGCCGAATCAACGAAGGACATGAGGAGCTTCATCGCCGAAACGTAATACCGGTGCGCGTAAAGAAGCTTGATGGCTTCGATAAAGTCGTCTCCGAGCAGATCGTCGACATTCAAGCCAGCCGGCGTGAGGTACGCAGACAGATAATCGACCCTGCTTACGAGGCCACCAAATTGCCTCGAAAGCACCACCTGAGCAGACTGCGGATCAGCGCAAACCAAGTCCTCGTTCTGCGGCTTTCCGTCCACGATAATCGTGGTGCAAAATATCGGGTTCTGCGAGGCCTGAACGGCCTCCAGGGGTTCCGCAAAAATATGAAGGGGCTTCCCCGTTCGCGCTAGGTACCAGTATGCCTCTAGGGGCAGGCCCTGCGTCGCCGCAATCCCGAGCCAAGCCTTGATATTGGCGACGGGAACGGGATAACGCGGCGCCTTGGTGAAATCTGCATCAACTCGGCTCTTCAGAGCCGCGATAATTTGGTCGTCGCTGCCCTCCAACTCATGTGCGACGACACCAAGCTCTTTGACGGTGTCGTTTTCCACATACAGGAACAGGTTGACGGCCCTTTCGCTCATGGAAGTAGTTAAGGGGACCGCCGAAAGTTCGGCAAGTGTCAACTGGGCCCTTTGGGAATGTAGCCAATACTTCCCCAATAGGAGATGCCGCCTCTAATTCTCTCGACCTTTAGCAATTGTTCCCACTCCACCTGATCCACAGTTGAGATTCGTCCATTGACGAGTGTGTTGATAGCGGAATCCGCAACCATTGCGATTCCTGCTTCAGATAAATCTGCAAGTAATAAGGACATACAATTTGCCGCTTTCCGGTGACAAAAGCAAAAAAGCGTTGCGTCTCGGAGTCAAGAGCGCGATGAGCCGATACAGCTCAGGTCGCGGCCATTTTCGTGACCGATATTATACTACCGGCGGGGTATTATTCCCGCCAGTTTACGGGCTGAATTATGGGCATCGGAGAAGCATTTTACCAGGTCTGCAGGAACCTTGCCATCAGCAACAGGGCGTCGATCTCGGTATCGCCACAAGGGCATGTCCCACGAGCTTGAAAAATCGAAAAATCAACGTTCTCAAGCTACCACAGGCAACTTTCATTGAGGATCCGGCGGTGTCGGCATCGGCAAAGCATCACTAAGTGCGGGCCTGGCTGCCTTAAGCTTGTCGATTGCGTGTCTCACAAGCTGCCTTTTCGCGTCACTATTTATAACACGAACAAACGCTTCATCATCAAGCCCCTCGAAAGCCTCCACCGTTGTTAAGCCCGCACGCTTGAGAGCCAGATAATCTCCACGCTCTAATCCCCGCTTCACCTGTCTTGCCAAGTAAATCATGTCACTGTGAATACCCAATTCCAGCCGCGTATTGAGATCATCAAGCTCACAGCTCGATCCGCGACCGTCGCTCGAAACCAGCGTACCGATCCGAGCTACGACCTCGATGAGATCGCGGGTGCGCTCAGCTGAAGCGCGAATCGGACCGGCGGCATTATCTGCTGGCAGATGCTGCAGGAGCGAAGCCTCCATACGATTTAGTTCAACCCCTTCAATCCACATCAAAACCGCGGAGAGGCGCTTGCATCGTGCCGTATGGCTCGGATCGTCGGTCGCCGCAAATTCCACAAGAAGCGAATAGGGCAAGCGTTGCTCCTGGATCGCCCCCTGCCACCGCTGACGTTCCTTAATCGATTTCTTATGAACGGGGAAAATGACGTCGTCCAACTCCACCGTCACCTGTGCAGCCGCGAGGAGGACTCTTTCAACAAGCTCAGCGCTGGGCAGACCACGGAGCGCTCGTGCGACTCGTGTCACGCTTTCCACTTGGATACCAAGCTCACCGGCCACTTTACCGAGCTGAGTCAGCCGATAGCGGCCTTCGACTTGCTCCACAAGCCCCGCTCCACCTAACTGCGCGACCGCGCTTGAGATTGCCTGAACACTGAAGGCCTGGCCCTGCTGGTGGTGCGCGAATGTCGATTGGATGAAATCGACGAGCTCCTGCTCGGAAAGACTATTCACCTTCGAGGCACTTGCGGTCGCGAGCACTCGGCAAATAAGGGAGAGGGGATCATGGTCCGAAAAGCGCGAGACCAGCGCCTCAGGTTTTCCCGCCACATAGTTCGTCCACAGCTGGTAAGCATCGGACGGGGTCGGAGCAATCAAGAAGGATTTGCCTTTCGGCGTAAAGCCAAGCCGGCCGGCGCGCCCAACCATGTTTTTGTATTCGGCCACGCTATACGGCGAGTCAGGATGCTCCAGGCCAGCAATCACCACCGACCAGGCCGGAGTATTGACCCCCATGGCAAGCGTCGTCGTCGCCACCAGCACTTTGAGAGAGCTGTTCGGATCCCTGAACGTGGCCTCGATTGCTTGTCGTTCTTCGCGGTCAAGATCCGCATTATGGAAGGCAACACCGTGCTGCAAACATCCGCGCAACTGCGTCGAGGCGACAGATGGATCACCTGCGGGGAGTTGAGCCAAGGTTTCGGTCGCCGCATGAAGGCCTAAACTGTTCTTCAAATATTCCGCAGTTGCTCGGACAATCGGTTTCGTTTCTCGAAACACGATGACCTTCTCCCCCGCGCCTACAAGCTGCCGCACCAACGGGATGATGATGTCTTGCGATGTGCCCTTGCGGAATTCCGGGCGCACGTAATTATTGAGCTGCTGCTCTGTGCCATCTGCCGCGATGTAACGGAACGTCCCGCTCATATCGAGCAGACCCTCTTCCAGCGGAACCGGGCGTTTCTCACTGCGCAACAGCCGGGCATCCAGCCAGGACTCAAAACCGTTGGTGTCCCCGATAACGGCGGAAAGCGCGATTATCTGCGGTTCGACACCCAACATTCTTTGCGACTTCAATAGCGTGAGCAGAAATTCAAGATTGGCTCCGCGGTTCAGGTCCGTGATCATCTGCACTTCGTCGACCACCACGACGCCAACCTGGCGCATGATATGTGGTGCGACCAGCGCGAGCGCAGCAAACCGTTCGTACGTCAGCAACGCGATATCGAACTTACCACGGAGCAGCGCATTGTTGTCGTCGGAAATCTCGCCGGTAGATCGGATGATACGCACACCGAACGGCCCATATTTTGACGTGAACTCAGCGTACTTATCGTTCACGAGCGCCCGCAGCGGCAACAGTATGTAGCTGCGTTCCCCTTTCAGGTTACGGTACAACGCTGCCAATTCGCCGATCATCGTCTTTCCCGATGACGTTGGCGCAGACACAACGAGATGCTGACCTTCAAACAAGCCCGCCTTGTTGATGGCCTCCTGCTGCAATTCGTTGAGGGACGGAATCGCACCACTCCAAATACCGATCAATGGCTGGGGAAACCCAAATCCGGTAAGATCCTTGATGTTCGAGCTGACGGAAATTGGAGCTGGGTCGGGGAAAAACCGTCTAAAAATCGCGCCTGGGATCAACACTGGAAACAGCAACTCGCCTTCAATCACGCCCTTTACGGTTGGCTCTTGTTCGTGGCGAATCTGACGAGCGGCGTTTACCACCGACCGGGTCACGAACTCAATCAATGATAAGAGCGGAATCTTGCCAGCCTTGACGATTTCCGGGGCACCTTTGAACGCCTGACATATAAAGAAGGTAAACAAGCTGTGCCCGCGGCGCCGATCTTCCATTGCTTCCTGCTTCGCTGTGGCAGCGGTGAAAATGAGGCGTCCCTTGCCGCTAATCTTACTCAGCAAGGCATCCGCCGAAGCCGTATCCTTCGTGGCCGTAGGAGCATGGAAGACCTTGGCGCCAGCCCCCCCGGCGAAGCAACAGTCCAAGAGGAGCACGAGATTTGACACGGGAATACGCGAAAAAAGATTCGTGAGTTCATCCAGATGAATTGTGGTTGAATCGAGTGCGAGCGGGTCGGCTTCGTGTGAGATGAGGTGATGGGAGTCCGAGCCATGGCCAGAAAACCCAATCACAACGATATCATCCGGTTTTGCTTCTTGAAGCTCCACAAGTGCCTTGAGAATCGCCGATTTGGTAGCCTGCTCGTTTGTAAGAAGAACGGATTCCGAGCTGCCAAATGCGTCACAAAAAAGTCCGTGGAGTGCCTGGGCGTCGCGAACCGAACACGAGAGGTTTGAAATTAGCGGGGATCGATACCGATCAATGCCGATGAATAGGCTTTTGAATGACATTTGTCGCTGCTGATTCTCGTGGGGTTTGCAGAAATTCAAGTCAGATTGCGATGACGGGCACCGTTACAGCCCGTTTCCCAAGGTGCCTTGCAAATGTGAGGGCTTCATGGCCGTTGAAAAAGGTTTCAAAGGCGAAGACGTGCTCGTCTCCATTGTCATCGGCTAGAACGATCTCGCTTTCGCCCAAGGGCCCACCTCTTTGAGATCCACAGTATGAAACGATGCAGTCGAAAATCTCGTGCTCGCTCGCTTGGCCGAACCGAGCGGCGAAAGCCTCGGATTGAATAAAATGACGACAGGGATTCGCCCCATCGAAATCGTCTGGCCGGCGACGGATGTGAGGATGGTCGGAAATGACGCCTAACAGGGGTTGCTCGGAACCGAGAAGCTCAACTGCGCGCCAGAGGGTGCAAGTTTGGGTGTTACCAAAGGATTTCGCATACTTTTGCAGAGTCCGAAAACCCAGCGGCGAACTCCGAGCCTCCTCGACGAATCGGTCGCGCAGAAAAATTAGCTGACCGGCACCATAGTTGGCTTCAGTTTCGATTTTCGCCCGACAGGAGGCGGTTGGGGTTATCTCATTGTCGCCCAGCAGGACTGGGTGGTGCCAGAGGAGCAATTGGTGGATGGTTTCGTGTGCCTCAAGCCAGCGATGTTTCAGTTTAGGCACCTCCTCGTCGATCAGAATGCGTTTCAGATCCGGAGCACACAGCGCGCGGAGCTTAAATTTCTGTATGGCTTCGCGGATGAACATCGGACGGGCAAAGGATTGCATCACGCCGACGCGGATCTTGTGGACAGCACGCGCCAGCAGACCGGCCTCTTCACGTTGAAAGTAGCCAAGATCAATTTTCAGCCAGTCACGCACCACCTCAATCCGAAGAGGCGGCTCCGGGCGACCAATATCATCGAGAAGGCGATCTACTCGGCGATCGATTTTCTGGCGGACGTGTGAAGCAAGAATGAGGCTTTTCATTCCTTGCCACGTTCATCGTCCAGGAGCGTGGCGATATAAGCCTCGAGCGCGTGCTGCTCTTCTGGGGAAAGCGGCCCGGTCGGTTTCGCATCGGTGGCAAAGCGGACAGCCTCTTTGTTTAGGGGAAGCTTTTTAGCAACGGCAAGACCGGCAGCCTGCATCATCTTTGTAACTGAAAGGCCAAAAACCTGAGCTAGCCCGTAGACCGTGCTCGGTTCGGGTTCGTGGTATGGGTCGTCTTCGATAGCTTGCAGTTCCTCGGTTGCCGCTTCAGCTCGTGCTGCGAGTTGTTCGATTGAAAGCCCCAGTTTCCTGCGTAACAGGAGGACAAGTCTTCCAAATGTGAGGTGGGTGAATACCGAGATCATCGGCGTGGCAGACTGAATGGCGGTGGGCGGACTGCCCGCACCAACTTCGCAGTCGCCTTCCAGTTTGGCTGCGCGGATGAACCAATCTTTGGGCAGGTTCAGTTTCATTTTGTCAGAGGTTTTGCGAGAAAGGCGTTTGCCTGCTCGCTGGTGAATTCATAATACGTTAGATTCTGTTTCTGTGGGTCGGGTCCGATGATTGTCATGCCGCAGTTCTTCTCATAAAATCTCCTTGCACCTGGGAGGGAGTGCAGGCCGATTCGCCCTTTGAAGCCCTCGTCGATGCTGAGCTGCACGGCAGCCGCTATTAATGTTCCGCCAACCGCCTTAAACCGCTTTGGTGTCTGAATCGCAGAACGATTCCAAGGGGCGACGGCAAGATAATCCACATACAGGACTGAACGGGTGCCTTTGTTGGAGAGGCTTGCAAGATCAACGAGCATGGCGCCCTGGAGGCCGCCTTCGCAGGTAATGCAAAAACCGCGCTGGCCAAACGTCTGATGCGCGTGAGAAAGTTTATCCCGCCAATTCCAGTGCCAATCTTCCGGCCACCTGTCTCGCGGCGTGGTGCGCTTCACTTGCTCAACGACCGGCGCCCAGGTTGCTTCTAGTTGCTCCAAGTGCGGTTTGTCCAGGTCGTCCAGGAGCACTGCTTCGACGAGCGATTCGTCAGCGCCGCGGACGAGGTAAATGACTGACGCTTCCATGGTTTCAGACGAGCATGAGCTCAGACTTAACTTTATTCACGTCGTCTTCGATGAAGAGCTTTTTCCCCTCGCGCATTCGCTGATCCACTAATTGGTAGAGGCGCAGGGCTTGTCGGATAATCGCGGTCTTGTTCAGATCCTTTTGGCCAGCGAGTGCCTCCAGCGCATCCATCTCAGCGTCGGTCAGGTTCAGTGTCATGGTGCGTTTAGTACTCATATCTCAACACAAAATAGCCACAAAACATATATGCAGTCAACATATTTTAATTAAATATTTGACGCATGGCCATTATTGGTATATTCTGTGGCCAATGAATACATATTCATCAATTACTGAGGGCCACGGCAGCGCCGTGGCGGAACCTGACAACAACGCTGGCCAGAAGTTCTTCGTGAACATCGAAGGCCAGGAATATCCGTGGGATAAACCCACGATCACCGTCCCGGAAATCCGGCAGCTGGGGAATCTCCCCGCCGACCAGCCGGTAATTGAAGAGGACGCGGAAGGCCGTGAGCGCACGCTCGCGGAAAACGAAGTGGTAACCATTAAACCCGGCCATCGACACGGCCGCGCACCTAAGTACAAGCGGGGTTAGCTATGCACGAGCGGGTTCGAGAAGAAACCGAGTGGCTTAGAGCGCAATTCCCCTACTTGCGGCATGGGGACCAGCTTGACTGGGTCTTAATCCCGGAGCTGGCCCTCCCGCCAGGGCGATTCAATAAGGTGAGCACCAAGCTGCTGTTCCGAATCCCGGTAGGCTACCCACAGACCGGCCCGGACAACTTTTTTGTGGATGGTGACCTGCGGCTTAAGGACGGTTCGACTCCGCAGGCGTTCAATGTTGGGCCCCAATCGAGCAGTGGTCCTGCGCCAATCGAAGGAAGTTGGGGCTGGTTTTCATGGCATCCTCAGGCTTGGCGTCCAGCAGCGACGATCGAAGGTGGCGATAATCTCAAAGGGTTCATTCGGAGTATTAACCTCTGTTTGCGCGGAGAGGAGTCGGCATGAACAATCACATTGTCATCCCTTCCCGCATGGTCCAAGCGTTGAGGGAACACTTCTTCAAGAACGAGCTTGAGCAGGGAGCGTTCTTATTCGCCCAAGTGTCGCAAGAGGGCGTGGATTTGACTCTCTTGGCTGCCGATTACTATCTGGTTCCTGCACGAGGCTGGGCAGTGCAAATGGAGGTTTACCTGGAAATGAGGGATTCCGAACGCGGCAAGATCATGAAGTTGGCCCGGGAAAAGAATCTGTGCGCGATTGACTGCCACTCACACCCGCACGCGGGTGACGATGTGTGGTTCTCGCCAAGTGACGTCGTCGGCATCAGCGATTTTGCGGAGTACGCAAAGTGGAAACTCGACCGCAAGCCTTTCGCGGCGATGGTCTGGGGCGAGGAGTCGGTAGACGCGGTCCTGTGGCATGGAGATTTCACATCTGCTGAACGGGTAAGGGCCGTGACGGTTGCTGGAAACCCGAATCAGACAATTATCCCAACGGGCTCATGGTTTTGTGGGCCGAGGGGGAAAAACAGATTTAAATATTATGAATAACAGTCGTTTCGCTCGGCAAGTCCTCATGTTTGGTGAGGAAGGACAGAGAAAAATTGAAACAGAAAGGGTCGGGGTAGTCGGCGCGGGCGGGCTTGGCTCTCAAATGGGCCAGGCGCTCGCGTATGCTGGCGTCCTTAACTATGGCGTAATTGACGACGACGTTCTCGACGAAACCAACATGAACCGGGAGGCTGGCGGTTTTCCATCCGATGTCGGCCGTCTCAAAGTTGAGGTCGTGAGAGAACACATCCTCAAGATTATCCCCGAAGCAAAAGTGAAAGCGATTCCATGCAATCTCAGGACGCGGGAGGCAATTGAGTGTCTGATCGGATGCTCGGCGATTTTTGGATGCCTTGATCACGATGGGCCTCGGTTGGTGCTAACGGAGCTCGCATCAGCTTACCGGGTTCCGCTTTTCGATGTGGCGACCGAAATTTTTCCGGAAATGGCCGGGCAACCCTTCGACTTTGGTGGACGTGTCGTCGTGGCAAGGCCGGGAGATTATTGTCTCCTTTGTGCCGACCAACTAGACCGTGATCTCGCGAAGGAGGAGTTGGAAACACCTGAAATACGTGCCGCTCGTCTGAAACATGGATACGGGCTCGGGAGTGAAACGCCTGCCCCGGCGGTTTTCACTCTGAATGGGGTTCTCGCGAATCTCGCGGTGATGGAGTTCTTGGTGATGGTAACAGGTATCCGGGAGCCCGCCCGCCGGCTGACGTATAAGGGAATGCGAGGCGTGGTGACAAACAGCACCGATCGGGGCAGGGAAGACTGCTTCACCTGCAAGTGCCTCTGTGGGCAGCGCGAAAAAGCGAACATCTGGCGCTATTTGCTGCCACAGGCAGCCGGGAGGAGTCTGACAGAGTGAGAGGTGGCCAGCCCACCGCTTGTTCCACGAAGAAATGGAATCAGCGTCTGGAATCCGTTCGTCTTGCACCGGAAACTAATCGAGACCTTTCAGGTGCGTGGCTAGTGCGTTGGGACGAGGTAATCGAGCAGTGCGGATGTGCCGCGATTTGCATACTTGTCCAGTCAGGAGGCAGGCCTGAATCTTAGCAGACCATTGGAGAAGGGGCATAACCTGGGTTACCCGGGCCCTCGAGATTCCTTCCCAGGCAGCGATTCTGGCCTTCGTCAGCCGGGTACCGGATCGCAATCCTGCCTGCGTGGATGAGATTTGCCGGGAAGCTGCTGCCCGTATCTTATGTGTTCGAAGGGCTGAGAGCGCTTATCGCCGGGGGCGCCGTACCCGGAACCTCGGCTTGGGCCTGGCCGTGGCGTATGTGCTTTTGGCGTGTTGGTTCTTCACACGCGTTAATCGAAACGCCGTCCGAACCGTCCTCGCGCGCAATAGCGCCGAGAACCTGAGCTGAGCCCGGACAGTTGCTTTGATGTCGGCCTGGGATCAGCGACTTCGCCTGCCTCGACTGCTTTGACATGCCCCCAACTGGTTTGAATGTGTGATGCACAGAGCTTTGGTTTAATATCCCGGTTCGATACATCGTCGCGAAATGAAGAAAACTGAATTGATAAAGCACATTATCGGCAGCCTGACCAAAAGTCTCGAGGTTCTGGAAAAGGCCGCCCGAGCCTCGCATGAGGAAGCCACCCACGAGAGCAGCAGGGCGGAGAGCAAGTACGACACTCGCGGGCTCGAAGCTGCCTATCTCGCCGGCGGTCAGGCCAGACAAGCGAAGGAAATCCTGGACTCCATCAAGGCTTACGAAGCGCTAGCGACCAGGGACTTCGCCCCCGGCGAGCCGATTGAGTTGACCGCCCTGGTGGAACTGGATGCCGAAGGCATACATTCAGCCTATTTTATCGGGCCGAGGAACGGCGGCTTGGAAATCAAGCATCGGCGTAAGGAGATCATGGTGATCACGCCTCAGTCGCCGCTGGGTCAAACCTTAATAGGCAGGAAAGCGGGCCAGCGTTGGGCGGCCAAGCTTGGCGGTTCGACCGTGAAATATCATATTGTCTCGGTTTCGTGATTAGCCCGCCGCATCGACTAACGCAAAGGTGGCGCGGGTCGCGTAAAACCATGCGCGAGTCAGCGGCGAGGGCGAGGAATTTGGTTGAGGGTGCTGGCGGTGCACCCGTTTGGCTACCGACCGCCGCGCGGCGGCGGCGCGCGAGATTTGGACCGGACCATTGTTGATCTTAAACCACGAGCTTGAACGACCAATGAACTTCACGAGCCACCTGACACGGTCTGAACGCATTGAGAGAATTGGGCAGATTTTGGCGAAGGGCGTAGGCCTCCTTCTGGCGAGGAAAGCACAGGAAGAAAGACTCGCTGAATCACCTGCCTCAACCCGTGCTGCCGATCGGTCGCCTTGCGCTCGGTGACATCCGTGTCGGCGCCGCGGTAGCCGAGGAGTTTCCCGGCTGGATCCACCACCGGGCTGCCGCTCGGCTCCCCGGGAGGTGGTGCGCGAATCAATCAAACGAAGTGGCCTCTTATGGTCAGCGCAATCGAATCGGCGTTTCGATTCCTGTCCGCCTTTGCTCAGGGATCCGCTATTTGGCGGCCCAGGTAATAATCACCTCCACGATCTTGGGAACCAGGAACAGCATAACGGAGCCGCCGAGGTTTTTGCCCATGGCTTCCATGTCGCCTGACTTGAATTTGAGCGCGGCTATACCCATAAATATGATCCCCAAAAGGTAAAATATGTACAGGGCGTAATGAGTCACGGTGTAAAGCGTGCTCGTTAAGCCCGAACTTTCGTTGGCCGCATCGTTGAAGTTGTCCACGGTCAATCCACCAGAGGTCTGAGCCAGAGCCAGATGGGGGGTGACCAGTAGCAGAAAGGCGAACAATCCAATCAGAAGTTTTGGCGCCAAGGTTTTCATATTGATTTCGTGCATGCGTTGCTTTGTATTCCGGCCTTCGATAGAGCAAGGCCTGTCTTCTTCCATTGTAGGTCCCTCGTTCCGTGTTTGTTCGCCTCCGCCTCCGAAAAACTTCAAACTACTGCAATCGTTCAATTCAACTATATGTGCCCTTGATCCTGCCCGAATTTCTCGGGAAAGAATTGGATGAGGACGCGGCAGAGGGCTCCCGTGGTGCAATAACAGGAAAAGAAAAGGAATGCGAAGATACGGAGCACAATCCGCAGTTTGGGCGCCTGCAGAACATCGAAGATTTCAGTGACGGCAGGGTGCCATGCAACCGCGACCCCGGCCAAAAACAGGAGGCTCGCAAAGATGCTCAAGACCACCGCATTGGAAGACGGAAACGGACGGGCGAGCCAATTCATCACAGCCACAAGCACTTCTCTCATGGGGTGCGCCATTGTTGCGTCGCAGCGTCGTAGGCGACGTTTGCCGCAAGGTTCGTGGGGTTGAATTGAAAGTAATAGTGGCCCCTGGACGCGAGGCTGCTCTGCAACTCGAGGATACGGCCCAAGGTGTCAGTCGCAACTTCCTGAAGTCCCTCCATATCCGCCAGTTGTTGCATCCGCTGAACGGTTGCCAGGGCGTCGTCCTGGGCGACCTGGTTCGCTTCGTCCTTCAGGCCGGCCACTTTCCAGGCACCTGTGGCGGCCAGGATGAAGACGACGGTCAGTACCAGGACCATTTCCACCAGGGTGAACCCTTTACGCTTCATTCGCTCTTGCCTGCTTGTGCTGCCGGTAATTGTTCACGGCGCTCTTAGCGGCGAAAGCAGCCAGACCGGGGGCTCCCCCAATCGCCGCCCAGAGCGCGGCCCTGCCAGCGGATTTTCTGTCCGTCACGCCGAAGACTTTCCCCGCGCTCCGGGCGGCGCTGACCAAGGCGCGTTCCTTGGGGCCGGACGGAACAGGCCCACCACCAGAAATCACGGGGGGTGCGCCTCCGGAGGGGACACTGCTGCTCCCTCCTCCGACGGTCCCAGCAGCCGCGCTGGCGCCTTTAGCAACAGCTCCAGCGGCAGCGGCTCCTCCCAGTCCAACTGCGGCGATCCCGCCGGTCGCGGCGGCGGCTGCCAGCATCGCCACCCCCTTGGCAACATTCATTTGCGCCATAAAGAGGTTGCCCCCGCCGAGCATGACCTTGACGATCTTGGGGAGGGCAATAATGGTGACCAAACCGAAGAGCAGCGGGAGTTGACTTAAGATCAGCGCCATGCCGCCGGTCAGGCCGGCGATGGTCCCAATCCAGGAGGTGAGCGCGCCGAGCATCTGCATGATCACAATTAGCATCGCGGGGTAGATCGAGGGGTAGATCATCGTCTTGACGGCGCTCCAAAAGATCTTCGCGGTATTGGGCAGCATGATGAAGGGGCTGGTCATGATCACCAGGATCACTCCCAGCTTGCACAGTGCGATGCCCAGCATCATCCAGATGAGCATCCCGCCCAGGAGCAGCGCTTGCAGTGCGCCCTGGGTGAGAAAGGTGGCCACCTTGGCCGGCAGCCAGGACACGATGTTGTAAACCGCGGCGCCGGCCTTGCCGATCCAACTCGTGATGGTGGACCAGAGCGAACTGCCCGTTCCGGTCGGGCTGCGGCCGCCGGCCGCCTGGGTCACCGTCGCCAATTGCAGCACCGGCGGTTGCTGATACCAGGAACTCCATTGTGCGGCCTGAGGGTCCAGGGTGTTGTTAGCGAGGTAGGCCCAAGTGGTTGTCCCTCCGGGGATGGTCAAATTGTTGGCGGCGGTATCAATCTGCGACTGGTCTCCGGCCGTGAGCCCATCGTTATTGTAATAGATCTGGGCGATCGCCAATTTGAAAGCGGCTTCATCGGCATCCACATCGTCCATCCCCATGTTCCGGTGGGCCTCCAGGTTCTGCATCCCCACGTTGTAAACGGTCATCAGGCAGTACATGGAAGCGGCTTCCTTCAAGGAGGTGCCGCTGATTTGGGGGTCCGTTCCTCCCGCAGCCGCGTTGTAACCCTGCGAGCCGCCGAGATACTTGGCCAGGATCGTCGCGGTTTGGCTGCCGTTCTCAAACAGGATGTAGCGGGAAACGTTATACATGTCTCGCTGCTCAGAGAAGGCCGTGGCGAGCGCCGCTTTCTCCGGCCCGGTGATGATGGCGTAGCAGTTGCGCGTCAGTTGAGGGCCATAGACCTTCAGATACCAGTTGTTCAAGCCGTCCTGGCTGACCATGCCGTTGACGATCGCGCCATTGATGCAGGCAGCAATGCCGATGGCTGCTGCCAGCACATAGTTGCACAGCACATTGGCCTTGAGCATGCACAGGACGGCGAAGACCCCTCTCCCCAGCCACGACGGGTAATCCAATCGGCCCTCATGCAGTTGGCGAATGAGGGCCGCCCCCATCGTGACGAGGAGCATGAGGAAAAGAACGTAGTACATCGCTCCGCCGAAGAAGTTGGTAATGTAGATGTCCATGGTCGCAAATACCCGGACCAGAACCGGAACAATGACATACCCCGACAGCAGTCCAACCTTGGGATCGGTATTGTTGATGTCAACGTCCTTGAGCAGGGGCACGCCGCTGAACATGTTCTTGATCGAGGACAACGTGGCATTGTCCATCGAAGCGCCGAAAGCGAACAGGGAACGGACCATCAGCCGCTGGGAGGAACCAAACTCGTTGTTTGGATCGCTTCCAAGCATTCCTTCAAGCGTCGTGTAGTCCCGGTTCGGGTCGAGCGCGAACTGGTCATCCGTAGGCGTATTCATCTGGTATTCCCCCCGGATGATTTGCGCCACTTCGTTGGCCAGTTCGGGCGTTATGCCTTTATCGCTGGCCTGCAGGGTGGCGGCCAGGCTTGGAACCGCGCAGAGGGAGCCGACAAGCAAGATGGCTGCGAACCGCTTCACGGCTATTGGTCGAGAATGTTGTTGCGAGCCCGGTCGACTGTTTCCTGGTCGAATTGCTTCTGGGCGGCTTCATTTCTTTTGGCAGCCCGGAGCGTTTGCCGGCTGTTGATCACCTCGCGCAACTCATTGATCGCCCGAGTCTTCCCTGCCTCTTGGGCGGTGCGCAGACCGGCACGGTCGAGCATGGTCCCGTCATTGGTCAGCGCGCCATAGAAGAGCTGGTTCTGCGCCTGGATGTCCTGTGAGTTCTGGCGGGCTTGTTCCGCGCTCAGCATGGCAGCCTGCGTGAGCGGGTCAATGCGTCCGGTGAGCGTAGGCAGGGCTGGGGCAGGGATTGGCGTTTCATTCAGCCGGACGTGATAAGAACTGTCGCCGTAAGCCTGCTCATATTCCGCCTCTCGGGTCTGCTGGTCTGCTTTCTCGGTTTCCAGATCCTGGATGGCGGTGATGGCGTCCTCCTGCTGTTCCTGGTTTTTGAGCATGTTCACCGCCACTTGGCTGCCCGGGTAGATCATGCCGCTGGTCCCTTCGAGCCCGCGGATCAACTGTGCGGTGATCGTGTTGTAGAGCGGGTTATCGATGCAGCCGAACGAAGTGGGCCAGCACGGAATGTTGGCCCAAGGCGGCGCAATATAGGCCCATAACGCGTAGGCGGCGATGCTGATCAGCGGGATGTCGGTCAGCTGCATGTTTCCGACCTGCGCCTCGAATATCTGCCGCGCTTGCGAGGTGGAAATGACCGTGGCCAGGGCTGGTTGCTCTTCCAGTTGCGCCCGGTAGCCCGCAATGGGGGCCAGCATCTCCTGGTTCTGCTGGGGGTTCTGCGCCGTCTGACTTGAGCCCGCGGGCGAGCTGCTTTGAGCCAGGCCAGTGCCGGGCAAGAGCGCCGATAGGCCTATTGCGATGATTCGTTTCATTTGTTCAATCCGTCGGAATGTTGGACATGGCCTTGCGGATGATCTGCTGCTCCCGCTGCTTCTTGAGCTGCTGCTCTCGTTGGGCGGCCTCGGCGACGCTGGCATCGTTGACGTCGTTTTTCATTTTGTCCAGCAAGGCGGTTTGCTGGTAGAGGAGGGCGTTTTGAGCGCCGGCCTGCTCAATAAGAGTGCCATCCTGTGTATCATCGAGGACCGATTGCGACTGGGCCAGGACGTTGCTGCCGTAACTGCGGGAAGCGCTGGCGTTATCGATGATCCGTGAATTGTAGCCACCCAGCGCCATACGCTGTTCCCAGTCGGTCGCCGTTCCGTTGCTGACCCTGGTCAGGGCGGTCTCCCAGCGCTGTTCCATCGAAGTCACATCGCGTTGGCCGTAAGCCATCTGGTTGGCCCAATAGACGATGTTGTTGGTGAAGTTCTGAATCGGCGCCGCGCGGCCGGAGAAGAAATCGGTGCTGGCCAGCCGCGTGAATGAATCAAGCCACGACTGCGCCTTGGCCTTAAGCATGTCAATATTGCCCAGCGCCGTTTGATACGTTTTCACCTCCTGGTTGTAGATCTGAGTGGCCTGGCCGAGGATGCCCTTGGAGGTGTCCAACTGCTGCTGCATCGTTTGGTACTGCTGATAAAGCTGCTCGAGCGAGCTGACATCAATGGTCGGAATCTGGGCCAAAGCCGAGCCGAGCAGGCTGACACCAGCGATCAGCGTAAAAATGGTCTTTTTCATAGATCGTAATTGTTCAGTCCTTCTTCCAGTATAGGGCCTTGGAAGGGCGCCAGCGTTGGGCGGGTAGGTTTTAGGGCTTCACGATGTATTCGTAGCTTCGGCTGTGGTAGGGAACGCTTTCGTAAATCCCTTCCGGCAATGGAATCTGCCGCGTCTTTGGCCCTTTCTTGCCGTCTTTGTCGGCTGGATCGTTGAGAACGGCGTTTTCGCTCCACCACTCATCCAGCACCTGCGCTCGTCCCTGGCGCTCGCCTTCGGCGTAGGCTTCCTGGAGTTCGCGCTGCTTGCGCTCCTGCAAGGCGTAGGTGATCCCGCCGGCGGCGACGGTTCCGACCGCCGCGCCCACGGGGGCTCCGTAGTCTTTGTTGATGGCTTGCCCGGCGAAAGCGCCACCGGCGCCGCCAAGCGCCCCCGCTACGGCGGTGGTGCCGTTGAATGCCAAGCCTTGGCCGGTCTTTGCCGGTTGGTTGTAATAACAGCCGGCGGCCATCAGGCTGACGACCGCTGTCATTGCAAGTCTGAATGAGTTTCTCATGTGATGGGAACGGTTGCGGTTTTCTCTCCGAATTGGCTGGGGCCAGCTTTGTTGCCGAGGCGCTGGCCAGCTTTCGCGCGCTTGGACTCCGTCGGGCTGCTCTTCTTGCCGAGATTGAGGTCGGCGGCCAGCTTCTTCACCGCCGTGTTGGCGCTTTCAAGTTGTTGAAGGTAATCGTCGAAATTGCCTCTGGCGACGACGTGGCTCAAGTATTCCTCGTCTGTCAAATCGGCGAGCCACGTGGGCTTCACCGCTTTGACACGCGAGATCAACTCCTTGGGGAGTTCCAAAGTGATGGATACGGTTTCGGGCATGAGCTGATTATTGCTGAGGGGGTTGATTGGTGCCTTGCTCGTGAGCCTGCTCGGCTCGCTTGGCGGCATCCTCCACGATGCTGCGCAGTTGCTTCTGCGTTTCTTTAACTTGCTCGCCTGTGTCAGGCGGGACACCGGGGACCGGGACTTTCGCAGGCGGCTCCTTGGGCCGTCCCGGTTCCGCCGGAATAGGCGCTGTCTTCATTGAAGATTCCGCAGGTTTGGGAGCGGGAGCCGGGCATGGCGCGGTTGGCGAAGAGCGGGGGGCCAATTCTGCGGCGTCAGGTTCTGCCGGTATCGCCAGCCAACCCAGGCGAGGATCGTAGGCGGTCGTTTCGCCCGGCAGCAGATTTGATTCGGCCTCGCTCCTTTCCTCCTCTTGTGCAAACCCCAGCACGCGCACGCGGCTGACGTCCAAGTGCGATGTCGGTTGGCCGTTCTTCTTGGACTGGATGTAGTCGTAGTAGCTCTTGGAAGGCGGGGCCAATCGCGGCGGTTGGTTGTCCGCCGGAACGTAATACTTGCTGTTCTTTTGGGCGCCGGCGAGGTTCCAGCGACCAGGTTCGCGGATCACCAGGACCTTGCCAGGAAATACGAGGTTGCCGTCATCGTTGATGTACGAAGCCATGTCCACTTCTTCGATGACGGGGTTAATGTAGATCGGCTCGGGCTTGGACGGCACCTCAGCCACCCGCGGTTCCTGCGCTCCCTGAGGCGGAATCACCTGCACCATCGGTTCGGCTGGCTTCAGACTCGGCACCTTCGCTTTGTGGGTTGCACAACCTGTTATCAGAAAGAGCCCCGCGAGGATGAGAATGAGGTTTGTCGGTTTCATCGATTGGTTCTGGGTCATAAGAGAACGTTCCGTTTACTCCAAGGGTTTGGTTGGGGACGCGCTGGGCGATTGAGCCGGAACCCCGGAGAGATTCGGCATTGCCTGCACGCCAGGCGGGAACTGCGTCACAGGGGAAGAAGGCGTCGACCCCATTTCTGCTGCGGCTGCGGTGCCCAAGCCGTGTGCCGCGCCCTGTTGCTGGCTCAACGTAATGACGTTTGGCGCCGGGTTGGCCTCCTGTTTGTCTAGGAACTCCGCGCTGCCGCCTTCTTTGCCCAGGGTTAGGTCCAACGGCGCGGTGAGCAGCGCCCAGCCGAGCGTCCCGCGGGGCACAATGGTTCCCTGGGGATAGAGGGCATTCAATTCCTTGGCCTTGTCGGCCATGATTCCGCTCAACACCTGGGCGGTGCCGTCGAGCAGCTTGCTCTTGGCGTTCAAGGCGTAAGTTTGCTGGCTGCCTACGATGGTGGTGTTCCCGGAGGGAATGACAGACTGCTGCGTCGTTACGTCCTTAAGAGCGTCCATGAACGTCTTCACGGTGGTGGAGGCCAGCGGCAGCAGTTCGAGCATCAGCGGCGATTCGGTCGCGTAGCCGTCAAAGCCGGGTTCTTGCTCCAGGCTCAGGACCATGGCCGTGATGGGGTACTCCTTGCCTTGGGGATCGACGATCGTGTTGACGCGAACGTTGACCTTGTGGTTGGGGCCTTGATTGCCGGTGCCCATCAGATGCCAACCGAACGGCAGTTGCAGCTTTCCGTTGAACTCCACATCCTTGGCAACGGCCATCTGTACCGGCATCGAGCCCACCGCCGTGTTGATTTTGCTCAGGAGGAGGATGGGGATCTTTTGTCCGCGCGGGAGGAATCTTTTGACTTCGTATCCGGTCTTCCTGGCTTTGACGGCTGTTTGGACATTGGTAAAGAGCAGAAGTTGGTCGGCGAAGAAGATGGTTCCATCATCCAATTCTGACTTGGCGCCCTTATCCTCCACTCCGCCGCTCCGGATCGGATTGGCGGTCAGTTTCCCATTGGGGCTGTGAAGCGGCGGCAAACGCTTGGGATCGAACTTTGGAATCCAATCCTCCCTTCCTGCCTCGGCAGGCTTGGGTTGCTTTTCGGGAACGGCCATCGCGGCCTGATTGGTCGCTTGGTCCTGCATGTAGCGCTGGAATTGAGTTTCGAGGCTCTGGCCGGGATGGGGGTGGGTCTCGGGGAGTTGATCCCGCAGCCTCAAAGTCTGTTCAACAGGAGAGCCTACTCCCCGGCGAGTGTTCTGGCTGTTCGGTGTGGTCACCTTGACAGTGGGATCCTTCCTTTGCGGAAGGCGAATTACCTGAAGAACGTACAGGCCGCCGAAAATGATCAGCCCCGTCACAATCAGGATGACGCCAAACCCCACAGCCGGTTTGCCCTGTGGGTTGGTCCTGGTGAGTGAGAAAATGCCGTTCACTGGTCCTGCCGGGGTTGGGCGTTCAATTGCTTGCCGGTGGCCGGCAAGCGCAATTCAAAGCGGGCTCCTTCAATGTCGATGCCATAACCCTGAAGGAAGATGTATTTGATGTCGGTCTGGCCTGGCAGCAGCACCTTGGTCCCTTGCTGGGTCAACAGGTAATGGAACGTAGTATTGGCGATATACGGTTCGATCTGGGTCGCCGAGAGGTAAAGGGCCCGGCTGGTGGGATTGTGGACTTCGACCTGCAGGATGACCACATCCTGCGGATAGTAGTGCCACGCGCTCTGGAGCACCACTTCGACGCCGTCCCACAGGTACGTGGCACCTTGGGGGCTGCTGCCGACGTCCTTGGCCACGACGCTCGCGTAATTCGGATCCCGCATGCATTGGTTGATGACGTGAATGAGGCGCGTGGTGTTGATCTCGGTGGGTGCCAGGGGCGGCACCTTGCGTAGGTTGCGTCCGGATGAACCGCCTCCCTCAGCGGTGTAGGTCTTCCGATAATTGACCTTTTCCCTGCCGACGAGCAGCCGGAACGTGTAGGACTTGCCATCCATGGCGACGTGCATGTCCACGTCTGCTTTGGCGACTTTGGGTGAAAGCAGGAGATAATACTCTTTGCTGTCGGGCGGGTTGCGGCCGATGTTGATGACCTGGGTATTGACGCTGACTTCCTCAACCGGCTTGGGGAAGATGAGCTTGGTGATCTGCGCCGGCATCAGGTAGACGTTTTCCACAATGCGCGTGGACAGCCGCACGTTGTCGGCGAGGCCGGCTTGGCCCGCGTCGTTGCCCTGGAACGGGTCTTGCGCCAGCGCACTCCCGGCGGCAAGCAACAACAAAACAAAATGAACGAATCTTTTCACGGTTTCGAACCTTGGCTAATAAAGGTTGTTTCGTTTGGGCAGCGGGATTTCCTGGTTCTTGCGCACGCCCATTTCGCGCTCCAGTTCCTGCTTGGATAGTTTCTTGAGCCTCTGCTTCTCGGCCAGGAACAGCTCGTAGTAATCTCCGGGCCGGATTTCCTCCACGCGCGAAAGGAGGTAGCGGTCGGCGGAGAGCAGCCAGCGGGTGCGAATGTAGATAGGCGCGCTGGCGCTGTCTTTGCTGCTGCGCTTGCTGAGGACCCCCTTGGTCACCGCGTCGAATCCTTTGGCCGGCGCATTCAGCACCTCGAACGTTTCGACCACGTTCAGGCAGACGGTCGAATTGGTCTGCTTGGAGGCATTCTGCATTTCCGCCTGGAAACGCCCGAGCAACTGCGGTTTGACGTTCTGCCGGATGGCGCCGAGATAATTGAAGCTGCCCTCCTGGTAATAGAGGAGCGGCAACACATCGTTGACCAGTTCCGTGCGCGCGAGCCGGTCCATTTGCAGTCTGCCGATCGCGGTCTCAAAGACCATCCCGTTGGGCAACTTGGCGAAAATTGGCGGCATCCGCTTGCTCTCTTTGGCGAGCAACGCCCCGACTGCCACAATGGCCGTCAGGAGCAGCGCTTGAATTGTCCAAAGGCGCATCAACCGACGGCGGACCTCGTCGGTCGGGCGCCAGGCCCGGCGCTGGCCTTCCGGCGCCTCGGACCAGAAATTGGTGTAAGGAATGCGCTCCATGTTCAAATGCCGGTCCGGTCCAGGTCCTTGAGTTCAGTGTCGTACGCCTGCGCCGCCGTTCCGTAGAATTCGTCCAGGCGCTGCACGTAATACCCCCACTTGTTCCGATTGGACGTCGGTTCCCAGAAGATTTCCACCTGGGCGCGATAGGGTTCCATGCCGCTTTTACCGGAGAGGGTGTGGGATATGCGGAAGCCCCTGGCGTAGGCTGAGACAATCCGCGTTGCGGGATTGTAACGCCAGCGGGTGACCTCCGAGATATAGAGGGTGTAAATTGGGAACTCTGCGGGCGTGATGTTTTTCAACTGCTGGTTCATCCCCTTCTGCTGCAGCCGAAGGTAGATCGCGGCATCAATGCTCCCGTCCAGCAGACTCAGGTTGGGCATTCCTTCCGAGGACGACTGGTTGGCGGCGTTAAGGACGAAAATAACAAAGGCCTCCGCCTGGTTCTGGTTGAATGTATCGAAGCCTTTGGCCTTGAGCAGCAGTTCGCTGGAGGGTTCCGGCAGGGTTACCTGACAGCTCCGCCGGTGGCTGATTACTGCGTAAACCGCCACTAAACAAAGTAGAATGAGCAGCAGGATGCCGGTTTTGACCCTTTCCCACTGGGCGAGCCAGCGCAACCACGCCAACGGGTACCAATGGTAGTTGCCGTCGCCGACAAGTTTGAGAGGCAGCACCTCTTCCCCCTGCAGCGGGGGATTGCCCGTAGCCTCGAACTGGCGCAGGAGCAACTTGAGAGCCCCAACCTTTTTGGCGGGCTTCACGGCCTTCGGGTCGGCGACCTCAAGGCGAGCTTCTTCTGTCGAGTTACCAAGCATTCTTCAAGAGCGCCACTCAGGCACTCCTCCATTATATGGCCCGGCAGTCCTGCTTGATTTAATTGCGGTGCCTCCTCCTTTTTACTGCCGGGCGAAGGGGTCTCTTCAACTCCGCAGCCGGCCCAAAACCCGGGTCTTCTTCGTAACGGAGAGGGACTATAGTGGATGTGAAGGCGCGTTACCGCGTCCCAGTGTCACAGCAAGCCCATAACCGATGGAGAAGATCGAGTTCAAGCTGGACGGCGTTTCCGCCATATCGCCCGCGCGTGGAAGCGTTCTCTTGGTGCGGTCGCGGTCAACTGGCGGGCAGGAGTCGGATTCGGTCTTTTGCGACCACGGCATTCTCTTGGGACGGTCGGTTTGGCTCTTCAATTGCCGGACCAAGACCTTTCTCATCGATGACCAGGTTCCCTTCGATTACGCGACAAAAGTGGGTGTGCTGACATTAGCGGCAGACCGGATGGTCGAGGTCTTTGAGCTCCAAACGCCTCCCTGGTACCATCGGTCGGAGGAGGATGCCCTGCGCTTGGCCCGCGAATGCCGGGCAACAGTTGAGGAGACCGGGCTCGCTGAATTCTTTTCCCTGATGGCCGGATGACCGCGCCTTTGCAAAAGCTCATTTTGCCCCTGGACACCGAGTTTCTGGACGGGCTTCGGTTCCTTTGCGGAGATGGGTTGCTCTCGGAGATCAAACAGCAACTGATTCCCGTTGCCCTGGATCTCATCCGCGATTCATTGGTGGGAGGCAGACATTTGTTCGAGACCTTGCGTCTCTTTGGTGACCTGCACTGGGCAGATTTGTTGAGGAATCCCTGCACACCGTCAGCCATCAATGATATCCTGGATCAGATTGAAATCCACCCTCGGCTCCGGGGCGTAGTGGAGACCCTTCGCCAACCTGCAGTGACCCAGCGGCTCCGGGCGGAATGGCTCTATGAAATGACCCTGGGCCGACTCGAAAACTCAGTGCCCTATCTCCACAAAGAAGAGAGTTTGCTCAGAGATTGGGAGCAGTTTTGCGCCTCTCTTCGGGACCATTCCGTCAATCCGTTTGCCGCCGCGGATCAGGAGGCTCAACGCTTCCTGTCGGCTCGCGGCCCGTCTCTTTCGGAAACGGCGCGGCGTCTTTACCGCCTGTCCTTTCTTGCCGCTTGCCGGAAGCTGTTTGTGCTCTTCTCTGGCGCAAAAGAGACCTGGTCTGGCCCCTACACGTTCGAGCCGTTCCAGTTGAGCGGTGCTCTGGCCGATCACCTGGGACTAGCGGGTGAGGCTGTGGGGGTGCGAGATAACCGGTTATCGTTGCGCTTCGGTCTCGTTGACCATGTTTTCTACCTCAAACCTACGCTGGACCAACTCAACCTCTACCTGGAATCCATCAGAAGCCCCGACCTGCCCGGTTCGATCCAACAGAAGCTTTGTCCCTTTGCCTCGCCGGCTGCAGAGGATCCAAAGTTGAATCTCATGGCGGAAGTCTTCTACCGCGTTTATGTGCCTGGCCGTTTGCGGGAGATGAGCCAACCGCCCCAGTCCGGGCTGAACGAAGTATTTCTGCGGGAATTGGGGATGAAGCAAGACTTCTTCGGGCGGTTTGGCTTTCTGCCTCTTGGTGTGGAAACGGTTGCGTTCTGCTCCAAAACGATAGAGCAGTTGCCGCGGTTGCGCGCCTTCCTGAGCCTTGCCCGCACGGAATCCGGTCTCGTCCGCCAACGGCTGTATCGGGGCATTCTTGAGCCTGCTCTGGGCGACGTCGCCCAGAAAGTCCTCGATTCGCTTTGCCGGCAGTGGAATCCCTTGCTGCGCACACCTGACGGCGCAACCATGTCGCTAAGCGCGTATGTCGAGGGAAAAGCCTCGCGTGTCTCGGGAAACGACCCCAAGACCGCGCTGGTGCGCGAGCAGGTGCGGATGGAGGAGTTGCTGCGATTTCTGACGCAGAACACACAGTCTTGGCAGATGGCGCTGAAGCAGGACTCGTTCGTGGTGGATCGCGTCCGCGCTTATTTCATGACTGTCCTTGAGAAGGCCATCGGCGAGAGCAGATCTGAGCAAACCCATTTCCGAATATGCGAACCCCCGCCAGCAAACAAAACCGCCCGGTGACAGACGCCAAGGAGGTAGGCGTGGGGAACGCCGTTGAAGAAACGTTCTGTCACCGAGCTGAGCCGATTACACCCGAAAAACCCTCCGAAATCAAGCGTTTTCCACCGGGCGGCGCCCGCGCGGCCCCGCGCGGCCCCGCGCGGCCCCCGCCGGAGCCACAGCCTCAACCCGCGCCTGCCCACCAGCCAGCCACCGCTCGCACAGCCCTCTCGTCACACCCTGAAATCCCGTCGGCGAGCTCGGCTCTCATTCGCTCCGAACAGCTTTGCCCGCGCCCGGTCTCGGGTCACCCAGCCGCGCTCCTTGGCGTATTTGTAGAACGCCCCGAGCACTTGGCGAGCACCTGCGAGACAACCCCGAACTGCCCTTCGGCGGGACTATTCCGGCACTTCGAGCGACAATTGTTCGTGGAACAAGAAACTTTCGTCACCGTACGGAAAGGCCCTCCAAGTGACGCTGCCCTGGACGGTGTAGACTCCGTTGGCCGGCCCGGCTTTTTCCAAGCGGATTGTCCCGCTCGGTATGTGTGGCAACAGGTCTTCACAGACCGGGACGTTCGTTTCCCCCACACCCATTGCCTGGTATTTCACAATCGTGTCTGAAAGCGCCTGCACCACGCCCGCTTTCACGTTGTCCGTGTAAACATTGATCTTGCTGACTAGGAGAAACTGGGCAACCCCGGTAACGACCAGGCCTAGAATGATGATCGCGGCGACCATCTCGACCAGTGTTGCGCCGGTCGTTCGCCGTCTGCGGTGGAATGTGATTTTCATTTCAGCTCTAACGAAATGCGTCGTGGCGCGGGTTGAAGTTGTACTCCCGCAGGTCGTGCTGGAGCAGGCCTGTCTTGTTGGTTCGATGGAGAGACACCTGCTGTTCCAAATCGGCGTCGCTGGCACTGATAAACAGGCCGCGGAAAGCCGCTGTAGCGGCCCGGTAATACAAGGGTGGGGGCACTTTCCACGTCGCCGTAACATCGAGAGTCGGAATTGTGGCGTTGGTCGTCAGCACCAGCGCATAATCCCAGGTGCTGTCCTGGTTGGTGAAGGCATACGTAAAATGGAGCGGCGCGGGGCCGCCTGCATCGGCAATCTCGTACTGGTAAATGGTGCCGTCGGTGTAAAGCCCGAGCGCCGCGAATTCCTGCCCGTCCGCGCCGTAAAGGTGCAGCAGGTTGCCGCTGATCCCTTGCAGGCTGGAGATTTCGGTGCTGAAAGCCCAGGCCTGTCCCAACCGATCGTTGAGGGTGCCTATGAACCGGTCATACTGCGCTCGCTGCGGATTGGTGACCGCGCGTGAGGTCTGGGTTGCTTCCTTGGTGAGATACATGACGCACCGGTAACCGGTGACAGCGATGACGCTCAGAATGGCCACCACGATCACGACTTCGACCAGAGAGTAGCCGGGTTGTTTGCGTGTTTTCATTGTCCGTTGCCACTTGCCATTTCTGCGGCGGGGAGGGATTGGATCCATCAGGAACGCGGTTTGGGGTTCAATGGTATTTCGGCCCTTCCCTTCAGCTTGATGCTCCCGCTGGCGTGCAATGTTCCGACAATGTGCCGGTCGTCCCGCGAGGTGATGGCCAGGTTCCTGGCATACTCAAGGACAAAGGGCTCCTCGGTCAGATTGGTCACGCTGAACGTGTCGCCCCGAACCTCGACCGTGAAAGGTATTGGCACCGGCGACAAGTGGCAGATCAGCTTCTGGTGGGGCATCATGCGTCCGTTCGTGCCAGTTGTCAGGACGACGATCGGGAAGGTCGCGGGTGTCCGCTTTAGGTCAATGGACAACGTTGTGTGGGCGTGTCCCTGGTTCACCAAAATGATCTGGTTCGTGCAGGTGATAGTGCAAGGGAGGTCCAACTGAACGAAAGCCGCCGGCAAATCTTTGAGCTCGAGTTCAACCCGTTGAAACGCCGCTCGGTCGTACCAAGGCGGCAGGTAAACGTTTCTGATTGAGGCACCGCTGACGGCCAGCGCTGCCAGCAGGAAAAGAGAGGTGAAAAAGGTTCTCATCTCCGGAGGATGTTAGGCCGCAGTTGCGCTGGAGGCGTGCCGGCCGCAAGCAGCTCCACCTGCCCCAACCATGTGGAATGCTGGCGCGGCACTTCAATTTTCAGAAGGCTCCAGTCGGCGGCGGTCAGTTGCCGTGCCAGGTGCAGCGGTGTGCCAGATGATTTGGAGGGATCTTGAGGGTGGTTCATCTCCAGGTTCCAGCCAAAGGTCTGCTGATACGGCAAGGGATTGACCAGGACATCCACCGTGGCCCAAAGACCTGGGGTCAATTCTCGGGTTTCCAGTTCGACATCGCGCGGAGCATCGAACAGGGAATCCCCTTTGGGGTCGATTGGACAAACCCAGACCAGCCGCCGTTTTCTGAGGAATAACCGGGCCAGCGGCTTATCCTTGAGATCCGCAATGCGTCCCCAGAACACCAGGATTGGCTCGCTATCCTCGGGATTCAAAGGCAACACGCAGAGCCGCAGCACAAACGCGCCCGAAGGGAGCGAAAAGGCACCAGGACCCTGGGTGATCAGGGGAAAGAGGGCGCTCTGCCAAGCCAGGCCGGGCAACTCCAGGCGGTTGGCCTGCCAGGCGCATCCCTGCCAGCGGGCGTTGAAGTGGTCAATGAGTTCGGCTTCGGAGTTCAGTGCACTGGTAAACAGGCACAGAACGCAAAGCCGCATGCGTATCCAGGTAATCATAGTAGCGCAACCGCGCCAGTTGCTCGTCGTCGAGCTTCCGGGCGTGCAGTTCCTTCCAGTAATCCCCAGTCTGAAGCTTTCGGTCGCAGCGCAGTTGGAGATAATCCTCGAGCTCATCCCCGCCCAGGCACACGGGTACCCGAACCGTACCCTTGGGGATCAGGATATTTACACCAGTTCTCAGGAATTCGGGTGCCACATAGGTCTCGGGCGCTCGCAGCCCTTTGGTGTTCACATAAAGGGGCTTTCCATTGCTCGGCCGATAAGCCGTGTAGCTCTTTTTCAAGACATCGGCGTGAAGGACCAGCTTCTTTTCTCCCAGCGGGAGCAAAGGCGCGTTCGGTTCGACAACCACGTTAGTCGGGCCGCTTTGCAGCTTGTTCTCGATCCGGGATATCCCGGACATGGCCCGGTCCCGGAGCAGTGCCTGCTGGCTAGCGCCAAACATCTCAATGGCTTCGGCCTTCTCCTGGGCCAGATACCTGGGGATGGCGTCCTGTTCGGTGCGAACGTCAGCGGCCGTGAGCGGACCGGCGGCGGCGACCGCGCTCAGGGTCAGGCTACAGCCGATTAAGCTCAATGTGCGATATGCGGATGTCATAAAGCCGGTCCGGCCCTTGGGGAATGGTGCTCGGGTTTCGGTTAACGGTTAACTGGGTGATCCGGGGGTCGGTCACGGAGAACCACTTGATTCGGTGCGAATAGGTGAGTTGGCCGTTGATGACAAGTCCAGCCAGCGGGAAACCGGGCAGTCTTTTTATCCCGTCCTCCACTACCAGGCGGCCGTTGAAGACCGGGGCCGGGCCCGGCGGCGCCGGGGCGTTTGTTTTCGTCCAGCCCAGCGTCTGGTAATTGAATTGGATGGTGCGCTCCACAAAGGTGTTGTCATAGATAACCGGGTCGGCCAGTTGGATATCCGCGTCGCTGCGGTTGTCGGTTGGCGTCGTTTCATACTGCTCCTGCAAGGCTGAGGAGGTGGTGGATTTCCAAGCGCCGAAATTGTTCGGGTTCCAGTTTCCGCCGGCGTCGTAACGGTCACTGCTGCCGCTCTGACCGTCCCGGAGTTGCATGCCAAGATAAGGCTCGAAGTTGATGCCGTTGCTCCAATTGAGCCAGAGGTAGTCCTTCCAAGTACCGCCCAGCGGGTGCATTTCGGAAGGCTCCACGCTGCTCAGCACCGGACCGTTTGTGCCCAGGGAGATGCGGTCGTGGGTGGGCTGGAACAAGTCGATTGTTTCCCAGAACTTCTCGATGTAATTGGTCCGGATGTTGATGAACGCCTTGGCGAAGGGAAGGGTCTGGATGTTTGCCGCGGTTACCTGCGGGAACGGCACGGGCAAATTGGTCGGAGTCCATTCAACGGCCAGGGCCTGGATTGCGTAACTGCCGTCCAGGGGCGGCAGCAGGCCGTTGAATTGCGGGATCGGGTCCTGAGTGAAAGATTGAACGATTTGGGTCTGGTTGGTAATGACCTGCAACCCGCTCAATACGAAGCTGCCCGGGACGGCCGATACGGCATCGGGCATGTGCTCGTCCGTCAAAGTTGCATCCAAAGCGGTCATCTGTTCCGTATTATTCAAGCCGCATACCTGCTCCTCGTAGAATCCAGCGTAATTGTAGCGGCTGAGCACGTTGGTGTAGATGTTTTGCGTAAGGTTGGTCGCGCTGTCGGTGAGAAACGAAACTTGCGGCCTGACCGTGCTGTTGAGGTTCGAGATCACCAGATAATCGAGAAAGAAGTTTTCGTCCGCGGCATTTGGCAGATAGAGCGGGCTTAGCGGATCGGAGAGCACGCTCGCCTGAATGTTGCTCGCCCACTGATAAAGTTGCTGGTGCAACCGAGCGTATCTTTGGTGCTCCACGAAAACCTGGTTGGTGGCGTCCAAAGTCACATCGGAGCGCGTGACCAACCGGAACTCGTTGGTGACGAATATGGCCGGGGCAACGGTCCGTTGGTTGCCGGTGTAGTTGGTGATGGCCAGAACGTTGGCGTCTTGGGGAGCGAACCCGATATTCCCCTCGACCTTCAGCCGGGCGAGGTTGGTGTTGACCGCGCCGGCAAAGAAAACCCGAACGGTTGGCGGAAAGGTGAGATTCAGCGGCACACCCGCTCCCGTCAGCACCTCTGCATTGGTGACCACAATGGTCGGGATGGGCAGGCCGCCCCAATACGGGGTCTGGATTGCGTAGCAACTCCGCGCCGGCCGCTCCGACAAGTATCCCGCCAGGTCCAGCGCTGCGACGTAATTTCCGGCGAGCTGCGTGTCCGGGTCGTAGAGCGGATTGTTCTGAGAGATCGGCACGGGTTGGTAAGACGGGGTAGTCCAGTCTGGTGACCAGTCTATGGTGCGCAAAAAGCCGTCATACTGTTCTTCGGTGCTGCTGTTAATGGCCATGTCGGCGGAATCGTGAAGGCTGCCCCATGCTTCATAAGTGCCCCAACTGGGCTCCAAACCGGGGTAATCTCCAATGAACGTCAGCGCAGCCTGCGAGGCCGAGTTGGGGTACTTGGCAATACCACCCCCCGTTATTCGCCACAGCCGTTGGTTGGGGTCGGCGGCGCTGGCGTCGCTCACGGACACTGCAGAACCTCCAGCGGCAGTGAATCCTCCCGAGTAGAGCGTCCCCACGTAGGCATACACCCCTTGATGATCGGTATCGGTCGCATCGCGCATGAGCTGAACGCTCTCCCGCTGTTGGCCCGGGTTGAACACGGCCCATTCTGTGATCGGGATCGCACGGATCTGGACCGTGTAACGGGCGCGGTAATCCGGGGATCCGGCTTGCGTCGCTCGCGCGGTGATGTCGATATAGAAATTGGTCCGGTCCATCCAGAAATCCGGGTAAAGCGGGTCCCGGGAGTTCTTGTTCAGACCGTTGGCACCGACGACTCGTGTGGAAATTGTGGTGTTTTCCGGCACGACCTCGTTGGTGAGCGAAAATGTTACTGTGTAAGGGCCTGAAACCGACGGCGCCTGACTTTGAAGCCATTGCTGGAGGTCGGCCCCTCCGTAGGCTCCTCTGGTCTCGAACACACGATCCAGTTGGCTCAAGATCCTTGAGGCGGCCGAATCGAGCGCGAGGCGGGCCTGGATGTTGCCTTCCTTGGCCTGCGCTTCCGAAAAGCGATGTTGGGCGCTGTGAATAGCAAGGGAGGCCGCCACGCAGACCAGGACGGCCAGCACCAAGGCCCCGACCAACGCGAACGCCTGGCGTGATTTGGACTTGCGAAGCTTCATGGAGCATCTCGCTTCAATTTGAACGGATTGACTCCTTCGTCCTTGCCGACAGATCCTTGTCCCTCCTCCGGCTTGGTTGAGCGGTTCATGTCATAAAGGTATTTCGGGAAATTGCTGCCCGGCACAGGCGTCATTCCCACCATGGCGATGAGGGCGAAAACCAGGATGAGGCACATTTCCCCCGCTCTCGGACTCTTGCACTCCAACTGGGTTTTGATCTGGCGCAGGGCGGTGAGCACGAAGACCACCGTGGCACACACCAGCGCAAACGATGCCTGGTAGTCCTCGGTGTAGCGGATTCTCGGCCATCGCACCGCGGCGTATTCGAGCCAAAGAAAGTGCAACAGGGCGATGCCCAAACCAAAGAACCCGCACACGACTGCGTCGAGCGCCAGAACAAATATCCATCTAACTGCCGCCGGCATATCATCCCATTTTAGGTCCGGGCCGCCGGACTCGGCGGACAGATTGCGAGGGCTGCCTGGCATTCCGACCGTAGCCACCATTGACCACATCCCGGGTTTTGCGCCCGGCAAATCCTGAAATGTTTGGCTCACTTGGGCGAGCGACCGGCCAGGGCTTCTATAATGGAAGATATGAAACTGAGTAACCCGGCCATCAATGGCAATTCCAGCCCGCACGTTTATAACCTGCTGGACCAGCGGTTGGCCCAGCAGGGGACACCACTCCATCAAATCATCAGGACCTACGCCGCAGCCGTTCCAGCCCCTCCAACTTCACCGGAAGAGCTGCTGGATCAGGTGACGGCGGTTCTGGGCAAATGGACGGCTGACCCGGCGCAATGCGTGAAGCCCGAGACCCCGCTGGCCGAAGCGCACCTGCAGTTGATGGACGAAATCAGCAAAATCCAGGGGCCAGAGGGAGCAGCCCGCCTCGAAGCGACGCTGGTCCGGGTGGTCGCCAACCAGTTTGCCCGCACCATGGGTTCGGAACTGCGCATTCCCGACGAAAGCAAGCTCATCTGTCTTTCGGACGTAAAACCGGCAAACGCTTACTCCGCATTCGCCCAACGGACGGCACTCATCGGCATTCAACCGCATGAATGGGTAAGGCGCTGGGTCGAATCGCAGCGAGAACTCTTCCGCGCCAAGGCCCCGACCGATGCCGGGTACTTGCGGTTGGCGCAACGGCTCTCCGGCCCATGGCCGGCTGAACCAGGCAAAGGCGACCCCTTTCAGAAAACGCTGGCCACGTTTCTGGATGGGATCGCATCTTCCACGAGTCACAGCCATGCGGTTGTGGTTCAGTCCTCGCTTCTGGACACCTTCGCGCGGGCGATTCGGCGTGACGTTCGGGATTTAGGTCTGGACCGTCCCACGGCCCCGTCGCCGGCCATGTCGATGGGCTGAACGGCTCCCGGGCTCGCGGATTTACTGCTGTGCGCGGGATTCGGGGTAAAAGTTTCTCTCTTCCTGCTCGGCCGCCCTGCGGTTCAGGGAGATTTGCGCCTCCGTCAGACAGTCCAGGCTGGCTGCCATTTCTCTCAATTGCGCGGGCGTTACTGCCAGGATGACGTGCGCACGGGCGCGGATGCGAGCCACTGACATCAAAGCTGCATCTGGCCCGGCGCTCAGTTCGGTGTCGAGATGCACGGCTTCGGTAAGAGGGCTGTAGCTGATGACCAGGAAACGTTGGGTCGAAGGTCCGACGCCCGAAACCGGGAAAGTGGTTCGATTTGTGAGGAATCCCCGTTCTTCCAGTTCGGCTGATTGGCGGTTGAATGCGCTCTGCTTCGGGCTTATTGCGGCCAGGAGGTCCGCCATCCTTCGCAGTTGGTCGGGTGCCCAGGCCACCAATACGTCAGCGCCTTGCCGGACGTCGGCCACGGCTTTCATGGCATCAGTCGGGCTTTCCGCCCATTCAGCATCCAAGCTGATCCGCCTGTCAGCCGGCTGGAAGGCCAGCACAAGGTAGCGTCCCTTCATCGCGCTGTGTGTTTGGCCGTCAATCCAGGGTGCATTTACATAACCAAATCCGGCGCTTGGGCAGATTTCGGGGCAGAAGGCATTCGCGGCTTAGGCGCTGCCATGTCCGTGTAATTCTTGACCCGAATCCCGTTGATGGCCGCAAACGAGAGGAGGCTTGGTTTCAGGTCGCTCACCGCCACAACCCGCATTGCCTCGCCTTCGTCTTGGGCCAGTTCGTGACCGTCACGGCCCGGGCGTAAGATGAGTGCTTTGTTGCGGATGATGGGCCGCACAGCATATACCCCGGTCACAGATTTGAGAGCCTTCAGCGTCGCCTCTTGCAGTTTCACGTTTTCAATCCCGCGCCTGTGCGGGTTCCTTCCATTTTAGGGCGCGAGGTGAATCTTTTGCTCCGGCTCGGATGCAAGGGGGGAGTGCCTGGCAGGAATCGGAATGAAGGCTAACTCGGGAGCGGCAGAGCGGACGTAAACCCGAGCCGCCGGCCCTATACTGAGGTTATGCAGCGGTGTGATTCAGCCCTGGTGAAACCTGCGCCTCGAATGGCCGTCAACCCGGCGCAAGCGGACGTCTTTACGCGCAATGTCGAGTTCATGGTGGCGCAAGTGGCGGGCAACCACGCCGCTCGGACGTTTCGGATGCTGCAAACGACGTTCCCCGGTCTGAGGAATTTTCAGCAGTTGCGTGCGTTTGCGACCCTTTACGTCGCCAACGGCCTCAGACCCTTGAGGTTTCGTCCCTTGCCCTCGGATATTGATCCCGTGCGATTGAAGGGGGAACTGTCCTTGCGCTTCTACAAAGGAATGGTCGTGCTGGCGCCGGATGAGCGGATTGTGTGGCGCGGCGCGGACGCCTACGGCCCTTTTGACGCGGCGCGCGCGTCGCGCTTCTCGCGCCAACTTAGCGCCGAGTCTCCGACGAACGATGAAAAGGGGCACGTGCTAGATCCGGAAACCTGCGCCCCGGTGCCGGTTGGCCAGTTTCCCTTCGAGCTTTCTTGAGGCTGCCTTCTTAGCCTAGCCCAGCGGGATCCCCTGGCCGCCAGTCAAAAGCATGACGATGCCTGCGCCGGTTTCATCTCCCAGGCAGTTCACGATTGCGTTCTGCAAGGAGAGCCCCAAGTTCTCGAACAGGCCAACACCAACCAGGAAGATCACGGCGGCTGATTTTCCAAACCGCCAAAATCTCCCGCCTGGAGGCTTCCGTTGCTCTCGTATTAAAGGGTTCTGTTCAAAAATCTCCGGGTTCAGCGCCAGCCCGTATTTTTCAAACTTGGCTGTCGTGTTCTGGCGTGCCTTTTGCACCTGTTCGGGAGTTGGCGCCCGCGGTTCGATGCTCAGGATGAGAGAGTCCTTGTGGAACTCGGAACGCCGTTCGAGCGCCCCCGACCCGTTTCTGAAACAGTAACCCGCAGGCGTGTTTTCCCGAACGATCGGCTTGAGCAAGGAAAGGAAGTAGTTCTCGACCTGCCAGGTTTCGCCACGATGATAAAGGTGGATGTTGCAACTGGCCGAATGGCTGTCGAACTCGGTATAGACGAACACGCGCGGCTCCGGCACCGCCTCGAATATCTTCGGGAAGGCGTGCAGCAGGTCGGTAAGTTGCGCGCGCAAGGCCTCTTCGGAGCCGGTCTTGAAGGTGATGGGAGCGGTTCGAGCGTCCTCACGCTGGTAAGGGTCCGAGAAGGGAGCGGTGTGCTTCAGGTAAACCTCCTCCGCCAGGTTAAACACACATTGGATTTGCAGGTCGGCCAGCGAACTGACAGCTTCGTGAACCTCAGACTGCTGCTGGTAGCGGAGATCGTGGAGACTAATCGTTCCCGGAGCATCCATGTCGGGGAAGACGACGTCCAGGTCATCCTTGAGATGCACCGTGCAAGTGACGGTGCCCGCAGGCAGGTGTTTCTGCCGGATGGAGCCCAGCGTCGAAACCGGCTCAATGTCGGCCTTCTTGCGCCCCTCCCGGACAATGGTCCGGCTGGGCGCGAAATCTTCGACGAACTGCTCGATGAGGATGACTTTATCTCGCTGCTTCAGGCTGACTTTTCGCCAGAATTTGGGCGCTTCGACCGGTGTCTTTAACTGGTTTTCCATTTTACTTCATGCAGCCAACAAGGAAGCGTTCGCGCTAGACAGCGTCGGGTTCCAGTAGGCCATTTTAGCGTTACGCCCCTCCGGGAGCAATAGCATGTTCCAAGCCTTTTTGCTCACTCTTGCTCCTCGGGAATCGTGACCGGCTGCGGCTCACGCGCCGTTTCGAGAGCGGCCAATGCAAATTCAGGGTGATCCCAGGTATCCGGCTTTTCCGAAGGAGGGCATCCTGCGGCCACCCAGCGGATGTTCTCCAGGTAACCCCCCGAGAAGCCGCCAAACTCCGGTTTGCCATCCGAACCAATTTCAAGAGTGTGCAGCGAATCGTCTCCGCCACGGCCAAGACCTGAGTCTTCCTTCACCAGTTGGATGATCGCCCCTTCAATTTGTTCAATTGCCTTTGGGTCAAAAGGGCCGCCCACGACCTCCAGCGACACGCCGCCGTAATTCTGGACCAGGTAGATTTGGCTTTTCACGGGTTCAGAAGCCTCAAGATCACGCCGGGAATTCGCCTTTTGTAAGTCCGGGACCGCAATGGGAGGAAAGTGAGACGGGCAAGCTTCCGGCTGGGCGCCTTGCCTCGGGTCCGCCCGGTGACAAAACGCAGCCGCTGCCCATTAAACTCGCACTTTTCGACTTCGACATGCGTCAATTTCTGTTTGCGGCAGGCCATTCCTGCCATTGTTGTTTCGCGCCGTTTTGGTCGCGGCTCCCTTGAACGCGGGGGGCCCACAGCTCCCGGCCCCCCCGTCGAGGCGCGCCGGCTTGCCGGCCTTCGCGCTTTCAATGTGCTGGGAATTCCCAGCAAGGCAAGCCCGGTTTCTCAATAGGGTCTTGCTCAGAATCGAGCATGGCCCGTACCAAAACACCCGCCAATGTCGTAGGACCGCAAATTCGCAAGTTGCGGAACAAGATGGCTTTGAGCCAGGAAGACCTGGCCGCTCGTTGCCAGTTGCAAGGCCTGGATTTCAGCCGGGCGATTCTTTCGCATATCGAGGCCCGGCTCCGCTGCGTCACCGATTCGGAACTGTTCAAGCTCGCTCTGGTGCTCAAAACGCCGATGGAGGATTTGCTGCCGGCCGAGATGCGCAAGCAAAACGAGAAACTCCGCGCCAAATCCGCTGCCGCAGGGTGAGGCGCGGGTATCCGGCCGGCATCCGCATCCGCGTCTTCGACGGTCTTCAATCGGCCGCTTCTCATCGCCCAAATCCAATCGGTTCTGCGGCCGCGAATCAAGGTTGAAATTGGAACAATCGTTCCTGTCAGCCCGGTTTTTGCGCTTGGCAAAGTGGCAGGATGCTATCCAGAGATTTTGCCAGGTGCTTCGGGCAGGTGGTGCGAAAGCACCGAAAAGCCAGGTTCTTGAGCCAGGAAGAACTGGCTGAGCGGGCGGATTTGGCCTCGAAAATGGTCTCGCTCATCGAGCGGTTTGAGCGGAACCCCACAGTCAATGTGGCCGACAGCCTCGCCCAGGCGATGAACGTCCCCTTGTGGCGGTTGATAAAGGACGCAGAGGATTTGCGGAAGGAAAAGGCGCTGTCAAAGGCCAGAAGGTAGAGAACTTTCGTTCCAGGTCATGCGTGGTTTGCAGCCGCCGGTGGTGGGGCCGGCCGGCTTCCGGGCCGGGCGGCCATTTCCACCATCGCGGCACCAATTCGGCAGAGCGCCTCGTGATACTCCTGGCTCAGATGGTCCAAGGAGTACTCATGACCAAATTCGTGAATCAACAACGCGTTAATCTCCCTGCGGTTTTGGCTCAGTGAAAACCAACTCCGGCCGAGTCGGCCAACATTCAGAGTGAGTTGTCCCGGCCCGTAGGTGGCCGAAAACGCCCATTGCGGGTCATTGGCAAAGACCACATTGATTTCCCGACGCAGGACCTCCTGCGCGATGTCGATGGCGTGCCGTTCGACGTCTCGCATTTCGGCTGTGATGTCCTCAGCCAGTTTCAATGCCGGGCCATCCGGGCTGTAGGGCTTGGGTGAAGGGGTGACCTGGCCGGCCGGTAGGATCGCCTGGGCGAGTTTGGAGTTTTTCCAGGCCCCCGAACTCATCATTGATCCAGCGACCACGGTGTAGCCTTTGGACACCGCCAGTTTGTTCGCTTCCGGGTCGGAAGGATCGTAAGCGACCCGCTTCTCGGAAAAGCGCCGATCCAGGTATGTCCTTACCGCATCAGGAGCACAATTCTTCTCGGCCACAACCTGTTCTATCCAGGGGCTGTTGATCTCCTCCGCCTGGATTCGCTCGTGCATCTGGTTGAAAACCGCCAGGCGGAGGTCACGCAGGAACGAGGGGGCCACGCTCTCGCGGTCGAGCGTCAGAGGGACTTTCTGGGCGACGTCGTAATGCCATTTATCGCCGGTCTCGACGATGGGAATGCCCAGTTCATACAGCATCGCGGGCTCGCCGGGCGAGGGTTCGTAAAGCCTGATTCCAGTCCGGCGCTCGACCCGCCGCAGGAATCCCGCCGCGTTGGCCTTTTCTGTCTGCAGCTTGGCATGGAATGTCGCGGCGGGCGGGCGAGTTGCGATGCTCTCGCCATTGATCCGTGTCAGAATCCCGTCCGGAGGCAGGAGCTTCCTGGTCCAAGCCAGGGCATCTTCCATTTCGCGCCGGCTCATTCGCACCAGGCAACGGACCAAAGAGCCAGTGGCCCGCTTCTCCTGCAGCTCGTGCCGGCCGGTTCGGTCGAACAGCAGTGTCCCCTTCGTGGTGGAAATGCGCGCCCAGTCGCAAATGGCCAGCACCAGTTTCTCCCCGACATCAAACCGACCGCGTTTGCAGGGATCCACCTTCTTCGGCGATTCTTTGAAGAGGGTATAGGCGTGCGTCAGGTCCCTGAATCCCTCCGGAGAATTGTCTTCAACGAGGAGCAAGGTTCTGCCGCGTGGCGCCGGTTCCAAGGTGACCTCGACTTGGGTCGTTCCTGGGGCGTCCCACGCGTTTTGGATCAACTCCAGCACGGCAAAGGCCTTTCCCCGGCGGCCAAGGACCTTTGCCAGGCCTTCTTTATCGACTGTGAACCAATCCCTCATGGTTTGTGCTGAGAACATGTTTGGCAGCGGACCCTGCTAAAGCTCCTCCTTGCGCTCCTATAATAGAATCAGGCCCTGCTGGCAGCGGGAAGCGTGAAGATCAATCCGTTCATCGAGTCCATCAAGGAAGGCCGCCGAGTTAAAGTCGGCGATGTCTGGCTGCTGACTCATCGCGGTCGCGGCGCCAGCAGCGTTCCTCTCCCGCACAGCTATGCCGAGCGCGTTCAGGAAATCCTCTTTGCCCTGGCTGCCGCCGAGAAGGCGGCCCCCTCCGCGCCCGGTCAGACCAAGGTAATTGATGTTCGCCACCCCAAAGGGCTTCGAGGACAGACTTACAAATGGCTTGGAATGAATGCAGCGTGCGAGCGCATCGGCCTAGTCGGCGTCCGGATTGGCCAGGACCATTTCCTGACGGTGGATCTGGCGGGCGCGACGCCGGAAGCCTTCTTCCATAACAACGGCTGCATTTTCCGGGTCTCAGTGCCTGTGGGGCTGCACCCGGTCTTTCACGAGATTCTTGCTCGCACTCCCTCTCGCTACATTGGCCAGGAGCCGCCTCACCCATCCACCGGCGCCACCGAGGAGCAAGTGTTCAAGGAGTGCCAGGTGGTTCAGGGTTGCGACGATGCCGGCCGATCAGCGTACGCCGGACCGCTGGTGGTGGCGAGCGTCGGCCTGACTCCGGATACCTGCCTGCCGCCGGTTTTTGACAGCAAGCAAATCCGCCATGAAGAACGGGAGCACATTTACCAGCAGATTCTCGAGTCCGGCGTGCCGTTTGCGTGGGCCAAGGTCGATGCGGCGGAGATTGACTCGATTGGGCTGACAGCCGCCAACGCCAAAGCCATCGTCGAGGCGGTTCGGCTTTGCGAAATCAAGGCTGGGCGGAAAGCCGAGCGCGTTTTGGTGGACGGCTCCCCCCAGCCGCTTGGCCTGGATCGCAAAGTAACCTTTCTTACGCGCGGTGAATCCTCATCCCGCGCTATCGCTGCCGCCTCGATTGTGGCCACGGTCGCGCACGGCCAGTTGATGAAGTTCCTGCACATGAAGTATCCAGGTTGGGGCTTCGACCGCAACCGCGGATACGGAAACGCCGAGCACCTGCGACTATTGGAACAAAACGGCTTGTGCCCCGAGCACCGGCGCAGCTTCGCTCCGGTGAAGAAGTTCCTGCCTCAGGAAAACCGCTCCCCGCAAATGGAGATTGCATTTCAGGCCAGGTAGGTGCCGTGCTTCCGATATAACCGGATTATTTTCTCGGCCATTGATGTTCTATACCTCCCGTAGCGCCGCCAAGACTCCGGTCTCCCCATAAATCTCAAGCAGGTAAATGAGCTGATCGGCACGCCCCCGGTTGTTGATGCGGCACGCGCGCTCTTCAGCCTTCGTGATCAGCCGCTCCTGCTGTCTTTCTCCGGGTGCCTCGTTCAGCCTCGGGTTGTCTGCCTGAGCGGCTTCGTGGACGAGTTCATCCAGGTCTTCTTGTTGGATATGCAATCGCCGGCATTCCCTTGAGACTCGCGCGAGCGCCTCCTTCAGTCTCTGCGCAAGAAATGCTTCCACCTGCGCGCGCCGCGGTTTGCACCGAAACGGGTGCCCTTCGTTGAGCCATTCCCCTGAAGGGGCAAACAGGTCGCAGCAGGGGTTTCCGGCGTCGTTCTGCCGAACGACACTGATTTCGCCGAATCCAGGGACGCTGTAGCTTGCGACAGTGATCATGTGGGGGTTTAACGGCATTCCGTTCTAACGTGGCATAGCCAAAGGGCTCCTGAGGCTCCCGAACTCGTTTCGGAGACTTGCGTTATGCGAAGGCCAAGTTGTGTCTCCGCAGGGCTTTGGTTCTCTCTGGCGGGCTGTGGAACATAGATGCTGAGCTTGTAGCTGTCGGTGTCGTAACCGTCAAAAAGTTTCTTGCCATGCCCCGGCCTTGAATATTGGCGTCGCGGGGGTTCGTGCCATTCCAACCTGGCGCCATGCCGCTCGGCGATGCTTGCAATTCGGGCCATGAGGCCGTGCAGCGGGATTACAAACTCAATACGTCGGCTGGCGTATTGTTCCTCCAAGCGGTTGCGCAGCTTGACGAAGAGATCGAAACTGCCATAGCCGTTGTCGTCATCAACTACCGCGCTCTGCACCCCTTGCAGCCTAGCGATCTCGTTCGCGATTCCCGATGCCTCTTCTCGCTGCGCTCGCGACGTCATCAGAATGTTTCTTTGGCGGCATTTCGGAGGGTTATGCGTGGTGCGGCGGACTACTTGCCATTGGCGGGTCAGCGCAGTAGCAGGTAGAGCGCTGCTCCCAGGGTGAGGAGTGTGCCCGCAATGACAATGGAAAGTGCCTTGGCCGTCTGGCAACGCTCATAGACCTCCTGGCGTGCGAGGCAACTCCAAATCAGATGATCGCTGCTGGCCAGCATTTCGTTCACTCGGTTGGCCAAGTCCCGAGCCTTCTGCCGGCACTCGACAATCTGATGTCTGCCGTTCTTGTCTGCGGTTCCGTCGGACTCGAGGCCGGTCATGGCCGACATCTGGGAGGCACCTTGATCGAGGAACTGCCGTGCTTCCCGTAAAATCGCCTGGATTCCCGATATTAGTGTGACAGCCTCCTCGGTAGGGAGCTTCTGCCAGTCGGCCTCGATGCGCTTGAGTCTCTCGGCAGCTTCCAGGTACTTCCGGCAGGCGACATTGATGAGACTGGCTGCGGTCGCCACCGGCGGTTGGGCAATAACGGGGATCATGGCATCGTTGATTCCGATTCCGGCTCCACCGCTGCAAACTGCCGCCGAGGGGCCGTTCCCCATTATAGTTCTATCAATGGCAGCTTTTACCCCTCAAGATGTGTCTGAGCCGTTCATCTTGGGAACAATCGCCCTCCTGCTGCCTGAGGCTCACTGCGTTCCTTTTAACGTAGCCCTCGAACACGTCGTTGGCGCCCATCCCCAGCACCTGTGCCAGACTGATGGCAAGATGGAACAGATCGATGACCTCTGCGTGAGCACTTCGCGCGTCCAATCCCTGATGCTGAACCAACCATTGCCAGGGGAAACCGTTGGTAAGCTCGGCGATTCTTCGGATGACGGCTTGGGAGTGTTTTGACAGCCATTCGATCCTTTCCTCCTCAGTCAATCTCGCGGCATGCATGCCGCCGCGTTCGTTGAACGCCTTCTGCATTTGGAACATTTCATGAAGCTGATCCGGCGTATCCATGCGCGGTTTTTAGTTTGCCGCCGCATTGCCTGCCTTGTTTCACAGCCGGCCACCGCCGTCACAAAAGCCCTAATGGAGTTGCTCCGCGCGGGGGCGCAAGGCGGTCAACTGCAACCTGAATTCTCGCCGCAGCCGGGGCAGCGGTAACAGGTTCCGCTACGCACCAGAATAGTCCCGCAGTTCGGGCAAGGCGGAGCGTCGGACTGGAAGTGGGCTAACGTGGCGTTCATTCCCTGGACACCTCCGATAACCGCTTCCATTTGATGGCCGTTGTTCTTGGTCGGTGCGGTGACGGCGTCTGCGGGCACTGCCTGTCTTGCTGCTGCCATTTCCCTCTGGCCGCTGTGTTTGAAACGGGTCACGGGAACGGTATCGAGGTCCGCTCCCTCATAGCCGGGGATGAAGGTGATGCCCAGCCAGCGGAAAATATAATCGACGACCGACTTGGCAATGCGGATTTGCGGATTGGCAGTGTAGCCCGATGGTTCGAAGCGTTGATGCGCGAATTTCCGCACCAGGTCTTGCAGTGGCACGCCGTATTGAAGCGAGAGGCTGACCAGGGTGGCAACGGTGTCCATTAGGCCGCCAATGGTCGACCCTTCCTTGGCCATCGTGATGAAAAGCTCGCCTGGCTGGCCGTCTTCGAACAAGCCGACAGTGAAATAGCCCTCGTGACCGGCGATGCTGAATTTGTGGGTGAAGGAGGCGCGCGTCTCTGGCATGCGCCGGCGCACCGGTTGGCCGACCTGTTTGCGGAGTTGTTCCACCTCTTGCTTAAGGGCATCGAATTGGCTCCCCATGCCCTTCTCCTCGCTTGCCGGGCCCTGCCTCTTCGTGTTGAGCGGTTGCGAGCGTTTGGACCCGTCGCGGTAGATGGCCACGCACTTGAGGCCCAGTTTCCAGGCTTCCACGTAGATGTCCCGGATCACCTCAACCGTGGCCGTGTTAGGCACGTTAACCGTCTTGGAGATGGCCCCGGAAAGGAACGGTTGGGCCGCGGCCATGATTTTCAGATGCGCCAGGTGGTGCAGGCAGCGTTTGCCTCGGGCAGGTTTGAAGGCGCAATCGAAGACCGGCAGGTGTTCCGGTTTGAGCCCACTGCCGGCAATATCGCCCTCGTGACCAAGTCCCTGCTTCACCGCTTCGTCGCCCTTGTCCAGCAACACGTCTTCAATGGTGTCGTATTTCTCGATATGGGCGACAATCTGCTCGATCTGGCTCGGGGCATAGCCCAGGTTGCGAAGCGCCTCGGCTACGGTCCGATTGACGATCTTTAACATGCCGCCGCCCGCGAGCAGTTTGTATTTGACCAGTGCAATATCCGGTTCAATGCCGGTCGTATCGCTGTCCATCAGGAAGGAGATGGTCCCCGTCGGCGCAAGCACGGTCACCTGCGCATTGCGGTATCCGTGTTGTCTCCCCAACGCAAGCGCCTCATCCCAGCACTGCTCGGCGGCCTGTCGAATGTGGTTGAATGTTTCCGAGGTGCGGATCTCCCTCGCCGCGGCATGGTGCAACTCGACTACGCCCAGCATGGATCCCACATTGTCCTTGGCGAGTGGTTTATTGACGTTGAGGCAGCGCGCGTCCTTATAGCCTTTGAACGGTCCGAGTTGTTGGGCAAGGAGGGCGGATTGCTTGTACGCCTCGCCGGTCATCACGGCTGTGATGGCGCCGGTCAGGGCGCGGGCATCATCCGAATCGTAGGCCAGCCCGTAACTCATGATGAGCGAGCCGAGGTTAGCGTAACCCAGGCCCAGCGCGCGGAAGATGTGAGAGTTTTCGGCAATCTCCCTGATGGGATAGCTCGAGTTGTCCACGAGGATGTCTTGCGCCGTGATGAAAATGCGCACTGCCGCCTTGAATCGTTCTACGTGGAATGTCCCGTCCTCGCCTTTGAACTTCATCAGGTTAAGCGAGGCGAGGTTGCAGGCAGTGTTGTTGAGGAACACGTACTCGGAACAGGGGTTGGTGGAATGGATCGGTTCGGTCCCTTTGCACGTGTGCCACTTCTGAATGGTGCTGTCGTACTGTAATCCAGGGTCGCCACAGATCCACGTGCCTTCCGCAATCTTCAGCAGCAGTTTGGCGGCGTCCTTCTGCTCGAGCGCCTGGCCCGTCGTCACGGCCCTGGTCCACCATTCCCGGCCGTGGACCGCGGCCTCCATGAACTCCTCGCTCACCCGCACGGACAGGTTTTCATTCTGGAACTTTACGCTTCCGTAAGCCTCCCCGTTGAACGACCCGTCATAACCCTGTTCGATCAAAGCCCACGCCTTTTTCTCTTCCAGGTGTTTGGCCTCGATGAACTCCTCGATGTCCCCGTGCCAGTCGCGGAGGGTGTTCATCTTGGCCGCACGGCGGGTCTTGCCGCCCGACTTTACGATGGCGGCTACGCGGTCGTAAACCTGGAGAAACGAAAGGGGGCCGCTGGGACGGCCGCCGCCCGAGAGTTTCTCCCGGCGGGAGCGCAAAGGGCTCAGATCGGTTCCCGTGCCGGAGCCGAACTTGAAGAGCATCGCCTCGCTCTTGGCCAGGTCCATGATCGATTCCATGTCGTCCTTGACGGACTGGATAAAGCAGGCGCTGCACTGAGGATACTCGTATTGCGTGGAGGCACGCTCCGCCCTCTGACTGGACGGGTTATAGTGCCAGTTGCCGCGCGTGGAGTTGCTGCCGATGCCGTAAACGTGGTGGAGGCCTACGTTGAACCACACCGGTGAATTAAAGGCGCCATACTGGTTGAGGCAGAGCCAGACCAATTCCGCGTAAAAGGTGTCTCCGTCCTCTTTGGCGAAGTAACCGTCCTTGATTCCCCAGTCAGCAATGGTGCGGCAAACCCGATGAATCAGCTGGCGAACGCTGTTTTCGCGTTCGCTCGTGCCCTGTTCGCCATAAAAGTACTTTGAAACGACAACCTTCGTGGCCAGCGGCGACCAGAATTCCGGGACCAGCACCCCCGTTTGCCGGAAGATGACCTCGTTCTTGTCGTCGGTGATCTCCGCCGTGCGCTCTTCCCATCGCACCTCGTCAAAGGGGCTGATATCCACTTTGCTGAAAACGCGGGGAAGGCTTTGGAGATTCATTGGAACGATCGAGTTCTGTTTGGCTGTTGTTGAATCTGGTTAACGGCAGGAATTATGGCACGTCCCGCAGCCTAACGGTGCGGGCATTACGTCAGGAAGCCGCGCTTGCGGAGCGCCTCGTCGCACCCTTGCGCGTGAAAACGCACGACTCGATTGACTTTGAGAAAGATGAGAATGCCAGCCTGCATCCACTTCTCTATTGTTCGCTCGCACACCCCATAGCGATGCGCCAGCGTTTCTTTGGTGACAAATGGGCTTTGTATTTCTCTGGTGTTTTCGGTTGGGGAGTTCATGAGAGGATCAGATTGCAGTGACCGTGTATCAACGGACATAGTGCCTTTTTGGATGCCTGAGGAGGCGCTCGTCGCACTCGACCACATCGAATACGGCACGCCTTTTCTCAAAACGGGCACAGATGATGCCCGAGTATTGCCAATTCTCGATCGTGCGGACGCCCACGTGGTACCGCTCTGCCAGCGTACGCTTGGTGACTCTTGCGGTGTGAATGCGGACATTTGCAGCCGGTTGTCCGGCTTGCACGCATTTCCCGGGTTCTTCCAGAGCAGTTTCCATACGCTCCATTATAAGTCGCGGCTAACCGAGCTGAAGCGCACGGCGGTGAGTGCCCCCTTTTGAGGGCAGGCCAATGGCAACAGACAGCAAAAGGTTCGCGCAAATGTGTAGGTGTCTTGATTCATTTGGTGCCATGGGCTAAAACGAGGGCACGTAAGACGATGAAAGAGCAAAACCGCGATGACCAAGACGATTCTCTGCGCCCCGAGGACCTGGGCCTCACCTTCACGGGAGACGAAGACCCTGAGGTGAGGGAAGCAGCGGAGAAACTGTTCAAGCTTGCGGTAAAGCAGGTCAAACACGAGAGCCGCCGTCGAGAACTGGAACGGAATTAATGTCTGAAGGGGAATCTCCGCACACGGCCTGCGATCGAGCGAGAGCCCTCACATTTCGTTTGCAGCCGATCGGCTGACGAGGTTCCCGAAGTTGAGCAATGGACCTCACAGCGCAAACCATTCCTCCGCGACCGTCCTGGATATCGGCACGAGGTAATTCCTGCGGATCATCTGCGGGCTCGTCCCAGTTTCTTCGGCAACCCGGTTGACGTCCTGGAGAATCGCCAGCCGGTAGGAAATATAACTGTTGCGAAAGGCGTTGCGCCGGTAGGGAACGCCGGCCTTTTCCACCTCGCGCTCCCAGGCGTGCCAAAGCGAGTTGGCCGATGCCCAGTCTCCGGCGACGCGTCCGTGCTTCAGATCCGCGGGGTACTCCGCGAGCCGCTTACCGAGGTTGGGCAGGATAAGAACCAAGCGCGCATCGATCTTGCCGACGGCATCCGGCACGCGGATGCATTTGTCTTTTTCGTCAACCATGACCCACCACAAACGGACGATTTCTTCGGTGCGAACTCCCGAAAAGGCCTTGATTTCAGTGGTGAGGCGGAGCGCCGGAGTGGTTGAGTTGAGAATGCGCCGCATCTCCTCAGGGGTATAAATGTCGTTGCGCTGCAGGACTGCCGTTGCCTCATCCTCGGTGGTGATTTGCTGGCGTGGCTCGGAGAAATCAGAAGTTGCGGCGGCGGCGTGTTCGAGGTTCCTGGGCAGGAAATTCTTTTTCTGGGCGAAATTAAAATAGGCGATTACCCCTTTGCGCCAGTTGTTTTTATTCCGCGCCTTGCCTCCCAGTTGGCTGAGAAACTCGTCAATATCTGGAGTGTCGATGCGGGCAATTGCTCCCGGGAAGATGCTGACGAACTTGCCGACGATCTTCTCCACGTCGCGCATGTGGTAAACGCCGGCGCCTCGCTTTTCCAGGTGCTTGAGGTACTCCTGATAGACTTCGTCAGTCGTGGCGCCATGCCGGACTCGCTGGCCGAAGGTATTGTGGAAATCGACTGCTTCCTCAAGTGTCGCCCCTTTTACGCGGCTCCGCAGCTCGGCATAGTGGCGGCAGGCCTGATCCACCTCGAGACTCAACGGCTGGACCGCTTTTTGGGCGAGAACGTAGATGCGGCGGTCCTGTTCGGTGAGGTACTGGGAACGGACCCCGTCGGCGGCCAGTTGTCCGGCCAGTTCCTTAGCCAGCGTCTTGGCTTTGGCCAGCGTATTGCGCCGCCGAAACACGCGCCGCTTCCCTTCGTAATAAACGACTTTAAACGAAGGGTAAGTTTTGGACGGGGAATCCCCGTTGCTGGGCTGAGGATTGGATCCTTCCAGCGCGGAGGTCTGCTTGCTGGTTCGGATAGTCACCGGAGACTCGTAAATGGGGATCGAAACCGAACCGGAGGAAACCTCGGCGATTGGCTTCCTCTCCGCGTCGCTTTGATCAGGGCGGCCCATATCCCATTCTAAAGCCGGGCCGCGGCCGACTTCCTTGGTACGCCGCGTTTAGAGAAAGTGCCGCTCAGGATCGCTTCAGGGGCAGACGCGCCAGAACAGCAGAAAAAGCTGCGGAAGAAACCGGGTCGAAGAGCAGGCAGCGGCGGAGGTGGGTCAAATCCGTGCCAAAAGTCGGTGACATTGAGGAAACCCTTGAAAAGATTGGAGCGAGCGAAGGGATTCGAACCCTCGACACTCACGTTGGCAACGTGATGCTCTACCAGGCTGAGCTACGCTCGCTTCCAGCCACGCGCGTAGAACCTACGGAAATCCGGGAGGAATGCAAGTCCCTTTTGCACAAATTGAGAGGGCAGCCCGGAGAATCGCGTTGCGCCGGGTGTGCCGCCACCGTAGTGTTCAGCGCATCGGAAACAATCGGAACCCCCGACGAGTGGGTTGCCGCCTGGTATGAAGATGAAGAAACCGCGCTCTGCAACAGCCGCCAAGCCGGCAAGGCGAATCGTTCGCCGCGTGACCCGCCCCAAGCGCACGCCCGCCCGCCGCAAGACCAGCACCGCCAGAGCGAAACCCGCCCGAACCCGGAGCGCGAAGAAGCCGGCGACGACGGCCCGGCGCAAGTCCGGCGCGGCCGGCAAAGTGAAGAGGGTCCTCAAGCGCAGCGTTCGGAAGACCAGGACGCGCCGTGCCCGCCTCCCGCTCGCAAGCGAGCGGCTGAAGGCAACACTGGCCGCAACTCCCGATCTCAAGCTGGGAGCCGGCATGTCCGAGCCGAGCGCGGCCCCACGCCCGCGGCGGGGAAAATCGCCCGCGAAGCTCCAGCTCCCGGCGGAAGCCGGCCCGGGAGTGCCGCCGATCCTGCTGGAGGAGGATGGGCCGTCCGGACCGCAGCCGAGCGGTCCGGGACAGAAGTACGTGCTGGGGCCGGCCACTGCGGGCGGCCAACTCGGAGACGAGGAAGGGACCTTGCCAGAGGCCTACGGCACGGGACAACTGGTGCTCGCCGCGCGCGATCCCCGCTGGCTGTATGCTCATTGGGACCTCACGGCGCAACAGCAGCGGCGGTATAACGCCTTGTCCGCCGACGGTCACCTTGTGGTGCGGGTTCATGCCGGCACGGTCTCGAAGCACCCGGTCACTGAAGTCCAGGTGCACCCGGAATCACGGCATTGGTTTATCAATGTGGGCGCCGCCGACATGCGCTACGTTGCGGAGCTGGGCTACTATCGTCCCCGGCGCCGGTGGGTGACGATCAGGACTTCCGCGCCGGTGCTCACGCCGGCGGATACGGTTTCCGCAGACCAGACCGCGCGGTTTATAACGATTCCCGCCCAGGCGCGGCTGACTCAACTGGCGGTGCCGGCCAGACAGGGGGTGCCCACGGATTTGCCGCCGCTGGCGCCCGCGCGGGAAGGCCCGCCGGTCGAGCTGGTGGTGTTGCACCCCGAGCCGGGGGACGCGATGAGTTCCCTGGCGGTTGGGGAGATTGGCGCCGAGGCGGAGAGCGTCTCCAGCCCCGGGGGCGCGGCGGAGGAGTTGGCGCCAGGCTTTTGGTTCAACGTCAACGCCGACATCGTCATCTTCGGCGCGACGGAGCCGGATGCGACCGTGACGATTGACGGGCGGCCAATCAACCTCCGGGCCGACGGCACCTTCAGTTGCCGGTTTTCCCTGCCCGACGGCGAGCACTCGGTCAGCGTGACGGCTCTGTCGGCACAAGGCGATCTGCGCCAGGCGGAGTTGAAATTCACGCGCGGCACCGGTTACCGGGGTGAAGTCGGGGCGGCGGCGCCGGACCCGGCGCTCAGGCCGGCGGCGAAACAACCATGAGCCGCCCGGGCGGTTTGGTCTTCGGCGGCTAGCTGCGGGATTTTCTCTGTCAAATGCCCGGTTATTTCGCACTCATCCTCCACGCGCACCTGCCGTTTGTGCGGCACCCGGAGCACGAGAGGTTTCTGGAGGAGAACTGGCTGTTCGAGGCCATCACCGAAACCTACCTGCCGCTGCTGCAGCTATTGGAAGGCTGGCGGCGGGATGGCCTGTCGCCGCGCCTGACGCTGACGCTGACGCCCACGCTTTGCTCGATGCTGCAGGACCCGCTCCTGCAGGACCGCTACGAGCGCCACCTCCGGGAGCAGCTTGACCTGGCGGGCAAGGAAATTCACCGCACCCGCTGGGAGAAGCCTCTCCAGGAGCTCGCGCTGTTCTATCATGAGCGCTTTGCCGCCGCGCGGGCCCTCTACGCCGGCTGCGGCCGCGACCTGGTGAGCGCCTTCCGGCAGTTTCAGGAATTGGGCCACCTGGAAATCATCACCAGCACCGCCACCCACGCCCTGCTGCCGCTGATGGCCGATCATCCGCCTTCGCTGCGGGGGCAGGTGCTGGTGGCGCGCGATCATTACCAGCGCTGTTTCGGCTGCGAGCCGCGGGGCATCTGGCTGCCGGAATGCGCTTACGTCGAGAGCCTGGAGGAAGTCTTGCAGGAGGCCAACCTCCGCTGGTTCGTCACCGACACGCACGGCATTCTGCACGCGTGCCCGCGCCCGCGCTATTCGGTGTTTGCGCCCGTCTTCACCCCGAAAGGCCTCGCCGCGTTTGGCCGCGACCCGGATTGCTCGCGGCAAGTCTGGAGCCGGCACGCCGGCTACCCCGGCGACCCGCGTTACCGGGACTTCTACCGCGACATCGGGTTTGACCTGGACCTGGAATACGTCGCGCCGCACCTGGCGGCGGCCGGCCAACGCGGGTTCACCGGCCTCAAGTACCATCGCATCACCGGCCGGACGCCCCGGAAGGAAGTTTACGAACGCTCCGCCGCCGTCCGCGCGGCCGGCGAACACGCAAGCCACTTTCTCGAAGCCCGGCTGGCGCAATTCCGGCGCCTGGGCGAGATTCTCGACCGCCCGCCGATCGTGGTGGCGCCGTACGACGCCGAGTTGTTCGGCCATTGGTGGTATGAGGGGCCCGAGTTTCTGGATTTCCTGGTCCGCAAGGCGTGCGGCGGCCAGAAGGTGTTCGAGTTAATCACGCCCGGCGAATTCCTGCGCCTGCACCCCACCCACCAGGCGGCCACCCCCGCCGCTTCAAGCTGGGGCGAGGGCGGCTACTGGCGCGTCTGGCTCAACGAAAAGAACGAGTGGATCTATCCCCACCTGCGCGTCGCCCAGGAACGCATGACCGAGCTGGCCCGGCGCTTCCCGCAGCCGGACGCGTTGCAGCAACGCCTGCTCAACCAGGCCGCGCGCGAGCTGCTCCTTGCGCAAGCCAGCGATTGGCCCTTCATTCTTCGGACCGAGACAAGCCCCGGCTACGCCCGCAAACGCGTAAAGGAACACCTCCTGCGCTTCACCAGGATTTACGAGCAGCTTATCGGCGAGCAACCTGAGCCCGAATGGCTCAGCCAGGTCGAGTGGCGCGACAACCTTTTCCCCGACGTGAACTACCGCTACTGGGCCTGAGCGGTCGCCTGGCGCGCCTCCGTTGGAGTGGTCTGATTCTGACGCGTCGAGCAGAGCGGAGGCGCGACGGTTTAGACCAATGGCTTCCGCTGCGTCTGCCCTTTCGAGCATCGTGGCCAAAGGCCATCCGATCGCGCGCATGGTCATGCCGTCATGGCCCCTATTTGCGTCCTTTGCCTCCTAAACCTCAAGCGTGGAATCATCCCCGAAAGGCGTGCACTCCCACGGAATGGCTCTTGCGTGTTATAACATCTGTGGTTACATTGGTCGCATGGTGCTTGAATTGAAGCTGCGCAAGGTTGGCAATTCGGTGGGGGTGGTTCTTCCGAAAGAAGCCCTCGCCCGCCTGAACGTCCAGGAAGGCGACACGCTCACGCTCACCGACGCGCCCGCCGGCGGGCTGCGCGTCACCCCGGCCACCGCCGGCCGCGACCAATTTGCCCGGCAGATGCGGGCCGCCGAGGGCGTCATCCGCCGCTACCGCAACACGCTGCGCGAGCTGGCCCAATAGATGAAAGAGCCGGAGTGGGTGTTGCGGGAGACCGTGCTGGCCTTGCAGGAACGGCTCCTCACCGAGTTCGGCGGCCCCGGCGGCCTCCGGGACGCCGGGCTGCTGAGTTCCGCCCTGGCGCGGCCTCAACAGCTCTTCGCCTATGGCCGGTCGGGCCACTGCAAGCTGGCGGCCGCCTATGCCTTCGGCCTGGTGCGCAACCACCCCTTCCTCGACGGCAACAAACGGATCGCCTTCGCCGTGGCGGCACTCTTCCTGGAGCTGAACGGCTGGCGGTTCACCGCGCCCGAGGCCGAGGCCGCACTCAAGACGCTGGCGCTCGCGGCGCGGGAACTGGACGAAGCCGGCTACGCCGCCTGGCTAAGGAGGCATTCGCGCAAAGCGTGAGACGGTCCCGACGGTAAAACAATTTGCGTCTCCGGCGGGCAGGCAATCAGACCAGTCGCCGGCACTGAACTCGAAGCACGGAATCAGCTCCTTTGGCCGGAATTGCGAGTTGAAGGCGGAAGACAGAACTGGTAGCCTACTGTTATGAGCACCGTTGCCGAGATCGAAGCTGCCATCGCCCGGCTGCCGCGCAAACAGCTCTGGGAACTGAAGGCCCGCCTGGACCGCCGCTGCGAGGCGGAGTGGGACGCTCAGATCGAGGAAGATGCCCGACCCGGCGGGCCCCTGGACCGACTGGCAGAAGAGGCGATCGCTGAGTTCAGAGCGGGACGGACCACTCCGCTGCCGTGAGGAGTCACACCACCGCGCGGTTCTGGGAACACTACCGGACGCTGCCGCTGCCGGTGCGTCGCCTCGCGGTGAAGAACTACAGGCTCTGGAAAGAGAATCCGCACCACCCGGGTTTGCGCTTCAAACGGGTCGGCCCCAACACCTGGTCCGCTCGTGTAGGTGACCACTACCGCGCCCGGGCCGCATTGAGTGCGGGCGGGCGGCCCAAGCGATCAAGGTCCCAAGTGATTGATTCGAAGACTACTATGTGGAAGGGTGAGTTTCTTCAAGGAACCCGCCGAATCCTGCTGGCCCTGCTGGCCGTGTGTGCCTGCCCCGTGCTCGTCCATGCCTTGGCCTCGGTGCCCGAGGATCCGGCCTATCGCCAACGCGTGGAATCGGACTGGGCCGCACAAGAAAAGCGCTGGGGCCGAACGCCGCAAGACCCGGCCGCCTTGCGGGCCGCTCTCGCGCGCCTCGAAGCCCTGCTGGCTGATGAGAAGCACTGCTCCCGGCTTCACGGTCCGTCCATCCCGCAGGCCGAGGCGTTGACCCGAATTGCCGGCGACGTCGAAAGCTGGCCGCCGGCGGAGAGGCTCGACCGTTACCACCAGGTGCGCTGGCTCTGCCGGCAAATCGCTCTGTCCCATCCTGGAGTCAGCTCGCAACCACTGGTCTTCCTGAAACGGAAGCGGTTCATCTGCCAGATGTTGCATGAGTACCTCGGATACTTTTACGACTATGGCGACATCGAAGGCGGCGGCGTTCATCTTCTCCCGCGGCCGGGGCAGTCATTCGACACCGTTGATCTGATCAAAGCGCGGCTGCCCAAAGGCAACTTCGCCACCCTGGCGATCTCCTATGACGGCGGCACTCTGTATTTCGCGTTTGCGGCGCGCGCCGAGCAGAAGCCCGATTTCTACTCTCCCAACCGCCGGGGCTTCCAACTCTTCGAAATGAAAGCGGACGGGGCCGGTCTGCGCCAGCTCACGGACGGGACCGATGACAACTTTGACCCCTGCCCGCTGCCTGAAGGCACGCTGGCATTTATTTCGAGCCGGCGCGGGGGCTTTGGCCGGTGTCATAATCCCTGGGAACCGCTTCCCACTTACACCTTGCACAAACTGGACACGACCACCGGCGCCATCGTTTGCCTGTCGTTTCATGAAACCAACGAATGGCACCCCTTTGTGACCGCCGACGGCCGGATCGTCTATACCCGGTGGGATTATGTGGATCGCTCGGCGGCAAATTTCCACGGGCTGTGGCTGACCAATCCCGACGGCACGGGGACGATGAGCCTCTTCGGCAATTACACCACGCGCATCAATGCCTGTTACCAGCCGCGTCCGGTCCCGGGCTCGCACAAAATAGCCTTCATTGCCGGCGCCCATCACGCCGATGTCGGGGGATCGCTGGTCTTGCTGGACCCCGAGCGCGTTCGATTGGACCCGGCATCAGGCGAAGACTCGTTGGATGCCATTGAGAAGCTCACGCCGGAAATCTGCTTTCCGGAAGCACCCGGCTGGCCGGCGAGTTACTGCCACAGCCCCTGGCCTTTGTCGGAGGACCGTTACCTGGTCTCGTTCAGCTTCGAGCCGCTGCCGGGGATGGGGCCCAACGAGAAGCGGGATTCCCGCACCGGTCTTTACTACTTCGACCGTTGGGGGAATCTGGAGTTGCTCTACGACGACCCGGCCATCTCCTGCATGTACCCGATACCCTTGTGCGCCCGCCCCAAACCGCCCGTCATACCCGCGGTCGCCGCTTCCAGCCTTGGCGATGAAGGCGAACTCGTGCTGGCCGACGTGAATCAGAGCCTGGCACCGCTTCCGCCCACTCGCGAAGTGGCGCAATTGAGAGTCTTCCAGGTCCTGCCCAAAACCGCGAGTCACGTCGCAAATCAACCGCGGATCGGCTACGCGAACGCCGAAAGCGCCCGCATGTTCCTGGGTTCCGTTCCCGTGGAGGCGGACGGGTCGGCCTATTTCCGCGCACCCGCCCGCAAACCTCTGTACCTGCAAGCCGTTGACGCCGAGGGGCGGGCGGTTCAAGGCATGCGCAGTGTTCTCTACCTGCAACCGGGCGAACGGCGCGGTTGCGTGGGCTGCCATGAGCCCGCCGCCACCTCGCCTGTCCCCCGGAGAACCTTGAGCCAGGCGCGGCCGCCCTCGCGCATCGAGCCCGGTCCCGACGGCACTCATCCCATGAGCTACCTGCGCCTCATTCAACCCATTCTGGATAACCGGTGCGTCTCGTGCCATTCCGCCGCCAATCCCAACACCAAGGTCAACCTTGCCGCGGCCCCAGCCGAACCCTTCGTGAAATCCTACCTCAGCCTTCGTCCCTACATCCGCTGGCACGAGTGGGGCGATCAGAGCATCAGCCAGATCGCGACGCGCCCGGGACACATGGGCGCTGACGAAAGCAGGCTTGTGTCCATTCTCTCAGATTCCAACCACGGATCGCAGATCGGATTAACCCCCGCTGAGAGACGGGCGATTTACCTGTGGCTGGATGCCAACGCCCCCTTCTATGGCGCTTATCTGCCGGAGGAGCAATTGGCCCAGCGCAAAAGCGAAGCCATCGCCCCGCCGGTCCTCCAGTGACCGTTCCGGCCCCCTGATACAGGGGCGCATCAAGCTCGCCGGTTTGGTAGGGATGTTTCGGCGAATCGTCCGTGGTTGCGGGCGCGGACGCCTCGGCACTGATACTGATAGTGATTTGCCTTTTGTGCGCCCGCATGTACGGACCGCTGCGTGGATGAGACATGCCCCAACGCGCTTGCCCGCGCCCGGCGCACCGGTCGGGAATCAGCAACGGATTCCAATCCCGGCGACGCCTGTGCCTGGTGATTTTGGTGCCCATTATCCGGACGGGAGACCAGAAAACTGACAAAGTTCCGCACATCCGGTGAAGACTTCGACAGCGGCTTGCCCCGGGAGACGATGTTCTCGTCGTTGCTTATCATTTGGCACAGGTCTTGCGGTTCAAGTCTTGATGAAAGCAGACGACAACAATCCAGCACCGCTATCCAACGGTGCCCCCCGCTCTATTCTGGTCGTGGATGACCGGGAGGACGAGCGGACTTTCATGACAGACTCGCTGCGCCCGGACGGCTTTTCCTACCTCACGGCCAGTTCGGTGGCCGGGGCCATCGAAGTCCTCAAGAGAACCCCGATCGCCCTCACGATCCTGGATTGGGGGTTGGACCGGTGCGGGTCTGAGGTGCTCCGGGCGGCGCGGGTGCTTCAGCCTCAGATGCCGGTGCTCGTGGTCAGTGGCCGTCCCTATGATGCGCGCACCGACGCCCTGGTCGAGCAGGCGGATGCGTTCTTGCTGAAACCCATCAGCGCGACCGTTCTGCAGTGCCAGGTCAGGCAACTGCTCCAGCGCGCCGAAGCCGCTCTCCAAACCCTATTGCCCCAGCGCATGGAGGACATCCGCCCGATCGCCGAAATCAGAGAGGCCTACATCCTGCAGGCTCTCCAACTAGTCAACCACAACCTGTCGCTCGCGGCGGAGAAGCTCGGAATCCACCGTCAAACCGTAGGGACCCTGCTCAAGCGGGCCGGTTGTGCGCAAACCCTGGACAACGAGACATATACATGAGACGTTTCGTTGCCATGCCGATGCTGCATCCAAGCCGTCAGCATACTCCCGAAGCCCGGGGAAAGCGCATCCTGTTGGTGGATGACGAGGCCATGGTGCGGGACTCGACCCGGATGCTCCTGGAGATTGACGGCCACACGGTGGTTGACGCCGAGAACGGCGCAAAGGCGCTCGAAGCCTTCGCCGCGGGTGAGTTCGACCTGGTGATTACAGACTTCAGAATGGCCGGGATGGATGGCGGGGATCTCACCACCCGGATCAAGCAGGCCGCCCCCCGCACACCGGTTATCATCCTGACCGCCTGGCCGGGAGACGTATCCGCGTCGGTCCCGGCGGACATGATTCTGGCCAAACCCTACAAACTGGAGGAATTGCGGCAGGCCCTGGCACGCGTGTCGGGCACTCCCTGACCCGCATGAGGGAGAGGCGGACACACATCCGCATCGCACAGCCGCCTCCGAGGGGCGCCCCCGCCGACGGATTATCGAGCTTGATGCGCCTGTTTGTAACGGTTTAGCGTCTCTGGCACCTCTTCGAGGTGCAGGAATCTCCCCGCGCCGGCGTTCCGGTGGTCGGCCCCCTGTCGCCCTGGCCGACCAACCGGCTACCTTCTGTCAACCCTGCGGGTTGACTCGTATTGCCAACCCGGAGAATTGGCAGACGGCTGCTTCCCTGCCCCGGAGGGGTTTACAAGGCTCAACGTCAAATCCCATCCTTGCTCCTTGCTTTTCGGCGGCGCGGCAAACGCCGCGCCGCCGGGAAACAAGGAGAATGTTCCGTGGGTGCCCGTGGCTGCAGACAGGCCAGGTTTTCACCTCTGGCCGGCCAACCGCTGGAGCAGGCCACGGGGCGTCAGGATCTCCACACCGAAGGGCTTGCCCAGCACCAGCAGGTCCCGGTCGCGCGAGACGATCACTCCAGCCGACGCGGCCAGGGCGCAGGCCAGATAGGGATCATCTTTGGGATCACGGCTGCGCCGTTTTCCCAAGGGAGCAGGAACGACCGTCTTAACGATGCCGTAATACCACTCCAGGATGCTGTAGGGCGAATGCCGGGTCTTAAAGCCGATCTGATCTGCCACGCGCCGCAATTCCTCCAGGGTTTCCGACGTGGCAAAGGCCAGCACACGCCGCCTGGCCAGGGCCACCAGGCATAAGTGCGCTTCCCCACGCCAGCCCGCGCCGGAGAAAACGACTCCAGCGTCAAACACCGCCCTCATTACTGGCGGCCCTTTTTTGCCGCCGCATAGATCTCCCGGAACTCAGCTTCCGACGGATCCCCCGCCGGCGCGCCCGTGATGGCCTTCTCCAGCAGCGCCACATCCTCAGCAATCTTTGCCTCGCGCCGCCGGCGGATCAGCTCGCGCATGTACTCGCTCATGCTGTCGTACGCGCCCGAGGCTGAGTCGCTCCGCGCAAAGTCCGCCAGTTCCGGATTGAGCGAGATGTTGATCGTCACCGCTTTCATGGATGCCAATATAGCCTTATGGCAAACCAAGTCAATCCTTGCCATTCAAACCTCCAGCGGCGTTCCCCACCAAAGACGCTAGCCTGCATCTTCCATACCCCAACAGCGTGGCACGGGTATCCTGCCCGTGCGCCGTGGGTCCGACCTGTGGGACGGGCAGGATGCCCGCGCCACGGTCAGTCGGCGGTTAGTGCGGGACATGAAATATCCGGGCCAACCCGCGCCTTCCACACCCCGCGCCGCGTGAGGGCACTACAGGGCAAAGGGGGAACGACCACGGTGAGCAAGGCGCAAGGACGAATCCCCCAACCCGCAGGGTTGGCAGAAGGTCGCCGGCGGGTCGTTCGGGGCAAGGGGGGAACGACCACCGGTGAGCTGGGCGCGCGATTCGGATGCATCCCGAAGGGATGAGTGGGCCTAGCCCAACGTTTCAACGTTGGGGACCCCGGCAGCCAAGAGGCCAAGTCCCGCAGGGACGGCTGAGCATCATTCCCACAGGTATCGCTCGTCGTAGGCAATGCGGTGCCTCCGGAGCAAAGCGAGGAACTCCTCCTGAAAGGTCAGCTTTCGATGATGTTCTGCCTGCGTCTGAATGTAGCGACGGGTCTTGTCCAGTTGCGAGTAACTCACGCTGAAAGCGCCGTACTTGACCTGCCACCCAAAGAGCCAGTGCTCCGCAAACGTCTCATGCACCCACTTGGAGGACCCTCCTTTGATGAGCTGCATCGCCTTGGCAAGCGAGAGCGTGGAAGGGAGGGCCAATAGCACGTGGACGTGGTCCACCACCCCGCCAATCTCGATCGCCGTCATGCCATTCTGTCGGGCGATGCCGCCCAGGTAAGGCCAGAGTCGCTCCTGGAGCTGAGGCGGGATTAGGGGTCGGCGCTCCTTGGTGCTGAAGACGCAATGGAAATAGGAGCTGATGTATGACATGCCGGATATTCAGCCGTGCCTGCGGCACTTAGGCAACTCCGAACGTGTGTCCCCAACGTTGAAACGTTGGGCTAGGGTCACTCATCCCTTCGGGATGAACGTGTGTCCGCAGCGTTGAAACGTTGGGCTAGGGTCGCTCATCCCTTCGGGATGAACGTGTGCTCGCAACGTTGAAACGTTGGGCTAGGGTCACTCATCCCTTCGGGATGAACGATTGGCCGGGCGTGACGCTGGAATCTTGTGCTGCGGCCGAGGCGCGGTGTGCTGGTCGTGTTCTGAGAAGTGAACGACCAGGCCGCGAGGCGGTTGGGTGCAGTGCCCGGCCAACTCAACTGCGGGTATTTTGTTTCCTAACGCCAAGACGCCAGGAGGCAAAGAGCCAAAGAGGAGCCGAGGTAGTGGACCAGGTTGTCAGCGCTTGGCATTTTATCCTTTGCAAACCGCAGTTCTCTGGTAGAGGTTTGAGCATGAAGACGCTGGCAGCAGAAGCGGAAGTGGACCGGGAAGGTTGGCTGAAGATTCGGACCCCTGCGCCTCCGGAGATGGCGCCGGGCCGACAGGAAGTTTTGCTCGTCTGGGCTTCGCCCGCTGCGAGCTCGGCGACCGCCGGCCGGCGCGCCGGCACTTTGAGCGGCCAGGTGGTATTGGCTCCGGACTTTCACGCGCCGCTGGAAGACTTCCGGCCCTATTCAAAATGAAGCTGTTGCTGGATACCCACACGTTGCTGTGGTTCCTGACGAACGACCGGAGTCTGAGCACGCAGGCCCGTGCCGCGATTGAGGCTGGAGGGAACCTTTGCTCCGTGAGCGCCGCCAGCCTGTGGGAGGTGGCCGTCAAAGTTGCTCTCTCCAAACTCACCTTGCCGGCCCCGTACGCCGACATCTTCCCCAGGCAACTGGAGATTAATGGCTTCGGCCTGCTGCCCATCACACCGACGCATTGTGCCGCTTTGCTCACGCTTCCCCTCCACCACCGTGATCCCTTCGATCGCCTATTGCTCGCTCAGGCTCAGAGCGAAGCGATGACCCTGGTGTCCGACGACGGACAGTTCGCCCCCTACGGTGTGCCGGTGCTGTGGTGAATTCGGGCGTCGGCCTGCCGCGCAGTAGCCTTCGGCGTCACGCTCGACGACAGCGCTAAACTCTCGCCTCTGTCCCTTTCGCATGGAGCCAATATGCCAGAACCTCCCCCGGCACACAAATCAACCTTCCCACCTGCGATCCCAACGACCACGGCTAACGCCAGAAAGCAAAGGCGCACGGGGCAGGGCGTATGCACGAAGCCCCAGGAGCGCCGACATTCTTGTCGGCCCGCTGGGGTGGAAGCACCTGTGCAATGCGGGAACAAGCCGACAAGAATGTCGGCGCTCCTTCCTTCATACACCCTGGGCACTCCTTTGCCAGACGCTTCAATGCGTGCCGGGTGTAATGCACTTCCATTCGATCCTCGCTTCTTGCCTCCTAAAAAAGAGAAGCCGCCCCGAAGGGCGGCTTCTGTGATTGATTAAAGGCTGTATTCGCTTAGTTGCGGCGGCGGAAGATCAACAGCGCCGCGGCACCCAAACCGGCCAGCACCATGCTGCTCGGCTCAGGAATGAAATACAGGTTGAAGCTCGTCAGAACCTGCCCGGCTTGCGTCGCTTGCACGGGGAAGACTGTGCCGCCACCGAGGCTGTTCACTTGGAACGGGTCCATCATGCCGGCAGCGATCAGCCCGGCTTCCCAAGCTGGCTTCGCCAACTCCCAGGTCGGATAGTCACCGGTGAAGTTGTCCCAAGCCACGATCGAGAACGTGAACGGCCCAGCGGCTGCTTCGCCGAAGCCAGTCCCGCTCAGCGTGGAAGCGATCTGCGCGAGGAACCCCGCGCCGCCACCGCTGCGGAAGGTCGTCCACTGGCCCACAGGCTGCAGGCTCTCCACAGGCTGATTGGCGCCAACAGCGGCAATAAACTGAGCGCGCGTGGTAGCCGCGCCGTACTGGCCGTTGAGAGTGGCGCCGATAAATGCCCGGCCACCGAAGTCAGTGGTGCCACCAGCCGGTGTGTCGTTTGCTGCCAAGCCGATTACTCCTACCGTGTCAGTGATGTTCAATGGCGCATAGATGTGAGTCGTCTGGGCAGGTGCTGTCGTGAAGCGGTTACCCAGGTAAATAGTGCCTTGAGCAAAAACGCTTGCGGCGGTGGTCAGCGCAAAGGCTGCGAGTATTAGTTTTTTCATAGGTGTTGTTGTTATGTTTGTTGTGGGATTACTAAACTGTTATGTTGTTTGGTTTGTTTTGTTCAGGGTTATTCGACTGTGAAGTTGCGCGTCCAGGCAGCCGCGGTGCTGCCGGGGCCCTTCTTGAGCACTACGCCTTCGCCAACAGCGAGGGTTGGCTCGCTCGGCAACCACATGAGATCAATGTCATCGTAGGTATAGGTATCCCAGCCGCCGTTCCACTTCAGGATCTGGTCGCTTGCCTCAGACGGGAATCCAAGATCCGTTGCGACCAAGCCAGCCTGCGGAACCATCGAGGCGCGCGCGCCATAGACTTCCGCCGCGGGGAGCGGATTACTCAGGGCACCTTGCAGCACTTCGCCAACGAATGTCAAGGTCGTGTCTGCGGGGGACTTGACTACCGCGGCTTCGCCGACGTTCAACGTAGCGTCGCCATTGGGCAACCACATGAGGTCAATGTCGTCGAAGGTATAGGTATCCCAACCGCCGTTCCATTTCAGAACTTGCATGCTGGGTACCGGATTGGGGAACAACCCATTGAGGGTGTTATTCGTGGTGTTGAGCTGATTCGCGACCATCACATACGTGTCTGCCGGGCAGGCAACGTTGTAATAACCGACAACGTTTAGCGAGTAAACGTTTTGGGCCACCGCCGTAGCGAGGCCCGCGGCCAATGCGGCCGTGCAGACTAATGCTTTCAGTGTTCTCATTTTTTTCTTTCTATGTAGTTATGTGTTAACCGTGTGTGCTCCAACTATCACAAGCGGACAGGAACCTGTCAACAGTTTTCCAAACTTTTTTTGAACTATTTTCGACGCGGCACTTGTCATTTCTTGCTGGCCATACGGCCAATTTCTGTACAGCCAAATATAGCATAGAGCCTGCCTTTAGCAAGCGTTTTCCGTGCCGCGCGAAAGGCCCGGGAGGAGGTGGCTGGCGGGGGTTGAGGCTGACCCGCATATTTCGCACCCAACGCCGCGTGAGGGCACGCGGCCTACAGGGAAAGGGGTGGAAGTTTGTAGGCCGCGTGCCCTCACGCGGCGCACGGTGGCCGTTTCCATCGGAGTGTGAAATATAGGTTCTTCGCTGTTCTCGATGGAATAGTGGCGGCTGGCGGAAAGCTCCGGAGGAGCGCCATGTTTATAGCACCGACATTGACCAAGAAGGCCAAGCTCCGTAGGAGCGGCATGGGATCGGTGGGAGATTCAAGTTCTGAGGCTGGAGGAGGGAGTTCGATGCCGCTCCTACGGAGCTTGGCGGGAAACGTCCCGGCGCTTTGGCTATAAACATGGTGCTCCTCCGGAGCTTTCGCCCTTCGATCCACGCCCCTATTCCGCTGAAAACAGCGAAGAACCGAAATATACCGGCTAAAGGCCGCAGTTGACATCTATTCACCAGGCTCAGAACTCCTGGCCCGCCGCAGGGATTCCGAGGCTGTAGGGAATCTCCCTGCTGCCGCCACAGGGCTGTTTTCTTCAGGAATCTCGCGTTTTCTGTCGTAATGGCGTGCTTGGCGGCAGCAGGAACACCCCGTGTCAGTTCCTCCGTGCCGGGGGTCCCTGGCCTGGTAAATAGCTACCAATACCGTCGTTACAGGCTGATTCCTCCGTCGTTCCTCCGTTGCTCCTCCGTCCTTCCTCCGTTCCACCTCCGATCGCCGGTCGGAGGTAGGACGGAGGAGCAACGGAGGAGCAACGGAGGAGTCACGGGGGTGCGAGCCAACCCGGAGGGTTGGCAGATGGTAGATGGTGATCAGTAAGGCTCAACCTGGAGGGTTGATAGATGGTAGCCGGTGGTCGGCTAGGGCAAAAGGGGCCGACCACCGGAAGCGCGGGCGGATGGGATTGCACCTCGAAGAGGTGCCAGAGTCGCCCACCTCATCGCGTCCCAGGGAATTCAACAAGGCCGATCTTTGTCCACAGCTCTGGCATCCCTCCGGGATGCATCCGCAACCCCGATCGCCAACCGGTGGTCGTTCCCCCCTCTGCCCCGAACGACGCACCGGCTACCTTCTGCCAACCCTTCGGGTTGGGGGATTTGTCCTTGCGCCTTGCTCACCGGTGGTCGTTACCCCTTTGCCCTGCAGTGCCCTCACGCTGCGTGAGGGCACGCGGCGCTGCCCGGAACGAGCTGTACCTCGTGCCTGTGCGTCCTGGCGTCCTGGCGTTAGCTGTCGTCGTTGGGATCGCAGTTGGAAAGGTTGACTTGTGTGCCGGGGGAGGTTCTGGCATATTGGCTCCATGCGAAAGGGACCGAGGCGAGAGTTTAGCGTTGTCGTCGAGCGTGACGCCGAAGGCTACTACGTGGCAAGCGTGCCCGCGCTGCCCGGATGCCACACCCAGGCGCGATCGCTGGACAAGCTGCGCGAACGCATTCAGGAGGCCATTGAGCTTTGCCTGGAGGTCGAGCACCAAATGGGCGCGAAGACCGAGTTCATCGGGGTGCAACGGGTGGCGGTCTGAGTGTGCCGCGCCTCCCTCGATTACGCGGGCGCCAGGTGCTCGCGGTGCTGAGCCGGGTGGGTTTTGTCGTAGTGCGCGTCCGGGGCAGTCACCACTTCCTGCGGCACCCGGACGGCCGGTTCACGGTTGTGCCGGTGCATGCGGGTGAAACACTTGGCCCCGGCTTGTTGAGCAAGATTCTGAAGGATGTGGCAATGGAAACGGCTGAGTTCGAGAAGTGGTTGTAGCGGGATCTTTCGGCTGTAGGGGTAGTCAGTAATCCGTGAGTTGGGTGTGAAATGTGCTTCGCCAAACCCCGCAGGTAAGGTCGGCCGCCGTGTGCCAACCATCGAGGTTGGCGAGTTGGCCGGGCACTGCACCCAACCGCCTCGCGGCTTGGTCGTTCACTTCTCAGAACACGACCAGCACACCGCACCTCAGCCGCACACAAGATTCCAGCGTCACACCGGGCCAATCGTTCATCCCGAAGGGATGAGCGACCCTAGCCCAACGTTTCAACGTTGGGGACACACGTTCGGAGTTGCCCAAGTGCCGCAGGCACGGCTGAATATCCGGCATGTCATACATCAGCTCCTATTTCCATTGCGTCTTCAGCACCAAGGAGCGCCGACCCCTAATCCCGCCCCAGCTCCAGGAGCGACTCTGGCCTTATCTGGGCGGCATCGCCCGACAGACGCAGCCAGAACATCATCGAAAGCTGACCTTTCAGGAGGAGTTCCTCGCTCTGCTCCGGAGGCACCGCATTGCCTGCGACGAGCGATACCTGTGGGAATGATGTTCAGCCGTCCCTGCGGGACTTGGCCTCGTGACTGCCGGGGCCCCCAACGTTGAAACGTTGGGCTAGGGTCACTCATCCCTCCGGGATGCATCCGCAACCCCGATCGCCAACCGGTGGTCGTTCCCCCCTCTGCCCCGAACGACACACCGGCCCCCAACGTTGAAACGTTGGGCTAGGCTCACTCATCCCTTCGGGATGCATCCGCAACCCCGATCGCCAACCGGTGGTCGTTCTCCCCTCGGTCCCGAACGACGCGCCGGCTACCTTCTGCCAACCCTTCGGGTTGGGGAAGTCAAACCTGAGGGTTGGTGGTGCGGAGACGCGTTGCTCGGTCAAGTCGTTAGGGTAGCCGGTGCGGGAGGAGACAACCACGCCGGGTAGCTCACTGCATGTAGTTGGGGTCGTATTGCACACCGTGCTTCTGGAGCAACTCCCGCAGTTCCTCCTGGAAAGTGTGGCGACGATGATGGGCCTCCTGCCCGCTGATATACTGTCTCACCGCATCCAACCTGCTGGCGCTGACGCTAAACATCGAATATCCCTCCTGCCATTCGAATTGGCGCTCGTGATGAGTCCTCGTCCACACCGATGATGCCTTCTTGAGTTCGCGCACAAGATCTGAAAGGCAATGAGTCGGCTTGAGCCCGATAAGGGCGTGGACGTGATCTGCGACGCCGCCCAAGGCGAGCGGCACGCCCGCCAGTCCCCGGATGGTGCCGCCCAGATATTCGTGGAAGCGAGGGCGCCAATCGGGTTGGATCCAGGGGCGTCGTTCTTTGGTGGAGCAGACCCAATGGTAATGCAGGCTGTAGTAGGTCGAACCCATGGCGGCAAGGTGCCAGCTCAATTTCCGGCGGCAATGCTAATCTGGAGTCAACCCGTCAGGGCTGGGAAGGCAGTCAACCCGAAGGGTTGACAGACGGTAGCCGGTTGGTCGGCCAGGGTAAAAGGGGCCGACCACCGGAAGCGCGGGCGGATGGGACTGCACCTCGAAGAGGTGCCAGAGCCGTGATGCCCCCAGCATCGCAAGAGATGCACCCAAACCGATCTTCGTGCACAGCTCTGGCATCCCTTCGGGATGCATCCGCAACCCTGATCGCCAACCGGTGGTCGTTCCCCTCTCTGCCCCGAACGACGCACCGGCTACCTTCTTCCAACCCTTCGGGTTGGGGCTGTGGAATCCCCTGTCACGGTCAAGCTCGCGGGGACGCTTGCCCTCCCGGGGGGCGTGCTCGATCAGCCAACTGCGGCCTCCGGAGCGTCACGCGTCGTTTCTCAGCATTTCTGTTTCCCCGGCACCTGAATTGAGCTAGAACATCGGCACCCGGCATAAGACCACGACATCATGACAGAACAGAAGATCGCCGCGCCGCTCCCCGCCACGGCGCCCGCCTCCCGGCTGGCGCGGTGGCTGGCGCATCCGGCGCTGATCAGCCTGGTGCTGGCCGCGGCGACCCTGGCAGTCTTTTACCCGGTCGTGCACCATCAATTTGTCAGCTACGACGATGGTGACTACGTCACCGACAATCCCGACGTCAAAGCCGGGTTGAGCGGCGCGGGCGCGGCGTGGGCGTTTCAGGCGGGCCATGCGGGCAACTGGCATCCGCTGACGTGGCTGTCGCACATGCTGGACGCGCAGCTCTACGGGTTGAACCCGGCGGGGCATCATCTGGCCAACCTGCTGTTTCATGCGGCCAACGCGGTGCTGCTGTTTCTGGTCTTGAAGCGTGGAACGTCTGAGTGCGGAGTGCGGAGTGCGGAGTGCGGAATGCAGAATGAGACGCAGGGCGGCCAACTCCGCATTCCGCACTCCGCACTCCGCACTTCATGGCTCTGCGCGATGGTGGCGGCGCTGTTCGCGCTGCATCCGCTGCGCGTCGAGTCGGTGGCCTGGGTCTCGGAACGGAAGGATGTGCTGAGCGGCTTTTTCTTTATGCTGACACTGCTGGCGTATGTGCGCTACGTTCAAAGTGCGGAGTGTGGAGTGCGGAGTGCGGAGTGCGGGAGCGCGCAACACGCAACTCGCAACACGGGCGACGCATCCCGTACCCGGTATCCCGGTTCACGCTTCTACTTGTTGGCGCTGGTGTGCTTCGCCCTGGGCCTGATGAGCAAGCCGATGCTGGTGACGGTGCCGTTTGTGCTGCTGCTGCTTGATTACTGGCCCTTGGGGCGAATGCAGAAGGAAGAAGGCAGAATGCAGAAGGAGGAGGCAGAATCCGCAACACGCAACCCGCAACCCGCAATACTCCATCGCTCCAGCACTCCACCACTCCGCCTGGTTCTGGAGAAGCTGCCGTTCTTCGCCCTGGCCGCCGCGTCCTGCGTGGTGACGGTGCTGGCGCAGCAGCAGGCGATGCAGCCGCTGGCGAACCTGTCGCTGGGCGCGCGCGCGGGCAACGCGGCGGTGGCGTGCGCGCGCTACCTGGGCAAGACGTTCTGGCCGGTTAACCTGGCGACGCCCTACCCGCACCCGGGCCACTGGCCGGCGGTCGCGGTTGTGCTGGCGGCGGCGCTGGTGGCGGGGTTGACGCTCGGCGCGGTGTGGCTGGGCCGCAAGTCCCGCTACGCATTTACGGGGTGGTTCTGGTTCCTGGGCATGCTGGTCCCGGTGATCGGCCTGGTGCAGGTCGGCGAACAGTCCATGGCCGATCGTTACACCTATCTGCCGTTGATCGGCGTCTTCATCATCGTGGTCTGGGGCGTGGCGGAACTGGCCTGCCGTTGTGCGCCGCGCGCTGCGGCGTTGCCGGCAGGGTGCGGCCCGGCGGCGCGGCCGCGCGGGCTGCGATGGACTGCTCCATGCGGCGTATTCATCGTTTCGCTTGCAGTATTGGTCCTGGCGGCGTGCGCCGCGCGGACGCGCGACCAGTTGCGCCACTGGCGGGACAGCGAGAGCCTTTACCGGCACGCCGTCGCCGTCAGCCGCGGCAACTTCATCGCGTATTACAACCTGGGCTCATGGCTCGACAGCCAGGGGCGCGCCGACGAGGCGCTGACCAACTATTTCAAGGCGGTGGAGATCCAGCCCCGCTACCCGGACCCGCTGAACAACATCGGCTGCATCCTGGCCGCGCGGAAGCAGTTTGCCGAGGCGGTGCCGTATTTCGAGGCGGCGCTGCGCTCCAGGCCCGATTACGGGCGCGCCCACGAGAACCTGGCGGCCGCCTTGCGCGAGCTGGGAAGAACCCAGGAGGCCATCCCGCACTTGCGCGCAGTGCTCGAGAACAAGCCGCAGGACACGGGCGCCCTGAACGGGTTGGGCAACGCCCTGGCCGGCCAGGGCCAATACGCCGAGGCGGTGCGGTATTACGAGGCTTCCGTGCGGGCTAAACCCGACCAGCACGCCGCGCACTACGGCCTGGCCAACGCGCTGGCCAGGCTCGGGCGAGCCGATGATGCCGTGGCGCATTACCGGCTGGCGTTGCAGGCCAAACCGGATTTTGCGCAGGCGCACAACGACCTGGGCATAGTGCTGGCGCGGCAAGGGCGGCTGCACGAAGCGATCCTGGCGTTGCGGGAAGCGGCGCGGGTCGAGCCCGGGACGGCGACATTCCAGCTCAACCTGGGCCGGATGCTGGCGGCGCGGCAGGAGTTGGGCGAGGCGATCACCTGCTACCAGGCGGCGCTGCGGATTGCGCCGGACAATGCGGAGGCGCACAATGGGATGGGCGCCGCCCTTGCAGCCACGGGCAAGCTCGATGAGGGCATCGTCCATCTGCGGGAGGCTGCGCGCCTGCGGCCGGACAACGCCAACGCGCATTTCAACCTGGGCAAAGCCCTGGCGGCGCAGGGCAAGCCCGAGGAGGCCGCCGGCCATTTCCGCGAAGCGCTGCGCCTCCGACCGGATTTCGCCCCGGCCCGGCAGGAACTGGAGGCCATCACCGGCCAGAAGCCGTAAAGGAAGTCTGGCACCCCCTGCCGGGGTGCGGGATTCTCTGCCGCCGCGGCGTCGCCATTCGGTGCGGGCTAGCGGGGCGCGGCAGGAACCGAGTTGGTCTGCGGGCGCGCGGCGGCCCGGCGGGACAGTTGCTGAGGCAACGGCGTCGGCTCGCCCAGGAAGGTGTTCAACCCGCGCGGGAACCGCGGCGATTCGAGCCAGTCGGCCAGCAGGTTCAGCTCGGCGGAGTTCAGGCCGATCCCCGAATTGCGCACGAGCGAAAGCTGGTCCGGGCCCGTCCGGGTGACAACCGTCCCGCAATTGCCGAGCCGGGTTTGCAGGGCGGTGAGCCAGGCAAAGGTGACGGACTTGGGAGGGATCTGGGCTTTATGGAGCGCAAACCGGAGCAGTTGGGCTACGTAATGAAACTGCTCGATGCGCGGACCGGTGAGTTCCCAGTCATAAGCGACCAGGTTGGTGATACTGGTCACCTGCTGGAACAACGCCAGTGGCGCCGGGCGGTTGGTGCGCACATCCGCCGCCAAGCCCGCGAGCGCGAACTCGGTGCCGTTGAGCGCGCTTGATTTCAGATACGGCGTAGCCATGATCATATCCGCCCAGACCGCGCCGTGGGAGTTGGTGGCATGCTCGAACCTGCCGAGGCCGTTGTTGGTGAGCCAGGGGTTGGCACGGTTCACGAGAACATCCGAGATCTGCGCGACGCGGTTGCTGCCGTCGGGCAGGGCCGCGGCGCAGAAGCTCATGACGGGCAGGCCGCTTTGAGCCCAGAAGTAGAGCTGGCCGGGCGGCGGCCCGATCTGAAGGTCCTGCCAGCCTTTGAGAGATGACAACCAGGTGGTGAGGCCTTGAACGGCGGTAAAACTCACGATCGGCTCATGAACCAGGTTGGTGGGGATATTCCACGGCTCCACGTTGAACGGCAGCGGCTGCGGGAAGTTCAGCGCGGCGACGGTGCGGACGTTTCCACGATCGCCGATCGCGGTCAGCGTGACCTTGGGCAGCCCCTGGGGCAGGGGCCAATCCAACGCCAGCGCGCTGAGGACGCGCCGCGGGTCGAGGTCCGCGTAGAGCCAGAAGTCCTTCGGCTGCCGGGCAAAGGGCTGGCCGTCCCGCTGGATCACGGCTGCCAGCTCGGCCATGAGCATGTTGGTCTCCGGGCCCGCCCCAATCAACACCCAGTCCAGCATGCGTCCGAAGGTGAGGCAGCGGCTATTCGTGGAGGCGGGCCTGGGAGGAGGTGACGGGGGAGGGGTGGCTGGGGCCGCGGCACGGGGGATGGGCATTTGCCAACTGCGGCCGTCCTGGCCCAGGGCCGGGATGAGGCCGGTGCGGGATTGGAGGAGGACGGCGAGATTGGTTTGCCACAGGCCGGAGCGTTCGTCGCCCAGCCGAATGGCCAGGACCAGTTCGCCGGGCAGGTTGGTCGCCTGGCGCGCCTCGAGGTAGGACTCCTGCCGGAGCAAATCCTCGAGCAGCGGCCGGAGCAGCGCGGCGGGGCCGGTGAGCTGGGGAGGGAGGTTGGTGCCGGAGGAACCTGCGGCTGACAACTGGTTGGTGAACAAGGGCAGGTCGTTCGTGGCCAGCAGCCCGACTGCCAGCCGGTCGAGCGTCTGCTGCGCGAGCTGCTTGCTCTCGGGCAGGCTGGTGATGTTGGTCAGAAAGACCGCGTTGGTTTCAGCCAGCAACCGATCGAGGCCCAGCCAATGGACACGGGCGACGGTCTCGACCGGCGGCGGCAGCAACGAGGGAGCGGGAGCGGATTTCTTGCAGCCGCCGGCCAGGGCGGCCAGGAGGAGCGAAGCCAACGGCAGGGCTGTGCGCCACGCGAGCCTTGCGCCCGCCAACACTTGGGCGCCGCCGCCCGGCCGCACCCGGTTCAGTCTTGTCCACATAGAGCGCAGGCTTATACAACAGACGCCGGCGGCGCGCAAACTCAATTCCCGGCGACGGAGGCGCTGAGCGATCTCGGCACTGCCACCGGTTTCCCCCTCCCCCGGCCCCTCCCCTGGGCGGGGGAGAGGGAGAAACGTAGCCAGTCGCTCGACATCTCCAACCCCGTCCGATTCGCCGACCGATTGCCGAGAATTCCCGCTCTCCCCCGCCGAGGGGGACCGCAAGCGGCTTAAGCGGGCGAGGACGCCAGCAGGCCTTGATGAATACGCCCGAACTCAGACCGACGCCCGGAAAACGGTGTTCATCCGCCCGTATCTGTGGTTGTATTGGGTCGCAAATGGAACCGAGCAAGCCGCCACAGGCTGGGACAACGGATGAACCGCAGGACAACACGCGTCGCACGGTGCTGGTGTGCGTTGCCCTGGTCGCGGCGACGCTGGCGGCCTTTGGGCCGGTGATGGCGAATGGGTTCGTCAATTACGATGACTGCGATTATGTGACGGCTAATCCGCCCGTGCTGGGCGGCTTGAGTTGGGAGAGTGCGGCGTGGGCTTTTCGGACCGGGCATGCGGGCAACTGGCATCCGCTGACGTGGCTGTCGCACATGCTGGATGTGGAGGTGTTCGGGCTGCATGCGTGGGGGCATCACGCGACGAGCCTGCTGCTGCACGCTGCCAACGCGGTGCTGCTGTTCCTGGTTTTGAAGTGCGGAGTGCGGAGTGCGGAGTGCGGAATTCAGAACGAGACGCAGGATGGCCAAATCCGCACTCCAAAATCTGCGCTCCGCACTTTCTGGCTCTGCGCGATGGTGGCGGCGCTGTTTGCGCTGCATCCGCTGCGCGTCGAGTCGGTGGCCTGGGTCTCGGAGCGCAAGGATGTGCTGAGCGGGTTCTTCTTCCTGCTGACGCTCTGGGCGTACGTGCGCTACGTTCAAAGTACGGAGTGTGGAGTGTGTGGAGTGCGGAGTGCGGAGTGCGGAGTGCGGAGTACGGAGTCTGAAGGGCAGAGTCCAGAGGCGCGCCGCAGGCCCATCTTCCCTCTTCTATCTCCCCTCTTCCATCCCCCCTCTTCCCTCTTCTATCCCCTATCCCTGCTCTGCTTCGCCCTGGGACTGATGAGCAAGCCAATGCTGGTGACGGTGCCCTTCGTGCTGCTGCTGCTCGATTACTGGCCGTTGGGACGAATGCAGAAGGAAGAAGGCAGAATGCAGAAGGGGGAGGCAGATTCCGCAACACGCAACCCGCAACACGCAATACTCCATCGCTCCGCCACTCCTCCACTCCGCTTGGTTCTGGAGAAGCTGCCCTTCTTCGCCCTGGCCGCCGCGTCCTGCGTGGTGACGTTCATCGCCCAGCGCGGGGCGGGGGCGGTCCATTCGCTGGAAACGATGTCCCTGGGGTTTCGGATTGCCAACGCGTTGATCTCCTATGTGCGGTATGTGGGCAAGATGGTGTGGCCCGCGAAACTGGCAGTGTTCTATCCCCCGCCGGCGGAATGGCCGGCGTTGTGGGTGGCGCTGGCAGCGCTGGGGCTGGCGGGCGTGTCGGCTCTGGCCCTGCGTCTGGCGCGCCGGGCGCCGTGGCTCGCGTTTGGCTGGTTTTGGTACGTGGTGACGTTGCTGCCGGTGATCGGGTTGGTGCAGGTGGGGCAGCAGGCCATGGCCGACCGCTACACTTACATCCCGCTGATCGGGCTGTCCGTGGTGGCGGTGTGGGGCGGGGCGGATCTCGCCTGCCGGTGGGCGCGGCGCGCTCCGGCGCTGCTGGCGGCGTGCGCCGTGGCGGCGCTGGCGGCGTGCGGTGTGTTGACGTGGCGGCAAACGGGTTTTTGGCGCGACAGCACGAGCCTGTTCGAACATGCGCTGGCCGTCACGCGCGACAACTTCGTGGCGCATAATAACCGGGGAGTGGTCCTGCTGAACGAGGGCAAGCTGGCGGCGGCGCAGCAGCATTTCACCGAGGCGGTGCGGATCAAGCCCAATTACCCGGAGGGGCTGGGGAACCTGGCGCTGTGCCGCTTGAAGGAGGGACGGACGGCGGAGGCCGCGGAGTTGCTGGAACGGTCACTCCAGGGGCGGGCGACGGTCGAGGTGTGGTACAACCGCGGCCTCATGGAAGAGCAGCGGGGCCGGGCGGCGGAGGCAGAACGGGCTTATGCGAAGGCGCTGCGGCTCTGGCCAAACCATGTTCCGTCGCGCCTAGCCATGGGGATATTGTTGACGGGGCAGAACCGAGGCGAGGAGGCGCTCGGGCACTTCCAGGCGGCAGTGCGGGCCGCGCCGGACAACGCCGATGCGCATTTCAACCTGGCGTTTGCGCTTAATTGCAGGGGCGAGTTCGCCGACGCGGCGGCACACTACGCCGAGGCGTGCCGGCTGCGCCCGGAGGATGTCGAGGCGCGCCAAAACCTGGCCCTGGCGCTGCTGGACGCGGGCCGGATAACCGAAGCGGCGGAGCAGCTCCGCGAAGCGTTGCGGCTGCGGCCGGATGCGCGCATGCACCATTACCTGGCGCTGGTGCTCGACAGCCAGGGCCAGGCAGCCGAGGCGTTGACCCACTATCGCGATGCGGCGCGGCTCGGCCCGGACACGCCGCTTTACCTGAATGACCTGGCATGGTTGCTGGCCTCAAATCCGAAAGCTGAGCTGCGGGACGGTGCCGAGGCGGTGCGACTGGCTGAGCGGGCGCGGGACCTGACAGGCGGGAAGGAGGCGCGCTGCTGGGGAACCCTCGATGCGGCCTATGCCGAGGTGGGGCGCTTCGCCGACGCGCTGACGGCTGCAGCCAAAGCCCGCGACTTGGCACAGGCGTCCGGGCAGACCGACATCGCCCTCCAGGCCGAACAGAGGATGGCGATCTACCGCGAGGGCAAGCCTTTCCGAGCGGCCGCGTCTGCACCGGCGCCGACAGACCCCAATCCCCGACCATAAGGCCAAGGGTGAGGGGCCGGCGGGTACGCATCTGTGTTGGCGCGCCCTGGTGGCCAGAGGTAGGCACAGGGCGGGGGGCGGTAATTAGAATTGTTCCAAGTATTGACAGGGCGGACTGTGGGGGGTAAGGTGGGGCCAGATGGATGGCGCGATGGACATTCGGGGTGATTTGGGGCTGGACGAGCGGCTGGCGCGGGGCGGTTTTCGTTTTACGCCGCAGCGGCAGCATGTGTATGGTGTGCTCTTGCAGCAGCGGGACCATCCGACCGCCGAGCAGGTGTTCATCCGCGCGAAGCGGGAGATGCCGGAGATTTCAATGGCCACGGTGTATAATTGCCTGGACGCGCTGGTGAAGTGCGGGTTGGCGCGGCAGGTGACGCTGGGGCGCGGGGCGGCGCGGTTTTGCCCGAATATGCGGCAGCATTGCCATTTCTACTGCGACGCGTGCGATAGCGTGTTCGACGTGGATCTGCCGGGCGAACCCGGGATTGAGCTCCCGCCGGGGTACCAGGCCGAGCGGTTTGAGATAGCGATTCGTGGGCGGTGCGCGGCGTGCGCGGCGGCCGCGCGAGGGGCAACAAGCCGGGCGAATTGAGCGAGCGACAGGTTGAATGGTTCACATGAGAGACAATGGTTCACGTCAGAGACATGAAGACTGCGCGGGTGGGCGCGCGCCGGGGCGGCCGGTTGAATTAACATGAGCACCGCGGCCGAGACCATCGAGGGATTGGTTAAGAAGGAGTATAAGTACGGCTTTGTCACGGACGTGGAGACCGAGTCGGCGCCGCCGGGTTTGAACGAGGACATTGTGCGCCTGATCTCGGCGAAGAAGCGCGAGCCGGAGTTTCTGTTGGAGTGGCGGTTGAAGGCTTTCCGGCATTGGCTGACGCTGAAGGAGCCGGTGTGGGCGCATGTGCATCACCCGCCGATTGATTACCAGGGTTTGGTGTATTACTCGGCGCCGAAGAAGAAGGGGGACGGGCCGCGGAGCCTTGAGGAGGTGGACCCGAAGCTGCTGGAGACATACGAGAAGCTGGGCATCCCGCTGCACGAACGGGCGCGGCTGGCGGGCGTGGCGGTGGACGCGGTGTTTGACAGCGTGTCGGTGGGGACGACGTTCAAGAAGCAACTGGGGGAGAAGGGGATCATCTTTTGCTCGTTCACGGATGCGGTGCAGGAGCATCCGGAGCTGGTGCGCAAGCATCTCGGGACGGTGGTGCCTTACACGGACAACTTTTTCGCGGCGCTCAACTCGGCGGTGTTCAGCGACGGGTCGTTCTGTTTCATTCCCAAAGGGGTGCGCTGCCCGATGGAGCTTTCGACGTATTTCCGCATCAACGCGGCCAACACGGGGCAGTTCGAGCGGACACTGATTGTGGCGGAGGAGGGGGCGTCGGTGAGCTACCTGGAGGGGTGCACGGCGCCGATGCGGGACGAGCACCAGTTGCACGCGGCGGTGGTGGAACTGATCGCGCTGGACCATGCGCAGATCAAATACTCGACAGTGCAGAACTGGTATCCCGGGGACGAACAGGGCAAGGGGGGAATATACAACTTTGTGACCAAGCGCGGGCTGTGCAAGGGGAAGCACTCGAAGATAAGCTGGACGCAGGTGGAGACGGGCTCGGCGATCACATGGAAGTACCCGAGCTGCATTCTGCTGGGGGATCATTCGACGGGCGAGTTCTACTCGGTGGCGCTGACGAACAACTATCAGCAGGCGGACACCGGCACCAAGATGGTGCACGTGGGCCGGAACACGCGCAGCACGATCGTGTCCAAGGGCATCTCGGCCGGGCACGGCCAGAACAGTTACCGGGGGCTGGTGAAGGTGCAGAAGAGCGCGGCGCACGCGCGGAACTTCTCGCAGTGCGACTCGCTGCTGCTGGGCGACAAGTGCGGGGCGCACACGTTCCCGTATATCGAGGTGAAGAACACCACCGCGCGGGTGGAGCACGAGGCTTCGACCTCGAAGATCGGCGAGGACCAGATTTTCTACTGCAACCAGCGCGGTCTGGCGACGCAGGACGCGGTGAACATGATTGTGAACGGCTTCTGCAAGGAGGTGTTTCGCGAGCTGCCGATGGAGTTCGCGGTGGAGGCGCAGAAGTTGCTGGGCGTGAGCCTCGAGGGGAGCGTGGGGTGAAGCCTGAGCGATGAAACCCAGGCTTTATCTGGAAAGCACGATCCCGAGTTACCTCGTTGCCCGGCCGAGCCAGGCGGTGGTAGTTGCCGCACAACAGCTTATTACCCACGAGTGGTGGGCCAAGCGGTTGAGAGACTTCGAGGTCTATATTTCGCAAGTTGTCCTGGAGGAAATCAGCGCCGGGGACCGGGAGTTGGCGCGGCAGCGACTTGAACTCGTGAGACCATTCGAGGGACTGAGGCTCACCGACGAGGTGAATGCTCTGGCCAAGGCCTTGCTGCGCCGCGGACCGCTGCCCTTGAACGCCGCGCGCGACGCCGCGCATATTGCCGTTGCCACGGTTCACGGCATGCACTTCATACTAACATGGAACTGCCGCCACATTGCCAACGCCGAAATACTGAGTAAAGTAGAGGCAGTGTGTGATCAACTCGGTTATAAGTGTCCGGTCGTTTGCACACCGGCGGAATTGATGGGCATATGAAAACAGCCATTAGAGATGAGATTCTTGAGGAGACTTGGCAGATCAAAGACGCACTGGCTGCCAAGCATAATTACGACATTGATGCCATGTTTCGCGCCATGCGCGCCGGCGAAAAGCGCTCCGGGCGCAAACTAGTCTCGCTGGTGAAGCCGAAGCGGAAGCGTGGGAAGTAGTTTTCGAGGGCCTCTGCGAAAGGAAGCGGAACCCATAACCGGATGAGCAAACAACCAGTCTTGGAAATAACGGACCTCGCCGCCGGGGTTGAGGACAAACAGATACTCAAAGGCATCAACCTGCGGATATTCCCGGGCGAAGTGCACGCCATCATGGGGCCGAACGGCAGCGGCAAGAGCACGCTGGCGGCGGTGCTCGCGGGCCGGGACGGCTTCGAGGTGACGGAGGGCCGGGTCTTGTATGACGGGCGCGATTTGCTGGAGCTGGACCCGGAAGAGCGCGCGCGGGAGGGCCTGTTCCTGGCGTTTCAGTACCCGGTGGAAATCCCCGGGGTGAACAGCACGTACTTTCTGAAGGCCGCGCTGAACGAGATTCGCAAGCACAAGGGCCTGCCTGAGCTGGACGCGATGGAGTTCCTGGCGCTGGTAAAGGACAAGATTCAGTTGCTGGACCTCAACGAGGATCTGCTGCGGCGGTCGGTCAACGAGGGGTTCTCGGGCGGGGAGAAGAAGCGCAACGAGGTGTTCCAGATGGCGGTGCTGGAGCCGCGGCTGGCGGTGTTGGACGAGACCGACTCGGGGCTGGACATAGACGCGCTGAAGATCGTGTCCAAGGGGGTGAACAAGCTGCGGCGGCCGGACAACGCGCAACTGGTAATCACGCATTATCAGCGGCTGCTGAATTACATCGTGCCGGACTTTGTGCATGTGCTGGCCGACGGCCGGATTGTGCGCACCGGCGGCAAGGAGCTGGCCCTGGAACTGGAAGAGAAGGGCTACGACTGGCTTCTCAAGGAGGAAGCCTCGGCGGCTTGAGGGAGCAAGCGACGGGTCAGAGCGGGTAGGAATCCACCTTGGGCGCCACGCGGGGGCGCATGTCCAGCTCGAAGACTACCTGGCGGCGCCGGACAGTGAAGCGGGTTTGGCCGGCGAGGGCGGCGGCCTCCAGCGCCTCCCAGCCGGTCAGGTTCCAGGCGGCGAAGCTGTGCCGGTAGAAATGCCAGGAGTCGCGGGAATACTGCACGGGGCGCATATCGGTCCGCAGAGAGGATTTCAGGATCGGCTGCAGGTAGTCCCAGTCGCGGTCGTTGAAGATGGCGCGCGGCACGAACCGGGCCTGCTTGAGCCGGTCAACCGTGGACGGATGTTTGATGGTGATCGCCGGTTCCAACAAGTCTTCCGCCGTGTGGAGCAGCAGCAGCGGCGGGCGAAACGTGGCGCGGATGAGGGTCTGGTTGGTCAGCGCGCGGACGGCCGCAAGGAGGGAGGCCGGGGACTCGGTGAGATTGGCCCGGGCGCGCCGGAAGAAGTAGAGCTCATCAGTGGCGCCCGGCATGAAGATGAGGGCTTTGACCACGTCATTGGACTGAAAGGCGCGCAGCATGGCATCCACGCAGTTGGTGCGGTTGAGCTGTGTGACGCTGGATTCGAGGGGCATCCGGCTGAGCGCGCTTTGCCAGGTCTCGGCGGCACCCGCGGCAAGCGCCGCCAGGCAGAGGAAGACCAGGACCACCCATTTGCGGATGTCGAGCCTGGTTATACCACTTCCAGATTGGAACTGCATGATTCTACGACTGGGCAGTCCCCTCACCCCAGCCCTCTCCCCTTCGGAAGGGGCGAGGGGGATTGCCGGCAGCGAATGGTGCAATCGCAAGTTGGAGTTGGTGTTAGACAGCGCATACGGGCGAACACCCCGTCAGGGGACTGTGGATAGAACCAGGCGCCCCTTCACAGGCCGAGTTTTCGGAAGCGGTTTCTGACCTGGCGGAAATGGAAGTCCAGCGAGCAAAGGGCCTCGAGCTCGCCGCGCTTGAAGTGCCTGGCGACGGCGGGATCGGACTTGAGCTGGGTGAGGAAATCGGCGTCGGGGCGTCCCGCATGTTTGGCTTGCCAGGTGTTCATGGCATTGCGCTGCACGAGGTCGTAGGCCGTCTCGCGGTCGAGGCCCTTCCGGATGAGCGCCAGCAGGACGGTCTGCGAGTTCCATAGGCCGAGCGAGAGCGCCAGGTTGCGCTTCATGTTGGCAGGATAAACGATCAGCCCCTGCACCAGCTTTGTCAGGGTGACGAGCATGTAATCGAGCAGCGTGCAGGAGTCGGGGAAGATGATGCGCTCTACCGAGCTGTGGCTGATGTCGCGCTCGTGCCAGAGGGCGACGTTTTCGAGGGCGGCGAGTGCGTTGCCGCGCAGCACGCGGGCCAGGCCGCTGAGCCGCTCGCCGGTGATGGGGTTGCGCTTGTGGGGCATGGCGCTGGAGCCTTTCTGGCCCTTGGCGAAGAACTCCTCCGCCTCGAGCACCTCGGTCCGCTGCAAGTGGCGGAATTCGGTGGCCCAGCGCTCGATGCTGGCGCCCGCCAGCGCCAGCGCGCCGATGAACTCGGCGTGCAGGTCGCGCTGCACCACCTGGGTGGCAATCGGGGCGGGCCGCAGGCCGAGTTTTCGGCACACAAACGCCTCGATGCGCGGGGACAGGTGCGCGCTGGTGCCCACCGCTCCCGAGAGCTTGCCCACCGCTACCGTCGCCCGCGCCGCTTCGAGCCGGCGCAAGGCGCGGCCGAACTCGTCATACATCAGCGCCAGCTTCAGGCCGAAGGTCGTCGGCTCGGCGTGGATGCCGTGGCTGCGGCCGATCATCGGGGCGAACTGGTATTTCCTGGCCCGGGCCGCCACGACCCGGCGCAGCGCCTTGATGTCGGCGATGAGAATGTCGGCCGATTGCACCATCTGCACAGCGAAGGCCGTATCGAGGATGTCGCTGCTGGTCAGGCCGAAGTGGAGCCAGCGGCTGGCGGGCGAGCCGATGCGCTCGGCGACATTGGTGGTGAAGGCGATGACGTCGTGGTTGAGCGTGCGTTCCAGCTCTTTGCAGCGTTCGAGGCTGAAGGCGGCCCGCCGCTTCATTTGGGCGAAGTCCTTTCGGGGCACGAGGCCCTCGGCGCAGAGCGCCTCGCTGGCGAGCAATTCGATTTGAAGCCAGATCTCCAGCTTGCGCTGTTCGCTCCAGATTTCCCGCATTGCCGGGCGCGAGTAACGTTGAATCATGGGGCGACTTTAGAAGGCGCGGGCGCGGTTGTCGAGCAAGCTGCGAATTGCGCGAATGGCGAACGTGGTGCGTGGCGCGTGTTCCGTAGTGCGTGGTTCAGGTTGCACGCGCCACGCGCCACGGACCACGTTTCACTCCTACCTCTTCACCATCCTCTCGCGCGCGGTTTCCAGGATGCGGCGCTCGCGCTCGGTGAGGCTTTGGATGCCGTGGGCCGAGATTTTGTCCAGGATGGGGTCCACGGCTTTGCTTAGGAATTCCTCCGGCGGCAGATCTTCGTCGGCGACGCGCGGGCTGGCTTCGCAGACTGTGGGCTGGCGAGGGTGGCGGGCCTTGACCAGCAGGCGCGGGGGGTGCGGGCGGGGGGGGCGGAGACGCGGCAGGCGCCAGTGCCAGTGGACGGCATGGCGGACGAACACGACGCCCGCGATCATGCCGCCGAGGTGGGCGGCATGGGCGATATTATCCGTCGGAACGAGAATTCCGAGCACGGCCAGCAGCGCGCTGAACAGCAGCAGGAACTTGGCCCGCATGCTGAGCGGGATGACAAAGAACAACAGCAACGTCAGCGGCCGCTCCGGATAGAGCGTGGCAAACGCGGCCACCAGGCCGAAGGCGCCGGCGGACGCGCCGACAACCGGCGCCGCGTAAACGCCGTGCAGCAGCACCCCGAACATCGCCTGGAACAGGCCGCCGGCCACGCCGCTGGAGAAATACAGCGTCAGAAAGCTCTTCCAGCCCAGGGTCTCCTCGATGGCGCGGCCAAAGACATAGATGGCCCAGCAGTTGAGCAGCAGGTGCAGCCAGCCGCCGTGCATGAACTGGTAGGTGAGCAACTGCCACACAAACCCGTGGCGCAGCCCCTCGACGCTCAGGGCAAAGCAGGCGTTGACCGGGAAGCTTGAGAAGCGATAGACAAGGTTCTGGAGGACGAAGGCGACCACGTTCACCACCAGCAGCACCACCGTTGCCGATCCGGGGCCCCGGAACCATGGCTGCCTCATGTAGTGACGGTCTTCAAGCATATCTTCTCGCTGTGAACCTAGCCGCAGAGGCGTGCTTTTTCAAACGGGGTTTTAGCCTGCCGGCGGGCGCGTCGTGATGCCCCGCGCTTCGACACTCAACTTGCCGCCGGATTCGCTGACCACCAGCGTTCGCATGCCCGGGCGAAGGGCCGAGATGGTTCCATGTCCGGCGCTGCCGAGGGTCAGCAAAGCGGTGGACAGCGCGTCGGTCTCGGTGGCGGACGGGAGGATGACGGCGGCCAGGACGGTGCCCAGGGCGGGCTCGCCGGTGCGCGGGTCAAGGATATGGCCAAAGGTCCGGCCGCCGTCCTCGAAGCAGTGGCCCCAGACACCCGAGACAGACATCGCTTCATCCTTGAGCGGCACCGTAGCCAGCAGGGCGGGCGGGGCATCCGGGGAGGGTGAGGGAGTCTCGATGGCGATCTTCCAGAACTCCTCGCCCGGCGGCTGGCCGATCGCCTGGACAGTGCTGGTGCCGCCGTGGAGCAGGGCGCTGACGACGCCCGCCTCGCGCAGCGCCTCAGCGGCGCGCTCGACGGCGTAGCCCTTGCCGATTGCGCCCAGGTCCAGCATCACGCCGTCGCGCGCGAACTGGACCGTGAACTCCTCCGCGTTCAGGCGCACCAGGCCCATGCCCACCTTCGCGCGGGCCTCGGCGACCTCCTCGGGACGCGCCAGATGCCCGGCGCCGCCCATGAAACCCCAGCACCGGACCAGCGGGGCGACGGTAATGTCAAATGCGCCGCCGCTTTCCGCGTGCAGCCTCTGCGCGTGTTGCAGCAGGGCGAACACCTCCGGCGTGATCCGCACGGGCTCCCGGGCGGCACGGGCATTCAGGCGCGCAATCTCGCTGCCCGGGCGAAACAGGCTTAGCCTCGACTCCAGTTCCTCCACCATTCGGAGCGCTTCCTCGCCTGCGGCCCGCAAGGCCGCCGGATTCCGCCCGTGCAGGACGAGCTCGAACCGCGTCGCCATCGCGTGGCAGGCAAGCGTGACGGCGGGCGTGGGGGAAGGGGAATGGGAGGAAGGAGTGATGGAGAGTTGGAGTAGCGGGGGGATGGGGCCATGGAGAGCTGGAGTGATGAGATCACCACTCCATTACTCCACTACTCCATCCCTCCGTTGTGCTTCCGTTTACGACTGCGGCAGGGTGCCGTAGGTGATGGGGGCCACCTCGGTGCCGGGGCCGGTCGTGATCTTGCGGGTCTTTTCGTCAAACAGGCAGGCGACCTTCAGGCGGTCGGACATCTCAGCCAGCGAGATGACCGTCTGCACGCGGATGGCCAGCTCGATGTCCGCGTTGGGCTGCTTGCCGGAGCGGATGCAATCGAACCAGTTCTTCTCGTGCACGCGAATCTCCTCGGGCTGGAGGTTGGCGAAGTTCTCGGGGTCAATCTCGTCGCCGAACTCGCGCTGCGGCAGGAGGTTGACCTTGCCGCCGGTGGCATCAATGTCGAGGTTGGCCTTGTGACCGAAGAGGCTGGTGCCGGGGGTTGAGGCATTGACTGTGCAGCAGGTCACCGTGAGGACAAACCCGCTCGGGAACTCGGCCAGCATTTGCGCGTGCTCGGGAATCTCGCGCTCGGGCGTGCCGGGCACGTTCTTGTCAATGTGGACGTTGTGGGTGCCGATGGAGACCACGCGGACGGGGAACTCGGGATTGCCGGTGGCCAGCATGACCGGGTGCACTTTATGCGGCGCCAGGTCGCCCAGCGGGCCGGCGCAATAGCGGTAATACTTGCGCCAGCGGTGGTAGTGCTCGGCGCTGAAGGGCTCGCGCTGTTTCACGGGCCCCAGCCAGCGTTCCCAGTCAATGTTCTCCGGCTTGGTCTCGTTTTCGATGAGGTAGTTCCACTCGCCGGTCAGGCTGTTGCGCGAATACCAAGCCTGGCCCCAGACCAGGGTTCCGATCTTGCCCGCCTTGATAAGCTCAGCGCACTTGTGATAACCCCCGGCCGAGCAGCCCTGCGACCCGATCTGGAAGACCTTCTTGCTGCTCTTGACCTTGTCATAGACCTGGAACGCCTCGCCCAGGTAGCGCGTCAGCGGTTTCTCGCAATAGACGTGCCGGCCCGTATCCAGCGAATCCAGCGTCATCTGCGCGTGCAGCGGATCGTGCGTGGCAATGAGGACGGCGTCAATGTCCTTGCGCTCGAGCATCTTGCGGTAATCGTTATAGACATCGGCATCCTTGAGATTGGCCTTGGCCTTGGCGAAATCCCGGCGCTTGTTGAACACGTCGCAGGCCGCGGTGATGACGGTGTTGTTCTCGTTGGCCTTCTCCTGGATGCCGGTGAGGTGGTTCTGGCCGATGCCGAAGCCGACGCCGATGATGGCGACCTGGATGCGGTTGTTGGCCCCGGCGACATTGGCCGCGGGGGCCTGGTTCTGGCCATAAACGGGTACGCGCAGCAAAGGCGTGGCGGCGACTGCGGCGGCGGCAGTGGCGGTCTTCTTTAGAAAATCCCGGCGCGGCAGCGCGGCGGCGGAAGGAGTCGTGTCGTTGTCCATAAAATGATCTGTCAGTGCGTTCTTAGTCACAGCAATAAGTGGACGAAGACTACCGCAACGGCATTCAGGGTCAATACTGCAAAGGGGCAGTTGCCGCGAGTCCATTGAATGTCCCCTTTGGACGCTGCTACGCTGGCGACAGAGCCGGGAAGGAGAGGACTCAAGGGATTTCCTTGATGCAAATGTCCGCTGAACGGTACACCTCGGGCCAGGTGTCAACGGTGGTTGAAATGGTGGCGGGATAGGTGTGCCGCTTGTATTTGCTACCGGGATTGACCGCCTGGGCAGCAAATTGTACGGGTGACTCGCTCATGAGCACGAGTTTGTTATAGCCGAGCGATTTCAGCCGACGCAGGTCGGCCTCGCTGCCAAGAAGATCGTACAGGCCCTTGATTCCCCCTCCTCCAGCCAGCGTTTCCAAGCTGTAAACGTAAAACCCCTGTCGCCCCGAGCGAAATAACTCCTCCCCGCCCCAGTCTCCGCCATAGAGAATGAGCTTGTCCTCCGGCTTGGTATACTGACGTAGAAGCGCGCTCATCTCCTCGCGAAAGGGGTCGTAAGCGATGGCGATCTTTGACGTGATGACTCCGTCGGTCGCCGCGCCGACCAGCACCAATCCCGCCAAGCCGAGTCGCTGCCAAGGCCGCGTCAGTTCCTGCGCGAGAAATGGTTCCCAGCGAGTCAGCGTGGCTCCACACAGCAACGCCACCGCAGGGCAGTACATCAGATAGTAATGATAATGAACCAGCACAACATGAGTGAAGACCAGCGTGGTCAGGAAGGCGGCCACGAGCCAAAGTTTCGCCGAGCGGTTCCCCGGCCGAAGCAAGGCTGCCGCCGGCAAGAAGACCAGCGGCAGACTGCCCAGGGTCGCATGCAGAAAACGCCAGCCGGCTTTAAGCCAAGGCCCAGCGCTCAACCGGTAATGCAGGTCGCCGAAGAACCAGTAGGTGATGTAAGAACTGCGGGATAGCCGCAGTTCAAGGAAAGGATATTCAGCCTGAGCCGCGAGTGAATCAGTGTAGTGGGTCCACAGCAGAAAAACGCTCGCGGCCAGGGCGCCTGCGGCGGCCAGCAGAATCCATCGCCACCAAGAACGGCGGTGGTGCCGCAGCAACGAGAAGGCACTGCACAATCCCACCGCCATGAAGAAGGGCAGCTTGGAAACAGCGGCCAGACACGCAAACAGCGCCGCGGGGAACCACCACCGCAGCCGGCCCGTGCGCAGCATCTGTTCGGCAGAATAGAGAAACCAGATCGTAACCGCCAGACAAAAGCTGTCTGCCGAGGCCGTGCCGGACCAAACAACAATCAACGGCTGCGCTAGCAGAAAGACCAAGGCCCACCATGCTGTGCGTTCATCTGTGTACTGCCGAGCTACCTGGAAAAATGGCCACAGCGCCGTCGCAAAAAAGGATAACGAAACCAAGTTCGCCCAGCCGTACCAGGTCGAACCGACGGCCCGGAAGACCAAGCCCGCCGTGGCCTGCCATATCGGCAACTCCTGGGCCGTGGGTGTGCCTGTAGCATTGAAACCCACGATGATTGGCCGCAACAAATCTATCGGCCCCTGTGCGTATTCCAGGGCGGTGCCGAGATGGATCGCCCGAAAGATGGATTTCCCCACTAAAGCGCTTCCCAAGTGAAAGGCCACAATCAATCCCAACAGCGTTGCCACCAAAGGGGCAAGTGATGGACATGATGATTTGAGAGTCCGCACCCTACCGTAGGTAGGAGATGGGGTTGCGTGTGTCAAGCCGGGTGCAATGGATGCCGCGGATCGGTTTCCAAAGGGCACGGCCGCAGCGCAGGTGCGTTCGCGGGTGCCACAAAACAGACTTCACTTAGCCGTATCCATGCAGTTGGGTTCCCGGTAGAGTAGAGAGGCGTCCATGATGGAGTTGAACCGACCGCAGTTGTCAGTCTCCGATGGCTCGCCTCTCCCTCGTCGAACCGGACATGGAGATTTCCCCCATCCGGCTCTCGCCAAGGTCGTCT